>Ga0209024_1000016_pt1 | contig 519215 bp, 464 predicted proteins | sample AutmiccommunBRH5_FD_187380 | JGI IMG/M metagenome (GOLD analysis project Ga0209024, IMG submission 187380) | Deep subsurface microbial communities from Mt. Terri, Switzerland - Autotrophic microbial communities BRH/5 (SPAdes) (version 2) | ecosystem: Environmental > Aquatic > Deep subsurface >... | reverse complement strand
GCTACGTGTACCCGGACACACCGGTACTGACGTGGACGGCGGACCGCACGGGGCAGGCCATTTTTTACCATTCGCGGGAGCTCAACGACCGCTTTATGGGCGTCACCACCGGGGCCTGAGGGGGGTGGAGCGGGTTATGAACTGGGCGCCGTGGGTGTATACACGGCGCTTACCAGCGGACTATAACGGTTTGCCGGTGTCGATATCGGGGCCTTACAGAATCGTCTAAACCGGCTATAATGTCCGCCAATTAACTAATTTGTTATTACTGGTTTGATGGGTACACTACCCGCTCGTCGCTTTTGGTAGCACGATGTGACTCGGTTCGTTGTGACACAAATAACATCATTGTAAACCCAAATTGGGTGCCGTCGGCGTCCGGCGCCTTTTGCGCAGATGATTTGCACAGGATCTGCGTGGACTTTGGACGCCCGACAACAACGGTCCACGGGGACGCGGGTGGGAAGAACGCCTGTTAAGCCGCTGGCCATAAGACAACTCACAGGTTATTCGCTGCATATAGTTGTAAGGAATAAATCGACATGAAAGAGTTTAAACACTTTATAAACGGCGAATTCGTCGCTTCTGCCAAAACTTTTGAGAATCGTTGTCCGTCGGACGACAGTCTGATCGGTACGGTTTACGAGGCGGGGCGAGATGAGGTCAACGCGGCGGTCAGCTCCGCCAAGGCCGCACTACGCGGTCCCTGGGGAAAAATGTCCGTTAATGATCGCGTGGCGCTGTTATATACGGTGGCAGATCGTATAACGGAGCGTTTTGAAGATTTTGTCGAAGCTGAATCCCGGGATACCGGCAAGCCCAAATCACTGGCGCGGCATATTGACGTTCCGCGAGGTGCGGCCAACTTCAAAATATTTGCCGATGTAATTAAAAATGTACCCACGGAAGCGTTTCGCTTTGAAGGACCGGACGGTGCTCAGGCCACCAATATTGCCCATCGCACGCCGAAGGGTGTGGTGGCGGTGATCAGTCCATGGAATTTTCCGTTGCTGTTGACCACCTGGAAAGTGGGTCCGGCGTTGGCCTGTGGCAATACGGTGGTGGTCAAGCCGTCGGAGGAAACACCGGCTACCACCACCTTGCTCGGCGAAGTGATGAATGAATGCGGCGTACCACCGGGTGTATTTAATGTGGTACACGGTTTTGGCCCTGATTCGGCAGGCGCTTTTTTAACCGCGCATCCGGATGTGGACGCCATCACTTTTACCGGTGAAACCCGTACTGGCGAAGCCATCATGAAAGCCGCGTCGATGGGCTTGCGAGATATTTCCCTGGAATGTGGCGGCAAAAACCCGGCGATCGTGTTTGCCGATAGCGATCTGGACAAAGCGGTGGCCGGCACCATGCGTTCGGTGTTTGTGAACTGTGGTCAGGTCTGTCTGGCCACGGAGCGGGTGTATGTAGAGCGCCCGGTGTTCGATGAATTTGTGGCGAAACTTGCCGATGCGGCGAGCAAGATCAAGCTCGGCACCCCGGATGATCCGGATGCCAATATGGGTTGTCTAATCAGCAAGGAGCACCAGCAAAAGGTGTTGAGTTATTACGCGCTGGCGGTGCAGGAGGGGGCGACTGTGGTGCTTGGCGGCGGAGTGCCTGACATGCCGGGTCTAGAAGCGGGCGCCTGGGTGGAACCCACTATCTGGACCGGCCTGGCGGACGATGCGCGGGTGATAACCGAGGAAGTGTTTGGTCCCTGCTGTCATATTCGTCCGTTTGACAGCGAGGAGGAAGTGATAGCTCTGGCCAACAATACCCACTACGGATTAGGTGCCGCGGTGTGGACCGAAAATGCCTCCCGCGCCATACGTGTATCCGAGCAACTGGAGGTGGGTCTGGTGTGGGTAAACTGCTGGTTCCTGCGGGATTTGCGGACGCCTTTTGGGGGAGCCAAACAGTCGGGTATTGGACGCGAGGGCGGTGTACACTCACTCGAATTCTATACCGAGCTGAAAAATATTTGCATACAGCTGTAACGCAACTGTACCTCGGCGTTGGATATTTTAACGACGTACCTTTAAACGACGTACTTTTCACGACGTACTTTACACAACGTAATATTGGGGAATCCGCAATCCATGGACAAAGAACTGATTAATCGTAGCGGTGATGAACTGTACGAGGCGATGGTGAATCGCCAGACCGTGGCGCCACTCACGGAACGCTACAGCGATATTACTATCGACGATGCCTACCATATTTCACTGCGTATGCTGGATCGCCGTCTCCAGGCGGGCGCCCGCATTATCGGCAAAAAAATTGGCGTCACCAGTAAGGCGGTGATGAATATGCTGAATGTTCACCAGCCGGATTTCGGTTATCTGACCGACGATATGGTGTACAGCAGCGGCGCGGAAATGCCCATATCCAGCCGCCTGATACAGCCGCGCGCGGAAGGCGAAATCGCCTTTATCCTGAAACGGGACCTGACCGGTCCAGGGGTTACCAACGCCGATGTTATTCGCGCGACCGAGTGCGTGCTGCCGTGCTTCGAAATTGTCGACTCGCGCATTCACGACTGGAAAATCAAAATTCAGGATACGGTGGCGGACAATGCCTCCTGTGGCTTGTTCGTGCTGGGGGACAACGCGGTCGATCCGCGCAAGGTGGATCTGGTTACCTGTGGCATGGTGGTGGAAAAAAACGGCGCGATTCTGAGCACCGGTGCGGGCGCTGCGGCGCTGGGCTCGCCAATTAATTGCGTTGCCTGGCTGGCCAATACATTGGGTAGTTTTGGCATTGGTCTGAAGGCAGGGGAAGTTATTCTGTCCGGGTCGCTGGTGCCGTTGGAGGCCGTCGTCGCCGGAGATTTTATGCGCGTCGATATCGGTGGTATCGGGTCGGCGTCGGTACGCTTTGTTTAAGCAGCTTGTACGAACGCAATGGAGGTTATCTCATGAGCAATAAGTTAAGAGCGGCCATTATCGGCCCCGGTAATATTGGCACCGATTTGTTAATGAAGTGCATGCGCAGCGACTGGATCGAGCCGGTGTGGATGGTCGGTGTCGACCCCGCGTCGGAAGGTCTCAAGCGCGCCAAAGAGTTCGGCGTGAAAACCACCGCTGACGGGGTCGACGGTATGTTGGCCCATGTGGTCGAGGATGATATTCGCATTGCCTTCGATGCGACATCGGCTTATGTGCATGCGGACAACAGCCGCAAACTCAATGCCCTAGGTGTGATTATGATCGACCTCACTCCGGCTGCAATCGGACCCTTCTGCATTCCGCCGGTGAATCTGAAGGAGCACGCCAGGAAACTCGAAATGAACGTCAATATGGTGACCTGCGGTGGCCAGGCAACCATTCCCATGGTGGCGGCAGTTTCCCGTGTACAACCGGTGGCCTACGGTGAAATCGTTGCGACCGTCTCCTCCAAATCGGTGGGCCCGGGCACGCGCATGAATATCGATGAATTTACCCGCACGACTTCCGCGGGTGTGGAGCAGGTCGGCGGCGCCAAAAAAGGCAAGGCCATTATCATTATTAATCCAGCCGAGCCACCGATGATTATGCGCGACACCATCCACTGCCTCACCGAAGGTGAGCCGGATCAGGCGGCGATTACACAGTCGGTGCACGACATGGTCGCCGCGGTGCAAACCTATGTGCCCGGCTACAGGCTGGTGAACGGCCCTGTTTTTGACGGTAATCGGGTTTCCATTTTTATGGAGGTCGAAGGGCTCGGGGACTTTCTGCCCAAATACGCGGGCAATCTCGACATCATGACCGCTGCTGCTTTGCGTACTGCGGAGTTGTTCGCGCAGGAAGTGGCAAATGGCGCGTTCGCACTGCCGAATCGCAAGGCGGCGTGACCCGGTATTGCGTAACAACTTGTACGCCGGGCAGGCGTTGATATTGAAGAACGACGGTGAGGAACCAGTTTATGGATCTTAAGGGCAGAAAAATTACGGTGCACGATATGAGTCTGCGGGACGGTATGCATCCCCAGCGGCACCAGATTACCATCGAACAAATGAAAAGTATCTCCAAAGGGCTGGACGAAGCCGGGGTACCGCTAATTGAAGTTACCCACGGCGACGGCCTCGGCGGGGCATCCGTGAATTACGGCTTTCCGGCTGCCAGCGATGAGGAATACCTGCGTGCGGTTATTCCGCAGATGAAGCGCGCCAGAGTATCTGCCCTGTTGCTGCCGGGGATTGGCACGGTGGATCACCTGCGCATGGCGGCTGACTGCGGGGTAACGACAATACGGGTTGCCACCCACTGCACAGAGGCGGATGTGTCCCTGCAACATATTAAGCTCGGTCGGGAAATGGGGTTGGATACGGTGGGATTTTTGATGATGGCCCACATGATCAGCCCCGCAGAAATTCTTGAGCAAGCTAAATTGATGGAGTCCTACGGCGCAAATTGCATTTACGCGACGGACTCTGCCGGTTACATGTTGCCCGATGATGTCACGGCGCGCATCGCTTTGCTGAGGGATAAACTTAATCCGGACACCGAACTCGGTTTTCACGGGCATCACAACCTGGCCATGGGCGTTGCCAATTCTATTGCTGCGGTGGCGGCTGGCGCCAATCGCATCGACTGCGCCTGCGGCGGTATGGGCGCGGGCGCCGGCAATACCCCGATGGAAGTATTTATTGCTGTGTGTGACCGCATGGGTATCGAAACTGGCGTCGATGTGTTCAAAATTTCCGATGTGGCGGAAGATCTGGTGACACCGATTATGGATTTCCCGGTGCGCATTGACCGCAATTCACTAACCCTGGGGTACGCGGGTGTCTATTCGTCCTTTTTACTGTTCGCCAAACGGGCGGAGCAAAAATACGGCATTCCGGCCCGTGAACTGCTACTGGAAATGGGCCGACGTAAAATGGTGGGCGGGCAGGAAGATATGATTGAAGATATTGCGCTTACGATGGCAAAAGAACGGAAAGCATCCTGATGGCAATGACCAAAAAACAAATCGCTGAAGTTGCCGAGCATCTGGAGAACGCCGAACTCGATGCGCGTGATGTGGTCAAGGTCACCGACCAGTATCCCGATATGACCTTTACCGAAGCGCTGGATGTTCAGTGGGCTATTCGCGCGCGCAAAGAAGCGCGCGGTACCCGCATCGTCGGCATGAAAATGGGGTTGACCTCCTGGGCAAAAATGGCACAGATGGGTGTCGACAAACCTTGTTACGGATTTTTGGCCGATTATTTCAGTGTGCCCCAGGGTGGCGAGATCAACACCAAGGAACTGATTCATCCCAAGGTGGAAGCGGAAATCGCTTTTGTCACCAATAAGGACCTGTCCGGGCCGGGTTGTCACATTGGCGATGTGCTGGCGGCCACCGATTTTATTGTGCCCGCCGTGGAAATCATCGACTCGCGCTATCAGAATTTCAAATTTGATTTACCCAGCGTGATTGCCGATAACTCGTCTTCTTCGCGTTTTGTGATTGGCGGCCGACCATTACCGGTGGATGCGGTGGATATGCGTACTCTGGGTGTGGTGATGGAAAAAAACGGCGTGGTGGTGGAGCTGGGCGCCGGTGCTGCCGTGCTGGGCAACCCGGCCGCGAGTGTCGCGATGCTGGTGAATATGCTGTCCGAGCGTGGCAAGACGTTGCCCGCGGGCAGTTTCGTTATGACCGGGGGGATTACCGCGGCGGTTGCCGTGGACTCGGGGGATTCAATCGTGGTGCGCTACCAGCACCTTGGTGATGTGACGATGAAGTTTGTGTGAGGCAAAAGCGATGGTCGAGGCAATCGATGTAAAGCTCTATTTCAATTTCCGCAGTCCGTATTGCTATCTGGCGTCGAAGACCCTGTGGACTATCGTCGATGATTTTCACGCCAATCTGCAGTGGCGACCGGTGGGTGGCTGGCGACTGCGCTCCGCGCCGGATCGCGCCAAACGCAAGGTGCCTCTGGCGCGGCAGGATCTGGCGCGGTTTGCCAGACGCATGGGCATCCCGGTAATGCCGCCACCTATCGAAACCGAGCCCACCGCTGCGGGTGCTGCATCCCTGTTCGCGCAGGAGAAAGGCGTACTGCGGGAATACATTGTGGAAACCATGCGTATCGAATGGGCGGAAGGCAAGAATATCGGCGAGCCGGATGTGCTACGGGAAATCGCTAGCCGCATCGGACTTGATCCTGAAGAATTGCTGGCGGCAAGCGCCAGCCCGGATAATCTGGCCCAACTCGAAGCTAATTACGAAGAGGCCGACGCGCTGGGGGTTTTCGGTGTTCCGACCTTCGTTGTTGGCGAAAATATTTTCTGGGGTCAGGATCGGCTTGAGTTTGTGGTGGAGCACCTGCGGGAACTGCGCCTGGCGCGGTTGTAATCGTCGGTAGCACGGTGTTTCCACGTCGCGTCGTTCGCTAGCCACGGATTAAAACGGTGGATCCGATCACACATGCGTTACTCGGTGGGGTGGTTGGACGCACAGCGGGTGGGCGCAGGCTGGGAATGCGCGCCGCCGCGCTGGGTGCCGTCGCTGGCGCTTTCCCCGATATCGACGTGTTCTATGGTGTGTTTGCCGCCGACGAAATGGCCCAGCTGCAATGGCATCGCGGACTGACCCATTCGCTATTTTTTTCGCCGCTACTCGGTTTGCTGGGCGGCTGGCTGTATTGGCGATGGCGCCATCGCCGCGGAGCGCTGGAGCCGTTAATCCCGTGGCTCGCGGTGTCTGTGTTCGCGCTTCTATCCCATCCGCTACTCGATGCCTGTACCACCTACGGCACGCAATTACTGGCTCCCTTTTCTGATCGGCGTTTCGCCTGGAACGCCGTGCCAATTATTGAACCTGTTTACAGCGGTACCTTGTTGCTTGGCCTGGTTATCGCACGTTACGCCAAAACTCTGGGGTGGCTGGTGGCGCTGGTGGTACTGGTGCTGTCCAGCGAATATCTGATGTGGGGCTGGATGCAGAATAATCGGGCGATTATCCTGGCGCGCACCCAGTTGTCTGATGAAGGCGTGGCGCGGGCTCAGGTCGAAGCCTTTCCCACGCTGTTGCAAATGCCGGTACGGCGCGTGGTGGTGCGTACTGGAGAGCAAATTCGTGTCGGTTATGTGGACGTCAGCGCGCCATGTCTGATTCAGTGGCAGAGCGTCGCGCAACAGCGTCATCCGTTGCTCGAAAAATTTCGCGCCAGCCGCCATGGGCAAATTTTTACGTGGTTTGCCAACGGTATAACGGCAGAGCGTATAGAACGGCGCGCAGGCGATTACTGGGTGGAAATCTCCGATCTGCGTTATGGCTACGACGCCAATCCCACACGCGGGCTGTGGGGCGTGCGCGGCCGCTTCAGTCATGCAGGCGAACCGTTGGGTGAGAACCGTTATTTCTCCGATCCGTGGCGTTTTGACCGCGCAACAGCCCGGCTATTGTGGGCGATGGTTGTGCCGTCCACGGCAAGTAATTGTCGCAATGCTTCGTTGGCTGCTGCGCCAGCGAATAGTGCGGTGCATCCCTCCCGTTGACTAGCGCCGTAAAATCATATTTGCCCGCGCGCAGAGTCAGTTTAGAATTCGTGCTTCTAAAAACGGCATCAGCTCCTTGAGTGGCACATCCAGTGGCACATCGGTGCCGGCACCGTCCCGTCTGTTTTTGTATTCAACGCTGTCCTGCTGCAGGCCGCGCTCGCCGACGACCAGGCAGTGCGGTATCCCGATCAGGTCGATATCCGCGAGCATAACTCCAAGTCGCGCCTTGTCTTCATCCATGAGCAATACGTCGTATCCGGCCCGTTGTAATTGTTGGTACAGGTTCTCGCAGGTGGTGCGCACCAGGCCGGATTTATGTGCGTTAACCGGAACCAGCGCGATCTGGAATGGTGCGATACTTTGCGGCCAGATGATGCCTTTGGCATCGTGATTCTGTTCAATGGCCGCAGCGACAATGCGGCTGACGCCGATGCCGTAACAACCCATGGTGAGGACCTGTTCGCGACCGTCCTGATTTAACACGGTAGCCTGCATCGCGGCGCTGTATTTTGTGCCGAGCTGAAATATATGGCCGACTTCGATGCCGCGTTTTATATCCAGGATGCCGCTACCATCGGGACTCGGATCCCCAACGACTACGTTGCGAATATCTGCAACCTGGCCGAGGGGGCAGTCCCGCTCCCAGTTGACGCCGGTCAGATGGTAGCCCTCGCGGTTAGCGCCGCAGACGAAATCGGCCAGATGGGCGGCGCTGTGATCCACCAGCGTAGGGATAGTTAAGCCCACTGGCCCAAGGGAGCCAGCCCCACAGCCCAGTGTGGCGCGAATCTGGTCGTTGCTGGCGAAGGTCATGGGAGTCGTCAGGCCCAACAGTTTTTCGATTTTCACGGCGTTCAATTCGTGATCCCCGCGCACCACCAATGCGATCAAGGGGGCATCTTCCGCGCCCTGAATAATCAGGGTTTTAACCGATTGTTGCGGGGCGATACCCAGCAAATCGCAGATGGCCGCGATGCTGTGTGTGCCGGGCGTAGCGACTTCCGCCATTGCCTGGGTTGCTGCAGGACGTTGGTTAGATGGGGAAATGGCTGCGGCCATTTCAATATTCGCGGCATAGTCGCCAGTGTCGGAAAACGCGATGGCATCTTCTCCCGAGTCGGCCAGCACGTGGAATTCGTGGGAATAGCTACCGCCAATGCTACCCGTGTCCGCTATGACTGGTCGAAACTCCAGGCCGATCCGCGTAAAGATGCGGCAGTAAGTGGCGTGCATCAAGTCGTAGGTTTTTTGTAGACACGGCTGATCAATGTGAAAGGAGTACGCATCTTTCATAATAAATTCCCGGGCCCGCATAATGCCAAACCGGGGCCTGATCTCGTCGCGGAATTTCGTTTGAATTTGATAGAAATTGGCGGGTAATTGTTTGTAGCTGCGCAAGGCGTTGCGCGCCAGGTCGGTTATCACTTCTTCGTGGGTTGGTCCCAGACAAAAACCGCGCTGGTGGCGGTCCTGAATACGCAGTAATTCTGGCCCATATTGTTCCCAGCGCCCCGATTCCTGCCACAGTTCGGCGGGTTGCACCACAGGCATCAGTAGTTCCTGTGCCCCGGCGGCATTCATTTCCGCGCGTACAATATTCTCCACTTTGCGCAGCACTCGCAGGCCCATCGGTAACCACGTGTACAGACCGCCGGCGAGTTTGCGAATCATGCCGGCCCGCAGCAACAGTTTATGGCTGACGACTTCGGCGTCCGCCGGTTCTTCTTTGAGGGTGGCGATAAGGAACTGGCTGGCGCGCATGATGGTCTTTTTCCGTAGTGTGGGTATGGATTATGCTGCGTATCATTTTACGGTCACCACGCCTCCGGGTACAGTTGCAACGGCGCAACGATGGCGTTTGCAGTTGACGCTCGGTGTGCGCCGCGCTGACACAACGACACAGGGGTTAAATTATGTTTGAACTGGATGAACGGTTGCAACGCGACACGGTGATGGTGGGGCGTTTTCCATTGAGCCTGTTGTTGCTTAACAAAGATGCTAACTATCCCTGGTGCATTCTGGTGCCTGCCCGCTTGGCAATTCAGGAGATATACGAGCTAGCGGCGCGCGACCGCCAACAGCTACTGGACGAGTCCTGCCGTCTTGGTGCTGTCCTTACCAAACTGTTTTCTCCAGATAAATTAAATATTGCAGCGCTCGGCAATGTGGTGCCCCAGTTGCACCTGCACCATATTGTGCGCTACCGCAACGACCCTGCCTGGCCTGCACCGGTCTGGGGCGCGGTACCACCACTGGACTATTCGGCTGGGGATTTGTCGGCAAGGCAGCGCCTGATTGCTGATTATCTGGCGGGCGAGGATTTTGCCAGCGCATGATGTCTTTCCTGGTAAAAAAAACCCCGGCTAGCCGGGGTTTTTCGCTTGACCCAGCGTAAAGGCTAGTTGGCCATATCCTTGAGTGCTTTCAATGCAAGGACTTTGACACCGGTGCTGGCGGGACGCGCTTTGAATACCGCAGGCTGACCAGTAAACGGGTTAGTGCCTTTGCGCGCCTTGCGAGCGGGCTTCTTCACAGTTTTGACTTTTAGCAAGCCTGGCAGGGTAAACTCGCCAGCGCCGCCTTTCTTGACATGCCGGCTGATCAGGGAACCCAGCTCATCGAGAACTGCGTCGACCTGTTTCTTGGTTAGCATGGTGCGTTCTGCAACATCATTGAGTATCTGAGTTTTGGTGTATTTTTTGCTGATGGGCGTGGTCTTGCGCGCCGGAGCAGCGGCTTTGGCAGCGGGGGCAGCCTTTTTAGCGGCTTTTTTCGCAGCGGGCTTTTTAGCAGCGGGTTTTTTAGCAGGAGCCTTTTTGGCGACTGCCTTTTTGGCAGGTGCTTTTTTGGCGGTGGATTTTTTCGCGGTAGCTTTCTTTGCGGCCATAAGAGAGTTCCCTTTTTCGTTACCTGAATGGTATGAAGTGAATGTCAGTTATTGTTGGAAATACACGCTGCCCGAGACAGGAATCGAAACGTGCAACTGCAACCAGCGCTATATATATAGCATCCCAACTGCTCAAGCAACTAGTTTCAGGAAAAAAACAGCCTGTTTGGCTGAAAAATAGCTTCCCCGTAGTTGTTGTGTTGGTGTTTGCACTAATTTGGGTAGGCCGCTGCCGACGCCTACAAGGGGTGGGTGCGGTGGGGTATAATGCGCTCCATTTTGCGGGTGGCCGATAACTTCCCCGGGGCGTTCAGCGCCAAAAACTGGTTGGCGGTCGCTGCGATATTTAACCTGGGAAAAGTCCGCTGCGGATACCCTGCGATGCCGCTTTTTAATGGGGCGCGCACTGGCTCGGTGCTAGTGCAGCGCAGGTCCGACGCAAGCGCGGCGTTACTTTGATCTACACACATGATGAGGTTAAGACAGTTTATGCCTATCTACGAATATCGTTGTACCCAATGCGAGCATTTTCTGGAGGCTATCCAGAAGGTGAATGACAGCCTGTTGGTGGAGTGCCCGGCGTGCGGCAAAGCGACCCTGAAAAAGCAGTTGACTGCAGGCGCTTTTCGTCTGAGTGGTGGTGGCTGGTACGAAACCGATTTCAAAACCGGGGATAAAAAGCGCAACTTGGCCGGGGACACCGGGGGTGGCCACGGCGATAAAAAAAGTGCTGGTGAGTCGAGTGGAGCAGCTGCGGTGTCGGCGCCGGCAGCCCCCAAAGCGGCGACTGAAAACTGAGTCGCAGCAATACCTTTAAAAATCTGGAACACATGGCATATGCGCACAAATTATTGTGGAAATTTCAGTTCAGATGACATTCATCGCGAAGTGGTGGTATGTGGCTGGGTGGACCGGCGTCGCGATCACGGCGGAGTTATTTTTATCGACCTGCGAGACCGGGAAGGGATTGTTCAGGTTGTTTTTGACGCGGACAGTGGCGCGCATTTTGCGACTGCCGATCGGGTGCGTGGCGAATATGTGGTGCAGATTAGCGGGCGCGTGCGTGCGCGCGCGCCACAGACGGTAAACCCGGATATGCGCACCGGCGAAATCGAAATTTACGGCGTTGAGATAGACATTCTTAACGCCGCCGACACGCCCCCGTTTCAGTTGGACGAGCATATTCGCGTCGGTGAGGATGTGCGCCTGCGCCACCGTTATGTGGACTTGCGCCGCATGGAAATGCAGCACAATCTGCGTTTTCGTGCGCGGGTGACCAGCGTCACCAGGCGCCATCTCGAAAGCGCTGACTTTATGGAAATCGAAACACCCATACTTACCCGTGCCACGCCGGAGGGCGCGCGGGATTACCTGGTGCCGAGTCGTACCCACGAGGGTAAATTTTTTGCCTTACCGCAGTCGCCACAACTCTTCAAGCAACTGCTGATGGTGTCAGGATTTGATCGCTATTATCAGATTGCGCGCTGTTTTCGCGACGAAGATCTGCGCGCCGACCGGCAACCTGAGTTTACCCAGATCGACATCGAGGCGTCATTCGTCGACGAAGCGGCCATCATGGCTATTACGGAAAACATGATTCGCGCACTATTTGCCGAGTTGCTGGATGTGCAGCTGGAAGAGTTTCCACGCATCAGCTATGCCGAAGCTATGCTGCGTTACGGCAGCGACAAACCCGATTTGCGGATTCCTCTGGAGTTGGTCGAAGTTAAGGACCTGATGAAAGATGTTGAGTTCAAAGTTTTTTCGGGACCAGCCAACGACCCCGCCGGCCGGGTGGCGGCGTTGAAAGTCCCGGGCGGCAACAGCCTGTTGACCCGCAAAGCGATCGACGATTACACCAAATTTGTCGCCATTTATGGCGCCCGCGGGCTGGCCTATATAAAGGTAAACGACAGCACAGATCTGGAGGACGGGCTGCAGTCGCCGATCATAAAATTCCTGCCGTTAGCGGTGCGTGAACAATTACTGCAGCGGCTGCAGGCACAGGATGGGGATCTGATTTTCTTTGGTGCCGACCAGGGGCGTATTGTGAGCGAAGCGCTCGGTGCCTTGCGCTGCAAGCTGGGCGCAGATTTGAATTTGTACACCGCCACGTGGGCACCCCTGTGGGTTGTGGATTTTCCGATGTTCGAGCGCGGCGATGACGGTCGCTGGAACGCCTTGCATCACCCGTTCACCGCGCCGTCCTGCTCAGTCGATGCATTGCGAGCAGAACCCGGTGCCGCGCTGTCGCGAGCCTACGACATGGTGCTCAATGGCACCGAATTAGGTGGCGGGTCAATTCGTATTCACGATCAAGCGCTACAACGGGAGGTGTTCAACCTGTTGCAGATCGACGATCAACAACAACGGGAAAAGTTTGGCTTTTTGCTGGACGCCCTCAAATACGGCTGTCCGCCCCACGGCGGACTCGCTTTTGGCCTTGATCGAATGGTGATGCTCATGGTCGGCGCGGAGTCTATTCGCGATGTCATTGCCTTTCCCAAAACCCAAAGTGCGCAGTGTTTGTTAACGGATGCCCCCGGCACGGTGGACAGTGCACAATTGCGCGAACTCCACATTCGGCTGCGGGAAACTCACTGAGTATCGGCGAGAGAACGCCGGGGAAAAGTGAGAGAGCATGGCAGGGCACAGCAAGTGGGCGAATATCAAACACCGCAAGGCTGCCCAGGACGCGCAACGCGGCAAACAATTTACCAAGCTGATTCGCGAACTGGTGGTGGCAGCCAAAACCGGGGGTTCGTCGCCGGAAGATAACCCGCGGTTACGCACAGCGGTGGATAAAGCCCTCGGCGCCAACATGAAACGGGACACGATAGACAAGGCGATCCAGCGCGGCGCGGGTACTGGCGAGGGGGAAAACTACGAACAGGTGACCTACGAAGGTTACGGTGTTGGTGGTGTTGCGGTGTTGGTGGAGTGTCTCACGGACAATCGCAATCGTACCGTCTCCGAGGTGCGCCATGCGTTCAGTAAATGGGGTGGTAATCTCGGCACCGATGGATCGGTGGCTTATCTGTTCACCCGCGTCGGCCAGATCAGTTTCCCCGCGGGGGCGGACGAAGACCGCATCGTCGAGGCGGCGATCGAGGCTGGGGCTGAAGATGTCATCGTCAACGACGATCTTGCGATCGATGTGATTACCACCTGGGAAAAATTTTCCGCAGTGCGTGACGGACTGACGGGTATTGGCCTGCCGTTTGAGAATGCCGAGGTTGTGCAGCGTGCGGCGATCTCGGTCGCAGTTGGTCTGGAGAACGCCGAAAAAATAATCGCATTGGTCGATAGCCTGGAAGAGCTTGACGACGTACAGAATGTCTATTCCAACGCCGATATTCCCGCTACGGTACTGGCGCAGCTCTCCTGACTCAATGCGGCGTGGCAAATTGGCTGTAAAAATTTGCACTGTGTATTGATAAACTGAATCGTCAACGGATTTGTCGGGGGCGCTCGCACTCGATAGTGTTCAGGTAAATGGTCAATTGCGTATTTTTGGGTAAGCGCTTGACGGACGTGCCCACCGTTGCAACACTGCCTTACCTTTATGTCGCACGGTATACCGATGACGGTTGTGTTGGGGATTGATCCGGGTTCGCGCCGCACCGGTTTTGGTGTCATCGACGTAGTGGGCGCCTCGCTGCGCTACATAGCCAGCGGCATTATTCGCTTACCTGAAAAAGCCGACCTGCCGGAACGTCTGGGTATCATCTTTCAGGGGGTGAGTGAGGTTATTACTACCTATTGTCCGCAGCAAATGGCCATCGAAGAGGCGTTCTTTGCCCGCGATCCGCGTGCTGCGTTGCGTCTCGGGCAGGCCCGCGGCGCCGCTATCGTGGCCGGGGTGAATGGACAGCTAACCATAGCGGAATACAGTGCGCGCACCGTCAAGCAGGCCGTGGTGGGTACTGGTGCTGCCAATAAGGAACAGGTTCAGCATATGGTCATGCGCCTGCTTAACTTACCCGCCGCGCCTTCAGAGGATGCCGCTGATGGGCTCGCGGTGGCGATTTGTCATGCGCATTCTGCGGGTCAGATGTCAATTCAGGGCAGCGGCAAGTTTGCTCGCGGCCGTAGACGGTAGTCACGCAACACAGGAGCGCCACGTGATAGGCAGAATTTGCGGTACCCTGCTGGAAAAAAAAGTACCTACGCTGCTGGTGGATGTACAGGGCCTGGCCTACGAAATTCAGGTTTCCCTGAACACGTTTTTTGAACTTCCCGACGAGGGCCAGCAGGTTCAGTTGGTCACCCATTTTTCGGTGCGAGAAGACGCACAGGTATTATTTGGTTTTAGCGCCGCGAATGAACGACAACTATTTCGCGCACTGATTAAGGTCAACGGGGTGGGGCCAAAAATGGCTCTGGCGATTTTATCCGGCGTCACCGTATCGGATTTCGTGCGCTGTGTACAAACCAATGACACCGCCGCACTGGTGCGGCTCCCGGGGGTCGGTAAGAAAACGGCGGAGCGCCTGTTGGTAGAAATGCGAGATCGACTTGCAGACTGGGAAACACCCCGCGCGGCCTTTAATCCCGATCGCCGGGTGCAGCCCGGGCGCGCCCAAATTGTCCAGGACGCCGAGAGCGCGCTAGTGTCCCTCGGTTACAAACATCAGGAAGCGGCACGTATGGTTAATGCCGCGCTACCGGAAGGCGACGGGATGCCGAGCAGCGAAACGCTGATCAGAATGGCATTGAAAAGTGTAGTGAAAAAGTAGTGTGCCAGCTATCCTAGCCCGGTCGCGCAGTTTTAACCCGTCAACCGTGTATTGATAATGATTGAAACAGATCGCCTGATAGCGCCCGATGCGAGTGAGTCCGAGGAGCGATTTGATCGCGCCATCCGCCCCCTCTACCTGGCCGAGTACATCGGCCAGCAGGCGGTGCGCGAACAAATGGATATCTTTATCCGCGCCGCCCGCCAACGTCGCGAGCCCCTCGATCACACTCTGATATTTGGGCCGCCGGGTCTGGGTAAGACCACGCTGGCACAAATTATTGCCAATGAAATGCAGGTGAAATTTAAGTCGACCTCCGGTCCGGTGCTGGAAAAGGCGGGGGATCTGGCCGCGCTGATGACCAATCTGGAGGCGGGCGATGTGCTGTTTATAGACGAGATCCATCGCCTTAGCCCGGTGGTGGAGGAAATCCTTTATCCCGCGATGGAAGACTATCAGCTGGATATTATGATCGGCGAAGGTCCGGCCGCGCGCTCGATTAAGATCGACCTGCCACCGTTTACCCTGGTAGGTGCCACCACGCGTGCGGGTCTGCTGACGTCGCCGTTGCGGGATCGATTTGGCATTGTGCAACGGCTGGAATTCTATTCGGTCGACGAACTGACGACGATTGTGACCCGTTCGGCCGCTATTCTCGGTGTTGAAATTGAAGCGCGCGGGGCGGTGGAAATTGCCCGTCGCTCGCGCGGCACCCCGCGGGTGGCTAATCGGTTGCTGCGACGGGTACGCGACTTTGCGGAGGTCGAGGGTAACGGCACGATCACCGATAGCGTGGCGGATAATGCACTCGATCGTCTTAAGGTAGATCGTTCCGGGTTCGATCAAATGGATCGACGTTTGTTGCGTGCGGTTATCGATAAATTCGATGGCGGTCCGGTGGGAGTCGACAGTCTGGCGGCCGCGCTCAGTGAAGAGCGGGGTACTGTGGAGGATGTGGTCGAACCCTACCTGATTCAACAGGGATATCTGATGCGTACTCCCCGTGGGCGCATGGTGACGCGCCTGGCCTACGAGCACTTTGGCTTACAGATGCCGGGTGAGGTCGTCCGTCAGCAGGCGCTGCTGGACACCACGAATACTGCGGATCCAAAAGAAAGATGAGCGAATTTCGCCTGCCCATCCGAGTGTATATCGAGGATACCGATGCGCAGGGTATCGTGTACTACGTCAACTACCTCAAGTACATGGAACGCGCCCGGTCCGAATGGTTGCGCAGCTTCGGGTTTGCCAGCCCGGCGTTTTGGGGTGATGACTTGATATTCGTCGTGCATTCGCTATCAATAAATTATAAAAAATCCGCGCGTCTGGACGATCAGGTAGTAGCTACTGCGCAGGGAACGGAGTATGGTCGCGCCTATTTTGTGGTGGATCAGACGGTGTGTCGCGGGACGGAACTGATGTGCGATGCGAGGGTCAAGGTGGCGTGCGTGAATCGCGCCACCATGCGCCCGGTGGCGATGCCGATGGCGATGCTCGAAAAAGTATTTATTAACGCTTAGCGCCAGTACGCGCAAGGTAAAATCGGTGGAGGAAAATAGTGACTGAGCAGTTGTCGTTATGGGAGCTGGTGGTCGGCGCCAGCCTGCCAGTACAAATGGTGATGCTGTTGTTGTTTGTCGCGTCGATTGTGTCCTGGGTCATGATCGTCCAACGTGGCTTGTATTTGCGCAATGCACGGGCGGGACTGCGCCGCTTTGAAAATACGTTCTGGTCAGGGGTTGACCTCAATGAACTGTACCGGGACGGTAGCGCGAGAGCCAAATCCAGTAACAGTATCGACGGTGTTGAAAACCTGTTTCGCTCTGGTTTTCGCGAATTCAATCGGTTGACACAGCAGGGCAACGCCGATCCGGAAGCGGTGATTGAAGGTACCGAACGGGCCATGCGTGTGGCTCTGTCCCGCGAAGAGGAAAAGCTCAATGCGCATCTGCCATTCCTGGCCAGCGTCGCGTCGGTTAGTCCCTATGTCGGCCTGTTTGGCACCGTGTGGGGCATCATGCAATCGTTCCGTGGCCTGGCCATGGTGCAGCAGGCCACGCTGGCTACCGTTGCGCCGGGGATTTCCGAAGCTCTGATCGCCACCGCGATGGGCTTGTTCGCAGCCATTCCGGCGGTGCTGGCCTATAACCGATACTCCGCGCACGCCGATGGCCTGTACAGTGCCTACGAAACCTTCGCGGAGGAATTTTCCAGTATTTTGCACCGGCGAGTACACAGCGACTGACCGCCATGACTAGACGAAAGCTCAAGCGCAAGCTGGTTGCGGAAATCAATGTCGTACCTTATATCGACGTCATGCTGGTGTTGCTGATTGTTTTTATGGTCACCGCGCCGCTACTGATGCAGGGCGTGAAGGTGGATCTTCCGCAAGCGCCAGCGGCACCCCTCGATGACAAGGACAAGGAGCCGCTGATCATATCGCTAATGGCGAATGGCACCTTTTTTATCGATCTGGGCAATGGTGAAAATGTCGAAGAACCACTCGCTGCAATTATCGACAAGGTGGGCAAGGTCCTGCGCCAGAAACCGGAAACCCCCGTGCTGGTGTGGGGCGACAAGAACGTGGGTTACGGCAAAGTCGTGGAGCTGATGGCGCAACTGCAAAATGCTGGAGCGCCGAGCGTCGGTCTGGTGACTGACCCCACGGGTCCGAGTCGCTAACGGGGCTATGGGCGCCGGCAGTCCTATGGGTAAAGTGTCTTCCTTCGGTACAGCGGTTCTGTGTAGTGCGGTGCTGCACGGTACGTTGCTGGTGCTGTTGATCTGGGGGTGGTCGCCCGAATATCGACCGCGCGATGTGGTGCAGCCCCGCTATATTCAGGCGTCGCTTTTGGCAGATGTCCCCAAGGCAAAACCGGTGGCAAAACCGGTTGCCCAGCCATCTCCGCCGCCGCCCAAGGTCGATCGCCAGAAAGAACAGCAGCAGCAACAGGAGGTCGCGCGCCAGGCGGAACAAAAGCGCCAGCAGGATCAGCAACGCAAACTGACTGAACAGAAGCGTCAGCAGGAGCAAAAAAAGCAAGCTGACGAGCAGCGTAAACGGGAGGAAGAAGCGCTGCGCAAAGTGCGCGAGGCTGAACTGGCGCGCGCCATCAGTCAGGAGGAAGCGGTCTCCGAATCCCTGGACGATAGCGAGCTGGTGAGTACTTATGAGGCGTATATTCAGGAGTTGATTGGCAGTTACTGGAGTCGCCCCCCGAGCTCTCGCAATGGTATGCAGGTTGAGTTGCAGATTCAGCTGGCGCCAACCGGGCAGGTGATTAGCGTGGCGGTGACCCGCTCCAGCGGCAATGGCGCGTTTGATCGGGCTGCTGAACAGGCGGTGTATAAGGTGGAGCGTTTCGAACGGTTGCAGGAGCTTGCCAATACGTCCCGTGCCACGTTCGAGCGACAATTTCGGCGCTTTAAACTGGTGTTCAGACCGGAAGATTTACGACAATGAGGTGTTGTGTGAGTAATAATTTGTGTGTGCGCTGGCTATTAGCCACGATTTTTTTTGCGCCGCCCGCGTTTGCGGAGCTGGCGATAGAAATTACGCGCGGCGTTGATAAGCCCACCAATATCGCGGTGGTACCCATGACGCTGCGCGGCGGTGGCACGCTGAGTGAAGACATCGGTAACATTGTGTCCGCCGATCTGGATCGTAGCGGCCTGTTCAGAACGATGTCGAAAATCAACATGCTGTCCTATCCGGCGGCCGCAAAGGAAGTGTATTTTCGGGATTGGCGCATCGTCGGTATGGAATACGTGGTGGTCGGCGATGTGGTGCGCGATTTCGACGGGCGGCTCAAGGTCACCTTCAGTTTGCTGGAAGTGAACGGCGAGCGCAGTCTGTTTACGCGTATGGTGCAAGGTTCGGAGCGGGAACTGCGCGATATCGCGCATTTTATCAGCGATACGGTTTACGAGGCGATAACCGGTATTCCCGGTGCGTTTTCGACCCGCCTGGCCTATGTGACCGCGACCCAGGCGGCAAATCGGCAGATCACTTACCGGCTGATGATTTCCGACGCGGATGGTGCCCGCGAGCGCCTGATGCTCGAATCCCGGGAACCTTTAATGTCGCCCGCCTGGTCGCCGGACGGCCAGGAACTGGTCTATGTTTCGTTTGAGACCCGACGCCCCGCGATTTTTCGCCAGCGCCTGGTGGACGCCCATCGGGAGCAGCTGACCAACTTTCGCGGGCTGAACGGCGCGCCTTCCTGGTCACCGGATGGGCGGCGACTGGCGCTGGTACTGTCCAAGGACGGCAATCCTGAGATTTACCTGTTTGATCTGGTCACCCGGGCATTTACGCGACTGACAAACCACTTTGCGATCGATACCGAACCGAGCTGGACCCCCGATGGCCGCGCGCTAGTGTTTACCTCCGATCGCGGCGGTGCGCCACAAATTTATCGCTTAACCATTGGCACTGGGGCAGTAGAGCGACTAACCTTTGAGGGATCCTATAATTCCCGCGGACAGGTTGCGCCGGATGGCAGGACGATGGTGATGGTGCACCGCCGCGATGGTCGCTACCATATTGCCACTCAGGACATTGTTAGCGGTAGAATGCGCATATTGACCGAGACAGCGCTGGACGAATCGCCGACGGTCGCCCCCAACGGAGCCATGCTCATCTATGCTACCAAGCAGGGCAGTAAGGGCGTGTTGGCGGCGGTATCGCTGGACAGCCGGGTGCGGTATATTTTGCCGTCCCGCCAGGGGGACGTCCGCGAGCCAGCCTGGTCGCCCCTGCTAAAGACCTATAGCGGGCAGTAGTCATATAGTTAAAAGAACCATAGCGGGCGATAAAAGAATCAGGTAAAGTACGCCGTTTTTTAAAAACAACGCTCCAACTAAAAAGGGAGACCACAGGAGATAGAGATGATGAGTCACAATGTTAAATCTGGTTTGTTAGTTGCATTACTGGCTGTACTGGTCAGTGCTTGTTCCAGCACGTCCACTGAACCCCAACCTACAGCGAGCACTGGCGGCGTTGCTACTGGCGCGGTCTCAAACGATGGACTGAGTGGATCGGTTTACGACGCGGGTGGTATCGACACTGTGTTTTACTTCGATTTCGACCAGGCTACGTTGCGAGCTGAAGCGAGAGCGGCATTGACCATGCACGCTGAGCGTCTGCGCGCCAGACCAGTGAATATCCGCCTTGAAGGCCATGCCGACGAGCGCGGTACCCGTGAATACAACATGGCTTTGGGTGAACGTCGTGCCAATGCCGTGCGTGAATTCCTGGCACTGCAAGGGGTTGACGGCAGCATGGTTGAGGTGATCAGCTATGGCGAAGAGAGTCCGGCAGTGATGGAAAGCAACGAAGGCTCATGGGCGTTGAATCGTCGCGTTGAACTGAAGTAAGTTACATCTGACGTAAGTTGCACAGGCGTGGTCGCTGTCCGAGGGGCGGCGACCACGTTTTTAATCGACAGGATACAGCCATTGCGTAACCTGCTTATTTTTCCGCTTTTCTGGGCTGCACTCGCAGTCGCAGCAGCGCCAGCACCGGTCACAGAGCTGGGGCGGCAGGACAATGCTCCTGTATCGAACAGCAGCTACGGAACGACCGTGGCGCCATCCACACAGGGCACGGACACTTATAACCGGCTGCAAATTCTCGAAGACGAAGTGCGTCAGTTGCGCGGCATGCTCGAAGAGCAGCAGCACCAACTGAAACTGCTAAAGAAGCGTCAGTCGGAGGATTATCTCGACCTTGACAGTCGCCTCAGTGGTGGCGGTAGCGGCACCGGTGGCCCGGCGGCGCAGACTGAGCGTGAGGTAGCTGATGGCGAGGCGGATTTTTCTGACAGCGCTACCGGCGATACCGAACTGGGTACTTCAGCGTCGGCCCCTGGGCAGGCTGGCGATGCGGAACAGCGGGCTTATGACGCGGCCTACAATCTGGTCAAGGAGCGTCAGATTGACAAGGCTGTAAGCGCCTTTAAAGGGCATATCGGTAACTACCCCGATGGCCAGCATGTACCTAACTCCTATTATTGGTTAGGGGAGATTTATCTGCTCAAGAGCCAGTACGCCGACGCCAGCAAGGCTTTTTCTGCTGTTGTTAATCAGTACCCAGAGAACCGCAAGGCGCCGGATGCGGCCTTCAAGCTGGGCAAGGTTTACCACCTGCAAGGCGATAAGGCCAAAGCGAAATCCATCCTTACGGGTGTCGCCGCCGGTAATAGCAATGCCGCCCGTTTGGCGCAGGCGTATTTGAAGGAAAACTTCTAGCCAGCACGCCTGCGGCGCCAAATTCCGGTAAAATTGCCGCTCCCCTTCCAAGATGGATTGTCCATGGCGCAAGAGACGCTGCGGGTCACTGAAATTTTTTACTCCCTGCAAGGCGAAACCAGTACCACTGGGCTACCCACCGTATTCGTGCGTCTTACCGGGTGTCCCTTGCGCTGTGCTTATTGCGATACGGAATATGCGTTCTACGGTGGCGCAAAAGTCGCCCTGGAGGTGATCCTGGAAACGGTAGCAAGTCACCGGTCTCGTTACGTCACAGTGACCGGTGGTGAGCCTCTGGCCCAGCCTGCCTGCCTGGGATTGCTGAGCGCGCTGTGTGACGCGGGCTATCGGGTATCTCTGGAAACCAGTGGCGCGCTTGATGTGGCCGCTGTCGATCCGCGAGTGGTGGTGATTCTGGACATAAAAACTCCCGGTTCCGGGGAGGTGGGACGCAACCTGTGGAGCAATATAGCGCTGCTAAAAGCACGGGACGAAGTGAAGTTTGTGCTGTGCGATCGTCGCGATTACGACTGGGCGCGGATGAAATTAGACGAACTCGGGTTGCGCGAAACGGATCTCGAAATACTTTTTTCGCCGAGTCAGGGTCAATTGTCACCCCAGGACCTCGCCGACTGGATTCTTGCCGATCACCTGGCGGTGCGTATGCAGTTGCAGTTGCACAAACAGGTGTGGGGCGACGTTGCGGGGCGCTAAGGTGCGCCGTGACACCTTTTAACCGCAGTTGTTAACTCCGGCACACCCCAAAAAGCGGTGCCAGGTGGTATAGACCAGAACGGGAGCTGGGATGGAGGAAAAAAAAGCGGTGGTTCTGATGTCGGGTGGTCTCGACTCGACCACCGTATTGGCGATCGCCCGCAGCAAGGGCTACGCCTGCCACACACTGAGCTATAACTACGGCCAACGCCATTGCTCCGAATTGGTCGCCTCCCGGGCGCTTAGTTCTGCAATGGGTGCCTGTGTCCATAAGGAAGTATCCCTGGACCTGGGCAGTATCGGTGGCTCGGCTCTGACTGATACCCGCATTGCGGTGCCTGAGAGTGCCACGCCAGGGATTCCCGCAACCTATGTACCGGCGCGCAATACGGTTTTTCTGGCCATCGCCCTTGGCTGGGCCGAAGTGCTGGATGCGCGGGATATTTTCATCGGCGTCAATGCGGTGGATTATTCGGGCTATCCGGATTGTCGGCCGCAGTTTATCGCGGCGTTTGAACAGCTGGCTAACATCGCCACCAAGGCAGGCGTGGAGGGCCATCCGGTAAAAATTCACGCCCCGCTGATTGCTCTCACCAAGGGGGAGATTATTCGCGTCGGTATTAGTCAGGGGGTGGACTACAGTGCGACCGTCTCCTGTTATCAGGCCACGGAGGAAGGTTTGGCCTGTGGGCGCTGCGATAGCTGCCGTTTACGACGCCAGGGCTTTAGCGAAGCAGGTGTTTGTGACCCTACCCGCTACGTAAAGGGATTTATTCCTTGACCTTTTACTCCCCATACGTAACATATGCGCCTCTTCGGGGCCGTTAGCTCAGTTGGTAGAGCAGTTGGCTTTTAACCAATTGGTCGCTGGTTCGAATCCAGCACGGCCCACCACATACAAAAGCCTCCCGCGCGGAGGCTTTTTTGTTACTGCCATTTGCAACGCCGTGCCGGGCTTCGAGGGGCAATTTACTATGTTAATATGCCGCGACCAGTTGCTAGTTTTCGGCGCACTATGACTCAGACTGACTCACAACGGATCCCTGCGGATGATGGCGCCAGCCTGCGCAAAATTGTCGAGCAACACCTCGACCGATTGCCCCGGCTGCAAGCCGATTCGCCGCAGCAGGAGCAGCTTTATCGCGAGCGTATCAAGGCGCTGCTGATCGAGCGCGACGCGGTGATTGTCGCGCACTACTACACCGATCCCGCCATTCAAAGCCTCGCCGAAGAAAGCGGCGGCATCGTTTCCGATTCCCTGGAAATGGCGCGCTTTGGTAAACAACATAGTGCGACAACTCTGATGGTTGCTGGCGTCAAATTTATGGGCGAGACGGCGAAAATTCTTACGCCGGGAAAAACTGTGCTGATGCCAACTCTCGAAGCCACCTGCTCCCTGGATATCGGCTGCCCTGCGGATGCCTTTGCGGCATTCTGCGACCAGCATCCGGAGCGCACCGTGGTGGTGTATGCCAACACTTCGGCCGCAGTCAAGGCCCGGGCGGATTGGGTGGTGACATCGAGTATTGCCCTCGACGTGGTGGATTATCTGGATGGCCGTGGCGAAAAAATACTCTGGGCGCCGGACAAGCACCTCGGCAGTTATGTGCGGAAAAAAACTGGTGCCGATATGTTACTGTGGGATGGCAGCTGTATTGTGCATGAGGAATTCAAGGCGCGGGCGCTGCTCGATTTGCGGCAGGTCTATCCCGATGCGGCGATTCTGGTGCACCCCGAGTCGCCGGACAATGTGGTGGCCCTCGCCGATGCAGTGGGTTCGACGTCCCAGTTGATTCAGGCCGCCCGCGACCTGCCCAACCAACGAATTATCGTCGCCACCGACGCAGGCATTTTTTACAAAATGCAGCAGCTGGCGCCACACAAAGAGTTAATTATCGCGCCCACTGCTGGTAACGGCGCGACCTGCCGCAGTTGTGGCAACTGCCCGTGGATGGCCATGAATCACCTGAAAAATTTGCTGACGTCACTGCAGCAGGGCAGCAACGAAATCGTCGTTGACCCGCAACTTGGCGCACGTGCGATGGTGCCATTGACGCGTATGTTGAAGTTCAGGGAGCAACAACTCGCACAAACCCTGGATTAACACTGATTACGGCGTGGCGGGTATGGCATGTCCAGATTGATGGTCGGGTGGCGCACGCAGCAGGATCGATACGCACTGGCGGGGAATAATAAACATTGTGACCTATAAAACGTTGACCTATGACGTGAGCAATAGCATCGGCGTATTGACGCTGAACATGCCTGCGCAGCGCAATGTCCTCGATCTGGTGATGCGTCTGGAAATTCAGGATGTGTTACTGAATATTCGCGAAAAGTGCGATATCAGAGCGTTGGTGTTGACCGGCGCCGGGGGCGCCTTTTGTGCAGGTGGCGATTTGAAATCGTTACAGGAAACACCGAGTGGCGCAGCACGGCGGGAACGGGTGCGGCGCACCCACATCTGGATTGAGGAACTGGTGAATCTCGAAGTGCCGGTGATAGCCGCCGTGGATGGCGTGGCATTCGGCGGTGGATTCAGCTTCGTACTGGCTGCGGATTTTGTATTTTGCACCCCTCGCGCAAGGTTTAGCGCGGTGTTTCTGCGGGCGGGGCTAATTCCCGACCTGGGATGCCTGTATTTGCTGCCACGCCTGGTGGGATTACAGAAAGCCAAAGATTTATTGTTTACGGCCAGAATTGTCGAACCCGAGGAAATGCAGAAGCTTGGCCTGGTGTACGAAATTGTTGCGCAAGGTTCGGTAGTAGCGGCGGCGCGGGCCTTTGCGGAACGTTTTCTGGATGCGCCCGGGATGGCGTTGGGCATCACCAAAAATATTCTTAATCAGTCGCTGCATAGCGACCATTGGACGGTTGCAGAGCTCGAATCCATGGGTCAGGCGCTGTGCGCGGATAGTGATTATTATCGTGCGGCCATGAGCCGCTTCTTACAGAAAAAACCTGCCCTGTTCACTTGGGAAAAATATCAGAATTAATTAACCGCGAGCTGTCACCATGTCCAATATTCTTTGTGAGCCGTTTACGCTGCCCTGTGGGGTAACGATAAAAAACCGTCTTGGCAAGGCGCCTATGACCGAGGGCCTGGCGGATCGCTGGGACCGCCCGACGCCCGAGTTGTGTCGTCTTTACGAACGTTGGGCGCAGGGTGGCAGTGGCCTGCTGGTCACCGGTAATGTGATGGTCGATCACCGCTATCTGGAGCGCCCGGGCAATGTGGTCATAGAAAACGAAGATCACCTCGATCTATTGCAAACCTGGGCTCTGTCGGGAGCGCAAAACGCTACGCAGATGTGGATGCAGATCAGCCACCCCGGTCGCCAGTCGCCCGCCTATATCAGTCGCACGCCGTTGGCACCGTCGGCGGTCAAGGTCAGTATGTTATGGGTACACGGCACACCGCGCGCGCTGACTGAAGCGGAAATATTTGGCATTATTGAGCGTTTTGCGCGGGTCGCGGGAATCGCCAAAAAGGCTGGCTTTACCGGCGTACAATTGCATGGCGCGCACGGTTATCTGATTAGCGAATTTTTGTCGCCGCTGGTAAATCGACGCACTGATCAGTGGGGTGGCGCACTGGAAAATCGCGCGCGGTTTTTGCTGGAAAGTGTGCGCGCGGTACGTGCAGCAGTGGGTCCGGAATTTCCGGTCAGCGTCAAACTCAATTCGTCGGATTTTCAAAAGGGGGCGTTTTCCGAGGAAGACTCCCGCACCGTAATTGGCTGGCTGGAAAAGGAAGGCGTCGATCTTATCGAACTCTCGGGCGGCACCTATGAACAGCTCGCCCTGTTAGATGAATCCGGCAATACCACGGACAGCGGCGCACCGTTACTCTCGGCTGCATCTGCCAAACGCGAGGCCTATTTTACTGAGATGGCGCAAAAAATTCGCAAGGTGTCTTCGGTGCCACTGATGGTGTCCGGGGGGTTTCGCACCCTGCGTGGTATGGAAGAGGCGGTATCAAACGGGGTAACCGATCTGATCGGTCTCGGTCGACCACTGTCATCCGAGCCGGAGCTGCCGGCAAAAATTCTGGCCGGTAATTTTAGCAAGGCTCGTATTGTGGATATCGACCTCGCGTTGGGTAAAAAGTGGTTTGCGCCCCATAGCGAGAACCGACGTGTTCGCCATTTGAACAGCTTTGCAGATGTGGGCTGGCACTGCGTGCAAATTGAGCGCATGGGCAACGGCCAAGATATCAACTGGGGCATGAGTCCGCTGGTCGGGATGTTAAAGTTTTTTGGTGGTGGTTTTGTAAAGCAAATTCGTCGTCGCCATAAGTAAACGGCGGCAGACGGCGGTTGTAAGCCGTGCCTGGCTCAGACCCTGTTCGACCCTCAGCTGACGAAACGTACTTCTTCGTTGATGGGTGCGCGGGGTACGCGGGTTTTGTTGGCGGGCACAGCGACGTCTTCGTAGCCAAACGAAATAGCCATCAGCAGACCGAGACCCGCGTCCACCTGAAAGTGTTCGCGCACCACATTCGGATATCTGCTGATGCTGACCTGGGCGCAGGAACCGATGCCGTAGGCGGTGAAGGTTAGCATCAGGGTCTGTGCGTACATGCCAACGTCCAGGGCGACGGTTTCACCGAACTGTTTTGGCATAAAGATAAACGCCGCGTGGGGTGCATCAAAAAATTCGTAATTGCGCAGTGCCGCGCGGGCGCGACCCTCTTTATCTCCTCTGGCGATGTTCATATTGCCGTACAGTTCGACCGCAGTTTCGATCTGGCGTTTGCGCATAATGCCTTCAAACTGTTCCGTGCGCGCGAAATCCAGTGTCGGCTGCTGGCCGGAAACAACGGCATCAACCAGTTTGTCGCGTAGGCAGCGCAACGCTACGCCAGAACCAACGAATACATGCCACGGTTGCACATTGCAGTTTGAAGGGGCCTGTTGGGCGAGGGTAAATATCTCGTGCAGTAGCTCGCGGGGCACCGGTTCCGGCAAAAAACCGCGCACGGAGCGCCGCCGTGTGATGGCATCCGCCAGGCTACAGGTTTTGGCGGCGGACGAGTCGGGGACAAGGGCGTCGTTGGGCTGGGCATTCATCAGGTCTACTCAGATGCGTATGGAATAGTTAGGGATTGTACTGGGTTAGTCCGTTATCGACAAAACGCGCTTTACAAAAATGCTACAATTCCGCCTCTGTTTGTGACATTGGCTGCGCTGGAGGTGAAAAATGGCGGGTTTGTATTTTGAGGAGTTTGAAGAAGGGCGGGTGTTTGAGCACGAGGTGCGGCGTACCGTCACCGAGTACGACAATATGATGTTCAGCTGTATGACCATGAACACCCAGCCGCTGCACATTGATGCGGAATTTGCCAGGAAAAGTATCTACGGCCAGCCGTTGGTGAACAGCATGTTTACCCTTGCCCTGGTGGTCGGTATCCAGGTTACCGAACTAACCCTCGGAACCACGCTGGGTAACCTGGGAATGACGGATATCGCGTTTCCGCGCCCAGTATTTCACGGCGATACCATTCGCGCCCGTACCACGGTGCTGGATAAACGTATCAGCAAGTCCCGTGACGACTCGGGTATCGTTAATTTTCTGCACGAAGGATTTAATCAACGGGACGAGCTGGTGGCCACAGTTAAGCGCACCGCGCTGATGGCCGTGCGCCCCAAAGCCTGAAGAAAGCCTGAAGATCGCAAACAACGCCAATCAAGGTAGTGGCCACAATCGAGGTGCGCACATGAGATCGATGCTGTTTCTGCCAGCGGATAGTGAAAAGAAAATCGCGAAAGGTGCCGGTACCAACGCGGATGGGCTTATTCTCGACCTGGAAGATTCGGTTGCGCTGGGGCGCAAGGACGCAGGGCGTCAGCTGGCGCGGGAATATCTCGACGCCCATCCACCGGGTTCGCGTAACAAAAAATTAATGGTGCGTATCAATCCGCTGGACGGAAATATGACCCTCGACGATCTGACAGCGGTCGTTGGCGGCGCCCCGGATTATCTGCTGCTGCCCAAGTATCGTACCCGCGAGGACGTTATTCGCCTCGATCATTACGTTAGCGCCCTCGAGGTACGCGAAGGTGTGTCGCCGGGGCATATACAGTTTTTGGTGATCGGCACGGAAACTGGGCAAGCATTGTTTAATTTGGGCGGGTTAACCGACTGCAGTAAACGACTGGCCTATGTCAGCTGGGGCGAGTTTGATTTGTCTGCGGACGTGGGCGCGGAAACGCACCTGTTGCCGGACGGCAATTGGGATGACCTGTTTCGCACCGCCCGCAGCTTGTGTCTGGCCGCTGCCGCGTCGGCCGGCATCGAACCCTGCAACACGGTATTTACTGATTTTAAGGACGATGAAGGGTTGCGTAACGCCAGCATCGGCGCGCGCCGGGCGGGATTCACCTGCATGATGGCGATTCACCCCAACCAGGTGGATATCATCAATGAAGCCTTTTCCATCAGCGCAGAACAGTTGACCTGGTCGCAGCGCGTGGTAGCCGCATTCGACGCCAACCCCGAACTCGGCGTCGTTGGCCTGGACGGTATCATGCTCGACAAGCCCCACTACACTCAGGCACAACGGATGATTGCCCGGGCGCGCGCCTACGCTTGAACGCGTCCCGGTGCGCCGGGTAGGACTTGCCTAGTTACGCTTGGTTGAGCAGCTTGCGCAATTCGGTTTTTAGTACTTTTCCATAGTTATTTTTAGGCAGTTCGGCCACCAGATGGTATTCCTTGGGGCGCTTAAATCGAGCCATATGGTCGAGACAGAATTGATCGATGGCGGTGGTAAGCGCGGTGCGATCATGGGACGCGAGGGGCTGTTTGCAAACAATAAATGCGATAGTTTCTTCGCCCCATTCGGAATGGGGTCTACCAATCACCGACGCTTCGGCCACGGCGGGATGCTGAAGCAGTACTTCCTCGACTTCCCGTGGATAAATATTCGTGCCACCACTGATAATCAGGTCCTTGCTGCGATCCTTGAGTGTCAGGTAACCCTGTTCGTCAAACGTGCCCATATCCCCCGTGTACAACCAGCCGTCGACCACGGTGCTGGCCGTGGCCTCGGGATTTTGCCAGTAACCGAGCATGACCGTGTCGCCTTTCACCAGGATTTCGCCAATTTCTCCCGATGGTAGTGATTTGCCCTGGGTATCGGCGATGCGCACCTGAACCGCAGTTTGCGCGGTGCCAACGGACGCCAGAATAGCGTCGCTAGTCGGTCCTTCAGGCCCGCAATGGTCTTTTTTTGGCAGGGACGTAATGGTCATCGGCGATTCCCCCTGCCCGTAAATTTGTACAAACTTATTGCCGAACTTGGCCATGGCGGCTTTTATATCTGCGACGTACATGGGGCCACCGCCGTAGATAATCGTGTGTAAATTAGCAATTCCGCCACTTGTTGCAGACTGCGTATCCACTAAACGTTTGATCATGGTCGGAGCGGCGAACATGGATACGTTCGGGTAGTGCTGTAGCAGTGCAAATATTTCCTGTGGGTCGAAGCTCGCGCTGCCGCAAACGGCCTGCTGAGCCGCCGCCGCCACAAATGGAAACGCATATAGCCCGGAGCCATGGGACATGGGGGCCGCATGCAGCAGTGTGTGGTCAGCGGCAATCGAGTCGACGCCGGCGAAGTAACTCAATGTCATGGTCAACAGGTTGCGGTGGCTGAGCATGGCGCCTTTAGGTTTCCCCGTGGTTCCGCTGGTGTAAAACAGCCACGCCAGATTGTCCGGGCCCGCATCCTGCAAGGGTAACGTTGGGCCGTCGCGCAATTGCCGATAGTGGGCGGAATCTATGCCAATGATAGATTCGAGGGTGCTTATGCGACCAGCCAATGGCGCGAGCTGAGCACTGAAACTGTCGGTTGGATCTGGAGTACCCATGGACCCTGTGACTTCGTCAGGTTTATCTCCGGAACTAAAAACATGGCGAGTACCACTGTTGTCGAGAATATAGGCCCACTCTTCAGGGTGCAGTTTAGCGTTAATGGGTACTGCAGCGAGACCGGCATGCAAAATGCCGAACAGTATCTCGATATACTCGGGACAGTTTTTCAAAATGATGCCGATGCGATCTCCCGGCTGACAACGCAATGTATGGCGCAGGTGATGGGCAATGGACGCGGCGCGATGGGACAGGGTTTGATAGTCGCAATAAGGGCGCGATCCGCGCGCCAGTGCGGGCAGCCCCGGATATTTACGCGCCGATTTTTCGAGTAGATTGGCAATATTCATGATGGTTGTGTATGAGGATTCGATCCCGGTAGCGTGCGATTGGTAGCCGATAATAGCAGTATGGTCGGATTAACGTACAGGTAGAACCGAACCGCTATAATTTTTTGGTTTTTTCTTCCATGGCGGCCAGGTCGCGTAGGCGTTGGGCAATAATGGCGGATTCCTTGAAATCGTATTCGGCTAATTTTTGTGCGTAGGTCAGCTGGTCGCGCGCCTTATCGAAGACGCCCACCAGCAAATAATATTCCGCACGCGCTTTATGTACCTGAATAATGTCGCCCGCCAGGCCGCTGGTTTCCGCCAGATCAAACCATATGTCCGGATCCGCCGGGCGAATCCTGGTCAGGTCGGCCAGGACTTTTTCGGAGGCCGAGTACTGGTTATCTTTTAGCAGTGTTTCCGCCAGTTCCATTTGCAACGGGTAATTATTGGGATGAGATTTTATCAGGGATTTTATCAACGCCAACGCCGCGCTATTAGCGCCGGCGTTGCGCTCAATTTCTATGGCTGCAAGCTGATAGGTCAGCCGTTCTGGGTCGTTGTCCAGCAACGGGCGCAGCGCATCCCGCGCCTCCTGGTGTTTACCCAGAGCCGACAGCGACAGTGCGAGACCGTAACGGGCAGCGGGTAGTGAATAGCTATGTCCTTCGAGTTCGCTGTTGAAACGGTTTGCCGATTTTTGCGCGTTTTGATCGACGCCGATTAATGCCCTGGCGCGCATCAACTGGTACTCGAGATTGTCTTCGAATTGGCGTTTGGGGTATTTATTGATGCGGTTGCGCGCGTCGGCAACCCGTTGCTCGGTCAGCGGGTGCGACAATAAAAATTCCGGGGGTCGTTGTCCGGTATAGCGGGTAGCGATCATCATGCGTTCAAACATTGCCGCCACGGCGGTTGGATCCATGCCAGCGCGCACCAGGGTTTCCAGGCCGAGGCGATCCGCTTCCTGTTCGTTCTGGCGACTGTAGCGCAAACTGCTCTCGATCGCTGCGGCCTGGGTGGTGGCCAGCACCGCCATACCCGCGTCGCCGCCGACAGTGGCAGCGAGGATCAGTCCGGTCAGCATGCCAGCCAGCATGGGCATGGTATTAGCCCGTTGTTGTGCGACGCGGCGGGCGAAATGGCGCTGGCTAAGGTGCGCCAGCTCGTGGGTGATAACCGAGGCTAACTGATGTTCATTGCGGGCGTAGCGAAACAGGCCGGTATGCACGCCAACCACGCCACCGGGCACCGCAAACGCGTTCATGGTTGGGTTGTTAACGATAATCAGGTCGAGACGGTGGTCCGAGAGTTCGCTGTGGGTGGATAGTTTGAACAACAGCTGTTCGAGATAGTCCTGCAGCTGCGGGTCGCGATAGGTGGGCACCCGACTGCGAAATAACTGTAGCCACGCGCGCCCCAGTTCGTATTCCTGCTGTTGGGAAATCACACCCGACGACGTGTCGCCCAGCACCGGTAGTTGAATGTCGTTGGCTGCACGCAGCGGGCTCGCGCCCACAAGCAGGGCTAATCCGAGGATGAGCGCCAGTGCGGCCTGGGGTTTGGCAAGAAAAGATAACACTCTGGCAATTCTAATCCGGTAACATAGACGGCTTGATACTAACCTATAGTGTGTGGGCTTTCGACACATTCCGGGCTCAGGGGTTCAGTTCTGGCGCGGATGTTTGTGGTTGGCGTGGTCGAGTGCAAGGCGGGCGAGTGTCGCCGGTTGGTGCGGTGAACGTTGCGGATGCAACGTTGTCGTTACTGTCGGGGCGCATGCTTTGCGCAACTGTTCGCACGATCTAGCTGTTTTGATTTGCTGGATCAAATACCAACTGAACGAAAATAACTCGGGGAAGTAACTACTACGGGAAAGTAACTGATACGGGAAAGTAACTGATACGGGAAAGTAACTGATACGGGAAAGTAACTATGTGGCGAGTGGTTGAAACCTGGGTTAACCGGTATTTCGCCGACGAAGAGGCGGTGTTACTGCTGCTTTTACTATTGGCCGGGCTGGTGCTCGTGATCACCATGGGCGGCATTGCGGCGCCGATTATCGCTGCCCTCGGTTTTGCCTTTCTGTTGCAGGGCGCGGTCAATTTCCTGAAGCGCTGGCGGGTGCCTCACCTGCTCGCAGTGGCGATAGTGTTTACCGCGTTTGTCGGGCTGTTTGTGTTGGTGTTGATTTTTCTGGTGCCGATGGTCATTCACCAGTCCAGCAATCTAGTAGCCGAAATTCCCGGCATGCTCAAACGCGGACAGGAGGCATTGCAGCTGCTGCCCGAACGTTACCCGCATCTAATTTCGGAGGCGCGGCTGGTGGAATTTACCACGTATGCCAATGCCGAAGCGCGCAAATTTGCCGAAGTGGCCCTGACGTTTTCGGTCAGCCAGTTTCCCAATCTTATCGGTTTGCTGGTGTATTTGATTCTGGTGCCGTTGATGGTGTTTTTTATTCTTAAGGATCGGCAACAACTGATAACCATGTTTGCCGGACTACTACCCGAGCGGCGACCGGTGATGCGCGCAGTGTGGGAAGAAATGAACGCGCAGATCGCCAATTACATTCGCGGCAAAGCGGCTGAAATTTTGATTGTTGGCGTAGTCAGCTATTTTAGTTTTCTGGCGCTGGGTTTACGCTATTCCGCGCTGCTGGCGCTGTCGGTGGGTTTATCCGTACTGATTCCTTACATTGGCGCGGCGGTGGTCACCGTGCCGATCCTGATCGTCGGGTATTTTCAGTGGGGCTGGGGTAATGAATTTATCTGGCTGGCAGTAATCTACGGTGTTATCCAGTTTCTCGATGGCAACGTCCTGGTGCCCCTGTTATTTTCGGAAGCGGTCAATTTGCATCCCCTGTCGATCATTCTTGCGGTGCTGGTCTTTGGCGGGGTGTGGGGGTTCTGGGGCGTATTTTTTGCGATACCCCTGGCGACCCTGATCAAGGCGCTGTACAACGCGTGGCCGCAGCACGAGAAAACGAGGTAGTGTTTGATTCGCAAGTTCTAAGCTATTGAATTCCCGTGCCCGTGCCCGTAGGCCGAGGTGATATGAAATATTGGTTACTCCGCTGTTGGTTTGTGTGTGCTGCGCTGGTGCTGGCCGCCTGCGATATCCGGCAGGCACCGGAACAGAATACCCACGCTACCCGGTGGTGGGCTCTCGGTTCCACTGCGGAAGTTGCGGCGACGGCAGATCCGGCTACCGGGCAGGTGTATCGCAGCCCCAATGATAATCGTCAATACCGGGCGCTGACCCTCGAAAACGGGCTGCGTGTATTGCTGGTGTCCGATCCGGACACGGATAAAAGTGCCGCGTCACTCAATGTGCACGTGGGCAGCTTTCAAAACCCTCCGGAGCGCGAGGGGTTGGCACACTTTCTCGAACACATGTTGTTTTTAGGTACCGAAAAATACCCCGAGCCGGGGGAATATCAGGCCTTTATCGGCGCCCACGGTGGCGCCCACAACGCCTACACCAGTCTCGAGGAGACCAACTATTTTTTTGACGTCGACGCGGCGCATCTGGTAGCGGCTTTGGATCGATTTTCCCAGTTTTTTGTCGCACCGCGCTTTGACGCCGCCTACGTGGACCGGGAGCGACACGCGGTGGAGTCCGAATATCGCCTGAAGATCAAAGACGATAGCCATCGCGCCTGGGATGTTTTGCGCGAGCTGGTGAATCCACTGCATCCGCTGTCGCAGTTTTCGGTTGGCGATCTGACTACCCTGGCCGACCGGCCGCAACGCCCGGTGCGCGACGATTTGATTGCATTTTATCAACGTTATTATTCTGCCAACTTGATGTCGCTGGTAGTGGTGGGGCGCGAGTCCTTAGATGCATTACACGTCGCGGTGCAGTCGCGGTTTGCAGCTATACCTAATCACAATGTGACGCTACCAAGCGTCGCCATGCCGCTATTTACCGATGCGCTACCGTACAAAGTCTTGATGACGCCGGAAAAGGAAAAGCGCGAACTGAGTTTGTTGTTTCCAGTGCCGAGTGTAGCGACTTACTGGCGCGAGAAACCGCTGACGTTTGTTGGCCATTTACTGGGTGACGAGAGCGCGGATAGCCTACTGGCGCAGCTTAAACGCGAGGGCTTGGCCGAATCCCTGAGCGCGGGTTTGGCTTACGATTCCCGCGTTGGTGCGGGTTTTTCGGTGACGATCGGTTTAACGCCGACGGGCGTAGCGCGCCACGCTGAAGTATTGACCCGGTTTTTTGCCTGGGTCGAGCAAATACGCGCGCAGGGAGTTGTACCCTGGCGCTATCGCGAACTGGCGCAGTTACAGCAGGTGGAATTTCGCTTCCTGGAAAAACAATCGCCCCTCGGTTATGCGCAGCGCCTGAGTTCGGCAATGCACGAATACCCAACCCAGGAGGCGGTGCGCGGACCCTATCTGCTGGATCGTTTCGATGCCGGGCTGGTGACGCGCTATCTCGGGTATCTGGTGCCTGGCAATGTGCAGGTTGGACTGATGGCCCCCGAAGTCGTCGACACCGATCAGGTTTCGGTGCGCTACGGGGCCGCTTATCGGGTAAGCGATGTAGCCTCGCAAGATGTGATTGCCTGGCAAAATGCTACCGCTACCAATCTGCGCTTGCCGGAACCCAACCCATTTATTCCCGAGCGATTTAGCCTTTCGGGGAAGAACAAAGCTGGCCAAAGCCAGACACCCTCTCAAACCAGCGCGCAAAAGACAGATCCATATGCCGAGTTGACGCTGCCGCAACTGGTGCGAGAGGATCCACAGGCCAAAGTCTGGCATTACCCGGATACCTATTTCGGGAGTCCTAAAGCCGGGTTTATCGCACACTTTGCCACTCCAATGGTGACCGGTCGTAGCAATGCTGCATTGGCTGAGCTGTATCTTGCGATGGTGCGCGATCAACTTAATGCGCGGGTGTATCCCGCGCACCTCGCAGGGCTGGATTTCGGTCTGTCGCGGGCCAGTAATGGCATAACGCTGACACTTAATGGGTACACCGACAAGCAGCCCTTATTACTGGACGAAATCCTGGCTGTGCTGCATCAACCGGATGCGGACGCAGCGCGCTTTGCGCGCGTGAAAGCGATGTTGATTCGCGAGTGGCGCAATATGGACAAGCAATGGCCGATCAAACAATTGTTCGCCGAGTTGACACCGCAACTTACCGACGCCGAGCGCCCACAGGATTTGGCCGATGCGCTGGAGCCAGTAAATCTCGACCAGTTACTTGACTACGTCGCGAACTTTTACCGGAAAGGGCATGGGCGCTTTTACGGCGGCGGCGCTTTGTCGCGCAGCGAGGTGGAGGCAATGGTTGAGGCGACCCTGGGTGCGCTGCTGGTCGGTGCAGAGGGTGATGCGAATCTGGATTACCGGGTAGTCAAATTGCCGCGCACTGCCGCAACCCCCCGGTTCAGTATTCCGGTGCAACATGCCGATAGTAGTGTAGTGCTGTATTTACAGGGCGCTACCGACAGCCTGCGGGAGCGGGCCGAATTCGCTGTTCTACAAAATATGCTGGATGCGCCGTTCTACACGCGGCTGCGTACTGAAAAACAGCTTGGTTATGTGGTGGGTAGCCAAATCATGCCTCTCAACCGCGTGCCGGGCTTACTGTTTTACGTCCAATCCCCGGTGCTCAACAGCGGACCGTTGATGGAAGAAGTGGGCGGTTTTCTCAATCAATTCGCGACCACGTTGGAGAATATGAGCGAGGCGGAGATCGCGCGGCATCGACAATCGGTGTTAACTAACATAGAAGAATTTCCAAAAAGCCTGGCTGAATTAATTGGTAGACACCAGGAATCACTGATGCTCGCCTATGATGATTTTGATTTTCGTCAGCTATTGGCGGGAGCAGTGCGCGCTACTACACGGGAAAACCTGCTGGCCCGCTATCGAGAGATGTTAGTTGGCGAGCGCCGCGGGCTGTGGCTAACCACGCAGGACGCGACGTTGAAGGACCCAGCCATCGGGCGCGATTTGTTGCGCACCGAAAACGACGGCCATTACAGTTATCCGCAATAGTCATCGTCGACGGGGGAGATAACGGCAAAATATGTAGTTTAACTATATTATGGTTTGTCGGAATAATTAGGTAACACTCTGGATAATAGGGCGTTACTAAAAATTATTTTGTTGCTGGCAGCAAGCTGTAATAAGAATTGCCAGTAATTATGGGTTGAATATGTAGAATTACTACATTACTATGTCGGCCCTCCAATACTTCGTTGCGTGCGCTGGGTATGGGGCTTCTTTCGAGCTTGGTTAGGTCTTGTCAGGTTTAGTTAGGTAACATGGACGCCAATGACGCCAGCCCGGCGATCTTTGTGGCGATCAACAAGAGTCAATAACACAATGATGCAGCAGGATTTGGATCAAAGCGAAACTCAGGAATGGCTGGATTCTCTGGAAGCCGTTATCAAACATCAGGGCGAAGAGCGCGCCGCATTCCTGATTCGACAGCTACTGGATCGCGCGACTGCCGCAGCTATTCCCTTGCCCGGCTCTATTACCACGCCATATTGCAATACCATTCCGGTCGCCCGGGAAAAGCGCATGCCGGGCGATTTATTTATGGAACGTCGCATTCGCTCACTGATTCGCTGGAACGCATTGGCGATGGTGATGCGGGCCAACAAAAATGATGATGGTCTGGGTGGCCATATCGCTACCTTTTCCTCCGCAGCAACCCTTTACGACGTCGGCTTTAACTATTTTTTTCGAGGGCGCAACCATAAACATCTCGACGATCTGATTTATTACCAGGGACACAGTTCACCTGGCATATACGCGCGTTCCTTTCTCGAAGGTCGCCTCACTGCGGAACAGCTGGATAATTTCCGTCGGGAAGTGGACGGCAACGGGCTGTCGTCCTATCCCCATCCCTGGTTAATGCCGGACTACTGGCAATTTCCCACGGTGTCAATGGGCCTGGGACCGATTCAGGCGATTTATCAGGCCCATGTGATGCGTTATATGTCGGCTCGTGGACTGGTGCCCCGGGATGATCGCAAGGTCTGGGCATTTCTTGGGGATGGCGAATGTGACGAGCCGGAGACCCTGGGTGCCATATCCATGGCTGGCCGCGAGCAGCTGGAGAACCTGGTATTTGTGGTGAACTGCAACCTGCAGCGTCTTGATGGGCCGGTGCGAGGCAACGGCAAAATTATTCAGGAACTGGAGGGTGCGTTTCGCGGTGCCGGCTGGAATGTCATCAAGGTGGTGTGGGGGCGTTTCTGGGATCCGCTATTTGCAAAGGACAAACAGGGTTTTTTGCAAAAAAGAATGGACGAAGTGTGTGACGGCGAGTTGCAAAATTACAAGTTCAATGGCGGGGCTTACACGCGGGAACATTTTTTTGGCAAGTACCCGGAACTGGCGACACTGGTCGCGGATTTAAGCGACAAGGATATTATGTATCTCAATCGCGGCGGCCACGATCCCTACAAGGTGTATGCCGCTTATGCCGAGGCAATGCAAAGTACCGGCCATCCCACCGTGATTCTGGCTATGACCGTCAAGGGTTACGGCATGGGCGAATCCGGGGAAGCTGCAAACGATACCCACTCGGTGAAAAAGCTTGGTATCGAAAGTTTGAAGAATTTCCGCGACCGGTTTGGTCTGCCGATCCCGGATGACAAGCTGGAGGAAGTGCCCTATTACCGCCCGCCGGAAGATAGCCCCGAGCTGACCTATATGCGCGTCCAGCGCGAGCGTCTCGGTGGCGTCCTGCCATTCCGGCAAAAAGATTTCGAAGCGCTGGAAACGCCGCCTCTCGACTTGTTTCAGAAGCAGCTGGAAACAACCGGCAAGCGCGAGATATCCAGCACCATGGCGTTTGTCAGAATCCTGTCTAACCTGGTGAAGGATAAACAAATCGGTGCGCGGGTCGTGCCGATCGTGCCCGATGAAGCGCGCACCTTTGGCATGGAGGGTATGTTTCGCCAGCTGGGTATTTATTCCTCGGCGGGGCAACGTTATGTGCCCCACGACGCCGACCAGATTCTCTACTACAAAGAGGACAAAAAAGGACAAATTCTAGAGGAAGGTATTAACGAGGCCGGTGCCATGTCGGCGTGGATGGCATTGGCCACCGCCTATAGTAATTACGATTACCCGATGATTCCGTTCTATGTGTTTTATTCCATGTTCGGCTTTCAGCGCATTGGTGATTTGGCCTGGGCTGCAGGGGATATGCAGGCGCGGGGGTTCCTGATCGGTGCTACCGCTGGGCGTACTACCCTGAATGGAGAGGGGTTGCAGCATCAGGACGGGCATAGTCATGTGCTGGCCAACACTATTCCCAACTGTCGCACCTACGATCCGGCGTACAGTTACGAGTTGGCCGTCATTGTTCAAGACGGATTGCGGCGCATGTTCCAGAACAAGGAAAACTGTTTTTATTACATTACGGTAATGAACGAAAATTACGTGCATCCCGGCATGCCCGCTGGCGCCGAACCGGGCATTATTCGTGGCATGTATCTGTTGGCAGAGGGTAAGAAAAATAAACTCAGGGTACAGCTGTTGGGTGCCGGTGCAATTTTGAATGAAGTGCGGGCAGCGGCAGAGATTCTGGCCCGGCAATACCGGGTCAGTGCCGACATCTGGAGTCTGACCAGCGTGAACCAACTGACGCGGGATGGCCAGGCGGCAACCCGCTGGAATATGTTGAATCCGGGCGCCGAGGCCAGGGTTCCCTACGTTACTCAACAGCTCAGTGAACGCCCCGGCCCGGTGATAGTAGCTACCGATTACATCAAATCCTATGGCGAACAGTTACGCGCGTTTATACCGGGCGACTATTTCGTGCTGGGCACGGACGGCTTTGGGCGTAGCGATACGCGCAGTAAACTGCGCGGTTTTTTTGAAGTGGATCGCAACTATATCGTGGTTGCCACCCTGTACACGCTGTGTCAGCAGGGTAAGATCGAGAATAGCGTGGTGTCCAAAGCGATTACCGATCTGGGTATCGACCCGGAAAAACCCAACCCGCTTGATGTTTAAACGGGCGGTACTGCACCGGGTTCCAGTGGAGCTTCGCGGCGCGCAACGGGCGACATCGAAAACATTCGCTACAGGAATTGGCACAATGGCAGGGTTCAACAGGGCGGGAACATATGGCCACTGAGATTATTAAGGTCCCAGATCTGGGCGGTGCGGAGGAAGTCGAGGTGATCGAAATTCCCATCGCTGTTGGGGATACGGTGGCGCTGGACGATACTCTCGTGGTCCTGGAATCCGACAAAGCCACCATGGAAATACCTGCCAGCAAAGCCGGCAAGATTATCGCAATACTGGTGACCGAGGGGCAGCGTATTGACCAGGAGGGCGTGCCGCTGGTCGAAATCGAAGTCAGTGGTGATGAGGAGCAGGCGGCGTCTGTGACGGAAGCAAAAGCATCCGCAGATACACAACCATCGCCTTCGGCAAAAACAACACCAGCACAAAAAAAGCCAACAACAACGTCCGTAGAAAACGAAACGGATGGTGTCGCTGACGCGGTAGTAGCGGATGTTTCCGGGGATGGTGATCGGGGTGACGCTGCAAACAATGGTGCCGACCAAAAAGCTGCCGCTAACGAAGCAACCACACGACCACAATCTGCGGACACCCTGCCTGCTGCAAATGGCAATTCACCAGCCGACGGCGATATTTACGCTGGGCCAGCGGTGCGCCAATTGGCGCGGGAGCTGGGCGTCGAGTTACGCGATGTCAGTGGTACCGGCCCGCGCGGTCGTTTGCTCAAGGACGATGTTCACACATTCGTTAAACAGCGTATCAAAGCGCCACAGTCTGGCGGTGCCGCAGTTCCCGGAGTGCCGGATATCGACTTCGGGCAGTTTGGTGAGGTCGAGCAGGTTGCCATGACCAAAATCGGCAAACTTACCGCTGCCAATATGCACCGCAGCTGGCTCAACGTGCCACACGTTACTCAGTTCGACGATGCGGATATCACCGAACTGGAAGTTTTTCGTCAGTCCCTCAAAGCCGAAGGTGAGAGGCGCGGCACAAAAATGACCCCGGTGCCGATTATTCTTAAGGCGTGTGCGGTGGCGCTGGCGAACAATCCGGTGCTGAACCGTGCCCTGCACAGCGCAGGCGAGTACTTTTTTCAAAAACATTATATTCATATTGGTATAGCCGTCGACACGCCCCGAGGGCTGGTGGTGCCGGTGGTGCGCGATGTGAATAAAAAACCCCTGTGGCAATTGGCGGCGGAAGTTGCGGAGTTGGCCGATAAAGCCCGCGATGGAAAACTGACGGTCAACGAGATGCAAGGCGGTTGTTTTACCATTTCCAGCCTCGGCGCGATCGGCGGCAAGGGTTTTACACCTATTGTCAACACGCCGGAGGTTGCCATTCTGGGTGTGTCAAAAGCACGCATAAAACCGCTGTGGAACGGTCGGGAGTTCGAGCCCCGCAATATGCTGCCGTTATCTCTCTCCTATGATCATCGCATGGTAAACGGCGGCGATGCCGGACGTTTTATGACTGATCTAGTTGCGCTGCTGGGGGATATTCGACGCCTGTTGCTCTAGCCACACAGGCGAGAGTAAACGCGGCGAAGTGACGGCGTAGTTTTTCGTGTGCACATCATAAATAGTTGCGCTGTGGCTATTACGAGCCTGCCGTCGCAATGCCTGTGTCAGCGTAAATCCTGTTGGCGGCTATGACATTAATTGCCTTACCGCAACCAGGTGAAATACAAGTCCGGTAAAAATTTAGACAAACCGTTTGAATATTTCGATGAAAAAATCGGACACAGATAGGCCGCAGTGGCTTAATAGGTGGCGGCAGGTTTGATCGTCGGGTTGTTGCATTCAGCGCTGTGGGTGCGTCAAGTGCATTGCGGTGATCAATTAACGATTCAAATCAGGAGGTGCCCGTGAATGTTTCCGTCGAGAAAAATGGACCCGTCACCACCGTGGTACTCGACCGGCCGGAAGCGCGCAATGCGGTTGACGGTCCGACCGCGAAAGCACTGGCACAAGCTTTTCGCCAGTTTGATGCGGATGATGAAGCGCGGGTGGCAGTATTCTACGGTGCCAATGGTACGTTCTGTGCCGGCGCCGACCTCAAGGCGCTGGCGGACAAGTCGCGACGCAATCGGTTGGAGGCCCGTGGCGATGGCCCGATGGGTCCGAGTCGGATGCTGCTGTCCAAACCCGTTATAGCGGCAGTTGCGGGCTACGCCGTCGCGGGCGGAATGGAATTGGCGCTGTGGTGTGACATACGGATTGCGGAAGAAAGTGCAATTTTTGGCGTTTTCTGCCGGCGTTGGGGTGTGCCGCTGATTGACGGCGGCACCGTTAGATTGCCGCGTATTATCGGTATCGGGCGAGCCATGGACCTGATTCTTACCGGGCGTCCGGTCGCTGCCACAGAAGCGTATGCCATGGGCCTGGCAAACCGGGTTGTCCCCAACGGCGAAGCGCGAGCGCAGGCGGAAGCGCTGGCCCATGAAATCGCCAGCTTTCCTCAACATTGCCTGCGCAATGACCGACGCTCGGTGTATGAACAACAGAGTCTATCTTTGCAGGATGCGCTGCATAGCGAGTTCGCCGGTAGTGTGGCATCACTGGAGGTAGATGGCCTGCAAGGTGCACTTGATTTTGCACAGGGTAAAGGACGGCATGGGTTATTTGAGAAAAGTTAATTGCAAATAAAGCGTGCTTAATGCACGGCGTGCGTCGGCGGAGGAAAAATGGAGAAGGTAATTGTTCACCAAATTCCAGGGGCCTGGGGACTTGCTTCGGTCAGTCCTTTTTGTCTGAAGCTCGAAACCTACCTTAAAATGGCCGATATACCTTACGAAACGGTGATCGATGCCGCGCCGTTTAATGGACCCAAAAAGAAGCTGCCGTGGATAGAGCATCGCGGCAATAAAATGGGGGATTCCGGTTTTATTATCGAGTACCTCAACGGCGAGTTTAGCTGTGATCTGGATATATCACTAACATCTGAGCAAAAAGCCCTGGCGCACGCGCTGCGGCGGTTGCTGGAGGAAAACCTGTATTGGGTGATGGTATACGAACGCTGGATGGTGAAGTCCAACTGGCATAAGTTTCGCGATATTGTGCTTGGCGGTATTCCCAAACCATTGCGCCTTATTCTGGCGCCCATTGTCAGGCGCAACGTCAAACGTCAGCTAATGGGTCACGGCATAGGCAAGCATTCATTGCACGAAATTCGTGCGATTGGGATCAAGGATATGATTGCCCTGGCCGAGCTGCTGGATAAAAAACCTTTTTTTATGGGTAACACGCCCACTGAAATCGACGCCATAGCCTACAGTGTGCTGGCAAATATTCTGAGTGTTCCGATTGAGTCTCCGGTTAAAGATGCGGGCTTGCATCACACCAATCTTGCGGACTTTATCGCCAGAATGAACAGTATGTATTATAAATGAGTTACCCGTGTCGCTCGTGGCAAGATAGAGCTATACATGGTTGGCAGGGGCAGTCGATCACATAATGGTTCTGTGAATTCATGGACAAGAAAATCGAACAATTCTTCCGTTATTTGGAGAGCCACAATCTCAACAATATAGTGAGATTCCATAATTTCACTCGCGCTCAGTTAGCACAAATGGCTGACACGGTAGATGATTGTTACGAGCGCACGGTGCTGGTTAATTATGGGCAATACGTTGCTGCAAATGCGTTCCTGATGGCTTACGCGTTTCTTGAGGAATATCTTTACTTAAAGTGGAAAGCAGCAGGGCCGGAGGGACCCGAGCTCGGCAAAAATAGGTCGATTCGAAGGTACGAACCTCTGATTCCATTACTGGGAATAGCGGCAACCGATCCAGTATGGTCGTTCCTCCTAAAAGCAACGACTATTCGACATTGTCTGTTGCATGCCAACGGCAGGCTTTCTTTTATGAAAAAGCCTCCTGAACATGTTGTTCGAGCGATTGTTAGCGAATCTTCCGGGGGAATTACGATTGAACACGATGATCGCATTATAATTCAGTCACCGTACGTCGTGATGGTAGTGGGCCAGATTCGCAAGTTTATGGAGGTGTCAAGTGTCGGAGCTTAATATTACCAAAGAAGGTGCTTTTGTGGGCCGTGCCGGGGCCGCCGCAGCTGATACCGCAAGTCCGCGTTATGCCGAAATCGAAAGCTAGGACAATATCCCCATCCCTCCATCGTAAAGTAGTTTGATGCCCACCACGAACAGGAAAAAATAACACAGCCGATACACCAGCTGTTCGCTAATTTTGTGCAACAGGAAATAGCCCAGTCGTACGCCGACCGGCGCCAGCGGCGTTAACACCAGGGCGGTTAAAAGATTGGTGTGATCGAACTGTCCCAGCCATGTATAAGGGACGAGCTTTACGAAATTCACCACTGCAAAAAAAATCGCAAACGTACCCATCAGCAGGGTTTTACTCATTTTTTGCGGCAGTAAATAAATACTTAACGGCGGTCCGCCGGCGTGAATACCAAAACTGGTAAATCCGGCCACGGTACCCCACAGGCTGCCGCGTAACAGGCTTGGCTCGGATTTTTTTTCCAGGGACGGTTTCAGCCAGTAGTTGAGGCAGAATGCCACGGCGATAACGCCGATCAAAATGCGGATGGCATCTTCCGACAGGTAGCGAAAAGTAAACGCGCCGAGGACGACACCCAACAGAGCGCCGGGCAGGGAATAGCGCAAATTGTCTTTGCTCCACTGGCCGCGAAAGCTCCACATGGCAACCACATCCATCACAATCAGTATCGGCAGCAGTATCGCCGCCGCCTGCACCGGGGGTATGGCCAGGGTCATTAACGGTACTGAGACTACCGCGATACCGCCACCAAAACCGCCCTTGGCGAGGCCGAATATCAGCACCGCCGGAATAGCACATAAATAGAAAAATGGGTCGCTGATCATGGTGTTTATGTTACCCAGCCACCGGCAAACGGAAAACTTTGGCCAACAAAAAAATTCACTTCGCTGGAGGCCAAAAATACCGCAAACAGGGCATCTTCCTGCGGGGTGGCCAGCCGTTGCAGCGGTAGTTCCTGTTGCAGTCGTTGTTTAAAGGCATCGCTGGCCTGTACTTCCGGTGGAAAGTAGGTGGGGTTGTCCACAAAATTTTGTGCGATCAGATTAATATGAACATTGTATTCAGCCAGTTCGGCGCCCGCAGCGCGCACGTAGGCGATTTGGGCGCCGCGCGCGGCGCTATAGGTGGACGCCTGCTTCATCCCCCGCAGCGCCGAGGCGCTGCCCATTACCACAATTTTACCGCTACGACGTTCCATCATGGCGGGCAGTACCGATCGACACAGGCGCGGCAACGGGTCGACCATATGGCTAAAAACATGTCGCCACTCTTCATCCGTGACCTGATGTACGTCGGTGCGGGGCCGGGGCACCGCCAGATTGGCGATCAGTACGTCAACCGTGCCCGCTGCAGCGACAATCTGCTCAGCAGCGCGCGGGTCGGCCAACATTTGCCCGTTGGCAATGACTTCGGCGCCATGTGCGCGGAACACGTCACACAATACTGGACCCATAAAATCTTCGCATTGGGTAATCAGAACCCGTTTGCCGCGCAGGCTGTCGCCGATGCGTACCATAATGACCGAACCCCCAGTTTTATAGCGGGACCCGCCGGTCCAACACGGTTGGAATAACAGGCTTGGCATTATTGTGTCACAAACCGATGCACCGGGTTGCCGCGCACCCAAGGAAAGCGTCACAAGGGTCCGGTAGAGCGAGAGGGCGGTTCAAGGTATCATTCCGCTGCTCAGGCCGCGGTGGCTGGCGCTGATATTCGACGTCGCGCACGGTGACTGGCACGCAAGTTAATCAGCTGCGCCCTCCGGGCAGCAGCTTACGGGAGTAACCATGGTTATCAAGCCAAAGATTCGCGGATTTATTTGTACCAACGCTCATCCGACGGGTTGTGCGGCGCATGTGCAGCAACAAATTGATTACGTTAAAAGCAAAGGTCCAATTGCCAATGGACCCAAGAAGGTGTTGGTTATCGGTTCGTCCACGGGTTACGGGCTGGCGTCGCGCATCACCGCAGCTTTCGGCTGCGGGGCGGATACCCTGGGCGTGTTTTTTGAAAAACCGCCGAGCGATAATCGCACCGCCAGCGCCGGTTATTACAATACCGCCGCCATGCAGGCGGCGGCGCGCAAGGCAGGATTGTATGCCGAAGGCATTAACGGCGATGCGTTTTCCGATGAAATAAAGCAGGAGGTTATCGCGACGTTGCAAAATGGCATGGGCCCGGTGGATATGGTGGTGTATTCCCTGGCGTCGCCGCGGCGCACCGATCCGCGTACCGGTATTACCTACAATTCGAGTCTCAAGCCGATTGGTGATTCCTATACCATGAAAGGGCTGAACACTGACAAGATGATCGTGGATGAAGTTACGGTCGAGCCGGCCACGGAGGCCGAGATTGCCGACACAATTAAGGTGATGGGCGGCGAAGACTGGGAGTGGTGGATCGATGCACTGAGCGACGCGGGATTACTCGCGCCCGGTTGCAAATCGACGGCCTACACCTATATCGGCAAGGAGATGACCTGGCCGTTATACGGCAATGCCAGCATCGGTATGGCCAAGCGGGATCTGGATCGCGCGGCTGGTGAGATCGATAAAAAACTTCGCGTCATTGGCGGCGAGTGCAAAGTGTCGGTATTGAAGGCTCTGGTCACCCAGGCCAGCTCGGCCATTCCGATCATGCCCCTGTATATTTCCATCCTCTACAAGATTATGAAGGAAGAAGGTTCCCACGAGGGCTGCATCGAACAGATCCAGGGTTTGTTCGCGCGCCAGTTTTACACCGTTGGTCAACGGGAGGTGGATGAAGTCGGGCGCCTGCGTATGGATGGCCTGGAACTCAAGGACAGCGTGCAGCACAAAGTGCAGGAACTGTGGGGCAAGGTTACCACGGAAAATGTGAATGAACTGACCGATTACGGGGGCTATCACGCAGAATTTTTGCGCTTGTTCGGATTTGGTCTGGCGGGGGTGGATTACGATGCGGACGTGGACCCGATGGTGAACTTGTGATAGTCGCTTGCTTTGGTGTCGCGCTGTGAGTGCCGCTACTGTGGAACAATGGTCGCCACTGGTGCGGCGCCTAACCGCGCCCAATGGTAGCAAGATGACCGGGCCCGGCACCAATACCTATTTATTGGGTCGCGATGAATACACGGTGCTCGATCCAGGCCCGCTGGACGACAGCCATTTGCAGGCTATTCTCGCCGCTGGTGAAGGGAAAATTCGCCGTATCGTAGCCACTCACACCCACAAGGACCACTCGCCGCTCACCCGTGAGCTGGCCGCCCTAACCGGGGCCGAGGTGTTCGGCTGCGTGATGGACGAACCGGATCATTTTCAGGATACGACTTTTTCTGTGGCGCGCAACATCAGCCATGGACAGCTACTAACTACCGACGAGTTCACCCTGGAGGCGATTCATACTCCGGGTCATGTGGGGAATCACTTTTGTTACCTGCTGCGCGAGGAAGGTCTACTATTTTCAGGGGACCACATTATGGATGGTTCGACGGTAGTGATTATTCCTCCCAGCGGCGATATGAAAGATTATTTGCAGTCGCTTGAATTGTTGCGGGACTATCCGCTCACGGGTATTGCGCCGGGACATGGCAACTTGATTCCAGAGCCGATGAAGGTGGTGGATATGCTGTATCGACATCGCCTGATGCGCGAGCAAAAAACCCTGTCCGGCATGCGCAAAGTTGGCGAAGCCAGCTTGCTGGAAATACTGCCGGTAGTGTACGACGACGTGGATCCCGCGGTGCTTACCTACGCCCGCTATTCCCTGTGGGCGCATCTGCTCAAGTTGCAGCGGGACGGCAGAGCCACCTGCACTCAAACTCATGGGGAGTTTGATCAGGCGCGCTGGCGCCTGCATGGTTAGCTGGATATATCACCGCGTATCAGCGGCGTTATCATAGGTCGCTGAAAAGGCTATAAAGTTTGCCCGCCGCGCACCGCGTGGCGGTGGTTGGGACGTTAACATGGTCAATATGAATGGATACATCGCCGCACACGTTATCCGCGTTATTCGATCAGCTTGGGTTGCCATCCTCCGAATTAGGGATTGCGCAATTTATCGATCAGCACAGTCCGTTGGACCCCGCTCTGAGCCTTGTCGAAGCATCGTTCTGGAATCCCGGTCAGCGCGCTTTTTTGATCGAGGCGCTGGCGGATGATTCGGACTGGACGGAGTTGGTCGAACATCTGGATGCGGATCTGCGACGTTAGGTCAGAACCTAAATCGAGACCGTCGCGCGTGGCCTTCTGCTCGAGGAGTCGTGCGCGGCGGTCAGCGATGTGACAGGTGCTATATAATGGCGCGTCCTTGCTACGGGTGCGTCGATGAAATCCCCTGGTTTTAAACTTTCCCTGCTCCACCCTCGCTATTGGCTTACCTGGATCGGCATGGGGCTGTGGCGCCTCACCGCGCTGTTGCCGTACGGCATGATGATGTGGCTGGGTCGCGGGCTGGGGCGTGTGCTGTTGCGTGTCGGCGGCTTTCGACGCGCCATCGCCAGTCGTAATCTGGAGCTGTGTTTCCCGGAAAAAACCACTCAGCAACGGCAGCTCCTGCTCATAAAAAATTTCGAAGACCTGGGGATTTCCCTGTTTGAAGTAGCAATGGCCTGGTGGTGGCCATGGCGACGTTTTGCCGAACGCTTTGAACTGCATGGTCTCGAACATCTGGAACAGCTCAATGGTCAGGGGGCGTTGCTGATGGCCATGCACTACACCACCCTCGAAGTGGGTGGTCAGATCCTGGCCCATTACTATTCGACCGATGGCATGTACCGCCCACACGGGAATCCGGTGTACGACTATTTACAGCAAAAAGGACGCCTGTCAAATAATCCTGATTGCGCGGTGTTTCCCCGGGAAGATGTGCGCGGCGTGCTTAAAGCACTGCGCAGAGGGCGGGTGATCTGGTATGCGCCGGACCAGGATTACGGAAGAAAACAAAGCGTTTTCGCGCCTTTTTTCGGTGTACCCGCCGCGTCCGTAACGGCTACTGCTAAATTAGCGCGAGCCGGGAATGCAAAAGTTTTGCCGTTTACCCATGTGCGCCTCGCCAACGGTCATTATCGGGTGACGGTACATCCACCGCTGGAAAATTTTCCGTCCGGGGATGACGTCGCCGATGCGACACGCATTAACAACATTATCGAGGCATTTATTCGTGTCACCCCGGAGCAGTATCTCTGGGTGCATCGCCGTTTTAAAACCAGGCCGCCGGGTGCGGAGTCAGTTTATCCGGCGAAACGCAAACGCAAGGGGCGAAAAAGGGCTAAAAAACCGAATTAATTGTCGATTCGGGCGGCGGCGCTTGTGCCCGCTAATTCACCTCAGTACCATTGTCTTTTTTGCGGAGCAGCATAATGATCACCGGCAGTATCGTCGCACTGGTTACCCCGATGTTGCCGGAAACCCTGGACGTGGACTGGGAAGCCCTTGGGCGCCTGGTCGACTGGCATATAGAGCAGGGAACCAGCGCCATTGTTGCGGTGGGCACGACGGGCGAATCGGCAACGCTGTCGGTGGATGAACATCTGAGGGTGGTGCGCACCTGTGTGCAGCGCGCGGCGGGGCGGGTACCCGTTATCGCTGGCACTGGCGCCAATAGTACACAGGAAGCCATTGAACTGACTCGGGGCGCACGGGATAACGGTGCCGACGCCTGTTTACTGGTGGTGCCGTATTACAACAAACCGACCCAGGAGGGGTTGTACCGGCATTTTCGTGGGATCGCCGAGGCGGTGGATATTCCGCAAATTCTCTACAACGTGCCGGGACGCACCGCCTGTGACATGCTGCAGGAAACCGTGTGGCGCCTGGCACAGGTGGATAACATTGTCGGCGTCAAGGAAGCCACTGGTGAGCTGGATCGGGCACAGTGGCTGGTCGCACAATGCCCGCCCGAGTTCGCTATCTATTCGGGTGACGACTTCACTGCGGTTGAGCTGATGCTGCTGGGAGGGAAAGGCAATATTTCGGTGACTGCCAATGTCGCGCCGCGCCGCATGGCAGACGCCTGCGCTGCGGCACTGGCGGGGGACGCGCAGCGGGCACGGGCGATCGATGAGATCTTGCGGCCGGTGCACAACGCGCTGTTTTTTGAGTCGAACCCGATTGTGGTTAAATGGGTGGTGGCGGAAATGGGCTGGATGTCTCAGGATGCCATTCGCTTACCGATGACGCCCTTGTCCGAAGCACTGCGCCCGGCGGTGCGGGCTGTTATGCAGGAAGCCGGGATTTTATAGTGGGCTTAAGCGACACATATTCCAGTTCACCAGGACTGCCGTGACTCTACTATCAGCACCAGTATCAGCACCAGGAAACGATGCCAATATGAGCAGAAAGTATCTAGCAAGCCCCGCGGTGATTTTGAGCGCAGCCCTGGCGGGCATGACTCTGAGTCTCAGCGGCTGTGGGCTCTTCAGCGATGATGGCGCGCTGCGTAACCGCGGTGACGATTATCGCGAAGCCCGTGAAATGGCGCCGATAGTGGTGCCGGCAGATCTTGATAAAGGCGCGTTAGGTCAACTTTATACGGTGCCAACCATTCCGGAGACATCCGTTCTGGACGAAACTGCCACAGTGCCGCGTCCACAGTCCGTGTCGAGCAATTTACTGGAGCAGGAAGTAAAAATTCAGTCCCTTGGGGACAACCGCTGGATTTTAATTAATCGCACGCCTGGTGAAGTCTGGCCCCGCGTACGCAATATTCTTAACAGTAACGGAATTCCGACGGCGGTAGCCGACGCGCCTGCGGGTGTCGTCGAGACGGAGTGGGTGCAACTACAAAACGATGCCGCAGCCAAACACCGCTTTCGCTTCCGAATTGAGCAGGGGGTGCAGCTCAAGAGCACCGAAATCAGTATTCTACATTCTCAGACCGGGGTGGACAGCGTGGCCACACCGGCGTGGCCGGAGCGCTCCACCAGTGACGATCGCGAGCGCAGTATGGCGGAAGTCATGGCCAACGCCCTTGCAGGCGATCTGTCCAGCGGCACTGTCTCTCTGTTGGCGCAGGCGATTGGTGGTGGTTCCAAGGTGGACGTCGTGGCGCCGAAAGATGGCGAACCCTATCTGTTGGTTAAGCTCGACTACAATCGCGCCTGGGCGTCGGTGGGTTACGCAGTTTCGCACGAAGGTTTTAGCATAGTCGATCAGGATCGCACCGCCGGTATTATCGATGTCCATTATGGGGATGACGAGGAAGTTGAAGGGCCAGGGTTTTTCAAGCGTTGGCTGGGCCTGGCCGAAGATGTGAACACGCCCCTCGGGGCCAACTATCAGGTGCGAGTACGGGCTGGTGACGGAGGTGTGCAGGTGCGCGTAACCGACGCGGAGCAGGGCGCAGTCGAGCGCACCCAGGCGCTGCGTCTGTTGAAGAAGATTCGCGCTAACCTGTCCTGAATTCGTGCGCTTCGCTTCTCTCGGTAGTGGCAGCAAAGGCAACGCCACGCTGGTTGAGTGGCGCGATACCTGCGTGTTGGTGGATTGTGGGTTTTCCATTCGCGAGACCGAGTTGCGCCTGGCGCGGTTCAATCGCCACCCCGAGCAGTTGACCGCCATTTTGGTGACCCATGAGCACGGCGATCATCTGCGTGGTGTTATGCCGCTTGCACGTCGCTACAATATCCCGGTGATGATGACCGCTGGCACGGCGCAGGCGGCGGGAGATGCACCCCGTGTCCGCATTACCCATATCGCCGATATGCAGGCGTTGCACGTTGGTGAGCTACGGGTTGAGCCGGTGGCAGTACCTCACGACGCGCGCGAGCCGGTGCAGTTTGTGTTTCGCAGCCCCGACAGCTGCCTCGGCATACTTACCGACCTGGGTAGTATCAGCGCACATGTGGTGGATCGTTATCGCCACTGCGATGGGCTGTTACTGGAGGCCAACCACGATACGGAAATGCTGGCCAATGGCCCCTACCCCTATCCATTAAAACGTCGGGTGGGGGGTGACTGGGGGCACTTGAACAACGGGCAGGCAGCGGCGCTGCTAGGGGCCATCAATACCGGTCGGCTGCGCACGTTGGTGTTGGGCCACATCAGCCAGCAAAACAACCATCCCGATCGGGTACGCGACCAGGTGGGCGACCTTACCGCCGCTGTGCCGAGCGTTGTATACGCCTGTCAGGATGCCGGTTTCCCCTGGCAGGTGCTCGGGTGAGCAGGCCGGGACGAGGACAATAGTCACAACCACAGACTGCAACGAGGCGGACATACTGATGGAAAAAGGTGCGGAATTGTATCGGGGTAAGGCCAAGTCGGTGTACGCGACGGACGACCCGGATTTACTGGTGCTGCTGTTTCGCGACGATACGTCGGCGTTTGATGGCAAAAAGGTCGAACAGCTTGATCGCAAGGGTATGGTGAATAACAAGTTCAACGCTTTTATCATGGAAAAGCTTGCGGCGGGAGGGATTCCCACGCACTTTGAGGAGCTGTTGTCGGCGCGGGAGTCCCTGGTCAAACGGCTGCAGATGATTCCCGTGGAGTGTGTGGTGCGCAATGTTGCTGCCGGTAGTTTGTGCCGCCGACTCGGCATTCCGGAGGGTCGGGAGTTGACGCCGCCGACCCTGGAGTTTTTTCTCAAAAATGACGAACTCGGCGATCCGATGATCAACGAATACCACATCGAAACCTTCGGCTGGGCACGCCCTGAACAGCTATCGGTGATGAAACGGTTGTCGTTTGCAGTCAACGATATTTTGCAGAACCTGTTTCGCCAGGGCAATATGCTGCTGGTGGATTTCAAGCTGGAGTTCGGAGTATTTCAGGGTGAGGTGGTGCTCGGCGATGAATTCTCCGCCGATGGCTGTCGTCTTTGGGATGTCGATACACGGGAGAAGATGGACAAGGATCGCTTCCGTCAGAATTTGGGAAACGTGGTTGAGTCCTACGAAATTGTCGGTCGCCGCCTGGGTGTGCAGTTCGATTAACCAGTTGTTTCTCTTTCAAAAATAAATTGTTACGTGCGTAACGTATGTTGTTATTGAGCTGGAATTACCCGTCGTTCGGCGCTTTCGGGGTTGGATTGTCCACAGTTATTACCAAAACCTCACGCAGGTTTTGGAAAGACTCTGTAACCCTTTGATTTTTTTGTTTTGCCTGCCTAACTTATTGATTTGTATAGAATAGAATTTTGTCGAAATTTTGACCATTTTGTGACAGTGTCATAACGACGGCGGGTTTGGGGCGGTTGTGTAGATGCAGTCCACAAACTTATCCACAGAAACTGTGGGTAAGTTATGTCAACCAAAACTTGGCGAGCTCCGTTTACCTCGGGTGTTTTGTTTAAGTTTAATCCTGGCAGTGCGACGGGAACTGTAACCGGTCTGTGTGTAGTTCCAGCAACAGTGCATCCGCGCAAACCAGATCGGGGTTCGCGCTGAGGTCGACTGCGGTCAGATGGTTCAGGTAGAGCAATGGCTTAATATCGGTCAGGCGGTTGTGAGCCAGATTTAGCTGCGCCAGGTTGGTAAAAACTTCCAGTCCAGCGAGGTCGCCAATATTAGCGTGGGTACACACCAGTCGAGTTAACTGGCCGGGCCGGGTAATGTTCAGGTCCGTCAGTGTTTGCGCGACGCAGGCCCCGAGGGCGGCATCGGCAATGTGATAGTCGGTAAATACTTTGGGCGGGGCATAGACTTCTCGCTCGTTGACGGTAAACAGGTAGTTGCGGCAGCTCGTCAGCAGCGGGATTAACAGCGCAGCAGTGATCAGGATCGAACGTGGCATAAGAGTTATTCCTGTTTTCCGTATTTATTATAGCGCTGTATTCTAGCCCTCGAAGCCGTACATGGCTATGATGAGTAAAAATGCGGCGCAACGGCCCCAGCAACATCAATAGTTTGACTACAGGGAGTGAATCCCCTACGTTCGATAAACCAGAGGAAAATATCATGAAGAAAATGCTTGTCGCCGGGATGGTACTACTGTTGGCTGGCTGTATGTCCACCGACCCCTATACTGGTAATCAAAAAGTCAGCAACACCGCCAAGGGCGCGGGTATTGGTGCGGTGGCCGGAGCGGTGATTGGCGCCGCGACGTCCAGCAGCAAGGATCGTAAAAAAGGCGCACTTATCGGTGCTGCGGGCGGTGCTGCCATCGGTGGCGGCGTCGGCTTCTATATGGATAAACAGGAGGCGGCACTGCGCGCCAAACTGGAAGGGAGTGGCGTTCGCGTAGTGCGCGAGGGTGACAATATTCGCCTGGTGATGCCCGGCAACATCACATTCGACTCAGGCCGCTACGACGTCCGCTCCGGCTTTTATGGCACCCTCGAGTCGGTAGCAGTGGTGCTCAAGGAGTTCGACAAAACCAGTATCCGCGTTGCTGGTCACACCGATTCCGTGGGTGATGACAGCTCCAACCAGACTCTCTCGGAGCGTCGCGCCAACAGCGTCGGACAACTGTTGATCTCCTATGGAGTAATGGCTGGACGGGTTATGGTGACCGGTTATGGTGAGCGCTATCCAGTTGCGGGTAATGATACCGACCAGGGTCGTCAGGCCAACCGCCGCGTCGAACTCGAACTGATACCCATGCAGTAATGGTTCGGACGCCACAATAAAAAAGGGGGGAGCACCCCCTTTTTTTGTGCGTGTTAATGACGCTGATGCCTGTATCCGTTATTTGCTGCGATCTGTCCTGTCGCCCCCGCGGGGAGCGCCTTGCCGCCGCACTCGCGCTGCCACTAATTATTGGCCGTCAAAATGTCAGTAGTTATGAGTGGCCCGCTGGCGACTACGTTCTCGAGATTACGGATGATGGTGTGAGCGTGCGCAGTGCTGGTCCAAAATCGGTGCTGGTGCGCTGCGACTTCGTTTATGGCGCGCTGGCGCACCGCCGTCGCTTCGGCGGGGGGCGCGGTCAGGCAATTGCCAGAGCTATCGGCATTAAAGGTGGGCGCACCCTCGCAGTTGCGGATCTCACTGCGGGACTGGGTCGCGACGGATTCGTGCTCGCAACCCTGGGGGCTCGAGTGTGGATGATGGAACGTCACCCAGTAGTAGCGGCACTGCTCGCCGACGGTTTGGCCCGGGCAGCGCTTGCCGCGCAAGACGACCCTGCTTTGCAGGCGATAATGGCGCGGTTGACTCAGGTTACGGGCGACGGCAGAGGCTGGTTACGGCAACTCGCCGCAACTGAGCGGCCAGATGTCATTTACCTCGACCCCATGTTTCCGGAGCGCAGCAAAAGCGCCAGTGTAAAAAAAGAAATGGCAGTGCTGCAGGAAATTGTTGGCGCCGACGATGACGCAGATCAGTTGCTGTCCGAGGCGCTAAATTGTGCCCGTTACCGGGTGGTGGTCAAACGTCCGCGCCTGGCTCCGGTGCTCGGCGCAGCGCGCCCTGGTTACAGCCTTGAGGGGAAAAGCACCCGCTATGACATTTATCCGCTGCGTAAAATACCGGACTAGCGTTGCTCACGGGTTACGTTTCGCTCGCAGCGCCAGGTAACTGCCTGCAATAATCAGTGCCAGCCCGAGCAAGCCTGTTATGGACCACCGATAAGCTTCAAAAATGGTCGAAAGCGCGAGCGCTACCACCGGGAACATCAGAAAGGCGTAGCCAGCCTTGTCGGGACCCACCAGGCCGATCAACTTCAGGTAACACACAAAAGCGATCGCCGTGCCGAATATCCCGAGGTATAACAACGACAGCGTATAGCGTGCAGTCTGTTCAAACGCGAATGGCGTGCCAGACGCAGCCAGCGCAATAAACAATGCCACGCAGCCGTAGAACAATCCCCAGGCGTTGTACGGAATGACCGGAATAGACCGGTTGGTGCCGATATAGGTGGCGGTAACGCTGCCGATCGAGGCGCACAGGGTTGCGGTCAGGGCGATCAACAATCCGGTCAGACTCTTATCCTGCAGTGACAGCTCCGACAGTTCCCCGGAGAAAAGCAAGACAATGCCGCTTATTCCGACCAGCGCTCCCCATACCACGGTGAGATTGATGCGGTAACCCAGCATCAGTCGCGCCGTAAACAGATTAAAAAATACGATAGTCGAAAACACCACGGCAATTAGTCCAGTGGTTAAAAAAGCAGCGGCCTGGTACACCAGCCAGTAGTTGACCGAAAACAGAAAAATACCGAGAAACATAAACACCAGGTGGTCGCGCAGGGCAAAGCGCAGCGCTACGCCCCGGGCGAAACACCAGGCGAATAACAGCACCGTGGCAATACCGTTGCGGTATAACACCGAGGCGCCTGGATCCACTTCGCCCAGCTGCCATTTAACCGCCAGCCAGGTCGAGCCCCAGATCAATACTGTCGTCGCAAAAAGGAAAAAAACATTCACTTACGTGAGCCTTGTATGGATTGAGCGCGATTGGCGTTGCGCAGGAGAGCGTGAACAGTCGCCCCCTGGGGCTATGCGCGAATTGTAGCTGGACGTTCAAACTATTCACTCCCGAAGTCGGGGAATGAAATTATTTTCTGGTTGCGGTGCTATCGTCAGCTTCAACCAACAATTTGCGCAATATATGTTGATAAATCTCGCTTAGCGTATCCAGCTCGGCGCAGGCGACGCATTCATTGACCTGGTGAATGGTGGCATTGACTGGCCCTAGTTCGATCACTTGCGTACCCAGAGGCGCGATAAAGCGTCCGTCGGAGGTCCCTCCGGCCGTGGACAATTGGGCGCTGAGTCCGGTCACTTCGAGAATGCTGCTCACAGTGGCATCCACCAGCATGCCCGGGGCGGTCAAAAAAGGTTCGCCGCTGTGGTTCCAGGTTATCGTGTAGTCGAGATCATGGCGGTCGAGAATGGCTTGCGTGCGATTTTGCAGGACTGGCGCAGTGACCTCGGTCGAATAACGAAAGTTAAAAGACAGGTGCAGTTCGCCGGGAATGACATTGGTCGCGCCGGTACCCGCCTTGATGTTTGAAATCTGCAGGCTGGTAGCTGGGAAAAATGCGTTGCCCTGATCCCACACTTCGCTGGTCAGATCGCACAATGCCGCGAGTGCGCGATGAATCGGATTGTCGGCCAGATGCGGGTAGGCCACATGTCCCTGTACGCCAACCACAGTTAATTCCGCGCCGAGGGAACCGCGCCGCCCGTTTTTAATGACGTCCCCCAACGCTTCACTGCTGGAGGGCTCACCGACAATACACCAGTCGGGAACCATTGACTGCGCGCTCAACCATTCGACGACTTTCACTGTGCCATTAGCGGCAATACCCTCTTCGTCGCTGGTCAGTAAAAAGGCGATTTGCCCAGGGTGTTCGGGGTAACTGTCTGCAAAGGTCTCCACGGCGGTTATCATCGCCGCCAGTGAACCCTTCATGTCGGCGGCACCGCGGCCGAACAGTACGCCATTTTCGATGGTTGGCTCAAACGGTGCGTGTTGCCACGCGACCAGAGGGCCGGTGGGTACGACGTCGGTATGCCCGGCAAAACACAGCATCGGTCCGCCCTGTCCATGAACTGCCCAGAGATTGTCGACATTATCGAAAGGCAGATGCGTCACAGTAAAACCCGCCGCTTCAAGACGTTGTGCGATAAGTTTCTGGCAGCCGGCATCGTCTGGCGTCACCGAGGCGCGACCAATTAGTTCGCAGGCGAGCTTTACCGTGGGCGATTGCCTGGCCATAGGTGCTTTAAACCCTGAGTGATAGGCGGGCTCGGGCCCGCGTGTAATTAAAAGACAGCAGTGTAGCGACCCTGACGCTAAAAGTCCCGAGGCCGGTGCTATCGGAACGCCAGGGGTGAACGAGATACTTGTGTCGAAATTCGTGGCCTTGCCCCCGGGGTTAGGCAACAATGGGTTGCGTGGGTTCGGGTTACATTCAGAGGGAGCGATGTTTAGAATTCGCAAAATCCACGACGATGTGTCAGTGGCCAATCAGCAGGCGCTACGGCAGGTCGCCGATATTATGCGCGACCAGTTTCCGCTGGCAACACCGGAAGAAATTGCAAAGCTACCCGGTCAGCTGCGCGACCCGATGAAATACCGGTTTCGATCCCTGGTGTTTGTCGCCGAGGATCTGCGCGACAAGGTCAAGGGCTTCGCGCTGTTCCTGCACATGCCGGATTTACAGTTTGGATATCTCGAATTTATCTCCGTGGCGCCCGGCACGACTGGCGGTGGTCTGGGGGGAATACTGTATGAGCGGGTGCGGGAAGAGGCGCTGTCGCTCGGGTTGTCGGGTGTGTTTTTCGAGGTCCTGCCGGACGAGCCGCACCTGCTTACCAATCCGGAGTTGCTTCCCCAGAATAGCGCGCGCCTACGGTTCTACGAGCGTTACGGCGCGCGGCCGATATTGAACAAGGAGTTCGAAACACCGGTCACCGGTGCGGAATCCAATTTGTTTTTTTTGGTGGTCGATACGTTGGGACAGGACGTTGCGATCAGTCGGCTAAAAATCCGCAAAATTGTGCGCGCTATTCTGGAGCGCAAATACGGTGCGCTATGTAGCGAAGAATATATTGCTGCGGTCGCCAAATCGTTTCAGGACGATCCCATAAAATTGCGAGAGCCACGCTACGGCAAGCGTAAAGCAGCCGTTTACGAGATCCCGAAAAACGCTCAGGCCAAACGCATCGCGATTGTTGTTAACGAGGGTCACGAAATCCATCACGTCCGCGATCGAGGTTACGTCGAAGCGCCAGTGCGAGTGGCGAACATACGTGCCGAACTCGACAAAACCGGATTTTTTTACAATGTAAAGCCCCGCAAATCGAGCGATAAACTACTTAAAGCGGTACACGACCCCCAGTACGTTGACTATCTGCGCCAGGCCTGTGAGCGTGTGCCTGCGGGCAAATCCATATATCCGGCGGTGTTTCCATTACACAATCCGCTGCGCCAGCCCCGGGACCTGGATATTCGCGCTGGGTATTTTTGCATGGATACCTTCACCCCGCTCAACAAAAATGCCTATCTTGCCGCGCGCGGCGCGGTGGATTGCGCGGTGACCGGTGCCCAGGAAATGCTGGGTGGTAGTTATTTTGCGTATGCATTGGTGAGACCGCCGGGACATCACGCGGAGCGGCGCGCGTTTGGCGGATTTTGCTATTTTAATTCCGCCGCAGTGGCCGCTCATTTTCTTAGTCGCTACGGCAGGTCGGCAATTCTCGATCTGGATTTTCATCACGGTAATGGCACTCAGGACATCTTCTATGACAGGGACGATGTGCTGACCCTTTCCATTCACGGCCATCCGAGTTTCGCCTATCCCTATTTTGCGGGCTTTGCCGATGAAACGGGTATATCCGCTGGCGCGGGGTTTAATGTCAATTATCCACTATCGGAAAAATGTTCAGTTACGCGCTACCAGCGCACACTGGAGCGTGCTCTGATACGCATTCGGACTCACCAGCCAGCCTATTTGATTCTGGCGCTGGGGCTGGATACCGCCAAGGATGACCCCACCGGCACCTGGACATTCGGAGTCGCAGATTTTCGCGACAATGGGCGCGCGGTGGGACGTCTGGGCATCCCGACGTTAATTGTGCAGGAAGGTGGCTATCGCACCCGCACCCTCGGTCAGAACGCCCGTGCTTTTTTTGAAGGTCTGGTGGCAGGCAGGCGCGAGTACACTGACAAAATGGGGGTCGCGGTGCGCAAAAAAACAAGTACAGACTGACCCGTAGTGGTGGTCGCACGGCCCAGCATGAACCATGCATAAACCTCGGCGCCAAGGTCCGGCATCAACGCAGCGGATGAATTGCGGCAGCACTAATTTCCGGCAGCACTAATTATTGGTGTGCAGCGCCTCATTCAGGGCTACCGCAGTGCGGTTCGTCAGGCATTCAATGGCCCCGCTCAGGGAGTTGCGCCGGAATAACAGGTCGGAACGGCCCGCCAGATCCCGCGCTTTTGCTTCGCCAACGGGCTGGCGCTGGTCGTCGAGTAACAGCACTTTGGTACCGGCGGTAATGTACAGTCCGGCCTCGACAATGCAGCGATCCCCCAGTGGAATGCCGATTCCGGCGTTGGCGCCCAGCAGGCATTCCTTACCCACGGAAATCACAATATTGCCACCGCCGGAAAGCGTGCCCATGGTGGAGCTGCTACCCCCGAGATCCGAGCCTGCGCCGATAAACACTCCGGCCGAGACCCGGCCTTCGATCATGCCAGGACCTTCGGTGCCAGCGTTAAAGTTTACAAAACCTTCGTGCATGATGGTGGTGCCCGCACCGATGTACGCACCCAGGCGCACGCGCGCAGTGTCGGCAATGCGCACACCGCTGGGTACCACGTAGTCCGTCATTTTCGGAAATTTATCGACGCAGTCAACGGTCATGTTGCCCCCCCTGAGGCGGGCCGCCAACTGTCGGTCGGGCAGTTCGGTAAGATCGATGGCGCCCTCGTTGGTCCAGGCCACATTGGGCAGCACGCCAAATATGCCGCTAAGATTGGTGCCGTGAGGTTTCACCAGACGGTGGGAAATCAGGTGTAGTTTCAGATAGGCTTCGGGGACCGTGGTGGGCGCGCCGTCGTCGGCGAGCAGCACGGCAACGACGGGACGGGTGCTGCCTTTCAAACGGCGCGCCAGACTCGCGAGGGTGGTTGCGCCACGGTCGTCCAGCTCTCCCGCGAGCGCCTGCAGGTGATGTTCGTCGAGATCGAAACAATGGTTTCCGCCGGAGTAATTAAGCACGTCGCCGAACGCCTCGGTAATGGTGGGCGTTGGGTTTAGCAGGGGTTGTGGGTAATACACTTCGAGCCAGTTACCTTCCTCGTTGTGCGTACCAACACCTAAACCGATACTGTACAGATGCGTCATGAGTGTTCCTGATCAGCCTTGTTGGACATTGGATGAATGAAAAAAGGACTGATAATCGGCTTCTTTGAAGCCAACCATCAGTGCACCGGCGCGCTCGACTACGGGGCGTTTTATCAGTGTCGGGTGGTCGAGTAGTATTTTTGTCACGGTGCGGCTATTTAGTTGTTGCCGGGTCCCATCGTCAAGCCGTTTCCAGGTGCTGCTGCGCCGGTTGACCAGCGTTTCCCAGTCTCGCACGGCGGCCAGCCAGCGTTGCAGATGGGCGCTGGTTAATCCGTCCCGACGCAGGTCGTGAAAACGATAGTCCACCGCGTGCTGATCGAGCCAGACACGCGCTTTTTTTACCGTGTCGCAGTTGCTGATACCGTACAGGACTGTCACCGTAAGGACTCAATCGGGAGATAGCGCGCAAGGATACCAAAAACTGCAAAACGATACAGCGCCAGATCGCATCACCACAACGACGTGTGCGGTAGACATCCTGTCGATGGAACTCTATTATCGAATTTGTGACAGCATGGCAGATGGTGACACGCTTGCGTACCAGGATTTGATCAGCTGCTAGTGTGCACCACGCCGGTGTCGAGGGCTATCGAGCGGAACTGCCACACATTAGTGCACGGCCTGCGCCGCGTATGTTAACTAAGCCATAACGACAGATGTCAATTAACTAAAACAAGAGGCATGTCCGTATGAATGTGTTTGAAGCGATAGAGACCAGACGAGCCGTTAAGCAATACGATGTAAATCATCAGCTAACGCCCGAAGAAGAAAAGTTGTTGTTTGATCTGGCGCTTAAATCGCCGACCGCTTTTAATATTCAAAACTGGCGTTTTGTCGTGGTTAAGGATAAAAATCTGCGGAAACAAATTCGCGCCGCTGCCTGGGATCAGGCACAGGTAACGGATGCCTCTCTGTTGATTATTCTGTGTGCCGATACCAAATCCTGGGAGCGGGATCCTGGTCGTTATTGGCAAAACGCCGATCCGGCGGTGCAACAATTTATGTTGCCCCTGATAGACAACTATTACCGCGGACGCGATCAGGTTCAACACGACGAAGCGATGCGTTCCTGCGGCATTGCGGCGCAAACCCTGATGTTGACGGCAAAAGCCATGGGTTATGAATCGTGCCCAATGGATGGTTTTGATTACGACGCGGTTGGCAAACTTATCAATTTGCCAGAGCATCACATCATTTCGATGTTTGTAACCCTCGGCAAAAGTACTCAGGACCCGTGGCCGAGACCGGGGCAGTTACCTGTTGACGAGGTTGTTTTGGTGGATCGTTTTTAGCGGGTGCCTGGGCGAACGGTATTAGCAGGCTTGCAGGTTTTTGAGTCAAATTTGTCAATGCTTCCCGATGCCGGGTGGGCGCGAAATGCATGCTGACGGTCATTGAAAAAATCACCGTGGGCTGTGAGGAGTGGTGTGCGTTGCCGGGACTCGACATACCTGCCATTAAGGTGCGCGTCGATTCTGGCGCCAAAACCTCGTCGCTGCACGCTTTTAACGTGCACGCGTTTAAATGTGGCGACGAACCGTGGGTCAGATTTGACGTGCATCCGCTGCAGAAAAATCGCAAGACGACCGTAAGCTGCGAGGCGCAGGTGGTGGATCGCCGTATGGTCAAGAACTCCGGCGGTGGTATTGAAAAACGCTACGTGATCAAAGTCCCCATCGCGGTGCGATCTCGCACCTGGACTATCGAGTTGACGCTGGCCAATCGCGACTCCATGGGCTATCGCATGTTGTTGGGGCGAGAAGCCATGGCGGGGCGTATGGTGATAGACCCGGAGGAAAGTTTTTGCCTCGGTGCGCCCAGCGCCAGTCGCGTGCGCAGACTGTACGGCATTCCCGCACCACTTAAAAAATCGGCCCGCTCCCAGCGTTCCGGGTGACGCGCTTACAGGGATTCTCGGGTGTGCGCAAAGAACGGGGCGTTGGACGTGCGTTGGGTGGAAACGGCGTGTCAGGCCCGTTTGCTGGCGATCGGTTTAGAGCGCAGGGGAAAACAGGTGCGGCAAATATCGCACCGGGTGCCGTCGCAGCCGCGGGCGGAACAGTATTCGCGTCCGTAAAAAATCATTTGCAGGTGCAGCGCATTCCAGTGTGCTTGCGGAAACAGACGTTTCAGATCCTTCTCAGTTTGCACCACATTTTTGCCATTGCTTAAACCCCAGCGCTGGGCGAGGCGGTGAATGTGGGTGTCAACAGGAAATGCGGGTTGGCCGAACGCCTGGGACATGACCACGCTGGCAGTTTTATGGCCGACCCCGGGCAGCGCTTCGAGTGCGGCCATGTCGCACGGCACCTGGCCGCTGTGCTGTTCCAGCAATATCGCGGAGAGTGACGAAATGGCCTGGGACTTTTTCGGGGAAAGACCACAGGGCCGGATAATGTCGCGTATGGTTGCCACGGGGATACGCACCATTTTTTGCGGAGTATCCGCCAGCGCGAACAGCGCCGGAGTTACTTTGTTGACGCGTTCGTCGGTACATTGTGCGGACAGCAATACCGCGATCAACAGGGTATAGGGATCTTTATGCTGCAGCGGGATGGGCTGAGTCGGATACAGTTGGTTCAGCGTATCCTGGATAAATTGTACGCGCTCGGCTTTTAACATGGTTATGGTTCCAGAAAAGACGCGATGCGCCGCGCCGCCTCTCGACATTCTTCGACCGATGCTACCAGCGCCATTCGCACCCGATTTTCTCCTGGATTACCATTCTTGCCAGTGCGTGCCAGATAGCGTCCAGGAACCAGAGTGACGTGTTGTTGTGCGTACAGGTCGCGCGCAAACCGATCATCTGCCACGGGCGTTTGTGGCCATAAATAGAATCCGGCATCGGGTAGTTGCACCGGTAAAACTTGCGCCAGGGTTGTGATCATGACCAGAAATTTTTCCCGGTACCGCTGACGGTTTTCCCGCACGTGCTGCTCGTCGCTCCAGGCAGCGACACTGGCAATCTGGTGTTGCACCGGCATGGCACAGCCATGATAAGTGCGATACAGCAGAAATTTTTCCAGTAGGTCCGCATCCCCCGCGACAAATCCGGAGCGTAGTCCTGGCAAGTTCGAGCGCTTGGAGAGACTGTGAAAGACTACGCAGCGCCGGAAATCTGTGCGGCCAAGTTCCGCGCAGGCCTGCAACAGCCCGGGTGGCGGCTGATTTTCGTCGTGGTAGATTTCCGAGTAACACTCATCGCTGGCGATCACAAAATCGTACTCGTCGGCGAGGGCAATTACTTTCTTCAGCGTAGGTAGATCGAGTACCGCTCCGGTAGGATTGCCGGGCGAGCACAAGTAGAGCAGCTGGCAGCGCCGCCAGGTGTCGGCGCTGACGCTATCGAAATCGGGGTGAAACTGGTTGTCCGCTATGCAGTCCAGAAACACCGGTTGTGCGCCCGCCATAATGGCCGCGCCTTCGTAGATCTGGTAAAAGGGGTTGGGCATCACCACCGTCGCCTGCGCACCGCGCTCAACGACCACCTGCGCGAAGGCAAACAGGGCTTCCCGTGTGCCATTGACGGGCAGGACGTGGCGTTCCGGGTCGATGGGCGTGGCGGTCATTTTAAAGCGCATTGTTAGCCAGGCGCAGATGGTGCGGCGCAACAGTGCCAGACCTCTGGTGGTAGGGTACGCGGAGAGGCTGGCGATTTCGCCCAGCAGTGCCTCAACTACGCGTGCGGGCGCCGGGTGCTGGGGCTCTCCGACCGCCAGGCTAATCCCCGGCAGTTGACCTGGGGGGGGCACATCGGTCAACAGACTGCGCAGCTTTTCAAACGGATAAGGCTGTAACCGGGTTAGATCTGGATTCATGTCTGGTCTCAATATGGAGTGTATACGGGCAAGCCGCTACGCCAGCCCGGCAAAAACAGGCACGTCACCCGCCCACGCTCAATGCAAAACTTTTAACTGTTGTAGTGGCGCGCTGATTTCTGCGTCCTGGCGATTGCGATCATCCAGCTCCTGGCAAATGGTGGCCTGCAATTTTTCGCAAACGATCGGGTCGCTAAGCGGTTGGTAATCGAGATCGGTAACATAGAAGGTATCTTCCACCCGCTCGCCGAGGGTTGCGATTTTGGCGCTGTGCAAATGCAATCCAAAGCGCATAAAAATTCGACCCAAATGAGCGAGCAGCCCTGGACGGTCGGGGGTGATAACTTCCAGCAGCGTGACGTTGGTGTCGATGTCATTACTCAAATACACGGCCGTTCCCATGGTCAACTGTTTCAGCTGGCGGGACGTGCGCCGTTGAATACTGAAGATGTCCGGCGTCGGATTGCGCAGTGCTTTACTCAGCGCGTTGCGCACCTGGATCACCTGGTATTGATTAGCCCCAAAGGGGTTGTTGCTGTCGTCCAGCACATAGAACATATCAAAGGTGTGATCACTGCTGGTTCTATTCAGGCGCGCATCCTGAATGTTCAGTCGCAGCTGGTCAAGCGCCGCTGCGGTAATTGGGAACACGTTGTTGAGCCCCGTGGTGTGTATAAAAATACGGGTGGCCGTGGCCTCTTCGACGCCAGCGTTTTCGATCAAAATGATCGGCTCTTCCGGGTTGTCTGCAGTGAGTACGGCATGGGTACAGCGCGCGATGACCGACGCTTTTTCCTGTAAAAAAAATTCTTCCCCGACGTCGCCCCACAGCGCTCGCGCCGCGCTATTTGAGATGCCCATCGGTACGAGCTGCTCGAGGGCTTCGTTGCGGGTGTTGGCCACCCATTCGCGTTTGTCTACAGGGTTTTCGAGCCCGCGCTGTAAGGCGGTGCGCGTTTCGAAATACAGCTGGCGCATCAGCGAGCCTTTCCAGTTGTTCCACAGCGTCGGATTGGTGGCGTTGATGTCGGCCACGGTCAGTGCATACAGGTAGTCGAGGTGTATTTGATCCCCCACTAGTCGCGCAAATTTGTGAATGACGTCGGGGTCCGAAATATCCTCCCGTTGCGACGTGCTGGACATCACCAGGTGATTTTCCACCAGCCACTTGAGGAGGCGGGTTTCCTGAGGGGATTGCCCATGGCGCTGGGCGAACGCAACCACGTCGACGGCCCCCAGCGTGGAATGATCGCCGCCGCGACCTTTGCCAATGTCGTGAAACAGGCCCGCAATAAATAGCAGTTCCGGTTTGGCCAATGTTTTGTAGATGTGCGACACCACCGGAAATTTTTCCGTGGCGTCCGCCCGATCAAAGCGTCGCATATTGCGAATTACTTGAATGGTGTGAGCATCCACGGGGTAAATATGAAACAGGTCGTGCTGCATCTGCCCGGTAATGCGACCAAATTCGGGCAGGTATTTACCGAGGATCCCATAGCGGGTCATGCGTTGTAGTTGGTCGGATAATTTTCCGGGACAGCGCAGGAGGCGCATAAACAGCGCAATATTGTCCGCATCGCTGCGAAAAGCGTCGTCGATAAGATGCCGATAGCGCTGTATCTGGCGGATGGTGGCGGAGCGTACGCCCTTAATCGCTTCATCCTCCCCCAGCAGCACAAATATTTCCAGCAGTGCCGAGGGGTGTTGCTCAAAAATGTGCTCGTGAACGGTTTCGATATGTTCGTCGCGCACCTGAAATCGGGGGTTGATGGTGCGCACTTTTCGCGCCTTGTTGTGGCGCAGAATCACTTCATCAAGATATTGCAGAAGCACGTCGTTCAGCTCGCGCATACTCAGCACGACCCGGTAGTAGCGCTGCATAAACTGCTCTACGGCGAGGCGTTCATCGTTGTCGCGGTAACCAAACTCCGTCGCCAGTTTACGCTGGTATTCAAACAGCAGTCGTTCCTCGGGTCGCCTGGCCAGTAAGTGCAACCCGTAGCGTACCCGCCATAAAAATTCCTCGCCCCGGCGCAGCATGTCGTATTCTTCATTGGTCAAAAAACCCTTCTCGATCAGTGCCGCGAGTGAATTTACCTGGAAATGACGTTTGGCAACCCAGTTGATCGTCTGAATATCTCGCAGTCCGCCGGGGGCCTCTTTGATATTAGGTTCGAGGTTGTACTCGGTATTGCCGTGTTTGCGATGGCGCTCCAGTTGTTCGTCCCACTTGGCGCGGAAAAATTGGTCGCTGCGCCAGATTTTGGCGGGTGCGGTTTTTTTTTCCATCAACGCGCGCAATGCGCCATTGCCAGCGAGGGTGCGACTTTCCATCAAATTAGTGGCAACGGTGATATCAGATCTGGCTTCCTGGGCGCACTGGGATACGGAGCGCACGCTGTGTCCGATAGTGAGCTGAATATCCCATAAAAAAGTAAAAAACCCTTCCAGGCTCTGCTGGTAGACGCGGTGGCGGTTGCTTTTGGTGAGCACCAACAGATCCACATCGGAATGGGGGTGTAATTCATTGCGACCGTAGCCGCCGACTGCCAACAGGGCGATATGATTGTCCCATTGAAAGCGATTCCAGGCATGGCCGAGGATGCGGTCGACAAAGGCCGCTCGTTCGGTAACCAGCGTACGCACCTGCTCGCCCTGCTCGAAACGGGTGTCGAAATGGATGTTGGCGGCGCTAATCGCGTCTCTGAACACATCGAGGGCGCGCCCCGCCGCGAGATTGGTGAGAAATCGCTTTTCGTCAAAAAACAGTAGCGGCGCAAGCGTAATCGATTCGTTCATGACGGTCCGCTCAGGGTTGAATGGGTCGGTTGCAGAGTCTGTCTGCGCTGGCAGCGTTTATCTGGCGAAGGACTCCTCCGCGCGCGCGGTCAGCACTTCTACGCCGTTGGCTGTTACCGCAAGCGTGTGTTCCCACTGCGCGGACAGCCGCCCGTCACGGGTTTCGACGGTCCAGCCGTCGTTTTTCAGGCGCGTATGGTATTTGCCAGCGTTGATCATCGGTTCAATGGTAAACGTCATGCCCTCGCGCAGCACCATACCCGTTCCAGGTGTGCCGAAATGGACCACCTGCGGCTCTTCGTGAAACTCGGTGCCGATGCCGTGACCGCAATAATCGCGCACCACCGAGTAGTAATTAGCCTCCGCATAGCGCTGGATCACGTGACCAATATCGCCCAGGCGACAACCGGGTTTGACAATTTCGATACCTTTATACAGACATTCCTGCGCGACCTTTACCAATCGTCTGGCGTGTTCGGGAGCATCGCCCACAAAGAACATCTTGCTGGTGTCACCGTAGTAGCCATCCTTTATGACCGTAATATCGAGATTGATAATGTCGCCTTTTTTTAACACTTTCTGTTCCGACGGAATACCGTGGCACACCACCTGGTTGACCGAGGTGCAAATGGACTTTGGAAACCCGCGGTAATTCAGGCAGGCGGGAATACTGTCCTGCACTTTAACCATGTGGTCGTGGCAGATCTGATCGAGTTCGGCGGTGCTAACGCCGGGTTGAACGAAGGGTTCAATCATTTCGAGCACTTCGGCAGCCAGCCGGCCGGCAATCCGCATCTTAGCGATTTCGTCGACGGTCTTTATGGATACGGGCATATAATGCGTACTCGTAAAAATCAGTGCGCACATTGTACCCAATTACCGCGCCAGGGTGCACCGTGGCTGGCGGTCAGGCTGCTGCAGTGGTCGTTATCATCCGGTGACGGCGAGCACAGTCAGGCTTCATTCTGGCGCCGGATTATGGTATAAAGCGCGCCCCTGGGAATTTCCCCGGGGGTAACTAACGACACACACATATCGTCACACCTGTCAGGGTGCTCCCAAGCAGTACTGCTCCGGGGTTGACTGGTGGGATATGTGGAGGTTTAACCCTGATCAGGAACTGACCATGACAACTGTCTCCATGCGCGACATGCTGCAAGCTGGCGTCCACTTTGGCCACCAGACCCGTTTTTGGAACCCCAAGATGGATTCTTACATCTTCGGGGCCCGCAACAAAGTCCATATCATCAATCTCGAACAGACCGTCCCCGCGTTTAACGACGCATTGGCGATGGCTCGCAAGCTGGCCACCAATGGCAACAAACTGCTGTTTGTTGGCACCAAGCGCGCTGCGCAAAAGGCCATCAAGGAACAGGCCGAACGCGCTGGTATGCCCTATGTCAGCCACCGCTGGCTGGGTGGCATGTTGACCAATTACAAAACTATTCGCGGCTCGGTGCGCAGGTTGCGCGAGCTGGAGACACAAAGCGCGGACGGTACGTTTGAAAAATTAACTAAGAAAGAAGCCCTGATGCGTATACGTATGATGGAGAAGCTGGAGCGCTCCATCGGTGGCATCAAGGATATGGGTGGTTTGCCCGACGCACTGTTCGTTATCGACGTGGATCACGAACGCATTGCGGTGCAGGAAGCCAACAAGCTGGGGATTCCGGTGATCGGTATCGTGGATACCAACAGTAATCCCGATGGTATCGACGTGGTTATTCCTGGCAACGACGACGCTATTCGCGCCATTAAGTTGTATGTGACCGCGATGGCTGACGCGATGCTCGAAGGCAAAGCGCAGGGTGCCAGCGGACCCTCCGCCAAGGACGAGTTTGTCGAAGTGACTGACGACGCAGTCGTCGCTGAGGTCCCGGTGGCGGAAGTAGCGCAGGAGCAAAACGTCGCGGGTGCGGAGTAACGGGACTTTTTGTCCAGCCTGGGAAGGGCGGGCAATGACGAGTGTGTTCTAGACCAAAAAAGGGGGCTCGGCCCCCTTTTTACTAATTGCAGGAAAGAGGAGAGGTAAGCATGACGACGATTACGGCATCCCAGGTAAAAGAGCTGCGCGAGCGCACCGGCCTGGGCATGATGGAATGCAAAAAAGCATTGGTGGAAACCGCTGGGGACATCGATCTGGCGATTGAAAATCTACGCAAATCCAGCGGTATGAAAGCCGCTAAAAAGGCCGGGCGCATCGCCGCTCAGGGTGCGGTGGCCATCAAGGTGTCCGACGATGGCCGCCTCGGTGTGCTGGTGGAAATCAATTCTGAAACCGACTTTGTGGCTCGTGACGACAATTTTCGTGCATTTGTAAAAACGGTGCTTGAGCACGCCTATCGGGATAGGCCGGGCGACGTTGCGGCGTTGATGGCAGGCGAGCTGGAAACGGCGCGCGAGGCATTGGTGCAGAAAATCGGCGAGAATATCAATGTGCGCCGGGCCGTGGTGGTAGAGGCGGCGGTGGTGGGTAGTTACGTGCACAGTAACGATCGTATCGCGGTTCTGGTGGGACTCACCGGCGGTAGCGCGGAACTGGCCAGAGATATCGCGATGCACGTTGCGGCGGTCAATCCGCAGGTTGCAAAACCGCAGGATATGCCCCAGGATTTACTCGAGAAAGAGCGGGAAATCTATGTTGTGCAGGCCCGCGAGAGCGGTAAGCCGGACGCAATAGTGGAGAAAATGGTGGCCGGCCGGGTGAGCAAATTTCTGGCCGAAGTCAGTCTTGTCGAGCAGCCTTTTGTCAAGGACCCCGATGTCAAGGTAGGCCAGCTGCTGAAGGATGCCGGCTGCGATGTGCAGGAATTTGTACGCTTCGAGGTAGGTGAAGGTATCGAGGTCGAGGCCGTCGACTTTGCCGCCGAGGTTGCCGCGCAGGTCAGTTCGCAAAAATGACGTGACTGCGGCTGGCGCGTGCCAGCCGCAGGTCGTGTGGAGAGTATGCCGGTGAGCAAAGCCGCCAAGGACAAAAAATACAAGCGTATTCTGCTTAAGCTGAGTGGCGAGGAGCTGGTTGGCGAAGAGAACTTTGGGATTGACCCCAAGGTGCTCGATCGAATGGCGCTGGAAATTGGTCAGCTAATCGGCATCGGCGTACAGGTGGGGTTAGTCATTGGCGGTGGCAATCTGTTTCGCGGCGCGGCGTTGAGCGCCGCCGGGATGGAGCGTGTCACGGGCGATCATATGGGCATGTTGGCCACGGTTATGAACGGGCTGGCGATGCGCGACGCCCTTGATCGCAACAATATTTCGGCGCGGGTCATGTCGGCGATACCGATGAGCGGCATAGTCGAACACTACGATCGCCGCCGCGCGTTGAATTATCTGGCGGCCGGCGAGGTGGTAATTTTTGCCGCGGGTACCGGCAATCCTTTTTTCACCACGGATTCAGCGGCCTGTCTGCGGGGCATCGAAATTGATGCAGAACTGGTGCTCAAGGCCACTCGGGTGGACGGCGTCTATTCTTCGGATCCGCTGAAAAATCCGACGGCCACGCTCTTTCCGCGTTTAACCTACGATGAAGTTTTAGAGAAAAAACTCGCGGTGATGGATTTAACCGCCATCTGCCTGTGCCGGGAACACAATATGCCGGTGCGGGTGTTTCGCATGTCCAAGCCGGGAGCCCTGCTCAGTATTGTGGTGGGTGGGCAGGAAGGCACACTGATTGAAGAAGCGTAAGCCATGAGCATGATTGATGAATTAAAAAAGGACGCCCAGGAGCGTATGGGCAAAACAGTGGACGCGCTGGTGCAGGCGTTTAATAAAATTCGCACTGGAAGAGCACACTCAAGCCTGCTCGACGGGATCAGCGTGAGCTACTACGGCAATGACACGCCACTTAATCAGGTGGCGACTGTCACTGCGACTGATGCGCGCACCCTGTCGGTGGCACCCTGGGAAAAGGCGATGGTGGTGGAAGTTGAAAAAGCCATCATGCGCTCGGATCTGGGTCTCAATCCGTCGACGTCGGGCATGGTCATTCGTATCCCCATGCCAGCGCTTACCGAGGAAACCCGCAAAGGCTACATCCGTCAGGCCAAACACGAGGCGGAAAATTCCCGCGTATCGGTGCGCAACATTCGACGCGATGTGTTGTCCGATATCAAGGAATTGCTGAAGGAAAAGGATATTTCCGAAGATGAGGAACGCCGCGCTCAGGAAGACGTGCAAAAAATAACGGATCGCTACGTCGCGAAAATTGAAGAAGTTCTGGCGGCGAAAGAACGCGACTTGATGGAAATTTAGTACGCCATCCGGGAAATTACCATGGCAGAAACCACTGACTCCTGCGCCGGCAGCCATCCCCTGCAGCACGTCGCTATCATTATGGATGGCAATGGTCGCTGGGCGCGCGCGCGCGGGCTAGGTGCCGTGGCTGGACACAATGCCGGCGTCGAAAAAGTGCGCGGTATCCTCGATGCCTGTCAGCAACACAAAATTTCGACACTGACGCTGTTCGCATTTAGTAGCGAAAACTGGCAGCGCCCGCCCGCCGAGGTCGGTGCCTTGATGTCCCTGTTTGCGTCTTACCTGAAAAAAGAAACACGCGAATTGTGTCGTCGCGATATTCGCCTGAGGGTGATTGGCGAGCGCAATCGGTTTAGTGCGCGTTTGCAAAAATTGATTGCCGACGCGGAGCAAGCCACCGCCAGTGGCAGCTTTACTCTCGTACTGGCGGTGGATTACGGTGGTCGTTGGGATATTTTGCAGGCCGCCCGGCAAGTGGCTAGCCTGGTCAGGGATGAACAGCTGGATTGCGAGAAAATTGACGAGGCGCTGTTCGCGAGCCACCTGAGTCTCGGCGACCTGCCGATGCCAGATCTGTGTATTCGCACCGCTGGTGAACAGCGCATCAGTAATTTCCTGTTGTGGCAAATGGCCTATACCGAATTTTACTTCGCCCAGTGCTATTGGCCCGATTTTGATAGTGCCGCGCTCGAACAGGCAGTGCAGGATTATTACCAGCGGCAACGGCGCTTTGGGTTGACCCATGATGTGGCGGAGCGTCAGAGTGCTTAGATTGCGGGTAGCGACCGCTGTCGTCCTGGCCCTGGTTTTTCTTTCCGCGCTGTTTTTGTTGCCACCCCTCGGATTTTCCGCGCTTATGGCTATCGTGGTCGCGTATGGCGCCTGGGAGTGGGGTGCGCTGGCCGGACTGCGCAGGGCCACTGCGCGCGCGGCGTATGTGATAGCGCTGCTGGCACTACTGGTGTGGTTGTTCAGTGGCTGGGAGTTACCCAGTAGCGGCCTGAACAAAGAGGTCGCGTTACCCCTGTTACTCGTCGCTGGGGCCTGGTGGGCAGTGGCCTTACTGTGGGTGCAGGGTTATCCCAGCAGCGCCGTGCTGTGGGGTAATGTCGTTGTGTGCCTGGGCGTCGGGATACTGGTGCTGGCACCTGTGTGGTTGGCAATTTCCGTACTGGTTGGCGAGCCCCAGGGCCCCTGGCTGGTTTTGACAGTGGTATTGATTGTTGCGCTGGCCGATATCGGCGCGTATTTTACCGGGCGCGCGTTCGGCAGACATCAACTCGCGCCCGCGGTGAGTCCCGGTAAAACCTGGGAAGGGGTGCTGGGTGGTATCGTCAGTGTAGCGGTATTTATTGCGGTACTGGGAATTTGGGGTGAACTCGATGTGCAGGCCTGGCTGCCGTGGACAGGGGTGGCGTTGGTGACCGCCCTGGCGTCAGTGCTGGGCGACCTGCTGGAAAGCATGCTCAAGCGTCATCGCGGCGTCAAAGATAGTGGCACTATTTTACCGGGGCACGGCGGCTTGCTGGATCGTCTCGATAGCCTGACCGCCGCGCTACCCGTATTTACCTTGTTTTACCTGATGCTCGACCATAGATTGTAAGTCATGGAACAGGTTACTGTGCTCGGCGCAACGGGGTCCATTGGCGTTAATACGCTGGATGTGATGGCGCGTCACCCGGATCGTTTCCGCGCTTTTGCGCTGACGGCGCACACGCGCATCGACCTGTTGGCGCAACAGTGTCGCCAGTGGCAGCCACGCTATGCGGTGGTTGCCAATCAGCAGGATGCGCACCGGCTGGTGGAGAGTATGCAAAACGCGCCCGGTGCAACTGCAACCAAAGTGTTGTGGGGTGAGGAAGGCCTGGTAGAAGTGGCGGCGCACCCCGACGCCGGTACAGTTATGGCGGCGATCGTGGGTAGTGCGGGTTTGGTACCAACCTTGGCCGCCGTCCACGCTGGCAAACGGGTACTGCTGGCCAATAAGGAAGCGTTGGTCATGGCGGGCGCACTATTTATGCAGGGGGTGCGCACTAGCGGCGCAACGCTGCTGCCGATTGACAGCGAGCATAATGCGATTTTTCAGTGCCTGCCGCCCGGCTATCGGGGCGATCCCCAGGCAGCGGGCATACGACGTATTCTGCTATCGGCCTCCGGCGGCCCCTTTCGTGCAACGGCGCTTGAACAGTTGCCGGTGGTGACGCCCGATCAGGCTTGCGCGCACCCTAACTGGCGCATGGGGCGCAAGATTTCGGTGGATTCGGCGACCATGATGAACAAGGGACTGGAGCTGTTGGAAGCCTGTTGGTTGTTCGATGTCAAGCCGCACCAGGTGGATATTGTCATTCACCCCGAAAGTATTGTGCACTCGCTGGTGGAGTACATTGACGGATCGGTGTTGGCGCAACTCGGCAACCCGGATATGCGCACCCCGATCGCGCATGCGTTAGACTGGCCACAGCGTCTGGAGTCCGGAGTTAAGCCCCTGGATTTGATAGCGGTGGGCGCATTGAATTTCAGCGCACCTGAACAGGCGCGTTATCCCTGTCTGGGACTGGCGCGGGCAGCCGCAGAGGCGGGCAAGGATTTTCCGGTGGCGCTAAATGCCGCCAACGAAGTGGCGGTTGCCGCATTTCTCAATGGTGAAATCGGTTTTTGCAGGATCGCCGAAATCGTTGCAGAAATTCTGCACAGCTGGGTGGCGAGTGAACCGCAGGACCTGGCAGTAGTCCAAGCCTCCGATGCGCAGGCGCGGCGCACAGCGACGGCCCTGATTGCCTGAGCTGGCCGCGCGTAGCTGCGCAAACATTAAAGATTAATCTGGATTGATCAGGTAAAACTCTATGGCTGTTGTACAGATGATTTTTTACACCCTGGTCGTGCTGGGCGTATTAATTACTTTTCACGAATTCGGCCACTTCTGGGTGGCGCGTCGGTGCGGCATCAAAGTCCTGCGGTTTTCCATCGGTTTTGGCCCCGCGTTACTGCGCTGGCGCGACAAGCTGGGCACGGAATTTGTGATCGCGGCCCTGCCTCTGGGCGGTTACGTCAAAATGGTGGACGAGCGGGAAGGGCCGGTTGCGCCCGAAGACCTGTCGGGGGCGTTTAATCGCAAACCGGTAACAGCGCGCATTGCTACCGTCGCCGCTGGCCCCCTGGCTAATTTTGTGCTGGCGCTGATCGCTTACTGGTTGGTGTTTATGCTCGGCACGCAGGGGATCGCGCCGATTGTCAGCGAGGTGGCGCCGGGTTCTGTGGCGGCTTCCGCAGGACTGGAACCTGGTCAGGAAATTGTGGCGGTCGACGGTGTCGAGACGCCCACCTGGCAGGCGCTCGGTGAACAACTGGTACGTCGTATCGGCGATAGCGGCGCCATTCGTTTTACCGTGATTTACCCGGATTCGTCGCTACGTTACGACAGTGAAGGTCTGTTGGAGCAGTGGGATGTGGACACGGATAATCCGGATCCGATCGGTAGCATCGGTCTAAAATTATACCAGCCATTGGTCATCCCGGTTGCCGACGAAGTGACTGCGGGGGATCCGGCGGCTATCGCAGGCATCGTCAGTGGCGACCTGATTGTTGCCGCCGATGGAATGGCGATGAGCGATTGGCACGCCTGGGTGGAATACGTACGCGAGCGCCCTGCTCAGGCCATCGATGTGACGGTGGAACGGGATGGGCAAACATTTATAACCACCGTCACCCCCAAGCGGGTAGCGGCAGAGGACGGTAGTGACATCGGACAGGTAGGCATGTCGGTGGTGGTTCCACAGTGGCCCGAAGATTTGTTTCGGGAGATGAAGTATGGGCCGGTGGAAGCAATGGTGCGCGCTGGGCAGCAAACCTGGAAAACCTCCGCGCTGATTCTCAGCTCGATCAAGAAAATGATTACCGGAGATATTTCTGTCAAGCACTTGAGCGGCCCGATTACCATTGCTAAAGTGGCGGGCGCTTCAGCGCAGTACGGTTTGGGCCCATTTTTGCAGTTCATGGCATTGCTCAGCGTGAGCCTTGGGGTGTTGAATTTATTACCGATTCCCGTGCTGGACGGGGGGCACCTGGCTTATTACCTGGTCGAAGTGGTGAAAGGCCGTCCGGTGTCCGATAAGGTTCAGGAGTTTGGATACCGGATCGGGTTGATGTTGGTTGTTGGTTTGATGGTGTTGGCCCTATACAATGACCTGCTGCGGCTGTGACCAGCCATTGAATGAATAATCACCACAATAGGGTTCGCTGGTTCTCCATGAAACGACTATTAGTTCTGTTGTCCCTGGTTTTGTTGCCAGTTTTTGCTCGCGCCGACGTTTTTCAGATTGAAGATATTCGCATCGATGGCCTGCAACGGGTATCGGCGGGCACTGTGTTTGCGTCCATGCCCGTAAACGCCGGGGACCTGATCGATGACGAAGGTGTACGCGACGTCGTGCGGGCGCTGTTTCGCACCGGCTTTTTTGACGATGTGCAGGTGGGGCGCGATGGCAACGTCCTGGTGATCGGGGTGAAGGAACGGCCGGCTGTTGCGGAAATCAACATCTCCGGGAACAAAGCCATTGAGACCGAAGAGTTGTTGAAGGCGCTGCGCAGCAACGGTCTGGCCGAAGGTCAGATTTTTCGCGAGGCGATTCTCGAAGGCATGGGGCAGGAGCTACGTCGCCAGTACGTGTCGCAGGGTCGCTACGGTGCCACGGTGGATGCGCAGGTAAAGGAATTGCCGCGTAACCGGGTGGCTGTGGAGTTGACCATCGCCGAAGGGCAAGTGGCTGCCATTAAGCACATCAATATTGTTGGCAACCACGCGTTCGAAGAAAAGCAGTTGATTGAGTTGTTTGAATTGCAAACCACTGGCTGGTTATCCTGGATTTATAACGACGACAAATATTCCCGCGAGAAACTGTCTGGCGATCTGGAGCGGTTACAGTCCTGGTATCTCGATCGGGGCTATATGCGCTTTGCTGTCGACTCCACCCAGGTGTCGATAAATCCGGGGCGGGATACGGTTTACATTACGATTAATGTCGCCGAAGGGGATGTGTATACGGTTGATGAAGTGGAGCTGGCCGGCGAGTTGGTGCTGTCCGAGGAAGATATTCGACGCCTGATTCTGATGCGCGAGGGCATGACATTTTCCCAGGTATTGATGACCTCCACCAACGAACTGATTACCAAACGCCTCGGCGCAGAGGGCTACACGTTTGCCGAGGTGGAAGGCTTTCCCGAGGTCAAGGAAGAGGGCAAAACCGCCAAGGTCACCTTCTTTGTGAAACCCGGCAAGCGCGCCTATGTGCGGCGCATCGAGTTTCGCGGCAACACCAAAACCGCCGACGAAGTTCTGCGTCGGGAGATGCGCCAGATGGAATCCGCGTCCGCCTCCACCACCGCCATCGATCGTTCCAAGGTGCGTCTCGAACGCCTCGGCCATTTTAAGGAAGTCACCTCGGAAATTCGCGAAGTGCCCGGCACTGCCGATCAGCTTGACGTTATCTACACCGTGGAAGAACAGCCTTCCGGCAGCGTCGGCGCCAGCGTGGGCTTTGCACAGGGTACCGGTATCGTGCTGGGCGGTAACTTACAGGAGAAAAACTTTTTGGGCACCGGTAATAATGTGGCCCTCGGTCTGAGTCGCAGCTCCTACCGCACCAATATGTCCCTGTCCTTTACCGACCCCTATTTCACCACCGATGGGGTCAGTGCGGGCGCCAGGGTGTCCTATTCCAAAACCGATTACGGCGAATTTAATGTGTCCAGCTATACCTCCGATAGCTTGTCTACCGGTCTGTCGTTTGGCTACCCGATTTCGGAAATTGCCCGGATCGGCTTTGGCTTTAATCTGGAGCAACTGGGTATCGACGCCGGTACATTTTCGTCCCAGGAAATAATCGATTTCGTCAACGACAATGGTGATCAGTACAATATCGTCAGCGTTAATGCCAACTGGGTCGAGTCGACCCTGAACCGGGGCGTGTTTGCCACCCGGGGTAAAAGCCAGCAAGTCGGCGTGGAACTGGCGACTCCGGTCGGGGATATGGAATATGTGAAATTCACTTATGCCGGGGAAATGTTTCGGCCCCTGACCAAAAATCTGACCCTGCGGTTGCGTACGGATCTGGGCTACGGGGAGGGGTTTGGCGCCACCAGTCGCCTGCCGTTTTTCAAGAACTTCTACGGCGGCGGTTTTGGTTCGGTGCGGGGCTTTAAACGCAATACCCTGGGACCGAAGGAAAGTTTGAATCCGGTACTGGCTGCGCTTGGATTCGACGACCCCGATCCATTTGGCGGTAATGTCAAAATCGAAGGGGGTGCCGAGGTGATTTTCCCGGTACCGTTTCTGAAGGACAAACGCAGCACCCAGATGGCGGTGTTTTTTGACGCGGGTAATATTTTTGATACCGATTGTTCGGCGACCCAGGTCAACTGTTTTTCGCCCGACCTGGGAGAGATGCGTTACTCGGTCGGGGTGGGTGGCACCTGGCTGAGTGGCTTCGGGCCGATTACGGTAAGTGTGGGAACGGCGCTGAATGACAGCGCCGACGATGAAACCGAGTTTTTCCAATTTTCGTTGGGGCAAGGTTTTTAACTGAAGTTACTATTTTATGGAGAGTGATTTGTGCGTAATGTGAAAATTGTTCTATTAATCTGTGCAGGGCTGTTCAGTTGTTCCGTGTTGGCGGAAAAAATAGCGGTCATCGATGTGGGTCGGGCCATTTTCAGTACCGATGTGGCCAAAGCCCGGCAAAAACAGTTACAGGGGCAGTCGGAGTATGCGTCGCTACAATCCAAATACGACAGCGCTGGGGCGGATATGCAGGCGCTGCAAAAAGAAGTGGAAAGCAAACGCATGACCATGTCCCAGGAAACGGCGGCCGAGTACCAGAAGAAAATGGAGTATCTGCGCGCCGATCTGGAACTGAATGGCCGCAAGCTGGAGCAGGAAATTAAGGGCCTGCGCAACAGCATTATGCAGGAACTGCAACCGAAAACGGTGGAAGCAATTAAAGAGCTGGTGGCCGAGGAAAAAGTGACGTTGCTGTTGCAGCGCGAAGCCGTGATTTCTGCCGCCCCGGAAATGGATTTAACCGACAAACTGATTGACCGTCTGAATAAAAAGGCCAAATAAACGCCGGGGAAATACATGGCGCCTGAGTTAACCCTAGCGCAGATTGCCGAGATTATCGGTGCCGAGCTGCGCGGAGATGGAGCTTGCCTTATCCATGGTCTCAATACGCTGCAAGCGGCGCAGGCGGGCGATGTGGCGTTTCTGGCCAATAAGAGTTATCAGCCATTGCTGACCGCTACCGGCGCCAGCGCGGTGATTTTACATCCTCAATACGCACAGGATTTTGCGGGTAACGCGCTGGTGATGGATAACCCGTACGCGGGCTATGCGCGGGCGACGGCGTTGTTCAACAATGTTGTGCGTCCGCAAGCCGGGATCCACGGGAGTGCGGTGGTTGCTGCCAGCGCCCGTATTGATCCACTGGCGACGATCGGTCCACAGGTGACGATCAGTGACGATGTACACATCGGTGCCGGAGCAGTGATCGGCCCTGGCGTGTTTATTGGCGCGCGTAGCAAAGTGGGCTGTGGCACGACGATCTTCGCCAATGTCAGCATCTATCACGATGTGACGATTGGCGAGCAAGTGGTTATTCATAGTGGCGCGGTGATTGGCGCGGACGGCTTCGGATTTGCCAACGACGGCGGCAAGTGGATCAAGATTCATCAACTGGGCGGGGTGGAAATTGGCAACCGCGTGGAAGTGGGTGCCTGTACCACCATTGATCGTGGCGCGCTGGGCAATACGGTTATTGAAGACGGCGTGATTCTCGACAACCATGTGCAGATTGCTCACAATGTGCGCATTGGTGAAAATACGGCAATGGCCGCCTATAGCGGTATAGCGGGCAGCACCGTGGTGGGCAAAAATTGCATCTTTGCCGGTCAGGCGGGCGCAGTGGGTCATATCAAGGTCGGGGATAATGTGCACGCGATGGCGCGCTGCACCATATCTAAATCCCTCGACAAACCCGGATCCTATTCGTCCGGGTTGCTAATGTACGAAACGACCGTGTGGCGCAAAAATGCGGCGCGTTTTGGGCAGCTGGACGATATGGCGCGGCGTCTTAAAAAATTGGAAAAGCTGCAAACTTCATAGCGGGTTAGTCTGCAATCCGCGCCAGGGAAAACTTCATGAAAATAGACGATATCAAGAGGCTCTTGCCGCACCGCTATCCCGCGTTGTTGGTTGACAGAGTGGTAGAAATTGAACTCGGTAAACGCATTGTCGCCTATAAAAATATTACGATTAACGAGGAAGTTTTTAACGGACATTTCCCGCAAACGGCGATTTTCCCGGGAGTCCTGATTATTGAAGCCATGGCGCAGGCAGCCGGTATTCTGGGCTTTGCGACCGTGAACAAGCAGCCGGATGATGACACGTTGTATCTGTTTGCCGGGGTCGATGGGGTGCGCTTCAAGCGTCCGGTGGTGCCGGGAGATCGATTGATGCTGGAAGCCGAAATTCTTTCCACCAAGCGCAACATCTGGCGCTTCAAGTGTCGGGCGCTGGTGGATGAAAAAGTAAATTGCGAAGCGATTATTCTTTGTGCAATGCAAAAATTTGAGCCGTAAAACACCTGTTTATGTAAGTTATGTAAGTTATGTAAGTTATGTAAGTTATGTAAGTTATGTAAGTTATGTAAGTTATGTAAGTTATGTAAGTTATGTAAGTTGTGTAAGTTACGTAAGGAGAGGCAGTGATAGATCCACGCGCAATCATTGATCCCTCGGCCAAATTGGGTCGGGACGTCGAAGTGGGCCCGTGGACCATCATTGGACCCCATGTCGAGATTGGCGACGGCACGGTGGTGCACTCCCATGTGGTGCTGAAAGGTCCCTGCGTGATTGGCAAAAACAACCGGATTTTCCAGTTTGCGACGGTTGGCGAAGGTACCCCCGATATGAAATACCAGGGCGAACCCACACGGCTGGTGATTGGTGACAACAACATTATCCGCGAGGGTGCGACTATTCATCGCGGCACGGTGCAGGATCGTGGCGAAACCTTGATCGGCAATCACAATCTGATCATGTCCTATGTACATATCGGGCACGACTGCGTAATCGGCAACCACACCATACTTATCAACAACGCCTCCATGGCGGGGCATGTTACCGTTGGCGATTGGGCGTTTCTATCTGGATTTGCCATGATTCACCAGCACGTGCTGATCGGTGCGCACGCCTTTGTTGGGGCTGCGGGCTTTGTCAACCAGGACATTCCCGCCTACGTGATGGCAGCCGGGCACCCGGCGGCACCGCGCACCATCAACAAGGTGGGTTTACAGCGGCGCGGCTTCAGCGCGGTGCAAATAGCCACCATCAGTAAAGGTTACAAAATTCTGTATCGTCAGGGGCTGAAGCTGGAGGAGGCGCTGGTCAAGCTCGACGCGATGGCCGCAGAAGAAGCCGCTCTGGTGCCCTTTGTCGATTCCATACGCGCTTCCCGGCGCGGCATTATGCGCTGAGTGGGAATGAGCGAATTCCGCATCGGAATTGTGGCGGGCGAGGCGTCCGGAGATCAGCTCGGCGCAGGCGTTATAGCGGCATTAAAAAAACACTACCCACATGCGATTTTCGAAGGTATCGGTGGTGCCAGAATGCAGGCGCTGGGATTTCGCTCGCTGTTTCCCATGGAGCGCCTGGCGGTTATGGGGCTGGTTGAGCCCCTCAAACGGCTTCCCGAGTTGTGGTCCATCCGGCAACAATTAATCCGTCATTTTCTGGCCACCCGGCCGGCGTTGGTGCTGGGTATCGATGCTCCGGATTTTAATCTGGGCCTGGAACTAAAAGTGCGCCAGGCCGGCATTGCGACGGCGCATTATGTGAGTCCGTCGGTGTGGGCCTGGCGTCAGGGGCGAATCCATAAAATCGCCAGGGCGGTGGATTTGATGTTGACGCTGTTGCCCTTTGAGGCGCAGTTTTACCGGCAACACAACGTGCCGGTGATGTTTGTCGGTCACCCTATGGCGGACGAACTGCCGTTAACCCCCGATCCGATTGCGGCGCGGCGCGCGCTGGGATTGCCAACCGATGGGCCGGTGCTGGCATTACTGCCTGGCAGTCGCGCTGCCGAAGTGGCGCTACTCGGGCCGTTGTTTCTCCAGGTTGCCCAGCGTTGCCTGACAGTTATGCCAGAGCTGCGGTTCGTACTACCCGCCGCCAGTCCCGAACGGCGACGTCAGATTGATGCCCAGTTGCAGGGGGTTAAGTTACCGATTCAGGTCGTTGATGGGCAGTCCCATTTGGCTATGGAGGCCGCTGATGCGGTGCTGCTGGCATCCGGTACCACCGCACTCGAGGCCATGCTGTTGAAGAAACCGATGGTGGTTAGCTACAAAACCGGGTGGTTAAGTCACGCCATTTTATCGCGCATGTTAAAAGTACCCTACGTATCGTTGCCGAATCTACTGGCGGGCCGAGCGCTGGTGCCCGAGTTGTTGCAAGATCAGGCCACGGTGGCAGGCGTCACTGAACAGGTGTTGCAATGCCTGCGCGACGATGGGCAACGTGTAACTTTGGCGGAGGAGTTCGACAAACTCCACCGTCAATTGCGCTGCAATGGTAGCGCGGTTGCGGCTGAATCTCTGGTTGCACTGATAGAGAGCCGGGCATGACCATCCTGCGCTACAGCGGTCGGTTGTTAGCCGGTGTAGACGAGGTGGGGCGCGGTCCTCTGGCTGGGGATGTGGTGGCCGCGGCGGTTATACTCGATGCCAGCAAGCCGGTGCAGGGCCTGGCGGATTCCAAGAAGCTGTCGGAAAAAAAACGCGAAGAGCTGTATCGCGCTATCGTGGACCGGGCCCTGTGCTGGCACGTGGGGCGCGCATCGGTGGCGGAAATAGATAGCCTGAATATTCTACAGGCATCTCTGCTGGCCATGCGGCGCGCGGTGGAGGGGTTAAAAATAACGCCGGAGTTTGTGGCGGTGGACGGTAATCGATTGCCGACTTGGTCGTATGCGGCGCAGGCGATTATTGGTGGCGACGCACGGGTGCCGGTGATCGGCGCGGCGTCGATTATCGCCAAAGTGACCCGTGATCGTGAAATGACCACACTCGCGGACAGGTATCCCGGTTATGGATTTGCCGTTCACAAGGGTTACGGCACCCCGCACCATCTGACGGCGTTGCGCAAACTTGGCCCCTGCCCGGCACACCGCCATTCTTTTCGACCAGTCCGGGAACTGGTAACTGGGCAAAATAACCGCTAATGGGGCGACAAGCGCATTGATCTTGTAGCTTTTCTACAGCAAAATCCCTGTCATTAATTTGCCATAAAGCCAAATCATTAAAGCGCACGAAAATAATCAGAGGGCGAGATGCTGTTTGCAGAAATAACAGGTTGGGGAAAGTGTTTGCCCCCCGGGCGATTGACCAACGCGCAGCTCACTAGCCTGATGGATACGTCCGAAGAGTGGATTGTGGCGCGCACGGGGATTCATGAGCGACGTATCAGCCACGTCAAAAATTTTGAATTGGCCTACGTGGCAGCGACGCGCGCGCTGGCGGCAGCCGATATTGGCGCCGAGTCGGTGGATATGATTATTTATGGAACCACCACGCCGGACGAGACGGTGCCAAATACCGCGTCGATGCTGCTCAACAGATTGGGCGCGAAAAATGCCTCTGCCTGTGATGTCAATGCCGCCTGCACCGGCTTCGTCTACAGTTTCAATATGGCCTCCGCCATGATTCGCTCCGGGGCCATTCAAACCGCCCTGGTGATCGGTTCGGAGCGGTTGAGTTTGCTGATGGACTGGTCCAAGCGCGAATCCGCGATTTTGTTCGGCGATGGCGCTGGCGCCATTGTGCTGCAGGCGTCGAACAACGAGTGCGGACTGGTTACGGGTAAATTGGGGTGCGTGCCGGACACTCGGGAGCTGCTGGCCATTCCGGATTTTGGGCTGGACGCAATCGCCAAATTTGAACCCCTGGAAATGGTGCTTGATTTTCATGGTCGCGAGGTGTTCAAGAATGCGGTCAAGGGCATGAGTGATGCCTGTCAGGAGGTGTTGAGTAAAGCTGGATTAGCGCTTGGCGACGTGGATTTGATCATTCCCCACCAGGCCAATCTGCGCATTATCGAAGCGCTCATGAGCCGACTCAATGTGTCCATGGACAAGGTGGTGGTAACCCTCGATTTTTACGCCAATACCTCCACCAGTAGTATCCCCATCGCGTTGTGCGAGGCGTTGGAGGCGGGTCGGGTAAAACCGGGCATGCACATTTTGATCGCGGCGTTTGGTGCTGGTTTGACCTGGGGTGCGACGCTCATCAAGTGGGGCGCAAGAACCACTCCTTTGGCCACGGTTGAAGTTGATTTGCCCCCGGCGCAACAGTCGGCTTTGCAGATGTGTCAGCATCTGATCGATTTGAGGCACAAACCCAAGCGAGACGTCTAGAGCGCGGCGATATGAGCGCAACTATTTCCGGCCCACCGATCAACCCCGGCTTCGTGCACCTGCGGTTGCACAGCGAATACTCGATTGTCGATGGCATCGTGCGGGTCAAACCACTGGTTGAGCGAGTGGTCGAGCTGGCTATGCCAGCTGTTGCGATCACCGATGCCTGCAACTTTTTTACCCTGGTCAAGTTTTACAAGGCTGCCCAGGCGGCGGGAATTAAACCCCTGTGTGGTGCCGACTTTTTCCTCGCCAGCGACGAGCCGGATGGGGCGCCCAGCCAGTTGACGCTGCTGGTACAGAACCAGACCGGGTACCACAATCTGACGCGCCTGATCTCCAGGGCCTATCAGGAGGGGCAGGAGCAGGGTCGTCCGTTCCTGCGCCGCGCGTGGTTGGCCGACATGTCTGCCGGGCTGATTGCGCTGTCGGGTGCCAGAGAAGGGGATATAGGCCAGGCGTTGCTTGGCGGCAAACTGTCGCTGGCCAGCGCTTTGCTGACCGAATGGATGCGTATTTTTCCCGACCGCTTTTATGTGGAAATACAACGCACCGGGCGCGAGGGAGAAGAAAATTATGTGCACGCCGCAGTAGCGCTGGCTATCCGTCACGACTGTCCGGTGGTCGCTACTAACGACGTGCGATTTCTACGCGCGCAGGAGTTTGAGGCCCACGAGGCGCGAGTGTGTATTGGCGAAGGGCGCACGCTCAATGATCCGCGCCGCGAAAAGCGCTATAGCGACCAGCAATTTTTGCGCTCCCCCGAGGAGATGGCGGCGTTGTTTGCCGATATTCCCGAGGCGCTCGCCAACACCGTTGAAATTGCCAGGCGCTGCAATCTCGAACTGACACTGGGCGAGCCGCAACTGCCGGAATACCCCGTGCCGCAAGGTATGACCACTGAAGCATATTTTCGCAGCGTTGCGGCACAGGGTCTGGAACAGCGCCTGGCGTCGACCGCGGCTCTCGCGAACGAGGACAGCGCCCTCTACTGGGAGCGCCTGAATTTTGAGCTGGATGTCATCGTGCAGATGGGCTTTCCCGGCTATTTTCTGATCGTGATGGATTTTATCCGCTGGGCCAAAGCCAACCAGATACCGGTGGGCCCTGGTCGCGGCTCTGGCGCCGGCTCGCTGGTGGCCTATGTACTGAAAATCACCGATCTGGACCCTATCGAACACGATCTTCTGTTTGAGCGCTTTCTCAACCCCGAGCGGGTATCGATGCCTGATTTTGATATCGACTTCTGTATGGACGGTCGGGACCGGGTGATCGCCTACGTGGCCGAACGTTACGGCCGCGAGGCGGTATCGCAGATTATTACCTTCGGCACTATGGCCGCCAAGGCTGTGGTGCGCGATGTGGCGCGGGTGCAGGGTAAAGCCTACGGTCTGGCGGACAAGTTGTCCAAGCTGATTCCCCATGAAATCGGTATGACCCTGGTCAAGGCGAGGGAGCAGGAAGAAACGCTACAGGAGTTTCTGGCCGAGGATGAAGAGGCGCAGGAAATTTGGGAGATGGCCCTGCAGCTGGAGGGCATTGCGCGCAATGTGGGTAAGCATGCTGGCGGCGTGGTGATTGCGCCTACTGCGCTCACGGATTTTGCGCCGCTGTATTGCGATGAGAAAGGCGATGGCCTGGTTACCCAGTTTGACAAGGACGATGTCGAGGAAGTGGGATTGGTCAAGTTCGACTTTCTCGGCTTACGCACCTTAACTATTATCGACTGGGCGCAGGCTCGCGCCAATGCACAGCGCAAGTTGGCTGGCGAACCGCCCCTCGATATTCATGCCATACCCATGGATGACGAAGCGACTTATCGGCTGTTGCAGCGGGCGGAAACCACGGCGGTGTTTCAGCTTGAATCCCGCGGTATGAAAGACCTGATCAAACGTATTTTACCCAACCGCTTCGACGATATCGTGGCCTTGGTGGCGTTGTTTCGGCCGGGTCCGTTGCAGTCCGGCATGGTGGACGATTTTATCAACCGCAAGCACGGTCGCCAGGAAGTGGCGTACCCGCACCCGAAATACCAGCACCGCGATCTACAACCCATACTTGAGCCGACCTACGGCATTATTCTGTACCAGGAACAGGTGATGCAAATCGCCCAGGTGTTGGCCGGGTACACCCTCGGCGGCGCCGATCTGCTGCGACGCGCGATGGGTAAAAAGAAACCGGAGGAGATGGCCAAGCAGCGGGAAATATTTGTAGCCGGGGCGTTGGCAAACCAGATCAGCTCGCATCTGGCGGAGAATATTTTTGATTTGATGGAGAAGTTCGCGGGCTATGGATTTAACAAATCTCATTCCGCTGCCTACGCGCTACTGGCGTATCAGACCGCCTGGCTGAAAGCCCATTATCCTGCGGCGTTTATGGCCGCCGTGTTGTCCGCGGACATGCAAAACACCGATAAAATCGTGACGTTGATCGACGAATGTCGCGCTATGCAGCTGGCGTTTTCCGGCCCCGATGTCAACGTCGGCGAATATCAGTTTTCCGTGTCCGACGATGGTGGTGTGATTTATGGTCTGGGTGCGATCAAGGGCCTCGGCGAAGGCCCGGTCGAAGGTATTATCGCCGCCCGGCAAAGTGGACCGTTCACCGACCTGTTTGATTTTTGTGCCCGGGTGGATGGTCGCAAGGTCAACCGACGTGCCATCGAAGCCTTGATTCGCAGCGGCGCGCTGGATGGCATCGGTCCTGCAGGACACCAGGGCTATCAGCGCGCGGTGATGCTGGCGGCCATGGAGGAGGCAATGAAGCTGGCGGAACAGCGTGCACGGAATATGGACAGCGGCATGGTCGACCTGTTTGGCGGCAGCGCAGCGGACTGCGCACCGGAAATGGGCTACCACAATTTTGCCGAGGTGCGGGGTTTTAGTGTCAAGCAGCGTTTACGGGGGGAAAAAGATACGCTCGGGTTGTACTTGTCCGGTCACCCGGTAGATGAATACGCGGCGGAGTTGCAACACTTTGTAAAAGACCGTATCTGTGATTTGCGGCCGTCCCGGGACAACCAGTTGGTCGCAGGATTGGTGGTTGGACTGCGTACCATGCGCAACAAGCGCGGGGATAACATGGCCTTCTTGGTGCTGGATGATCGCAGTGGGCGCGTTGAAGTAGCAGTGTTCGCCGACCAATTCCGCGAGTATCGCGACAAAATGGTAAAAGATGCTGTGTTAGTCGTGGAGGGTCTGGTGACGGAGGACGATTATTCCGGAGGATTAAAAATGCGCGTACAGCGCATCTCGACCTTATGTGAGGCGCGCCAGCAGTACCTCAAGCGCCTGGTGATCAATCTGGATGCGGAGCGGCTGGCGCGTCGTGGGGTAGCGGCTCTGGAAGAAATCCTTACACCTTACCGGCGCGGACAATGCCCGCTGCAAATTCATTATCGCGGTGCCAGCGCGGCGGGGGATATCGCGCTGGCGGGAAACTGGTGTGTCGCGCCCGAAGACGAACTGCTCCACCAGTTGCGCGAGACCTATGGTCCGGATAGCCTGCACTTGCGCTACTGAGGGTGGCTTAATGGGCCGGTCAATAGTACATTGGCGGGTTCCGGTGTCCGAGCGACCCTGAGCACCGGCCGGAGCAGACTTTAAATTGGGATTAGCCTGATATGAACTTGAACTACCTGGATTTTGAGCAGCCTATCGCCGAACTGGAAGCCAAAATCGAAGAACTGCAGATGGTGGGTAATGACAACCAGCTGAATATCGTCGAGGAGGTCAGCCGTTTGCGGGAAAAATCCCGCAAGCTCACCGAAAGCATTTACGCCGATTTGACCGCCTGGCAGGTGGTGCAGGTTGCCCGCCACCCACTGCGCCCTTACTCCAGCGATTATATCGAGCGGGTCTTTACGGATTTTGAAGAGCTGCACGGCGATCGGCATTTTGGCGATGACAAGGCCATTATCGGCGGGGTAGCGCGCCTTGATGGCAAGCCGGTTATGGTGATTGCCGAGGAAAAGGGCCGCGGCATCAATGAAAAAATTTACCGTAACTTCGGCATGCCCAAGCCGGAGGGGTACCGCAAGGCGTTGCGCCTGATGGAAATGGCGGAACGCTTTAAAATGCCGATTCTGACCTTGATCGACACTCCGGGTGCCTACCCCGGGATCGACTCGGAGGAGCGCGGTATCAGTGAGGCCATCGCGCGTAATCTGGCGGTGATGTCCCGCTTGCGTACGCCCATCATTTGTACGGTGATTGGCGAGGGCAGTTCAGGCGGCGCGATTGCCATTGGTGTGGGTGACTGGCTCAACATGTTGCAGTATGCCACCTATTTTGTGATCTCCCCCGAGGGCTGCGCCAATATCATCTGGAAAACCATTACCAAGGCGCCGGAAGCCGCCCAGGCGATGGGTGTTACATCCGCTTTCCTGATGGAACTGGGCATCGCCGACGAAACGATTCCCGAACCCCTCGGCGGTGCGCACCGCAATATCGGCGATATCGCGGTGCGCATACAGGAGCGGTTGATTGCACAATTGGATATGCTGCGCGCACAACCCCTGGACAGTCTTCTGGAAAAACGCTTTGAGCGACTGATGTCCTATGGCAATAGTTGAGGGCCAATCGGCGTAACGCCGTGGCTTTTCAGGCTGCGCAGCTGGTCCCGTTTGTAACAGAATTACAGGCTGCCCGCCGCGTCTGGGTGGGCTTTAGCGGCGGTCTTGACTCCACCGTGTTACTGCACGCCATGACCCGCCAGCTCAATCCTGGAAAAATATCCGCAATCCATGTCAATCACCAGCTGTCGCCTGCAGCCCATAGCTGGGCGCAGCACTGTCGTGCCCACTGTGCAGTCCTTGGCGTTGCTCTGGTGGAGGAGACTGTGCGAATTGAAAAGCGCGGGGACGGGCTGGAAAAAGCGGCCCGCGAGTTGCGTTACGCAGTGTTTGAGAAAGTAGTCGAGAAAAACGATATCTTGCTACTGGCTCATCATGCGGACGATCAGGTGGAAACGGTCCTGTACCGACTGCTGCGGGGTGCGGGACTCCGTGGTTTGGCGGGTATACCGCAATCCCGCGCGCTTGGTTGCGGTCGTTTACTGCGCCCGCTACTCAAGTTTACCCGCGCCGAGTTAGAAGCATACGGGGTGCGCCATGGCCTGTCCTGGATTGAAGATGAATCCAACCAGCACACAGAGTTTGATCGCAACTATTTGCGTCATCGGGTGATTCCAGCCCTTGCTGAGCGCTGGCCAGACTTCCGCACTCGGATTGCGCTCAGCGCCGACCTGTGCGCCGATGCCGATCGCCTCAACAGCGTGCTGGCCCGCGCCGATCTCGATTTATTACAGGAGCGCGGCGAACGTCTCGGGCGCAGTATCGATATCCCGGCATTGCAACGCCTCGACCCGCAGCGTCGGGCCAACGTATTGCGCTATTGGGCGGAAACCTGCGGCCAGATCGCGCCGAACCAGCGTGCGCTACTGGCCTTGCACCGGGACCTGCTGATGGTGCGCGGCGACGCAGCCCCGGTAGTGAACTGGCCTGGGGGGCAGTGGCGGCGCTTTCGCCAGCGGCTGTATTTGTTGCCGCCACAGTTTTCGAGAATTGCAGTGCAGCGCGCGCCGGTAGAGTGGTCCTTAAGCGAACCCCTGACACTCGCCGATGGCAGCGTCCTGAGCGCTGTCGGGCACGTGGGTCAGGGTTTAAAAGTTAACCCCGGGCAGCGCGTTACCATTGCCTGGCGTAGTGGGGGAGAACGCTGTAAACCCGCCGGTCGACACGGCTCCAATTCGCTTAAAACGCTGTTCCAGGAGCATGGTCTCGAACCCTGGTGGCGCGATCGAGTGCCCCTGCTACACGTGGACGGGGTACTCGCCGCAGTGGGTGATCTGTGGCTAAACGACGGGTTTGTGGTGGGCCCAGACGAAGTGGGTTTTGTGTTGTGCTGGAATTTTTAAGACATTGCAGCGGGACTGGCAGTCTCCTGTTTATATCGCTCAGCGTAGTGTTTTGTACATTTTTTGACGGGTGTTCCTGACTGCCTGCACTGCGTTCGTGCACAGGGTTTACACCCGGCCCGCATTGAGACGCCGCAGTCTTTCTGGTAACCTGACGTCCCATCTTCAGAACGTTGTCTGGCGCCCCTGATATCTCCCGCGCCGCAACTTTTTAGTACTGTAATCCTGGCCATAACGCTATTACAAGGGCTGACATGACGCGTTTTATTTTTGTCACTGGCGGAGTTGTTTCCTCTCTGGGCAAAGGCATTGCCGCTGCGTCGCTCGGTGCGGTGTTGGAGGCACGGGGCCTTAATATCACAGTGTTGAAGCTGGATCCCTATCTCAACGTCGATCCGGGCACCATGAGCCCTTTTCAGCATGGTGAAGTGTTCGTCACCGAAGATGGTGCGGAGACCGATCTTGATCTGGGGCACTACGAGCGCTTCCTCAACTCGCGCATGACCAAAGCCAACAACTTTACGACTGGGCAGGTCTACGAAACTATTTTGCGCCGCGAACGTCGCGGCGATTATCTCGGTGGCACGGTGCAAGTTATCCCCCATGTTACCGATGAGATAAAACGACGTATTATCGAGGGCGGCGGCAGTGCCGATATCGCCCTGGTAGAAATTGGTGGTACCGTTGGCGACATCGAATCGCAACCTTTTCTCGAGGCAATCCGCCAACTTCGGGTGGAGCTCGGGTCCCACCGGACGCTGCTGATCCATTTGACTCTCGTGCCCTATATTGCCACGGCGGGGGAGACCAAAACCAAACCTACCCAGCACTCGGTGAAGGAGTTGCGCTCCATCGGATTGCAGCCGGACGTACTGTTGTGCCGCTCCGAGGTGTTGGTGGACGATGCGTCCCGCAAAAAGATATCGCTGTTCACCAGCGTGGAGGAGCGCGCGGTAGTTCCATTGATGGATGCAAAGACGATTTACGCCATCCCGCGGCACTTGCACGAGTGGGGGCTGGATGACTTTGTACTGGAAAAATTCGGTCTCGACTGTCCGCGGGCCGATCTCGTCCAGTGGGACAGGGTGGTGCGCAATCAGCTCAATCCAAAACGCCGAGTCACCATCGCCATGGTTGGCAAGTACATGGAATTGCTCGACGCTTACAAATCGCTTAACGAAGCGCTTGAGCATGCCGGTATTCAGCAATTGACCGAGGTTGAAATCCAGTATATTGACTCCGAGGATCTTATGGACGATATGTCCATGCTGGATGGTTGCGACGGTATTCTGGTACCCGGTGGATTTGGCGAGCGAGGCGTGGAGGGTAAAATCAAGGCGGTACGCCATGCGCGGGAAAACAATATTCCCTACCTCGGCATCTGTCTGGGGATGCAGGTTGCCGTGATCGAGTTCGCTCGCAACGTGGTTGGCCTGGAAGCCGCGAACAGCACCGAATTCAACCGCAATACGCCACATCCGGTGGTCGGCCTGATCACCGAATGGCTGGACGACAGCGGCCGGCGTGAAACCCGCTCGGAGCAATCTGATCTCGGTGGCACTATGCGTCTCGGCGCTCAGGAGGCGAGTTTGGTGGCCGGGTCCCGGGCGCGCGCGATCTATGGTAAAGACACGATTCTCGAGCGCCATCGCCATCGCTATGAAGTGAACGGTAACTACGTGGATCAGATTCAGATTGCCGGTCTTAAAGTCGGTGGCTGGTCGGCGGACGAGACCCTGGTTGAGACCGTAGAACTGCCGGACCACCCGTGGTTTTTCGCGTGCCAGTTTCACCCCGAATTCACCTCTACGCCACGCCACGGCCATCCTCTTTTTTCCGGGTTTTTGGCGGCAGCACTAGCGTACGGCGAGAACCAGGTTGGGAAAGATGACGCCAATTCCGGTTGCGTATCCGGTTGCGCAGTCGAGGCGAGCAAGACATGACAATGACGGTGGTTAAGGTGGCCAATATTGCGGTTGCCAACGATCGGCCGATGGTGCTGTTTGGCGGTATGAATGTCCTCGAATCCCGAGATATGGCGCTGCGGGTGGCGGAGCATTACACCCGGGTCACGACGAAACTCGGCATTCCCTACGTATTCAAGGCGTCGTTCGACAAAGCCAATCGCTCATCCATTCATTCCTATCGCGGCCCGGGGTTGCATGAAGGGTTAAAAATTTTAGAGGACATAAAGCGCCAGTTTGCGGTGCCGGTGCTAAGCGATATTCACGCAGAGGATCAGGCTAAACCTGCGGCGGATGTTTGTGACGTGATTCAGTTGCCTGCATTTCTCGCCAGACAAACGGACCTGGTGGCGGCCATGGCCGCCACTGGCGCGGTGATCAATATTAAAAAACCGCAGTTTATGAGTCCTGCGCAGGTGGTCAATCTGGTCGAAAAATTTCGCGAGTGCGGCAACGATCGATTACTGTTGTGTGAACGGGGTAGCAGTTTCGGTTACGACAATCTGGTGGTCGATATGCTGGGTTTTCGCACCATGATGGACGTTAGTGGTGGCGTACCCGTGATCTTCGATGTTACCCACGCGCTACAGTATCGGGATCCCGCTGGTGCGGCGTCCGGTGGTCGCCGTCGCCAGGTGGCGGAATTGGGACGTGCCGGGCTGGCAGTAGGACTTGCCGGGTTGTTTCTGGAAGCTCATCCCGACCCGGATCGTGCCCTGTGCGACGGACCGAGCGCGCTGGCGCTGGACAAACTGGAGCCTTTTTTACGTCAGATGAAAGCAGTGGACGACCTGGTAAAAAGCCTGCCTGGTCTCGACACGCAGTAATAAGTTCGGGAGAACAGGACACTATGGCAAAAATTGCAGATATTCGAGCCTACGAAGTACTGGATTCGCGGGGCAACCCGACCGTATGCGCGGATGTTATTCTCGACAGTGGTGCGCTCGGTAGCGCCTGCGCGCCGTCGGGCGCATCGACCGGATCCCGCGAAGCGCTGGAGCTGCGGGATGGCGATCCGCAGCGCTATCTTGGCAAGGGGGTATTGACCGCAGTTGGACACGTCAATGCGGATTTGCGCGAACTGTTGCTGGGCAAGGATGCTACGGATCAGGCAACGATTGACCGCCTGATGATCGATGCGGATGGCACAGACAATAAATCTCGCTTCGGCGCTAACGGGATTCTGGCGGTGTCGCTGGCCTGTGCAAAAGCTGCCGCCGTCGCTCGCCAGGTGCCGCTTTACCACCATCTGGCTGATTTGAATGGCACGCCGGGCCATTACTCCATGCCGGTACCGATGATGAATATTATCAACGGGGGTGAGCATGCGGATAACAATGTGGATATTCAGGAATTTATGATCCAGCCGGTCAAGGCCCCCACATTTGGCGAGGCGCTGCGCCAGGGCGCTGAAATTTTTCACCATTTGAAAAAAGCGCTGGCCGCGCGCGGGCTGAGCACTGCAGTTGGCGACGAGGGCGGCTTTGCCCCCGACCTGTCGTCTAACGAAGCCGCTCTGGAAATTATTGCCGCTGCGGTGGCGAGCGCCGGTTATACGCTGGGTGAGGACGTTACCCTGGCACTGGATTGTGCCGCTTCCGAATTCTATCGGGACGGATACTATCGTCTGGCTGGCGATAATAAGGAGTTTAACGCCGATCAATTTACGCTATACCTTGCTGATTTGGCCAACCGCTACCCTATCCTGTCCATTGAAGATGGAATGGACGAGAGCGACTGGGACGGCTGGGCTGGGTTGACACGCGCGCTGGGAGATCGGGTACAACTGGTTGGGGACGATCTATTCGTCACTAACACAAGCATTTTACAACGGGGTATCGACCGGGGTGTCGCCAACTCGATTTTGATCAAGTTTAATCAAATCGGCACTTTGTCCGAAACGCTGGATGCTATCCGCCTGGCAAAAAAAGCCGGTTATAGCGTGGTGATTTCCCATCGCTCGGGGGAGACGGAGGACACCACGATTGCCGATCTGGCGGTAGCGACCGCGGCCGGGCAGATCAAGACCGGTTCGTTGTGCCGTTCTGATCGGGTCGCCAAATATAATCGTTTACTGCGTATTGAAGCGGAGCTGGACGGTATTGCTGCTTATCGAGGCCGCGCCGAATTGCGCGCCTGAGGTTCCAGGACGGCGGAGGGTCGCTATATGCGTTGGCTGCTCGTCATTCTCACGGTGCTACTGGTAATTTTTCAATATCGTCTGTGGATTGGCGAGGGTAGTTTGGCACAAAAGGCGAGTCTCGAACGCAAAGTCGCGCAGCAACGCCTTGAGAACGAGCGGCACCGCGAGCGCAATCGGGTACTGGCGGTGGAAGTAGAAGATCTCAAGGATGGTCTGGACAGCGTTGAAGAGCGCGCGCGCGGCGATCTCGGTATGATCAAGCAGGGCGAAACCTTTTACATGGTTATCGAACCTGGAAAAAAGCCATGAACTGCTGGATAGTGGTGCCGGCGGCAGGGACCGGCACACGAGTGGGTGGGTCAATTCCCAAACAATACCAGTTGTTGTCAGGTCGCCCCTTAATCGAGCACACCCTGGAACGCCTGCTGAAGCTGGAATGCCTGCTGAAGGTAGTACCTAAAACTATTGTCGTTGCCATTCACCCGCATGATTGCCATTGGCAACACCTGCCAATCGCGCAAGATGCCCGCATTCGCACCGTTGCCGGTGGGGCGCAGCGCGCGGATTCGGTGCGCCTGGCGCTCGCCGCCCTGGCTACCGAAGCTGACGCCGAAGATTGGGTGTTGGTACACGATGCGGCACGCCCCTGCGTCACCACAGCCGATATCACGCTGCTGATGAGCACACTGCAAGATAATGCCATTGGTGGTTTGCTGGCGGTGCCGGTGCAGGACACCGTGAAGCGCGTGGGCGACACACATTTGGTAGTTGCCACGGAGGATCGCGCCAACCTGTGGCTGGCGCAAACTCCCCAGGCTTTTCGTTTCGGCATCTTACGGCAGGCGCTGGAGCACACTGACGCGCGGCGGGGCGCCTGCACCGATGAAGCCGCAGCGGTCGAAAAGCTGGGTTATCTACCGCAGGTAGTGAGAGGTCGCCGCGATAATATCAAGGTCACCGACCCGGAGGATTTTTTCCTGGCCGCAGCCATTCTTGCGTCCCAGCAGAGGGAGTCTGATGGTGTTTAGAGTAGGACATGGCTACGACGTACATGCGTTCGGGGCAGGGGAGCGCATTGTCATTGGTGGCGTGGGCATCCCCTATCATCGCGGCCTGATCGCCCATTCCGATGGCGACGTGTTGATTCATGCCCTGTGTGATGCACTGCTGGGCGCGGCCGCGCAGGGCGATATCGGTCTGCATTTTCCGGATAACGACCCGCGCTGGCGTGACTGTGACAGTCGCCTGATATTGCGCGAGGTGATGGTTTTAGTGAGTAACCAGGGCTGGCAACTTGGCAATGCCGATCTGACGTTGGTGGCGGAAGCGCCTAAAATGGCGCCGCACATTCCCGCCATGCTCGCCTGTTTGGCTGCCGATCTGGCGTGCGGACCGGCACAATTAAATATCAAGGCAACGACCACAGAGGGTCTCGGTTTTATCGGGCGAGGGGAAGGTATAGCCTGCCATGCGGTGGTGCTGTTACAACGTTAATTACGATAACTGGCCAATTTTGTGGGTAGAAATTTTTCGGGTAGAAAATAGCGCTAAAAATTGCAGCGTATCCCGATGATCGTCAAGTCTAAGAAGATCGTCATGTCTAAAATGCAGAGCGCTGACAGGCGCTAATCAAAAATACCGGTTTGTATAATATCTATACGCTGATCGATGTCCATATTCGGACCAACCAACGCCTCAATAGCTCGCAGGCGGTGACGTAAGCCTACTCCAGTTGCAGTTTGGATGCTCAGTCCGGGGCGGGCGTTAACTTCGAGGATCAGGGGGCCACGTGTACGATCCAGTACCATGTCGCAACCCAGATAACCCAGGTTAGTGAAGTCATAGCAGCTGGACGCCAGGCGCAACAGGTCGCGCCAGTTGGGAATCACCAGATCGCTAAAATCGACACCGGTATCCGGGTGAACAGATACGATGCGATTATTCTGTACCGCGCGCAGGGCTTTCCCCGAGGTGATGTCGATGCCGACGCCCACCGCGCCCTGGTGTAAGTTGGCTTTGCCGTCGGACGATTTAGTCGGGCAGCGCAGCATTGCCATCACCGGAAAACCCATGAATATGATGACGCGAATATCTGGTAAACCCTGGTGACTGTACTTTTGCAGGAACGGATCGCCGTGCACCAGAGCCTCGACAAATGCGCTGTCGGGCTTTCCGCCAAGACTGTAGACCCCGCTCAGAATGTTGGAGATATCGTGGTGGACATCTCCCAGTGTGAGCACCCGTCCGCCGGGCTTTACATAATGTTCTCCGGCACGGCCGGTAATCACCAGTATGCCCTTGCCACCGCTGCCGCGGGCCGGTTTCACGACAAACTCCTGCAGGGGGGCGAGCATCTGCGGAAGTTTGTTTAACAGGTAGGGAGAATCGATGACACCTAACAGGTCCGGCACTGAAATGCGCGCTTCTTCGGCGGCGCGTTTGGTCAACAATTTATTGTCTACCAGTGGATAATATTTGCGGCTGTTGTAACGCGAAATATAAGAAACGTTGCGTTCATTCAGCCCCAGTATGCCTTTGGCACGTAATTTTTTGTGTTGTGTAATCCACATATGGGCGTTGTATCGTTTAGTGCGAGGTTGGTTTTAGTCGTGCATATGCCGGAAGCGGCGCAATTCGGACAGGCGGTAGCCGGAGTATTGTCCCAGCATCAAGATGATGCCCAGCACCACCAGTAATAATTCCGGGAAGTTGTAGGTCAGGTGTTCCACCAGGCGGTTGGTCATGCTCAGGTAGGCGATCACTGCGACCAGCAGGCTGCCACCACCCTGCTTGGCGACTTCCTGCGGACCGTCTTCCTCCCAGGTGATCGACATGCGTTCGATAGTCCACGCCATAATAATCATCGGGAAAAACGTGATATTAAGGACCTGGTCGAGACCGAGCTTGTAACTCATGACGCTAAATCCCGCCATCAAGAACACCACCATAATTAATACTGCGCCAATGCGCGAGACCATTAATAAATCGAGCCGACTGAGATAGGAGCGTAGCCACAACCCGACCAGCACCAGCGTTACGAGAATAATTATGCCCGTCAGTAATGTGGTTTGAATAAATGCCAGGGCAATCAATACCGGCATAAAAGTGCCGGAGGTTTTGAGGCCGATTAATACTCGAAAAATAACCACCACAAGCGCCCCGATCGGCACCAGCAGCAAGGATTTAAAAATATTTTGTTTTTCAATCGGCAGGCTATAAATGTTGAAATCGACAAGCGCGACGGTCTCGGCTTTGGCCAGCTTGAGTGCGATATTTTTTGATGGAATCACATTGGACAGTATGGAGAAGCGGATTCTGGAATTTCTGCCTCCTTCGATATCCAGTAGCGAGTAACCGCCCCGTTGCCACATAAAGAAATTGGGCGGCAGGCCGAGCTGGGCATTTTCCGGGTCAAAAATCATCCAGGTGGAACCGTCGTAAACTTCAATTAATTCCGCTGGTGGGTCGTTGTACTGGCGGTTACGCAAGCGCACGCCGCGGACCATATGGGCTGGAATATCGGCTTCGGCCAGTAGTTTGAGCGCCATGTCAGCAATGGATTTTTTTGCATTGCTGGCCAATAGCAGTCTGACGTCCTGGTTCACCTGGTCGCCGTTAAGTGTGGTCAGTAGTGCGGCAGCGAACCCCTGGGGAGTGCTGCTGACGTCGCGTACACGCCGCACAATGCTCAGCGCCGCAGTAGCCTCCGCCTGGGTCCAGTCGGGCTTGGTTACGTCAATGGGGAAGTCGTGGGGTGGTGAGGTCGTGCCCGCGCCCGCGCCGCTTTCGGTAACCTGCACTTTGTAATACAGCGTTTGTTCTCCACTGGCGTTCGGCCGGGTCCAGATCGCACGGCGCTGTTCGTTTTCTTCCTCGATGTTAAAACGGTAGCCAGAAGAGCCAAACGTTTCATCGAGAATTTCATAGCCGTTTTGTACATCGGGAAGGGCCAGATCGGCGGTAATGGGCGCATTCGGGAACGGTTTAAAGGAGATTTTCGCCTCGACATTCCACACGGTACGCACGCTCCCGGGGAATAGCGGGAAATGCAACGCCACATTCTTGTACAAAGTCAGACCCAGTCCGATACTGATCAGACCAAAGGCGAAAAGGTAAATCTGGGAACGTGAAGTCATGGCGGCGTAGTTCCTGTTATTTGATGATTTCCCGTTGACTGACGTCCACCATCGCTGCGTCCCTCAGAAAGTTACGGCCGATCAGCACCGGAAACTCCATTTCGGAGCGGTCGGTGAGCGACACTTCAACGTGCCGGGTAATTTTGCCCAGCTCCAGGGTGAGCACTACCACCAGGCGGCGGTCGTCCTGCTCTTCCCGTTTGACGCGGATTCTGCGCACCACTGGTCGCTCGAGGGTAATAATTTCTTCATCGCGAGGGTTGTCGATTTCGAAGCGTACCCAGCGGTCTCCATCTCGTTCAAACCGGGTGACATTAGTGGCGTGAAGGGAAGTGCTGGTGGCGCCGGTATCGATGCGTGCAAGATACTTTATGCCCTGGGGCATTCCCGCCGATTTGAGGGTAATCTGCTCGATTTCACCCAGCACAATTTTAGTACCGATGCGCGCAGCCGGACACACCGGGCAGGTCGGTGGCTCAATCTCGGGGCATTCGAGGGGCGCGGTTGGTGCGACCGGAGCGGTGACCTCCGGTTCGGGGCATTTTGGCAATGGCTCGACCACCACCGGCTCCGGTACAGGTACCGGCGCTGTGTTCGTTGTAGAGGTCTGGCAGCCGCCGAGGAAAACTGAAAACAGTACGACGCCAAAGAGGGGAAAATGCTTCCCAAATTGATTGAAACAACCCATGAATCACGCCTGCTGTAAAAGCCTGTTGTAAAAGAAAAATAGCCAGGACCCGTTGGGACTGGCTTTTTGGCCGCTTATCATAACGTTTGCTGTCGGCGTTGCAACAGGCGCGCAAAAAAATAGGTGGTGGTTCGCAGGGCTGAAATTCTTTGGTATCCAGCTGCGCGTGAGGCTGGCAGAATAGCTGCGACACCCGATCCTGATTGCGGGTCCTGTAGGTGTAACTGTAAGAAGAGGTAGGCAGTGATGAAGCGAATAATTGGTATAGCGATATTGTCGGTGATCGGCATTGGCCAGGCCTGGGGTGGGCACGAGTCGGGTGATCGCGTCGGCTCCGTAGCAGAAGTCGTGGGTGCGGTTGTCGGCGCGGCAAGCAGGGAGGTATTTGACGCCTCCGACCGCGCCGTGCTGGCCGACTATCTGGGCAGCGAGGGTTATGCCACGGGCGGCAAGAAGCCCAAGAACTTACCGCCCGGGTTGCGCAAAAAATTGGAGCGTGGCGGAGAGCTACCCCCGGGCTGGCAGGCTAAAGTTGCCCGCGGCGAAGTTATCGATCTACAGCTGTATAGCCATGCACACAGTTTGCCGGATGATATCTTGAGGCGCTTGAGACGCGGGCCGGACGGTACCAGTGTGCGTCGGATCGACGACCGTATTGTCCGCGTGGCGGATGCCACGCGCACCGTGCTGGATGTGTTTTACTTGGGAGCGGGCCATTACTGAGGGTTACTTCTCTACTGATTTTGCGTACGCCTATGAGAAATCTGGATGCGCTGTGGACATACGGGTAGCGCCCGAGGATTTCCGCGTCGACGAAATTCTGCATACCAGTTTTGCTCCTGGTGAGCACCTTTACCTGCTGATACGCAAGCGCAATCACAACACGCGGTGGGTGGCGCAATTGCTCGCGCAAGCGGCGGGACTCGAAGAGCGCGATATCGGGTTTAGCGGGATGAAAGATCGCCGCGCGGTCACCACCCAATGGTTCAGTGTGCCCCGTTCCCGCTTTGCTATTGATGGTTTCAGCGCGCCCGACATTGAAATACTGGAACACGGATGGCATTCGCGCAAACTGCGTCGGGGTAGCCATCAGGGCAACCAGTTTGTCATTGCGCTACGCAACCTGAGCGGCGCGCGTGCGGCGCTCGAGCAGCGACTACAATTGCTGCAGAAACATGGGGTCCCCAATTACTTCGGTCCGCAACGCTTCGGGTTCGATGCTGGAAATTTACTGCACGCCGATCATTTATTGCGCGCAGGGCGCGGTCGGGCCGGTGGTGGTCGCAGAGGCATCTATCTGTCGGCTGCGCGCGCCTACCTGTTCAATTTGGTCCTCTCAGAGCGCATCAGACGCGGCTGTTGGCGCGAACCGTTGGCGCTCGAAAAGGAGCCCTCTGGACCGCTGTGGGGGCGCGGTAGAACATTGGCAGTGGCCGACGTGGCCATCCTCGAGTCGGAAATATTGGCGCCCTGGCAACACTGGTGTCACGGTTTGGAACATGCAGGACTGCGCCAGGAGCGGCGTCCGTTGGTGGTCTCGGTCGAATCCATGACCTGGCACTGGGACGCCGATGTATTAACGTTAAATTTTTCTCTGCCGCCCGGCGTATTTGCTACCTCAGTGCTGCGCGAGGTGGCCGATGTCACTGCCTCGTCCGGGACTGCTGTGCTATAGTTTTGTCTGATTCAGGGGAAGGGGACGCGGGTGAATTCGATTGATTTTGGCGGGGTCGGCATGACCTCCCAACGTACCCGCGAGCGCCTTATCCAACGCCTCAAAGATCAGGGCATTAAAAGCCAGCAAGTGCTCGATGTGTTGCGCGTTACGCCGCGCCACCTGTTTCTCGACGAAGCGCTGGCTCATCGCGCCTACGAAGATACCGCGTTACCTATCGGCTACGGCCAGACCATTTCGCAGCCCTACGTGGTGGCGTTAATGACGGAGATATTGTTGTCTCGCGGGCCGCGTAAAAAAGTTCTGGAAATCGGTACCGGGTGCGGGTATCAGGCTGCCGTGTTGGCGCAACTGGTGGATCAGGTTTATTCAGTCGAGCGTATCAAACCGCTGCTCGACCGCGCGCGCGGTTTACTGCGCAAACTCAAGTTGCGCAACATTACACTGGCGCATTCCGATGGCAGTGTCGGTTGGTCCGAGTATGCGCCCTACGACGGTATTATTGGCACAGCGGCACCCGAGCAGATTCCGCAGCAGTTGTTGGCGCAACTCGCTCCGGATGGACTGTTGGTGATTCCGGTAGGGGACGGAGCAGAACAGGAGTTACGCCTGATTTCGCGCCAGGGAGACTCTGATAACTATGAGCACGAGGTGATAGAGCGCGTGCGTTTTGTGCCTATGTTGAGCGGTTTAGGGCGGTAATCTGCAACGCGGATGACGATGCATGGGACATTATGTAAGGTTGTTTCTCAAGGGCATGGCCATGGGCGCCGCCGATGTTGTGCCCGGTGTGTCGGGAGGAACCATTGCTTTTATCAGCGGTATTTATCAGGAGCTTATCGACGCCATTCGCGCGCTCAATCTAGCTGCTTTGCGCACCTTACTGCGCGGTGAATTCGCGCAATTCTGGGCACAGATAAACGGCAATTTTTTACTGGTACTGCTGGCCGGGATCGTGTCGAGTATCGCGTCGTTGGCGCAACTCATCAGTTATCTACTGGCCCAGTACCCGCTGTTAATCTGGTCGTTTTTTTTCGGGCTGATAATTGCCTCGGCAATCTATATTTACCGTGGGCAGCGCTTTTCCAGTTGGCAGGAATGGTTGGCCATGGCTGTGGGTAGCGGCTGCGCTCTGGCAGTCGCATTTGCGCCGACCTTGCAGCTGGAGCCATCCCTGCCGGTCATATTTGGCGCCGGGGCGGTGGCTATTTGCGCGATGATACTGCCCGGTGTGTCCGGCAGTTTTATGCTTTTAATTATGGGGCTGTATCCCTCGCTGATTGGGGCAGTCGTGGACGTCAACCTTGCGGTGCTGGCAGTTTTCGCTGCCGGATGCGTGTGTGGACTGCTGTCATTTTCGCGATTCCTGTCCTGGTTGTTGCATCACTTTTATGCGACTACGCTCGCGCTGTTAACCGGGTTTCTGGTAGGGTCTCTGGCGGTGGTTTGGCCCTGGAAGCGCGCGTTGACCACGACTGTCGATCGGCACGGCGGGGAACTGGTGTTGCGCAGTGAATTATTGACGCCGTGGGAGTACGGCAACGTCATTGGCGACCCCCGTTGGGCGACGGCGCTGGCCATGATGGTCAGTGGTTTGGTGTTGGTATTTGCGCTTGAATATATCGGCGTAAGAAAAGACAAAAATTAGCCGTTGCAGTTAATACCCGGCGCGTGTGGGTAGGCTGGCGCGCGAATAAAAGGTGGCCCATTGTTGTCAAAAAAAGTTAACGTAACACTGCTATTGGCATCGCTAGCGATGTGCATTTTGCCAGCAGGTTGCGCGACGGCCCCGGCGCCGGTTGCCACACGCCAGCCTCCGCCCAGCCAGAAAATTCAGGAGCATATTGTTTCCAGAGGTGAAACGCTGTTTGCGATCGCCTGGCGCTACGAGGTGGAAGTGGCCACTCTGGCGGCGGTCAATGGATTGCGCCCGCCCTACCTTATCTATCCGGGACAGCGCTTAAATTTGAACATATCGTCCGTGCCGCAATCCGCCTACTCCGGGCAGGTAGTGGCCACCCCTGTACCGGTTGCACCCACGCTTAGTGTGGCAGGCTCCGGCGCGTCGGGCTCGTCCGCTCCGGCGCGAGCCAGTCCGCCCGTGGCGACCAGGCCGACTGCCGCAGCGCCACGGCAAACCGATCCCCGGACGTCGGCCCCGACGTTGCCGAGTAATTTTTCAGCGGGGGCCTGGCAATGGCCAGTGCAGGGGCCGGTAAGTAAATATTACGACAGTAATAAGGAGTTTAAAGGGATAAATATTCAAAGTGCCGATGGACGCAGCGTGGTCGCCGCTGCCCCTGGAGCGGTGGTGTATGCCGGTAGCGGGCTGCGTGGGTACGGTCAGTTGATTATCATCAAGCACAGCGATAAATATCTGAGTGCCTATGCCCATAATCGCAAGATACTGGTCAGTGAGGGCGAGGCCATCAATGCTGGCAAAGTTATTGGGGAGGTAGGTGGCGACACGGATAATCCCGGACGCCTCTACTTTGAAATTCGCGAAAACGGCAAGCCCATCGACCCGTTGCGCTTGCTGCCCGGACGCTGACAGCAGGGTCAATAAGGACTATGCCGCTGCGGTTCCGGTTGGATTGCAAACAGTTCGGGAACGTGGCAGTGTAGGGCGGTGCGTGTGAGAAGGCTAAGGCAGGCCGGTAAAATTCACAGAGGATATGGTCATGGCGCGTCAAGGTTATGGCGATCAGCAGGACCGGGCAGAGCCGCCTCCGGTCGAAACCAACCAGGAGTCCGTTCAGATTCTGGATGCGGCCAGCCTTTATTTGAAAGAAATTGGCTACACGCCTTTGCTAACGGCAGAGGAAGAAGTGATTTTTTCCCGACGCTCCCGCAAAGGCGAGCACGCTGCCCGCCAGCGTATGATCGAAAGCAATTTGCGACTGGTGGTGAAAATTGCCCGCCGCTATGTCAATCGTGGGTTAAGTCTGCTGGATCTGATTGAAGAGGGTAACCTGGGTCTGATTCGGGCCGTGGAAAAATTTGACCCGGAACGCGGCTTTCGCTTTTCAACGTACGCTACCTGGTGGATCCGCCAGGCGGTCGAGCGTGCACTGATGAACCAAACCCGTACGATCCGTTTGCCCATTCATGTGGTCAAGGAGCTCAATCAATGTCTACGTGCATCGCGGCAGCTCGCCCAGCAACTGGAGCACGATCCCACGGTTAACGAAATTGCGACTCGTCTCGACAAGTCCGCTCGTACTGTAGATCGGATGCTGAGTTTGAATGAACACACTGGCTCCGTGGACCAGACCATTGCTGGCGACGGCACGGGTCGTAGCCTGGTTGATACGGTGGCTGATACCCATATATGTAATCCTGAAAAACTGGCCGAAGGCGACGATCTGGTGGCCAGGCTTGAAAATTTACTCGCCGAGTTGAGCCCGAAGCAGCAGGATATCATCGCCATGCGCTTTGGTTTGCGCGGCTATGAAGTGGCTACACTGGAAGAAGTGGGGAGGGAGGTCGGGCTTACGCGCGAGCGTGTGCGACAGATACAGATCGAAGCCCTCGAACGCCTGAAACTGAGTCTGACGCGCCATGGTCTGGATGGACACACACTGTTTACGCGCTAGCTGGTTTACGGGTTGCCTGAGGAGGATGCGGATCAACGCTCCAGTAATTGCAGTTTGTTCGGTTTTCCGACCCAGTCGTCAGCGTCCGCAGGGGCCGCTTTTTGGATGGTAATATTGGGCCACTGCTCCGCTAACTCCGCATTGAGCTCCAGAAACATCTGTTGATTCTCCGGCAGCTCATCCTCCGAAAAAATAGCGTCCACCGGACATTCTGGTTCACACAGCGCACAGTCGATGCATTCGTCGGGGTGAATAACAAGGAAATTGGGGCCTTCGTAAAAACAATCTACCGGGCACACTTCGACACAGTCGGTGTATTTGCATTTGATACAGTTTTCCCCAACAACAAACGTCATACGGCACCTTTTTTTGAATGTGTTGCGACGCAATTTTGCACGGCGTGGCGAGTGTGGAATGGCGTGAAATTATACAGAAAATTCCCAGACAGGTCAGGCTTTGCTTATGGCGGTTAGTTGTAGGGCCCATATTTTTGGACATGACTTTTGGATATTTTAACGCGTGTCGTTAGCGCGATAGTGCGTGCGTCAAACTGCTTTTCGGAACGGAGCGCCCACCAGCCATCAAGCCAGCAGTGGCTTTACCTGTTGTGCAAAGCGGGTAATTTGTTCCCGGCGCTCCTGCGGGGGGCTGACCGGGTCGAGAATAAAGTGGCGCACACCCGCAGCTCTGAATTGAGTGATTTGTGCGGCGATATCTTCCGGGCGACCCAATAAGCAATATTTTTTAGCCGGTCCGCTAAAGTCGCTGGCGTAGCGTTCACTCAACTGCGTGGTCGCGCATTTCCAGGCGGAGTCAAAATCCTGGTCGATGCGAAAAAATAGCAGGTGGGCAGTGGCAAAGTTATCGATCACGCGTTTTTTCTGCGCTGCTGCCTGGGCAATGGTTTCCAGCGCGGCGCGGTACATGTCGGGGGTGACCACGTAGGAGACATAGCCGTCCGCGAGTCGTCCTGCGCGTTGCAGCGCGGCGGTGGAGCGCCCGCCGCACCAGATGGGCGGCCCGCCTGGCTGTACAGGCTCAGGGAGCATCAGGACGTCCTTAAACGGATAGAATTTCCCCTGGTGAGACACGCTGTGTCCGCGCCACAGTTTACGCAGTACCTCGATACCCTCGCTGAGTCGGGCACCGCGTTCCTTGATCGGTATGCCACAGGCCGCATATTCGTTGGGGAATTCTCCCCCTATGCCCACCCCGAAAACGACCCGTCCGCCACTGAGTCGATCGAGGCTGGCGACCTGTTTGGCAACAGTGACCGGATGGCGTAGCGGCAGCAGGTAGACCCCGGTGCCGAGCATTAAGCGCTCGCTACAAACCGCCGCCTGCGCGAGTTGCAGCAACGGATCCATCATCGGCAGGGAAAATGCGATATGGTCACCCACCCACAGGGAGTCGAGACCTAAATCGTCGGCGAGGGCAGTGGTACTACGCACTGCCTCAAGGCTATCCATAAAAGTCGCCCAGCCGAAACGCAGCTCATTGTTCAGGGGTAAATCCATGGGGTATATCCTTCGCTTAATCGGTGGTTAGCGAACACCTGTTCACGCCGCCGCGGAAACCCCCGATGCGCGCCCGTGGCGCAATAGTTTGCCAGGAATCGCGCCGGTGCATTCGCTGTCGATAAACGTCAGTTCGCCATTGACCATGGTGTAGCGGTAGCCCGTGGCTCGCTCCACGTAACGCCACTCATTACCGGGCAGATCGTGGGCAATTTGCGTGGGTAGTAATTCGAGCCCCGCGTAATCGTAGACCACAATATCCGCAGCTTTGCCGACTTCCAGCGTGCCCCGATCGCTAAACCCTGCGGCCATCGCAGGCAGCGTGGAAAGGCGGTAGTGGGCTTCCTCCAAGGTGTATTGAGCGCGCTCGCGCACCAGGTCCTGGAGCATATTGGTGGGGTAGCGGCCGTAGTTGAGAAATTTGGTGTGCGCTCCGCCATCGGATACGCCGGGCAACGTATACTCGTTGTCGAGAATTTCCTGCAGATATTGTGCGTCGTAATTAAAGGGTACGATATAGAAGACGGTTTTTAAGCCCTCGCTGATGGCCAGATCAAGCATCGCATCGGCGGGGTGGCGCTGCATCGCTACGCCCAGTTCCGCGATGGTCAGGCCCACGTATTTTTGGTTGTCCTTGTGGGCCACCGAATCCACCTTGATTTCGGCAATTGGTCCGCTCACAAAGGGGGCGCTGCCACTGTCGTAATCCTTGCGCACCGCGGCGCGCAAAGTAGGATTCTGCATTTTGGCAATACGGGTTTCCACATCGCCAATCGTTACGTCGCGCCAGGCGCCATTGCCGTCAAAAAGGTTGAAGTCATCCAGCATAAAACGCATATCGTTAGGAGTGGTGATGGCCTGCATCCAGATTTTACGGCCAGCTTGCTGCTCCCGGTTGACCCACTCGAGCATGCGGCGGTGCTGGTGTGGGTGGCGTTCGTTGACCTGTACCGCATTCCACAGAATTACCGCGTCGGAAGCGTCCGCCAGCGCGGAGCCAAATTTAAGGTCGGCAACAAATTCATTCTTCGCCTGGGTCAGCTGGATAAAGCCCTGGCCACGATTTTTTAGAACGCTGGCAAAGGCGAGGCACAGTTCGTCGGACATGGTGTCGGTTGGCATGGGGGTGCCGTCGTAATCCCGTTGCACCGAAGTGAAACCATCGCCCAGGCGCTGCATGGAATAACCGACACCGCCGGCATCCAGGGATTCTTCCATCAAGCGCAACATTTCAGCCAGCTCTTCGGCAGTGGGTTCGCGGGTTTTGGCGGCTTCGATACCCATGACGTAAACCATCAGCGGATTGAGGGGGACAAAACTCATGACGTTGACCCCCTTGGGGCGTCGCTCCAGGGAGTCGAGCCATTCGGGAAATGTTTCCCAGTCCCAGTCCATACCTGCCTTCATGGTGGCCAGTGGAATTGCCTCGACCCGTTCCATGGACAACATCAGGCGTTCCCGTTGATGCGGGTGGGCGGGGGCAAAGCCGAAGCCACAATTACCAATTGCCACGGATGTCACTCCGTGCCAGCTGGAACAACTCAGGTACGGATCCCATAATAGTTGGCCATCGTAATGGGTGTGTAGATCGATAAATCCGGGCACCACATGCAAACCGGTTGCGTCGATTACCCGCGCGGCGCGATCAGGGTCGGTACCTCCACCGGGAAAAATGGCGGCGATCAGTCCGTCCTTTACTGCCACATCACCGATAAAGCTTTTATTGGTGCGCGAGCCGTCGATGATTGTGCCGCCCTGAATCAACGTATCGAATTCAGACATGGGTGCCTCCGTCCATTTGCCACTAAAGTTACCGATCGGTAGGTTTAATGGTAAACCCGTTACAGCTATTTTGGTAGGGGTTTTTTCCGGGTGCAAATTCTGCAAGTGGCGCAAAAAAAGAGGGCGGTCAAAAGCGGGGCGGTGGTCAGCATTGCTATGTACCACCGAGGGTTTTTTCGGTAGCGCATAGCGCTAGCATTGCTTGCGCAAGGTTCGACAGTCGCCAATGACCACGCAATTAACGAGCGGGAGTTACAAAATCAGCTCCCAGTGCTCAATTTCCGGCGCTGCCGCCAGCATTTCTGCCAGGTTGATGCCCAAACTACCAAGGTGGGCGCGGTGTGCCTTGAGCGCATCTTCGTCGGTATATTGCTCATAGAAGTAATAGGTATTCGCGGTTGTGGCCGAGCGGTGAAATATGTAGGCGTGATTACCCGGCTCCTGGCGTACCTTGGGTACCACGGTTTGCATGGCGGTTTCAAATGCGGCGGCTTGCTCGGGTTTTACATTCAGTGTTGCGACGAAGCTGATCATTGGCATGTTCCTCGGTTTAGTAGTTGCTAGTTTGCTGTCAAAAGCCCGGTTGATTTTGCGCAATAACAGCTCTAACCATAACCGATTTACACGCACGCAGGCACTAGCGGCGTTTCTCGCCTGCCACGCGCTGGCTGATTGAACGTGGCAGTTATCCAGAGGACTATGGCTCAGGGGACATCGGCGGCAGGTTAATTAACCTGTTCCCGCTGCCGCTGAAGATTCCGTTCATGTTGTCAAAATAACCACGACCCCCGCACCGGAAACGCTGTCGTAACCCTGGTCGGTAAATTGTCGACCGAGACTGCCGCAACCGCCGCCGCGTGAGCCCTTTCGGTGATCTGTTTGACCTCCTCAATCTTGAATTCTTCCGTGTAACGCTTGTTCGTCATAACACCTCCGTTTAGCCAAATTCATAGGCGCGAAGGTGTCTGGTAAACTGGGGGCGATTCAGTTTGTGATAACCTGGAATCAACAGGGTTTTGAACAGCGCGAACAGGTGCTGTTTAGTGTGGTGTTGGCGGGGTTCCTGCTCAGCGTGCTGACCGCATGGGGTCTGGGATGGTTGCTGGCCCGGCGGGTTATGGCGCCAGTCGTGCGGTTGTCCCATCAGGTACGCAAGCGCGATCAACTATTTCCGGTTGCTGCTCCGTTGCACACCGATTATTCGCGCGACGAAGTAGGTGAACTCGCCAGGGTGTTCGATAGCACGCTGGATAATTTACGTCAGGCGCTGCAACGGGAACGTTTGTTCACCAGCGATGTCAGTCATGAGATTCGCACCCCCTTAATGGTGATCGCTTCTTCCTGCGAGCTGCTGATGGCATCCAGCAAGCTAGACGAAAATGGGCGTACGCAAATATTGCGAGTACAGCGCGCCAGCGCCGAGCTGCTGGAATTGGTGCAAGTATTTCCAGGGCTGGCGCGCGATAGTCGCGATGCGGCGGCGTTGGCGGTATGTAGCTCGCTGGTGCATATCGCCGAAGAATCGATTCGCCGCTTCGGCCCGGAGGCAGCCGAAAAAGGATTAGCGTTACAGCTGGTGGTGGAGGGCAGCGATGAAAAGTTATATCACGCAGTTTTTGCGGCGACGGTGTTAGGTAATTTGTTGCGCAATGCGTTACATTACACCGATCAGGGAGCGGTGCGCGTAGTCTTGCGGTGTAACGGATTTCGCGTGGAAGATGAGGGTGTAGGTATCTCTCAGCAGGAGAGGGGCCAGATTTTTGAGGATTTTTTTCGCGGAGATCAGGCCCGTGGTGAGGGCTCAGGCCTGGGTTTGTCGATAGTTCGACGTATCTGCCTGCATCAGCAGTGGCAAATCACGATGCTCGACACGGAGTGTGGCAGTTGTTTTGACGTCGAGCTGTCTCAGGCGTACACAGTGTAGCTGCTCACACTACAAATCCGTGGCAGTTGCAGGAAAATATTGATTGTTGTTTAACGTGGCGGGGATCTCAACTGGTTTGTCAGGCGCCTCCCTAAAGTCACTCACTTTGAGCGCTCATTATTCAAGTGTCATATCGAGAACATAGCTATGCCAACCAGTACCGACAAGCCAGTTTCCCTCGAATTTTCCGAGAAATACGATCGGACTCACGCCGAACAATATTTGCATAAACATAGCGACGGTCTGGCACGGCGTTTGTCAGATCGGCGCGATCAACAACTGGCTCGCAAGGCCCTGAAGCTCGCGGGTGAACCTGGCCGAGTACTCGATTTGCCCTGCGGCGCAGGCCGGTTTTTGGCGACGTTGGCCGAACAGCCAAGCCGCACTGTGGTGGCGGCCGATTACTCGGCAGATATGCTGGAAATGGCGAAATCGGTGCAGCCTGGTGCATTGCACGGCAAGCTTGAGTTTCTCCAGACGTCTGTATTTGCAATCGAGCTAGCCGATAATGCAGTGGATTCAATTTTTTGTATGCGGCTGTTACATCATGTACAGCATGCTGCGGATCGGCTCGCCATGTTGCGCGAGTTTCGCAGAGTGTCTCGGGATACCGTGATTATTTCGCTCTGGGTCGACGGAAATTTTAAAGCCTGGCGCCGTCGTCGTCTTGAGGCGAGGCGTGGTGCGTCCGGGGATACAGGGAAGAACAAGAACCGCTTTGTCGTCAATAAAGAGGTGATCGAAAGCGAGTTTGATGCGACGGGCTTTCGCATTTTAGGTCATTTTGATTTTTTGCCTGGGTATGCCATGTGGCGTGTCTATGTATTGCGCAAGGTTTAGCCGGTGGCGGTGAATTCCAATGAATTGCCGTCGCAGGGCTGCTTCGAAGAATGGTGGAATACGGAGGGCGCCTGGGTAGAGGCTCCCAATGAGCGGCGCGGCGGTTATAGCGGCGTGCAACTTGTCGAACGCGGCGCGCAAACGTTATATTGCAAGCGTCAGGCTAACCATCCGTATTATTCCTGGCGGCACCCCCTGGGTGAACCCACCATTTTTCGCGAAGCGCGGGCGTTAATTGCGCTGCAAACGCTTGGTATCGAAGTACCCCATATCGTGTTTTATGGTGCCCGCAAACGGGGTCGGGAGCACCAGGCATTATTGGTCACGGAAAACCTGCAAGGCTTTGTCAGTCTGGAAGAATGGTACGCACGCAGTGCGCGCGATTGTAGTGAAATGGTGCAGGCACAGGTCGTGGCGGCGATTGGTCAGATGATCGCGCGTCTGCATCGGGGTCGCTGGCAGCATGGGTGCCTGTATCCGAAACATATATTTGTACGGGTCAAAGAACAGGATAACGTTGCAGTCGTCAGCACGGCGTTGCTTGATCTGGAAAAAAGCCGCCAGCGCCTGTTTGCCCGCAGCGCCGCCCGACGGGATTTGTGGCAGCTCTATCGGCACAGGGAGCCAATGCCAGATGGCCATTGGCAACGACTGCTGGCGGGCTATTGGACCCAAGTTGCAAACAGTTTTCGTCTGACCGCTGCGGATCAGAACAGATTGCAGCATTCATCTTCCCATGCGTGACCGGGTGAATATGTGGGTATCGACCGTTTTGGTTGAAGTATTAAATATGCCTTGAATCGTTCCATCGTTGTCGGTTGTTACGGTGGAACCCGCCTGATATATTTGCCGCTGTCTGCGACCAAAATGATGTCGCATTGGCGAAGTTGAAGCATATCAATAGATTGGCGGTTACGTTGTGTGCATTGAGAACGGAAAAGTGAAGAAAGATGTTGTTCGGCAATCCGTATTAGTTTATTTCGCGCTGGTGGCTTTTGTCAGCGCGCTGCTGATCGGTGCCCACGGCCATTTCTGCCCGGACGGACTCGAACCGCCCGTATCCGTACATTTCGATAATCTTGAGGGCCACCCGCCCCACGGTGGTGATCAGTCTCTACATCAGGATGCGGACACCAAAGTGGTGCCCGAAGGTGTGGTTAATTTTTTTAAGGTCGATTTATCAGCGTTATTGCCGACGCTGTTACTGTTATTATTCTGGTTCGCCACGGTTCACCCCCGATCGCTATCGTTCAACTTTCCTCCTCGCTGGTCGATACCCCTGTCGATACGACCGCCCTTACGCGCCCCACCTCAATAATACTTTTCTCCCACTAGTCTCAGCTTTGCGCGCAGTGTTTGCCAGGTCGTTGTGATCTGGCCGCGTTGGTTGCGCTGTTCCGAAACTTGTTGATCCCAATGTCCTGCGTTGGCGCCACCGATTTGCAGGCGCGTGGATTTTTGGGGGACATAAAGTAGTGCGCGCCGCTGCAGGTTTGGGGAAAGGGGCGATCGCACCATGCTCACTTGTCTGCTTTGTTAATTTGGATATTTATTTATGCAGCTATCTAATCTCAACAATGTGCGTAGTTGGGCGCATATTTTGGTGTTGCTTGCGGCCTGGTCGGCGCTTGCCGGACATGCCAGCGAGCAGCCATTAACGCTGCGCGCTGCCATTGCGTTAACCCTCGAACACAATCCGGATGTGCAATCTGCCGGTTTCGCGTTGCGGGTGCAGGAAGCTCGCACGCGGCAGGCCGGTTTGCGACCGGGGCCGACCCTGGAAGTGGATGTGGAAAATTTGGCCGGTTCCGGTGATTTTGCCGGGGTGGATGCCGCCGAAACGACGTTTGCGCTGGCCCAGATAATAGAACTCGGGGGTAAGCGTGCCGCGCGTATGACTGCTGCACACTTTGGTCGCGACGTTATCAGTATCGAACAGCAGGCAGCGCAACTCGATGTCCTGGCCGAAGTGACACGGCGCTTTATTCATGTCGCCGCGGATCAGGAGCAGATCGTTATGACGCGCACGGCCACTAAGCTGGCGCAGCAAACTATCGGCGTTGTCGACATGCGGGTAAAGGCGGGCAAGTCCCCCGCTGCCGAACTATCCCGCGCAAGGATTGCGCTGGCGCGCGCGCAGGTCGACGAAGAACACGCCGAACACGAGTTGCTGACATCGCGGCGCAAGCTTGCTGCTATGTGGGGCGCCGAAAAATTGCAGTTCGGTGCGATCAGTGCGGATTTCTACACACTGCCAGTGCCCGTCACGTTTGCACACCTCGAACACAGGTTGCAGGCAAGCCCGGATTTTTTGCGCTTTGTGTCCGAGGCACGATTGCGCGATGCGGAAATCCGCCTGGCGCAGACACAACGCACCCCCGATATAAAGCTTAGCGGTGGCGTCCGTCGATTGGAGGGTAGCGACGACCATGCCGTTGTGATCGGTTTTTCGATGCCATTATTCACTCGTGATCAGGCCGCGCCCGGGATTGCCGAAGCGCAGGCACTGCGCGGGCGAACGGAGGCGCAACGCCGGGCGGCGGAGAATCGTGCCAATGCACAGTTATTCGGGTTGTATCAGGAGTTGCTGCACGCGATTACAGAAACCGAATTACTGCGCGATAACGTACTGCCGGAGATGGAAAAAATATTAAAAGAAACAAGGCATGCCTATGAACGGGGTCGCTACGGCTACCTTGAATGGGTCGCTACACAGCGCGAATTTATCGATGTACGGCGCAGTCTGATAGACGCCGCCGCCAAAGCCCACAGTTACCACGCTGAAATCGAGCGCCTGACAGGCGAACCCTTTTCGGTCGATAACGGATGATATCCCCCATGATTAAGAAAATTTATCACTACTTTTTCCTGGCTACTTTGCCCCTGTTAATGACGGGTTGTGGTCCATCCGCGGACGATGGTGACGTCGCTGGTGACCAGCATGGCGCAGTCGCGGCGCCGACATCTGACAAGGGCCCGCATGGCGGACGTCTCCTGACCGACGGGCCATTTACTGTTGAGCTGGCGATTTTTGAGACAGGCGTACCGCCCGAATACCGAGCCTGGGCGACCTATAAAGGTCAGGCACTGTCGCCCGATGAGGTGCAGCTAAGCGTCGCGCTGACCAGATTGGATGGCGAACAAAATATTTTTCACTTTACACCGCAGGAAGATTTTCTGCGCGGCGATGGCGTCGTTACCGAGCCGCATTCCTTCGACGTGGCAGTTGTTGCCGACCATTCTGGTGCCACCTATGAGTGGGCGTACGAAAGCTACGAAGGTCGCGTGACCATAACGCAGGCGAGCGCGCAGGGCGCGCACATTGTCGTTGAGCCCGCCGGTCCCCGTGTGATCAACGATTTACTGCCGTTGTACGGGCGGGTGGTGGTCAATCCGGACGCGGTGCGCGAACTGCGTGCGCGTTTTGCCGGTGAGGTCAAGTCCGTCAGTGTTGCGGTGGGTGACGTGGTGCAGGCGGGCGATCTGTTAGCGCGCGTCGAATCGAATGATTCCTTTCAGGTCTATTCTGTGACCGCGCCGATTGCTGGCACTGTCACCGCGCGCCTGACCAATCCGGGTCAGCAGGTGGGCGATGCAACCTTGTTCAGAATCAGCGACCTCACTCAGCTGTGGGTGGAACTATCAGTCTTTCCACGGGATCTTGGCCGCATTCGGATCGATCAAACGGTGCGCTTGCACAGCCCGGACAACACCCTTGGCACCACGGGCAACATCGTGCGTATCGCGCCGACCGGTGGCGCTGCCGGTCAGGCGGTACGAGTCTGGGTGGCTTTCGACGACAGTCATAGCAAATGGACACCGGGGTTGTACGTTAACGCCGACGTGATGATCGGTGGTGCCGCAGTGCCTTTGGCAGTGCGTGTTTCCGGCTTGCAGGCATTTCGAGATTTCACGGTGGTATTTGAACGCGTGGGAGAAACCTACGAGGTGCGGATGCTCGAACTCGGACGTAGCGACGGCGAATACGTCGAAGTGCTGGGTGGTCTGAAACCCGGCGCGGAGTATGTCAGCGGCAACAGTTATCTGATCAAGGCCGACATCGAAAAATCAGGGGCCAGCCATGATCATTGAACCACTGCTGCGCTTTTCTATCCGGCGGCGAGGGCTGATGCTGGTGCTGGTGGGCGCATTTGCTGGACTCGGCGTGTGGAGCTTTCAGCATCTGCCGATTGATGCAGTGCCGGATATCACCAACGTGCAGGTACAGATCAACACCGAGGCGCCCGGTTACACGCCGCTGGAAGCCGAGCAACGCGTTACGTTTACTGTGGAAACCGCCATGTCCGGGTTGCCGCAGTTGCAATATACCCGCTCAGTGTCGCGCTACGGATTGTCCCAGGTGACAGTGGTGTTTGCGGATGGCACGGATATTTATTTCGCGCGACAGCTTATTTCGGAACGGTTGCAGGCTTTGAAATCTCTACTGCCGCCAGGCCTTGAGCCACGCCTCGGTCCGATTGCCACCGGCCTTGGCGAAATATTCATGTGGGCCGTGGTCGCGCAGCCAGGGGCAAGCAATGCTGACGGTTCGCCCATCACGCCAACCGATCTGCGTCAGGCGCAGGACTGGATATTGCGCCCGCAGCTGTTACAGGTGCCGGGGGTGGTTGAAGTTAACAGCATCGGGGGTTACAGCAGGCAATTCCAGATTCTGCCTGATCCGCGCCGACTGCTGGCCTTTGGCGTGGGTTTCGACGATCTGGTGCGCGCCGTACTGGCTAACAATGCCAACCGGGGCGCCGGGTATATCGAGCGCAATGGCCAGCAGCAATTGATCCGAGTGCCCGGACAGGCCGCCAATCTGGACGACCTGTCGCAGATTGTGGTGGGCGAGCGCGACGGTGTTCCGGTGCACGTGCGCGATGTTGCGCAAGTCCGTATTGGTGCCGAATTGCGCACCGGCGCAGCCACTCAGAACGGTGAGGAAGTGGTGCTCGGGACGGTATTTATGCTGATGGGGGAGAATAGTCGAATCGTCTCTAAAGCGGTCGCGGCAAAGCTCGAAGACGCCCAGCGCAGCCTGCCGCCGGGCATTACCGTCAACGTGGTTTACGACCGCACAACGCTGGTCGAGAAGACATTGGCGACTGTCGAGAAAAATTTGCTGGAAGGCGCGCTACTGGTGATCGCGGTGCTGTTCCTGTTATTGGGAAATATTCGCGCGGCACTGGTTACCGCTGCGGTGATCCCCCTGGCGATGTTGTTTACTTTTACCGGTATGGTGCGCTCCGGCACCTCTGCCAATTTGATGAGCCTGGGGGCTCTCGACTTTGGTTTGCTCGTGGACGGCGCGGTAATTATTGTCGAAAACTGTTTGCGTCGACTCGGCATCGCGACTTCGGGGGGCAGGATACTCAACGAACAGGAACGGTTCGAAGTGGTGTTTACGGCCACCAACGAGGTGATCCGGCCAGCTTTATTTGGCGTCGGCATTATTACTGTGGTGTACATCCCGATTTTTGCCCTTACGGGAGTCGAGGGTAAAATGTTTCATCCGATGGCGATCACGGTGGTCACCGCTCTTAGCGCTGCATTGTTGTTGTCGCTCACCTTCGTGCCAGCCGCTATCGCGTTATGGTTTGGTGGGCCGGTAGAGGAGCGTGACAACGCGCTGATGCGTTGGGCGCGCCGCATATACGCGCCGTGCCTGGCACTGGCGCTGCGACGCAGCGTCCCCGTGCTCGGCCTGACACTGCTGCTGGTGGTCGGTTGCGGGTGGCTGGCCACGCGCATGGGCTCGGAGTTTATTCCCAGTCTCGACGAGGGCGATGTAGCCCTGCACGCTCTACGCATTCCCGGAACCAGTCTCAGTCAGGCGGTGCAGATGCAGAGTCAACTGGAGGCTACGCTTAAGCAATTACCGGAAGTAGAGCGCTCCTTCGCCAAGCTGGGTACCGCAGAAATCGCTACCGATCCGATGCCGCCCAACGTTGCGGATACCTTCGTTATTCTCAAAAACCGCAAGGACTGGCCGGACCCCGGTAAGCGCAAAAGTGAGGTGGTGAAAGAGATGGAGCGCCTGGCGGCGAAGGTGCCGGGTAATAATTACGAGTTCACGCAACCCATTCAGATGCGCTTCAACGAGCTGATTTCAGGTGTGCGCTCCGATGTCGCCGTCAAAGTGTATGGCGACGATCTCGCTACGCTGACCCGGGTCGCGGAGCAGATAGAGACGCTGCTGGAGACAGTGCCCGGCGCGGCGGACGTCAAAACCGAACAGACCACCGGCCTGCCCATTCTCACGGTCACGCCGCAACGTGAAGCGTTGGCCCGCTACGGGCTCGACGTGGTCACTGTTCAGGATCTGGTGGCGACTGCCTATGGTGGCCAAAGCGCTGGAATTATTTACGAGGGTGATCGGCGTAGCGATATCGTGGTGCGTTTACCTGAAGTGTTACGTACTGATCCGGACGGTATCTTACGGTTGCCCATCCACTTGCCGGGCGGCGGTTATATTCCGCTGGGCGAAGTGGCGCGCATGGAGCTCGGAGTCGGTCCCAATGCGATCAACCGCGAACAAGGCAAGCGCCGTGTGGTGGTTACCGCCAATGTGCGCGAGCGCGATCTCGGTTCTTTTATCGCCGAGGTGCAGGATAAAATGCGCACTCAGCTAACACTGCCGCCTGGTTACTGGCTCGCTTACGGAGGAACCTTCGAACAGTTGCAATCCGCATCCAGACGTTTGTCCGTGGTGGTGCCGGTGACGCTGGTGCTGATTCTCGGCTTATTATTGCTGGCTTTCGGTTCCCTGCGCGATACGCTGGTTATTTTTAGTGGTGTCCCCCTTGCGCTCACCGGAGGCGTGCTGGCGCTATGGTTCCGGGATATTCCGCTGTCGATCTCAGCTGGCGTGGGGTTTATCGCTTTGTCCGGTATAGCGGTACTCAATGGCCTGGTGATGGTGAGCTTTATCCGTCGCCTGCGTGAGGAAGGTCGTTCTCTGGAGGGCGCCATCACGGAGGGTGCGCTGACGCGGTTGCGGCCAGTGCTGATGACCGCGTTAGTGGCGGGTCTTGGATTCGTACCAATGGCGATTAACATCGGTATTGGCAGCGAGGTGCAGCGCCCGCTGGCTACCGTGGTAGTCGGTGGAATTATGTCCTCGACGCTGCTCACTTTGTTGGTGCTGCCCGGACTGTATCGTCTCGCCTGGCGCGCGTCATCGCCGCAAATGATACCCGACCGCAGTCCAATTTAGCGCCGTCACAACATGCATTCACCATGTTTTCAGATGGAGGCTGGTGGGAGGGTTTTACATTCTAACGCCTGTTTGGGGGCAATTGGCCTTCTCTTTTCTTGAATAAGTAATCGTTTCAATTGGTTGTCGCGACGTGGCGCCCTCAGTCGGTTGACAGCTTTTCGGTCGTATGTCTAAATGCGCTGAGCATAACGTATAAGCCATGCGAGGAGAGTCCGATGCAATGCCCCAAATGTCCGGGTAGTCTGGAGAGTTACACTTTTAATAGCGTGACGGTTGATCGCTGTACCGGGTGCTACGCATTATTTTGTCACCCGGATACGATCGAGCGCATGAAGGGCGTGTGGCTCGCCGAGGCAGTCGTGGATATGGGGGATCCAGAAGTCGGTGCCAAGTACGATAAAATAGGCGATATCAAGTGCCCCGAGTGCCATGTAAAAATGGAAAAAATCGTCGATGCGCAGCAGCCCCATATCTGGATTGAGGCGTGCCCGAGTTGCGCAAAAATATTCCTGGATGCTGGCGAATTTACTGACCTCAAGTACAACACCATGGTTGACCGCTACCGGGACTGGCTCAAGGGTGCCAGAGCCTGATTCGAGTTTTTAGCGCAAAATTTAGCGAAAAAGTAGTCAAAACGTGTCCTACCATAGGCGGTCGGCGCTTGGGCACGTCACGTCGCGCCCGGAGTGAGGCTGTGTGGAATCGGCTCCCGTATCGTTACCCGCGAGACTGACCTGGGCCTTAAACATTAAGTTTTCTCCTTAATCGACCTTGCCGCAGTATTACAAATAGCTATATACATCATTGCCAGAGGCCATGCCAATCTGGTGGCAGGCGTTAGCCCCGGCATGGGTAACCTGTTCAACGTTGTCTGTGCCGAGTCGATGCTGCGCATTCAAAACTCGCCTGTAAAGCCGCAGCGGATAAGCCGGGCAAAAAATTAAATAAAGTGACCAGAGTTGACATAGTTGTGCGTATCGGCAACTCGAATAATGAACGGGAACACCGGTTTACTGTATGCCCAGTGTGCCAAATTGAAGCAACTGGGTTGTGGGGTTGAAAGAAAATTAGAATTGAGGGAAAACTGGGCTTATAATCCCTGCTCAAACGGACAGTATCAATGGGTACCACAGAGTAAAGAGAGGCTGTCCATGGTATATCCTGCTGGCCCCGGCAGTGCGGACCCAGCAATTGATCCGGTTTGGTGGTGGCATTGGGCTGCGCGGGCCGTCGTAACGAATCACGCTTGTCGGGTCTTCTGATTGCCCCGGTAGTTACATCAATACCGATCTTCGGAGCCGATAGTGTGGTCCGGCGCTGGCGCTGATAATGTGGTGGATCTCACACCCGTGCGTGAAGAATTTTTTAATCAGCAATACTAAGTTAGCAACACTAAGTTAATGAAATGGAGTAATCAGATGAACAGCTCTTCTCAGAAAACCTACGATGCGATTGTAGTCGGCGCTGGCATTGCGGGCATGTACCAGTTATATAAATTGCGCGAACTGGGGCTATCGGTTCGCGTTTTTGAAAGCGGCAGCGGTGTGGGCGGTACCTGGTACTGGAATCGTTATCCTGGTTGTCGGTTTGACTCGGAAAGTTACACCTATGCCTACTCGTGGTCGGACGAAGTCATGCAGGAATGGACCTGGAGCGAGCGCTTCGCGCCGCAGCCGGAAACCGAGAAATATCTAAATTTTGTGGCGGATAAATTTGATCTGCGTAAAGACATCCAGTTTAACAGCCGTGTGGCCAAAGCGACCTACGACGAAGCCAGTAAACAGTGGGAGCTAGAGTTAGACGACGGCAGCACCGCCCGCGCAACGTTCTTTATTTCTGCAACCGGTCCCCTGTCTGCGTGGCGTCTACCGAATATTCCAGGCATTGACGACTTCCAGGGCGAGTGGGCTCACACGGCCCGTTATCCAAAGGACGGCTTTGGTGGGCGTGGCAACGATTTTAGAGGTAAACGTGTCGGTGTTATTGGCACTGGCGCGACAGGTGTGCAGTTTATTCAGGAAGCCGCAAAAACTGCGGACGAATTGTATGTTTTCCAGCTCGCTCCGGAGTGGTGTGCACCGTTAAAAAATGGGCCAGTTGAAGCCCAGGAAGATGCCGATATCAAGGCGAATTACCATGAGCTTATAGAGCGGTGTAATGCCACTTTCGGTGGTTTTATTCACGCAGTGGACATGCGCTCTATTTTTGAGGTGTCCGACGCCGAACGCGAGGCGTTCTTTGAAAAATTGTACGATGAACCGGGTTTTGGTATCTGGCTAGGCAATTTTTATGACACCATGACGGACTTAAAAGCCAACAAATTACTGTCGGATTTTATCGCTAAAAAAATACGTCAACGTGTCAAAAACCCCGATACAGCTGAGCGTTTGATTCCAAAAAACCATGGGTTTGGCACGCGCCGTGTGCCCATGGAAACCAATTACTTCGAGTTGTACAACCAGGACAATGTCACCCTCGTTGATCTTAAGGATACGCCGATTGAGCGTATAACCGCCAAAGGTGTCAAATGCAGTGACAAAGAGTACGAACTGGATATTATTGTATATGCCACGGGTTTTGATGCGGTGACCGGCGCATTGAATCGCATCGATATTACCGGCAAGGGCGGGCAGAAGCTCAAGGACAAGTGGCTGAACGGGCCACGCACCATGCTGGGTATGCAAACGGTGGGTTTTCCTAACATGCTAACCCTGGTGGGGCCGCACAACGGTGCTACCTTCTGTAATATTCCGCGCTGTATCGAACAAAATGTGGAATGGGTGTCCGGTTTGATTGGCTATATGCGGGACCAAAATCTTCGCGAGGTTGAGCCGACATTGGAAGCGGAAGACGCCTGGACAATACATGTTGACGAAACTGCCGAGAAGACGCTATTCCCGACGGCGGACTCATGGTTTATGGGTGTCAACGTCAACGATCCAAAAAAGAAGCGGACCTTTATGCTTTACGCCGGTGGTGCGCCCAACTACAAAGCTAAATGCGACGAGGTGGCGGTACAGGGTTATGCAGGATTCGAGTTGCGGAAATAATATGTTTTAGCTCTACAGCTATAGTCTGGCCGATTTCCGCACTCCAATGGCGGGTGCGGAAATCGACAGTAGTTTGCGCTGAGATCTTTTTTAGCGCTATCAAAAATAAGCTTTGGCAATACTTTCGTTTATTTTGGTCAGACCTAATTGTAGTTCGTCTATAAAATCATGTAACTTTTCCTGTTTCAATTCTTCCGGCTTGGCGCGCATAAGTTTGCGCCGGAGTTTGGCCAACGTTTTTAGTGGTTGCTCGTTGTGCGGTAAATCGTCGAGACAGTTTTTTACTTCCCGTAACGTGTGGTGGAACGCGCGCGGAAAGCGATCTTCCTGCAGTAGAAATTTGAGGACGTCTCTGCGACGAATGCGCAGGCGTGTCTCGCGACGGTACATCTGGTAAGCAGTCAGTGATTTGAGAACACTCATCCACTGTAAGTTATCAAACGGTTTTCGATCACCCGCGATTTCCGGTAACAATGTGGCCGAACGCACATCGATGATTCGGGTAGTCATATCGGCGCGTTCCAGATTGCGTCCCATGCGCAGGAAACTATAGCCTTCGTCGTGGGTCATGGCGCCAGCCAGTAACCCGTTAATGGTTTGCGACCCCAGCATTATCGTGCGCAAATTATCGAAACGGTGGCGATGGGTTATCACGCTCGCCGAATTATTTTTAGCCGTCAAGTACAATTGGTTAACTTGTTCCCAGGCTTCGCGGGGAATAATATCCCGTACTGTGCGCGCATTTTCTCGAGCGGCGGCAAGTGAACTGAGAATCGAGTCAGGATTCTTTGTGTCCGAAGCCATAAATTTGACCACGCTGCGTTCGTCTGCTTGTTCATGCAGGGTGTAAAAAAGTGTATGGCCGTCGGTGATGTCAATAATCGGTTCCCAGCCGAGGACTACCCGTTTCGGCAGATCGAGTAGTAGATGGGTATTCACATTAATCAGGCGCGCAGTGTTTTCGGCTCGCTCCAGATAGCGCGCCATCCAGTAAATATTATTGGCAACCCGTGAGAGCATGCTCATGACGGGCTCTCCATGTCTACGATCCAGGTATCCTTGCTGCCGCCCCCCTGGGAAGAATTAACCACGATGGATCCCTCTCGCAACGCGACGCGGGTTAGGCCTCCGGTGGTCACGAATGTCTGCTGCCCACTGAGGATAAACGGGCGCAAATCCAGATGCCGCGGTTCTGCCCGATTGCCGACTATGGTCGGGGCGGTGGACAGCATCAACATGGGCTGCGCCACGTAATTGCGCGGGTCGCGCCGAATGAGGCGTACAAATTTATTCTGTTCCGCTTTGCTGGAATGCGGTCCGATCAACATGCCGTACCCGCCGGATTCGTTGGCGGGCTTGACCACCATGTTGTGTATATTCTGTATCACGTACTCGCGATCGTCCTTGTCGATACATTTGTACGTTGGCACATTCGGTAACAGTGGTTCTTCGCCAAGATAATATTCAATAATTTTTGGCACATACGCGTATACCACCTTGTCGTCCGCGACTCCGGCACCCGGTGCATTGGCCAGCGCCACCTTGCCCGCTTTCCACGCCCGCATCAGACCCGGGACGCCCAGTGCGGAATCGGGGTTAAACGCTTCCGGGTCGAGAAACAGATCGTCGATGCGGCGGTAGATCACATCCACCCGGCTCAGCCCTTCGATAGTGCGCATAAACACTTCGTCATTCTTGTTAACCACCAGGTCGCTGCCTTCCACCAATTCGGCCCCCATTTGTTGGGCCAGATAGGCGTGTTCAAAATACGCCGAGTTGTAGATGCCGGGCGTGAGTACCACGATTTCCGGTTGATCGCCGGGGCGCGGCGACAGGGCTGCGAGTGTGTCGTAGAGTTGCGAAGGATAATCATCGACGGGCAAAATGTTGTAGCGATCGAACATTTCGGGGAATACACGCTTCATAACTTGCCGGTTTTCCAGCATGTAGGAAACCCCGGACGGCACGCGTAAATTGTCCTCGAGTACGTAGACGGTACCGTCCCGGTCGCGCACCAGATCGGAACCACAGATATGTGCCCATATCCCTAGTGGCGGATTAACGCCAACGCATTGCGGGCGAAAATTTTTCGAATTTTTTAGTAGTTTGGCAGGAAACACATTGTCCTTGACGATACGTTGGTCGTGATACAGATCGTCGATAAAAAGGTTTAGTGCATTTACCCGTTGCTTAAGCCCCGCTTCAATATTGAGCCATTCCTGTTTCTCAATAATGCGAGGAATGATATCGAACGGCCAAGCCCGATCAATAGAGCCTTCTTCCTCGCTATAGACAGTAAAAGTTATGCCCATGACGTGAATAGCAGATTCCGCAGCTGCCTTGTATTCTTCGATGTCTTTGTCCGAAAGGGAGCGCAAGTAATCGCACAGTACCTGCGCCGCTGGGCGTGGGCGTCCACTGCCACGCAAAAGTTCGTCGTAAAGACCTTTTACCTTGTAGCTGCCCCAGCGGATTGCCATATAGTGACGTCTGGATTAAAGTGAAAGAGAGTATGTTATACCCCGTTTTTGTCGAAAAAAGCAAATTAAAGAATCCCTGTGATCGTTTAAAGCTGTGTTATATGCGAGATATCGCGCTGCTATTTTTTGTACAAAACCCGCTATATAATGGACCGAAATGTGGAGCCATATTCCCATCTAATTCGCATCTAAAAAGAACAAGAAGGTCTGATTGAAAAATAAGTTTAAAACGAAAAGCACATATCGGAAAAATGTATGACCTATTGTCTCGCAATTAGTGTGAACAAAGGACTGGTGTTCGCTTCTGACTCGCGCACCAATGCGGGCGTCGATTACGTGACGACCTACAGTAAAATGCATTCCTTCGTGTGGCCTGCTGAACGATTGTGCGTACTGCTGACTGCGGGTAATCTGGCGACATCGCAAGCGGTAGTGAATGCTCTCAATACAGATCTGGAAGAACCCGGCGGCCACTTTAGTCTGCGCAAGGGCAAACATCTACACGAGGTGGCGCACTACGTGGGCCGGATCAGCCAGCGGGAACAAGCGCAGCATGCCAGCGCCATGAAGCAATCCGGGACCAGTGTGGAAGCCAGTTTTATTCTGGGGGGGCAGATTGCCGGCCAGCCGCCGGAAATATTCCTGATTTACCCCCAGGGCAATCACATCAGCGCCTCGCCGGAGACGCCGTATTTGCAGATTGGTGAAAACAAGTACGGCAAACCCATTTTGGACCGTATTATAACGCCGGAAACGTCCCTCGAGGACGCAGCGCGTTGCGCATTAGTTTCCCTCGACTCAACGATTCGCAGCAATATATCAGTGGGCCCGCCGGTGGAGCTGTGTCTTCACACCGCTGGGTCAATAGTTGCGCCGTACCATACCCGACTGACTCTGAGCTCGCCCATGTATAAAACCCTGTACAAAAGCTGGAACGAGGGGCTGCGTCAGGCGTTTGCCAGTCTGCCCCGTTTTGACTGGGAACAATAACTGCTGCCTGACAGATCGATTCGGTTTAGTGTGGCGTCGCCGCAGGGCTGCCAGCTTCGCTAATAATGTCATGCACGTACTGCAACTTTTGCAACGTCAACAAACCCGAAACCACAAACGGGTACGCATCCTCCATCCCCATGCTGCGGTTCAGGGCATTGAGCGCCACGGTCAGTCGGCCCCAATCGTCAAATAGTTCGTCGAAAGTGGTTGGGCGAATATAACCGTGGGCCATTTGCATGTCGGGCTGCGGGGGCGAGACATAATGCCCGGCAATGCTAAAGCCAAAGTCGTGGGCTGTTTCAAGGGTGTCAACCATGTGCAGGTAATGTGTCCAGGTCTCGGCCCAGTCCTCCCAGGGGTGGGAGGTGCCATAGGCGCTGATGCAGATATCCTGCCAGAACGACGGGGGCCCCTGGTCGTAATAAACCTGCAGGGCGTGTTGGTAGTCGCGTCTTTCGTCACCGAAAATCTCTCGGAAACTGTCGATATGAGACGTGCCGTTGATTAGTCGTTCCCAATAGTAATGCCCCGATTCGTGGCGAAAATGACCCAGTAGAGTGCGATAGCGCTCTTTCATTTTTTCCCGCATTTCTTCCCGGGGTCCGTGGTCGGCTTCCAGCACATTGATGGTGATAATACCCGCGTTATGTCCCGACATTACCCAATTTTTAACGCTTAGTTCGTTGCCAAACTCGCCGGTTACCGGTTGATCTTCGAGAAACTCAAACCCAAGACCTTTGTGGGGATCCTGCGTGCGGCCGACCACTGGTAGTCGCAGGTTGTATAACGTGTAAAGCAGCCGGCGTTTGGCCAGTTCGAGGCGATACCACAGCGTAATATTCTGTGGATTGGTCAAGTTTGGAATGACGTGGCTAAGCTGGCAGGAGGCACAATAAGTTTGTTGCTGATCGATGGGCACCATCCAGTTACATACGGCGTATTCTGAATAATTTTTGCACTGGCGGTATATGCGGTTGTTATGCAGGGCGCGCCACTGTCCGTTGTCTGTGGGTTCTAGCGCACTAAGTTGTTGTTCATCGGGCAAATAACCGACGGCACGCTCACAGGCCAGACACTGGCTGTTTTCAAAATGTAAGCTGTTACCACAATAGCAACTAAATGTTTTCAAACGTGAAGCTCCGGGTTGACCAAGTCACCGGCGGCCGATGGAATGACGGTTTGAGGCATGCGGGCTCCGCAAACTCCATACGGGCGGCAGGGTCTGTGACTCTACCGGACTATGATTTGCGGTCAAGCTTTAGTTTTGTCGTCGTAAAGCATGTTCTGCAGGTTGTCCAGCGGTACCGTGTGGCGCCGTTTGCGTACGCCATAAAATCAGTCTAGTCTTCCCAGGTGCCTGTATAACTCGATCCTGTCAGGGCAGGGCAAGTTGGTTCGCTTGAACAGGCAAGAAACCTCATCCAAGGAGAGCGCAAATGCCGAACGAGCTCGAAGCCAACAAGCAATTCGTGCGTGATTTCTTTGCCGCAATGGATGGTCGGCGGTTTGAGGATATGCGCGCCATGCTACACCCCGAACATAAATTTCATTTGCCCATGGCCAAAGAGCCGCTGAACAAGGATACCCATATGGCGATGAATATGAATTTGCAAAAGTCCCTGACCGAGTTTGACCGACACTTTCACGAACAGATTGCCGAGGGCGACAAGGTAGTTAGCCGCATGCTGTTGCGCATGAAACATGTCGGCGAGTTTAATGGAGTGGCGCCGACGAACGAGTATATTCCCCTCGAGGCCATTCACATTATGCGTATCAAAGATGGTTTGAATATCGAGGAGTGGGACGCCGTAGATTTCGTGCCGTTCCTCAAGGCGCTGAATTTTATTCCAAAAGATGCGAAAGCTCCGTGGGATCATTAGAGTAAACCATCTGCGGCGCTCCTGACCAGTGCCCCGGTTTAGTAGAAAACTTTGTTTGCAGGAAAAACATAATGGATCTGGGCTTAAAGGATAAAGTTGTTGTTGTGACCGGGGCCAGCAAGGGCATCGGCGTGGCTGTGACCACGGCCTTTGCCAAAGAGGGCGCGCGTCTGGTACTTGCGGCACGCGATCTCGAGACCCTGCATCAGGTTGCCGGCGACGTTCGCGCCGTAACCGATGCGCAGATCGTCACCCACAGCTGCGATGTCACTCGCGACGCGGATGTGCAGCGTTTAATGGAAGTCGCGATGGAGAGATACGGTCGCATTGATGTGCTGGTTAACAATGGTGCGGGTAAAATTCCCGCCGGTGATTTTCTGAAAATTTCCAGCAGCGACTGGCTCGAAGGCTGGAACCAGAAAGTTCAGGCTTATGTGCGCACCTGTCAGGCGGTCTACCCAATCATGCGCAGGCAGGGGGGCGGACGTATTATCAATGTGCTGGGAACGGCAGCGCGCAATCCCAAATACTCCTACATGGCTGTGGGTATGTCCAATGCCGCGCTGGTAAATTTCACCAAAAGCCTGGCCGATATGGGTGCCGGGGACAATATACGGGTGGTCGGAGTGGCCCCCTCCGGGGTGATGACCGAACGCTATCTGCGCTTGATCAAAGGCCGTTCTGAAGCCGAAGGTATAACCCCTGAAGCCCTCGAAGCAGAAATGATGAAGGGCTTTCCCATGGGTCGCCTCGCGGAACCGGAGGAGCTGGGCGACGTGATCTGTTTTGTCGCTTCGGATCGCGCCTCCTATATCTCTGGCTCAGTGGTCACTGTGGATGGCGACTCAACTCAGGGGGTTTTTAATTGACGAAGTCACGGGATTTTTTCTGAATATATTTGTCGTCGGTCGAATGGCAAGGGATGGGCTTAATTTGATGGGTGGTCAAATAAAGAGCAGAGCAATGGCAGCCCCTATTTAATTTTTAGCCCCATGGTATTAGCAATAAGATTTCGTTGCATCTGAGAAGTACCCGCGGCGATTGTGGTACTACGGGCGTCGCGATAGTGGCGCTGCATGTCATATTCCATCATCTAGGAATAGCCACCCATTATCTGCATGCCCTGGTTGGCCACCTCGGCAAATGTTTCCGATCCAAACAGCTTGGCCTGGTCGACCACGGTCTATGCCTTTCCCACATAACCGGCCAACGTAACGATGCGTTCAAATATCAGGCCCGACAGCATGCACTGCCAGCCGCCATGTACTTTGCCGAGTCGTTGATTGTCGCTAACCTGCACGTTGTCTAAAAACACTTCGTTGAGGCCCAGCATGTCGCAACTAAATGTTTCCAGTCCTCTAACTGCTGCTCCGGAGCGTTATTCGGCACCAGAAATACCGTGATACCCTCCTGATTGGGCGCCTTATTATCGGTCTTGCAAACAGGCGGCTATAAGGTGTCAGATGTCTGGCCAACAACATGAGTGAGCATTACGGCTTCAACCCACCGGCTGACCAGTGGGTTGAATTAGCACGGTTAACTCGCCAGTCTTATAGACGATACACGCGGTTAGCCGTGCCGGAGAACATGGCGTTTTTTTCGTCTTCAGAAAAATCTTTAACGATTTTTTTCACACCATTCCAGAACACCTGGTACGACAGCGATAACTTGTCCACCGGGAAATTACTTTCAAACATGCAGCGGTTGGGCGTGAAGCAGTCAATCACATGCAGGTAATAGGGAGCTTGCGCGGCCACAAATTCATCAGAGCTGGGCGGCAGAGCGCGGCCGTTCCAGCCCCAGCCGTTATCGGGCATGGCAAACCCCCCCAGTTTCGCAACGGTGTTGTCGCACTGGGCAATTGCTGCGATATCCTTTTTCCATTGTTCGAAAACTTCTTTGCGTCGGTTGACGTAGACGCCACTGCCAAGGGGGGTACCAAAATGGTCGAGCACCATGGTGGTACCTGGTACGGCGCGGGCCAGCGCCGCAAATTCCGGGTTTTGGTAGTGATAGTGCCAGGAGTCATAGGTGTGCCCCATGTTGCCCAGCACCCGCATACCTTGTAGAAAGTCGGGATCCTTATACAAATCCTGCGGCCCTGCGGCTTCCAGTAATATGCCCTCATTCGGACGCGCGTTAGCCAGCGCCTGACGAATACCGCGGAACCGGCCCTTGCTCGCCTCCCGGTGGCGGTGAACCAGATCTTCCACGCCGTCGCCCTGGCGCAGGTCAAAATTGGTCACCATGGCGGCGATTTTAGCGCGCCCGTTGGTGTCCTGATCGGTGCGCTCTGCCAGCTCCGTCACATAATCCACCTCCCCCAGAGAGCGCAGATGCTCCGGGCCATCTTCGTGATAGTTGGAATGGCATTCCATAAACACGGTTTTTACGACGTTGTGGCCGCTGCCAGTATCTGCCCAAAGATCCTCCAGCGAGTACTCAATCAGCCCGCCGGGGGACCACAGATGGTGGTGGGTATCGATAATGACGCGCCCAGGATCGACAATATCTTCCCGGACTTGCGCGAGCCACGCTGGGTCGATAACCAGTGGGTTGTTTATCTGAAGACCTTCGTATTTGTGGTCGGCCATGGTCGTGGTTCCCTGTATAGGTTGTTTTGGGTGGTTAGAACGTTCCTCGACCGATATTACTCCGATATTTTCGCAAAATGTCAAACGAGGCGTAAATGATGTGCTCGTTGATGAGGGAGGCCAGAACAGAAGGCGAGCTTTAGCTCCGTTGACGCGGCCCCAGCAGGCCTGGATCAACTGCTACCCATAGCGCTCTCGTTCTGGTTGCCGGGTCAGCCCATCAAAAGCTTGTCAGTACACATGAGGGCGTTTATTCTCCCTCATCCCGACCAACAGGAAGAACGGTGAAAATTTATCGCCTTTTTGGTGTCCTGATGCTGTCTTCTTTAAGCTTCAGCGCCTGTTCGCTCAAAGAAGAATCCGGCGTCAGTGAGCAGGCCCTCGAACTGCCTTCTACTATAGTCAAGCGCGAAACCCTGCCGTTGAATTATACGGTGATTGGTAATATTGTCTCCGATCACCGCGTTGCGATCACCTCTAGAATAGTTGCTTATATTCGCGATATTCAGGTTGAAGAGGGTATGTTGATTAAGCGCGGGCAAGTGCTTGTCACGTTGGATGAAAACGACGTCAGTGCCGCAATTGCTCAGGCTCGTGCCGCGCTAAATTCGGCCGCCGCCCAACTCGCCGACGCCGAATCTGATTTGCAGCGTTACCAGCGTCTGCTGGAGGAGGACAGCGTTCCCGAAAGCGATGTTCGAAAAATTCAACTGTTGCGAGATACCGCTAGAAATCAGGTTAATAGTGCAGGCGCGGCGCTCGATAGCGCCCTTGCCCAGCGGCAGTACACGACAATCAAAAGTCCGGTCAATGGGCTTGTCGTCGCCCGCCATCGGCGTGACGGTGATCTCGCGAGTCCGGGTGTGTCAATATTATCGGTAGAATCACAGGATGGCCTGTTGTTTCAAACCTATCTGCCGGAACGCCATCTGAATCTGGTTAATCCGGGAGACAAGGTTGTGCTGGACCTTGATAGTTTTCCTGCTGTTGTTACAGGCGAAATTCTGCGTGTCGTGCCTTCGGCGGACCCAGTTACCCGCCGTTTTAAGGTAGATGTCGCCTTCCCTGAAGGATCGACAAGTAAAAACACGCTTATTCCGGGAATGTTTGGCCGGGCAAAATTTGTACTTGGCGCCAGCACTCGTCCGGTAATCCCGGCTGCGGCACTGCTGGAGCGCGGGGGGTTAACGGGCGTATTTGTTCTGGGCCATGATAATCGAGCTCGTTTTCGCTGGTTACGCCTCGGGCGTGAATTTGATTCTACAGTCGAAGTGATCGCAGGCTTAGATGACGGTGAAAGAATTCTGAGTATCGCTCAACCGGGGATACGAGAGGGTAGCTTGATTGCGGGAAATTCGGCCGAAAAAAGCTTGAATGATAAGAAGCGGAGTAAAAAAGACGAGCGGCACGACGCTGGCACGGTCGAGAACTAATTTCCTGGAACCCAAAAGTATCATGCGTTTAAATCCTGCTGGTTGGCTTGCCGATTATTTTGTAACTTCGCGAATTACGCCGGTTTTTATCCTGGCGTGTCTTTTGTTGGGTGTAGTAGCGGTAAACCTTACTCCAAGGGAAGAAAACCCCCAAATTGTCGTTCCCGCCGCCAATATTATTGTCAGTCTTCCAGGTGCCTCGCCAGCTGAAATCGAGCAGTTAATAATTCGGCCGCTGGAAAATACTATTAAACAAATTTCCGGGGTTGATCACACCTTTGCGGTCGCAGCGGACTCGCTTGGCATGCTCACCGTGCAATTTGACGTTGGCGAGGACAAAGAGCAATCGCTGGTTAAGTTGTACGATCACGTTATTGGGCAACAGGAAAATTTTCCACCCGGTGCTAGCGCGCCGATGGTCAAGAGTATTGACGTCGACGCAGTGCCAGTGGTGACGGTTACTCTGGTCTCGGAACAGTACGATGACTACGCGTTAAAGCGTGTCGCTGATCGCATGCTGGATAAATTACGCAGTCTGCGTCCGGTTTCTGCGAGCTATGTGCGTGGCGGGCGAGACAGGGAGGTGCATGTTGAGCTAGATCTGGCGAAACTGGAAGCTTACCGCATTCCGGTAGGTCGGTTGGCCCAAGTCATCCAAAGTCACAATTTGTCGATTCCCCTGGGCAATACCATTCAAAATAGTGAGTTCACTCAAATCTATCTCGACGGGCAATTTTCTAGGGTGGAAGAGCTCGATCATATGGTCGTTGGCATCTACGAACAAAAACCAATTTATCTTTCGGATGTTGCGCGTATCACAGATGGACCGAATGATGAGCGGGAGACCTTGAGTCGATTTGCTTATGGGCCGGCGGATCCGAATTTTAACCGCTATCCAAATCCTGAAATGAGTTCGGTTACTCTGGCGATTGCCAAGAAAACTGGAACCAACGCTGTGTTTATGGCCGAGGATGTGCTGGCGCGTATTGAGGAAATGAAAAGCACCTTTGTGCCGACGGGCATAGACGTTGTTGTGACGCGCAACGATGGGGAAAAAGCGAATCAAGCAGTCAACGTGCTAATTTACAATCTTGGCATTGCTATAGTTTCAGTTTTCATCATTACTATTTTCTTTTTAGGTTGGAAATCTGCGCTTATTGTAGGGTTTTCCGTCCCGTTGATACTTTCGCTTACCCTGGGGGCGGATTATTTATTCGGCCCGACAATTAATCGGGTTACGCTCTTTGCACTGATTTTATCTTTGGGAATGTTGGTAGACGGTCCGATTGTGGTGGTCGAAAACATCTATCGACATTTTTCTTTATCGAATCACGTCGATCGGCGCTCACTGGCCGTTCAGGCTACTAACGAAATTGGCAATGCCACTAACCTGGCTACCTTCGCGGTGATGCTAGGCTTTTCATCGATGCTGTTCGCGCTCGGTGGCATGACCGGGCAGTATTTTTATCCGGTGGCATTTAATGTTCCCATTACCATGTTCGCATCCCTTGTAGTGGCCTATATCATCACTCCCTGGGCGGCCCAACGCTGGTTGCGTCCTATGAATACGTCGATAAGTTCGACAGATCAAAGTCGCTTTTTCGATGTAAATTCTATTTACCGTAACGTATTGAATTCGGGGTTGGAAAGTCGGTCGTATCGGTATGTTATCTATGTTGTCGTAATCGGTTCTTTACTGCTCTCCTGCCTACAGCCAGTGTGGCAATTCATTCGCCCCTCGGGGATTGACGGCCCGCCCTCCTTTCTGGGAGTCGATCTTGCAATGTTACTAAAAGACGACAAAAACACCTTTAATGTCAGCATTGACATGCCGGAAAACACTCCGGTTGAAAAGACAGATCAGGTCGCGCGGGAAGTAGGTGGGCTGCTGCGTGGGCAAGCGGATGTGCTCAACTATCTTACCTGGGTAGGTCAAACTGGAGTTATCGATTTTAACGGACTGTTGCGGGGAGCTGCCGATAAATCCGGCGCTAATATTGCTGAGATAAGGGTTAATCTTAGACCAAAAGCGGACCGTGATATTAGTTCGATTACTCTGGTCAGGGAGCTTCGCGACGATATTCTCAGTATTCAGCGGCGCTACCCTGGCAGTATGATTCAGCTAGTCGAGGATCCGCCTGGGCCCCCCATGCGCGCCAGCGTGCTGGCTGAAATTTACGGTAAAGATTTAACTGTTATGCGTGAAATCGCCGCTCATACAAAAATGGAGTTCGAGCAGGCATACGATATGGTGGAGGTTAGCGACTCTATCCCGGCAGACGTGCCAATGTCTAAAATTCGTATTGACAAAGAAAAGGCAGCACTGTCGGGCATTAGCACAGCAGAAGTAGCATCCGTATTGCGAACACTTATAGGCGGTGAAGTAGTCGGAAATGTTCACATTGAGCACGAAAAAAATCCTGTTGCGATAAGGTTAAAGGCTCCCAGAGCATTAGAAATTAACCCACAAACTTTATCAATGGTTGCAATTACCAATCAAAATGGTGATCAGATTCCTTTAACATCAACTGCTTCGGTGGAATTAGTCGTCGCAGAAAAACCTATTTTTCATAAGAATTATGAGCGCGTGGTTTACGTCACCGGTGAGCTGAAAAAAGCTACTCCAATATTTTCCGTCCTTCATCTCAACAAGAAGCTGGATGGATTTATAACCAGCGACGGAGAAATTCTAAAGACAGGCAATTTGGGCCTGGATCGAGAAGATCCAGATACCATTAAAGGTTACCAGTTGCTTTGGGGCGGTGAGATGCGCCTGACTCTGGACACCTTTCGGGATTTGATCAATGCGTTGAGTTTGGCGCTGCTATTTATTTATATTTTATTGGTTGCCTATTATCAATCCTTTGCTATTCCTGCGGTAGCGATGGCAGCCATACCCCTGGGTTTGATTGGAGTGTTCCCAGGGCACTGGATTATGGGGCAGGCATTTACGTCGACCTCAATGATTGGCATTGTAGCCCTGGCGGGAATTGTGGTGCGCAATTCTCTGCTGATTATTGATTTTGTCCTGGAGCATCTCAAGGATGGAATGCAGCTCAAGGATGCGGTTCTGGAAGCATCTATCTTGCGCCTGCGTCCCATCGTTTTAACCGCAGTCTCCACGGTGTTGGGTAGCGTTATTATGATTACAGACCCAATTTTCGGAGGACTGGCAATTTCAATGATTTTTGGCACAACCGTCGCGACGCTTCTCACTATCGTGATTATTCCTTTGTTGCTTTATCAATTATTGGAGAAGCAGAGTTCGGAGGCAGCTGCCCTTAAAAGCGTGGATGGGGAGAATTCGTGATTTTCGCAATGATGGCTCGCTCTGCGTATCTGCTATTGAGTTGCACGCTGATGATATTGTCTTGCGTCGGCGCGGCGTCAAGCGTGGCGGGTGTTGAAGCAGAGAGCAGTTCAGCTAAAGCCGAATTACTCGATTCGTTTGATGCTCCGCACCACAGGCTCGCAATTAGCGAGGAATCCCTCGGCAGCGCGTGGGAAATCGCGCTCGCGCAAAATCATCTAATCAAGTCCTCGGAACAGCGCCAATTTGCAGCGCTGGATCAGGTTGCCGAGACCAGGGCTAAAAGATTGCCCGATTTAACCCTCAGTGCCAACTATCTAAGTCTGGACAATCCCCCCACCATTCAGGCGACCTTTGCTGAATCAGATTTTGCCTTTTCCTACTGGGAAAAGAATGCGCTTTACTACAGTGTCTACTCGTCCATTCCGCTCTATAGTTCTGGACTAATACAGGAGTCAATCGCCGCCGCCAGAGCACAGGCGGAGGCCGCTCGGCTCGACACTGGATCGGAACGTCAAAATTTAAAAATGGCGGTGGCCACTGCTTATATAGATATTTTGCGAGCCAATCACGGTTTGTTGCTCGCACAAAGTCATGTTGCCAGTATCGACAAACATCATACAGATGTCAGTAATTTGAAAAATAAGGGGCTGGTTTCTGGCGGCGATCTACTGTCGGCGAGCGTCACTCTTGCCGATGCGCGTCAGGCGTTGACGCGCGCCAGGAATTTATTAGAGCTTGCTTATGCTGCCTACAATCAATTATTGGGGCGGGATCTTTCTGTCATGCACAATTTGCGCGAGCCAGACACACGTCTACCCGGTGGTGATCTTGATGAGTTAACCCTGCGGGCTATACAGCAGCGAGAGGAGCTCGTTGCGTTGCGCAAGCGCGCGAACGCTCTGCGGCACAGCGCGGCCAGCGTTAAGGCTGAAACCCGCCCCCAGGTGCTGTTGGGCGGAGGTTACGCCTATCAGGAAAACAAGAATCAACTCTATGAGGGGGTATGGTTTGCCAATGTCGGTATGGTTTGGAAGTTAATGGACGGTGGTGGCACTGCACATCGTAGTAGCAATTTGAGCAGACAGGCTAACGCACTCAAAGCGCAACACGATAATCTTGGGGCGCTCGTTCAATTGCAAGTCCGGCAGGCGTGGCTAAAGGTTACTGAAACCCAGGAACGAATAAAGGTAACTCAGGGTAGTGTCGCTCAGGCGGACGAATATCTGAAGGTTGCTGGCAATCGGTATCGGGAGGGCATATCCACGCATACCGAAGTTCTCGACGCAGAGACTTTGCGTGTAAAAGCCGAGGCTAATCATGCTAACGCTCGCTACGATTCTCTAATGGCGCGCTTGCAGCTGCAGCGGGCCATCGGCGAACTTTGACATTGCCGTGGATTGATCTTCGGAGCGTTTCCTTTAAATATCCGCCAGGGATTCCAGACTGATGTTTAATGCTTTACCGTGAAATACTCCCGTAACATTGGGTGTGCAGGGTGGATATTGCCTCGCCGGGTCGGCTGACGGATCGAATCCACGGTAACGGTACTCCTTTTTTGTCGTTGGATTTTGGTAGCCAGGATATTCCACAACCCATAGCCCTCGCCCATTTCGGGGTAGTTTTAAACAACGGAGATGGCTATTTTAGTGACGTTGCGACGTCAGTCGCGCGATACTGGAAGGACTAATCGAGAAGGTGGCGAGTGATATCGTCACTGGTTAGTGTCTGTTCCTGGAAATGACCCACAACGGTCGACGGTTTCAAAAGGGTACAGCGGTTCAGTAACGGGTTGGATAAGTAATCTTTAAATGGTGCCCAGGAGAGGACTTGAACCTCCACGACCTTGCGATCACTAGCACCTGAAGCTAGCGTGTCTACCAATTTCACCACCTGGGCAACGACGAATAAAAGGCGCATATATTCGGGGTTGCGAACTTTACTGTTCGGCCCCACTATTGTCAATTCCCGGCGAGCAAAGGTGCTGTCGGTGACTGTATAAATCAGGAAGCTATGAAAAAAAAAGGCCGAGTACCCGACCCCTATGCCGCCCGCGAGGCGGATAAATACGATAATCCCATCCCCAGTCGCGAATATATCCTGGAGTTTCTGCGCACCAGCATCGGTCCGCTGACCCACGAAGAGTTGTGTGGGGAATTTGAGCTGCACGATGCCGACCCCGTGGAGGCACTGCGCCGCCGCCTTGCGGCGATGGAGCGGGACGGGCAGGTGGTAAAAAATCGGCGCGGTGCGTATGGCACTCTCGATAAAATGAACCTGATCAAGGGGCGAGTGGTTGGCCACCCGGACGGCTTTGGTTTCGTGGTGCCCGGCGGTGGCGAGCCCGATATTTTCCTGTCGAGTCGGCAGATGCGCCGGGTTTTCGATAGCGATGAGGTGCTGGTGCGTATTGCCGGGGAGGATAGCCGGGGGCGTCTCGAGGGCTCGATTGTCGAAGTGGTCGAGCACCGCACCGAGCAACTGGTGGGGCGCTATTTTGTCGAAAGCGGCATCCATTTTGTACGTCCCGACAACCCGCGCATCGGGCAGGATATTCAGATTGCAGCGGGGGATGCCAATAACGCCGAGCGCGGACAAATCGTCCTGGTGGCGATTACGCGCCAGCCGTCCCGGCAAAATCAACCGGCGGGCAGGGTGGTGCGTGTGCTGGGCGAGCATCTGGCGCCGGGTATGGAAATCGAGACCGCGATCTACAATTTCGGTATCCCCAATACCTGGTCGGCGGAGATTACCGCGGAGCTGGAGGCCATAGCCGATGAGGTGCAGCCCGCTGATCGGGAGTTTCGGGTGGATTTGCGCGCCCTGCCGCTGGTGACCATCGACGGCGAAGACGCCCGGGACTTCGACGATGCGGTGTATTGCGAACCGGTGCGCGGGGGTGGCTGGCGGTTGCTGGTGGCCATTGCCGATGTAGCCCATTACGTCAGGCCTGGCTCCGCGCTGGATAGCGAGGCGCTGCGGCGCGGCAATTCGGTCTATTTTCCGGGGCAGGTGGTGCCCATGTTGCCGGAGAAACTGTCCAACGGTCTGTGCTCGCTAAAGCCGGAGGTCGAGCGGTTATGCATGGTGTGTGAAGCGCGCATCGACAAAACCGGCACGGTGACCAGTTTTATGTTCTACGAGGGGGTAATGTATTCGCGTGCCAGGCTGACCTATACCCAGGTGGCGGGTATGCTTGCCCAACGCGATGACAGCGACAGCACCATCCGCCAGCAATTCCGGGCAGTAGTGCCCCATATCGATCATCTGCACGATTTGTATCGCGTATTGTTGGCGGCTCGGCAACGCCGCGGGGCCATTGATTTTGAAACCGGTGACACGCGTATTTTGTTCGACGCGCAGCGCAAAATTGAGCAAATTATTCCCAGCGAGCGCACTGAGGCCCATCGCCTTATCGAGGAGTGCATGCTGTGCGCCAACGTGTGCGCAGCGCAATTGCTGCTCAAGAGTCAGTTACCCGCTTTATACCGGGTGCACGATGGGCCGCGGGCGGAAAAGCTCGCGGCTTTGCGGGAGTTTCTGGGGGAGCTTGGGCTGGGTTTACCCGGTGGTGACGATCCCACGCCAGCGGATTACCAGGCGGTGCTGAAAAAAGTCGCCGATCGCCCCGACGCGCCGATTATTCAGTCGGTGATGTTGCGCTCCATGACGCAGGCCGTTTATGCCCCCGACAATATTGGCCATTTCGGCCTGCATTACGAGGCGTACACGCACTTTACGTCGCCGATTCGGCGCTATCCGGATCTGCTGGTGCACCGGGCGATACGCGGCCTGCTGCGCAGCAAGGGACGCTCCGCACATTTACAGCGGGTCAGAGGCGCGCCGCAGCAGGAGTTGCGCCACAACTACCCCTACGACAGTGCGGATATAACCGCTGCAGGTCAGCAGTGTTCGGTGACCGAGCGCCGTGCCGACGATGCCACGCGGACGGTTGTAAACTGGCTCAAGTGTGAATATCTGCTCGATCGGGTAGGCGACGAATTTGCCGGGGTGGTAACGTCGGTCACCGGTTTTGGTTTGTTTGTGGAGCTGGAAGATCTGTATATCGACGGGTTGGTGCACATCACCGGGCTGCCCAAGGATTACTACGTACATGAACCCGCCCATCACCGGCTGGTGGGGGAGCGCACGCGGCGCGTATTCCGCCTTGGCGATCGACTCAAAGTACGGGTCACTCGTGTCGATCTGGACGAGCGCAAGATTGATTTCGATCTGGTGGAGGGCGCTGGCAAAAGTCGTCGCGGCAAAACCGGACATAAGGCGGATGAAGGTAAACCGCAACATTCGGGAGGCGCGCGCACAGCCCAGGAGAAACGTTCCGGGCGGGGAAAAAATAAGCCCCGTTCCCGCGCGAAAAAAGTAGCGGCCGAGTCCAAAACCAAAACTGGCGCTGCGATTCAGCCCGTGTCCGATTCTGCACGCCGTAAAGGCGGATCAGCAGGCAGTGACGGCAGCGAAAAAAAACAACAGGCGGCGCGTGACAAAGGAAAAAATAAATCCGCGCAAACGGGGCGCACTAGAAAGCGTCGTTAAACGATTTTAATCAACAGGGGCGCGGGTTGCGGCGAACAAAAACCAGAGAAACCGGTACGGCCCCGCCGCAAGGAAATTGTAGGTTTTCCGCGACGGCTGTTAGCACCGTTATTTTTGTCCAGGCGCGCTTACTGTATTGGCCAGCGCCGAGCAACGGGTGCGGACGTCACCGTAACCTGCCATTTTTTGAAGATGGATTTGCCGAGCACAATATACTCATTAATAATTTGGAAATGTCATGAGCGAAAATGATGCGGACCCGGAATGGGTATACGGTTTGCACACTGTGCAAACGCTACTCAAAACCGATGCCGAGCGCCTCGTAGAAATCCGGTTTTTACGTGGTCGGCAACACGACCATCGCGTCAAAAAATTGCTGACTCTGGCCGCTGCGCTCGATATTCCCGTCACCCCGGCAGGGAACGAACAGCTCGGCCAATTAGCGGGGGAGCATCACCAGGGAATTATAGCGCTGTGCCGCGGCGGACAAATCCACGACGAACGCTTTCTGCACACACTGCTGGATACATTGACGGTGCCGCCGTTGCTGTTGGTGGTGGATGGGGTGACCGACCCACACAATCTCGGTGCCTGCCTGCGTTCGGCTGATGCCGCTGGCGTGCATGCGGTACTCGCACCCAAAGATCGCGCGGTGGGAATTACCGCAACCGTCCGCAAAGTTGCCAGTGGTGCCGCCGAGGTGGTGCCATTTGTCGTAGTGACCAATCTGGCGCGGGCGCTGCGTCAGTTGCAGGACAAGGGCTTGTGGTTAGTGGGTATGGCCGGTGAAGCCGACCACCCAATTTACGACGTAGACCTGCGCGGCCCACTTGCCTTGATCGTCGGTGCCGAGGAAAAAGGTTTGCGCCGATTGACCCGGGAGCAATGCGATACTACCGCAAAGATACCGATGGCGGGGGTCGTGGAGAGTCTTAATGTGTCGGTGGCTGCGGGTATATGCCTGTACGAGGCGGTGCGTCAGCGCGGACTATAACAAGCAAATAAAATATGCTAAAAACTCCGGGAAGGAAAAACGTGGGTCCGCAGTTCCCTTTATCACACAACCCAGCAGGCACCGCATCTCCGGTGCATTTGGTCTGCTGGTTACACCAGAGGCAACCCTGCCTGCCGCGGTGGCGCGCCGTGAAGATTGCTTATGGTTGAACAGCGGTTCACCGTTGCGAACGTTGTTAGTGGCGTGCGCTTGCTGCTGGTGCCAGTGCTGTTGTGGTGTGCGTTTTATCAGCACGGGGAGCTTTTTCTATCCCTGTTGGTGGTTTCGTTATTTACCGATTGTGCCGATGGCTATTTGGCGCGGCGACTGAATCAGTGTACGCAACTCGGTGCCAAGCTCGATAGCTGGGGAGATATGCTCACCTACGGTTCGATGGTGCTTGGCCTGCTGTGGTTGTGGCCGGCAATTTTTAAGCGGGAGTCGTGGTTCCTGTATCTTGCTATTGCGTCCTATCTGGTCCCGCTGTTGACCAGCCTGGTGAAGTTTCGCGAGTTGCCCAGCTACCACACCTGGGCCGCCAAGATAGCGGCGGTGTTAATGGCGCCAGCGTATTTTCTGCTGGTGCTGTTTGATCTGTCCGCGTTATTTCGCCTGGTGGTTGTCTTCCACATTTGGGTGGCGATCGAGGAAATGTTGATTACGTTTATACTGAATCGCAAACGCTCCAACATACCTACCTTATTTCACGCGCGGGAATTAATGCGTCGCCAGCGGGAGATTTTACGCGCTCGTGGCCAGCGGCGCCGCGAACGGCGTGCGGCGCGCAAGTCCGATACGTAAATTAACGGATCCGTTGCGGGACCTATGTGCTCGGGAGCGGTTATTTAAACAGACAGTGCTGCGCGTAGTCCGTGGCCTGGTTGCCGCTCCAGTCTCCGCTTGGTGTATCCTCCATTTTCTGACACCAGGCTTCGCTGCCTACTTCCGGCGAGCATCCGCCAAGGGCGGCTAACAGGGTGGTAATAAGGGCAGCGCGCGTAATGATTCGGGGCATGGAGTTAACTCCGCTGATGATGATAACGACTCTGTGTGGGTAAGTGGAAAAGATAGTAAGGATTTGCAGCTCTATGGCCAAGTTAAAAGATATTTGGCGCCAGTTTTGCTACGGCAGTGGGCAGGCCGTTGCGGAAGTTGTGCCGGGGATGGCCGTTGAAGTCCCGAAAAAATTGAGCGAATTTGTTGCAACTCCCATTCCCAAATATAGCGCAGACTTCACGCGCTCTGGTCTGCAAACTTATGTTCGATCTTTCACGCTAATTTGCATCCTCTCCATGGCCAATACCAGGTCTATGGCCAATACCAGGAAGACAGCTTAGTGACACTGGAAATAATCGCTGTGGGATTTGGCGGCCTCGGGCTATTTTTGTTGGGCATGTGGTTGATTACCGAGGGATTGCGGGTGGCCGCCGCGGGTTCCCTGGAAGGGTTGTTGGCACACTGGACATCCAGTCGGGCGCGGGGCTTGCTGTCAGGGACTTTGCTGACGGCGGCGCTGCAATCCTCCAGCGCGGTTACCGTAGCCACGTTGGGATTTGTAAACACCGGATTACTGCGTTTTGAACGGGCGGTCTGGGTAATCTTTGGTAGCAATCTGGGTACAACCCTGACCGCCTGGCTGGTGGCCCTGATCGGGTTCAAGTTTAAGGTGGATATACTGGCCCTGCCAATTATTGGTGTCGGCGCGATGTTACGGGTTTTTGCGCCCACGGATCGCTACCGCAGTCTGGGTATGGCCCTGGCGGGCTTTGGCATTTTGTTTCTCGGCATCGAGACGCTGGCGGACGCATTTACGGATGTGGCTCCGTCGCTACCGCTGGAGGTGGGGGCTTATCGATGGGCGGTGATGGTGGGCAGTGGCGTTATTCTCACCACATTGATGCAGTCTTCCAGCGCGGCGATCGCGGTGGTGTTAACTGCCCTGGCGGGCGGCTTACTGGGCCTCACCGATGCCGCCGCAGTCGTTATCGGCGCCAATGTGGGTACTGCGTCCACGGCGCTGATCGCTACCCTGGGCGCCACCGCCAATGCCCGTCGCCTGGCCCTTGCGCACGTAATGTTTAACGTATTTACGGCCATGGTTGCGTTGCTGATGCTGTATCCGTTGCTGGGAGCGGTGCAGATCCTGATGAGAGGGTTGGCGCTCGGTAGCGATCCCACTACAGCCCTGGCAATGTTCCACACGCTGTTTAACCTGCTCGGCATTCTGTTGATGTGGCCTGTGGAACCGCGCATGAGCAGATTTTTGCAGACCCGTTTTCAGCGCCGCCAGATGACGAGTGGGGCATTGCAATACCTCGATGGCAACGTGGCGGGGTTACCAGATGCGGCCCGGGTGGCGTTGGGCAAAGAGTTCTCCCGTCTGCTGGAGCAATATCCCGCCGCAGTCGGGATGCTGGCGCGAGAACGCCTGCAGGGCGATTCGTTACCAGCCGACCGGCGTCAGGTGCTGGACGGAATTGGCGAGTTTCTGATCGATGTCAGCCGTCGTGAACTGACCGGAGCGCAGGCGGAAATATTTATGCGGGGGTGGCACATTCAGCACAATCTCGTCAATATCGAAGATGCGCTGGCGGTACTGCACGAGAATAAACATCAACTGCGAAGTTTCACCGCTGCCTTCCAGGCGACCGAGCTGTTGGGGGCCTGGTTGGTGCGATTACAGGATACCCTGGCAAAGGACTGGGTTGCGATTGATCGCGGCGCGGAGCCGGGCTCCTTCGCCGCCATAGGGCCCGCGTACGAATCAGTAAAGGCAACCCTTCTACAAAGGGCGATGGCAGGGGAACTGGATCGCCGAGTCCTCGACCAGTCGCTGCAGATGATCAGTATTTCACGACGGATTATCGAACAGTGGTACCGCGCCCTTGGCCATTACCAGTTATTGCGTGGCAGCACGTCACCTGATCTACGGGGGGCATCGGACTCCGACGCGGGTGACGCGGAAGCCGCAACCGCGACCACGATTCCACGGGGAGACTAACTGTTCGGGGCGAGGCGGAGCTGTCCCTGCGATGCGCTTTTAGGGGGGCGTAAAGAATGCACCACGGGCGGTTTCGGGTTTGCTATTTCCCATAACGCCCCCTATAATTCCGCGCCCCTGGCCCCGGCTATACTGTGTATCAGCCTGGGTTCTCCTTGTCACACCGTATGTTGCGGGTGACTTAACCCGAAAGGAGCTCCAATGCGTCATTACGAAATCGTGTTTATGGTACACCCGGACCAGAGTGAACAGGTCGCGGGCATGCTGGATCGTTATGCCAAGACTATCGCCAGTGGCGGCGGCAAAATCCACCGTCAGGAAGACTGGGGCCGTCGGCAACTCGCATACCCTATCGAAAAAATCCATAAAGCCCACTATATTCTGATGAATATCGAGTGTGGTCAGGAGCTGCTCAACGAGCTCACGGCTACTTTTCGCTACAACGACGCCATTATTCGCCATCTCGTGATTAGTTGTAACGAAGCGATCACAGAAGAAACGCAAATCATGAAGGCGGAGCGTGCGGAGCGTTCCGAGAAGGAAAGTCGCGAACGCCGTGAAGCCGAACGCGCCGCCAAGGCAGAGGCGGATGCGGCAGCTGGTCTGGCAGCAGCGGCGGATAGCGAAGAAGTCGCTAGTGACGTCGACAACATAGAAGTTCCGGATCTGGATGACAGCGATGCGGAAGACTCAGAATCAGACTCAGAACCAAAGGCGGAGGCATAAGTCATGGCACGTTTTAATCGTCGTCGCAAATTTTGCCGCTTTACCGCGGAAGGTGTTACCGAGATTGATTACAAAGATCTTGAGACGCTGAAAGCATACGTGTCCGAAACGGGCAAGATCGTACCCAGCCGTATTACCGGTACCAAAGCCAAATATCAGCGCCAGCTGGCCACAGCCATTAAACGGGCGCGGTTTTTGTCATTGTTACCTTACACGGATAGCCACAGCTAAGCATCGTTTCGACATTATGATGCGCGCGCTGGCGGAATTTATTATGGCCGGACGGTGGCGGGCTGCCGCGGTCGCGTCGCTCGGCAACCTGTTGCCTTTGATAAGTCCTGCCGCGGTGGGATTGGTCACATTGCGCCAAGGTACCGCCGAAGGATTGTTGGTGGCCCTGTGGGGAGCACTGCCGCTGTTGGTGGCGCTGTCGGCGGGTGAAGCGAGCCCGGTTATGATGTGGGCGTCTATCGCGGTAGTGGCGGTTATATGGGTTGGCGCGGAGATACTGCGCAATACGGCGTCCTGGTCGCTGGTGCTGACTGCCATTGTGCTGATTAGCGCCGTTATCGCGTTGCTCATGGGGACGTTTTTGAGCGAGCCGGTAGCCGCCATCCAGAATGCCGTGACGCAATGGTTGCAAAAGTTCCAACCGGCCGATCAACAGGGGCAGATGACCAGTATGGCCAGCGTGCCCTTTGTCATCGGATTTGTGGCCTGGGTAGTCAGTGTCAGTACGGTGGCAAGTTTGTTGGTGGCGCGGTGGTGGCAGGCGATGTTGTACAATCCGGGGGGTTTTCGTCAGGAGTTTCACAGTCTGCGACTCGAGCCACGGTTGGCAACGGCGATGCTGGTGGGCGTAGTTGGATCGTATTTATTGCCCCCGGAGTACATCAGCTGGGGCAGCCTGCTGAGCCTGCCGCTGTTGTTGAGCGGCCTGGCGTTAGTACATCACATGGTCGCCGTCACACCGCTCGGTGTGCATTGGCTAGTGGCGTTTTACGTGGGGCTTGTATTAGTTGGCCCGTTAAGCTTGGTGCTGGTCGGACTCGGATTTATCGACAGCTGGATGGATTTGCGTTCCCGGTATAGCGCGCGTCGTGGACCGGGCCGCTCGGATTGATAGCAGAGGATAGTAGCGATGGAAGTCATTCTTCTTGAAAAAGTTGGTCGCGTAGGCGGTATCGGCGACAAAGTTACCGTCAAGCCCGGTTATGGCCGTAATTTTTTAATTCGATCCGGCAAGGCGGTTTTCGCCACAGCGGAAAATATAGCCGAATTTGAACAGCGTCGCGCCGAACTGGAAAAAGCGGCTGCGGAAAAACTGGGCGATGCTGGCGCACGGGCGGCACAGCTAACCGCCATAGCAAGCGTCACAATCAGTGCTGTTGCTGGCGAAGAAGGTAAATTGTTTGGTTCGGTCGGACCCAAAGATATTGCGGATGCCTTTACTGCCGCAGGTGTCGAATTGGCCAAAAGCGAAGTCAAAATGCCCAGCGGCCCGTTGCGCGAACTCGGTGAATTTAGCGTTGATGTACAGTTGCACACCGAAGTCACCGTAGTCGTACAAGTGGTGGTTGCTGCTGCAGCTGAATAGTCCTATTTGCCAGGGATAAATCGAAGCTAATCCACCGTTGCTTCTTTATCCCAGTCACCAGGGTGGTTGCTTGGTCAAAGCCACCCGCGAGTGTGGTTATGACGGAAATGTTGCGAGACGATGCGCTCAACCCGGAATTGCCCCATTCTCTTGAGGCGGAGCAGGCGGTTTTGGGTGCCCTGATGCTGGATAACGGGGCTTTCGAAGCCGTCGCCGCGCAGGTCAGGGAAGACGATTTCTTTAGCCACGACCATCGACTTATTTTCCGCACCATGAGTAATCTGGCGGCCGCAGAGCGACCGCTCGACGCGATCACTCTGTCCGAGACTCTCAAACAATCTGAGCAACTCGCGGAAGCCGGTGGCGGCGCCTACCTGGTAGAACTCGCCAACAACACCCCCAGTGCGGCCAACGTTCAGGCCTATGCGCAAATTGTTCAGGAACGGGCGATTGTCCGCAAGCTGATTGCCGCCGCTACCGACATCATTAAGAAAGGACATAACCCGCTCGGTTGGGACAGCAATCGGTTGCTGGCCGAAGCGGAGCGTCGTTTGCTGGATGTGATGGAAAATCGCCCCAAAAAGGGCGGTTTCCAGAATGTTAACGAGCTGCTGCGGGCCGCGGTGGAACGCATCGACGAGTTGTTTAATAGCGATCTGGATATCACTGGGCTGGACACCGGATTCACCGATCTCAATGAAATGACGTCCGGCTGGCAGACGTCGGATCTGGTCATCGTGGCGGGTCGGCCGTCGATGGGTAAAACGTCGTTTGCCATGAACATGGTGGAGCACGCGGCGCTGCACCAGAATCGTCCCGTGCTGGTTTTCAGTCTGGAAATGCCAGCCAATCAGCTGATCATTCGCTTGCTTTCGTCGATGGGCAAAATAGATCAGACCCGCATGCGCAGCGGCAATCTCACGCCGGACGATTTTACCCGGCTGGCTGGCGCGGCAGCGCGTCTCAAGGATCGACCGCTGCTGATTGACGACACCCCGGGTATTAATCCCATGGAAATTCGCAACCGGGTACGCACCCATTGCAAGGAAACCAGAGATCACCTGAAAAGAACGCAGTCGAATTTGACGCCCGAGGAACTGGATGCTTTGTCGGCGCCGGCCATGATTATGGTTGATTATTTGCAGTTGATGGGGGCCAGCACCCGGGCCGAAGGGCGCGTGCAGGAAATTTCGCAAATTTCGCGGGAATTGAAATTAATTGCCCGGGAATTTTCCTGCCCGATGGTCGCTCTTTCGCAGTTGAGCCGCAACGTCGAACAGCGCCCCAACAAGCGACCGATTAATTCGGATTTGCGGGAGTCGGGCGCGATTGAGCAGGATGCGGATGTGATTGTCTTTATCTATCGGGACGAGGTATACCACGAGGACAGTCAGGACAAAGGCGTTGCGGAAATTATTATCGGCAAGCAGCGCAACGGCCCGATCGGCACCGCAAAATTAACCTTTATTGGTAAGTACACGCGCTTTGAAAATCTCGCGCGTGATTATTTTGCCGAGCAGTAAAGAGCGTCGGCGGAGGTCGTTATTGATGGATACGAAAGGAGTGAGTGCCAACCAGGCAGCGGCACAGGTGGTACCTGCACCTGTAGCGCAGACCGCGGCCAGCGCAGCACTGAAAGTGTTTCACACGGTGCACGGTATCCGCGCCATATTGGACAGCGAGCGGCGCGCGGGAAAACGCATTGCATTCGTGCCCACCATGGGTAACTTGCACGAAGGGCATCTGCAACTGGTGTGTCGAGCGCGGCAATTGTGCGATGTCGTCGTGGTCAGTATTTATGTGAATCCATTGCAATTCGGCCTGAACGAAGACTGGGAAAAATACCCGCGCACTATCGAAGCCGATATTCAACAATTGCAGGATACGGGCTGCGATTACCTGTTTCATCCAGATGAGAGTGAAATTTACCCCAACGGTATGGCGGACCAGACACGGGTGGTGGTGCCCACCATGACCGATATCCTGTGTGGTGCAAGCCGTCCTGGGCATTTTGAGGGCGTTACTACGGTGGTGTCCAAGTTATTGCATATTGTGCAACCGGAAACTGCCATTTTCGGTATCAAGGATTATCAACAGCTGGCGGTAATTCGGCGCATGGTGGAAGACCTGTGTATTCCGGTGACCATCGTTGGCGCACCCATCGCCCGCGACAGCGACGGCCTTGCGCTAAGTTCGCGCAACAGTTATCTGACGTCTGAAGAACGGCCCCGTGCCACCGCCCTGTACACCAGTCTGAGCTGGTGTAAGGAGCAAATTATTGCGGGGCGGCGGGATTTTCTTGAACTCGAACGGGAGGTCGGCAGTCGTATAGAGAGGCTGGGATTTCGTCTCGATTATGTTAGTATTCGCAACGCAAAAAACCTTGAGCCAGCGGCGAACGACGATGGCGAGATCGCGGTGCTGGGCGCAATGTACGCCAGCGGTGCCAGACTGATCGACAATGTGACCCTGACGGTGCAGGAGGAAAGCAGACGTGATGAGTAATATGCTGAAAGCCAAGTTGCATATGGCCTCCGTAACTCAGGCGGAGTTGTGGTATGACGGTTCCTGCGCGATTGACAGTGACTTGCTGGAATTGGCGGGTATGCGCGAATTTGAACAGATCGATATCTACAACGTCGATAATGGCGAACGCTTTACGACGTACATTATCCGTGCCCAGGCGGGATCGCGCACGGTGTCCATGAACGGTGCGGCGGCGCGTAAGGTGCAGGTTGGTGATCGCGTGATCATCGCCGCGTACGGTCAGTTCAGTGAGGCGGAGATGGCCAGGCACAGCCCGAAACTGGTGTACCTGAATCGCGACAATACCGTGGAGCGCACCGCCAACACCATTCCGGTTCAGGTTGCCTCCTGAATCCAGATTTGGCTTCTGCCGTGTAGCCCCGTCCCCTGCGTTGTGACAAAATCAGCGACCGGCTAAAACAATCAACAGGGGGAGCAATGTCTGAATTTCCCGTGCGCCCGGTGCCGTCGGCCTGGGCCGCCAACGCCCATATTAATCGCACTACTTACCAATCCATGTATCGCCAGTCCGTGGAGCAACCGGAAACGTTCTGGGCCGAGCAGGCCCACCTGTTTTTACAGTGGGACAAACCCTGGAGCAAGGTGTGTGAATCCGATCTGAGCGCGGGGCAGGCGACCTGGTTTGCGGGTGGCAAGCTCAACGTCACGGTCAACTGCATCGACCGACATCTCGCCACGCGCGGGGATCAAACTGCGATCATCTGGGAGGGGGATGACCCGGCCGATGCCGCGCATATCAGTTACCGCGAATTACACACGCAGGTGTGCAAGCTGGCCAATGTCTTGCAGGCACGCGGTGTAGCCAGGGGCGACCGGGTCTGCATCTACATGCCAATGATCCCGGAAGCCGCCTACGCGATGTTGGCCTGCGCCCGTATTGGCGCCGTTCACTCGGTGGTGTTCGGTGGTTTTTCGCCCGAAGCCTTGAAAGATCGTATTCTGGATGCGGATTGCCGCGTCCTGATCACCGCCGACGAGGGGGTACGCGGCGGCAAACATATTCCCCTGAAAGTTAACGCGGACACGGCGCTGAATGCCTGCCCCAACGTGCATACCTGTCTGGTGGTAAAGCGCACCGGCGGAACAATCGCCTGGCAAACCACACGCGACCTCTGGTATCACGAGGTGATGGCGGCGGCGGACGCGCACTGCCCTGCTGCGCAAATGGACGCGGAAGATCCCCTGTTTATTTTGTACACGTCCGGTTCCACGGGCAAACCCAAGGGCGTATTGCACACCACCGGCGGTTATCTCCTGCAGGTGGCGATGACTCACAAATACACCTTTGATTATCACGATGGAGATGTATTCTGGTGTACGGCGGACGTGGGCTGGATTACCGGACACAGTTATATTGTTTACGGACCGTTGTGCAATGGGGCGATCACCCTGATGTTCGAGGGTGTACCGACCTATCCCGACGCGGCGCGGTTTTGGCAGGTGGTAGATAAGCATCAGGTGACCCAGTTTTACACTGCACCCACCGCACTCAGGGCGTTGATGGGGGCGGGCGACGAATTTGTGCGCGGCACATCGCGGGCGTCGCTGAAATTGCTGGGTACGGTGGGCGAACCGATTAATCCCGAGGCCTGGGAGTGGTACGATCGGGTAGTGGGTGAATCGCGCTGTCCGATTGTTGACACCTGGTGGCAAACCGAGACTGCTGGGCACATGCTGACGCCGTTGCCGGGAGCGACGGATCTTAAGCCCGGTTCGGCTACGTTGCCGTTCTTCGGTGTGCAGCCTGCGCTGATTGACGCCGATGGCCGGGAAATTGAAGGTCCAGGTTCCGGCAATCTGGTGATCAAGGCATCCTGGCCCGGTCAGATCCGCACTATATACGGTGACCACCAGCGTCTGATCGATACCTATTTTTCCACCTACCCCGGCTACTATTTCACCGGTGACGGCGCGCGTCGCGACGCGGACGGCTATTACTGGATCACTGGCCGCGTCGACGACGTACTCAACGTATCTGGACACCGCATGGGAACAGCGGAAGTAGAAAGTGCGCTAGTCCTGCATAAAGACGTCGCGGAAGCGGCGGTGGTAGGTTATCCCCATGCCATCAAAGGTCAGGGTATTTACGCTTACGTGACGCTGATGAATGGCGCACAGCCTTCTGACGCGCTGCGTGGCGAGCTGGTGGCAATGTGTGTCAAGGAAATCGGGGCCATCGCCAAGCCAGATCTGGTCCAGTGGGCGCCGGGATTACCGAAAACCCGCTCCGGCAAAATAATGCGGCGCATTTTGCGCAAGGTGGCGGCCAACGAACTGGAAAATCTGGGGGATACCTCGACGCTGGCGGATCCCGCAGTGGTTGACGAATTAATCGAGAACCGGTTAAACCGCTAATGCAGTACCCCGGCGCGGGGGTGCGCTACACAAAAAACAACGCCGGTAAAAACAGCGAGTAAAAACAGTGCAGGAACTATCCGAGCAGCAACAAGACACAACATTGCGCGGTAAAGTCGCGCTGATTACCGGCGCCAGCAAAGGTATTGGCGCGGGCATCGCAATCGCATTGGCGCGACGTGGTTGTCAGGTGGTGCTCACCGCCCGTAATCAGGATGCGTTACAAAGGGTGGTCGCTGGGATTAACGATTCAGGCGGCGTTGCCGAGGCGATTGCCGGTGATGTGACCAGTGAGTTTGATGTCGAACAACTGTTCGCCCAGGTGGTTGAGCGGCATGGTCGTCTGGATATTTTGGTAAACAATGCGGGCATGGCCATTTCCGGTCGCATTGACGAGCTGAGTTTGGCCGATTGGCAGCAGGTACAGGCGGTCAATGTCACTGGCGTATTTCTCTGCTCGCGGGCGGCGGCGCGTATTATGAAACCGCAAAAATCCGGAAAAATAATCAACATCGGCAGTATTTCCGGGCAAATGCCGCGCCCGAAAAGCGCGCCCTACACCACCTCAAAATTTGCCGTGAGCGGCATGACCAAAGCTCTGGCGCTGGAGTTAAGGCCATTCAATATTGCGGTGAGTTGTATACACCCTGGCAATGTAATGACCGATATCTGGGCGAGTAGCCCCGATGTGCCGGAGCGGGAAGGCGCCATGGCCGTCGCGGATGTGGCGGAGGTGGTGGCCACCATCGCGGCCCTTCCAGCCGCGGTAAATATGTTTGAAACCGTTATTTTGCCGGTGTCGCAGCCGTATCTTGGGCGCGGGTAGCGGAGTATTTTATGGCCGCTGTATCATTCGATTCACTGCTGGCGGTGGCGACCCGCAACAAAGGCAGTGCCGCCGCCGTTAAGGCGTTGCTGCCGACGGTTAAAACTCCACGTCAGTTGCGCGCTGTGGGGGACGACCGCTACCTGGCGGAGATGGCGCGCGGTGTTTTTCGCGCGGGTTTTTCCTGGAAGGTGGTAGACAAAAAGTGGCCTGGGTTTGAACAGGCGTTTGCCGGGTTTGATCCGCTGGGGGTGGCCCACTACTCTGACGAAAGACTCACCGAGCTCCTCGGCAATACCGCTATTATCCGCCACCTAAAGAAAATAACGGCGGTGCGGGATAATGCTGCCTATATACTCGATTGTGCGCGTCATCACGGTAGCTTCGGGCAATTTATCGCGGCCTGGCCGGAGTCGAATATCGTGTCGCTGTGGCTGGAACTAAAGAAAAAAGGCAGTCGTCTGGGTGGTAATACGGGGCCGATTTTTTTACGTATGGTGGGCAAGGATACCTTTATCCTCAGTGCCGATGTGACGGCGGCGCTGATTAACCATCGCTTTATGGACAGTATCAGTCCCCAGTCGCGGCGGGATTTGGCGGCGGTGCAGCAGGTGTTTAACGATCTGCAGCAACAATCGGGTTACCCGCTTTCCCACATCAGTCGCGTGCTGGCGCTTACGGTAACCTGAAATATTGGTTGTCGTGGGCGGTTGGGGCCCGCCTGTGCAGAACTGTCGATGTCCGCGAAGTCATAAAAAACCCCGCAGCGTGCGGGGTTTTTTATGAGTGGCTAAGCACTCAGACGGCGTGGGTGCCGCGCTTCAAATAGCGATCCCGGGACGACATTATTTCGGCACGCGCGTCTTCGGCGGATCCCCATCCATCAATTTTTACCCACTTGCCTTCTTCCAGATCCTTGTAGTTTTCGAAGTAATGCTCGGTCTGTCTTTTTAGCAGGTCGGGCAAATCCGATACCTCCTGGACATGGTCGTACATGCGCGTCAGCTTGGAATGCGGCACGGCAATCAGCTTGGCATCCTGGCCGGCTTCATCGGTCATGCGCAGCACCCCAACTGGACGGCTGCGAATAACGGATCCGGGCATGACCGGATAGGGCGATACCACCAACACATCCAGGGCGTCGCCATCGTCGGACAGAGTGCCGGGAATAAAACCGTAGTTAGCTGGATAAAACATCGGTGTGGCGACAAAGCGGTCTACGAACAGCGCGTCGCAGTCCTTGTCGACTTCGTATTTTATCGGGTCGTGGTTGGCGGGGATTTCGATAATGACATTGATGTCGCTGGGCAAATCATGGCCCGCGGGAATCTTGCTGTAACTCATGGGTGTCCTTGATGAGAATGTGAGATAGGGGTGTCCAACAGGGCCGCGATTATAGCGATGCGGCCACGTCTTGGCCAGCGTAGCCGGGTTATAGAGGTATATCAATTATGCAGGGACGAATCTGCGCTGAGCAGTTGCATCTGCGGGCGACGCGATTACAATAGCGCCGTCGCAATTGCGATTTCCTAAGGGGTGGCTTCGGCCTGAGACGTTGTGTAGACGAACCCTTTGAACCTGATCCGGGTCGTGCCGGCGTAGGAATAGGACAGCTCTCGCCTTAACCCTCGCGCATATTCCGGGTCTCCATTACGTTAGTACTGTGGAGGCTCCGCCATGAAACTATTTTTTTGTAACGCCCTGTTGCTGTTGGTTAGCCTGTTTCCTGCCGCTCAGGTTTCGGGCAGTGACAGCGACGCGCTCCAGGAAATTGTCGTCACCGCAACGTTCCACGATCTGGATATCCTCAAGGTTCCGGCGAGTATGTCGGTAATTGACGCTGCCACTATTAGTGGGCGCGCCGCGCAGCATCTGGAAGAGGTGCTCAACGTGGCACCCAATGTTAACTTTGCAGCTGGCGCCTCCCGTGGCCGCTACCTGCAAATACGCGGCATCGGCGAGCGTAGCCAGTTTGTGGATCCGATTAATCCGTCCGTAGGCGTAGTGCTTGATGGTATTGACGTCAGCGCTATTGGCAACGCGGCGACACTGTACGATATTCAACAGGTGGAAGTGCTGCGCGGTCCCCAGGGCACGCGCTTTGGCGCCAATGGCCTGGCGGGCATGGTCAATATTCTGTCCAATGAACCCACCGAGGAGTTTGTCGGCGCGCTGTCCAGCAATTACGGCAATTACGGAGCCTGGAGCCTTGGCAGCGTGGTGAGTGGCCCGCTCGCGGATACTTTGCTGGGCAGGTTGGCGGTACAGCAGTACCGCGGCGACGGGTTTATCGAGAACGACTTTGTGCGGCGGGACAACACCAATAATCGCGACGAACTGACCGCCCGTGGCAAATTGCGCTGGCTGGCGCACGATGATTTGACGGTCGATGTCACTACCTTGTATGTGAACGTTGATAACGGTTACGACGGGTTCAGCCTGGACAATACACGGCACACCTTGTCCGATCAGCCAGGACAGGACCGGCAGGAAACCAGCGCCGTCGCCCTGACTGGCAATTGGACCGGTCACGATTTGTTCGAGCTGCTTACCAGGGTCACGTATACAGATTCCAGTCTCGAATATGGCTACGACGAGGACTGGAGTTTTAACGGCCTGTGCACCGGGTCGCCCTGTGAGGGCTGGGAATACTCGTCCACGGACAACTATCAGCGCGAGCGCGATGCAACCCGGGTGGAAGTGCGCTTGACCTCCACGGAGGCTGGCCGCCTTGGCGGCCATACCGATTGGGTGACTGGCGTGTACTACGAACAGCGCGACGAAACATTGCAGCGGAATTTTTTTGATTGGGTACTGTTTGTTCCCGATGCGGAATTCACCAGTGCTTACGACACCGACAATCTGGCGGTGTACGGCCAGATTGCTACGCTGTTGAGTGAACGGGTTACGTTGACGCTCGGGGCCCGCTGGGAACAGTTTCAGGCCGACTACAGGGATAGCCGCGCTGTGCGGGCCTCCCCACAGGACGATCTATGGGGTGGGCAGGCCAGTCTGGAATTCCATGTCAATCCCAACACCATGCTGTACGGTTTAATTGCGCGGGGGTACAAAACTGGCGGTGTTAACGGCGAGGCATTGGGCCGCGCCAAAACCAGTGGATTTGGGCCATCCATCACTGCTTTTTTACAGGATCGCCTGGAGTTCGACCGGGAATCCCTGATCAATTACGAGTTGGGTGTGAAAGGCAGTTATCTGCATGATCGACTGCAAACCCGCATCGCCCTGTTTTATATGGACCGTCAGGATGTACAGTTAAAAGGCTGGTATAACGAGGGGCAGCAGTTTGTTGAATATATTGACAACGCTGCCAGCGGAAAAAATTATGGCATGGAAATGGAAACCCGCTGGCAGCTCAGTGAGGCTCTTCAGCTATTTGCGAATATTGGCTGGCTCGATACCGAGATCGATGATTTTGTGGTTAACGTGGCCGACACATTGGTGGACAAGAGTGGTCGCGAACAGGCCCATGCGCCGCGCTATCAATTTAACCTGGGCGCGCGCGTGGATTTCAGCGCGGGTTTTTACGCGCGACTGGAAGTAGAAGGCAAGGATCGATTCTATTTTTCCGACAGCCACGATCAGCAATCCGACAGCTACGAACTGGTCAATGCGACCCTGGGTTATAACCTCGCGCACTGGGATGTAACTCTGTGGGGACGCAATTTAACCGACCAGGACTACGCGGTGCGCGGTTTTTATTTCGGCAATGACCCGCGCAAATTTTACGCCGATGAGGCGTACTATCAATATGGCGAGCCGCGGGTGTTTGGGGCAACGGCGACATACAATTTTTAATGGATAAAAAAGTTGTGCCGAACTGATCAGCTTGGTCGGCGCAACTGTTGGACGTAACTAACCAAGGATCCACTGGAGGTAGATAATGCAACTTACTGCGGAAATCAGTATGTACCCTTTACAGGATAATTATATTGCGCCCATTGATGGTTTTATTGAGCGCCTGAATAGTTACGATCTGCGCGTGACGACTTACCCCACCTGTACCGTGGTGGTGGGCGAACATGGCCAGGTGATGGCCGCAATCGGCGATGCGATGCTGTGGAGCCACAACGCTCAGGGCAAAGCGGTTTTTGTTACCAAGTTTATTCACGACTATCAGGCCGTTTAATTAGTGGCTCTTATCCAGCAGGTAATCGCCCAGTTTGCCGACACCTCGGCATGGGAGCTGATAGCGGTTCTGTTGGCAATGGCCTATTTGTTGCTGGCACTGCGGGAAAATAGCCTGTGCTGGTACTGCGCATTTGCCAGCACCGCGATTTATACGGCGTTGTTCTGGCAGGTGAGTCTGCTGATGGAGTCCGCGCTGAATGTGTACTACATGGGTATGGCAGTTTACGGCTGGTACCAGTGGCGCCGCGGTGGGGTGTTACACCGCGGTGTGAAAATACGCGCCTGGCCAGTCAAAAACCATATAGCCGCAGGGGCGATGCTGCTGCTGGCCGCGTGGCTGTCAGGTATTTTCCTGACGGCATACACGTCTGCCGCCTGGCCCTATGTGGATTCCTTTGTCACCTGGGGCAGCGTACTGACCACCTGGATGGTGGCAAAAAAAGTTCTCGAAAACTGGTTGTACTGGATACTGATAGATAGCCTGGCGTTAATGTTATATATCGACCGGGGCCTGAACTTGACCGCATTGTTATTTTTCGCCTATCTGATTATTGTGGTGTTTGGCTATTTTTCCTGGCGCAAGCAGATGGAGTCACAGCATGCCGATCCCGGAGCGCGTACAGTCGGCGGTTGACACCTGGGTGCGCTGGTCTCTCCCGCTGCAATCTCCGCCGCGAGTGATCAAACCATTGGTCGGCGGCCTTACCAATCAAAGTTATCTGGTGAACGCAGACGGGCGTCGTCTGGTGCTGCGGGTGAACGCCCACAACAGCGCGGCACTGGGGATTGATCGCCATCGCGAGCAGACGATTCTGGCTGCCATAGCCGGGCAGGATTTTGTGCCGCTGGTGGTTTACTGCGCGCCGCACGAACAACTACTGGTAATGGAGTATGTCGAAGGCGCGCACTGGTCGGCCCACGAGTTGGCACAGAGCGCCGAAAAACGCACCGCGTTAATCGCACTACTTGAACGTATCCATCAATGCGCGGTCGCGGGGCCGATGTTTGATTACGCGACCCACGTGCGTCAGTACTGGCAACAGTTATGTGCCGGGCAGGCACCGGTACCCATGCAAACCTATCAACTGTACCGGGAGCTTGAGCCTCTGCTGGATAGCTTTCAAACAGATATTCGGCAAACTGTGCTGTGTCATCACGATTTAAGTCCCGCTAATATTGTCGAAGACGCGACGGGTCGTTTGCTGGTACTGGACTGGGAATTTGCGGGTTGCGGAGAGCCGTTAATGGATTTCGCCACGCTCGCCCAGGCCTGGGGTATGGTTGGTCTGGAGCGCGCTGACGCGGGTTCCGAAAGATGGCGTGTGGCCAATAAAATCACCCAGTTTCTGCATCAAATTTGGCCCCTGCTGGTCCCTGCTGGCCACTGCTCGGCTCGACCCTGATGCAAGCCTGTGGTGGTAAGCCCCGTGCCACCGCAAAGACAGTTGTTAATTGTTGTGTTTGCGGATTGAATAGTGGGGGTCGATGCGGGATAGAAGATAAAAACATGGGGTGCGTCCTACTTGGGACGGTACCCCGCGGAGAATAACGATAATGAGATCGCTACTATGGAACCACTAATATGGAACCGCTAAAAGGTATACGAATCGTCGAAGTGACTACTAATGCGTCCGGGCCATTGGCTTCGGGTCTGCTGGCCGATCAGGGTGCGGACGTCATTCGGCTGGAAACCCTGGGCAGTGGCGACCCATCCCGGCATGTGGGTGGTGTGCGTGGTGGTTTTACCGGCTACAACCTGTATCTAAATCGCAATAAGCGGTCGGTCGCGGTGGATTTAAAAAATCCGGCAATACGCCCGGCGCTGGAAGCTCTGATCAAAACTGCGGATGTATTTGTACAAAACTCTCGTCCCGGAGCGCTGGATCGTCACGGCTATGGGTACGCGGATTTGCATAAAATAAACCCAAAACTTATTTATGTGTCGATCTCCGGGTATGGCGCCGATGGTCCCGGATCTGAAAATAGAGTGTACGATCCGGTGATCCAGGCGGTTTCTGGGTTCGCGATCAACCAGGTGGATGCCGATGGCAATCCGCAACTGGTGAAAACCATCGTCAGCGATAAAATTGCAGCCTACACGGCGGCCCAGGCGATTTCCTCCGCGCTGTTCGCGCGGGAGCGCGGGCAGCTTCAGGGCCACCACCTGGAAGTTTCCATGCTCAACGCCAGCCTGAGTTTTCTGTGGGCGGACATGTTCTGGAATGACAGTTTTGTCGGTGAAGAAGGAGTGCAGCGCAAACCCCTGTTAGCGGATTTTTATCGGATTATTAAAAGTGGTGACGGGTTTATCACCTGCATTGTAGTGGGGGACGAAGAATTTAAAGGTGCCTGTAGAGCGCTGGAGTGCGAATCTCTGCTCGACGATGAACGTTTTACGACGCTATCAGGACGGTTTGCTAACTACGGACCATTGCTGGAGGAATTTGAAAAAAGTGCGCTGCACTACCCCAGCGACGCCTTGATTGCGCGCCTTGATGCCGACGGCGTACCCTGTGCAAAAGTGAACAGCCGCGCACAGGTGTTCACTGATCCGCGGGTGGTGCATGGGGGCTGCATTATCGAATATGAGCATCCCGCCGCGGGCCGCCTACGGCAAGCCCGTCCGCCGGTTATTGTTGAGGGGAAGGCGGCGCGCGAACCTACGCCAGCGCCGGCGCTGGGTCAGCACACCGATGAGGTGCTTTTGTCAGTGGGATGTTCTGCTGCGGAAATTGCCACGTGGCGCGCGGCGGGAGTCATTGGTTAAAGCAAATCGAGCAAGCTGTCTGGCACCGCCGGTGTACGGTCGCCACAATGTACCGTTACATGACCGATCTTACGCCCCGGCCGGGGTGCTTTGCCGTAGTCGTGCAAATGTGCGCCCGGTATCGCCAATACGGCTTGTGCCTCGGGCATGGAGCCGATCAGGTTAAGCATGGCGAAATGACCGCGTGCGAAGGTCTGTCCCAGGGGTTGGCCGGTGACCGCTCGCAGGTGGTTTTCGAACTGACTGGTTTCAGTCCCCTCTATGGTCCAGTGGCCCGAGTTGTGCACCCGCGGCGCAAATTCATTGGCCAGCAAGTTGTCGCCCACCTGAAAAAACTCCACCGCTATAACGCCGACGTAGCTAAGGGCATTGAGCAGTAGTGAGGTCTGCTGTTCGGCCCGCGTTTGCATGGGGTCATCAGTAGTATTTAATGTCTGGAACAGCACACCGTCGCGGTGAGTATTTTCCGCCAGGGGATAGAACAGTGTTTCGCCAGACTGACCTCTTACACCGACAGCGGATACTTCGCGCTCAAAGGCTATGAACGCCTCAAGTATGGCGGCACGCCCCGCCAGTTCCGACCAGGCATTTGTCACATCGATCTGATTGCGTAGTAACCATTGCCCCTTGCCGTCGTAGCCTGCGGTACGGGTTTTCAGGATGGCCGGCAAACCCAGGTGCGCTACGGCCTGGGTCAGGTCGTCCCGAGTCGCGACCGCCATGTAGTCAGCGGTGGAGATGCCTAATTGGCGGAACAGATTTTTTTCCACCAGTCGATCCTGCGCAGCCTGTAGAGCAGCGGGGGGCGGAAAGACAGGTATTTGCTGGGCGAGGAACGCGAGGCTGGTGGCGGGAACGTTCTCAAAGTCGAAGGTCACCACATCGACTTTCTGCGCCAATCGGGCGAGTGCATTCTGATCGTCGTAGGGCGCCACCAATAATTCACCGAGTGCTGCGGCGCAGGCATCCGGCGCGGGATCAAGAAACACAAATCGATGGCCCATGGGGTGTCCGGCCAGTGCCATCATACGGGCCAGCTGGCCACCGCCCAAAATGCCGATAATCACGTGATTCAGTCTCGCGGATCGGGTTTGGCCAGCACGGCAGCGGACTGCGCCTGGCGATATTCGTTTAACGCGTGGCGAATGGTGTCGTATTTGTTGGCCAAGATGGCCGCCGCCAACAGTGCGGCGTTGATAGCGCCCGCGCGCCCGATGGCCAGGGTACCTACCGGGATACCTGCGGGCATTTGTACGATGGAGAGCAGGGAATCAATGCCGTTCAGGACTTTCGATTGAATCGGCACGCCGAGGACTGGGAGTGCGGTTTTAGCGGCCGCCATACCCGGCAGGTGGGCTGCGCCACCGGCGCCGGCAATAATGACTTCGAGACCGCGCTCCGCGGCGGTTGCGGCATATGCAAACAGTTTGTCCGGGGTGCGGTGCGCAGACACCACTTCCACCTCGTGGGCGATGCCGAGTTGTTGGAGTACATCGGTGGTGTGTTTGAGCGTCTCCCAGTCCGAAGTAGACCCCATAATAACGCCAACTAATGCTTGCATACCCTTTCTCCGTATCTCGAGCCTGGCGTCAATTCCAGGGATAGTGCCAAAAAAACTGATGTGTCCGCAGCTCGCATTTATCGTCCGCGTTGTTGGCAGCGAGCCCTCCTGTATTCAGCAACGTCCCGGTGCAATGGCGCGGTCTTTTCGCGCTGCGTCGCTTGCAGGGCGGCGATGTTACAACGGCGCGCCAGCGAGGTAAACCGTTGGTTGCCTGGCAAAATATGTGATGCCTCTGGTGCGGAGGAGATCGGAAAAATTGTTTAGCGCCAATATCGGAAAGGAATTGGCTGGCGGCGGAAGCCACGCATCCCAAACGGGGATTCGGGGGGGTAATGCCAGATATAAGATGAAACTAATTCAAGTTGAGGCCAATTCATATCAGAGTTTATATACATATCAGAGTTCATATAAAAGCATGCGGTTTCGTCGACGCATTTTTTTTCAACTTTCAACGGTCAACGGTCTGCAACTGTCTTTGAGTAAAAGCTTCTACGCCCTATCGATCTTATCATCGTCGTGCAGGTTCCCATCACCCTCGTCGGAGTCGTCGTCGAGCTCAGAGTCGGCGCGCTGATGAATCATACGACCAAAAAAGACACCAACCTCGAACAATAGCCACATGGGGATCGCCAGTAGCGCCTGCGAAATCACATCGGGGGGGGTCAGTAGCATACCGATCACGAAACAGCCCACTACCACGTATGGCCGCTTGTTGGCGAGCTTGTCCGGCGTAATCACCCCCGTCCAGATCAGGATAACAGTGGCGATGGGTATCTCGAATGCGATGCCGAAGGCAAAAAACAATTTCAACACAAAATCCAGATACTTGGAGATATCCGTCATCACCGCCACATCTGCCGGGCCAACACTGGTGAAGAAACCAAATACCAGCGGGAAAACCACATAGTAGGCAAACGCCATGCCGCCATAAAAGAGTAATACGCTCGAAGCCATGATCGGCAGCACGATGTGGCGTTCTTTACGATACAGGCCCGGCGCGATAAAGGCCCACGCCTGATAGAGAATAAACGGCATGGCGGCGAATACGGCCAGCACCATGGTTAATTTGAACGGCGTTAAAAAGGGCGATGCCACCTCGGTGGCAATCATGGTGGCATTTTCGGGGAGGTAAACCCGTAACGGCTCCGAGACGAAGGTGTATAACTTATTGGCAAACGGGAACATACCCACAAACAGCAAACCGACAATCAGCAGGACGCGCAGCAGGCGATCGCGCAGCTCAATCAGGTGCGTTACCATCGGTTGCCGCTGGTCAGCTTCGGGGACGGAATCGTTCATGAATCAGGGCTTGTCCTTGTCCGCAGCACCGGGCGTGGGCTCGTGGCTCAGTTGGTCGCGGGGTTCTTCTGCCGTAGCGTCGGGCGGCGTAGCGGCAGTCGTGCGGGTGATTTCGGCGTCTGAATAATCGTCGAAATCGGTAGCGTCCGTGTTACCAGAAGCGGTTGAGGAAGATTGCGCCCCCGATTCGGACAGTCCCTGGCTCGTCTTGTTGGTCTTGTTAAACGCCCGTTCTACCTGTTTCCGTTCGTCTTCCAGACGTTGCAATAGCTCTTGGTTGTGCAGGTCGCGGCGAATCTCATCGAGACCAAACTCCCGTTCCATCTCGGCGCGGGCGTTGCTCAGGCTGCGTCGAATGCGACCGAGCCAGAAGCCGAGAAAGCGCACGGTTTCCGGCAATCGCTTGGGTCCGATGACAATCAAACAGACCACGGCGATCAGCACAATTTCAGAAAAACCCACATCAAACATCGGTCGGGAACCTGGCCGCTAGCGGCCCTTGAATTGGCGTCGTCGTGTTCAGGAGGTTTTGTCGGCGTCACCTTGAGCGGTGGTTTTTGCGGCGTCCGCAGTTTTGGTCGCGGCGGTCTCGTCCGTTTCTTCGGTTTTGTCGTCGTCGCTGGTCACAGCCTGTTTGAAGCCCTTGATAGCGCCGCCCAGGTCACCGCCCATATTTTTGAGGCGCTTGGTACCGAAAATCAACATCACTATCACCAGAATGATCAGCAGCTGCCAGATACTAATACCACCCAGTCCCATAATTTTCTCCGCTAGTTTTTACTGCGGCTGGCTTTTTCATCCAGCCCGGAAATATCGAAACGGCGACTTAACTCCGCCAGTACGGCTTGCGCATTCTCCCCCAAGTGAGACAGCATTACCAGCGTGTGAAACCACAGGTCGGCGGTTTCGTAGATAAGGTTTTCGCGCTCGCCACTGACAGCGGCATCCTTTGCGGCCAACAGTGTCTCGGCACACTCTTCAGCAACTTTTTCGAGTATTTTGTTCAGTCCTTTGGCGTGCAAACTGGCAACGTAGGACTGTTCCGGATTGCCTGTTTTACGCTCTTCCAGAATCAAGGTGAGCTGCTGCAGAATATCGTTTGTGGTTAACTTATCATTCATGGTTATTCATTCATGGTTATTGTTCCGCTCACCGTCGGTTGCACCTTTGCTGGCCGTATCCCCCGGATCTTTCAACACCGGATCAACGCTTTGCCACTGTCCACCCTTTAACACCCGGTAAAAGCACGCCTGGCGCCCGGTGTGGCAGGCGATGCCCTCTACCTGCTCCACACTGAGTAAAATTACATCGTTATCGCAATCGAGGCGGATCTCCCGGATGGTTTGCACGTGTCCGGAGGATTCCCCCTTGCGCCACAATTTCTGCCGGGAGCGGGACCAGTAGACGGCCCGACCCTCGGCAACGGTGAGAGCCAGCGACTCGCGGTTCATCCAGGCCATCATCAGCACCCGTTTACTGGCGGCATCCTGGGCGATGGCGGGGGCGAGGCCGTCGGCATTCCAGGCGACCGCATCGAGAAAATCCGTTTTATTGTCGGTCATAGGTCAGTCTCGTTGCGCGCTGCGCTGGGTAGTGACGAGAATTATGACAGTATCATCGAAGCAGTAACAACAGCGCGCCAATCGCCACGAGTAGCAGGCTGGCGGTGGGCATCTGCGCGATGACTGGCTGCCACAGGCTATATGCAGAACCTAACCCCATACCCAGGCTTGCGGCGCCGAGCCAGCGCAGATATTTTCGATGCCGCAGTGGCGTGGGCGGTCGAGCCTGGGCGTTAACGGTTTGATCGAGATGTTTGATTTGCTGCACGGCCTGAAATAGCAGTTGCGGTACCTGGGGAAATTGCTCCAGCCATTCCGGTCCGTGACGTTTTAAGGTTGCCAGCAGGGCGCTTGGGTGCAGGCGTTTTTTCAGCCAGCGCTCCATAAACGGGTGGGCAGTGGCCCATAAATCCAGATCGGGATAAAGCTGTCGGCCCAGGCCCTCGATATTCAGTAGCGTTTTTTGCAATAACACCAGTGACGGCTGTATCTCGGTGTTAAAACGCCGCGCGGTGCGAAACAGATTGATCAGCATCTGTGCGCAGGAAATATCCTTTAACGGTCGTTCAAAGATTGGTTCGCATACGGTGCGAATAGCGGCTTCAAATTCATTGATCGGCGTGTCTTCCGGCACCCAGCCCGACAGCACATGCAGTTCTGCGACCTGGCGATAGTCGCGGCGAAAAATTGCCAACAAGTTGCGCGCCAGATAATACTGATCCGCTTCGGACAGCGTACCGATGATGGCGCAGTCGACGGCGATGTATTTAGGCAGTCGTGGGTTCGTGGTGTCGACGAAAATATTGCCCGGGTGCATGTCGGCGTGAAAAAAGTTGTGTTCAAACACCTGAGTAAAGAAAATTTCCACACCCCGCTCCGCGAGCACCTTAAAGTCTGTACCGCACGCCGCGAGTTCGGCGACTTTGGTCACGGGCGTGCCGTGAATACGCTCCATGACCAACATATTTTCGTTGGTGTAGGGCCAATACACGGTTGGCACATACAGCATTGGCGAGTACTCGAAATTACGGCGCAAAATAGAAGCGTTAGCCGCCTCGCGCTGCAAATTCAACTCGTCAAAAATGGTGGTCCGGTAGTTTTCCGCGACCTCCACCGGGCGTAATCGTTGGCCATCGACGCTGTATTTTTCCACCAGACGCGCGACGCCCAGCAACAGGTCGGTGTCCTGCCGAATAACTGCTTCAATCCCGGGTCGAATCACCTTCACCACTACCTCGCGCCCGTCCACCAGTACGGCGGCGTGCACCTGGGCGAGAGAGGCGGAGGCCAGCGGTTCTCGTTCAAAACTGAGAAAGGCCTGCTCGACTGGCTTGCCCAGTGCCTGTTCGACAATGGCGATAAATTTCGCGTTGGAAAACGGCGGTACGTTGTCCTGCAGCTGGTCCAGTTCCTGACAGATGTCGGCGGGTATCAAATCCGGGCGGGTGGAAAGCAGTTGGCCGAACTTGATAAAAATAGGGCCGAGATCCTCCAGGGCGCGACGTAGTCGCACGCCGCGGGAATCACGGGGTGCAGGTACCAACCGCAACAGCGCGAGCAACGCACGCGCTGGCGCGGGCAGGGGTGTGTGCGCGCAAAAAGTGTCGAGGCGGTAACGTAAAGCGACCCGGGCAATGGTGAACAGGCGCGTGGCGTTGGACATGTCAGTGCAAATTCGGCACGGTTTTTCCCGCGCGGGTTTGTAACAGTGCCAGACGCGCGGCAAGGCGCTCGGTGTCGTCCGCGAGGCGTCGAATCTGCGTCGACAATGCGTCGACTTCCAGCGGCGATGGTGTCAGGCGCACTTCGTGTTTGACGTAGTCCGCCAAGCCAGTGGTGGCGCGCTGGGCTGCGTCGCGACCCCAGTGCCGGGTTTGGCGTATGGCCTGCCCGACGAGATGGGCTGGAATATCACCGACCAGTTCGGCAAGGGCAGCTTCCCAGTCGATATTGAGGTCAAGGGCAAGCTGCCGGGCGCTGCGTAGTACATCCTGGTCGCCACTGAATGCCACGCCGCTCTCGGCGAAAGTGGTGCTGTCGGCGCTCTCGGTCGCGAGTATTGCCAGCGCCAGCGCCGTGCCGCGCAAGGTTACGTCGGCCGCGTGTTCCTGCGTACCAGTCAATTCGATGCCGCTCGCATGGCAGGTAACATTGACAACGAAAGGCGGCCACGTCGACTCCACTCTCAACACCTTGCCACGTAGCTTGGCAATAGCGTTTACCGTGGCCGGATCGTGGCGTAAGGCGTTGTTAATCAGGAGTGACATCTGTGCGCAGGCTTTAGCTATCAATTGATCGTTCACGGTTTGACGCCCCGGTGCAGGGCGACAATACCGCCGGTCATATTCTGATAGTCGCAGCGCTCCAGTCCCGCGTCCCGCAACATTTGCAGCAAGGTTTCCTGATCCGGGTGTTTGCGAATGGACTCGGCCAGATAGCGATAACTGTCCTCGTCCCTGGTTACCAGCTCGCCGATTTTTGGTAGCAGATGAAATGAATAGGCATCGTACAGTTTTGCTAATGTGGGACTAACCGGCCTGGAAAATTCCAACACCAGCAGGCGCCCGCCGGGTTTCAGTACCCGGTGCATATCTGCCAGCGCTCGAGCTTTGTCGGTGACGTTGCGCAGGCCGAACGCGATGGAAATACAGTGGAATGTGTTATCCGCAAATGGCAGGGTTTCGGCATCGGCCTGCACCACCCACAGATTGCCCGCGATACCCTTGTCGAGCAGGCGGTCGCGACCGATCTTGAGCATCGAAGCGTTAATATCCGCCAGTATTATCCGACCTGTCGGGCCCACCAGGCGCGCGAATTCCAGGGCCAGATCGCCGGTGCCCCCGGCAATATCCAGCACGTTGTGGCCTGGCCGTACCCCGGAGGATTCGACGGTGGCCTGCTTCCACAGGCGGTGCACGCCCACGGACATCAGGTCGTTCATCAAGTCATATTTAGGCGCCACGGAATGAAACACGTCGGCCACCCGCCCAGCTTTTTCTGCGGCGGGAATATCCTGAAAACCGAAGTGCGTGGTCTCGCGTTTATCCATTTTTGGCAGGTGCAGCTCAAGCAAGTGGTTGGCCGCACATTGTACACGCTCACCCTGTGGCGTGAAGCATGACCCGTTGGCGATAAATCGCTCCCTCGCCGAGTTTGTTGGTGTGCAAGTAATATTAACGACTTTCGCTGGTCCGGCCGCGGCATTTGCGGATTTGGCTGTGCCGTCAGGCGGGCGTCTGCCAACGATCCCGCACAGATGCGTTGCGGGATTGACTGCGGCCATGGCCTGTGAAGAGATTTAGGTGGATGGCGTGTGACGCGCTTCAGGTAGATGGTGGGGAAGTCGTTGGTGCCGAGCGTGCGCGAACTCCGATTGGCTACGCAGATCGCAGGTTTCAAAGTAAGATAGGCGCCCTCGGGTCGCGGGTGGCCGATGATCCATCACCGCTACATTGACCGCTACATTGATTGATTACGCTATGGCAATTCTTTTATTTGTGCTCGGTCTCGGCTTTCTGGTGATTGGCGCAGAAGCTCTGGTGCGCGGCAGTTCCCGTATGGCAAGTGCGCTGGGTATATCGCCGTTGATCATCGGGCTAACTGTTGTGGCGTTTGGTACCAGTGCGCCGGAACTGGCGATAAGTGTCAAGGCGGCTCTGGCTCACCAGCCCGACATTGCGCTAGGCAATGTTATCGGCAGCAACATTTTTAATGTGCTGTTTATCCTTGGCCTTTCGGCGCTGGTTGCGCCATTGGCAGTGTCGCAACAGCTGATCCGGCTGGATGTACCGCTGATGATTGGGGCTTCGATCCTGGTGCTGTTGTTGGCGCTGGACGGGCGTATTAGTCGCGTCGAGGGAATGCTGCTGTTCGCGGGGCTGCTGTTCTATATCGCCGTGCTGATTAAGCAAAGTCGCTCAGAAAGTGCGCAAGTAAAAGACGAATACGTACGTGAGTTTGGCGTGCATGGCCAGGTCGCCAATCGCTGGCTGTTAAATGGCGCACTGGTCGCAGGCGGGTTGGTACTGCTGGTGCTCGGCTCGAAATGGTTGGTCGAGAGCGCCGTGACGATTGCGCAGTACTTTGGGGTGAGCGAGCTGGTTATCGGGTTAACCATCGTTGCGGCGGGGACGTCGCTACCCGAGCTGGTAACCTCCGTGGTCGCCAGTCTGCGTGGCGAGCGGGATATCGCGGTTGGCAACATTGTCGGCAGTAATCTGTTCAATGTATTGGGCGTACTCGGTCTGGCGAGTGCGGTGTCTCCCGTGGGTATGGCAGTCTCCAACGCGGTGGTCGCTTTCGATATGCCCATCATGATTGTCGTGGCGTTTGTATGTCTACCGATCTTTTTTACTGGCGGCGTCATCAGTCGCTGGGAAGGGGCCACGCTGTTTGGGTACTATATTGCCTACACCCTGTACCTGCTTCTGGCTGCGGCGCACCACGACGCTGTGCCGATCTATAGCGCGGCGATGCTGTACTTCGCGATACCGTTAACCCTGCTCACCCTGGTGGTAACCACGTTGTCGGTGCTGCGTAAAAAACGTACAGAGGGCACGTAGAAGGAGGACGCGTAGGCAGAGTTGGGACTCGGTTGTTTATCTCCCGGCGGGTGGGTATTATCCGGCTCTGTTTAAAACGCAGCCAAACACAATTCCCTCGTTGGGGGCGTCTGTTGTGCGTCTTCAGGATAATGGTAACCAACGCCGGCGAGCGTTTACATTGATATGTTTTCCTGTAAGCCGATTTGCGGCCGATGATTTTTTATCTGGTTTAAGGGGCAAGATATGAGCCACCCGATTGTAGAAAAGAAAATTCCCTCCGGCGCATTGGCGAGTCACTGCCTGTTGGCTGGCGACCCCAAAAAGCCCGCTGTGATTTTATTGCACGGTGCCGGACCCGGCGCGAGCGCCATGTCCAACTGGCAGCGCTGTGCGCCCGATCTGGCCGAGCATTTCTACGTGGTTGCGCCGGATCTTATCGGGTTTGGCCAATCCGATTTGCCGCTAGATTTACCAGGGCATATCGCTGGATGGATTGGCCTGAGGGTAGAACAAGTGAAAGCGTTAATGGATGAATTGAACATTGAACAGGCGCATATGGTTGGCAACTCCATGGGCGGCGCCCTCGCTTTGCACCTGACACTGGAAGCGCCGCAGCGTTTTAACAAGGTATTGTTAATGGGCGCCATCGGCGCGCCCATGACCTGGACCTCGGAAATGTCCCGGCTCCTGACCTTCTACGAAGATCCGCGTATTGGTCGTTATCGCGAAATGATGCACAGCTTTGTCTACGACCCCAGCTTGATGCCGGAAATCGAAGATATCGTGCAGACCCGGTTTGGTGTCGCGACGGATCCAAAAGTGCGCGCGGTCCAGGAAGTTATGTTTGCCGCCATGCGCACCGGGATGGATGAGTTAATCCTTCCGCCATCAGCGTTGCAGCGCATGCCCCACGATTTTGCCATTGTGCACGGTCGGCAGGATCGTATCGTGCCCCTCGAAACCAGTTTGTATTTTCTGGAGCATCTAAAGAATGCGGAGCTGCATGTACTGGATCGCTGTGGGCACTGGGCGCAAACCCAGCGCTGGGACGCGATGTTCCCGCTAATGGTCAACCACTTTAATAGTCATTAAGCGGGCATACACAGAGTTATGTTGAACAAAGCTGTCATTACCAAAAGTGCGGCGGCGCTAAATAGCGCTCTGCAAAGCGGCGAGGCGATCGGTCAACTGTCCCTGGCTTATCCCGAAATGACCATCGATGACGGCTACGCCATTCAGGAGGAGTGGACGCGGCTGCGGCTTGCGGAGGGGCGCCGCATTGTCGGCCGCAAAATCGGTTTGACGTCCCGTGCGATGCAGGTGGCAGTGCAGCTGGACGAGCCGGATTACGGCACTTTGTTTGACGATATGGTATTCGAAGCTGGGGGTGATATTCCCTTGGACCGTTTTATCGTGCCCATGGTGGAGGTGGAACTGGCGTTTTATCTGGGTGAGCGCCTGCAGGGCGAGCACATCACCTTAACCGACGTATTGCGCGCTACTGAATTTATCAGTCCGGCCATCGAAATTATTGACGCCCGTACCCAGCGGATTGATCCGGTCAGCGGACGACGGCGGCAGGTTACAGACACCATTGCCGATAACGCCGCCTGCGCAGGTATTATTACTGGCGGACGCCCTGTGCGGCCCATGGATGTGGACCTGCGTTGGGTAGGCGCCATTTTGTCACGCAATGGTGTAGTGGAAGAAACCGGTTTGTCCGCGGGTGTACTGAATCATCCGGGCAATGGCATCGTGTGGCTGGCGCGTCGGCTGGCGCGCCACAACATTGGTCTGGAGCCGGGGCAAATTATTCTCGGGGGTTCGTTTACGCGCCTGATGCCGGTGGAACGCGGCGATACGTTTCACGCGGACTTTGGTCCGCTGGGCAGTATGGGCTTTCGTTTCACCTAAAAGTATTCTCGGTACAGGTATTCGCCATGAGCTTAACCATGCCCATCAACACCTTTAAGCAAGCGTTGTTAGCCGGGGATTTGCAGCTCGGTGCCTTTCTCGGCCTGGCCGACGCCTACAGCGCCGAGCTGATGGCAAATACCGCCTTCGACTGGTTGTTGATTGACGCCGAGCACGGCCCCAACGATTTGCGTTCCATTCTTGCACAATTACAGGCGCTGGCTGCCTATCCGGTAAAGTCGGCGGTGCGCCCGCCGGATCACAATGCGACCACTATCAAACGGCTACTGGATATTGGTGTGCAAACTTTGTTGCTGCCGATGGTGGAGTCTGCTGAGCAGGCCCGGCAGCTGGTGCGCGCCATGCACTATCCGCCCGTCGGCGTGCGTGGGGTTGGCGGTGGTCTGGCGCGCGCAACCCACTGGAGTCGAGTGTCCAATTATGCGGATGCGGTTGCCGAGCAACTGTGTCTGTTAGTGCAAATAGAGACCCCGGCGGGACTACAGGAGCTGGAGGCCATCTGTAATGTGGACGGCGTGGACGGCGTGTTTCTGGGTCCTGCTGATCTGGCCGCAGCGCTGGGCTATTTCGGGCAACCGGGACACCCCGAGGTGAGTCGCGTCGTTGAACAGGCGCTGTCCCGTATTCGCGCCGCCGGTAAACCCGCTGGTGTGTACTGCGCCGATCCGGTAATGGCCGCCCGCTATCGAGAGCTGGGGGCCAGTTTTTTTCTGATCGCTGCGGACACGATCTTGCTGCGCACCGCGGCGGATGCTCAGGTGGCCCGCTTTCGGTCCTGAGGATGACCATCCGTTAGTGTGGTCCGTACTTTTACAAATTGCTGGCCAAGCGCCCAATTACGATTGCTGCAGCAAATTTACCGAGTAACCTATGGGCTCATTCGACAACACAAAAACCATCCGGCGGCTAAACCGCATTTTGTACGGCGATGGTGGGCACTGGGTGGGCGACGGGTTTCCAGTACGCACATTATTTTCCTACACCGATGCTGGCGCTGCACTGAGCCCGTTTTTGCTACTCGATTATGGTGGGCCAACTGAATTTCAGCCTACCCATGAAAAACGTGGCGTGGGGGCGCACCCGCACCGCGGATTCGAAACGGTGACGATTGTGTATCGCGGGCAGATAGAGCATCGGGACTCTTCAGGGGGCGGTGGCACGATTGGTCCGGGGGATGTGCAATGGATGACCGCGGCATCTGGCGTCGTACATGAAGAATTTCATGGGCGCGAATTCGCTCGTCTTGGCGGCACCTTTGAAATGGTGCAGCTATGGGTGAATTTGCCTGCCAGGGACAAGCTGACGCCACCCCGTTATCAGACTATTCTGGATGCGGACATTCCCACGATCAATTTGCCGGAGGCACAAGGCGCCGTGCGCATCATCGCCGGCGACTATGGGGGCGAGAAAGGGCCCGCCAAAACGTTCACCCCAATGCACGTCTGGGATATCAATATAACCAGTAACGCGCCGATTGAGCTGCCGGTTCCCGATGGCTGGACCGCGATGCTGGTGGTGTTGGAGGGGGCGGCAACAATCGGTGGTTCGGCGCAGGTGGATGTAGCACAGGTAGCGCTGTTTGACACCGCGGGAGACACCGTTGCAATAAGCGGCGCGCAGGGTTTACGCGCACTCTTGTTGTGCGGTCAACCGATCGCAGAGCCGATTGTGGGTGCCGGGCCATTTGTGATGAACACCGCTGCGGAAATTCGTCAGGCGATGCTGGATTACCAGAGCGGGGAAATGGGTCGCCTGGCGTAGTGACGGCACCGTTGATTTTCATCGAGACTCCTCAGGAGCAATGTTATGCGGCTATTCGAAATTGGCAGACTAGGTCTATGGAGCTGGGTAGATGCGCATAGTTATGCGCAGTGCATCGATCTCGCCCAGACAGCAGAAAAGTCAGGTTATGGGGCGCTGTGGGTTCCCGAAGCGTTTGGCCGCGATCCGTTTGTGATGCTGACAGTACTCGCACGGGAAACCGACCAGCTAGGGTTGGCGACCGGGATTGCTAATATCTACGCGCGCGACCCGATGGCCATGGTGGCGGCGCGCAATGCCATGAACGAGTTGAGCGGGGGGCGGTTTATTCTCGGTCTGGGGGTTTCCCATATGGAGCTCGTCACGTCGGTGCGTAAACACGAGTACGGCAAACCGGTTTCCACCATGCGCAACTATCTCGATGCCATGGAAAAAGCCACGTATACGGCACCCAGGCCAGCACGGGAAGGGCCGATTGTACTGGCTGCGCTACGGGAAAAAATGCTCGCGCTTGCCGGTCAGCGCAGTGCGGGGGCTCACCCGTATTTTGTTACGCCCGAACACACCGCTAGAGCGCGAGAGATTATCGGCCCGGACAGTTTTTTGGCGCCGGAGCAAAAAATATTGCGGATCAAAAGCGCGGCGGATGCGCGGCCGATTGCGCGCGGCTTTGTCAAGATGTACCTGGGTATGCAGAACTACCGAAATAATCTACTGACGTTGGGTTTTGCCGAAGACGACTTTGCAAACGGCGGCAGCGATCGGCTGGTGGATGCCATCGTCGCCTGGGGTGACGACGCGACCATTGCAAAACGTCTTGAGGCACACTGGCGCAATGGCGCCAACCACGTGTGCATGCAGCCGCTGCGCCCGGACGGCAAGCCTGGATTCGATCTCGAAGCGGTAAAGGCTTTTGCGCCAAATGGTTGACCTGACGCAACCGGTTGCGGGTTATTGGTACGGTGCGGCTCCATCTTTAGCCTATAGTTGGAGCATCCGCCGCAGTGCAGGATCTGGCTGGTGTTTGACGAGTTGTTGTTCTGAGGCTTACCGGCTTATTATTCTGAGTCTTACCGACCAAAAATTATCCGTTCGACAGGAGATACCCATGCAAGCACTTCCCCATGTCTACACAGTGCGCGCTTGTGCAGCGTCGACCGGAAAGCTACGGGTGGGCGCGGATCATTTGCCGTCACTCGAAGTGGCGCCGCCGCGGGAGTTTGATGGCCCGGGAGATCAGTGGTCACCTGAAGAGCTGCTGATGGCGGCGGTGTCGAACTGCCTGATTCTGTCGTTTAAAACCATCGCCGCTATCGCAAAACTTGACTGGCTTTCCATCGAATGCGAGGCGCGTGGGGAGCTGGATAAAGTCGGGCGCAAGATGCAATTTACCACGGTGACCATGAGTGCCAGTCTGGTGGTTCCCTCCCCGGATCTAGTGGATAAAGCCACCAAACTGCTAAATAAAGCCGAAGAAATTTGTATTATCAGCAACTCTCTGTCGGCGCAGTCGCATTTTACCTGCGCGGTTGTCCCACAGTAGCGGGTAGTCGTGGCGGCAGTGCGCGATCACGTTCACACAGTTATGACAGTACCGTTAATTTAACTCAAATGGCCTAAATGCTTTTTAACGGTTTGCAGGGTTGGTTTGAGTAACCGCGGCGTCGCGCAAACGATATTACCACTGGCCATGTATTTATCGTCGCCCTGAAAATCGGCCACCATGCCGCCAGCTTCCTTGACCAGTAATACGCCTGCGGCAATGTCCCAGGGCTGCAAAAACATTTCCCAGAAGGCATCGTAGCGACCGGCCGCGACATAGGCGAGGTCGAGTGACGCAGCACCCATGCGCCGCATACCGCAGGACTGTGCGGCGAGATCCCGCATGCAGTCGAGATAGGCGGGCATGTTGTCGAATTGACGGCCGCTGAAGGGAATACCGGTGGCGAATAGCGCACCCTCGGTTTCCACGCGGCCGGTCACCCGAATACGATTGCCGTTCAGCCGTGCACCGCGACCGCGACTGGCGGTAAATTCTTCCTGTTTGAAGGGGTCCAGAACGACGCCGTGCTCGATGCGCCCTTTGTGGCAGAACGCGATGGACACTGCAAAATGCGGAATGCCATAGATAAAATTGGTGGTGCCGTCGAGCGGGTCGATAATCCACACTGAGTCTTTGTCGGCACCCTCAATTTCACCGCTTTCCTCGCTCAGGATGCAGTGGTCGGGATAGGCTCTGCGCAACTGGGAAATAATTTCCCGTTCTGCGGCGCGATCAACTTCGGTAACAAAATCGTTGCGGGTTTTCTCGTCGATTTTGAGCCGATCGCGCTTTTGCAGCGCACGCACGATATCTTCTCCGGCGTCGCGAGCCGCGCGCAGCGCGATATTGACCATGGGTTCCATAGTGAGACCGATTATTACGGAGCTGAAAGGCCGCGCATTGTAGCAGGAAGGCCGTGGCTGGGGGAGATTTATGCGGGCACTCTGCTACAATGCGCCGCCCGCGAAGGGGGACAACATGCCCGAGCAACCTGTAAATAATCTTGCACCCGCTGATTCCGGTAATTTCGGTCGAATTCGCGTCGTGCTGGTGAATACCTCCCATCCGGGGAATATTGGCGCAGCGGCGCGGGCGTTAAAGAACATGGGATTGAGTCAACTCTATCTGGTGGCTCCTCAGGAATTTCCAGGCGATCGTGCGGTGTGGCGTGCCGCCGGTGCCGCAGATGTGCTCGAACAGGCGGTTGTTGTCGATAGCCTCGACGCCGCGCTGTTGGGTTGTGGTCTGGTTGTCGGTACCAGCGCCCGGGAGCGCAGTATTCCCTGGCCGCTACTTGATCCGCGGGAATGCGGCCAGCGCGCGTGGCAGGAATCTGCACGCCATCAGGTCGCGCTGGTATTCGGACGCGAGGATCGCGGGTTGACCAACGACGAGTTACAAAAATGTACTTATCACGTACATATTCCGGCGAACCCTGCTTATAGCTCACTGAATTTGGCAGCGGCAGTCCAGGTGCTGACCTACGAAGTAAGGATGGCGGCGCTGGCCGAGGCCGCCGGGCAGTTACCGCGACTGGATAATTGGGATCTGCCGCCGGCGAAGGTGGAAGATATCGAGCTGTATTTTGAGCATCTCGAACAAACCCTGGTGGATCTGAATTTTCACGACCCGGATAACCCGCGTCAGACCATGCCCCGTCTGCGGCGCCTGTTTGGCCGCATCCGTATGGACGAAATGGAACTGTCTATTCTGCGCGGGGTGCTGACCTCGATTCGCAATGCCGTACATCGCTTGAAAGGGCAGGAAAGTAAATAGTCCTGCTTGTATCTCCACAGGATATATAACGAATAATATGGAAACCTGTTCGGCTAGAAACCTACTAATACAGTCAATTATTTAGTTGACTAAAATACTAGGGTATTACATAATTGACACCAGCTCGTGAAGCCGAAGGGATTGACGATGAAATTGACCACTCGCGGCCGCTATGCGGTCACTGCTATGCTCGATCTGGCCCTGCACAACGGGCAGGGGCCTATCAGTTTGGCTGACATTTCCAGCCGACAGGAAATATCCCTGTCCTACCTGGAGCAGTTGTTCGCCAAACTGCGTCACGGCAAGCTGGTGCGCAGCGTGCGTGGTCCGGGCGGCGGCTATTGTCTGGCGTTGCCCATTGAGCAGATCAACGTGGCGGATATTATCGATGCGGTCAACGAAACCACCGACGCCACCAGTTGTGGCGGCAAGGGTGATTGTCAGCGTGGGGAAGTCTGCCTGACCCATCATCTGTGGGACGACCTCAGTCAGCAGATACATCAGTTTCTAAACAGTATTAGTCTCGCCAGCCTGATGGAGCAGCGTCGGGTCCTGCAGGTCAGCGAGCGCCAGAATCGGCGCAACGGGTTGCTCCCGGCGCAGCACAATTTAATCGACACCGCATCAATCGCCGTGTAGACGTTTGACACGGACGGCGTTGCAGATCGCAGCATAAGTTGCGGATTACTGGATAAATAGTTACGTAGTAGCTTGAGGATGTTAGGAGTTAGTTGCATGAAATTGCCAATTTACATGGATTATGCCGCGACCACGCCTGTGGATCACCGGGTTGCGGACAAAATGGCCCAATGCCTCACCAATCAGGGTGTGTTCGGCAATCCGGCGTCGCGTTCCCACTCGTTCGGCTGGCAGGCCGAGGCAGCGGTGGAAGAAGCCCGTCAGCAGGTCGCGCAGTTAATCAATGCCGATCCACGGGAAATCGTCTGGACATCCGGCGCCACCGAATCCGATAATCTGGCTATCAAGGGTAGCGCGCACTTCAACCAGCGTAAAGGTAAGCATTTAATTACCTCGCGAATCGAACATAAGGCGGTGCTCGATAGCTGTCGGCAACTTGAGCGTGAGGGTTTCGAGGTTACCTATCTCGATCCCGACAAAGATGGCTTTGTTACGCCGCAAGCGGTGGCGGATGCATTGCGGGACGACACCACGCTGGTGTCGATCATGCACGTCAACAACGAAATTGGCACCATCAATGATATTGCGGCCATCGGCGAAATTTGCCGTGCGCGCGGCGTGTATTTCCATGTGGACGCCGCGCAAAGTGTCGGCAAAGTTGCGATCGATATGGAATCGATGAAAGTGGATATGTTGTCAATGTCCGCCCATAAAATTTACGGCCCCAAGGGTATTGGCGCACTCTATGTGCGACGCAAACCACGGGTGCGTCTGGAAGCGCAGACCCACGGTGGTGGCCACGAGCGCGGCATGCGCTCTGGAACGTTACCCACCCATCAGATCGTCGGTATGGGCGAAGCTTTGCGCATTGCTCGCGAGGAAATGGATAGCGAAAACGCGCGCGTTCTAGGGCTGCGCAATCGTTTGTGGCAGGGCTTTAGTTCGATGGAAGAAGTGCATTTAAACGGTGCTCTGACGGGGCGCGTGGCGAGTAACCTGAATGTCAGTTTTGCCTATGTCGAAGGTGAGTCGCTGATCATGGCGCTCAAGGATCTGGCTGTGTCGTCTGGCTCGGCCTGTACGTCCGCCAGCCTTGAACCTTCCTATGTGCTGCGCGCGCTGGGATTGAATGACGAATTGGCACACAGCTCTATCCGCTTCAGTATCGGTCGTTTTACGACCGAACAGGAAATTGATTTTGCCATTAAAAATGTCATCAATGCGGTGGCTAAATTACGGGAGTTATCCCCGCTGTGGGATATGTATAAGGATGGTATCGATATTTCTGCCGTCGAATGGGCAGCGCACTGACACACAGGCTCGGCTTGAGGAGAGTGAAAAATGGCTTATAGCGACAAGGTACTGGATCATTACGAAAACCCGCGCAACGTTGGCAAGCTCGACGATAAAGCGGCGAATGTGGGCACCGGCATGGTTGGGGCTCCCGCTTGTGGCGATGTGATGCGCCTGCAAATTCAGGTCAGTGACGACGGCTTTATCGAGGATGCTAAATTCAAGACCTACGGTTGCGGGTCGGCGATCGCCTCCAGCTCGTTGCTTACGGAATGGGTGAAAGGTAAAACGTTGGCGCAGGCTGCGGAGATGAAAAATACACAGATCGCCGAGGAACTGGCCCTGCCACCGGTGAAAATTCACTGCTCGGTACTGGCTGAGGACGCAATCAAGGCGGCGATCAAAGACGTGCGCAAAAAGCGCGGTGAGATAACGGATTAATTTTTTTCGACGCTATTATGCACGGCGCCCATCGTTAACCGCGCCATGGTTAGCCGCGCCGTGCAAAACGAGTCGAGGGAAAATGTAGTAGCCTGACGTAGAGGAAGCAGTAGATGGCCATTTCGATGACACCAGCGGCTGAAACACATGTGCGCAACTATATTGCACAGCGCGGCAAAGGCTACGGGATTCGCGTTGGGGTGCGCACCAACGGCTGTTCCGGGTTGTCTTATGTGCTGGAATTTGTGGATGAAGTTGCTCCTGAAGACCAGGTATTCAAGTCCGGCGATGTCGAGGTTTTCGTCGACCCGAAAAGTCTGATTTATCTCGATGGTACGGAACTGGATTTTGTTCGGGAAGGATTAAACGAAGGTTTCCAGTTCAATAACCCCAACGTCAAAGATGCGTGCGGTTGCGGCGAGAGCTTTAACGTTTAATGGCTAAAATCGCGTCCATAAGTGTACGGCAGGTAGAGTGTTTTCACCGTCGTTGCGCCGGAACAATTAGACGTGAATATGTGTGCGTCAAGTTGGATTGTCTGTGGATGTAAGCAGCGATTACTATCGTATTTTTAACCTTCCCGAAGACTATCAGATCGACGCTGAGCTGTTGCAGCAGCGCTACCGCGAGATTCAGCGTGAGTGTCACCCGGATCGCTATGCTGGCAAATCCGCTCACGAACAGCGCGTTGCCGTGCAATATGCCGCGGTCATTAACCAGGCCTATACGGTGTTGCGTTCACCGGTACAGCGGGCGTCGTATTTATTGGAGCGCATGGGTGGCAACACGGATAATGAAAATACCACGGTGAACGATATAGATTTTCTTGCGCGGCAAATCGAATTGCGCGAGCGGTTGCACAGCGCAGAGGAAACTACCGATTCGCTCATGGAGCTGGAGGCCCTCAGCGACGAAGTGGCTCACGAATTTGCTCAACTGCAGACATTGTTTACCCAGCAATACAGGAATCACGACGTGCAAACGGCGACGCACACACTGGCTCAGATGCAGTTTTTCAGTAAACTGCTCGACCAGCTACACGACGCACAAGACGCGCAGGACGCTTAACAGGATCAGGTATTTTTCGGTGGCACTATTACAAATTTCTGAACCCGGTCAGTCGGCTGATCCCCATCAGCGTCGGCGTGCTGTGGGTGTTGATTTAGGCACGACAAATTCATTAGTGGCGGTGGTGCGTAGTGGCACCGTCGATACCTTGCCGGATAATCAGGGGCGACATCTGCTGCCTTCGGTAGTGCATTACGCCGCCCGTGGCGAGGTTGCCGTCGGTTGGTCCGCGAAGGCCGATGCCGCACGGGATCCGGTCAATACACTGGTCTCCGTGAAACGTTATATGGGGCGCGGGCAGGAAGCGGTATTTTCTCTCGGCAGCACAGCTTTGTACGAGCTTGCCCCCAGTGTCGGCGGTATGCCGAGATTCCGTACTGCCGCGGGCGACATCACCCCGGTGGAAGCGTCGGCAGAAATACTGCGCTGTCTGGTGGCGCGCGCGGAAGATGCCCTGGGCGGTCAAGTTGATGGCGCGGTGATCACCGTGCCGGCGTATTTCGACGATGCCCAGCGTCAGGCGACCAAGGACGCCGCGACCCTGGCGGGCGTAAAAGTGCTGCGGCTATTGAACGAGCCGACGGCGGCGGCGGTGGCCTATGGATTGGATCAGGGTAGTTCGGGCGTAGTGGCAGTCTACGATCTGGGCGGAGGGACGTTTGATATTTCGATTATGAGACTGTCCCGCGGGGTGTTCGAAGTGCTGGCCACCGGCGGTGATTCAGCACTAGGCGGCGATGATTTTGATCGCGCCCTGGCCGATTTACTACGCGCGCAAGCGGCGTTGCCCGACGCGCTAACGCCGGGGGAACAGCGCGGGTTGATGGATACCGCCTGTGCTGCCAAGGAAGCGCTGAGTGAGTGCGACAGTGTTGCGGTAAACGTGAATGGTTGGTCTGGCCAGATCGATAGACAACAAATGTATGCGGCGGTGGATGGCTTGATCGACAAAACTCTACAGGCCTGTAAGCGCACACTGCGCGACGCGGGTATTGGGTTGGATGACATTCTCGATGTGGTGATGGTGGGCGGTTCTACACGTATGCCCCGAGTCAGGGAAAAAGTAGAGGCATTTTTCCGGTGCAAACTGCGCGCCACTATCGATCCCGATCGCGTGGTGGCGATGGGAGCGGCGTTGCAGGCGGACGCTCTGGTGGGCAACAAATCAGGCGATGAGCTGTTGCTGCTGGACGTCATACCGCTGTCTCTGGGCGTGGAGACGATGGGCGGCCTCACGGAGAAAATTATTCATCGCAACACCACGATACCGGTGGCCAAGGCCCAGGACTTCACCACGTATAAAGATGGTCAGACGGCCATGGCGATTCATGTGGTGCAAGGAGAACGGGAATTGGTGGGCGACTGCCGGTCGCTGGCACGCTTTGAGCTGAAAGGTATCCCGCCGATGATGGCAGGTGCCGCCAAAGTGCGGGTGACCTATCAGGTCGATGCGGATGGTTTGCTGAGTGTCACGGCTCGCGAAGAGGGTAGCGGCGTGCAGACCCGGATTGAGGTCAAGCCGTCCTATGGGCTGGGCGATGACGAAATTAGCACTATGTTGCAAGATTCGTTTGCGCACGCCAAAGATGATTTGCAGGCGCGCGCATTGCGCGAGCGGCAGGTAGACGCGGATCGTCTGCTGGTCGATCTGGAGTCCGCATTAGCGCAGGATGGCGCGGCACTGCTAAACGACGAGGAGCACCGCCAACTGCGCGACGCGATGGCGGATCTGGTGAGCGCCCGTGCGCGGTGCACGGACCATCGCGAGCTGGCTCGCCAAGTGGAAAGTCTGGCGCGGGCCAGCGAACAATTTGCCAGCTTGCGCATGGATAACGCGGTGCGCAAGGCGCTCGCGGGTCATCGCCTCGAAGAGTTTGATAAGGAGACGTGAAGTGCCGACCATCGTTATTCTGCCCCACCCCGGACTATGTCCGGACGGCAAGGTGATAGAGGCTGAAGAGGGCGAAAGCATTTGTGCGGCGGCGCTGCGTCAGGACGTGGAAATTGAGCACGCCTGTGAGCAATCCTGTGCCTGCACTACCTGCCATGTGTACGTGCGCGAAGGTTTCGATTCCGTCGCTCCGGCGGATGATCTGGAGGAAGACTATCTGGACAAAGCCTGGGGCGTGGATCCCGATTCGCGGCTGAGCTGCCAAGCGCGGGTGGGCAGTGAAAATTTGGTGGTGGAAATCCCTAAATACACGATTAACATGGTGTCGGAACAACACTAGAGCGCGAATGACAATCTTTGTTTGAGGGGGTCGAAAATGGGGTTGAAGTGGACGGATATACTGGAGATCGCCGTTGCGCTAGCCGAAGCTTATACTGAGGTGGATCCACGCTACGTAAATTTTGTGGATCTGCGCAGCTGGGTGCTGGGGCTGGAAGAATTTGACGACGATCCACAGCGCTGTGGTGAAAAAATTCTGGAGGCCATTCAGATGGCCTGGATAGAGGAAGTCGAATAGAATGGGTCGGATATCTGGCTAAGGGCCACTTATGAGTTCCAAAGAAGAGCTCTACAAACTGCTGCTGGACTCATCGCCTTACGGCACAATGTTCTTCGCCTATGGAGTGTGTGTGGATTGTAACCCACGCGCCCAACAGCTCCTGGGATGTAGTAAGCGCGCCATTCTCGGAACCAGTCTCGACGATAATTGCAGCGACGAACCGGTAGCCCTGGCCGCGCTCAAGCGCCAGTTGAACAACGCGCTGGAAGACCAGCAGCAGCGCGTTCAGTGGGAACTGCGCGACGGCACCGGCAGCGAACAGATCACACTGGATATTCGACCGGTGGGTGACAGCGGCCGGGAATTGGTGGTAACTCTGTTTGCAGCGCTGGGGGGCGTCGCGGCTGACCGCGAGCAATCGCATGCTGCTGACGCAATAACGGCTCCTACAGCGCCCGTATCGGCAGCCACCGAACGCGACGCCAGCGCTCTGCAGGCACCGCAGACACCGCAATTGAAAGTCCCGGAGCCACTGGCTGCGGCGACAAACCCTTCGGTCGACCTCGCGGATAGTCCTGGGCAAACACCTGAATCTTTGACCGTGCCCGTGCTGGCGCTTGATACTGCCCCCACGACAAGTGCGACAGTGCGTGACAGTCACCCGCAACATGGGGATGACCAGACCAGTCGCGCGGCGGTACTGCATAAGTTATCGCGCGGCAAAAGCAGCGGGCAGGCGCCTCCACAGGAATATCCCACGGACCGCGATCTTTATTTCGACAATCTTACGCAGCTCCCCAATCGACAGTTGCTGATCGAGACCATTCGCCAGTATTTTCTGGAAAATGAAGATCGCGATATTTGTGCCGCGTTTTTGTTGGTCGATCTCGATCATTTCAAGGATATCAACGATTCCTGGGGCCACGCTGTCGGCGACCAGGTGTTGTGTAAGCTCGCCAAGGTGATTGCCATGTTGATCACCGAGCAGTCGATGGTAGCGCGCATGAGTGGCGACGAATTTTTGTTGTTTATTCCAGATATTGGGCAGACCCTTACCGAGGGCGCCGTACTTGCCCGGGATATGGCTACCAAGGTAAAGGAGCTGATCTCCCATCCGATTTTTTACGACGGTAACGAATTTATTCTTACCGCCAGTGTCGGCATCGCGCTGGTAAATGACCATAGCACCAGTGCCGAGCGGGCGTTGCAGTACGCCGATACGGCGATGTACGAGGCCAAACGCAAAGGGCGCAACGGCATCGCGTTTTTCGACCACAGTATTCGCGAAAAAGCACAGCGCCAGATTGGACTCAACACGCGCTTGCGCAAAGCGGTAGATAACCAGGAGTTCGCACTTTTTGTGCAACCGCAAATTTCCCTGGGGGACGGGCGGCTGGTGGGTGGCGAGGCGTTACTGCGTTGGGTTAACGCGGACCGCGTCACCAATATGCCATCGGAATTTATTCCTTTGCTGGAGTCGTCCGGACTGATTGTCGATGTTGGACACTGGGTTATTCGCACAGCCTGTGAGTACGTGCGAGGTTTTATGGATGATGGTTTGTGGGACGATGAGATGTGTTTGGGTATTAACATTAGTCCGCGCCAGTTCAATGATCCGCAATTGCTGGAGGTGATTCAACATAGCCTTGAAAGCTACAACGTCGACCCCCGGTATTTAAATTTCGAGGTGACGGAAAATCTGGTGATCGAAGATGTCGATGAAGCAATCTATAAAATGGAAGCAATCAAGGAGTTGGGCTCGTTGTTTTCGATCGACGACTTTGGCATCGGTTACTCGTCCATGATTTACCTGAAACGACTGCCGTTCGACTGGCTCAAGATCGATCGGGAGTTTATTCGCAACATTCACCGGGATCCGGAAAGTCGCGGTGTAGTGGAGGCCATTCTGGCAGTATCTCGCCAATATGGCCTGCAGGTAACTGCGGAGGGCGTGGAAGGCCCGGAATCACTGGAGATTTTGCGTAAATCCGGCTGCGATACCTACCAGGGTGCCCATTTCAGTATGCCGGTCCCGGTGGAGCGTTTTCGGGCCATGCTCGCCGCCTAGGCACGACTTTGTTGTAACCCCCTGTTCGCAAGAGTAAAATCCCACTCCCCTAAATGCTCCGAGCAGGTGCTCGTGGGCGCTACACGCTTTATCTTTTATCTGAATTACTTGGAGCGATAGATTCATGGCGACAGAAAGAACCCTCTCCATCATCAAACCCGATGCCGTTGCTAAAAACGTCATCGGCGACATTATCGGCCGCTTTGAGCAAGCTGGCCTGAAGGTCGTTGCCGCAAAAATGCAGCAGCTGTCGCGGGAGCAGGCCGAGGGGTTTTATGCCGAGCACAAAAATCGGCCCTTTTTCCCCGATCTGGTCGGGTTTATGACCTCGGGTCCGGTAGTCGTGCAGGTCTTACAGGGGGACAATGCGATTATTGCCAACCGGGATCTGATGGGAGCCACCAATCCCCAGGACGCCGCCCCGGGAACCATTCGCGCTGACTTTGCGGAAACGATTGATGCCAACGCGGTGCATGGCTCCGATTCCGTGGCGGCAGCGGAACGGGAAATTGCGTATTTTTTCGCGGACAATGAGATTTGCTCGCGCTAAACAAGGCCCTGATGACCGAATTCACAGCAACAAATATTACTGCACAGCGAATTGCCACGGATAGCACCCAGGAGCGGGTTAATGTGCTCGGCTTGTCCGCCGTAAAGCTGGAGGATTTCTTTGCGGCGCTCGGACAAAAGCGCTTTCGCGCCAAACAACTGCTGCAATGGATTCATCAGCGCGGAGTGATTGATTTCCAGCTGATGACGGATCTGTCCAGGGAATTGCGCGATACCCTGACGCAGATTGCCGAGGTACGACCACCACAGGTGGTAAGCCAGGTTGACTCCGCCGATGGCACACGCAAGTGGCTGGTGCGCACCGACAGCGGTAGCAGTGTGGAAATGGTTTATATCCCGGAAGGCGAGCGCGCGACGTTATGTGTTTCGTCGCAGGTCGGATGCGCGTTGGATTGCAGTTTTTGCTCCACCGGCAAGCAGGGATTTAACGGTGATCTGACCGCGGCGGAAATTATCGGCCAGTTGTGGATCGCCAACAGCTCCTTTGGCGGGTTTGCAGCCGGTGCTACCCGGGCGGTGAGCAACGTTGTCATGATGGGTATGGGCGAGCCTTTACTCAACTTTGACAACGTGGTCGATGCCATGAATTTAATGATGCACGACTGCGCTTACGGCCTGTCAAAGCGCCGCGTCACGTTGAGCACTGCGGGGGTAGTGCCGGCCCTTGATCGGCTCGGTGACGTCACCGACGCCTCGCTGGCTATTTCGTTGCACGCGCCCAATGACGCCCTGCGGGATCAACTGGTGCCCCTGAATCGCAAATACCCGATCGCAATGTTGTTGCTGTCCGCGCAAAATTATCTCAAAAAATTGCCCGATCAGCGACGCCGCATAACGGTTGAATATACCCTGATGGATCAGGTCAACGACCGTGCCGAGCAAGCCCGGGAGCTGGCGCTGTTGCTGCGAGATACACCCTGCAAAATCAACCTGATACCGTTTAATCCGTTCCCTGGTTCGGACTATCGACGGGTATCCAACAATGCGCTGCATCGCTTTAAGGACATCCTTATTCAAGCCGGGTACACTGTTACAGTGCGCACCACGCGCGGTGCCGACATCGCCGCCGCCTGCGGGCAGTTGGCGGGCGCAGTCAATGATCGCACGCGCCGTGCCGAGCGTTATAAACAGCGTGAATTGCAGGGTCAGCAACTACCGACAGGTAGCAGCGGGTGAATGGGATGAGGTTGAAAATTTCGGCGGCTCTATTGATGATCAGTTTGCTGCTGGTTAGCGGGTGTACGACCACTACCACCAGCAGCGGGCGCACCAAGTCGGCCGAACCTTCCACCAGCGATCGGCGCGCGCAGCTGCTGGCTGACCACATTCAGTTGGGCATGGGTTATCTCGGCGAAAATAACCGCGAATCCGCCCGCCATCATTTGCTCAAGGCACTGGAAGTCGACAGCCGCTCGGCCGGCGCACATGGCGGCATGGCCCTGTTATTTCAACTCGAACAGGAGTACGAGCTGGCGGACAGCCATTTTCGTAAAGCCATCAGTTATGACTCGGGGTTTACCTCTGTGCGCAATAACTACGGGGCGTTCCTGTATCGCCAGGGACGTTACGAGGAGGCCTACCAGCAGCTCGAAAAAGCGGCTTCCGACACGGCGTACGCTCGCCGTGCCCAGGTATATTCAAGCCTCGGTGCGACTGCCGCAAAGTTGAATCGGGCCGATCAGGCCCGTGACGCCTGGCTTAAAGCCATTAGTTTAAATCCCCGCCTGGCGCGACCGTATGTCGAGCTGGCCAGCCGCTATTTTGCCGACGCTGATTACGCGCGCGCCAAGGCCTACCTCGATCAGTATCACCAGTTGCACAAGCCCAGCGCCAGAAGTCTGTGGCTGGGCGTGAAATTGGAGCGAGAGTTTGGCAACAAGGATGGTGAGGCCAGTCAGGGACTCGCTTTGCGCAAATTGTTTCCTTACTCCGAAGAAGCGCTCGAATACAAGCGGTGGCTCGCCGGTGAGCGCTGACGAAAAGTCGGCGACCGTGTTTGATGCGGGGCTGCAATCCGTCGGCCTGGTGCTGCGTAAGAAACGCGGCGAGCGGGGTATGTCAATTGAGGACGTGGCGCGCCACACCGGTTTAACCCCCGGGGCGGTGAGTACCCTGGAAGCGGACGATTATGAGCGATTGCCCGCGGCGGTGTATGTGCGTGGCTATATTCGTCGTTATTGCTCATTACTCGAACTTGATCACGCACCTCTGCTAGCAACTTACGAAGCATTACAGGCCGAGTTCGAAAAGACCCGCGACAAAGGACAGCGCGTGAAAGTGAGCCAGAGTCAGGCGATGCGTAATCACTACCAGCCCGATCGACGGCGGGTCCACCTGTTGATGCTGGTCGCGGTGGCTGCGGTGCTTATTACCGCTGCCGTGGTGGTTGGCAAATGGCTTTATAAAGAGTACTCCGCGGCACTCGCAAACGGGCAATCGGCACTCGCGGCTGTGCCGGTAATGAGTGTGGTGACCGACGTGCGGGATCAGGCGTCCCTAATGCCCATACACAGCACCGCGCAAGTGCCAGCCGGTAACGAGACATTAGCAGTTGAGGTGGCGGTTGGCCCAGACTCTCCGGGCTTCGCAATAACCGATGCAACCGTTGCCGTCGAGGAAAACGCGGATGGAACGGCGCCGGGCGACATAGAGGCACCGGGCGGTGAAGTTGGCGGCGAACGTAACGAAACTTCGCCAGACGCGCCGGGACTTACACCGGCTCCCCCCGGTGCGCTTGAGCTGACCTTCGCACAGGAGAGCTGGGTTAAGGTGGTCGATGGTAACGGTGCAGTGCTGGTCATGGCGCAAAAATCTGCGGGTTCTCGGCTGTCGTTGAGTGGCCAGCCGCCTTTCAGTTTAGTCCTGGGCAATGCCCCCGGGGTGATGGTCGAATATCGGGGCGCAAGCGTTCCGCTGACGGATATTAATCCACAAACTCGTGCCGCGCGTCTGGTGGTGGGGCAGTAAGTAACTACGTATGAATGTCTATTCGCCAATCCAACGTCGCAAAACCCGCCAGGTGATGGTGGGGAACGTGGCGGTGGGTGGCGATGCGCCAATTTCCGTGCAAAGCATGACTAACACCGAGACCCTCGACGTGGTCGCTACGGTTGCCCAGATACAGAGTCTGTGCGACGCGGGCGCCGATATTGTGCGCGTGTCTGTGCCGAGTATGGCAGCGGCAGATGCGTTTGGGGAAATTCGTAAACAGGTGACCGTGCCACTGGTGGCGGATATTCATTTCGACCATAAAATTGCGCTTAAAGTGGCCGATTTGGGTGCCGACTGCCTGCGCATTAATCCGGGTAATATTGGTCGCGCAGATCGGGTTCGCGCCGTCGTTGAAAAAGCGCGGGACACCAATATTCCGATTCGCATCGGCGTCAACGCGGGCTCGCTGGAAAAAGACCTGCAACGCAAATACGGCGAGCCTACGCCCGCTGCGCTAGTAGAGTCGGCGTTGCGCCATATCGATATTCTGGAACGCATGGATTTTCACAACTTTAAATTAAGTATCAAAGCATCCAACGTGTTTATGGCGGTCGCCGCCTACCGACTGATATCTGCGCAGATCGATAACCCGTTGCACCTGGGTATCACCGAAGCCGGTGGTCTGCGTTCCGGAACCGTCAAGTCTTCAATCGGCATGGGCATGCTGTTGATGGAGGGCATCGGCGATACCCTGCGTGTATCGCTGGCGGCGGATCCAGTGGAAGAAGTAAAAGTTGGGTGGGACATGTTAAAAAGTCTGGGTCTGCGCAGCAAGGGCATCAATTTTGTCGCTTGTCCGAGCTGTTCGCGGCAGAACTTTGATGTTATCCAGACTCTCAACGAGCTAGAGCGACGCCTCGAGGATGTCACCGAGCCGCTGGACGTGGCGATTATCGGATGTATTGTCAATGGCCCGGGCGAGGCTAAAGTTGCCGAGATGGGTTTAACCGGCGGCGCGCCCAAAAACCTGCTGTATATCGATGGCAAGCCCAGCGTTAAACTCGGTCAGGAAAATTTAGTCGACGAACTCGAGCGCGCTATTCGCCACAAACTTAACGAAAAAGCGCTGGCGGCCAGTCGAATCATCGCAAAATCCTGATGAATAAATAACGAGCAATAATGTCGGAAAAAATACAGTCCCTGCGGGGCATGAATGATCTTTTGCCCGAGCAATCCCCCGGCTGGCAATATCTTGAGGCGACCGTTGCCCGATTGTTCGGTAGTTACGGCTACCGGGAAATTCGTTTTCCGCTGGTTGAAAAGACCGAACTTTTTCGGCGTTCGATTGGCGCGGTTACCGATATTGTCGAGAAAGAAATGTACACTTTTCTCGACCGCAACGACGAGAGCGTGACGTTGCGTCCTGAAGGCACCGCCGGCTGTGTGCGCGCCTGTGAACAAAACGGGTTGCTTTACAATCAGGTCCAGCGGCTCTGGTACAGCGGTGCAATGTTCCGCTACGAACGGCCGCAAAAAGGTCGTCTGCGACAGTTTCACCAGTTTGGCGCCGAGGTTTTTGGCCTGGATGGTCCAGACATTGACGCGGAATTGATCGTGATGACCGCGCGTTTATGGCGCACTCTGGGTATCGATCAACATGTTGAGCTGCAAATCAATTCCCTCGGCAATGTGACGTCCCGCGCGCGCTATCGCGAGGCATTGGTGGAATTTCTGAGCACCCGCCGAGAACTCCTCGACGCCGACAGCCAGCGGCGTCTGGATACTAATCCGCTGCGTATATTGGACAGCAAAAACGCAGATACTCAGGCGCTACTCAATACCGCGCCGACCCTGCTGGATTTTCTGGACGCTGAATCGCAACAACATTTTGCCGCGTTGCAGCAATTATTGAATGCCGCTGGTGTGCCTTACCGTATTAATCCGCGGTTGGTACGCGGGCTGGATTATTACGGCAAAACGGTTTTTGAATGGGTGACCGACAGTCTGGGCGCCCAAGGCACGGTGTGCGCGGGTGGGCGTTACGACGATCTGGTACAACAGCTGGGAGGTAAAGCAACGCCGGCGGTGGGTTGTGGTCTGGGCGCGGAGCGACTGGTGCTGTTGCTTGACGCCGTGGGAGCGCTACCGGATAGTGTCGCCCGGCAATTGGACGCCTATCTGGTCGCGGTTGGCGATGTTGCGCCAGCGGCGTTGGCATTCAGCGAACGGTTGCGCACGGCCTGTCCCCATGTGCGTCTCCAGAACCATTGCGGCGGTGGTGGGTTCAAACAACAGATCAAGCGGGCGGACCGCAGCGGCGCACAGGTTGTGCTGATATTAGGCGAGGATGAAGTGGCGGCGGGAAAGGTAACGATAAAATATTTGCGTCGCGAAGCGGCCCAGCAAACCCTGTCGGAAAGGGACGCGGTAGCACTAATGAACCGGGAGTTTGCGAGTAGTCCTTAGGCAGGTCAAACGGGCGCTGTGGATGTTGATTAGCGCCCCGGTTACGAAAAATTGAACGTTAACAAAGTTAGGGCATTTAACAAGGTGGAATTTAATTGTGGCCGATCATCTCACTGAACAAGAACAGATGGAAATGCTTAAGCGCTGGTGGAAGGAGCGCGGCGCTCAAACCCTGTTATTAGTCGTCCTGGGCGTGGGCGGCTGGTTTGGCTGGCACCAATGGCAGGATTATAGCGATAGCAAAGCCCAACAGGCTTCGCTGCTGTACGATGAAATGTTGACTCTGGCAACAGCTACGGACGAGCTGAATCCAGAGCAACGCGCCAGAGTAAACGAATTGGCAGGTGTCTTGAAAGAACACCACGGGCGCAGTCAATACGCGCACTATGCAGGTCTGGTGCTGGCGCGCATGGCGGTCCTTGATCAGGATCTGGAAGCAGCGGAAACTGAATTACGGGCGGTTATGCAAGCGGCTGATGACGAACTGGCGGCAGTAGCCGGCCTGCGACTGGCACGAGTCCTGGCGGCGCGCGGTGCGTACGCAGAGGCGCTGACGCTACTTGAACAGGACGCGCCGACTCCTCTGGCGAGTCAGTATGCTGAGGTGCGCGGCGATATTCAGGTGCTAAGTGGCGATCTCGTTGCGGCGCGCGCTGCCTATCAGCTGGCGCTCGATACCCTCGGCACGCCCGACGATAACGCCCGCGCCGTACTGGAACTCAAACTCAATCAGGTGTTGCTGGGCGATGTAACACCACAATCTGATGCGGACGTGGTTTCCGAGGAGAATGCTGAATGAAACACCTGTCGTGGCTGTTATGTGTGATCCTGCTGTCCGGTTGTAGTGCGTTGAAATTCTGGGAGAGCGACGATGCAGACGACGAGGATAGCCCCACAAAAATGGCCGAGCTGGTCAGTTTCGATGAGGAGATTACAGTGCGCAAGCAATGGCGCACCGGCATTGGTGGCAGCCAGAAAGGCTATTTAGCCACGCTGCATCCCAGCATCGACAGGCAGGTGCTGTACGCCGCGACCCACGAAGGGGCCGTACTGGCGCTGCGCACCGAGGATGGCGATAAACTGTGGCGTACCGAGCTCGACATATCGCTTAGTGGCGGTGTGGGTTTGGGTGGCGGCATGGTCCTGGTGGGCAATGCTGATGGCACGGTCATTGCGCTGGACGCAGAAAGCGGCGCCGAGCGGTGGCGTGTGGTGGTTAGCAGCGAAGTGTTGGCCGCACCCTCTGCCAATGGCGATATCGTTGCCGTGCAAACTCAGGACAGCAAACTATATGGCTTGTCAGCCGCCACTGGCGAGGTCGTATGGCGCTTCGATGTGGATGTGCCGGTACTGACACTGCACGGTACGGGTTCTCCGGTCGTCACCGACACGATGGTGGTGGCTGGCTTTGCGAGCGGTAAAGTATTTGGTGTCGAAGCCAGCACCGGCACGTTGTTATGGGAGAGCCGCATTGCCGTGCCCAAGGGGCGCACCGAACTGGAGCGTATGGTGGACGTCAATACACCGTTACTGAAGGATGATGTCATTTATGCGTCCAGCTATCAGGGCCGTGTGGGTGCGCTGAGTCGCGGCACCGGGCGCGAACTCTGGTTTCAGGAAAGCTCCAGTGTGCTGCGCCCCGGTTATGGTCTCGATCAGGTGTATGTCGTGGAAAGCGATGACCGGGTGCGTGCGTTGCGCGCCAGTAGTGGGCAGGAACTGTGGAGCAACCCGCAGTTAAAAAATCGCAAACTGAATGCGCCGGAAGTGGCGGGTGGCTATCTGGCGGTGGGCGATAACGAAGGGTATCTGCATGTACTGTCTCAGGTGGATGGACATTTCGTGGCGCGCATTCGCGTCGACAGCGCCGGGCTGACCGTGCCGATGTCCGCCGACGGCGAGACGCTGTACGTGCTGGACAACGGCGGCGATATCACCGCTTACCGCTTCGAGAACAAATAGCGCCTGTACTTCCGCGCCCGCAGGTTTGGGCGCTGAAGTATGCTCAGCGGTGCACGCAGCTACCGGGGGGTAGTTCTTGTCTGTTTGCGCGGTCGAGAGTTTTGGCGGTGTGCAAAGTTTTGGCGGTGTGCAAAGTTAGTCTCAAGTGCCCCATTCGGGTAGAATGCGGCCTCATTCATGTATTGATACGTCGTCTACGAATCCCATGTTGCCTGTTATCGCCCTGGTGGGGCGCCCCAATGTCGGCAAATCCACGCTGTTTAATCGCCTGACCAAATCCCGCGATGCACTGGTGGCCAATTACCCCGGACTGACGCGAGACCGACAGTACGGCGAAGGGCTGCTGTTCGGGCGCCGTTTTATGGTGGTCGATACCGGCGGCATCGGCGGCGATGAACAGGGTGTGGATGCGGCGGCTGCCGCTCAATCCCGTCTCGCTATCGAAGAAGCGGACGCGGTTTTTTTTGTAGTAGATGCCCGCGCTGGACTGGCGGCGGGGGATCACGCCATTGCCGCCCATCTACGGCAGTTGGGCCGACCAGTGTTCCTGGTGGTTAACAAAATTGACGGCGTTGATCCGGACGCCGCGCTGGCGGATTTTTATGCTCTGGGTTTTGCCGATTTGTTGCCAACGACGGCGACGCATGGGCGTGGCGTTAAACAGTTGATGGAGCGTCTTTTTGCCGCATTTCCAGCAGATATAGAAATTGCCGCGCCACAAACCGCTGGCGACAGTATTCGCATTGCCGTAGTGGGGCGCCCCAATGTGGGCAAGTCGACGTTGGTAAACCGCTTGCTGGGGGAGGAGCGCGTGGTGGTGTTCGACGAGCCGGGCACGACGCGGGACAGCATTTACATCGATTACGAACGCAATGGACAACGCTACACGTTGATCGATACGGCGGGGGTGCGGCGGCGCAAAAATGTCAAATCTACGGTGGAAAAATTTTCCATCGTGAAAACCCTGCGCGCTGTCGATGATACCAATGTTGTGGTGTTGCTAATCGACGCCCACGAGGGCCTGGTGGATCAGGATATGCATCTGCTGGGCCACGCCCTCGATGCCGGGCGCGCGATGGTGGTGGCGGTAAATAAGTGGGATGGCGTTGCGCCACAGCAGCGCGAGTGGATAAAAACCGAATTGCAACGGCGTCTGCGCTTTGCGGAATTTGCCGACATACATTTTATTTCTGCGTTGCACGGCACTGGGGTGGGGAATCTGTATAAATCCGTCCAGCAAGCGTATCGCGCCGCAACCGACACGCTTAGCACTAACCGTTTAACCCGCGTCTTGCAGGACGCGGTGACGGAGCACGCGCCGCCGATGGTACACGGGCGACGCATCAAGTTGCGCTATGCCCACGCGGGGGGTCGCAACCCGCCGGTAATCGTTATTCACGGCAACCAGACCGACGCTGTCCCGGAGCATTACGTGCGCTATCTGGAAAAAACTTTTCGTCGTGCGCTCAATCTGCACGGCACGCCACTGCGCATTCAGTTGCGGTCAGGGGAAAATCCGTACGCGGACCGCAAGAATAAACTCAGCCCCGGTCAGCCCGGCAAACGCCGTCGCCCAGTGGCTCGCGCAAAAAAATAAACCGTGCGCTAACCGGCGGCGCCAGTTGCGTTTATGGTGAAGCAGGTTGGCGACGGGCCAGAAGTTTCTCTATTTCGTCCATCAACCGGTTGGCGCGGCGAATCACCGCCTGGTAAACCGCGGGAGTAGCCATGTCCATCCCTGCACGATTCAGAATATCGTAGGGGTAGTCGGAGCCGCCAGCCCGGAGGATGGACAGGTACGCCGAGCGTTCGCGGTCTCCGCCCGCCAGAATTTTTTCAGTCAAATGGTACGCAGCCGCCAGCGATGTGGCGTACTGGTACACGTAAAAATTGCGGTAAAAATGCGGAATGTAAGCCCACTCCACGGTGTAGGCTTCGTCGATCTCCATAATCTTGCGGTCGTGGCCGTGGTAGCGTTTAAGCAGATCGCCGTACAGGTTGTTTAAGATGTCCGCTGATAGCGCACCACCCTGTTCCACCCGCTGGTGAATGGCGAGTTCAAATTCGGCAAATTGGGTCTGGCGAAAAAAAGTACCGCGTATGCCCTGCAGCTCCTTAAATAAAAAATACAGTTTTTCATCGTCGCTGGTGGCGTTTTCCCGCAAATATTCATACAGCAGCACTTCGTTGGCGATGGAAGCGATTTCTGCGATAGAAGTCGGGTAATCCGCTTTCTGAAATGGCTGACTCTCGTTGGCCAGCAAACTGTGCATGGCGTGACCCCATTCGTGGGCGAAGGTCGAGAGGGATTCGAAATCGTCATTGTGATTGAGCAATACATAGGGGTGGACATCGTAGGCGGCACCCATCACGTAGGCACCACTGGATTTGTTGTCGCGAGGATAAATGTGCATCCAGTTTTGCGACAGGGCCCAACGCAATTTGGCGACGTATTCCGTGCCCAGTGGCGCCAGCGCCGCGACGATAATGCGGCGGCTTTCGGCAATGCCATAATGGGTTTGAATATCGATAACCGCGGGGTAAATATCGTAATACTGGCTGTCCGCGACACTTAACATACGCGCGCGCAGCGCCAGGTAACGATGCAGGGTGGGGAGGTTACTATTAACGGTACTAATCAGTGTGTGGTACACCGTGTCGGGAATATTATCCTCGGCCAGTGCGGCGTGCAGGGCGGAGGGGTAATGGCGTGTTCGGGCGCGAAAGATATTGGCTTTGGTGTTGCCTTCGAGGGTGGTCGCCAGGGATTGCTGAAAATCCCGATAGGATTGCCAGAACTGGTCGAACACCAGCTTGCGATCCGCGCGGTTCGCAGCGGCGCGATATTTGGCGTAGACGGAAGCGGTCAGATTTACCGTAGTGCCGTCCGCGAGCGTCACCTGCGGGCGCGGCATTTCGGCGTTGTTCAGCACATCGTAGATATCGGCCGCCGCCAGCAGGGGATTATCCGCCGCAGCCAGTATTGACTCTTCCGCAGCCGACAACAAATGCCGACCCTTGCGCAGGGCATTGCGAATCAGAAAATCGTAATCCGCGAGGCGCTGTTCTTCGCCCTGCATGCGCGCCAGCGCGGGCGCGCCGATATGTTGCAACGCGGGTTCGACAAAGCTGACCGCTTGTTCGAACTTGCTGTAGAGGGTTTGCGCGATAGACTGCCGTTCTCGATAAGCGGAATTACTGAGGTCCGTGTCTTTGGCCAGGAAGCTGTAGGTGTAAATTCGCCACACTTCTTTATGCGCGGCCGTCATTTTTTCGAGGCAGGTGGCCAGCTCGCTCGCGCTGCGCGCCATTAAGTTTTCGCATTGCAATAAGGCGTCGATTTGCTTGTCCAGTTTTTGACGCGCCGCATCCCAGGCCGGGACGTCCGCGTACAGATCAGCGAGATCCCATTCCTTTGGCTGCGCAGTAACCGCTGTGCTCGTCACAAGGAGGCAGGTAACTAGTAGAGAAAAAACGAGACCATTAGTTTGTCTGGTTGTAGTTTGTCTGGTTGGCGACCTTGTTGATTTTATTTTGCGGTACATTAACGCTCTCGCTTCCTGGATTGATGGTGTATTTGTGCAACAACACAATCGAGACTGCCGTCAACAACCGTGATTGTCAGGTGATTTCCTGTCTGCGCCTGGGCTATATGGCTCACCACCTGTTGGCCACTGTCCTGCACAATGGCGTAACCTCGTTCCAGAGTGTGCAGCGGACTCACGGCCTGTAAAAGGTTACTCATGTTAGCGAGCTGTTGGCGCCGGTGTGTCAGGGTGCGCTGGACGGCGCGCTTTAGATTGTCATGGGTGTGTGTAAAGCGTACCTGTAATTGATGTAGGCGGTGCTCGGGTCGCTGCGCTTGCAGGGCGTCGCCGCCCTGACGTAGATCGGCGCGCTTGCGCCGCAGGCTGGCGGTGATGACATTGGCAAGACGAATTTCCAGGTGATCGAGATGTTGCGCCCGCGCTGCAAGATGATCCCGTGGATGGCGTAGACGTTTGCCCAGCCAGTGTACCTGTTGCCTGGCGCGTTGCAGGTGCTGCTGCGCCTGCTGGGCAAACCATCGCGCATAGCCGCTGATAGTGGCGTATAGCTCCACCCCATCCGGGGTCGCTAGTTCGGCGGCGGCCGAGGGGGTTGGCGCGCGTGCGTCGGCGACAAAATCGACGATGGTGGTGTCGGTCTCATGGCCGACCCCGGCGATGATCGGAATGGCACTGGCAGCCACCGCACGGGCCACCGCCTCTTCATTAAAAGACCACAGGTCTTCCAGAGAACCCCCGCCACGACACAGGATAATCACATCGCACCGTTGGTGCTGGTTGGCAAGGTCGAGTGCCGCAATAATCTGCGCAGCGGCGGCAGCACCCTGCACCGCAGTGGGGTACACCACCACCGGAATGACAGGGAAACGCCGCTGTAACACGTGTAAAACATCGTGCAGGGCAGCGCCACTGGACGAGGTAACTATACCGATATGTCGCGGAAATAGCGGCAGGGCACGTTTGCGTTCGGCTGCAAACAGACCCTCGAGCGCCAGTTTGTTTTTCAGCGCGTCGAACTGACGCTGCAGCGCGCCGTGGCCGGCCTGCTCAATGTGTTCGACAATCAGTTGGTAGTCACCACGGTTCTCGTACAGTCCCACGCGCCCGCGCACCAGTACCTGCATACCGTCCGCAGGGCGCAGCGTGACGTTCCGCCCCCGTTGACGAAACAGGGCGCAGCGCACCTGCGCGCCGCTATCCTTGAGGGTGAAATACCAGTGCCCGGATGCGGGTTGCGCAAGGTTGGTCAATTCACCTTCCACCCAAATGATCGCCAAATGGGTCTCCAGTAACTGGCGAACCTTGCGATTTAATGCGCTGACTGTATAAACCTGGCGCTGCTCTGTGCTCGACGTTTGCAGTTGCATGGTGTCCATTGTAGGTGATGTCAGTGCAACAAGGTGATGTCAGTGCAACAACAAGGGAAGATTTCGGGCGCAGTTTTATTTCAGTTTACCGCGTGGGTGGGCATCGCTATAATGTCGCGTTTCCTCCATTCCACGGGTCAGAGACAGACCGCTATGTTGCGAATTGATCAGGAAGCACTCACCTTTGACGACGTTCTGCTGGTGCCCCGCTATTCGGAGGTGGTGGCCACGGATGTTAGTCTGCGCACGCGTTTGACCCGCGCCATTAGCCTCAATATTCCGCTGGTATCCGCGGCTATGGATACGGTGACCGAAGCGCGTCTGGCGATCGCGCTCGCCCAGGAAGGCGGGATCGGCATTATTCACAAAAGCATGAGCATCGAGCAACAGGCACTCGAAGTGCGTGCCGTCAAGAAATTCGAGAGCGGCGTGGTCAAGGACCCGATAACCATCAATGCCGACGCGTCCATTCGCGATCTGATCAGTCTTACCAAGATACACAATATTTCCGGGGTTCCCGTGCTGCGTGATGGCGAGCTGGTGGGCATCGTCACACGGCGCGACGTGCGCTTTGAAACCAATCTCGATGCGCCTGTAGAGACCGCGATGACCCCGAAGGATCGCCTGGTCACGGTCAATGAAGGAGCCAACCCCGGGTTGATAAAGGGTTTGCTGCACAAGTACCGTATTGAAAAAGTATTAGTGGTCAACGAACAATTCGACCTGCGCGGCCTGATTACGGTTAAGGATATCGATAAGGCCGAGCGTTTCCCCAATGCCTGCAAGGACGATCAGGGACGTTTGCGGGTGGGCGCGTCCGTCGGCACCAGCGCGGATACCGATCGGCGGGTCGATGCCCTGGTAGCGGCGGGTGTTGATGTGCTGGTGGTGGACACTGCCCACGGCCACTCGCGTAATGTGATCGAGCGCGTCCGCCAAATTAAGCAAGCGTACCCGGATGTGCAGGTCATCGGTGGCAACATAGCGACTGCCGAAGCGGCCCTGGCGCTGGCCGAGGCGGGTGCCGATGGCGTTAAGGTGGGTATCGGCCCCGGCTCCATCTGTACGACGCGTATCGTAACTGGCGTTGGTGTGCCGCAAATTTCCGCAGTGGCCAACGTGGTGGCGGCCTTGCAGGGCACTGACATTCCAGTGATCGCTGATGGTGGCGTGCGCTTTTCCGGCGATATCGCCAAGGCGATTGCCGCCGGGGCGCACTGCGTCATGATGGGTTCCCTGTTTGCCGGTACGGAAGAAGCGCCAGGCGAAATAGAGCTCTTCCAGGGGCGGACCTATAAGTCTTATCGTGGCATGGGGTCTCTCGGAGCAATGGCGCAGAATATGGGCTCCAGCGACCGCTATTTTCAGGATGCCAGCGCAGGTACAGAAAAGCTGGTGCCGGAAGGTATCGAAGGTCGTGTGCCTTACAAAGGCTCAGTGTCGGTGATTATTCATCAGATGATGGGCGGCGTGCGCTCGGCCATGGGTTATACCGGCAGCCCCGATATCGAAACCATGCGTCGCGAGCCGGTATTTGTGCGGGCTACTTCGGCGGGTATTGGCGAGAGTCATGTGCACGACGTCAGTATTACCAAGGAATCGCCCAACTATCCGGTGGGCGGACGCTGACAGGTGAGTTGGACAAGGCGGTGACTTTTGATCATTGTTGCGTAACAACTGCACTGTCAGGTGATTTGCAGTGAACAGTAAGCGGGGCCGGGAGGCTCCGTTTTGCTTTCGGGGCGGTGCTCAGTTTTACTTGGTACCTCCTCGAAAATAATCGAATAGCGGGATGTTAATGAAAACAGATATTCACGCGGCAAAAATACTGATCCTCGATTTCGGGTCTCAGTATACCCAACTGATTGCGCGCCGTATTCGCGAGATTGGGGTGTACTCGGAAATCCGCGCCTTCGATATCTCGGAGAGCGACATTCGCGAGTTTGCGCCGAGTGGCATTATTCTGTCTGGCGGCCCCGAGTCCACAACCGCTGGACAAGCGCCCCGAGCGCCGATGGTAGTGTTCGAATTGGGCGTGCCGGTGTTGGGCATTTGTTATGGTATGCAAACCATGGCCGTGCAACTCGGTGGTGCTGTCGAATCATCCGAACAACGTGAATTCGGTTACGCGCGGGTTAATGTGCGCGGGGCCAGTGCGCTGTTTCGCGACATCAGCGATCACGTCGATCCCGAGAACGGCGCAGCGCTGCTCGATGTGTGGATGAGTCATGGGGATAAGGTGGTGCAAATGGCGCCCGGCTTTACTGTCGTGGCGTCCACCCCCAGTTGCCCGATAGCAGCGATGAGCGACGAGCGTCGTCATTTTTACGGTATTCAGTTTCACCCCGAAGTCACCCATACCCTGCAGGGCAAGCGCATCTTTGAACATTTTGTGCTGGACATCTGTGGTTGTGATGCACTGTGGACCGCCGCACATATTGTCGAAGACGCGATCGCGCAAGTGCGTGCGCAGGTGGGGCTCGACAAGGTGCTGCTTGGATTGTCCGGTGGTGTCGATTCCTCCGTAGTGGCTGCATTGTTACACCGCGCCATCGGCGACCAGCTCACCTGCGTGTTTGTCGACAATGGCCTGCTGCGTAAAAACGAGGGCGATCAGGTGATGAACATGTTCGCCCGCCATATGGGCGTAACCGTGATCCGTGTCGACGCCCAGGCGCTGTTTCTGGACAAACTGGCGGGGGTCGAAGACCCCGAGGAAAAACGCAAGGTAATTGGCAATACGTTTATCGAAGTCTTTGATCGCGAAGCGACCCGGTTGGAAGACGTGGGTTGGCTGGCTCAGGGAACCATCTACCCCGATGTAATCGAATCCGCTGCATCCAAAACTGGCAAAGCGCATGTCATCAAGTCCCACCACAATGTCGGCGGTCTGCCGGAGGTGATGCAGATGCAACTGGTGGAGCCCCTGCGGGAATTATTCAAGGACGAAGTGCGCAAAGTGGGTCTGGAACTGGGCTTGCCCTACGATATGGTGTATCGCCATCCTTTTCCAGGACCGGGCCTGGGCGTGCGCATTCTCGGCGCGGTCAACAGTCGCTACGCCGACATCCTGCGGGAGGCCGACGCGATATTTATCGAAGAACTACACGCCGCCGATCTGTATCACAAAACCAGTCAGGCCTTTGCGGTGTTTTTGCCGGTTAAATCGGTAGGGGTAGTGGGCGATGCGCGCCGATACGAGTATGTGATTGCGCTGCGCGCAGTGGAAACCGTGGATTTTATGACTGCGCGCTGGGCGCATTTGCCTTACGAATTTCTTGAGCGCGTATCGAGCCGCATCATCAACGAAATATCCGGTATTTCCCGCGTCGTCTATGATGTGTCCAGCAAGCCGCCGGCGACCATTGAGTGGGAGTAGCCGGTACTGCCAGGCAATGTCTGGCACTGGCTGGCATCACCGCTGAGGCCTCAAGATCCCGCAGCTGAGCGATAGAAGACTGCATAGAAACCCAGCATCGCAAGGACGCGGATCATGCCTCACGCTGTGGCGGCTTCTGCGGCGTCAGATTGAGTTCAGCCACCAAGCTCCCCACCGAGGTGACGCTCAGTCGAACGTCGAACTTTTTCAAAATCAGTTCGCCCACCATCGCACGCGTCCACAAACCGAAATCAAAACCATACTGCAGCGGATTCTTGCCATTGACCCAGCGAAATACCTGGCGCTTCTGGATCGGGGCTGAGGAAGGCGTACGCGCCGACAGTATCCCGGTGGATCTGCTGGCCGCCTCCGGCGCGGGTCTGGACCCCGAGATTTCCTCAGCGGCGGCGCGCCTTCAGGCACATCGGGTTGCTGCCGCCCGTGGCGTGGCGTTACAAACTGTCCTGGAAGCCATAGAGCGGCATACCCACGGCCCTCAGTGGGGCGTCTTTGGCCAGCCGCGTGTGAATGTTCTCTTACTGAATCTAGCGCTTGACCATCTCGCTATTAATGCGAAAGATCATCAATAATGATTTAAAAACACAACACTATGCAGATTTTAAGACCATTTAATACCTCAATGAGGGCCAAAGCGCGCTGGGGAGCCAGCCATGGATGAACGATCCGGTCACGTTGACGCACTCTTGCAACGCATCAAGGATAAAGAGAGTGGCCGGCTCACAGTTTTTCTCGGTGCCGCACCGGGTGTAGGGAAGACCTACGCCATGCTCAGCGCTGCCCGGGAACGGCAGCAGGCAGGCGTGGATTTGGTTGTGGGCCTGGTTGAAACCCATGGCCGCAGCGCCACAGAAGCCATGCTGGACAAAATGGAAATACTGCCCCGCACGGCAGTCGATTACCGCAATACGACCCTGACGGAGTTCGACCTGGACGGCGCGCTGGCGCGACACCCGCAACTGATACTGGTGGATGAACTGGCGCACACCAACGTCCCCGGCAGCCGCCATAAACGCCGCTATCAGGATATTGCCGAGCTGCTCAGCGCCGGTATCGATGTCTATACCACGGTCAACATCCAGCACTTGGCCAGTCTCAATGATCTGGTATTGCAGATTACCGGGGTTCGGGTGCGCGAAACCGTGCCTGACCAGTTTGTGGATGACGCCTACGAAATTCTCTTTATTGATTTGCCCCCGGCCACACTGATCGATCGCTTACAGCAGGGTAAGGTTTATCTGCCGGAGTATGCGCGCTCGGCGCTGGATTCGTTTTTTTCCCCGGCCAACCTGACGGCGCTGCGGGAACTGGCTATGCGCGAGGTTATGGAGAGGGTGGATGCGCGGCTAACAACCGAACTGCATGCCGATGCCAAAGGACGCACCTTCGCAATTCAGGAAAAGCTGCTGGTGCTGGTCAGCCAGAATAGTGATCACGAGTATCTGATCCGCATTGCCCGCCAGATTGCCGACCGGCGCCGGATTCCCTGGACCGTGGTGTGGGTGGACACCGGCCGTGTGGCCAGTCGTCAGTCGTCGTTGCGCTTACAATCGGCTTTTTCCCTCGCTCGCGAGTTGGGCGCCGAGACCGAGACCTTGCGCGGCCCCAGCACCTACCAAACCATTGTGCCGTTTATTCAGGAGCACCGTATCAATACGGTGCTGGTCGGGGGCGGCACAGGTAGTCGATTACGGTTCTGGCGCAAACGGCTCTATCAGCAGTTGATCGAATCCGGTCTGCCGCTAGAGGTTTCGGTGATTCGCCCACCGGAAGGTGTCTTCCGCAAACCGGCACAGTTGTTACCGACCGGCGTTTCGCCTTGGGTTTCCTGGAAAGCCCAGGGTTTTGCCGTGTTGGCGGTGGTGGTCGCCACGGCAGTAGCTGTTCCTCTGGAGCTGGTGGTCGTCAACACCACGCTGGTGCTGGTGTATGTGTTGGCGGTTGTGGCCATCGCGCTACAACATGGCTGGCGTCCGGCAATTACGGCATCAATTCTGGCCTTTCTGAGTTTCAATTTCTTTCTCACGGAACCGCGTTATACCTTCCATGTGACGCGTCAGGATGAATTGGTCACGCTGTTTTTTCTGTTGGTGATTGCCTTGGCCTGTGGGCCGGCGGCCTCCCGGATTCGACGGCAGTTTATTTTATTGCATGATGCCAATCGTTACTCCGAAGCCATGCGAATGCTGGGGCAGGCGCTGTCAGTCGCCGAAGACCAGACCGCCATCTGGAAAGCGGTACACAAGGTGATTGCAGAAACGCTGCCAGTGGAGTGCGTGATTGTGCCCACTAACAGCGAGATGGAGCCCTGGCCCAGCAACGTGAGACTCTTCAGCCCAGTGGACATGGCGGCCATTGAATGGACCTGTCGTAACCATAAAATATCAGGCCGTTTCAGCGACACATTGAATGCTTCACAGTGGACTCTGTTTCCGATCAGCAAGGATAAACAGAGCATTGCCTGTGCTGCCCTCAAATTCCCGGACTCAGCCACGGTCCTCACCCCGGATGACAAGGCACTGATCACCGCGATCGTCAACCAGGGTGCCGATACCTGGCGCCGTACTCAATTGGTCAGAGAACTGGAAGCCGCCCGGGTGAAAACCGAGGTGGAACAGTTGCGCTCCGCGCTGTTGTCTTCCGTCTCTCACGACCTCAAGTCACCCCTGGCGGCGATGATGGGCGCTGCAGAGAGTCTGCAGTTATTGGATCGGCAACTGGCACCGCTGGACCGCAAAGAGTTGATAGACACCATATTGCAGGAAAGTCGTCGCCTGGACAGCTATATCCAGAACTTGCTCGACATGACCCGGTTGGGCTACGGCACCCTGAAGATAGAACGGGACTGGGTGTCTATTGCCGATATTGTGGGCAGCGCATTGACTCGCCTTAAGCGTTACTACCCTAACGTGAAAACCGAAACCCAATTCCAGGAAGCCGCGCCAGTACTCTACGTCCATGCTGCCCTGATTGAGCAGGCCTTATTCAATATTTTGGAGAATGCCGCTCGCTTTACCCCGAAAGACGAAAAAATACGGCTAAGCATAACGACTCAAGGCAGCCTGTGCAGCATCGCCATTGAGGATAAAGGTCCGGGGATTCCCGAGGATGTGCGGGAAAAAATCTTTGATATGTTTTTTGTGGTTTCGGAAGGTGACAAGAAAAAGCAGAATACCGGGATGGGACTGGCGATTTGCCGGGGCATGATCGGTGCACATGGCGGCAGCGTCCATGCTATGGAGGGGACTGGTCATATAGGGACAAAATTCGTCGTTGAGCTGCCTTTCGACACACCTGTCAGCAGCAACAAAAGTACAGCAGAAGGCGATAAAATGTGAGTATCAAAATAGTCATTGTTGACGATGAGGCGCCGATTCGGCGAATGCTGCGCATTGCCCTGAAAAGTGATGGCCATGATGTCGCAGAAGCGGAAGATGGTGAATCCGGACTGGCTGCGATTGCTCGCCATCAACCGGATCTGGTCGTGCTGGATTTGGGCCTGCCGGATATGGATGGGCACGAGGTCTTAAGTGAACTGCGGACCTGGTCAAAAGTACCGGTGATTGTACTCTCGGTGCGCAGCGGTGACCGGGAGAAAGTCCGCGCTTTGGATGCGGGCGCACAGGATTACGTGACCAAACCCTTCAGCGTTGAGGAATTCCTGGCGCGTGTTCGAGCCAATGTTCGCGACCATATCAAATCGGATACCCCCGTCATTTTGGATGATGGGACATTGCACATCGATTTGGGAAAACGTTGGGTAACCATGTTAGGTGATAAAGTGGAACTCACGCCCAAGGAGTACGCCGTTTTAGCCAAGCTGGCGCAATCGCCCAACTGCGTTATCACCCAGACCCAATTACTACAGGAAATCTGGGGGCCGGCTCACAAAGATAACAGCCACTACCTGCGTATTGTAGTCAGCCATTTGCGGCAAAAACTGGGGGACGATCCGGCCGAACCCTTTTATATTCGCACCGAAGCCGGTGTGGGATATCGTTTGATGGTTCAGGAAGCATCCCATTGAGTCGCACGACACTATTCGCGGTTTGCACGCTGCTCTTCGCATCGTTAATAGGCTGCAGCAAAGCTCCATCCCTGCAATCGTTTGAAGGCTTCGCCCAGGGAACCACCTACCACATCAGCTATTGGCGCCGCGAGCCCATCGATAACGCGCTTATCGTCCAGATGGTTTCCGAAAGGCTCGCCCGTATTGATGCCAGCCTGTCGAGCTATCGATCCGACTCCGCGCTGGAACGATTCAATCACCAAAACACTGTTGAGCCACAAGCCGTCGGCGCTGAAATCGTTCAGCTTGTTCGCCAGGGGCTTCAAGTTAATCAGGCCAGCGATGGCTGCTATGACCTGACCATCAAACCATTGTTCGACCTGTGGGGCTTTACCCAAGATCAGTTCTCGGTACCAGACAACACGGCAATACAGCAAACTCTGGGAGAAGTTGGTATGGCGAAGGTTGCGGTGGTGGACGATACCCATCTGAAAAAATTCACACCGGCACTCCAGATTGATCTGTCTTCCATTGCTCAGGGGTACAGTGTGGATCAGGTTGCTCAGGTTCTGGAAATCCAGGACATTGTGAATTATCTGGTGGAAATCGGTGGTGAACTGGTCGCAAAGGGTAACAAGCTCGACGGCAAAGCCTGGCGCGTGGCCATCGAAAAGCCACTCCCGGAACAGCGCAGCATTGACAAGATCATCACCCTGGGAAGGGGTGCCACACCGTTGGCCGTGATGACCTCGGGCACCTATCGCCACTTTTACGACGACAAGGGGATTCGCTACAGCCACATTCTGGATGCCCGTACCGGGTACCCTGTGACTCATCAGACAGCATCAGTTACGGTATTCTATCCCGATGCAGCATTGGCTGATGCATGGTCTACAGCCTTGTTGTGTCTGGGCAGGGAAGCGGGACTGACCGTCGCCGACCAGCAAGGCATTCCGGCATTGTTTATCGAACAGTCGAAGCATGGCTTTGTGGAAACATCCAGTGCTGCGCTTCAGGGCCTTTCCAGCATCCTGATCGAATAAAGAGTATTAGAATCGCCGGAAGGTGCGTGAGAAAACGATTAGGATTGGGAAGATTTCCAGACGGCCAAACAGCATGGCCACACACATCAGCCATTTAGCCGGGTCTTTCAGGGTTCCGAATCCCGATGCGGTATCGCCGTAGCCAACCCCCATGTTGTTGATACAGGCCGCAACGGTACCAAATGCGGTGGTAAAATCGTGTCCTATCACCATCAGACCCCAGACGAACACACACGCGAAGAAAATATAAAAGAAAAACAGGCTCCAGACAGATTGCATCACCCGATCGGACACTGATTGCCCACCCACTTTTGTTATAAAGATGCCTTTGGGATGGACGAGCTGACTGATTTCTCGGCTGCCCTGGCGATACAGCAACAGGAACCGCATCGCTTTGATACCGCCACAGGTCGAACCAACACAACCGCCAAAAAAGCTCGCGCCGAGCAAGAGCAACACCACATGTGCGGGCCAGGATGGGTAATCCCCGGCACCGAGGCCATTGTCGGTCATGATGGAAACCGCCTGGAAAAACCCGTGCACCAAGGCATCCTGAGCTTCGAATGTCCCGCTTCTATAGAGTTCAAGGCACGTCGCCCCGACAACCAGTGATAGGATCAGCGAGAAAAATCGAAATTCCGAATTGGTCAGAATGGGGCGCAGACTGCGACGGCTGATGGCCACGAAATACAAGGAGAAGTTGACGGCCGCAAGAATCGAGTACACCCCGCCCACCAACTCAATGGCGGGACTATTGAAAAACCCCAGGCTGCTGCCATGTGTGGAAAACCCACCTAATGAGACCGTGGACAGGCTATGGCACAGGGCATCAAACCAGTCCATGCCAGCAAGGTAGTAGGAAACCCCACAGCCCAAGGCCAAGCCTGAGTAGATCACCCAAAGGTTTCTGGCCGTGTCCGCCAGACGTGGGGTGAATTTTTCTTCCTTCATCGGACCAGGCATTTCTGATTGATAGAGCTTGGCTCCCCCGATCCCCAGAAACGGCATCACCGCCACGGCAAGCACGATGATTCCCAGCCCACCCAAGAAGTTCAATTGGGCGCGATAGTACAGAATAGATTTTGGCAGATTGTCGATGTCGTCCAGCACGGAAGCGCCAGTCGTGGTGATGCCGGAAACCCCTTCAAATAAGGCATCTGTCAGGCTCAAGCCAAGCCGACTATCGAAATACAGCGGCATGGTGCTGATGGTGGAGAAGATCAACCAGAACAGCACGGCAATCATGAAGCCGTCACGGGTCTGTATGGCTTTATCACCCCGACTCGTAGCCCACCAGCCGATAGCCCCAAGCGTAAATGCTGCGAAAAATGTCATCAGGAAGGGTGCGAAATGCGCTTCACCGTGGATCAAACCAATCACTACCGGGATGAGCATCGACAAGCTGTAAAGCAAAACCAAAAAACTGCACAGATGCAATATGGTGACGAGCCGCGAACGTTTTTCCATCTGTCTACCGCAATGAGTACCTAAATCTTATGGATGGTGTGAACATTGCGCATAAAGTATCTAGGTGCGGCCTCGCAAGGGTCGTAAAGAAGCCGTAAAGGCGCGTTAAAAAGGCCCTTGCAGACAAGGAAATAGAGGAGTCTTTACGCCTTCTTTATAGGCGTACCGACAGCGGGCCTAGAAATTTTACCGGACAGCCCGGTAGGGTATGGAAAACGAGTCTGAGTCTTATGCCCTTTGCCAATGAAGCGATTTCTGAAACAAAATCCCCGTTTTCTTTGCCACGCGGCATTAGCGTCGATTTGGTTGCTGTTTCTCGCCGCCACCAACCGTTACAGCAACATTCCCATCACGTCCATTTTTCCTTTCATGTTCCCAGTAGTGCTGATTGCCTGGACTTACGGCACGGGGTGGGGCTTTGCCTATGCTGCACTTGCTACTTTAGCGGCCATGCCGGGGGGCTATATGCAACACCACGATATGCATGATCTGTATTGGGCCGCTTTCACAACCTATTTGAAGCTAACTGCCGCTGCGACCGGAATTATCATCGGGAAAAATATAGCGAGACGTCGAGAAGGGCAGTGATCGACACAGCGGAGGTGCCTGCCAATATCGTGGTCGAGAACGATTGCCACTTCATAGGAGACGTTGATAGCTACTGTGAAACGGTCACAGTCAGCATTGACTTTCTGGGCTAGGAGGCAATAGGGCACTATTCTGGTTGTTTATCGTCCCAATTAATTGGAGTATTCGGTAATGAAATTTGAAATAATTTCAAGAAATTTCTGAGCTGGTATTTTTCATGGTATTGCCAATTAGCGGGAAACTAAGCCATTGATAATAAAAGATAAAAATGGCTTGTTTACAATCGAGTGGGAGTGAGTTTTATTTTATTTAATTTATCGTAGCCTAGCTACGATTAAATATAATAGTTCAAGTTGACGCGCCTTATTAAAGGGTGTATTAATCGTAGTATGGCTACGATTAAAGAAAGTAAACTAAAGAATCTCTACACCCGGTTGAAGGCGGGAGCGCCGCTGACCTCGGAAGACTTGGCTGCGTTGAGTATCTCCGCCGACCTGGCTGTCCATTATGTCCGGGCGGGGTGGCTCTCGCGTCTTGCGCGCGGTGTGTACTGCCGCCCGAACGACACGCTGGCCCTGTATCCCAGCCTACTACTGCTGCAACGTAAACTGGATGGTCTGCACGTCGGCGGCAAGTCGGCGCTCGACTGGTACGGCTTGCGTCAGTATGTGTCGCAACAGCCGGTATTGCAGCTGTACGGCTGGGTGGCTGGCCGCCTGCCTGAGTGGTTCATGGAACGCTTTCCAGCCGAGTATCATCGCAAACGCCTGTTTGACGAACGTCCTGAGGCTTTGCTGCATGTTGGCTCGTTCGAGAAGCGTGATGGTGGGCCGCAGGTCTCGTCGCCGGAAAGGGCACTTCTGGAGCTATTGAGTGAAGTCGGCGTGCGCCAGCCGCTGCAAGAAGCCCGGGAGCTCGTCGAGAGCACCTACAGCCTGCGTGCTGACGTGCTGAGCGAACTGTTGCAGCGCTGCACCAGCGTCAAGACGGTGCGACTATGCCTCCAGCTAGGCCGCGAAGGGGCACTGCCGTGGGTCGACAAACTCGACCCGGATAAACTGCCGACAGGCAGTGACCGGCCCTGGGTCTCGAAATCGGGTGACGGCCTGCTGGTGCTCAAGCCATGAATCCGGACTATCTCGATACCGCACGTCTACTGACGCAAGTTGCACCCCTGATATTTGTGGATGACACCTTTGCGCTGAAGGGCGGTACGGCGATCAACCTCTTCGTGCGTGACATGCCTCGCCTCTCGGTGGATCTCGACCTGACATTCCCGGACCATACGCTGCCACGTGAGCAGGCACTGGAGCGGATCAACGATGCCGTCCGGCAGGCGGCCAAGCGTTTGAACAAGCGTGGGTTCCAAACGCATGCACCGGCGGCCGAGGCGGGAGAGACCAAGCTGCTGGTGCGTCGCGGCAGGACCGAAGTCAAGATCGAAGTTAACTTCGTACTGCGCGGGACCGTACAGCCGGTGCGCCGTGCATCGCTCACGCCCGTCGCCCGCGATATACTGATGGCCGATCTGGACATCCCGGTGGCGTCGCTGGAAGACCTCTACGGCGGCAAGCTGGTCGCCGCGCTGGACCCGCCAGCATCCACGCGACCTATTCGACGTGAAGCAGCTCTTCGAGCATGAGGGCATCACACACGGCATTCGCCGTGCCTTCGTCGTCTACCTGGCCAGTCACAATCGTCCGGTACACGAAGTGCTATTCCCACAACTAAGGGACATCCGGCATGACTACACGCACAACTTCGAAGGCATGACGGCCGAAGGGGTACCGCTCGACGCCTTGCTGACAACGCGGGAGCGCTTGGTGCGCGAACTTCAGGAAGGACTGGATGACAACGAACGGCGATTCCTGCTTTCACTGGTTGCAGGTGAACCTGATTGGTCGCTAATGGGTATTGACCATCTTGAGCACCTGCCGGGTATCCGCTGGAAACTACACAATCTGGCACAGTTGCGGAAGGTCAATGCGAAGAAGTTTGTCGAGCAGGCCGACATGCTGGCCACCCGGCTGGCTGCTGTTGCGTCAGGCGCGAGTGTGTCAACGGCCTCGGGGAAGGAGTGAGTGTGAATGTCCTTGCGTCCTCTCTATCGAATAATTTGAAAAGCACAATTCGCCATCGCTAGTGAATTAAAGAAAAATTTTTTAAGGAATTTCTGAATATGGTATTTTTCATGGTATTACCAATTAGCGGGAAAATAAGCCATTGAATATAAAAGATAAAAATGTCTTATTTACAATTGAGTGGGAGTGACCAGCGCTGGTAGGCAATGACTGGCACAGGCTGGCAACAGCAGGCATTTCACCTTATACCTGATTGTTCAGTCAGGTAGAAAATAAGTGATAATATCCATCTCCTTGTGCGGGATGCCGATAATATCAATGCCTTTATCTCCAATCAGGTAGAAGACAACATGTTCGCCCTGTGGAAAGCTGTAATAGCCTTCAGCCACATCCGTGCGGTGTTTGCCCAATTGTGGATTTTCGGCTAACCAGCTAAAGCGTTTTTCAAGCGCTTTCAGGTAAGTATTACGTTGGCGTTTACCCCATTGCCGCTCTGTATATCGGCCAATGTTTTTTAAGTCATCCTGGGCCCTCGGGGTGACCCTGAATACGAGCATCAGGCTTCGTTATCCAGATCGTTGATCAGTGTGTCCATTGTAAAATGATCAATGAACTCACTGGCTCTGGCCTGTTCAGCGCCCTGTGCCAAATGACTCCGTAAAGCGTCAAGTTTGCTTTTCCGCTCTTCCATTGCGCGTAGGGCATCCCGGACAACTTCACTGGCGGAGCCGTAACGCCCACTGGCAATCTCGTTCTTGATGTAAACTTCCCAGTGCTCACCCAGGCTGAGACTTGTCGTTGCCATACCATTCTCCTGATATTCATAATTAACAAATATGAACATATATCACGCTGGGAAGAGATACAACCAGCGTTTGATCCGTCAGTATTTCGAGGGATTAGCTAATTTCCGACCAACCTGGCATCAAGTAAGGCATTGATATTAAATAAATAAAATTGCCCGTTTATAATTGAGCGGGAGTGACCGGTACTGACAGGCAATGTCTGGCACTGGCTAGCATCACAGCTGAGGCTTCAATATCCCGCAGCTGAACGATAGACTGTATAAAAACACAGCATCGCAAGGATGCGGATCATGCCCTACGCGGCGTCGGCCAGGACGGCCACCCGGGACAAGGGTGCTGGTCGTTACCAGTGCCACCGGCCCGAGCGAACCCTGCTCTATCGGATCGTCGAAGAATACTACCCGGCGTTCGCTGCCCATTTGGCGGAGCGGGGCAGGGTACTGCCAGCGTATGTCCAGCGTGAATTCGACGACTACCTTAAATGCGGCCGTTTGGCGGAATACGGCTTTCTGCGGGTGCGTTGTGAGTCGTGCCACGCCGAGCATCTGGTTGCGTTCATCTGCAAACGCCGAGGCTTCTGCCCCAGTTGCGGGGCGCGGCGCATGGCCGACGACTGCATGGATGCAGGAGGTAGAGCGAAGCAGGAGCCAGAGCCGAGAGTGCGGCACTGCTGGTCGATGACGTCCTGCCCGAACAGCCCATACCCAAAGCACTCGCTGTGCTCGCGGGGCAGGCTCTGCGCCAATGGGTCTTGAGCTTCCCATTTCCTTTGCGCTTTCTGTTTGCCAGCCGGCCCGAGATCATGGGCCGGGTGCTGGACATCGTCTACCGCGTGATTGCTACGCACCTGATCAACAAAGCAGGCCATACCCACAAGACCGCCCGGACCGGTGCGGTTACCGCTTATACAGCGGTTCGGATCCGCACTCAACCTGAATATCCATTTCCACATGCTGTTCCTGGACGGGGTTTACATCGACGGTTCCGAGACGTCAGCCCGGTTCCGCTGGGTCAAAGCGCCGACCACACAGCAACTCACCAAGCTGGCACACACCATCGCCCATCGGATCGGCCGCTTTCTGGAGCGGCAGGGCCTACTGGAACGGGATGCCGAGAATTGTTACCTCACCGGGGAGGCGGTGGACGACGATCCGATGCGTCAATTGCTGGGGCCTTCTATCACCTACCGCATCGCCGTCGGGCCGCAAGCCGGGCGCAAGGTGTTCACCTTGTAAACGCTCCCCGCGAGCGAACCGGAGGATCAATTCGCAGACGGGATAGGCAAGGTGGGTGGTTTCTCGCTACATGCGGGCGTTGCCGCCAAAGCCAATGAACGCAAGAAGCTCGAACGTCTGTGCAGGTACATCAGCCGCCCGGCGGTATCCGAGAAGCGGCTATCGCTCACGCCCAATGGCAACATCCGCTATCAGTTGAAAACACCTTACAAGGACGGCACCACGCATATCATTTTCGAGCCGCTGGATTTTATGTACAGGAAGTACGGTATGTCGCGAGCGCAGGAGGCGCAAGAGCGGCCATTGCCCGCCTCGCCGCACTGGTGCCAAAGGCAAGAGTCAGCCTGACCCGTTTCCACGGGGTGTTTGCCCCCAACAGTAAACATCGTGCGTTGGTGACGCCCGCCAAGCGTGGTAAAGGCAGCAACCCCAAGCCCTCGATGAGGCGCAAGACCAAACGTCGGCCGAACGCCGCGCTGCCATGACCTGGGCGCAGCGACTGAAACGTGTCTTCAACATCGATATTGAGACGTGCACTGAGTGTGGCGGCAGCGTCAAAGTGATCGCCTGCATTGAAGACCCCTTGGTGATCAAGAAGATACTCACCCACCTGCAGGAAAAAGCCGCTCCGGAACCCGCGGGCCTGTTGCCTTCAGTGCGGGCGCCCCCACAGGCGAGCTTGTTCGACTAGCGCCCGAAAAAAAAAGCGATTCAACGCAAGTTGTGGCGCCTGGAACTCGCAGCAGGATACCGGCTTGTGCTGTGGTCGGGATGGGTCCGAGAATGCGGAAAGTGAAGATGAAAAAGGGGGTGGATTTCCCCCAATAACGACGAATTCAAGCCGATTTCATGTCTACGGTGAGGGCGAATGCCAGCGCCTCGCTTGTGAACTACTCGTAGACTTGATGAAAAAGGGCGTTTATTCTTCTTATGCTTTACAATAAAATCCGGGCTATCCCCAAGGCAGGAAATAATGTGTCTCGAAGTAGAATGTTGCTTGATCAATGGCAAAAAACCGCAGTAAAAGAGTATTCGGTTCGAGAGTTTACGCTGCCTTTACCCTTGAATGATGCCGCACGTATTGAAGCGCTTGCTGAGATGTACGCCGGCCGTACCACAGAACAGATCATTGCTGAGTTATTATCAGTTGCCTTAAAGGATCTGGAAGAGGCGATGCCCTACGTGCAGGGAGAATCCATAATCACAAAGGATGAATTTGGTGATCCAGTCTACGAAGATGTTGGCCTTACCCCGAAATTTGAAGCCGCAACCCGAAAATATCTCAAACAGTACCGATCAGAGTCGGATTCAGTAGATTAAGCCTTACCTATATTAGCCATCAGCAAGTACGCGAAATTATTCAAACCGCTTTTGCCCCCTTTGAATAATTAAAGGGCTGCTCTATTTCAGCGATAAGCTCCTTCCCCCGATTATGGAACTACTCAAAAATCTATTTTGGTATTTCAAATTAAAAAAATGCCGTTATCTAATGGTCTCACTGTTGCTGGTGCTGGTGGCCCTGCTTAATCTGATACCCCCGTGGATAACCGGCGAGATTGTTGATGCCGCCATGGATAAGCGTTTAAGCAGAGATTTTTTGCTCAACAATGTCAGCTTGATTGTAATCATCGCGCTGGTGGTTTATGGGTTACGCTATTTATGGCGGCTGAGCTTGTATTCGGCTTCTTTTCAGTTGGGCGTCTTGTTACGGCGTCGGATTTATGATCATTTAATGCTGCAACCCCCGGCATTTTTCCAGCGTTATAAAACCGGCGACTTAATGGCGCGAGCAACGCCGTGGCTTCTGCCCCAGTTGCGGGGCGCGGCGTATGGCCGACGACTGCATGGATGCAGGAGGTAGAGCGAAGCAGGAGCCAGAGCCGAGAGTGCGGCACTGCTGGTCGATGACGTCCTGCCCGAACAGCCCATACCCAAAGCACTCGCTGTGCTCGCGGGGCAGGCTCTGCGCCAGTGGGTATTGAGCTTTCCGTTTCAGTCGCGCTTCCTTTTCGCCAGCCAACCGGCGATCATGGGCCGGGTGCTGGGCATTGTCTACCGCGTGATCGCGACGTACCTGGTCAAGCAAGCGGGCTTCACAAGAAAGATAGCCAAGACCGGCGCGGTCACCCTGATCCAGCGCTTCGGCAGTGCGCTCAACCTGAACATCCATTTCCACATGCTGTTCCTCGACGGTGGCTACATCGAAACAAAATACGGCAAAATACGGTTTCAGCGTACCAACGCACCGCAACAGCAGGAACTGACGGAACTGGTGCACACGATCAGCCACCGGGTTGCCGGGTTTCTGGAACGGGAAGGCATCTTGGAACGGGATGAAGAAAACAGTTACCTGAACCTGGAGGAGGGTGACGAAGACCCGATGCAACAGGTATTGGGCTGTTCGGTTAGCCATCGCATTGCCATCGGGCCGCAGCAGGGGCACGCTGCAGACGATCCTGGCCTGGGAAGATGATGATCGTTTTGCCCAAGTGGCCAAGGAATCTGGTTTTAGCCTACACGCCGGAGTTGCGGTGCAAACCTGGGAACGGCAGAAGCTGGAGAGACTTTCGAGATATATCACGAGGCCGGCGGTATCGGAGAAACGGCTGTCCTTTACACCTTCAGGCAATATTCGCTACCAGCTCAAAACGCCCTACAGCGATGGCACCACGCATATCATTTTCGAGCCGCTGGATTTTATGTACAGGAAGTACGGTATGTCGCGAGCGCAGGAGGCGCAAGAGCGGCCATTGCCCGCCTCGCCGCACTGGTGCCAAAACCCAGAGTCAGCCTGACCCATTTCCACGGGGTGTTTGCCCCCAGTAGTCAACATCGGGCGTTGGTGACCCCCTCGAAGCGTGGCAAAGGGAACAAGGTCAAGGCATCGGATGAACCGCAAACATCCGCCGAGCAGCGCGCCGCCATGACGTGGGCACAGCGCTTGAAGCGGGTGTTCAACATTGACATCGAGACCTGCGGTGAATGCGGTGGCCCGGTTAAAGTCATCGCGAGCATCGAAGACCCGGCACTAATTAAGGAGATCCTCGAGCATCTCAAGGAAAAGGGCGCGTGCCAGGAGGCGGTTCGATTACCCCAGAGCCGCGGTCCGCCACAAACGAGCTTGTTTGACTAAGGAAGAGAAGGACAAGGAGGTTGTCGGCGACACCCGGCAAGGGTCGCGCTCGGCCGCCGCTTCAGATGGGACGGATCACAAGGCCGAAGTCCGGTCGATTTGGCCGATTAGGCTACTGCATCAGTGGAGATCGACTGCGTCTGGCCGACGAAATGACCGGCTTTCTTGGGGTAGTCAGGGTGGTATTTCGGTGAAAAGGGGGTTTATGCTTCCAGCAGGCGATGCCTGCCGGGCTATCGCATTCAGGCAGGCTTTATCAGGCTGACTTCAGCATCTCCCGCACCACATAGTGCAGGATACCCCCGTGTTTGAAGTAGACCGCTTCGTTCGCTGTGTCGATCCGGGATTTCAGCTCACAGCTTTCTGTTGCACCATCCTTGTATTTCACCGTCATTTTCAGGCTTTGGCCCGGTTTAATGTCACCGGACAAGCCATCAATGCTGATAGTTTCCCCACCGGTCAGTTTCAGGCTCTTGCGATCCACGCCTTCCGGGAACTGCAGAGGCATAACACCCATACCTATCAGGTTGGAACGGTGAATACGCTCATAGGATTCCGCCACCACGGCTTTCACGCCAAGCAGGCGGGTACCTTTGGCAGCCCAGTCACGACTGGAGCCGGTGCCGTATTCCTTACCAGCGATGACCACCAGCGGTGTCCCCTGCTCCTGATACTTCATGGCGGCATCGTAGATGGCCATTTGTTCGCCGGTGGGAACGAACCTGGTGTAACCACCTTCCACTCCATCGAGCATCTCATTCTTGATGCGGACATTGGCAAAGGTGCCGCGCATCATGACCTGGTGGTTACCCCGGCGAGAGCCGTAGGAGTTGAAATCATGGGGTTCAACCCCGTGCTCCTGCAGGTACTTGCCGGCTGGCGTATCCGGCTTGAAGGAACCGGCCGGGGAGATATGGTCGGTCGTCACCGAATCCCCCAGCAAGGCCAGGATGTTGGCATCCTTTATGTCCTCGATGGGGTCCGGCTCCGGCCCCATACCCTCAAAGAACGGCGGATGCTGGATGTAAGTGGATTTGTCGGACCACTCATACACCTTGCTCTGCGGGAACTTGATGGCTTTCCAGGTGTCGTCGCCTTCAAAGACTTCCCCGTATTCCTTGTGGAACATGTCGGTTTTCACCTTCTCAACGGCCTCAGCAATTTCCTGCTGGCTCGGCCAGAGGTCTTTCAGGTACACCGGTTTACCGTCCTTGTCGGTGCCCAGGGGGTCATTGAACAGGTCCAGCCGGACATTTCCCGCAAGGGCATAGGCCACCACCAGCGGCGGTGAAGCCAGCCAGTTGGTTTTAACCAGCGGATGCACGCGTCCCTCGAAGTTGCGGTTACCTGACAAAACCGAGGCCACCGTCAGGTCGCCATCGTTAATGATTTTCTCAACAGCCTCCGGCAACGGGCCGGAGTTACCGATACAGGTAGTACAGCCATAACCCACCAGATTGAAGCCCAGCTTATCCAGATCGTCCTGGAAACCGCCGACTCTCAGGTAATCGGTGACTACCTTGGAGCCCGGTGCCAGGGAGGTCTTCACCCAGGGTTTGGTTGTCAGGCCCCTGGCTACCGCCTTCTGGGCGATCAGGCCAGCAGCCATCATCACACTGGGGTTGGAGGTGTTGGTGCAGGATGTGATTGCCGCAATCACCACGGCGCCCGGGTCCAGACGAGTGTGCTCGCCGTTCATTTTTATCAGCTGGCTGGCGTGGTGTTCGTAACTGTCTTCAACACCTACTGCGGTCTGTCCACCTTCGGATTCGAGATTGGCTTCCCGGCTTCCAGAAGTACCTTCTGCGGTTTCCAGCAACAGCTCGAAGGACGCCTTCATGTCCTTCAGGGCAACCCGGTCCTGCGGACGTTTGGGGCCGGCAAGGCTGGCCTCGACATCGCCCATATCCAGTTCCAGCTTGTCAGTGTAGACCGGCTCGTGGCCCGGTTCACGCCACAGCCCCTGGGCCCTGGCGTAGGCTTCTACCAGTGCGAGCTGTTCTTCCTCCCGGCCAGTCAGACGCATGTACTTGATGGTCTGCTCGTCCACCGGGAAGAAACCACAGGTGGCACCGTACTCCGGCGCCATGTTGGCAATGGTTGCGCGATCGGCCACGGGCATGTCTTTAAGGCCATCCCCATAGAACTCAACGAACTTGCCGACAACGCCCTTCTTGCGCAGCACTTCTGTGACCGTCAGCACGAGGTCCGTGGCGGTGATACCTTCCCGCAACTTACCGGTGATCTTGAAGCCCACTACTTCCGGAATCAGCATGGACACCGGCTGACCCAGCATCGCGGCTTCGGCTTCAATGCCCCCGACACCCCAGCCAAGAATTCCCAGGCCGTTGATCATGGTGGTGTGGGAGTCGGTGCCCACCAGGGTATCCGGGTAGGCGATGGTCTTGCCATCCTGGTCCTTTTGCCAGACGGTCTTGCCAAGATATTCCAGGTTAACCTGGTGGCAGATGCCGGTTCCCGGCGGTACCACCCGGAAATTGTCGAAAGCCTGCTGGCCCCAACGCAGGAACTCGTACCGCTCCTGGTTACGCTCCATCTCGATGGCCACGTTGTCCTTGAAGGAAGACGCATCACCAAACTTGTCCACCATGACCGAGTGGTCAATGACCAGATCCACCGGTGACAATGGATTGATCATGGCCGGGTCTTTGCCCGCCACTTTTACCGCCTCGCGCATAGCGGCGAGATCCACCACTCCCGGCACGCCGGTAAAGTCCTGCATTAGCACACGAGCGGGGCGAAACTGGATCTCAGTGTCGGATTTACGATCTTTCATCCACTGCACCATGGCATCAATGTGGCTTCGATCCACCGTGACGTCATCTTCGTTGCGCAGCAGGTTCTCCAGTAATACTTTCAGGGAAAAAGGTAAACGGTTGATATCCCCGAGAGTGTCCGCTGCCTTGGGCAGGCTGTAATAATGGAAGGTTTTGCCGTCAGCCTTCAGGCTGGAAAAGGTTTTCAGGCTGTCTTTACCTGGGCTGTCAGTCGACATGAGATGCCTCCTTGTTCGTCGTTATCCGAGCATTCCGGAAGGCTATACCAGCGCCTTTAGCTCAATGTACTCCATCTGGTCGCGAATAGATTGGGGCAAAGGCGCCAGCAAGAGTAGCCACCTATAACTATTGCAGCGATTGGCGAGACGTCAACCACTGTTCCGTGAATGTTCGGGCTCACTCCGGTGAATGTCCGCGACTCTATGCTGATCCTGTTCCATATGCTGGGTTACCTGTTGTTCCAGTATCAGGAAGAACTGGGGTTCGCCAGCGACTTTCAGGACACAGAGGATGAAACACCTTCCCATAAAAAGGACCGCAGCGTCCGCCTGGATGCCGACATCGACATGAACCTCAAGGACGGCAACTACGACCGGGTTCACGCCATGCTCAAGGAAGCCCTGCAAAAGGATCCTCACAACATCCTGCGTCTTGGCCAGTTTTACCAGCTACTGGACGCTCGCAACGACAGCGCCGAACTGTACCGCTATCACCCACGACTGCTCGGGTGGCTGGCTGCCAGAAATGACGGAGACGGCATTGCCCGGCTACTGGAAACCCTGGAAAGAACGCAACCTGGCTTCCGTCTGGATGAACCGGAATTGGCGGTGCAATGCGCAAGGGCATTGTATAACCGTGGTCACTTCAAGCTGCTGCTGAAGCTCATGCAGGACTTCCACAAACGTTTCCCGGAAAGTAACGAACTGGCGCCCGCCTATATCCTGGTGGCCCAGGAAGTGCGCCCACTGGCTGCGTCATAGTCACGTACCGGATCGATGACGACTGCGGCCGCCCCATCATCCACGACATACGACAACGTTGATGTTGGTTCGTGAAAGAAGTGTTGTATATTCATCATGCGCGCGTCACTCCTGTCTGACTTTATCTCTCACTGATATTGCGTCCACGATTTCGACAAAACTGCCATCAATGGCTGTCACGTTTTTGTAACCCATGTCAACCAGTGATTTCACCGAGAGTGTCGCCCGGCCGCCCGAGGCACAATGAATCAGAATTGACTGACTTGCGTCCGGGCAGGCCTCGGAAATTTTCCACTCCAGCAGGCCTCGCGGGATATTTATTGAAGATGCGATGCGAGCATCGCGGTATTCACTCGTTTCTCTCACATCGACAAGAATCACCGAGTCATCAGCTTCTAAACGCAGTGCAGCTTCAAGCGGAGAGCATGTTTTCACTTGAGATTTCGCTGTCGAGACCAGCTCCGTCGGCGTCTTCACTTTTTCCTCCACAGGCATACTCCAAATGATTTACGGTTTGGCCGAAAAGCGCACCTGATCAAAAAGCGCACCTGATAATGGTGGACTAATAACTTGCAAGCTCATTGAGGTGTTCAGTGCCTTACGTGGCTTGATGCATCGCCCTTAACATCCAGGCCGTTTTCTCATGAATTCTCATGCGGTCGGAAATCAGAGACACGGACGATTCATCCCCGGCTTCCTGAGCGGGCCCCAAGGCTTCGCGACAGGTTTTTACTACCTGTTCGTGACCACGGTTGAGGATTGCCACCATCTCGCTGGCCTCTGGCACGCCATCGACTTCCGGGATGGAGCTTAGCTGGGCAAAGGCCTTGTAAGTGCCTGGTGCGACTTCACCCAGCGTGCGGACTCGTTCGGCGATGTCATCCACCGCAATGGCCAATTCCGTATAGTGCTCTTCGAACATCAAGTGCAGTTCACGAAACTGCGGACCGGTGACATTCCAGTGGAAGTTATGTGTTTGCAGATAGAGCGTGTAGGAATCCGCCAACAGTCGCTTCAATCCCCCGGCGATAGTGGTTCGATCAGCCGTGGAAATACCGATATCAATCTCATTCATTGCAGCAACTCCTTAGTTGTTCAGATCAAAACGATCTGCATTCATCACTTTGGTCCATGTTTTGACAAAGTCTGTCACGAATTTTTCCTGGTTGTCGTCCTGTGCATAGACTTCCGCATAGGAACGAAGAATCGAGTTTGAGCCAAACACCAGGTCGACGCGGGTCGCGGTCCACTTAACCGCACCAGACTTGCGGTCACAGATTTCGTACAGGTTGCCTCCGGTGTGCTTCCAGGTGTAATTCATGTCGGTCAGGTTGATAAAAAAATCATTACTCAATACACCGACCCGGTCCGTCAGCACCCCATGCCGGGTCCCGCCATGATTGGTTCCCAACACCCGCATACCACCAACGAGGACGGTCATCTCCGGGGCCGTCAAGCCCATTAGTTGTGTGCGGTCCAACAGCAACTCCTCCGCTGCCACCACGTAGTCTTTTTTCAGCCAGTTGCGATAACCATCGTGGAAAGGCTCGAGCACCGCGAAAGCCGCCACATCGGTGATCTCGTCGGTTGCATCGCCGCGACCGGCGGAGAAGGGAACCGTGATCTCGACACCGGCATCACGAGCAGCTTTTTCAACAGCCGCGGAACCACCCAGCACGATCAGGTCGGCCATGCTGACCTTTTTGCTCAAGCCGGATTGGATGCTTGCAAGCACACCCAGCACTTTCTCCAGTCTAGCGGGTTCATTGCCCTCCCAGCTATTTTGTGGCGCGAGGCGAATTCGCCCGCCATTGGCGCCGCCGCGATAGTCGGAACTACGGAAAGTTCGGGCGCTGTCCCAGGCTGTGGAGACCAACTCTGGCACCGTTAAGCCGCTATCCAGAATTTTGCTTTTGAGATCAGTAACCTCCGCGTCACTGAGAGTGTAATCGACGGCAGGAATGGGATCCTGCCAGATCAGGTCTTCGGCGGGAACATCCGGTCCCAGATAACGACTCTTCGGCCCCAGGTCGCGATGGGTTAATTTGAACCATGCGCGCGCAAAGACTTCGGAGAAATGCTCCGGGTCCTTGTAAAAACGTTCGGAAATTTCGCGATAGACGGGATCCTTGATCATCGCCATATCCGCATCGGTCATAATGGGATTGAGTTTAATAGATGGATCTTCCACATCGACGGGCTTGTCCTCTTCCTTGATATTTATTGGCTCCCACTGCCACGCGCCCGCAGGACTTTTCTTCAGCTCCCAATCGTAGTTGAACAGCAAGTAAAAGTAGCCGTTATCCCATTTTGTAGGATGGGTGGTCCAGGCGCCTTCAATGCCACTTGTAACCGTGTCGCGGCCAAACCCTTTACCGGTTGGGTTGTGCCAGCCGAGCCCCTGCTCTGTGACCTCTGCACCTTCGGGGTCGGATCCCAGTATCGACGCATCACCATTACCGTGACATTTGCCAACAGTATGTCCACCTGCGGTGAGTGCAACGGTTTCTTCGTCATCCATCGCCATACGCGCGAAAGTCAGACGAACATCATGCGCAGTCTTGAGAGGGTCGGGGTTACCATCAACTCCTTCCGGGTTGACGTAAATCAGACCCATCTGAACCGCTGCCAGTGGGTTGTCCAGGGTATCCTGTTTGTCGCTGTCCATGCGCTCGGCACTTTTACCCAGCCATTCCTTCTCCGAACCCCAACTGGTATCTTTTTCCGGATGCCAGATATCGACGCGGCCCCCGGCAAACCCATAGGTTTTTAAGCCCATCGATTCATAGGCAACCGTACCCGCCAGAATAATAAGATCCGCCCAGGATAGCTTGTTGCCGTATTTCTTTTTGATAGGCCAGAGCAAACGACGGGCTTTATCAAGACTGACATTATCTGGCCAGCTGTTGATCGGTGCGAAACGCTGATTGCCGGTACCACCGCCGCCGCGCCCATCGGCGATACGATAGGTACCTGCCGAATGCCAGGCCATACGAATCATCAAGCCTCCGTAGTGACCCCAATCAGCAGGCCACCAATCCTGACTGTCGGTCAGTAAATTTTCTACATCCCTTTTGACGGCTGCCAGGTCCAATTTGCTGAACGCTTCCGCGTAATTGAATTCATCGCCCAATGGGTTATTCTTTTTATCGTGCTGGTGCAGGATGTCGAGATTCAATGCGTTGGGCCACCAATCCATACTGGATCTGCCCGTTGATGTGTTGCCACCGTGCATAACCGGGCACTTGCCAGCGATACTCTTTGCATCATTAGCCATCACTGTTCTCCTTTTCGATTTGCTCAGCCGAAGCTTGATTAATACTGCTGTGGGGTTTGGTATTGATCCAGCAACACAACAGGTCTGCCTGGTCCGACCGCCAGTGACTGATCGCCACTGGCAGCGGCCATGCCCTCATCTGTAGCGACGGGCTTGTGTTTACCGTTACTAATACCAGCGGTCTCCTGACTGTGCTTCCGTGCCTTGGACGAAAAGTGCTTTGCAATGTGCACTTCCTCAAGGCGCAACGAGTTACGCATCGTCACCGAAACAACTTGTCCCTGTCAGCGGGCTCGGTCCGAAACGGCACCAAATCCCCCCACTTGGCTAAATGTAGACCACCGGCTATACTTTGTCTAATTGATTGCACTGCCACTTACGATTGATCACATCAATGACTACTATTCCCAACCTGACGATCCGAGAACTGGGTTACCTGGTAGCCTTGGCCGACTATGGCCACTTTGGCAAGGCGGCGGAGGCCTGCTGCATTGGCCAGCCCACATTGAGCACACAACTCGGCAAACTGGAGAAAAGGCTCGGCGTGGTGTTGTTCGAACGCAACAATAAATCGGTGCAGCTTACGTTGGCCGGGCATAAAATCCTTGCGAGGGCCCGACTAATCATCGCCGAGGCGGAGCGCATTATCGAGTTCGTCAGTGACCACGAAGAACCGCTGAGCGGAGTGTTGCGGCTCGGCATCATTCCGACCCTGTCCGCCTACGTACTTTCCTGGCTGGTACCCGCATTGGGCAAAGCCGCGCCTAATCTCAAGCTGATACCCCATGAAGATTTGACCGGCCACTTGATCGAAAAACTACGCCACCACGAGATCGACGCAGCGCTGCTTGCGTTGCCTGTGCTCGAGAGTGATCTCGTGTCAATCGCCCTGTTTGAAGAGCCGTTCTGGGCTGTACTCCCGAAAGACAATCCGCTCGCCAAACGTGAGCGCGTGCACTCGCAAGACCTCGCTCAAGAAAACCTTTTGTTACTCACCGAAGGCCATTGCCTGCGCGATCAGGCCCTCGACCTCTGTGGACGAGCGAATGCGGTTGCGGAAAGAGAAACCGTCGACTTTCGCGCAACCAGTCTGGAGACAATTTACGAAATGGTAGTAAACGGCATGGGCTGTACACTCATGCCGGCTTTGTCTATCGCACGTTGTAGAACAACTGATGCGATGGTGTCATCCCGTCCCCTGGAGGACGGCGCGAGCCGACGGATCGGATTGATGTATCGAAGTTCCTATCCGCTCCATGAAGACCTGGTGCTGTTCGGCGATATCATTACGACGCACCTTCCCGATGGGGTTCAGCGGGTAAAGTGACCGAGAGGGAATGTACCTGCCCTCAGCCTCGGGATTGAGACAGTTTAGTACGCGCTACGAGATATTCATTCTCCTCAAGCCGACCTTTCGGGCGACCGCCAGTGCTTCGTCATTCCATAGCCGATGCTCTTCGACCAGGTGAAGCGAACCAGGCCGCTGCACGATTGCCACTCGAACAGTGCAGTAATACAGATGCTTCACGATTAGTGTCACGTCTGCTACCAAAGTCTCTTTGTTGTAGCCGCGAGTGTAGCCGCGAGTGGGATTGCAGAAACGGGATAGCGTGTTAAATCTCCATGTGCGCAAGGCTTGTCAACTGCCCAGCTTCCCGGGCGCTACCAGCCATTCCCTGCCTTTCAACATACCGTGCCAGTAGATAACAGGTAACAGCCGGGTCTTGAGCAGCCAAGCGCCTTTGGTCGGTTTGGTGCCGTCGTTAATCCAGCTCGGGAAGCTAGGCATTAATTTGCCGCCATAGCCGAATTCCGCCAGTACAATTTTTCCACGCTCAACCGTGAGAGGACATGAGCCGTAACCGTCGTAACCAACAGAAGGCTGGCTGCCCTGTAAAATGTCACATATATTCTGCGCAACGACCGGCGCCTGTTTGCGCACGGCGGCCATGGTTTTGGCGTTCGGTGTGTTGGTCACATCACCCAGCCCCCATATATTGCCGTACGTTTTATGCTGCAATGTATGCTGATCGACATTCAACCAACCGGCCTCATCGACCAGTGTACTTTCGCGAATAAATTCGGGGGCACATTGTGGCGGGCAGACATGCAGCATATCGAAGTCGGTTTCTGTAATGTGTTCCTCTCCCGCTTTATCCAGCTTTTTAAACCAGGCCCGCTTGCCGACGCCGTCAACTTTGAACAGCGTGTGGTTGAAATGCAGCTGCGCGTGATACTTTTCAATGTAGGCCATCAGTGCAGGCACGTAGGCCTCTACCCCGAACAGTACGCCGCCGGCATTGTAAAAATGAAGATCAATATCCTTTAATGCGCCATTTCTAAACCAATGATCGGCGGACAAATACAAGGCTTTTTGTGGCGCGCCCGCGCACTTGATCGGCATGGGCGGCTGGGTAAAGATGGCCTTGCCCTTTTTTAGCCCCTTTACGAGCTCCCAGGTATAGGGCGCGAGATCGAATCGGTAGTTGGAGGTCACGCCATTTTTACCCAGGGTTTCCGCCAGTCCTTCGATAGCGGACCAGTTGAGTGTCAAGCCAGGCGACACGACGAGCTGCCGATAGTGTATCTCGCGACCATCTTGCAAACAGACTTTGTCTGCCTCGGGTACGAATGATGCTACCGACTGCTGAATCCACGTCGCACCGTGAGGAATCAACTGTTTCGTCTCCCGACGCGTGCTGGCGGCATCGAATACGCCGCCACCGACCATCGTCCAACCCGGTTGATAGAAGTGTTCGATTGCCGCGTCGATGAGGGCAATGCGCAGCCTGGGCTTCCGCTTCAACAGGCTGGCCGCCACCGCAATCCCGCCGGTACCCGCGCCAATAATCACAATTTCGTAATGTGTTTCCTTGTTTGTGCCGGCTTGAGCTGTTGCCTGCGCAGTGGTGCCTAACACACCAGACACATCAAAACCTGCTGTCTTCGCCTGAGCGATAATCCTATCCGGTGCCACGCCCTGTTCCCGGCGTGCCGCTGCCCACAGTGCGCTTGAACGATTACCGGTTCGACAAAAGGCCAGAATTTTCCTGTCGCCGTTGATCAATTCAATAAATTCATCTCGATGGCGGGGCGCCATTTCTCCGGCGCGAAAGGGAATGTGAGTGGCCTCTATGCCATGTGCTGCCGCAGCTGCTTGAAGTTGGGAAAATGCAGGTTGTTCCATCGCCTCGCCATCCGGGCGATTACAAACGAGCGTATTAATACCCATTGCCACCAACTCAGGCAGGTCGCTGAGTGAGATTTGGTCTGATACAAAGACCTGGTCATCCAGTTTTTTTACTTGCACGTTAATTCTCCCGATAGTTTGATTGAAATACAAAAACGCTAGTTGAACGCGTTCAACGGAATCTTCAGATAGATGGTGTCATTGTCTTCGGGCTCTGGAAAATGGCCCGCACGCATATTCACCTGCAGCGCTGGCAGGATAAGCCGTGGCATACCGAGGGTTTTATCACGTGCTTCACGCATTTTGACAAAGGCGCTTTCCGAAACTGAATTGTTGACATGAATATTCTTCTGGCGTTCTTCATAAACGGTCGTTTTAAATTCCACCTCACGGCCATTCGGCGCGTAGTCGTGGCACATATACAGACGGGTTTCAGGCCGTAAACTGAGCACTTTCTGTATGGATTGAAACAGCGTGCGAGCATCGCCGCCAGGAAAGTCCGCGCGGGCCGTGCCCCCGTCTGGCATAAACAGGGTATCGCCCACAAACGCTGCATCACCGATCACATGGGTCATGCAGGCTGGCGTATGCCCTGGGGTATGTATCGCGCACCCGGTCATATTGCCAATGGTGTACGTTTCGCCATCGCTGAACAGGTGGTCGAACTGCGAGCCATCACGGCGAAAGCGGGTACCCTCGTTGAAAATAATCCCAAACGTTTCTTGAACGGCACTGATATGTTTACCGATACCGAGCTTTCCACCCACGGCCTCCTGTATATACGGCGCCGCAGAAAGATGATCCGCGTGCACATGGGTTTCGATCAACCACTCAACGCGCAAATGGTGACGACGAATATACGCAATAATTTCATCGGCGCCGCCATAACCTACTCCGCCCGAGGCAGCATCAAAATTCAACACCGAGTCAATCACCGCACAACTGTCGGATGTGGGATCTTTGACGATATAGGAAAAAGTATTCGTCTCTTTGTCAAAAAAGACGGCAACATCCGGCTTGATAATGATGCTCTCGTTTATAGTGTCATCATGGTTAGTTGTCATAACTTCAGGTACTCCGGCTACTCGTAACTCAATGAACTGGCTTTGCCATAAAATATTCTGTAGATGAATATGGTGTAGATAAAAATCATCGGCACCGCTATCACAACGCCCACGAACGCAAATTTTAATGACGACGTTGACGCTGCCGTTTCCTGGATACTGAGCTTGTCGATGACGATATCGGGGTAAATACTGTATGCCAGACCGAGGGCCAGCATCACACAAATCACCAGCATGCTGGCAAACACCAGCCAACCGTAACCGGCATCAAGTATGCGTTCATGGCCCGCGACCCAAAGGGCCACGGCGTAGGCGATCGCTGTGGTCACTGGAATGGGTAAGAGCCCGATGGCGGCTGGCAGACTAAACCATTTGTCAGCTATGTCAGGACTCGCGATAGGTGTGGCAATAGAAATCAGAAACAATCCAACGCCCATGGGAAGAATGGCAGTACGTGCCCAGCGACCCGACTTTTTGTACAGGGCACCGTCTGTTTTGACAAACAACCAGCCACAGCCAAGCATCACATACAGTGCAGGTAAGGTGAGCGCAATCCCAAGTGAAAACAGGTTGCTTGTCAAACCGGGATTCAATCCCATGACATAGCTTCCCAGCATCCAGCCCTGCGACATTGCCGCGGTAAGCGACCCGACAAAGAACAAGCGATTCCACATGTTTTTATATTTCGCCTCTGCCTTGACGCGAAAGTCGAAGGCGACACCGCGTAATATTAGCCCCATTAGCATCAGCGTCACGGGCAGATAGAGTGCCGTCAGCACCATGCTGTGAGCCCTCGGAAAGGCGATCAGCAATACCCCGATGCCTAGCACTAACCAGGTTTCATTCGCATCCCAGAACGGGCCGATGGCCGCGATCATCCTGTCCTTTTCTTCTTCATCGGCTAACGGCAGTAGCATCCCGATGCCGAGATCATAGCCGTCGAGTATCACGTAAATAAGCAATGCCAGTCCCATTACACCGGCGAAAAATAACGGCAACCACAGTTCCATTAGTCGACTCCTTTGGCGGTCATCAGTGCGTTTTGGGGAAATTGCTGCTGCATGGCAATCAACGAACGCGCTGGCTTGGACGACAGATACCGCAGCGTAGTGATATACGAAGCAAGCAGAAACACGTACAGCACCAGATACCCAACCAGTGTTGTGAGTAGCATGCCCGTCGGATGATCCGCCACCACATCAATACTTTTCACAACGCCGTACACTACCCAGGGTTGCCTTCCGATTTCTGTTACATACCAGCCCGCCAGCACGGCGACCCATCCGGAAAATGTCATCCAGGAAAGGGCCCTGAGTGCAACGGGCCCGCAGGTGCGCTGTTTGATCAAGGAATAGGCGCATAACCAGGCGACCAGGATCATTAGCAAACCGATGCCAACCATGACGCGAAAACTCCAGAACACGGCGTTCACCGGTGGGTGTAAGCCGTCGAATTCATTGAGCCCCTTTACCTCACCCTCCAACTCATGGGTAAGAATCAAACTCGCCGCTTTGGGTATTTCCAGGGCGAAATGGGTGGTTTTTTTTGCTTCGTCCGGGAAGCCAAACAACGTGAGGGGTGCACCTTTTTGCGTATCCCATATACCTTCCATGGCGGCAATTTTTGCCGGCTGATGCTCCAGGGTATTCAGGCCGTGAAGATCCCCGATAAAGACCTGTAGCGGCGCCAGAACAGCTGCCATGAAGACCCCGGTGCGGATCACCTTCCAGGTCGCGGGTCCGTCCACATTCTGGCGTACACGCCAGGCACTGACGCCGGCAATAAGAAACGCACTGGTCAACAGTGATGCAACCAGCATATGCGCCAAGCGGTAGGGAAACGATGGATTGAAGATAATGTCCCACCAGCTTTCAACCATTAACACACCGTTTTCAATGGAGAAACCATCCGGCGTTTGCATCCATGAATTCAGGCTTAAAATCCAGAATGCTGATAGAGTTGTGCCTATCGCAACCAAGGCAGCAGAAACCAAATGTAGTGTGTTGGATACGCGAGCTTTACCAAATAACATGATACTGAGGAAAGACGCCTCCAGAAAAAATGCGGTCAACACCTCATACCCCAGAAGCGGCCCGGCGATATTTCCCGCCTTCTCCATAAACCCTGGCCAGTTCGTGCCAAACTGGAAACTCATGGTAACGCCAGAGACGACGCCCAGGGCAAATGTCAATGCAAACACTTTGACCCAGAAATAGTAGGCATATTCCCAATCCGCATCACCGCTGAGTGTAAAACGCGTGCGAAAGTACAACAGTATCCAACACAGACCGATGGAAATAGCCGGAAACAAAATGTGGAAACTGATGTTGGCGGCGAACTGAATTCGCGACAAGACGAATGGATCAAAGTCCATGTCTACTCCTAACGATTCCGGAAAATGGACGGTGGGGAGCACGCGCCCACCGTTCGGGACCTATGGCAACGATTTCGTGCAGAAGTAAAAGTCAGTGTATTCGTACTCATCCGACTCCGCTCTGCGATTGGCCTCATCGATGGTTTTAGCCGGTGGCACGATAACCCGGTCTCCAGGCTGCCAGCCCTCCGGTGTTGCAACACCGTGTTCGTCGGATGTTTGCAATGCTTTCAATAAACGAAGGAACTCCGGAATTGAGCGACCATTGGACATAGGGTAGTAAACCATCGCCCGCAGCACGCCATTGGGATCAATGATAAACGTCGCACGAACTGCAGAGGTGTCGGCCGCACCGGGATGAATCATGCCGTAAGCCCTGGCGACCTCCATTTTCAGGTCTTCAATGATCGGGAAAGGGATGTCTACGCCAAATTTTTCTTTAATGTTCCTCATCCAGGCTATGTGTGAATGCGTGCTATCGATCGACAGGCCGAGCAAATCGCAATGGAGTTTTTCGAAATCAGGCGCTGAATGAGCAAACGCTATGAACTCGGTGGTACATACGGGCGTGAAATCTGCGGGGTGGGAGAAAAGCACCAGCCAACGCCCTTTGTAATCCGCAAGTGATTTTTCGCCGTGTGTCGTCTGCGCGGTGAATGCCGGTGCAGGTTCGTTCAAACGTGGCATTGAAGGTGTGACGGTCTGGTTTTCCATGTCGATTTCCTCAGTGTTTGTGGTGTTGGATCGTTTTCATATCATTGTCATTGAGCGATCCCGCCTCGATTTCAACAATACAACTGTGTGTATCAATAACCATGCCAATTCATTTGTTTATGATAAGTTATTGATTTCAATATAATAATTTCGTTTTGAATAAATTCGATCGTTTTCCGAGCTTGACAGCTGGCGCTTTACTTGTCATTTTTGACAAATCACACGTCATTTATGTCACGGGATAGTAAGTGCTTATCGCAACCGATAAAGACCTGGTCACGCCAGCGCTGGGCAGTATGCTCGAAGGCTACGATTGCCCGGCAATACTGGTTTCAATCGACTACGAAATTCTGGCGACCAACTCCCATTATCAGGAGGCGTTTGGAGAAATCGACTGGACCGGGACTCCGCGATGCTTTGCTGTCTCGCATGGGTATTCCGTTCCGTGTGACCAGGCGGGAGAGCAATGCCCCCTGGAGGCGGCGAAACACTCCAACCACAAGGAACGGGTATTACATATTCATCAAACCCCACGCGGCAGGGAGCATGTGGACGTGGAAATGCTGCCCATCCACGACGCGGCGGGTGAACTCATATTCTTTGTCGAACTCTTAAAGCCCGTCCCTCTTGCCAGTGGCGCTGCCAGCACTGTTGAAATGGTTGGTGGCAGTGCTGCATTTAATAAAATGGTCAGCAAGATTGCGCGGGTCGGTTCGTCAGATGCTTCGGTGTTGTTGCTCGGCGAATCCGGCACCGGAAAGGAACTCGCCGCGCGCGCGATTCACATGGCGAGCAAGCGCAAAGATAAGCCATTGGTGGCACTGGAATGCGCGGGCCTGACAGATTCCTTGTTTGAGAGCGAGTTGTTCGGTCATGTGAAAGGGGCTTTCACCGGTGCGCATTCGAACAAAAAAGGCCTGGTAGAGCTGGCGAATGGTGGCACCTTATTTCTTGACGAGATCGGCGACGTACCGTTGACAATGCAGATTAAGCTGTTGCGACTACTGGAAAGCGGCACCTTCAGAGCGGTCGGTAGTGCAGACGTCCGAACTTCGGACTTCCGTCTTATCTGCGCCACACACAAAGACCTACCGGGGATGGTCGAGAATGGGACCTTTAGAAGCGACTTGTACTACCGAATAAACGTCTTTCCAATAAAATTGCCGGCGTTATCGCAAAGACCTGACGATATCCCTTTGCTGGCAAAAACACTCCTTGAACAGATGAGCAAGGGTAAGCAGTTTCATTTGACTGAGTCCGCTGTTCAACGGCTCATACAATACGACTATAAAGGCAATGTCAGAGAGCTGCGCAATCTCCTGAAACGAGCCACGGTATTGACGGACACAAACATGATCGACGGGTCGGTAATCGACGAATGTTTAGAAGGGGAGGCTATCGAATCTCAATTGAATGACGATAACCCGGTTAGTATTCCACACCCTGATACCTGGGTGGATCTTAAAACCGCTGAAGGCGAATATTTAAACAAACTGATGCTCAAATGCCATAGGGACAAGAATAAAGTCGCCGACATTGCGGGCATAAGCCTACGATCGCTATATCGCAAACTGGAGAACATCAACAGAGGCACCGACAAGTAAATAATCCGGACTATAGAGAACCGAGCGGCACTGCGTTTGAAGCCTGAAGTACGGTAGTTGACCGAATTTTAGGATTAGATTTGACTGATCTGGATGAGTTGGCTTGTAGATACCGTTGCTAACGAAAAAATTGCAGAAATTTCTGAGCTGGTATTTTTCATGGTATTACAAATTATAAGGAAAATAATCCATTGAACATAAAATATAAAAAAGGCTTATTTATAATCGAGGGGGAGTAGCGAGAACTTTTAACCAATTGAAATACAGTGAATCAATAACTCTAATCAACAATATAATCTACATCATCAATGGTATTTTTGTTGTATCCCTTGCCTGTAACAGGGCAACTAAACAATTAACGGCACGAGAGGAAAATAGAGGTGGCATGGCCTCGGCGAGCTGAAGCTGAGTGTGCTTAGTAGCGACTCGGAAACCTGCAATACCGGTATAGCTTAAAACTCACTTTGCCATTTCTTGCTGACATAAATTAACTGGGATAGCCCACTGTCTTACCGCTCCACTTAGACCGTTGGTGGCGCTATCTTTTCCTGTGGGGGTCTATTTGCAATTTCATAACTGATCGCCTTAGTGGGTAATTGCTGCGTGTTGGTTGTTGCTGCGACATTTTGTCACATGGTAACGCTCCCGGGTAAGCATTAGACTTTCGGGCGTTTTAAGGCCTGTTAACTTTTGTCACCCAAGGAAAATGTCATGCATCTATCGGTGCGTAAGCCACTTGCCATTTTTCTGAGTTTCGGTATGAGCTTCCCGCTCATCACACTCGCTGCTGAACCATCTAACCGCCAATCGTCAGCCAGTAGAATCGAAGAAGTTACCGTGTACGGTCAGCAAACCAAACCCGCATTGGAAGCTGAGCAGGCGCTCACTCCGGGCGGCGTCACTCTCGTGGATGGCGCTGACCTTTATCAGCGCAACGTATCGAGCATGGCCGATATGCTGCGCTATGTTCCGGGCCTATGGGTCGCTAGTGGCTCTACCGGCGATACCACCTACTTTTCCAGTCGAGGCTCCAACCTCGATGCTACCAATTACGATGGAAATGGCATCAAACTATTGCAGGACGGTCTGCCGGTAACGGCGGCCGATGGCAATAACCACAATCGGGATGTTGATCCGTTAAGTGCAAATTTTGCCGTCGTCGCCCGTGGTGCCAATGCCCTGACTTACGGTGCCAGTACGCTGGGTGGCGCGATAGACTTTATTACGCCGACGGCCCGCGACAGAGCCCCCCTGGAGGTATACATCAACGGCGGCAGCCATGACCAGTTGCAGGGTCGGTTGAGCGCGGGCACGGTAGCGGGTGATTTTGACGGACTGGTGACAGTTGAGGCCAGGCGTTGGGATGGCTACCGCGAGCACCAGAAACAGGAGCGCGAGAGCCTCTATGCCAATGCCGGTTGGCAGTTTAACGATGCTGTGAGCACACGGCTTTACCTGACCTATATCAATAACGACCAGGAACTTCCGGGTGCGCTGAACCGTGGCCAGTGGAAAGACGACCCGGAACAGGCCGAAGCCGCTGCCAGCGCCGGCAACTACCAGCTCAATGTCAACACCTGGCGGATCGCCAATAAAACCACCTGGGACATCAACGACAACAGCAGTTTGTCAGTAGGCGTTTCTTACGAGGAACAGGATCTCTACCATCCCATCGTTTACAGCCCTTTTTTCAGCCTGCTTATTGATACAGAACAGCACAATACTGGCACCAGCGTACGCTATAACCTGCGCCAGGGTGATCATGATCTGCTGTTAGGCCTTAATTACGGAATCACTGTAGTCGAAGGTGGAAATTACAGCCACGAGGGTGGCCGCCGCGAGGATCTGATGACCCGGGTGGATAACGAGGCAGATAGTCTGGAGTTATTCCTGGTGGACCGCTGGCAATTTGCGTCAAAGTGGACAGTGGTCTACGGTGCGCAGGCGGTTTTGGCTACCAGGGAAGTGCGCAATATTTCTGTGGCTTCCAACGCCGTGCGCAACCCCGAAGCGGACTATGACAGCATCAACCCCCGCATGGGCCTGATTTATCAGCTGACACCCAACGTGGAATTGTTTGCCAACTTCAGCAAGCTCTATGAAGCGCCCACCAACTTCGAGTTGGAAGACGACGAGCGCGGCAACGAAGAAACCCTGGATGCCATGCGCGGCGGCGTATTTGAGATCGGTACCCGCGGCAACCAGGCGTTGGGGAATGCCGGTGAATGGCACTGGGATGTTGCTCTTTACTATGCGCAACTAAAGGATGAAATTCTGTCCAGGGATGACCCGAATGCACCTGGTACCAGCCTGTCGACAAATGTTGACGACACCATTCATGCGGGCCTTGAGGCATTGGTCGGCGCCAGTTTCACGCTGGGCAATGGCGACAGCATCGAGCCACTGATCAATCTGACGGTCAATGAATTTTCTTTCGATAATGACTCGGTCTATGGCAACAACGAGTTACCCGCCGCACCTGGGTATGCTATCAAAGGTGAGATTCTTTATCGTAGCGCCACTGGGTTTTTTGCTGGCCCGACTTTCGATATTGTCGATGAGCGTTACGCGGACTTCGAAAATACCTACACCGTTGACAGTTATGAGCTGCTGGGTTTTCGTACGGGCTTTTCCCGTGGGACTTGGGAGCTATGGGGTGAAATCCGTAATCTCACCGATGAGAACTATGTTTCTCTGTTCAACGTGAAAGATGTTGCCGCACAGGATGCGGCCATTCTTACGCCAGGTGAACCGCGCTCGGTCTATGCGGGTGTGAGATTTCAATTTTAACTGCCCACCTGACACGACAACAATAATCACCCTTTGGATGGAACAATGAGCAAAAGGGAAACTACTGTGCCGACGCAGTCTGCACGAGAGCCGTTTGGACCGTGGTACCGTGCCGTATGGCGCTGGCATTTTTATGCGGGTGTATTTGTCATTCCATTTTTGCTGATGCTGGCATTGAGCGGATTGTTGATGCTGATCAGCAAACCACTTGAGCCGCTTTTACATCAAGAGCTTATTACGGTTACGCCTGCGGGAACCCCGTTGTCTGGATCAACGCTGTTAGCCAGGGTTTCCGAACGTTACCCCGATGCTGTGGTGTCTCTGTATTTGCCTCCGAGTACGGCAGAGCAATCCGCCAGATTCTCGGTAATGGATGCCGCTCCCGGCCATGCTGACCATAATGCACCAAGCATCACGGTTTATCTGAATCCTTACAGTGGTGAAATATTGGGAACACAGGATCCCGCCGCAACGTGGTACATGCGCTTGAAGAATTTTCACGGCTCACTGTTTCTCGGTGATTTCGGTGACAGTGTCATTGAGATAGTAGCGGGCTTTGCGGTGCTGATGGTGCTGACAGGTCTGTACCTCGCCTGGCCAGGCAGGAACTGGCAAAAATCCGTAAGCCAGCGGCAAGTGTCTGATCGTGAAAAGTGGCGCCGCGTTCACCGCTTCATAGGGTTGTTTATCGCCATACCCTTGCTGTTTTTTCTGATATCCGGGCTGGCCTGGACCAATGTGTGGGGCGGCAAGCTTGTGCAGGCCTGGAGTTCACTGCCTGGCACCCACTACGTTGTAACCCAACCGGAACTGACGCATCAATCGATGCAGCAAGCAGGTATAAACCCGATACCCTGGGCGCTGGAAAAAACGCCGATGCCCGCGTCTAATCCCGGCACGGCCAGTTACGGGCTTGATGAACTGGTGGCGTTTGCCCGGAAGCAGGGATTTAGCCACTATCGTGTACATCTGCCCCAGGGTGATACCGGTGTCTGGACAATCTCTGCCACGACCATAGCGGGAGATGTGACTAACCCTTTTGCAGAGCGGATCGTCCATCTGGACCAATTCAGCGGTGAAGTACTGGCCGAACTAACCTTTGCAGATTATCCGGCAATGGGCAAAGCGATGGCCGCCTTTATCCCATTACATCAGGGCGATCTGGGATTCTGGAACTGGCTACTAAATATGGCTCTGGTGATGGTAGTGGTAGTTTTGATTGTCACTGGCACCACACTCTGGTGGAAGCGTCGTCCAAAACAGGTTCTCATGCTGTCACCTCCAGAGGCCTCGCCCTCCGTTAGCAAAAAGGTGATCGCGTGCAGTTTGCTGGTTGCGCTCTGTTTCCCACTATCAGCTGCGGTTCTGGCTGTGGTTATCATGGTTGATTGGCTGTTGTTATCCCGAATATATTGGCTACGGGCAGCGATTAAGTAGCATTTATCACATGGGCACAGCGGCTTAAGCTCGTCTTCAACATTGACATCGAAACCTGCCGGGAATGCGAGGGTGCTGTGAAGGTGATTGCCTGCATCGGAGACCCGGTGGTGATCATGTGGATCCTTGAGCATCTGAAACACAAAGCGGAAACCGCGGTGAGCCCAGGGCGCCACCGGCTGGGCTGCTGAATCAAAGGAGTCAGACGCCATTAATTCGCGATCAGATTCAAGTCAATCGAGCCTGTCCCTATGGATTCCCTGTCGATTAAAGGAATAAGTGCCCCGCATCAGAAATTCCAGATCAGCCATGCCATTAATTCCAGGCGGGACTGGTCGTCGCCCATAAATGCCTTGGCGGCGCTTTGCGGTTGTGCATAGTTCACCGCTAACCCGTAAATCAGGGGTCCCGGTGGCGTCCAGTCGAGGATGGTGTTGATTTCCCGGGACCAGTTACGTCCCGCGCCAGGGCTCCACTCGCGATCGAGACTGATGTCGTAAAACTGGAGCCGCAGGTGGGTGGTGGCGCTGGGCCGCAAGCCCAGTTCAAATAATGACACCCGCTCGTTGGTGCTGAATACTTCCCAGCTGCTGATACTGCCAACGAACCAGGTTCCCCAGTCTACCCAGCCGAAAAGCATGGGGTCGTAACCCTCGTAATCGCGGGTGGTGGGGTCGTCGCCACTCATCGTGATGCGGCTTATTTTAAGATACGGATGCAGCGGCGCCGTGAATTTCCATTTGGCATCCAGGTGTCCGCCCCAGGCGTCGCGGTCCTGGGTGCCGGACGACGGCAGACCGTGAAGCAGCTTTACCGTGCCGGCCTCCTTGACCAGTTCGCCCTCCAGGGACAGTGCCGGTAGCCGTTTTGCGGTGTACTCGCCCCGTACGCTTAACGCGATGGTGTCGGCTTCTATTTCACTGTCGTCATCCCGTACAAAAGCCGCGATCTCCCAGTTGCCTGCCGGGGTATCATTGATAGCGAGATGAGCACCATGCAGTCGACTTTTGCCGTGGTGTTCCCCCAGATACCCGTCCAGCACCAGGATGGGTTTGTCGGTGCGAGCGCTGAACAGAGTCAGGTCCAACGGCCCCTGTTGAAAATTGACGCGAACCCCCGGCATAGAGCGCATACCAGCGGTCCATACGGTGGCTTTGTCGCTGACCCCATCCCACACTAAAAACCCGTCGCCGAAGCCGAACTCCTGGCGACCCAGGGTAAAACCGAAATGGCCACCGAAAAGTCCTGTGCCCTCTAGATTCCAGATGTCGAGCAGCGCATCGGTTTCGTCCTGGACGAAGGTAAGATCTCGCGACTGCCCCCACACCGAACCGAAAGCGCCACGCAGATTAGCGGAAAGATGTTCGCCGAGAGACAACCGGGTACCTAGTTTGAAGGTGGTTTCGATAAAACTGGCATCGAGATTGCGGTTATATTGTGGGTTGCTATGATCGACCGCAAATATCATCAGCTCGCCGTGAATGACGGGCTTGCCGAAGTCGTCGGTTGCCGCGCGCGCCGGTGAGAATACGGTCAGCCCCAGCAACGCGACCCACAGACACCGGGTATACCGGCGCCTGAAGGAATGGAACCTGGTAGCGATCATGGCAGCACCTCGTTTATCGTGTCGGTTGTTAAGTGGGATCAAGGTACTGGTGAAAAATGGAATGCAAAAATCCGTAGTCCCCGCTGGGGTGACACGGAGGGTCCGCACTATCTAATCCTTACAGAGGCGCAAGCAGCCTAAGCCTTACAGAGGCGCAAGCAGTGCTCTCACGCAAGCAGTGCTCCCATTTGTGTCGGGCTTCGAGCGTAAGTAGCATTCGTGCTCCCAATGTAGCTATATTTTTTTAATGTGCGAAGGGAGTATAGAGTCATCGGGCTAAAATATAAAAACCGGCGGATCGCAAATGCGGTCATGCTAATCTGTCTGGGGAATTTCTCCTTCGCACGCCGCATAGTGCTTTTGTCGATGGAGCCGAAAAATATTCCACGCCGGTGGGACCGTCCGCAGGCGCATTCTCAACCACAATGCAGGGGTACAATGGATTGATGGCTAATTTAAAAGCAGTTACCCGATCAATGCGACTCCCATTTTTGATACTAACACCGGTTTGCGTGTTTCTCGGCGCGAGCGTTGTCGTGGCGACTCACGGCACAATCAATCTGTCGCTGCTGCTGTTAGCCTTGTTGGGTGCTCTGTTTGCCCATGTCAGCGTCAATGTGCTCAACGAATATTATGATTTTAAAAGTGGTTTGGATTTGACCACGCAAAGAACCCCCTTCAGTGGCGGCAGTGGCGCGTTGCCCGGTAATCCTGAAGTAGCGGGGATCGTACTCGCCGTGGGCGTGACTTCCCTGCTGGCGACATCGGCTATTGGTGGGTTTTTTATCTGGACCAGCGGGCCGGGTATTCTGCCTATCGGGATGATGGGCTTGCTATTGATTGTGTCCTACACCCGATGGGTTAATCGGCGGCCGCTTCTGTGCCTGATCGCGCCAGGGCTGGGCATAGGGTTTCTGATGGTGGTGGGTACGCAATTTGTCCTGCAGGGGGAGCATGTGTCTCTGGCCTGGATTGTGTCGGCGGTGCCCTTTTTCCTGGTCAATAATTTATTGTTGGTTAATCAGTACCCCGATATCCAGGCCGATACGCGGGTGGGGCGCAAAAATTTCCCCATTGTGTATGGCCTCAAGGTAAGCAATGGGATGTATGCGCTGTTCGCGGTGGCTGCGACAGTGACGGTCGTTTGGGGGGTAGGGAGCGGTCAGCTTCCGCGCGGAAGTTTAATCGCGCTGGCGCCGATGCCACTGGCGGTATTTTCATTGTATGGAGCGATCAAACACCGGGACAAAATTGCGTGTTTCCCGCAGTATCTCGGGGCAAATGTGCTGGTGGCGTTGCTAACTCCGCTACTTCTTGGGATATCATTGGTAACAGGGTCTGGCCTGCCGTTGCCCGGTTATTAATTCAGGCGATAAAAAATATGTATGACTTGTCGGAAAAAAATACCGACCGCTGGAAAAATAACGTGCAGCCCTGGGTAACCGCCGTTCGTTCAGGTGCCATAGAAAGTCGCGTATTAGACACCTCGGGCCATTATTGACACAGTGCGCACACGGCAACCCACTACTGTTCTGGATGTGGGTTGCGGAGAAGGTTGGCTAGTGCGGGGACTTGACCGAGGCAGAATACGCTGCGTGGTGTTCACCAGGCCGTTAATTTTTTAACAACTACTATTTAATAACTGCGAACTATTTAATAACTACTAACTAAGAGGTACAGCATGGGGATTCGCACCGGGGCACAATACATTGAGGGGTTGAAAGACGGGCGGTCGCTGTATATCGCCGGGAAGTTGGTGCGAGATGTCACGACCTATGCGCCCCTGCAGGGCATTATTCGTACCATGGCGGAACATTTCGACGCCTTTCACGATCCGAATTTGCAGCCGAAGTACACCTTTGCGTCTCCGAAGGACGGCAAGCTCGTCAGCAATTCGTTTGAAATCGCCACCAGCGTCGAACAGATACAGCGGCGGGTCGAGGGGGAAACCCTGCGCAAGGAGGCGACCTTTGGTTTGATGGGCCGCTTGCCCGATTTTATGAACGCGTTTATGACCGATATCGCCATGGTCGCGCCCCATGTACTGGGTCACAAGGACAAGCAGTTTGGTGAAAATGCCATCGCCTACTGGGAATACTGCCGGGACAATGATATCTGTCTGACCCACACCCTGGTGGACCCGAAGCGGGACTACAGCAAGGACGTGATGGATTCTGGTACGGTGAAAATCGTCAAGGAAAGTGATGCCGGAATTTATGTGACCGGTGCCCGTATGTTGTCCACGCTGGCGCCCGTCAGCGATGAGTTATTCGTGGGCGCGTTTATGCCGCGCCACCCTGGGGAGGAGAAACTGGCGCTGAGCTTTGCGGTTCCGGTGGCGACGGCAGGGCTAAAATTTATTGCCCGGGAAAGTTACGCCCGGGGTCGCAGTACCTATGATCGCCCGTTAAGTGAGCGGTATGACGAAGGTGATGCGCTGGCTGTATTTGACAATATGTTCGTGCCCTGGGAACGGGTATTTGTCGCCGGTGATTTACTAGCGCACAACACCATGATGTCCATGTATCCCGGTTACCTGGGCTTGCAGGCCAATATTCGGGGGCGTGGCAAATTGCGCTTTATGACCGGTTTAGCCAGCAAAATGGCCAACGTGATTGGCCGTTCCGAAATTCAGCGCTATCAGGAAATGTTGGGGGAGCTGATTGCCCTCAACGAGCTGGCGGATGCCTTGATCGATGCCTGTGCTGTCGAAGTTGCGAACCGCAGTGTTCAGGAGCTGGCGCGGCAAACCGACCCCAATTTCGACCTGGCGGCTATCTCCCAAAAGCTGATGGCCGTATTTGGTTCGCCGGGGGAAAGTAATATCGCGTGGGCCATGTTGCGTTTCTTTGTGCCCCAGGTGAACACCAAGGTCAACGATGTTATCCGCCTGTTGGGCAGTAGCAGTTTGGTGTTGACCGCGACCGAAGCGGATTTTGCGAACCCGGATATCGCCCAGGACCTGGAAACCTACATGTCCGGTGCGGGCGTGTCTGCCAGGGAGCGGATCCAGGTGATGAAACTGGCGTGGGATGCGGTAGCGTCGGAATTCGGAGGTCGTCAGGAAATTTATGAAATCTTCTTTGCCGGAGATCCCGCACTGGCCAAACAATTATTCTACCGCTCTCCAAAACGTAAGGATTACGAAGCGCTGGTGGATAAACTGCTGACCAAAAAATAACCAACAACGCGAATCAGGAAAATTTCCGGGGTAGTTGCCACAAATGGTTAGCGCAATGATCACGCGTCGCATACTCGATTTAATGCGGTTAAACCTTATGCGATGGTGGATGTTTGGCGGAAAAAGCACACAGTCCGCCAACCAGCTGGCTAGTAGCGTGATAATTATTGAAACAGCTCCAGCGCTCGGCAGCACGACGGCTAAACTTCGTGCTCTGACCCCGCCACTTGGGCAGGCGGCGCCACCCTCGGTCCAGCCGTAACTTTTTGTAGTATTGCCGCCAACCATGCAGTTGCTGCCACAGGCAGCACGACCTTGCGCCAAGGCCTGGCTGGTTAAATAATTATTTCTCTTATTGCCAGAGATCGATTAGTAGAAATCAGTCGCGATAATACTGGCCAGGCGGTCAGGTAACTGAAAAAAAGCATTACTTATCTCGCGTTTCTGGTTAGGCGGAATTAGTTGTTACAATGCCGCCAATTGTGATCAGGGACCTGACGCGCTATGCAATACAAACAAATTTTGAACGGTCTACTATTTCTTGTCCTGGCGTTGACCAGCGGTTTTTTGTTCGCGGCTACGGGCGATGGAATTAATCTGGAGTGTGACAGCGCGGCGACCGCGCTGACCGAGCAGCTGAGTCGCGATGGGCTGTTGATAACCGCGCCGGGCGCGCAAGGGCGGGCAAGGGATATCGCACACGCGCTGTGCGCGCAAGCCCAGACTTCTGCTATAGCGCAACACCAGGCCCAGAAACAACGGGCGTTGGATAACTGGTTTGTGGAATACAGTGCCGACAAGGCGGGTAATCGTCGTCTGAAGAACAAACGCTAAATACGTCCACGCAACAGTTGCTGCCCCGCTGATGGTTTCCTGGACAACAATTTGTTGATACGGCCTGCTATAAATTACGACGTCGTTATTCTGGGTGCAGGTGCCGCAGGCCTGCTGTGCGCGGCTACGGCCGCGCGCCGCGGTCGGCGTGTGCTGGTATTGGAGAAAGCCAACAAAGTCGGTAAGAAAATTCTGATGTCCGGTGGTGGACGCTGTAACTTCACCAACTACGTGGTGGAGTCGGACAATTTTATTTCCGATAATCCACATTTTTGTAAAGCGGCACTGAGTCGCTACACCCAGTGGGATTTTGTCGCCATGGTCGAACGCCACGGCATTGCCTACGAAGAGCGCAAGCACAGCCAGTTGTTTTGCAAACACTCCGCGAGGGACATCGTGGCGATGTTGCTGGACGAATGCCGCGCTGCAGGGGTAGTGATCAAAACCCACTGCGACGTCGGTGCGATTACGTCGTTGTCGGGCGATTCCGCGCCAGACTCAAAGGCAGAGCGGCGGCAAGATACGCAATTACAGCACTGCGCCAACTATCGGATTGAGCTGGCCGAGAGTCGCGCGTCAGACACTCAGGAGTCTACCGGGCCAATGTATCTGGTATGTCACTCTTTGGTCATCGCCACGGGAGCACTGTCGGTCCCCACGTTGGGTGGCAGTAGCGTGGGCTACGATATTGCCCAACAATTTGGGTTGGTCGTTACGCAACGTCGCGCCGGGTTAGTACCGTTCATGTTTACCAGTTCCCTGAAACTGATGTGCGAACGTTTGGCCGGGGTGGCAGTAGAAGTAGCAGTGCGTTGCAACGGGCAGGCGTTTACCGAAAATCTGTTGTTTACCCATCGCGGTATCAGTGGCCCGGCGATATTGCAGATATCCAGCTACTGGAAACCGGGGGATGAGATATTTGTTGATCTGCTGCCCGGTATCGATGCCGGCGAATGGTTAGTTGACGCCAAACATCGTCAGGGAAAAAACATGTTGAAAGCATTATTCGCGCAAAAACTGCCGAAAGCGCTGGTTGGGGAATTGCAGACTCTGTGGTGGGCGGAATTGTCCGATGCACCATTGGCCGAGTTGAGTGATGGAAAACTACAGCTCATTGGGGAGCAATTTAACCATTGGCGTTTAAAACCGTCGGCCACGGAAGGTTATCGCACTGCCGAAGTAACCCTGGGGGGTGTCGATACCAGCGCCATCAGCTCCAAAACCATGGAGGTCAAACACCAGCCGGGGCTGTATTTTATTGGTGAGGTACTGGACGTTACCGGCCAGCTTGGCGGGTTCAATTTTCAGTGGGCCTGGTCTTCCGGTTACAGCGCCGGGTTGGTTGTCTAACGGTATGGATCCTCGGCATGTAATTTATTATTTGGTGTTGGGCCAGCCAGGTGGTCAGCGGTTGAGCAACCGCGTATTGGTGCGGTGTACAGGTTGCGCCGTGCTAATATTCCGCGCCTGAATAATTGTCGAGTAAACCTGTTGAATTCTTGCTGGTGGAAAGAAACGTTGCCAAGTCATGCTGCGACTTAACGACATTAAGCTGCCCCTCGAGCATTGTGAGGCGGATCTGGTTGACGCCATCGTTAAGCGCCTGGCTATACAAACGGGCGACCTGTTGGCTTTTAGCATCTTTAAACGCAGTTACGACGCCCGCAAGAAGAATAGTATTTTGCTTGTTTATCAATTGGATGTAGCGCTCGCTGCAACAGTGGACAAACTTGTGTTGGAAAAGTTTGCGGGACAATCCTGGGTAGGGCCAAGCCCGGATACCAACTATCACTTTGTGGCGCAGGCACCTGGAGAGTTTCCGGCTGGCCACCAACAACGACCCATTGTTATCGGCTTTGGCCCCTGCGGTATTTTGGCGGCACTGGTGCTGGCGCAGATGGGTCTGAAGCCGATTGTGGTGGAGCGCGGACAGGACGTGCGCCAGCGCACCCGCGATACCTGGGATTTTTGGCGCAAGCGCAAGTTGCACACGGAATCGAACGTACAGTTTGGGGAAGGCGGCGCTGGCACGTTCTCCGACGGCAAACTGTATAGCCAGGTCAAGGACAAACGTCATTTAGGCCGCAAGGTGTTAACCGAGTTTGTGGCGGCCGGTGCGCCCGCGGAAATTTTAACCGTCAGCAAACCCCATATTGGTACCTTTAAACTGGTCAAGATGGTGGAAAACATGCGCGCGGAAATCACTCGCTTAGGGGGTGAAATCCGTTTTGATTGTAAGGTGGGCAGCATACACCGCGACGTTGTGGATGGTGCGGGTGCGCGTGGGAGTGGTAGCGATAGTGACGGGCAAATTACCGGCGTAACCCTGACGAATGGCGAAACACTGCACAGCCGTCATATTATTCTGGCGATCGGTCACAGCGCCCGCGATACGTTTGCAATGCTATTGCAGCAGGGAATTTACATTGAAGCCAAGCCGTTTTCCATCGGTTTTCGGATTGAACACCCACAAGCACTAATTGATCGTGCGCGCTTTGGCGCGCAGGCCGGGCACCCATTACTGGGCGCTGCGGACTACAAATTGGTACATCATTGCGCCAACGGCCGCAGTGTCTACAGTTTCTGTATGTGTCCCGGTGGCACCGTGGTCGCGGCCAGTTCGGAGGTAGGGCACGTGGTGACCAATGGTATGTCGCAATATTCCCGCAACGAACGCAATGCCAATGCCGCCATTGTGGTGGGTGTTACGCCGGAGCAAGACTACCCGGGGCACGTGTTAGCGGGCGTTGATCTGCAACGTAAACTCGAACAGCTGGCCTACCGCCTGGGAGGCGAAAATTACAATGCGCCCGCGCAGTTGGTGGGAGATTTTTTGCAGGGTAAACCATCTACCCAATTATCATCTACCCAATTAACTGGCGTCACGCCGTCCTACCAGCCCGGCATTACCCTGGGGGATTTAACCAACGCGTTACCTGCCTATGCAATTGCGGCGATTCGCGAAGCCATTCCGGTATTCGATAAACACCTAAAAGGGTTCGCCATGCCCGACGCCCTGCTAACGGCGGTTGAAACCCGCACATCTTCGCCCATTTGCATAAAACGCGGAGCAGATTTTCACAGTATCAATACCAGAGGTTTATATCCCGCCGGTGAAGGCGCCGGGTATGCGGGTGGTATTTTGTCGGCGGGAATCGACGGCATTAAAGTTGCGGAAGCACTGGCTCTGGATATGTTAAAGCCTGTTTAATCATTATCAACTTGTGTAAACGGTAAGCACAAGCTACCCCGGTAATGTGCAGTCGTTGGTCACCAACGATTGTTATGCCACACTAGCCGCCATGAAACATTTTCTGGCTGGGAATCAATGCACCGCCTGACCGTTACCACAGGGGCTGTCGTGGTGTTGATTGTATTGCTGGTTACACTGGTCGTAATGTTTCGGCAGCCGTTGACCATCGCTGTAATCAATCAATATTTGCGCGCCGACCATGTGCGGCTGAATTGCCTTGAGTTTGATTTCAACTGGCAGCTGGATGTGGATGTCAGTCAAATCTGTGTCGATAATCCGGTATTTAAAATCATCGCGCGAAAAGTTCGTTGGACAAGAGAGTCCAATAGGTTAGTTATTGATTCTATCTCCGTAACGCATACCAGCAACAAAGAGAAATCGTTATCTTTGCAGCCGATTACCCTGGCCCTGCCCGCTAACCTGCCCTGGCTGGATATTAACGAGTTACAAATCCATTCAGATTTCACCGCGCAACCCCTTGTGCTTCGCGTCAGACAGGTATCCGGTTACCAGTTTGAAATTTCATCCGGCTGGAGAGTTACCTTCGAACTGATCAATGGGCAATTGCGTGGCGACATAGAATGGCAGCTGGACGATCTGCGCGCGCTGGGCATTCCGCTGGATGCGGCAGACTTTGCCAAACAAACACTCAATTCGCCGGTCAAAACCCGCTTTAATTTTGACGGACAGACAATTACCAGTGAGACACGGCTGAAGATAGACCACAACGTCGAAATCAGACAGTGCCCGATACATCTCAGCGGCGAGGGTGTCATCGGATTGAACGCCGATTTGCTGGCCAGCAGCGCGGTGATTGATTTGCGACAGTTTCCCGCATGGGGCCAATGGCAGGATTGTTCCGTCCAGCAGCACATACCCAAATTACTCCGGTTCGAAAAATTTGATCTGGCTTTTTCGGAACTGATCGATATCACGCGCGAATCCATCATCACCAACGGGGTTAAGGCGACGGGCCGGGTCGGCACCGATGTCACCCTGCAACTTGATAATCTGAAGTATCAGTTTGATGGTGAGTCCAGTGCTGACTTTCAACTCGGACTTGATCGCGGCGCCGCACTGCATATTGATTCCAGTGGAAATATCGCCATCGCAGGTGAAGCGGTGTCCCTGAATGCCAGTGCTACGCTGGAGATGGTGCGCCTTGATTATCAGGAGATCGCGGCGCAATACGTGAAGGGTGATTTCGAGCTGAGCTATAGCCCGCAAACCGGCATCAAGGGCCAGGGCGCGACAAGCCTGAAGACGCTGCGGCTACAGGATCTGATGGCCAGCGATGTGCGCACGGATTTCAATTTTTTCGGCGCGAATGCACGGCTGCTTAAAATCAGACTCGACAGCAAAATAGCGGCACTGACCAGCGACGATCTGGTACTCAAAAAATTAACAAGCCGGATTGATGGTTCCTTGCTGGAGCAAAACAGGTTCACTGGAAAAGGAACATCCGCAATTAACGATTTCGAGCTGGCGGGTAAATCCCTGGGGCGGATTGTCATTGAACACGATCTCGTGGCCGATCTCGACCAGGCGCAAATTGACAGTGAAAATAAAGCATCAATAGGCAAGGGTTTTTGGGTCGACGTGAACACAGCTAACTGGCACGCTGTACTGAATATTCATAACCAGCCACTGTCCAAAGTGGCTGCGCAGGTAACCAGGTTGACGCCCCAGCTTACCATTCAATCGGGCCATATTTCTGCATCGATCGATGCAGACCTGAAGACCTCGCGGGCGCGCGGCAAAATTTCCGTAACAGATACGGCTGGGCGTTTCGATGATATAGCGATCACCGGCCTGCATTATGACTTGCAGTTCAGTCTTGACTCAGACGGGTTACAGCTCCCGCCAGCGCGCATCAGTGCTAAAACCGTCAATCCCGGTATGTTGATAGCGAATGTTGTCGCCACTGTCGAGGGCCGCAATAGTCTTCTCCAAGCCCACGATATTAAAGGAGAGGTGTTTGATGGCACGTTTAGCCTGGATCAATTGTGGCTGGATGGCAGGGATCAGAGAGCACTGCTAATGCTACACGATATCGATATGGCAACCCTGGTCGCACTGGAAAAGCAATCGGGGATAGAGATTAGCGGGCATCTGGCGGGAAGCTTGCCATTAATCCTGGCGAGTAGCGGCATTTCCATACAGGATGGTCATCTGCACAGTCAGCAAGATGGCGCGATGCGTATCAAAAATAATGCCGCGTTTGAGTCTCTCAAGGCTCAGCAGCCAAATATAGTGTCACAATTGACATTGCTTGAAGAGCTTAATTTTGAAAAACTCGACAGCACGGTAAATATGGCCAATGATGGCGTGTTAAATCTGAGCATTGCAATCGTGGGGTTTAACCCGGTTGCTGGGGAGAGGGTCAATTTCAATTATACTCACCAGGAAAACGTGCTGCTCCTGTTAAAGACCATGCGGTTAACGGATACCATCTCGGACCGGATTGAGCAACGTTTACATCCCTGAGCGGACGTTAAAGTGGAGAAAAATGTGAGACTTATCATAGCGGGAATGATGTTTGTTTTTATCACACTTAGCACAGCCTGCACTCCTACGGTTAACGTGGCCGTCAAAGAGCCGATCACCATTAACCTCAACGTCAAGATTGATCACCAGATACGGATCAAGGTTGACAAAGAGCTGGACGATGTTTTCAACGACGACAGCGAACTTTTTTAAGGAGATCAATATGAAAACATTATCCTCTATATTGGTTGTATGCTGTTTTTTAATCGGCACTCCAGCGCTGGCGCTGGATCTGGATCTGGATCAAGCGAAAGCTCAGGGTTTGGTGGGTGAAAAAGCGGATGGCTACCTGGGCTTGGTGGTTAAACGGGCGGACACGGAAAAGTTGGTCAATGAAATAAATGCCAAGCGAAAATCTATCTATATTGAGTTGGCAAAGAAAAATAATATTACCCTGGAGCAGGTGCAAAGCCTGGCGGCGGAAAAATCTTTCAGTAAAACACAGCCCGGTCATTACCTGCTGATAAATGATGTCTGGGTCAAGCAGGTAGCTCCTGTAACACCACCGCATTAAACTATTTGTTGGGCCAAGTACCTTATTGGGCCAGACATCTTATTCGGCCAGGCACCGCGAGAGCGAGACAAAATTTGTGGCGCGCTGGCGCTAAAGACCATTGCTAGCGAAAATCCCTGGAGGTAACCGCGAGTTCTGCGAGCAGGTGACTGTAATCAATAATTTCGCCCGCTATCACGTGAATTACTTCATTTTTGCATTCCATAATACCCTTGATCATCGCCAGCTGCGCGCCCAGTAGTGCCTGCCGATAGCGAGTTTGTAAATCCTTCCAGACAATGATGTTGATATTTCCGGTTTCATCTTCCAGTGTGAGAAACACCACCCCCGAGGCGCTACCAGGTCGTTGTCGCCCGGTGATCAGTCCGGCGACACGCACAAAGCGATGATTGTTGAGGGCGCGCAAATCGCATTGGCGTTTGCAGTGACGAAAGACCGCGTGGTCGCGCAACAGGGCCATAGGGTGGCGGTTAAGAGTGAGTCCAGTGCTGTGGTAATCGGCCAGCATCTCATTCACTTCGCTGGGAACGGGCAGGGTGACGCGCTGGTTGTTGTACTCGGGCCCTCTTTGTTGCGATCTGTTTTTCGCGTCGATGGCGCGATCCGCTTTGGTCAATAGAGGACGCGGTGCTTCAACCCCCAGCACCTGCCAGTGGGCCTGATGTCGATTACCGCTGATGGTCCGCAGTGCATTGGCGCTAGCCAGTGCCTGCATTTCTTTTTTATTGAGACGGGCGCGATGGGCAAGGTCGTTGATACTGGCAAAAGGTTGTGCGTTGCCCTCGCTGGCGATGCGCTGCGCAGCCTCTTTGCCCAGCCCTTTAACAAGGCGCAATCCGAGGCGTAATGCGGGTTGTCGCTGCGCGCTAACCTTGTCCGCGGGTAATTCCAGATGATGCTCCCAGCGGCTGTGGAGAATATCGATCGGGAGTACGGTGATGTGATGACGTCGTGCGTCCTGCACCAACTGGGAGGCGGAATAAAAGCCCATGGGTTGGCTATTGAGCAATGCACAACAAAATGCAGCGGGATGATGACATTTTAGCCATGCGGACACATAGGCGAGCAGAGCAAAGCTGGCGGAATGGGATTCGGGAAATCCGTAGCCGCCGAAGCCTTTGATCTGTTCGAACAGGCGCCGAGCGAAATCCTCGCTGTAGCCCCGCGCCAACATGCCGTTAACCAGTTGGCTTTCGAATTTCATCAAATTGCCGTTTTTACCCCAGCTGGCCATGGCTCGGCGCAACTGGTCGGCCTGACCGCCGCTGAAACCAGCGGCCACCATGGCGAGCCGGATAACCTGTTCCTGGAAAATAGGAATCCCCAATGTGCTTTTCAGAACCTCTTCAATGGCGGCGCTGGGATACGTCACCGCGGCAGGGTTTTGTCGCCGTTTCAGGTAGGGATGCACCATATCGCCCTGAATCGGACCGGGGCGCACGATGGCAACCTGAATCACCAGGTCGTAATAACAGCGTGGGCGCAGTCTGGGCAGCATGGACATTTGCGCGCGGGACTCCACCTGAAACACGCCGATGGTGTCGGCTCGACACAGCATGTCGTAGGTGGCGCCATCATTTTCCGGAATGGCCTGCAGGTCGGGAACGGCGGTGCTGTAACCGCGCACCAGCTCCAGGCATTTACGAATGGCGCTGAGCATGCCGAGAGCGAGGATATCCACCTTCATCAAACCGAGGGCTTCGATGTCTTCCTTGTCCCACTGAATCACCGTGCGCTCGGGCATGCTGGCATTTTCCACCGGCACTAACTGGCTGATTGGCCCTGCGCTGATCACGAAACCGCCAACGTGTTGGGACAGGTGGCGGGGAAACCCAAGGATAGCCTGGACCAGCAGCAAAAAATGTTGTGCGAGGGTTTGATGGTCGAGCAGATTATTCTCGACAAAGCGTTGCTGCAAATCGCCACTGCGATCCCACCAGGCAAGAGAGGTCGCCAATTGATCTACCAGTGACGGGGGCAAACCAAGGGCTTTGCCCACATCGCGGACGGCACTGCGGGTGCGATAGGTAATCACGGTGGCCGCCAGTGCCGCACGTTCGCGGGAATACTTTTTGTAAATATACTGAATCACCTCTTCGCGCCGCTCGTGTTCGAAATCCACGTCGATATCCGGTGGTTCGTCCCGCTCACTGGAGATAAACCGCTCAAATAACAAGGCCACACGGGTGGGGGACACTGCGGTGATAAACAGGCAGTAACACACCACCGAGTTAGCGGCGGAGCCGCGACCCTGACACAGAATGTCGCGACTGCGGGCGAATTGCACAATGTCGTAGACGGTTAAAAAATAGTACTCGTAGCACAATTCGCGAATTAGCGTTAATTCCCGCTCGATGGTGGTTTGTATGGCTGGTGGTATTGTCTGTGGCCAGCGCTGCGCGGCGCCAGCCATAACCAGATCGCGCAGATGCTGCTGCGGTGTCACCCCTGCGGGGACCACTTCCGCAGGGTATTCGTAGCGCAATTCGTCAAGGGAAAAATGACAGCGGGCGCTGATATTGAGGGTTTCCTGGAGCAGTGCTTCGGGATACAGGCGTTGCAGCGTGGAGATGGGACGCAGGTAGCGTTCGCTGTTGGCCTGCAAGCGGGTGCCGAGTTGTGAAATGCTGGTGTTGAGCCGAATGGCGGTGAGGGTATCCTGTAACGGTTTACGGGTACGCTCGTGCATGTGCACATCGCCACAGGCAACCATGGGAATACCGAGGGTCTGTGCGAGGGCATAGAGTTGCAGATAGCTGGCCTGTTCGTCGCTGGCCAGGAGTCGTGTGACCCCGAGCCACAGGCGGTTGCCAAACATTGTGCACAGTCTGCGGCCAATCTCGACAGCATTCGGCGTATCGAGGGCTGCTGGCCAGATCGCCAGACAGCGTCGTATACGGCGCTGAATATCCGCCAGCGCGAGGCGATACGCTCCCTTGGGGCTGCGGCGGCGGGCCAGGGTGATGAGGGCTGAGAGTTCGCCATAGGCGGCGCGATCCGGCGCGAGCAGAATCAGTTTGCATTGTTCCTGCACATAAAACTCACTGCCGATAATCAATTGAATATTTTTTTCGCGCGCCGCGACATGGGCCTTGACCACGCCAGCCAGAGAGCATTCGTCGGTGATGGCCAGGGCATGATAGCCCAGTTCCACGGCGCGCCTCATCAGCTCTGCGGGGTGAGAGGCGCCACGCAGAAATGTGAAGTTACTCAGGCAGTGTAATTCTGCGTACACGGCGTTAACCAAAAATGCCGTGGACAAACCAGCGCCGGGTATCGAGCTCCCGGTAAATCCAGTACACCGCGCCCTGCGCATGACGGGCAATAAAGTAATCCCGGTATACGGGTTTAGACCACCACGCGCCTTCGATACGTTCCGGACCCTGTAGCAGTTGCAGCACGCCGTGCCAGTACAGCTGCTGGCCGCGGTGTTGAATTTCCTCCGGGTTGGATAATAACCAGGCGGGGCGCTGTGGCGCGGTTGAGGCCGTAACATTAGCCGTACCATCAGCCGTATCAGATAGCTGAGTACTGGGCGGGCGCTGCAGGGATAGAGTGGATGCGTGGAGCGCTTGCCAGGCATATTCCGGAATGTGACTGTCGGCCAATGCCAACCCCGAGATGGCGCTGGCGCCGAGGCGTGCGCGCAGGCGGTCGATAAGCTCGCCGATGGCATCATCGCCGGTACCCGCGTTGCCCGTTGAGGCGCTGCGGGCCGCAAGTAAATCGCGTTCCACATAGCGAGCGGGATGTAATTCCATGGCAGCTAACGCGATTTTTTCGACCGGCCCATCGAGGATCAATGACGCCAGTTTGAGGCGACTGAGGGACAGAAAATAGTCGGCATCGTTGCGCGGGTTGGCGCAGCTCAGGACAATGGTTTTAGCGGCGCCATTTTGCTGTTGCAAACGCCATTCGATACCACCGCAATGCAGTTGTCGAACGCGTAAATAGCCGCACAGTGCCAGCAATAGACGGCGCATGGGAAACAGCAGCATTTCGGTACTGGTCAGCCCGTTCATGAATTCCAGTGCGTCGTCAAATTGTGGCGGCAATTGCAGCACCTTGCGCGGGTCTGGTCGCTGCCCGGTTACCTGCTGTAAATAGTGCAGCAGGCCTTGCCCACAGCGTTTGCCGAGTGCCGCGGCGGGCAGGCGCAGCACATCGCCAAGCTGGCGCAGGCCGGTGCGTTGTAAACTGGCCTGCAAGGTGGCGGAACAGTCCAGTACGGACAGGGGCAGTGCGTGCAGGACGCGATTAAACAGCGCGGTGTCAATGACAGTCCCTGTGCGATCATCGAAAGCGGCGACAGAATCCACCGTGCCGCGGCTGATCAGCTGCGCAGCGGCGGGGGTGGGGGCAAGGCCAAAGGTATAACTGTAGCGGTGTGCGGCGACCTCTGTGGCGATCAGCGCGCACAGTCTGCGCACGCCGCCAAATAATTTCAGACTGCCCTGAAGTTCCAGGAGTAAATTATCCGGGGACTGTACGCAAACGACAGAGGTAAAGCGGTAACACCCGTACGCGAGGTGTTGCAGTGCGCGTTGTTCGCGGGCGGTGTCCCGCCTGCTGATGTGCAGATCGGGACACAGGCCATATGCCGTGCCGAGCGGGGTGTCAGGCGTAATGCCGCAGGCCAACGCCGCAGGATTACAGAATTCGATGCGGTGTCCACTAATCACCACTGTGGGTTTAAGTGGTGTTTGCCCGGTAGTTTCAGCGCTATTGGTTGTGCGCGGCGAACTGTCCACATCGTCGGCATACTCATGGCCGATAACGTCGTCGAAAATTTCCAGGGGTAATTGAGATAAATGCAGACATAACCACAGCATGACAAGCGCTCACTGTAACGCCGGGCGCAGAGGCAGGGCACGGGGGCGCGCCTGCGGCGGTGAGACAGGATCTGTTTCAGAGCCTGTTGCACAAACGGGTTGTGGCGCTGGCAGGCGCTGGGTGGGCATGGCGCGCTGGCTAAGAATATCGGGACGCTGTAGGCAAACAGATTGCCCACTCCAACCACCCCGCTGTTTGAGGATAGTGAGCTGGCATCCATCCGCCGTGGACTCGATGGCGATGCGCAATGTCGCTGGCGAGGGCTGGTTTGCCGTCTGACGGGAACGGAACAGAATCGCCAGGCCAGCGCCTGCCTGGGCAGCCAGCTGTAGCTTGCGTAATTGGGGTACGCTGAGGTTGGCTGTTGTCAGCCAGGTAAGGACGGCGCCCCCCGAGGCGGCGCGCAGCCCCTGCTCCGTCGCCCATAGCTGGTCGCGCAGGGTTGTTGTCTGTACCACCAGTAAACGCTCAAGGCTGATGTTCCAGTGTTGCCATGCCGGCGCGTAGGGTAAGTAAGGGGGAGCGATCAGTACCAGGGAGTGCCCTGCAGCGCTCAGTTGCGCCAGTGTCGGCGCCAGTAGTTGCAGTTCCCCGCTACCGGGTTGGCGACACAGGAGTTCGGTCAGGGCGCCGGTTGGCCAGCCGCCGTGATGCAGGCTGGCATTCAGCGGCGCATAGCCGGTGGCTATGCCGTGGGTTATATCCAGTGTCGCCGAGGCCTGCCAGAGATCGGGCCGTTTGAGCAATGCAGCGAGTGTCGAGTTCATAGTCTGCGGACTTATGCTGTTGTCATATGTGGTGATTTTTTCGTGGAAACAGGGTTTCGGGCGTATACTGTAAATATATACAGTATATTGGGTGTTGTCACCCGCTATTGACTGGTGACTGGTGACTGGTGACTGGCACCGACGATGGGTACGCCAAGCCGCGCTGGGCGACTGATTCGGGGTCGCTACGGCGACCTGGGTGCGACGGGTGCCAGCAACGGGAGTGGTAAGATAGGAGCGTCTTCGATCCCGATTGACTGTGGGAGGTGTCTATTAGCGTCTCTATTGAAATGACAATCATTCTCACCGTCATTGCGTTTACGGCAGGATTTATCTCCTCCATTGCCGGTGCGGGTGGTCTGTTGACACTGCCGGCCCTGCTGTGGGCGGGCTTGCCACCGCTCCAGGCCCTGGCCACCAATAAGGTGCAGAGCGCATTGGGTACGGCATCATCTGCCTGGAATTTTTTTCGCAAAGGGCATTTGCAGCTCCGGGACACAGGGCCCGCTATTGGCTTTGCGCTGGTGGGTTCCGTAGCGGGTACGCTGGTTGTTCAGCAACTGGGTAATGAGGTGCTACAGCGGTTATTGCCTGTTTTCCTGATTATCATCGCGGGTTATTTTTTATTATCCCCGCGAGTGTCTGACGAAAGTTCCAGGCCGCGTCTGTCGCGCTGGCAATTCGGCGGTTGTGCGGCGTTGGGTATGGGATTTTACGGCGGTTTTTTTGGTCCCGGCATGGGTTCGATATTCCCTTTTCTGTTTGTCTGGTTACTCGGTCACAATCTGCGCAGTGCGACGGCGCATACCAAAGCCATGGTGCTAACCATTAATGGTGTCTCCGCATTGTTGTTTATTTACCACGGCAGTGTGTTGTGGGATATCGCTCTGATCATGTCTGTTGCACAGATCATCGGAGCGTATCTGGGTTCCAGCCTGGTCATTCACCGCGGTGCGGCACTGGTGCAACCGCTGATTGTTGCGGTTACACTGATTCTGTCGATTAAATTGTTGTGGTTCCCATAAGCTTGCCAGGAGCGGATTGCTATGAGCTTGTCTACATGAGCTATGTATTGACCCTCGTGTTAACGTTGGCAGTGGTGCTGGTAGCTATGTGGGTGTTTGTCAGGGTGGGAACGCCGGTGTATCGGCTACAACGGGAAAACATCGTGAGTCTGCTACGTTTACTGGTGAGCGGTCGCGCCACGCAGCAGGATTGGGATGTGTTTGTGGCCATCCCTATTCGCCACGATGCCTTGTTGCGCGATATTCAGGAGCGCTGCATCACAATTGCGCAAACCGAATTTACTGGTGGCCCAGGCTTGCTTTTTTCCACGCAGGGGATTGCCAGGCTTGAGTGTTTATTAAAAGAATTAGACCCCGAGGCAGAGATAACCCCGCTGATAAATCCTCCAGTGCAAAGTCATCAGCGCGAAGCAAGCGAGTAAAAATACAACCTGTTAAGGAAGGAAGTAAGCACGATGGATAATGTTTCTGCGATAGCAAAGTTTGTGTTGCTGTTTGCGGCTTTTGTGGTGGTGATTGCCGGAATGAAAATGGCGGAGCCATTGTTGGTACCCTTTTTGTTGTCAGTGTTTATTGCGCTGATCTGTTTTCCGATTCTGACGTGGCTTAAATCGAAACGGGTACCCAATAGCGTGGCGATCCTGCTGATTGTGCTGGCGGTGGTGCTGGTGGGAATGTTGATTGGCGCCGTGGTGGGTGCGTCCATTCGCGATTTTCGCGAAGAGCTGCCGGCCTATCAGACCCGTTTGCAAGGCATGAGCGTAGTGATGCAGCAATGGCTCTCGGAGCGGGGTCTGGTATTCGATGGCAACCAGTGGCGGGAAAGTTTTAATCCCAGCGCAGTGATGCAACTGGCGGGCAATACGCTCGCATCGTTTGGCAATGTGATGACCAATGCCTTTCTGATTTTACTGACGGTTATTTTTATTCTGACGGAGGAAACTGGATTCCGCGATAAACTGCGATCCGCGCGCGGTTCGTCCGCATCACTGGCGGGACTGGAAACGTTTATTCAAAGTGTTAATCGCTATCTATCGATCAAAACATTATTGAGTCTGGCCACCGGCGCACTGGTGGTGGTATGGCTGTGGTTGCTTGGCGTTGACTATGCCGTGATGTGGGGGTTGCTGGCTTTTTTGCTGAATTTTGTACCCACCATCGGGTCGATTCTCGCGGCGGTGCCCGCAGTGCTGTTGGCGTTGATTCAGCTCAATCCCTGGTCGGCCGGGTTGGTCGCGATCGGCTATGTGGTCATCAATGTCGTGTTCGGTAATATTCTCGAACCGCGTCTGATGGGACGCGGGTTGAACCTGTCGCCGCTGGTGGTATTTTTATCGTTGGTATTTTGGGGTTGGGTACTGGGTCCGGTGGGCATGCTGTTATCTATTCCGCTGACGATACTGGTCAAGATCGCCCTGGAAAATGAACCGCAAACGCGCTGGCTGGGCATTATGCTGGGTGCGGGCAGGATGGCGCCCACGGTCGCCAGCGAAGGTGAAGAACCCGCGTCCGTTCACGCTAAAACGCATGCTGAAGAAGATGATTAGCGTGGCGCCTGGCAACCTGTTTTACAGACGGTGTCTGCGACTAACGCTGGTGTTGTTGCTCACGGGTTGTGGCGAGTCGGGCCAGCACGAACCGGCAGTGGCGGAAAAAAATGCGTCGTCAACCGGTATTCAGTGGTTTGCCGGCACGGTCGAAGAAGCGTTTGCTCAAGCCAAGACGGTGAACAAGCCGGTGTTTCTGTATTGGGGCGCCGACTGGTGCCCGCCCTGTAATCAGCTCAAGGCCACGGTGTTCGAACAGCGAGAATTTATCGAGCAAAGTCGCCTGTTTATCCCGGTTTATCTCGATGGCGACACGCCCCGCGCGCAACAAGTTGGTGAGCACCTTGGCGTGATGGGTTATCCGACAGTGATCGTATTTAGCCCGTCCGGTGAGGAGTTAACCCGTATACCCGGCGGCATTAATCTGGATCATTATCTGCGGGTGCTGGCACTATCCCTTGAGCAGTTGCGTCCAGCCACTGCATTGGTTGCGGCGGCGGTAAACGGCGCAAGCCTTACGCAAGACGATTGTCAGTTGTTGGCCTGGTATAGCTGGGCGCAGGATAATGGGCGCACGTTGGCGGGCAGGGATCCGCTAGCGGTGGTTACCCGATTGCTGGAAATCTGTGGCGACACCAGCGCAGCGGTGAACAGTCGCTTGGGTATGGCGGCGCTGAACGCGTGGTTAATGGCGGATCATAGTGAAGAAGCTTTACCCACCAAAACCGGCGAGTACAAAGAGCTAATCGAAACTGTACTCGACGATCCAGAACTGTCGGCCGCAAATACCGAAATGCTGATTTATCAGGCCGGAGATATCGTTGCCGCTCTGACCAGTCCGGGTGCGGAGCGGGAGGTATTGCGGCAGCGCTGGCTCAGCCGACTACTGCGCCTGAGTGCAGATCCAGAGGTTGCACTGGCGGATCGTCTGGCGACGCTCTACGGCGAGCTGCAACTGGCGCGGTTGGCGAGCCCTTTTGATGGGTATGGCCCGGAGTTAATTACCCGAGTGCAACAGCAAGTTGACTGGGCGGACAAACATGCGACGACTCCTTTTGAACGCCATGTGGTGATCAGTGTGGCGTGGGATGTGCTTTACGAAGCAGGCCTGGAGCGCCAGGCGGGAGACTTGCTGTTGGCGGAAATGGAGAAGTCCCAGTCGCCCTATTATTTTATGCTGGAGCTGGCCAATATCGCGGAAAAAGCAGGCCGAGAAGACGAGGCGCTGGCGTGGCTGGAGCGCGCCTGGCACGCAGCAACCGGTTCCGCAACACGCTTTCAGTGGGGCGTGAACTACCTGCAGGGGCAGTTAAAAATGTCACCTGAAGATACGGCGCGGATCGAAGCGACCGGTGTTGCCGTGTTGTCGGAGCTGGCACAACAGGACGCGCCGCTGTTCCAGCGCAATCGCCAGCGACTGGAAAAACTCGGTACAGCGCTGGTGGAGTGGAACGAATTTTTTGAACAACCCGCGGTGCTTGCGGCGTTTAGGGCGCAACTGGCGCCATTATGTGCAGCTGAGTCGTCAGCGTTCCCGGCAACCACTTTTTGCCGGGAGTTTCTGATAACGGAGTAACAGGGTGCCGCGATGAAAAAAATTACCGGTGTCCAGGAAAATAGCTCGACGAAGGCAGCGCACAAAGCCGCGCAAGAAGTCGATCCGCAAACGACGCTGTGTGCGTTACTGCCGGGGGCAAAATTAACCATCACCGCGCTGCACAACGTGCCGGAACTGCGTCTGTGGTTAATTGATCCAGCGGGTATGCACGCGCCGCTGTCGGAGCAGGAAGTCACTGCGGTGTTTACCACGCCACCCTACTGGTGTTTTTGTTGGGGGAGTGGCAAGGCGTTGGCCGAATATATCTTGCGGGAAATCCCGAAAAAAATTGCCGGTGCCGTGGTGCTCGATTTCGGGTGTGGCAGCGGCGTGGCGGCGATTGCTGCCGCGCTGGCCGGCGCACGACGGGTTATTGCCTGTGACAGTGATCCGGCCGCGCTCGCCATCGCGGTACGCAATGCTGATCTGAATGGAGTTGAACTTAGTTATTCATCTGATATTTTTGAGGTGGATGAACGGGTCGATTATTTATTTGCGGCAGACGTTCTCTACGATCGGGACAATTTTTCGCTTTTGCAACGGTTCCGGCGACTTGCCGGGCAGGTGATTCTCGCAGACTCGCGGGTGGGGGGCTTCGCTGCCGATGGTTATACGCAGATACAGCGCCAATGGTCGGTAACCCAACCGGACCTGGGGGAGCCCCCACAAGTGGCGCAAGTTACATTTTATGGCGCGTCCGGCAGGCATTGAAGATACGTGCGTTGCGGTGTTTGATGCCTGGGTACCCGCAGTTGCTGTTGGTCCGTCGAAACAGGCCTCTCGCGATGTTGTTCTTCATAACGACGGAGTTTGTCGGTAAGATCGGCCCATATTAGAAATAACAAGGGTGGCTGGTACCGAAAATGGGTGGTGAACGTGACGCGATCAAAGCCGATTAACACCGCGTGGCTGGCGCGAGTCGTTAGCGCACAGCAAGCGGAACAAAAAGCGATATCGCGGCTGTTACACGATGAATTTGGCCAGTCGCTGGTGGCGGCAAAAAGCTTTGCCGTTGCGGTTGCGCAACTGCGTGATGGAGAGTCTCTCGACGATATTCGCGACATGGCGGATGCTGTCAAGGAGATGATAGAAGGCACCTATATCGCGGCTTACGATTTGATGCGGGAGCTCGATACGGGAATCGCGTCAGAGGCACCGTTCGCAGAACATATTCAGGGTTTATTGCAATACCTGCGCTTTGAGCAAAAACGCATCGCATTGTCATTCACCGGTGGAACCCAAATCGATCTCTTGCCGAGCTGGGTGAGGGCTTTGCTCTTGCGTTTTACGCGCACGCTGCTAACTTGCGTTAATCGCCATGCCAGCGGCGTCAGTAAAATTACATTGACTGTTGCTGCGGACGCCATCGGCCACACGACGCTGGCAGTAGAGCACAATGGTGTAGCTACAGCGCTGCAATTTGAGCGGCATCCGTTATTGCTCGGATTAGTGCGCGGCGTGCACGAGTTAGGTGGAGAGTGCGTGTTGAGTGAAGTTGCGTCGCAACAAGAACGTATAACATTGACCTTCGATTTCCCCGTGGAGTAGCTGGACGCGATATGGGCGATGCAACGGTCTCGGTATTACTGGTCGACGATCACGCTGTGGTGCGTGCCGGGTTTCGCTATTTGCTGGAACGTGTGGACGGTTTCGTAGTGATCGAATCCGATTCCGCAGAGGCGGCCTATCGAATTTATCGGGAAAAAAAGCCTGATGTGGTGGTGATCGATATGTCCATGCCCGGTATTGGTGGGCTGGAAGGGATTCGCAGATTGCGGGCCAGCGACGAAACATCGCGCATTATTGTCCTGAGCATGTACAACGACCCATCCTTCGTGACGCGAGCCGTGGAAATGGGCGCGCTTGGCTATCTGAGTAAGAATTGTGGGCCGGAAGAGCTGGCCAAAGCGATTGCCGCAGTGATGCAGGGGGAGCGTTATTTTAGTTCCGATATTGCGCTTGAAGCGGCCGGTGATGCTGGCGGCACTGAGATCAGCAGTTTGTCGACCCGCGAATTTCAGGTGTTTCGCATGTTGGCGGAGGGCGCTTCGGTCAAGGATATTGCAGACACCCTCAGTCTGAGTCCCAAGACCGTAAATAATCACCGCAGCAACATTATGGAAAAGCTGCAGATACATAGTGCGGTAGAGATGACGCGATTAGCGGTGCGGGAAGGTATTATCGACGCCTGACGTGCGGATCGTCGGTAATCTGTGCGTTATTGTGTTCCGATCATTGCCCAGTGTGCACATTGCGACGTTGACGGAAAAGGTTGAAAAGAGTATAAGTTTCCTTCATAACTAATTGATTAAAAAGATTTAATAAGCAAAATCAGGGCGTTAGATCAGATGTGTTTTCCGCTTGGGGCAATGAGTTGATTGATTGTGGAAAACCGGCTGGAATTAAAATTTTCAGTATGACTGACGCTCTCTCGTGAACATAACGGAGGTGGTCGCTTGAACGACATAATCAAAATATCCTGCATCGGTGTCGATGACAAGGATGTGGCGGTGATCAGCAGTATTCTCAAACTGGCCCCGGAGCTGAAGGGTAAGTTTGAATTGATTGATGCCGAGCAAAAAAATGAGGCCAATCTGCTGTTTGTAAATGCCGATGATGCAGAGGCTCTTGGCGCATGGCAGGTTTTCAGCGCCGCACACAGCGATGTGGTGCCCATTGTGATCTACAGCGGCGAAGCGCCAGATATCGACGCCATCACTATGAAACGGCCGCTGGCCATGCGGCGCCTTATCGACAGCCTGAAAACCACCATATCCACCGAGCGCGAGGTGGTGGTGGCAACCACTAGCGGGATTAAAAAAATTCTGGTGGTGGACGATAGTTTCCCTGTGCGCAAATACATGGAGCAAAAACTGCCCCTGCTGGCCGATGGTACACTCAGTTTGAATTTCGCGGAATCCGGTGCCGAGGCAGTCGATCGGGTCAAGGAAACCGCTTACGATCTGATTTTCCTCGACGTCATGATGGACGATATGAATGGGTACAAAGTCTGCAAGTGGGTGAAAACGGTGCGGCCCGAGACCGCGGTGGTGATGTTGACCAGTAAAAATTCGCCGTTTGACAAGGTGCGCGGCACCATGTCGGGGTGTGATGATTATGTGGTAAAGCCGCCCAAAGACGAGACTCTTAAGGATATATTGCAGCGCTTTTAATGCGTGCTGGACCGTGTAGCTAACTGTGCATGGGTGTGTGCGGAAAAGAATTATGAGGATGAAATCACAATGGCAGTTGCGAAAGTCCTGGTGGTGGATGATTCGCCGGCGGAATTGGAAAATATTCGGTTAATGGTGGCAGCGACAGGTCGCACCGTGTTGGTGGCTACTTCGGGGCATGAAGCCGTGGTTCTCGCCACTAGCGAGCAGCCCGACCTGATTTTTTTGGACATAGTCATGGATGATATGGATGGCTATGGCGCCTGCCAGGCGATTCGCGAAAACCCGGACACCAGCCACATCCCGGTGGTGATGGTGAGTTCAAAAAATCAGCGGTTTGATCGTATATGGGCGGATCGTCACGGCGCCCATGGCGTCATTTCAAAACCCTATACCGCGCAGGAAATTGCTGCGGAACTGGAAAGGTACTGACTGGGCACCCTGTGGAAAATCAAGAATCGCGATTGGTGGCACCCAGCGAAGCTCTGCAAAAAGAGTTTGTGCTGGCGAGTGCAGCAACTGTTACGCCGGATGTCAGCGTATTGCGCGGCACATTTCATGGCTTTTTTATCGGCGAAATAGGTTTACTGTTGCCCAAAGAAGAAATTTCCGAAGTGCTGGAAAATATTAACAGTTGTCGTGTGCCGAACACCTCCGCAGTGCTGTACGGCATGGCCAATCTACGCGGGAAAATAGTTCCGCTCTTCGATTTACATCGACTGCTGGGTATCGAGCCTGCGCCGCAACGTATGTTTTTGGTGATTGGCGATGGTGGTGACGCAGCCGGCGTGTTACTGGATCGTTTGCCCCGCCGGGTGGTCATTGCAGCGAGCGATAAACTGCCGATGATTCCGCCATTGCCAGCCGCGCTACGACCATTTGCGCGCGGGGCCTACGATGTACAAGGGGTATGGCTAGACTGGGATATAGCGGGATTCTTTGACTCACTACAGGTACAGATCGGTTAATCACTGGTGCGATACAGGTGTTGAGCGAATCCTGGGTTTATTAATGCGAGACTGAGTAAGGCGTATCTTTATGAAACTGAAAATCGCGACCAAGCTGGTGGGCGGTTATCTGTTGTTGACAGTATTTGTAATCATCGCCGGTGGCGCAGGGGTGTACAGTGTGAATCGCCTCGCCGATACCTTGAAGTTTGTTACGACAGATGCCTGGAATGCCGCTGACGGTGCCATGGAGCAGTCGATAGCGGTGCGCGAGCAAATGCTGGCGGTGCAGGATATTGTTCGCTGGACGCAAAGTGGGGATCGCCTGGGCGGTCAACAGTATGGCGAAAAAAGTAACGCCGAATATTTGCTTGAGGCGCGGGCGCGACTACAAACAGCGGTCAGCTTAGGCTCGGCGGCGGGTGACAGTATGCTGAAGTCTACGTTGATCGACGAACAGGTAGCGGGATCACTTGCCGGCGCGGTCAGTCAATATCAGGAAACACGAGATCTAATGCTGGATGCGCATGCCCGTTTCGTGAAATTCGATACGGACTTGCAGGCAGGCATTAGCAGTTTCGGGGATATGTTGGGGAATCTTAAGAGTGTGGCCGAGCAGGCAGCTGGGGAGTTCGTCAAAAACGCGAATCGTCAGTTTTCATGGAATAGTGGGCTACGGGAAAAATGGCAAGCGGCACAAGGGGTCGCCGGTATCGAGAGCGCGTTTTTGCAGCGCATCGATGCCTATAAAATTTTCGTGACCGGCGGGAGCAGCAAAACGCGAGCGGATGAGGCGCTGGCGTCGAATCTGACAAAAATGCGAGACCATATTTCCACCATCGGAAACATGGCGTTGTTCAGGGATTTTCGTTCCGACAAAGAAGGCGCGTCGATAAATCCGCAACTGATGGAACAGCTCGGCGTCACCTTGCAGGAGGCCAGCGTCAGTGAGATGTTGACCGATGAGATGGATATCCATGAGATGGAGTTTAAAACGGCCGTCGAAGCCTACAACGCGTATCGTATAACCCTGCAGGATTACGAGCGTGTGGCTGCGGAATTGATGACACTGCTGGATGAGGTGGAACGCATCGGCGACGCGGCCGTTGAACAACAGGCGGGACCCATTCAGGCCACCATTACCAGTGCGTACGGCGTGATTGCCGTGGTGGTATTGCTTGCGGTTAGCTTCGCGCTCGCTGTAGCGGTCGTTACGACGCGTATCATGCAGGCAACATTTCAGCGGTTCATCGGTGTTGCTGAGGGCGTTGCCAAAGGTGATCTCGAGACGGTCGAGATCGCTGATGCAGAACTGGGAGACGAAATCGGCGACACGTTAGTCGCAGTTAAAGCTATGGTGGAAAAGCTTAGTGATGAAAACCGGCAACTGAATGATTCGGTCATTGATCTATTAGAGGCAACCGCGCAACTTAGTGAGCGGGATCTCACCGTTCAGGTTCCTGTAGCTAACGACATCACCGGGCCGGTATCGGACGCGGTAAAGGTGCTGGTCTATGAAACAGCCAAAGTGTTGAAAGAGATTCGCGATGTGGCAGAGCTGGTCGAGGGCGCGTCCAACACGGTTCGAGACCAGGGCGTCAAGGTGTCCGAAGCGTCTGCGGTGGATCGTGAAATGACTTTCGGGGCTATTTCGGTGCTGACCGGGCTTGCGGAGGGTGTTGGCAAACTTGCTGACCTCGCGGAAACTTGTGATGAAATGGCGCGGCGTACTACCAGCTCAATTAGCGATGCTATGCAGGAAGTATTGAATACCGGTAGGGGTATGAACGATCTTCGCGAAACGATTTCCGAAACGGAAAAGCGTATTAAGCGACTCGGCGAGCGTTCCCAGGAAATTAGTTCGGTCGTAGAAATTATTAATAACGTGGCCGAGCGCACCCATATCCTGGCGTTGAATGCCTCCATGCAGGCGGCTGCGGCGGGTGATGCTGGACGCGGATTCGCAGTGGTAGCAGACGAGGTCCAGCGCCTTGCGGAATCGTCCCGCCAATCCACCTCGGAAATAGCTGCGTTGGTAAGTAATATTCAATCGGAGACGTCGGAAACCATGGCCGCCATGAACAAGGCCATTAGTCAGGTTGTCGACGGCACGGCGATGGCAAAAAAATCTGGCGAACAGATGGAATCTACGGTGAAAACCACCGAAGATCTGTCGGGAATGATCGGGGAGATCGCACAGTCTGCGAGAACACAATCGGATACCCTTGAGGTGGTCGCCGGACAGGCACAGCAGGTGACTGAAACGTTGACAAAAACGGGCCATGAGATGGAAGAGCAGGCCTCAGTTATCGAGAAGTTACTCGCCTTTGCGCGGCAGCTTACCGAATCCGTACGGCAATTTAAGCTGCCTGGTTAACCCGGCGTTAAGTTTTGCGGCCGTCCAGTGGTAATCGAGCGGATTGGGAGACGTTTACATGGGTATGACGGCTGAAATCGAAATTCTGCACGGCGTTATTGGCACCACGGCAGAGTTGCTTTCCGAGTTTATCCCGTTATTGATGGGCACGGGCGATGAGCCGTCGCGAGGTCTGGCCAGCCTGCAAGAACAGTTGGATAACATCAGTATGACGGCTGGTTTTACTGGCCTGGAAGGCTTGTCGCGGGCCGCCGAGTTATTATCTGAACACCTCGCCACCTGCTGCGGTACCGATCAACCCCTCTCTTCTGCGGAGCTCGACAAGCTCGTTTGCTGGATAACCCAGGCGCAGGTGTACCTGCAATCCCCCGCGTCGGCGGACACCATTGCTGCCTTACTTGAGCCGTTGCCCGAAGAGCGTCGGGACGTGTTGTACGATGTGTTGGTGCAGGAGTCGGGAAGAAATTCTTCCTCGGCTGATCCGTCAGACGCGGAGGCCGAGTTTTTTGAAATGACTGACGTCGCGCCAGGGCTGATTCTGGTCAGTGGTTCACCTGTAGCGCGATCCGCACAAACATTATCCGCAGATGACATGGACGATATGCTTGCGGGCGACGGGCCAGGCAGTGTAGCAACCAGCATCCTCGGCATGTTGCGGCAGGAAATTGAAGAAATAACGCCCCGCCTGAGCCAATGCGCTGCGGCAATTGGTAGCGCAGCCGAGCTCGCCGATGCTGCGGGCGAGCTGGCCAGCTATGGTGATCTCGTAGAGCGCTTACACGCAGCAAGTACCGGCGCGGGACTCGACGGCATGGTGCAGATTGCAGATTTTTTAACTACGAACCTTGGCTTGTTGTTGACTGCTACAGACGATCAGCGCCGCGCTGTGGTGCCGCTGCTGGCCGGGTGGCCGGAGCCGATTATCACGCATTTGGCGGAACCGGCGGATAATAGTCTTTGTCTGGCTGCGGTGAAATATCTGGAGAACCCCCATTGGCTACAGCCGCTAATTGACGAAAACGTCAAACTATTGTTGAAAGGATTGGTCAAGGACGCGGAAACCAGCGGCGAATGTGTGGGTGAAGCACGCGCGACCCATGCGACACCAGAGGACGTTGAGCTAAAAATTGCCGACGACGTGACCGCCGAACTGGTGGAAGCTTTCTTTACCGAATCGCCGCGCTACGCCGAACAACTGGCCACTCATATTGCCAGCATCGCCCGGGGTGAGGACGTGCAAAATCACCTCGCCGCTTCACAGCGTATCTCTCACACACTGAAGGGCTCCGCCAATATGCTGGGGGTCAAAGGCCTCGCTAATTTATCGCACCATCTGGAAGATATTTTTGAACACCTTGCCCAGAAAGATGTCGTGCCTCCCAAACCATTGGCGGCTACCATGCAGGAAGCGGCGGACACCATAGAAGTCATGCTTGAAGCACTGCAGGGCATCAGCCCGGCGCCAGCGGATGCCCTGCATGTATTACAGAGTGTACTGCATTGGGCCAACCGTATAGATCGGGGCGATATTCGCAGCGAGGATTTCCACGAGGGTGCTCGCGCCCCCCGTGTCAACGTGGTGGGCGGCCCCGCCGAGGCCGGTGATGAGGTCGGTGAACAGGAAGGACCCGCACAGGTTCAGGTGCAGGAAGCGCTGCGGGTACCGCGAGATATTATCGACAATGTGTTAAACATGGTCGGTGAAGCGGCCATTTCCCTGAGTCAAATACAGGAGCGACTGCAAAACCTGCGGGCGTCGGGCGTGGCCATGCGGCGCAATGACAGCGTGCTGCAAACCCGTCGCTTTGAACTGGAGGAACAGGTCAGTGTGCGTGGGGTCGCAGCCCAGCAGAAGGGACTGGTCGCCAACGGCGAGCACTTCGATACCCTGGAAATGGATCAGTACGATGAGTTTTACACCGCGACCCACAGTTTTATCGAAGCGGTTTCCGATACCCGCGAAGCCTCTCGGGAAATAATCGAAGAAGTTTTACGCCTGGAAAATCTATTTCTGCATCAGCAACGTCTGAATCGCGCCTTGCAGGATATGGTGATGTCGACGCGCACAGTGGCAATCAGCTCGATTAGTCCGCGTTTGCAACGGGCGGTGCGCCAGGCCGCACGTATGACCGGTAAGGACGTCACCCTCGACATCCGCGGCGAACAATTGATGGTGGATGGCGATGTAGTGGCGAAGCTGGTGGACCCGCTGATGCATTTGTTGCGCAATGCCGTCGACCACGGCGTGGAAGCACCCCAGGAACGCACCGCAAAAGGTAAAAACGCCGCAGGACTAATCACTCTTGAATTCGAACAGGCGGGCAATAATATCGTGGTGAGTTGCCGCGACGACGGTGCGGGTCTCGATTACGATAGAATTTTAAAGCTGGCTATAGAAAGGGGGCTTGTTCGGGAAAATGAAATCCTGGAACGGGAGGCTATTGCACGCTTGATTTTGGCGCGTGGGTTTTCGACTCGCGAGGAAGCCACCCAGGTGTCCGGTCGTGGCGTGGGGATGGATGCGGTGCACGCGGCCATTGTCGAACTCAAAGGCACGCTGGAAATTGGCGACAATCGCCCAGGCGGCACGACGATTGAATTACGCCTGCCGGTCACATTGCTGACCAGTCACTCCATCGTGATTAGCGTCGGTGATTTACAGTATGGAATACCGACTGACACGCTGATGCAAATACTGAGTGCTGGTATGGGTGTCGTCTCTAACATTGGGGGCGAGTTGGCGTATACCCTCGGCAGAGACATCTATCCGTTGCGGGCGTTGAGTAGCCTCCTGGGGCAGGCTGATAATGGGAACGGCGACGCTACTCACTATGACGGAAAAATTATTCTTTTGGCGCGCACCGATCAGGGTTTATCCGCGATCGCGGTGGATCAGGTGTTGTCGAGTCACGAACTGGTAATCAAGAATCTCGGTAAATATGTGGGTCATGTACGGGGTATCGCGGGCGTGTCCCTGATGGGAGACGGACGCGTACTGCCGGTTCTGAATTTGATTGAGTTGACCAGCTACGCGCCAAGCGCGGCCGTCGTCGCCAAAGCTCCTTCCGGGAACGAGAGCGAGAGCGCCACACAGGTGCGACAGGTGCTGGTGGTTGATGATTCGTTAAGCGCCAGAAACACCCTGACTGAATTGGTACAAGATGCTGGATTCGAGCCCGTGGCAGCACGCGATGGTATTGAGGCAGTTAAATTACTGCAAAAAAGGGTGCCGTCTTTGGTGCTGACTGACCTGGAAATGCCGCGCATGAACGGCCTTGAACTGACCTCGCATATCCGTGGTACCGAGGGTATCAAGCATCTCCCCATTATTATGATCACCTCCCGCACCTTGCAGAAACATCGGGATCAGGCTGACAGCGCGGGGGTGACGGAGTATGTAACCAAGCCCTTCTCCGAAGAGCGCTTAATGACACTGGTCGCGAGCTATATGGCGAGAGCGCGCTAGTGGAGCCAATGGAGTTGCTGAGAGGGGGGCGTGGGCTTGCGTTGCTGGGTTTTGGTTCGCGTACATTGGCTGTACCGTTAAGTAGTCTGGTCACCATAGAGCACACCGGCAAACTGACGCAGCGGCAGGAGTCGTCGCCCGGGTCGTTCGCGGTGCTGGACGTTGCCGGGCAGCATACGCCGGTCTACGCCTTCACGGATGCGTTCACCCTGTTTGATCAAAAACGGTACCCTGGACATTTTTGCGTGGTGTTGCGCGTCGATGACAGCGTCGGTCAGTTTGCACTGACGTGCGCCACCGTGGAACAGCTACGCACCGAGAGTGAATACATCGGTTTGCAAATGCTGCCCGACTGCATGCAGCTCCCGGGCTGTCCGTTTGCCGGGCTATTTATGCGTGGCGAGAAGCTGGTATTGACGGCCGATGCTTCAAGTTTACTCGGTTATATCGAAAGACAGTGTGGCCAGCATGAGTGAGGGCGACGACGCCGGCCAAAAATTCCCGGCATGGCTTTTGACGGGCGCGCCCGGTTATCAACTGGCGGTAGGCATTCACGAAGTTCAGGAGTACATGGTAGCGCCTCCTATGTTGGATGTGCCGCTCACCCCGCGACACTGCCAGCAGCTAATTCTATGGCGCGACCAGTTTGTCCCCCTGTTTGATTTACGTCGCCTGCATGACCTTAACCTGATGCGTGCGGACCCCGCACCCCCAGTTTCTGGGGTTATCGTACTGGCTTATCAGCGGGAACCGGGGTTAGCCCTGGAATACCTGGCGCTTTCTTTGTACGCAGAACCGGAAAAAATTCTGGTCGACGACAGCGCGGTAGTCGCCTGGCCAACGGATTATCCGCGGGCATTGCACGGCTTGGTGCGCTCGCTGTTTGCGCACGACGACGGGGTGGTGTCGGTGCTTGATCTGGCTGCGCTCGCCAGCGCCCGGTACCTGAATTTTCTGGTGGTCAATGGCTTTACCGATTAACGTTTCTGCAGCTGTCATTGCTTCAGGGTAGAATGTAGCGATGTGCTTCTGTGAGTACCTGGCTATCGGTGAGCGGTTTGCAAATGTAGCCATCACCGCCCACATGCGATCGACCCGTTGGGTGCGGGCGCTGATAAAAATAACTGGAATATGGTTTGTATCGGTGTCGAGTTTTAGCAGGCGGCAGGCATTATATCCATCCAGCCCTCCATGATGACGTCCATAAAAATGAGGTCGGGCTGCTGTGCGCGGGCTACATTCACGGCGTCCTCGCGGTCGAAGGCGTTGATTATCGTAATGTTCAAAGACACGAGTGCAAGCGCAAGCAGCCGCGGGTCGGCTGGAGAAGCATTTACTAACAACACTTTTTGAACGGCCATGGGTGGCCTCGTCATCGTTATCTTTGGTCGGTTTTGCCGAATGAGCACTTGATGGTACGCCGGTATGTGAGATTTCTAAAAAAACACAAGATATGGGTGGTAGTTGCCGGGTAATGTCTTCGGGGCATCGGTTTTTGGGTTAGGACTCAAATAAAACGTTAGCCCCGTGTTTATAGTTTGACTGTCAATTTTGCCGCAGCTTGAATTCAAGCGGTATCACCGTAGCACGGGCGGCGCGAATCAGCGCCGAGTGAGGGGCACCAGTTGCCGTTACGCCACGGTCACAACGGCGTGCATACCGGGTATGATGGTTATCGGAAAACAAGTTGTCAGACTATGTTCGCGCTCGGGCGTAGTGATCGTCGCTGAACAGGTCGCGGGCATGGTCGTGTGCAAATGTTAAAATTGGCCAAGGACTTTTCTGGCTGCTGCGTTTGATCGCGCCGGTTGTGATCAGTACAGTGCAGGCCGGTGTTGGTCGCCGATATGTGGGGAATGAAAATGCAGATAAAACGAGCGACAGTATTCGGTGACCAGGAGCTAGCGCGAAAATTATCGCCGTTACATTATTTTAAGGAAATCCGTAAAAATGATGAAAGTCAGTTTCGCACGCTGATTTTCAACTCGCGGTTTGTGGATCTGCAGCCTGGTGAATTTTTAATGAATCAGGGGGATAGTGATCAATATATTTATTTTTTGATGAAGGGCGCTCTGGAAGTTTGTGCCGACAATCGTGGCGAGGTGGTGCTCGGAACACTAATGCCCGGCGAGGTTTTTGGTGAAACTGCGGTGATTTTGGGGAGGCCGCGCACGGCCTACATACGCGCCCCGGAGAAGGTGCGGGAAGCACAGGTGTTTGCCACCGACTTCAGTATTTTTCAGAATTTACATAATCACCAGTTGGTAACGTTGCAGACTAAACTGATTGTTTACCGTCAGATGGTGCACGTGTTGCGCTGGCGCAATGATCAGCACCAATCGCGCACTGTGGGTGGCGTTAAAATGCGCGCCGCGTACGATATATTGCCGTTCAGCGGAAAGCTGGGTACTCAGGCGGAACTGGAGTCTCTGGTTGGCCAGGCGCGATACTATGCTGAACGATTACAGCAACTCAACGAGCAGCTTGGCGCCGTGCGCAATAGCGTCGCGGGTTGATCTCCGGGGCGCACCGCCAACTGTTGGTGGTGGTAAATAATGTCTCTTGCGCTGTCAAAAACACGAAAAATTATTCACTGTGACTGCGACTGTTTTTTTGCTGCGGTTGAAATGCGCGATGAGCCGGCGCTACGGGATGTGCCATTGGCAGTGGGTGGCGCGGCGCATAAACGGGGCGTCATAGCGACCTGTAACTACCTCGCTCGGGACTATGGTGTACGCTCGGCAATGCCGACGGGGCGTGCGCTGCGTCTGTGTCCTTCGTTGGTAGTGATCCCTCCCAATTTTGCTAAATATCAACAAGTCGCCAGACAAATCCGGACCATTTTTTGTGATTACACGGAGAAAGTTGAGCCGTTGTCCCTGGATGAAGCCTTTCTCGATGTGACGGATTGCACTCAGCATCGGGGCAGTGCCACGTTAATTGGCGAAGAAATTCGAGCGCGAGTGTCCACAACCACGGGTATTACCATTTCGGTGGGTATTGCCGAGAACAAATTTCTGGCCAAAATCGCCAGCGACTGGCGTAAGCCCAATGGACTTTTTGTTATTACACCAGATCGGACGGATGATTTTGTGCGCATGCTACCGGTGCGAAAAATATTTGGCGTGGGTGAGGCGACGGAAAAAAAGCTCGCGCAACTGGGTGTCATCACCTGCGCAGATCTGCGTACGGTTAAATTGGCAACGTTACTGGATAAATTTGGTGCCATGGGAGAACGGCTGTATCAATTGTGTAGAGGTGTCGATAGCCGTGATGTGGTTCCCGACCGACGCCGAAAATCGTTAAGTATCGAACAGACCTATGACGTCGATCTCGCGGACAGCGCCGCATGCCTCAGTAGAATCCCCGCGCTGGTGGATGGTCTGATCACACGACTCGCACGAGTAGACGACAGCTACACCGTCGTCAAACAATTTCTAAAAATACGTTTTGATAACTTCAGTATTACCACGATTGAACGCGGCGCTGGTCAGGTTGACTCTGAATTCTATAGCCGGTTGTGTGCGGAGGCCTGGCTGCGTGGTGCCAGACCGGTGCGTTTGTTGGGCGTTGGCGTGCGGTTCGCGGATCTTCGGGAGGTGAGCGACATCCGTAGCGTGGATGTCCAGCCTCAGCTTTTTCCGTGAGGAGAAATCAGAGTGCTGCGCGGGCAGCGTCCTTCTTCCCGCAAACCCCGAGCCGGCGTCACAGCTTGAACTTGTTCAGCAGGCTATACAGTTTTTCATGGGCGCGGGTATAGGGAGGATAAAACAGATCGGGCTTGCCAAATTTGGGGAAATTGAAGACCGGGCGCAGTTTGCTGAATTCCAGGAAACCCTCGTAGCCGTGATAATGGCCCATGCCGCTGGCGCCCACGCCGCCAAAGGGCAGGTCGTGTTGCAACGCGTGAAACACGCAGTTGTTGAACAATACGCCGCCGGACATGGTGTTGTGTACAATCTTCGCCTGAATTTGTTTGTTGTGGGTAAAGGCGTATAACGCCAGAGGGCGGTCGCGCTGGTTGATATAATCGAGCACCTCATCGAGGGAGCGGTAGGTCATAACGGGCAGCAGCGGGCCAAAAATTTCGTCCTGCAATAAACGCATGTCCTGGGAGACGTTGACCACCAGATGCGGTGGAAATTTGCGCAGTTCGCTGTTGAAATTTCCATCCACCAGTTTAATCGCTGTCGCACCCTTGTTAACTGCATCGTCCAGGGTTTCACGCAAACGCGTAAATGATGGCCCGTCGATCACCGACGTATAGCTAGGTTCATCTATGTCCGGATAGCGTCCACCCACTATTCGTTTGGCGTGTGCGACGAATTCGTCTACTTTGCCTTCCGGCAAAAACAGGTAGTCGGGTGCGATACAGGTCTGGCCTGCATTTAAAAATTTGGTGTACAACAGTCGTTGCGCCGCTTCCTTGAGATCGAAATCATCGCACACGATGGTGGGCGACTTGCCGCCCAGCTCCAGGGTTACCGGGCACAGATTTTCCGCCGCGGCTTTCATCACAGTGCGACCGCTCTCGGCAGAACCGGTGTAAATAATATGGTCGAAGGGCAATGAGGTGAACTCCGAACCGCGTACGCCGGGCAAAAATGCCACCAGGTCGTCGCCAAAGGCCTCGGCGCACAATTTTTGTAGGAGACGACACAGGTTGTCCGAGTTCGTGGCCAGTTTAACCATGCACCGATTGCCAGCGGCGAGGGCGCTGACAATGGGGCCAATGCTCAAAAACAACGGGTAGTTCCAGGGGGTGACGACGCCCACCAGTCCCTTGGGCTGAGGCAACACCCGGTTTTTGCCGGTTGCAAATAGAATGGACACGTGGCGCTTCTGGGGTTTCATCCACTTTTTGAGCTTTTTGCGGGCATCTCGTATACCGGACAGGCTGCTGAAGATTTCCACCAGCTTGGTTTCGATCACGCTGCGGTGGCCAAAATCCCTGGAGATGGCAGCGGCGATGGCATCCGCGTTGTCATGGATTAAGGCCTCCAGTTTGGCGAGGCTGTCCATCCGTTGGGCATAACTGGGGTAGGGGTTAGCGCGATAGGCAGCTTTTTGCTGCATAAATACACGCTGTGTGTCATTTTGGGGTGCTACAAATTCTTTGATTTGCGCTGTTTGAGCCATGGTTGGTTTCCTCGCTATCACCGCAGACAGGGTAGATAACAGGCTTGGTTGAGTATAGATACGGCAAACGATTAAAGCCTATTAGTTGCTCCCGGTAAAGTACCCTGTATTCTGGAAATCCCTCACCTAACCGTGACGGGGTCAGGCATGACTGCTTATTCAAACCGCTAGTCTTTCAAGTAATCACCCATCGGCGGGCAGGTGCACACCAGATGGCGATCGCCGTAGACATTGTCGATGCGGTTAACCGTCGGCCACACTTTCGCAGTGTGTAGCCAGGGCGCGGGGCGAGCCGCGATTTCTCTGCTGTAGGGTCTTTCCCAATTTTCGGAAAGCAGATCATTCAAGGTATGGGGAGCCTGTTTAAGGGGGTTGTCGAGGCGATCCCAGGTGCCGTTGGCCACCTGCTCAATTTCGTGGCGAATGCCGATCATGGCGGCGACGAAGCGATTGAGTTCCTCCAGCGACTCGCTTTCGGTCGGCTCAATCATCAATGTTCCCGGTACCGGAAAGGACATGGTGGGAGCGTGGTAACCGTAATCCATCAGGCGTTTAGCGATATCTTCCTCGTTGATGCCGCTGGCTTCTTTGAGTTCGCGAATATCGATAATACACTCGTGAGCTACCCGGCCGTTGCGCCCGGAATACAGCACCGGGAAGTGATCCGCGAGTTTCGCGGCAATGTAGTTGGCGTTAAGGATCGCCACCTGGGAAGCTCTTTTCAGCCCCGACGCGCCCATCATGGTGATATACATCCAGGGGATGGGCAAAATTCCCGCGGAGCCCCAGGGTGCAGCCGAGACCGTGCCATTCTCACTATGGGTGCCGGGAATTTGCTGCAACGGATGGGCAGGTAAAAACGGCGCCAAATGGGCGCGCACGGCGATAGGCCCCATGCCCGGGCCGCCGCCACCGTGGGGAATACAGAACGTTTTATGCAGATTCAGGTGTGAAACATCGCCACCGAAGCGTCCCGGTTCCGCGATGCCCACCATGGCATTGAGATTGGCGCCGTCGATATACACCTGGCCGCCATGCGCGTGGATCAAATCACACAGATCTACGATGTTTTCCTCAAACACGCCGTGGGTCGAGGGGTAAGTCACCATCAACGCCGCCAGATGGGTGCTGTGGGCTGTGACTTTGGCGCGCATATCGTCGATATCGATATTGCCGTCGCTGTCGCAGCGTACTACCACCACATGCAGACCCACCATCTGGGCGGTGGCGGGATTAGTGCCATGGGCAGAGGAGGGAATCAGGCAGATATCGCGGTGCGCCTGTCCGCGACTGGCGTGATATTTCTTGATGGCGATCAGGCCCGCGTACTCACCCTGGGACCCCGCATTGGGTTGCAGCGATACGGCGCTGTAACCGGTACAGACCGCCAGCATTTCTTCGAGTTCGGTTAATAACTGTCGGTAGCCCTGTGCCTGCTCCATGGGCGCAAACGGATGCACGTCGGCAAAGTGTTGCCAGGTGACCGGTAGCATCTCGGCGCTGGCATTGAGTTTCATCGTGCACGAGCCGAGGGGAATCATGCTGTGGGTAAGCGCAATATCCTTGTTTTCCAGGCGTTTCAGATAGCGCAGCATTTCCGTTTCGCTGTGATAGCTGTTAAAAACCGGATGGGTCAGCACGCTATCTGTGCGGTATGTATGCTCGGCCAGGCCGGGCTGAGGAGTCGTGTCCGACAGGCTGTGGCGACGGGCCTGCTCGGGGCAAAAAAGATCGAGCAGCTGCTCCACCAGCGATGCAGTGCAGGTTTCGTCGAGACAGATCGTCAGCGCAGAGTGATCCCGTGGAAACAAATTAATACGGGCGCTGCGAGCGCGCTCAAGGAGTTCATCCCGCTGGGCACCCACTTCGACGGTAATGCTGTCAAACCAGGTGTCGTGTCTCAGTTGGTAACCCATCGCGATGAGCCCGCCCGCCAAAAAATTGGTTAGGGCATGGATGCGACGGGCAATGACTTGCAGGCCCCTGGGACCGTGATACACGGCGTAAAAAGCACTGATAACCGCCAGCAACACCTGGGACGTGCATATATTGGAATTGGCCTTTTCGCGGCGAATATGTTGCTCCCGGGTTTGCATCGCCATACGCAACGCAGGCTTGCCGCGCACATCTATCGACACGCCAATAATGCGTCCGGGCGCGGCCCGTTTGTAGTCGTCCCGAAAGGCCATAAAGGCCGCGTGCGGACCGCCAAAGCCGAGCGGCACACCGAAACGCTGGGCGCTGCCGACGACAATATCTGCTCCCATGTGTCCGGGGGCCTTGAGCAACACCAGACTCATCAGATCAGCGGCAACGATGGCCAGGGCACCCTGCTGGTGAATCAGTGCGATGGTTTCGTCGAGATTGGTTACCGCGCCGCTGGAACCCGGATACTGCAACAGCGCGCCAAAGCACTGGTGTTGCTCGAGGTGCTGGTGTGGATCCCCTTCGACGATATCGAAGCCGAAATGCTCGGCCCGGGTGCGCACCACCGCTTTGGTTTGTGGGTGGCAATCCGCGGCCATGAAAAATGTCTGGCAGTCGCCACCGCGCTGCAACCGTTTGGCCATTGCCATCGCCTCGGCGGCTGCCGTTGCCTCGTCGAGTAGTGAGGCGTTGGCCATTGGCATGCCCGTCAGATCGATCACCATCTGCTGAAAATTCAACAGTGCTTCCAGTCGGCCCTGGGAAATTTCTGGTTGGTAGGGGGTGTAGGCGGTGTACCAGCCGGGGTTTTCGAGCACATTGCGCAAAATAACGTTTGGAATAATCGTGTTGTGGTAACCCAGGCCGATCAGCGAGGTGAATAACTGGTTGCGATTGGCGATGCTCGCCAACGCCTGCAGCGCGTCGCGCTCGGAACGTGGTCTGGGTAGTTTCAGTTCGTCGCGCATCAGAATACTGCGCGGCACAAGGCTCTCAACAAGCTGCTCCAGACTGTCGGCCCCGAGGGCAGTTAGCATTGCCTCGATTTCCTGCGGCCGTGGTCCAATGTGACGATTTATAAAGTCGTCGTACCCGGCATCGGCATCGAGAATCGGATTAGAGGGCATAACAGCAAGGTACCCTGAGTAGCAGGTTAGCGGGCAGATCGTAATTGGCAATTCACGATCCATCGCGCAGGCCGTGCATCATAGCAACCGGTATCTTCCCCCGGCAAATCGGATCCCGGAAAATAGCCCTTGTTGACGAGGGCGTTCCATAGTCGGCACTAAGACCTGTCCCCGGCAGGTATTCGTTCAGTGGCACGTGATACAGGGAAGTTGGGGAATTCAACTCAATACACTACGTGTCGAGACTGCTGGAGCGCAGTTGGCCCCGGACCCCGACCACAAAGCTTCCCCGGTCCAGGGCGATTAACCCATCATGGTGGCTAATAAATGGCCAACCGTCAGGTTCTTTGTTAGGCGGACGAGTACTTGCCCTTGCGCATACAATGGCGAATTTCACGTTTGCCCGACAATTTCAACCATTTATCCGTTGATGTTCGTGGCGTTCGGTCCTATATTTAATGGTTGGTGGCGGTGTACTGTGGCAGTTGGTTATTACAGTCATACCAATGTGCAAAATTGATGGTCCGCAGATACCAGGGAATAAACGATTTATGGCCAATATTTTTAGTGATAGCGAAAAAAAATACGCGCCCGAGCACTTGATTAAAACCCCGGTTGGTCAATTGCAAGTAGGGATGTTTGTTGCTGAACTGGATCGTCCCTGGCTGGAAACGCCATTTTTAATCCAGGGGTTTGAAATTCGCCACCCTAGTCAAATTAGAAGTCTCAAAGAGCATTGTTACCACGTCTACGTGTTGCGCCCGGGCGTGGCCATAAAAAGTGCCAGGGCGAGCGCTCCCGCACTATTGCCCAAAGCGGGCACGCCAAAAATTCGGACCACTGGCAATATGATTTACGGCAGTGCCGGCAGCAAAATTAATCGCCGCCAACCGAAACGCGGGCTGAAGCCAGTGGTGCGCAATCGGCCGGCGTACGAAAATTCCGTGTCGGCGCGCGCTGAACATGCCTATGCTCGCAAAGCTTACCGCGAGGCGCGGCAGAGCCTCGACGGATTATTGTCCGCCGCGCAGATGGGTAGCATGATTAGCACCGAGAGCGCCCGCAGCACCGTGACGTCCTGTGTTTCGAGTATTCTGCGTAACCCCGACGCCATGATGTGGATGACCAAGATCAAACACCAGAACGAATACACCGCCGAGCACTGCCTCAATGTGTGTGTGCTGGCCATTGCATTTGGGCGCCATCTCAATTTTTCCGAAGCCGATCTGGAGACGGTGGGTTTGTGTGGTCTGTTGCACGATTTGGGAAAAATGCGCGTGCCCCTGGAAATTCTGGACAAACCGGGCAAGCTTGCCGAGGAAGAGTTTCGCGTTATTCAGCGCCATACCGTCGAAGGGCGCGATTTGCTGGTGGCCAGTTCCGGTGTCGACCAGAAAGTCATTGATGCGGCCTTTAATCACCACGAACGGGCGGACGGACAGGGTTATCCCCGTGGACTGCCGGCGGAGGATATTCCCGAGTTTGCCCGGGTCATCTCTATCGTCGACGCCTACGATGCCATGACCAGTAACCGTGTTTACGCCAAAGCCCGCTCTCCCATGGAGGCCGTCAAGATTATTTTTGAAAATCGTGGCTCCCAGTTTGATGACGAGCTGGCTTTACAATTTATCAAGGCGATTGGCCCCTATCCACCCGGTACGATAGTTGAGCTGCGCAACGGTATGGTGGGGATTGTTATTTCGGCAAAGCAGAAATTTCGCCATTTACCCACCGTGCTGGTGTTGCGGGACGAAAACAAACAACCTGTTGCCGAGCGCACCCTGGAGTTGCACCTGACGGACAGTGGGGGGCTTGGGAAGGATAATCTGATTAAAAAAGTGCTAACGGATGGTGAGTACGATATTTGTCTGGAAAATTACGAGGTAAAAGCTGCACCAGGTGGAGAAGTATTCGAGCCCGAATAGCGCAAGCCCACTAAGGTGTAGCAGTGACTGATGCCGCCCGTACGAATTTTCACGGTTTGTCCCCGAACTTTCCCCAGTAGCGCTTTGGCCAACGGCGCATCGATACTGATGTTTTCTGACGAGAAAGCGATTTCATCTGCACCGACAATACGATAGATCAATAATTCATCGTGTTCGTTGCGCAAGGTTATCCAAGCGCCAAAATAGATTTTTTCGGTGTTGTCGGGTGTACGATCAACGATTTTAAGTTCCGCCAACCGATGGTGTAGATAGCGCACCCGCCGGTCAATTTCCCGCAGGCGTCGCTTGCCATAAATGTAATCGCCGTTTTCTGAGCGATCACCATTTTTGGCGGCTTCGTGAACCGCAGCGGTCACCAGTGGGCGTTCAACGTTCCACAACTCGCGTAATTCAGCGCGCAAGGCCGCCGCGCCCTCGGGCGTAATATAGGGGGCGCTGCCTGGTGTTGGTGCTCGGTAGCGTCCCATGTTGTCAGTGCTCCGCCGCCAGTTGCGCGCCCGGCGTGCACGGCGGCAACGCGAACACCTGCTGATAAAATTCCAGTTCAGCCTGTAATGCCGCAGCTATGTTTGCAGCCTTGCGAAATCCGTGGCCTTCGCCAGGGAAAGGGACGTAGGCCACTGGCAGGCCCTTGCGTTGCATGGCTTCCACCATCAGTTGCGCCTGTTGGGGCGGCACTACCCGATCGTCCAGTCCCTGAAAAAAAATAACCGGACTGCTCAGCTTGTCGAGATGGTGGATCGGCGAACGAGCTCGGTAAATATCCTGAGCTGCTGGGTATGGACCAATGAGTTGATCGAGATAACGGGATTCGAATTTGTGAGTGTCCCGGGCAAGGATCTCCAGATCGCCAATACCGTAGTAACTGGCGCCAGCGGAGAAATCGACATAGCGGGTGAGTGCGGCCAGTACGGTATAGCCACCCGCGCTACTGCCGCGAATAATCATACGGCGCGGATCCGCCAGCCCCCGGGCGACCAGATGGCGCGCCCCGGCAACCGCGTCGTCCACGTCGATAATTCCCCACAAACCGGTTAGCGCATCGCGATAACGACGGCCATAACCGGTGCTGCCGCGGTAATTGATATCGACGACAGCGAAGCCGCGGCTGGTCCAGAACTGAATTTTATAGTTAAGCGCCGTGTCGGCGCAGCCGGTGGGGCCGCCATGGCACATAACGACCAACGGCGGTGCTTCGCCCGGCGGAGCTGTGTATGCAGGATTACAGGGAGGGTAGTAAAACCCGTGGGCAGAGCTGTGGTCGATGGTTGGAAAACTGATGGCCTGCGGTAAGGAAACACCGTCGGCCCCCAGGGGAGACGCGGTGCGGGGATGAACGGTGTGTGCGTCGCCGCTGCTCGTATTGATCGTGACGAGCGCGCTGCCGCAGGTGGGGGACCCGCCGATAAGCCACGCTTGATCGCCGACTACGGCGAGAGAGCCAATACTGGCATACGGGATATCGAAAGGGCGCAGTTGTTTAGAATCCAGATCGATGGTGGCAAGATGCCACTCGCCCGCCTGGACGTAAGCCGCGACGACTCTGTGCTGAGCATCAAAGCCGTATGTGGCAACACCGAGGCGCCACGGGGGGGCGCTAAATTCAGCGGGCATTGGATAGATTGCTTCAATGGCCTCGTTGTTCGTCTGGCGATAGAGGTTCCACCAGTTACTGCGATCCGATATGAAAAACAATTCGCCGCCGGGCGACCATTGGGGTTGGCAAATACTTTCTCTGGAGCTTCCAGCAACCCATTGCCGCAGGGTGGGGTAGCCCTGGTCATCGAGCGGTGCGCACCATAATTCGCTGCCGTCCCAGGGCATTTGTGGGTGGCGCCAGCATAGCCAGGCGAGTGTGCGTTGATCCGGGCTCAAACGGGGGCAGGCATAAAAATCTGCGCCTGCGACCAGTTCGGAGACCTGTTGTGAACCATCGAGGGATATCGTCGCAATAAAATTGTGTGGTTCCGGCGCGCCGGGCCTGTGGTGTTCGGCTACACATAACAAACGTTGGCGGGTGGTATCGAGCACCAGGTCGGCAAATCGATAGTCCTGATTATCGGGGGTGAGGGGTTCCGGCCGCGGCTGGGTGCCGTCCGCGTGCATGCGATAGATGCGTTGGTCGTCCTGCAGTACAAAATACAGAATGTCATCGACCACTAGATAGGGCGCACCGCCATATTCGTGCACCCGGCTGTTGGCGCTCAGAGGGTTGGGTAGAATATCGCGAATTTCGCCCCGGCCGTCGCGCTTAAAAATAGTCGTTCGACCATTTTCCGCGGGCCGCGATTCGAGCCAGTAAAGATTTTCCCCGTCCACCGAGGGCTGCTCCATGGCCGGGGCGGCGGTGGCTACCAACTGGGGGCTGACGGAGGATGTCCAGGTGCCATAGGGGGCAATTTGAGTCACGGGTTCTCAGCCGCCCGCAAGTTTCACAGCGTGGCCCCGCGCCGTGAGGAACGGACAGATGGTATCGCGCTTATCTCCCTGTATTTCGATCACGCCATTTTTAACCGAACCGCCGACGCCGCACAGGCGCTTCAGTTCACCGGCCAGTTGCTTGAGTTCGGCCTCTGCCAAATTGAGCCCGGCAATGGTGGTGACGCCCTTGCCCTTGCGGCCGCTGGTTTCGCGGCGAATACGCACAATGCCGTCGCCTCGGGTTACGCTACCCGTGGCACCAGCGGGTGTGTATTTTTTATCTTTGTTATTTTTGACTCGCCCGTGCTCGGTGGAATAAACCAGCCGCGAATTGTTATTCATATGGCATCGCTCACGCTATGCATTGAAGTCCGGAAAGTTCGAATTGTACAGATCAGTCGGGTGCATCGATATTTGTCACCAGAACATTTGTCACCAGAACAATTTTTCCGATATGGGTATTGGTTTCCATCAGGCGATGCCCCGCCGCGGCTTCGGCCAACGGCAACGTACTATGGATAACCGGCATGACTGCGCCGCTATTCAGCAGCGGCCACACCTTGTCGTGCAGCCCGCGAGCGATGCGCGCTTTGTTGGCGAGCGGTTGGCTGCGCAGGGTAGAACCGGTTATCACCAGTTGTTTGAGCATGACTGGCATCAAGTCCACTTCTACTTTGGAGCCGCGCAAAAAAGCGATGGAAACCATGCGCCCCTGAAAGGCTAGCGCGCGAATATTTTTCCCTATGTAATCGCCGCCGACCATATCGAGAATCACATCCGCGCCTTTGCACGCCGATTTTACCCCGGCGACAAAATCTTCATGGCGATAATTAAACGCTTTTTCTGCGCCCAGTTGTTCACAGGCCAGGCATTTTTCGGCAGTGCCAGCGGTAGTGAAAACCCGCGCCCCAAATGCTTTACCCAATTGAATGGCCACCGTGCCGATACCGCTGGCACCGCCGTGCACCAGCAGCACTTCGTTGGGCTGCAACGCGGCGCGTTCAAACAAGTTGTGCCACACGGTAAAAAAAGTTTCCGGCAGTGCCGCGGCCTGAATATCACTAAAATTCCGCGGCACCGGGAGGCAAAGTCCGGCTTCCGCGAGTGCGTACTCGGCGTAGCCTCCGCCGCTCAATAAAGCACACACCCGGTCGCCGATCCGCCATTGCTCGACACCCTCGCCCAGACCGGCGACAGTTCCGGAAACCTCGAGCCCCGGCAGGTCCGATGCCCCAGGTGGTGGCGGGTAGCCCCCCTGGCGCTGAAACACATCGGGACGATTAATGCCCGCCGCCGCGACGCGAATCAGCACCTGGCCGACCTCGGGAGCGGGCAAGGGGCGTTGGCTTAGTTGCAACACCTCGGGGCCGCCGGGCGCGGTTATTTCGATACATTGCATCGTCGCAGGTAACGCCGCAGGATTGTGTACCATGGTATCCAGTCTCTCACCACTGTAAAACGAGAATTGTAACGCTAAAACTGTAAGGCCAGAAAAATAGCGCAAATCGTTGCACCCAGCGACGCGACGAGTAGCGGCACTGGTCGTTTTTTTCGTCCCGCCAGAGGATACGCGCCTGCGCCAGGTTAACGAGTGTGAAAACCATCAGAATCACGGCGCTGGTTATTTTTGTCAACGTCAACAGGGGCAAGGTCAGCGCCAGCACCAATATCGTCGCATCCACCAGAATCGTCGCCACAACAGGTGTACCCGTGCGGGGATTGACGCTCGCCAGGAAACGGGGCGCCAGTTGCCGGTTGCCCATGCCATACAGTATGCGGGTAACCATGATAATTTGCATAGATGCGCCGTTGATGATTGCAATCAGGCCAATACCCTCAATTACGGACGCTGGAATCGCCGTGTTGCTCGCCACCACCAGCGCCAGGGGCGCTTGCGAGCGGACTAAATCGGCGAGGGGTAGTGCAGCCAGCGTGGCCAGCGCCACCAGGAGGTACAATACCCCGGCGATAATCAGTGCCAGAAAAATCCCCAGGGGCAGGTTTTTTCTGGTCGCTTAACTTCCTCGGGCAGATTGATCATGTCTTCGAATCCAATCAGGGCGAAGAATGCCAGAAACGCACCTGCGCCTGCGCCAATGCCGTGCCATGCTTCAGGTCGGGGCAGTAGATCGGTGTAGGGTTGAGACAGTAATTCCCCCACCCCCCCCAAACCCCCGGAACCCCCGGAACCCGCGACGATGACCATCAGCAGGCCCGCCAGCTCGAGCCCAGTGGTGGTCACGGCAATCGACATTGACAGACGTATTCTGCTGGCGGCGACAGCGGTCATGGCAACTACCAGGACGGTAATAATGACGTCACTGGGAATGGTCAGGAACAGGGTTAAATAGCCAACAAACCCGTTGGCGAGAGTGGCGGCCGTGACCACGCCGCAAAACGCGGTGGTCAGCCCGACCGCGCTGGCCAGATGTCGTGACCGAAAGGCTTTGAGTGCGTAGATCGCGGCACCGGCGCTCACGGGAAAACGCTGTGCAAGTTGGCCGTAGGAATACGCGCTAAGGCTCGCCACAATGACGGCCACCAGAAAGCTGACGGCAAGGTAGGAACCACTGGCAACGGCGACTTCACCGCTTAAACCGTAAATACCTGCACCTACAATGGTGCCCACACCATCAGCGTAATCTGGGGAAGTCCGACTGTGCGCAGCAGGGGTGTTGTGGGTGGGGCGCCAGTGTTTGACATGGGTAAACTGCTTTGTCAGTTTTAAGGTTTACGGGTGTCCGTTATCATGCTGCGGTACACTGTGCGGGTCAAAGATTGGTTTGCAAAGGTAACACCGGTATGACGACACAGCGGGAAACATTGCGCACCAGGCTGAGCGTGATTATTTTTGGCACCGACACGCCCGCTGGACGGGCGTTCGATGTGGTGCTCATTTACGCAATAATTATCAGTGTCGCGGCGGTAATGCTCGATTCCGTCGCCGCGCTGCATGACCGGTTTGGCACGATATTTTTTATCACGGAGTGGGTTTTCACGCTACTGTTTACCGTTGAATATTTTTTGCGGGTCTATATCTCTGAACGTCCGCTGCGTTACATCTTCAGTTTTTTTGGTATTGTCGATCTGATATCGGTCCTTCCTTCTTACCTGGCGCTAGTCGTGGTCGGCGCAAACTATTTGCTGATTATCAGATTGATGCGCGTACTGCGGGTGTTCCGCATTCTCAAACTGGTGCGCTACACGGCGGAAGCCAACGTACTGATGCGTTCGCTGTACGCAGCGCGGCGCAAGATACTCGTGTTTTTTTCCGGCGTCATTGTGTTGAGCTGTATTTTCGGCAGTTTGATGTTCGTGCTGGAGGGGCCGGAAAATGGCTTCACCAGTATCCCCAAAAGTATTTACTGGACCATTGTCACCATTACCACTGTCGGTTATGGGGATATCTCACCGCACACCGTGCTCGGACAGCTGGTGTCGACCCTGGCCATGCTGACCGGCTATTCGATTATCGCCATTCCTACGGGTATTATTACCGCCGAGCTGGCGTCGGAAATCGGGCGCGACAAGCAGGACAGAAGCTGTCGTAACTGTGCTCGACGCGGGCACGAAGTGGACGCTATTCATTGCAAGTTTTGTGGGATCGACCTGTACCGCTGATGGGTTACCGAGCGGCGTATGCGCTGTGCCGTGAGTCGCTCGACGCCTCATTGAAGTGTCCGGATCCGCAGTGTTTAACAGGTTCATTGCGCGTGTCATAAATTTTTGAGGATGGGCAGAATGGCAAATAAAAACGGCAACGATTTTGGTAATTACGCGAGGGTGTACGGAGCGTCGCAGAGCGACCCCGCCGCCTTTTGGGGCGCGGCCGCAGCGGCGGTGGATTGGTATCGTAAACCCGAACAAATCCTCGACGACAATAATCCGCCGTTCTTGCGCTGGTTTCCCGATGGCGTGACTAATGCGTGCTACAACGCACTGGACCGCCATGTTGACAATGGTCGGGCCGAGCAAACCGCGTTAATTTACGACAGTCCGGTAACCGGTACCAAGCGGCAGTTTACCTATCGCCAACTGTTGGAGCGCGTGTCCCGCTTTGCCGGAGCGTTGCAGGCGCAGGGCATTGAACGCGGTGATCGAGTGATTATTTATATGCCGATGGTGCCCGAAGCTGCGATAGCCATGCTGGCTTGCGCGCGCATCGGCGCGGTGCACTCGGTGGTGTTTGGGGGGTTCGCGGCCCACGAATTGGCGGTGCGGATCGATGATGTGGGCGCACGTCTGGTGGTGAGTGCATCCTGCGGTATCGAGCCGGGGCGCCTGGTTGCGTACAAGCCACTGCTCGATGAAGCGATCAGTCTGGCTAAAAACAAACCCCATGCCTGTATTATCCTGCAACGGGAGCAGCAGCCGGCGCAGATGATCGCAGGCCGCGATTATGACTGGATGGCCGTGGAAGATGCGGCGCAGCCCGCCCCCTGTGTACCCATAGCGGCGACCGATCCTCTGTATGTGCTGTACACCTCCGGCACCACCGGGCAGCCCAAAGGTGTGGTGCGCGATACTGGCGGCACCATTGTGTCGCTGCAGTGGAGCATGCGGCATGTGTACGGCGTGGAGCCTGGCGATGTGTTCTGGGCCGCGTCTGATGTGGGTTGGGTGGTGGGACACTCCTATATTGTGTACGGGCCGCTGTTTAATGGCAGCACGTCAATTCTGTATGAAGGGAAACCGGTAGGCACGCCGGACTCGGGTGCTTATTGGCGGGTGATAGCGGAGTACGGGGTGAAAGTATTTTTTACGGCGCCGACCGCCTTTCGCGCCATCAAAAAAGAAGACCCTCGTGGCGCGCACATTGGCAAATACGATTTGTCCAGATTTGAGGCGTTGTTCCTGGCGGGTGAGCGCTGCGACCCCGATACCTTAAACTGGGCACAGGATAAGTTACAGGTCCCGGTTATCGATCACTGGTGGCAGACCGAGCTGGGTTGGCCGGCCTGCAGTAATTGTCGGGGTATTGAGTTGTTACCGGTGGTGCCGGGGTCGCCATCCAAACCGGTGCCGGGTTTTGATTTGCATGTGCTGGATGACGCCGGTCAGCCGGTTGCGGCGGGTACCATTGGCGCGCTGGTGATCAAGCTGCCGTTGCCGCCCGGCACATTTACCACGCTATGGCAGAACGACGCTCGCTTTGTGGCGTCCTACTTCGCCAATTTCCCCGGCTATTATGAAACCGGTGACGCGGGCTATATCGACGCTGATGGCTATGTGTTTGTGATGGCGCGCACCGACGATGTGATCAACGTGGCGGGTCATCGGTTATCCACCGGTGCGATGGAAGAGGTGCTGGCGTCCCACCCGGATGTTGCGGAGTGCGCGGTGATCGGGGTGGCCGATGATATGAAAGGCCAGTTGCCCCTCGGTATGGCGGTGCTTAACGATGGGGTTAGTCGCGATGAGGGGCAGATTTGCGCGGAACTCGTGACTCGGGTCAGAGAACAAATAGGCCCGGTGGCTGCATTTAAATTGTGCACTGTCGTCAAGCGTTTGCCCAAAACTCGCTCTGGAAAAATATTGCGGGCCACCATGCGCAGTATTGCCGACGGCGAACCCTGGAAAATGCCAGCGACCATCGACGATCCGGTGATATTGGATGAAATTACCACAAATTTAACGGGGCTGGGCTACCCGCGCAGTTAGCATAATTCCAGAACGGGGGAAGGGAGTTGTGTAAACATGAAACGTTTCGGCGTGTACCAACCGGTATTTATACGGTTATTACTTAATTAGTTATTTACAGGCTGCGGTGGTTTCCGGTATAAATACACGGACCATTTTATTTATATGCTGATGGTCGGCACAAAAAAAATTCCTCGACGACCTCCGGAGGTTTGAGGTTGAAGCCGACAAACATTAAAGACCCCGAGTACTTTCACCAGGTAGTGGATTGCCAATACGCCTGTCCCGCACATACTCCCGTACCCGAATACATACGCCTTATCGCGGCGGGGCGTTATACCGACGCCTACATGGTGAATTGGGAATCTAACGTGTTCCCCGGTATTTTGGGGCGCACCTGTGATCGCCCCTGCGAACCGGCCTGCCGTCGTGGACGCCTGGAGCAGGAGCCGGTAGCCATTTGCCGCCTGAAAAGGGTGGCGGCCGATAACAAGAGCGATATCAGCAAGCGCCTGCCGTCCGTGCCCACCAAAAAAAATGGTAAACGCATTGCCCTCGTGGGTGCTGGTCCTGCTGCGTTGACGGTAGCCCGCGATCTCGCCCCCCTCGGTTATGAATTGCATGTGTTCGATGCGCAAAAAGCTGGCGGCGGATTTATGCGCAGTCAGATTCCAGCGTTTCGTTTACCTGAATCTGTTCTCGACGAGGAGGTTGGCTATATCCTCAATATGGGCGTTGCGGCGCACTTTGATACCTATGTGGAGAGCTTGAAGGAACTGCTCGACAAAAATTATGATGCGGTATTCGTCGGTTCCGGGGCGCCCCGTGGACGCGATCTAAAAAACCTGCCGGGTCGCCAGGCGGGTGATGCGGCTATTCATATCGGCATTGACTGGCTGGGTAGTGTCGCGTTTGGACACGTTACGCAGATTGGTAAAAAGGTAATTGTTCTCGGGGGTGGCAACACCGCCATGGACTGTTGCCGCACGGCGCGACGCCTGGGCGGCGAAGAAGTGAAAGTGATAGTACGCAGCCCCTTTGCGGATATGAAAGCATCGCCCTGGGAAAAACAAGACGCTGTCAGCGAAGATATTCCGATCATCGACAACCATGTGCCGGTTGAGTTTGTTGTAGAAAATGAACGCCTGGTGGGCATGAACTTCGAAAAAGTTGCGGCGGAATACGATGCCAGCGGTCGGCGGTCACTGGTGCCCACGGGGGAAGATCGGGTGTTTTTCCCCTGCGATGCGGTGCTGGTTGCGATCGGTCAGGAAAACTCCTTCCCCTGGATCGAACGGGATATCGGCATCGTGTTTGACAAATGGGGTATGCCGCAACTCGACGCTGCCACCTTCCAGTCCAGCAATCCCAAAGTATTTTTTGGTGGCGATGCTGCGTTTGGTCCAGAAAATATTATTACCGCGGTCGCCCATGGCCATCAGGCGGCCGTGTCCATTGATCTGTACTGTCGCGGTGAAGATGTGACACAACGCCTGGCGCCTGGCGTCAGTCTGGTCACGCAGAAAATGGGTATTCACGAATGGAGTTACGACAGCAAAATCGAGGACGATCCGCGCTTTCTTGTACCCCATGCGGAAAAGCGCGCTTCTCTGTCTGATCGGAAGCTCGAGGTCGAGCTGGGATTTGACGTGGCGACGGCCTTTAAAGAGGCTCAGCGCTGCCTGAATTGCGACGTGCAAACGGTGTTTTCGGAAGTGCGCTGCATTGAGTGCGATGCCTGTGTGGATATTTGCCCAACCGATTGTATAAATTTTATCGACAACGAAGATGAGCCGGTACTGCGCGAGCAATTACGAGTGCCCGCGCGTAATCAGCAACAGCTACTATATGTCTCGGCACAGCTGCCGACCCAGCGGGTGATGGTCAAGGACGAAGACGTTTGTCTGCATTGTGGTTTGTGTGCCGAGCGCTGCCCTACGGCAGCCTGGGATATGCAGAAATTCCTGTATCAGGTGAGTAAGGCCAGCGCCCTATGAAACCCATCAAATCGGTTAATGATTTTGTAATTCGGTTCGCCAATGTCAACGGCACCGGATCGGCCAGCGCAAACAATATGTTTGTGAAGTCGGTATTTCGCATGGGTGTGCCGGTCAGCCCCAAAAATATTTTCCCCTCCAACATTCAAGGGTTGCCCACCTGGTACGAGGTGCGGGTGTGCGAACAAGGCTATATCGGCAGTCGCGGTGGCGTGGATATTGCTGTGTGTATGAATCCGCAGAGTATGGCGCAGGATATCAGCACCGTGGAGGCGGGCGGCTATGTGGTCTACGACAGTTCCAAACCGATGGATTTGCGGATGCACCGCGATGACATCACTTTTATCGGCTTACCCCTGACCGAAATTTGTCGCAACGAATACAGCGATCCGCGTCAACGGCAATTATTTAAGAACGTCATTTATATTGGCGCGCTGTCCGCGTTAATGAATATTGAGTTTGGCGTACTCAAAGATTTGGTCGGAGATCAGTTTCGCGGCAAGGAAAAATTGATCGCGCCCAATATACATGCGCTGGAATTGGGCTATCAATACGCCCGGGAAAAATTTAAATGTCCAATTGGCATTCACCTTGAACGTCGCGATCTGGTGGGCGATAAAATATTGATTGAGGGTAATGATGCGCTGGCGCTGGGCGCGATTTACGGCGGAGCGACAGTGGTCGCCTGGTATCCGATCACGCCATCCACGTCGGTTGTCGACGCCTTTGAAAAATACGCCAAGCGCCTGCGCATAGACGCCGGCAGCGGCGATCGCAAATTCGCAATTGCCCAGGCCGAGGATGAACTGGCGGCGATTGGCATGGTGATCGGCGCTGGCTGGATGGGCGCCAGGTCGTTTACTGCAACCTCCGGCCCCGGCTTGTCGTTGATGAGCGAGTTTCTCGGTCTGGCTTATTTCGCTGAAGTGCCCGCGGTATTATTCGATATTCAGCGTGCTGGACCGTCCACCGGGATGCCGACGCGCACGCAACAATCGGATATCTTATCTGCGGCCTATGCTTCCCACGGTGACACTCGCCACGTATTGCTGTTTCCCGCAGATCCAGCGGAATGTTTTGATATGGGCGCCACCAGCTTTGATCTCGCTGAACAACTACAGACACCGGTCATTGTACTGTCCGACCTGGATCTTGGCATGAACGATTACATGTCGGAGCCTCTGAGCTGGAACGGTAAAAGGAACTATCGGCGCGGCAAAGTGCTGGATAGCGGTCAGCTCGAAAAACTCACTGAGCGTTACGGGCGTTACCTGGATGTGGACGACGACGGCATCTGCTATCGCACATTGCCCGGTACGCACCCTAGCAAAGGCGTGTTTTTTACTCGTGGCACGTCGCGCGACGAATACGCCCAGTACACCGAATCCGGTGATGCCTATGTGCGCAATATGGAGCGGCTGCTGAAAAAATTTGAAACGGCAAAGAGCTACGTGCCAGGTCCTGAATTTTATGGCGCCGCCAAATCCACCAATGACGGCATGATTTTTTTTGGCACCAGTACGCAGAGTTGTCTGGAGGCGTTGGACGGACTCACCGCAGAGGGCATTCACTGTGATGGTATGCGGTTGCGGGCGTTTCCATTTAACACTGAAGTCGAAAATTTTATTGCCAGCCATGATCGCATCTTCGTTGTGGAACAGAATCGCGACGGACAAATGCGCAAATTACTGATTGTGGAGTGCGAAGTAGACCCGAAAAAGCTGGTAGCGATGACCCATTATGACGGAATGCCGATAACCGCACGCAAAATTGTTGGCGCGGTACGCAATGCTGTTGGTGGGGCAACCGTGACGCCCATTCGGCGCAAAAAAGCGGGAGAAAAATCATGAGTTACTTGCGACCTAACTTTCGCCATCCCGAGCTGCCGGCTAATGAAAAGGGCTACACCAAACGGCACTATGAAGGAGCGATTTCGACACTTTGTGCGGGGTGTGGCCACGACTCGGTGAGTGGCGCGATTATTCAGTCTTGTTATGAAATGGCTATCGAACCGCATCGCATTGCAAAAATTTCCGGAATTGGTTGTTCGTCGAAAACGCCTACGTATTTTCTGGGAAATTCCCACGGATTTAATTCAGTGCACGGGCGCATGCCGTCCGTGGCGACCGGCGCCAATCTCGCTAATCGGGATATGATTTATATCGGTGTTTCGGGCGATGGCGACAGTGCATCCATCGGGCTTGGTCAGTTTGCCCATGTTGTGCGACGCAATTTAAATATGCTGTACCTGGTGGAAAACAATGGTTGCTACGGTCTCACCAAGGGGCAGGATTCCGCGACCGCCGACGTGGGTTCCGCCAGCAAGAAGGGCGAACCAAACCCCTATGAACCTATCGATCTGTGCGCGCTGGCCTTGCAGGCCGGGGCGTCGTTTGTGGCACGTAGTTTTTCAGGTGACAAGGAACAGCTGATCCCGTTGATTAAGGCGGCCATCGCGCATACTGGTTTTGCGTTCATCGACGTGATTTCACCCTGCGTGACGTTTAATAACACGGCCAAATCCACAAAGGGATATGAGTTTGCCCGTAGCCATATTGAAGCTACTGGAAAAATAGACTTCGTGCCCCTGCGCAAGGAAATCACCGCAGATTACGCCCCCGGATTTAGTCAGGAAATTACCCTGCACGACGGTTCGGTCATTCATCTCTACAAGCAGGAGGGTGTAGACTGCCAGGATCGCAATGGCGCGCTTGCCGCTATTCAGGACTATGCTGGCCGTGGTCAAATACTTACAGGCCTGTTGTACATCGATCCCGATACGCAGGATTTTCACGATAGCCAGAAGACCATAAAAAAACCGCTGGTTGATCTCGGTCAGAGCGAACTGTGTCCGGGCAATCGAGCCCTCAAAGCCATCAACGCCAGTTTGCGCTAGACTGCAACGCGAATCGGTAACACGGGTGGTTGGTGCGTGCCCAAATGGCAGTTCTGGATTGACCGTGGTGGTACCTTCACTGATCTGGTGGCGGTGTCGCCGGCCGGGCATCTGCAAACACTAAAACTTTTATCCACAGATTCCGCCCGCTATCCGGACGCGATTCTGGCGGGTATCCGCAAGATTATGTCGGTAGCCGCCGACGCTCCCATTCCTTCCGCCCGGATCGCCAGCGTGCGTATCGGCACTACAGTTGCGACCAACGCATTGCTGGAACGCAAGGGGGATGCCACCTTGTTGGTAATTACCCGCGGATTTGGCGATGCCCTGCGTATCGGTTACCAGAACCGCCCGAACATATTTGCGCTGCAGATTGAATTGCCCGAGCAATTGTATTGCGAAGTCCTGGAAGTAGAAGAACGGCTGGAAGCAACGGGTGCGGTGCTTACCCCCTTGCAGGTTGAACACTATCGCCAGCCCTTGCGCCAGGCATTGGCCCGTGGCATGTCGTCTGTTGCCATTGTGTTTATGCATGCCTATCGCAATCCCGTGCACGAGCAGGCGCTGGCGGAGCTGGCGCAAGAAATCGGGTTTGCCCACGTGACCACGAGTTATCAGGCGAGCCCCCTGATAAAACTCATAGGACGCGGCGATACGGCAGTCGTCGATGCCTATGTTTCGCCAGTTTTACAGCGTTATGTCAGTGGTTTGGCAACAGCGTTGCCGGATACCCAAATCCTGTTTATGCAATCCAGCGGCGGATTGACGGACGCCGCTAATTTTCAGGGCCGCAACAGTATCCTGTCCGGCCCCGCAGGCGGGGTGGTGGGTGGCGTAAAAACCAGTATGGCGCTGGGCCACAACAGGGTTATCGGCTTTGATATGGGCGGTACTTCCACTGATGTCTGGCATTTTTCCAGTTCCCACTCTGATAACTGTGGGGAAATGAGTGATGTGGCCGACTACGAGCGGGTATTCGACACGCAGCTAGCTGGTGTTCGCCTGCGCGTACCCATGATGAATATTCACACTGTCGCGGCGGGCGGCGGTTCGCTGTGTTATTTCGACGGCTCTAAATTGCGCGTGGGGCCGGCTTCAGCGGGTGCAGAACCCGGTCCGGCCTGTTACCGACGCGGCGGTCCGTTAACCATCACCGACTGCAATTTGCTGCTCGGTAAGCTTGCCATCGAGCATTTTCCAAGGGTGTTTGGTGCGAGCGGCGATCAACCGTTGGACGTCACCGCCGCGGAAATGAAATGTGCGGTGTTAGCGCGCGATATTGAATTATCCAACGGGCAGGTGTTCTCGCCCCATGAACTAGCAGCAGGGTGTGTGCAAATAGCCGTGCAAAACATGGCCAGTGCCATAAAAAAAATCTCTACACAACGAGGCTACGATGTACGACGTTATGCTCTGGCCTGTTTCGGTGGTGCCGGTGGGCAGCACGCTTGTCTGGTGGCCGATGTGCTCGGTATGGATAGCATTTTGATTCATCCTCTGGCAGGTGTGCTATCTGCGTACGGCATGGGGTTGGCGGATCTCGGGGCGATGGCGGAATGCACGGTGAATACGCCGTTACATGCCGAGGCGATGCCGGTACTCGAAGCTAAATTTGCAGAACTACTCAGGGAGGCAAGATCGCGCTTGCCCACGCTAGACCACGCATCCGTTGCAAGCAACGTGCGGCGCAATGCTTACATTCGTTACCAGGGTTCGGATGCTACGCTTCCGATTGCCTATGGCGACGTTCTGAGTATGGCTAGTGAATTTGCGATTTCACACCAACGGCAGTTTTCATTTTTAATGGAAAGCCGACAACTCATCGTCGATAGTATTTCGCTTGAAATTACTGCACGCGAACAGGATTTCGCGCGCACCAGGGTTGGTCTCGCAGCGGCATCCAAGCCCTCTATTCAGCTACACACTAAGGCCTTTTGTGGCGGCGAATTTGTCACTATGCCCGTGTACCAACGTCATCAATTAGTCGGCGGCGAGACACTGCTCGGCCCGGTGATGATTGTCGATACGACTGCCACCACCATTATTGAACCGGGTTGGCGAGCCGCTATTGTTGGCGACGGTGTACTGCACATCGCCCGCGCTAGCAAGCGTTTGCCTGGCACTATCACCGGGCGGGCCATCGCTACGGCGCGCAATCCGGTACAACTCGAAATTTTTAACAACCTGTTTATGTCCATTGCTGAACAAATGGGCGCAGTGCTCGCCAATACGGCCCACTCGGTCAATATCAAGGAACGACTGGATTTTTCCTGTGCGCTGTTTGACGACGTTGGTAATCTCGTTGCCAACGCGCCCCATGTGCCGGTGCACCTGGGTTCCATGGGTGAAACGGTTACTGCTTTAATCGCCAGTCGCTATCAGGATATATTTCCAGGCGATGCCTTTCTGGTGAATTCTCCGTATCACGGCGGTACCCATCTCCCAGACCTTACCGTGGTCACACCAGTTTTTGCAGTGACGTCTAACCCGCATAATCATCCAGACAAACCCCAGATATTATTTTACGTGGCGTCTCGTGCCCACCACGCGGACATTGGCGGCGACACGCCGGGGTCCATTCCGCCGCACAGCCAGCATATCGATCAGGAAGGCGTGTTGATCGAAGATTTTCGTCTGATTGAACAGGGTCAATTTCGTGAGCGGGCGCTACGCGAACTACTTTGTGCCGGCCTGCTACCAGTGCGCAATATCGAACAGAATATCGCCGATCTGCAGGCGCAAATTGCGGCCAACACCAAAGGTGTAGTGGAATTAACCGGACTGGTGGAAGATTATGGCCTCGATGTGGTGCAGGCCTACATGGGCTATGTGCAGGATAATGCCGAAGAAGCGGTGCGCCGCGCCATTGCCAAACTCAGGGACGGTAAGTTCACCTACGCCATGGATAACGGCGCGCAAATCTGCGTGGCGATCACGGTAGATGCCGCACGCGGTGAAGCGCTTATCGATTTTGCCGGCACTTCACCGCAACAGGATAATAACTTCAATGCGCCGTCGGCGGTGTGTAAAGCGGCGGTGTTATATGTGCTGCGCACATTAGTCGACGATGCTATTCCCCTTAATGCCGGTTGTCTCAAGCCAGTACAGGTGCGTATTCCCGAGGGTTCACTGTTAAATCCCCGCTATCCCGCGGCAGTGGTGGCGGGTAATGTGGAAACGTCTCAGTATGTCGCCGATGCTCTGTACGGCGCGCTGGGAGTGCTCGCAGGTTCCCAGGGCACCATGAATAATGTCACGTTTGGCAACGAGCACTATCAGTATTACGAAACGCTGTGCGGCGGTGCGGGTGCCGGACCAACCTTTAATGGCGCCAGCGCGGTGCAGGTACACATGACCAACTCCCGTCTCACTGATCCCGAAATACTGGAACTGCGCTACCCGGTAAGACTGGAGGAGTTCAGCATCCGCAAGGGTAGCGGCGGAGCGGGTCAGTACCGGGGCGGCGATGGTGTTACCCGTAAGATCCGTTTTCTGGAAACCATGAACGCTGCCATTGTTTCCGGGCACCGCAGGGTGCCTACGTTTGGTGTCGCGGGGGGCGGTGCAGGAACAGTGGGGAGAAATTCCATAGTCCGCGCCGATGGTCGGGTGGAAACCCTCGGCGGCGCGGACGAAACGGCGGTAGAGCGCGACGACGTGCTGGTGATTGAAACTCCCGGTGGTGGTGGGTTTGGCGTGTCGGAATTGGCGCGAAAAGACCTCGAACTGGGTGAAACTATGGGAAACCTTTAGACGTGTAGGTGGGTGTTGTGTCATGCGTCGGGAGCAACGGTGACGGTCGCGTGGATTTGGACTAAGCTGTGGCGACGATTTTGTAACCTATCTGTGGAGAAACTGCGATGTTAGATAAACACAAAGGGCTACCCTATACCAAATCCGAAGCCAAGGCCTGGGCCCAGGACGTTATCGTGGACTGGTACGATTGCCCGGTCACACCGTTTTTAGCGGACGACAGTCTGGATGAGGAGGGTTTGCGCCGCAACGTGGAGTATTACATCGATATCGGTGAAACGGGTCTGGTGTGCGGCGGCTTTGTGGCGGAATGCTGGAATACCACCGTTACCGAATGGATGCGCTACCACGAAGTCATTGCTGAAGCAGCGGGTGGCCGCATGCCATTGCACACGATTATTTTTGATCCCAGCGTACACCAGGCCATGGAGAAGCTGGATTATGTGCAAAGCCTGGGTTACGTGGCGGCCGAAGTGGTGACCCCCATTGTGCAGTTGCGAGCCGACGACGAAATTTTTGATTACTTTAATTATCTGGCAGAACATTCCAGTCTGGCACTGCTGTATTACCGCTCGGCGGTGTCAGGGCACCTGATGAATCTAGAGCTGTGCCGACGCCTGTCCGAGATTCCAACTATGGTGGGTATGAAGCAGGGTAGCCTCAACCATGTGGATTCGATAAAGCTGCGTAAAATGTGCGGTGATGATTTTATCGTTAGCGACCCGATTGAAACCCATTGGTTAAATGACCTGCGCCACGGTGGAACAGTTTTGTACGGCGCGTTTCACCATATTTTGTACGGCAAAAAACGCCATTTGCTCGAAGAGTACACCGCCCTGGCTCGCGCCGGGAAATGGAACGAGGCATATGTTATCTGGGATTCGCTGACGCCAGTGCGCGATTTACTCGACGAAATTATGCTGGGGCCATTGTCCGGCAACTTTACCTACGCAACCACACTCGGCAACGTCAAGGCCTGGTACGACGCCATGGGCCTTGCCGCTGGCAAGCTACGTTCGCCGATGCGGCAGGTATCCCCGGATTACCGAGAGTGGATTAAGGGTAAGCTCACTGAATATGGCGTGATCTAATTGAGCCCCTGACACGGCGCCAACGTCGACAAAACCGAGTGTAAACCGGGCAGCGTCGACGTGCTCGCACCCGAGTTCCCCCCGCCCGACGAAGAGGCCTCGGTCAGGCAACTGGTCGGCTTAATGTCTGTGTGGGTACTTTGGTGTCAGTCAGGCTGGCTCTGTGGGAAGTTGGGCGCCCTTTTTCGTTTAATGCCACGAACACCATTTTTCTGATTTCTATAATGGGTTTTTGCGTAGCCTTGTTGCGCACCACGCAGGCAATGGTCAGCGAAGTGCGACCTACCTTCGTCACTTCCATCCCGAATTCAATAACGTCGCCGCTCACGGATGGGCGAATAAAATTAATTTCCGAGATCAACTTGGTGACCACTCGTTGGCTCTGCATCTGGCAGGAGGCAAAGATTGCAGCCTCTTCGTCAATCCAGCTCAGCAGCGTTCCACCAAACAGGACATTGGCCGGGTTCAGATCGGTCGGTCTCACAACGCGACGGGAAAAGAATTTCATGCGTAAGTCTCCTGTGCGGATCATTCAGTGCCGCCAATATGTGCGGTGCGCGGTTATTATTCTGTTAATCCAATGTGACTTGTTACTTATTAATAGATCAGCAAAGTTCATGCCATGACGAATAGAGCGGCCGCGTGAAGAAATCTGCCATGGAGATGCACCAATGTGATGTTTTTAAGTCGACATTTGTTCGCCCGGCGCACCAATTAAAGGCGAATCCGACGGTATGGTGCTGCGGATAGTAGATGGTGTTAGCGTGCAGGCAAGGCTAACGGCCGCTCGCGACGGCTGTCCGTTGTAGCTGCCCGCCCACCTAATCGCGCCAGCGCACCCCAGCCACGCGGATCACAGCCGGGAGAGTAACCTTCCGCGGGGCGGTTGGCAGGCTTATAATTAACGTGATTACGGATGGTGGTGCATGAAAAAATCAGCGGGAAAAGAACTTAACGCGCCCTGGGAAAAGACGTTTGACCGAGTATTGGGTCCCCTTGATGAATTTATTCATCGTCAGACCACCAGCGGTGTGCTGTTGATGGCCTGTGCGTTAGTGGCGCTCTATATCGCCAATAGTCAGTGGAATGATGCTTACCAGCGTTTACTGCAGCTGCCCTTTACCGTTGGCATGGAGGGCTTTGGGTTATCCAAATCACTACACCACTGGATTAATGACGGGCTAATGGCGATGTTTTTTTTCGTTATAGGTCTGGAACTGAAGCGTGAATTATTGGTTGGGGAGCTGGCGGACCCAAAACAGGCGATACTGCCGATTATCGCGGCTTGCGGGGGCATGCTTGTCCCCGTCCTCGTTTATGTAGCATTTAATCCGCAGGGCTCGGCGTTGGCAGGTTGGGGCGTGCCGATGGCGACAGACATTGCCTTTGCGCTGGGTGCGCTGGCGTTACTCGGCAAACGGGTACCGCGGAGTTTGCTGACGTTTCTGGTGGCCCTGGCGATTGTGGACGATCTCGGGGCCGTACTGGTGATAGCCTTGTTTTACACCAACACTATAAATTTTGTTGCTCTGGGTATCGCCGCCGTCATATTGCTGGTGTTGGTCAGTTTAAACCTTGGGGGCATACGCCGTCCGTCGCCTTACCTGTTGCTGGGTATAGTACTCTGGATAGCGACATTAAAAAGCGGTGTGCATGCGACCGTCGCAGGCATTGTGCTGGCGTTTACTATCCCGATGCGTCCCAAGTACGATCCGGTGCGCTTCCTGGCGCAGATCAATGAACTGGTTGAGCAGATTAAACAGGCCTACAGGCGCGAAGAAAATATTGTCAAAAATGACGAGCTACGCTCACGGGTTCGAGCACTGGGGGAGGGCGCGCAACTGGTGCAGGCCCCCGCGCAAATTCTGGAGCATCGAATGCATCTGCCGTCAGCGTATTTGGTTATTCCCATCTTTGCGCTGGCAAATGCCGGCATACCTGTCGACTGGTCCTCATTTGGCAGCATCGCCACCCATCCGGTGGCGGTGGGCATTACCGCCGGACTGGTAGGCGGTAAATTGCTGGGTATTGCAGGATTTTCCTGGATTGCTGTCAAGTTGGGTTTGACTACACTGCCCCGCGATCTAAACTTTAAGCATATTGTTGGCGTGGGTTTAATGGGTGGCATCGGCTTTACCATGTCCATCTTTATCGCCGAACTGGGTTTCGTCGGGCAAGCTGAGGAATTGCTGATGGCAAAAGCCGGCATACTTATCGCCTCGGCACTCGCCGGTTTTGCAGGATTTTTATGGCTGTACTTAACTTCTCAGAAAAGCACAGAATAGCTTTACGTCAAAATCTGGTTTGCCTGAGTGGAACCGGAGTGGCTTTGCTAATAATGAGTTAACTGAAATACAGGGTTGATATTATGCCTTCGTTCGATATCGTTTCCGAAGTAGAAAATGAAGAAATTCGCAACGCCGCGGAGAACTCCCAGCGGGAACTGGCCACGCGCTTTGATTTTCGCGGGGTTAATGCGTCGGTTGAATTTAAGGATGAGGAAATAACGCTGTCCGCCGATGCTGACTTTCAGTGCAGACAGTTGTTAGAAATCGTGATCAAAAATCTGGTAAAGAGAAAAATTGATCCGCATTGTATCGATGCCGATGAAGAAACCACCCATAGCGGAAAAACGTTTTCGCTACAGGTGAAATTCAAGCAGGGTATTGATCAGCCCATGGCCAGGCAGATCGTTAAACTGATCAAGGATTCGAAGATGAAAGTGCAGGCGGCGATTCAGGGGGATAAAATACGGGTCACGGGCAAAAAGCGCGACGATTTACAGGAAGCCATGGCCCTGTTACGTGGTGCCGATCTTGGGCAGCCGGTTCAGTTTGATAATTTCAGGGATTAAAATTTTACGCGTGTCTATACAGGATCGTACCATTATGTCCAGCGCATGGTGGTTCCCTGATTCAATGCGCAAAAAGTAGACTGCCGAGGGCGCGATGCGAGTGCGTGGGAAAATTGTCAAATGGGAAGATGGCAAAGGCTTTGGTTTTATTGCGCCTGAATTGGCGGGCAAGCAAATTTTTGTCCATATCAATGCTTTTCCCAGAAGAACCCGTCGCCCGAAAATTGGCGATAGCGTAACCTTTGAGTTCGGTCGCGACGCTCAGGGTCGCGACCGCGCGGAGAATGTCGCGGGGGAACGTGGCACTTTCTTGCGAGGTCGGTTTTCCAGATCACTTGTTAGCGCAAGCATTTTTCTTTTTATAGTGGCTTTGGTAACGGTATCTGGACGATTGCCGGTAATTGTACTCTGGTTATACCTCGTCGTGAGTGTGCTTACTTTTGCAATGTACGCATATGATAAGTCTGCCGCTCGCAGGAGCGCACAACGTATTCCGGAGAATACCTTGCACATGTTAGCGTTGTTGGGTGGTTGGCCTGGCGCGCTTTTTGCCCAGCAGCGTTTGCGGCACAAATCGATCAAGCGGTCATTTCAAGTGGTATTCTGGATTACTCTTTTGATTAACGTGTCGGCCTTTGCGTATGTCCTGTCGCCCTATGGTGCCCGGCTAGAAACTATTCTGAACCGAATCGCGGGTTGAACAATAGCCGTTAGGGTAATGGCAAGCTGACCGGCAGTTGCTTGAACCCGGCTAATCCGCGATGTTGCTCGCCGAGCATTTCAAAGCCCCGTAATACGCATCTTCTGGTCTTCCATTTTTGCAAGCGCCGCTTCCATTTCTTCAGCGCGGACGCGCTCTTTGGCAACAACATCCGCCGGGGCATTGGCGACGAAACGCTCGTTGGTAAGCTTGTTCTGAATCTGTTGCAGATTTTTGTGCAGCTTGTTGATTTCCTTGTCGAGACGGGTGAGTTCCGCATCCTTGTCGATGAGCCCGGCCATGGGCACAAGAATTTCCATATTGCCTGCCAGAGCGGTGGCGCTGGCGGGTGCCGCGTCGCCGGGAGTCAGCCAGGTAACGGTGTCGAGGTTGGCGAGTCGGGTCAGGAACTGACGGTTTTCATCGAGGCGGCGGCGGTCTTCGGTGCTACCATTTTTGATAAATACAGGCAGCGGTTTTTTCGGCGGAATATTCATTTCGCCGCGCACATTGCGAATCGCGAGAATAACCTGTTTGACCCACTCAATATCGGCCACAGCCGCCGCGTCGATTTTTTCTACTTGCGGTTGCGGAAAGGCTTGCAATATGATGCTGTCGCCCTCGGCACCGGCGAGCGTTTTGATTTTCTGCCAGATTTCCTCGGTGATAAACGGCATCAGCGGATGGGCCAGGCGCAGGGTGGCTTCCAGGACGCGAATCAGCGTACGGCGCGTACCTTTTTTGAGCGTCTGCGGCGCGTTGTCGTCCCACAGTACCGGTTTCGATAGCTCCAGATACCAGTCGCAGTAATCGGACCAGATGAAGTCGTAGAGGGCCTGCGAGGCGAGGTCGAAGCGATAACTGTCAATGCCGTCTGCAACGGCCTGCTCTGCCTCCTGTAGCCGACTGATAATCCAGCGATCCGCGAGTGTCAGTTGATAGTCGTCGCTGCCATCCTGGCCACAGTCCTGATCTTCGGCGTTCATCAATACGTAGCGAGTGGCGTTCCAGATTTTGTTACAAAAATTGCGAAAACCGCCAATCCGTCCCACGTCGAATTTAATATCCCGGCCAGTGGAGGCGAGTGAATAGTAGGTGTAGCGCAGGGCATCGGTGCCATAGGCTGCAATGCCATCGGGAAATTCAGCGCGTGTTTGTTTTTCAATCTTTTCACGCAGGTGCGGCTGCATCATCCCCGCGGTGCGCTTGCTGATCAGGGGGGCGAGCTCAATGCCGTCGATCAGATCGATGGGGTCGAGTACGTTGCCCTTGGATTTGGACATCTTGTCGCCGTGGCTGTCGCGCACCAGGCCATGCACATACACGGTGCGAAACGGTACTTCACCCATAAAGTACAGGGTGAACATGATCATTCTGGCGACCCAGAAGAAAATAATGTCGAAGCCGGTAACCAGCACGCTGGTGGGGTGAAACATTTTCAGCTCGGGGGTTTTTTGCGGCCACCCGAGGGTACCGAAGGTCCACAGTCCAGAGGAAAACCAGGTGTCGAGCACATCTTCGTCCTGAGCAAGAGTGATATCCGCTGAAATGTTATATTTCTCCCGGATGTCCTGTTCGGAACGCCCCACGTAAATCGTGCCGTCCGCGGCGTACCAGGCGGGAATGCGGTGCCCCCACCATAACTGGCGACTGATGCACCAGTCCTGAATATCCCGCATCCAGGAAAAGTACATATTTTCATATTGTTTGGGTACAAACTGGATGGCGTTAGTTTCCACGGCAGCGATGGCTTTTTCCGCGAGGGGTTTGGCGCTCACATACCACTGATCGGTGAGCCAGGGTTCGATCACCACCCCGGAGCGGTCGCCGCGAGGGACTTTGAGTTGATGCTCGATAACCTTGTCGAGCAAACCAAGCGCGTCGAGATCCGCGACAATTTGTTTGCGCGCCTGGAAACGTTCCATCCCGCGATAAGCTGGCGGTACGTTGTCGTTAAGTTTGGCATCGCGGTCGAGAATGTTGAGCATGGGCAATTGATGGCGCTGCCCCATCTCGTAATCATTAAAGTCGTGAGCGGGGGTGATTTTTACGCAACCGGTGCCAAATGCCACATCCACGTAGTCATCGGCAATAATCGGAATTTCTCGATCGGCGAGGGGCAACAGCAGGGTTTTACCGATCAGGTGTTGGTAGCGCTCGTCGTTGGGGTTTACCGCGACAGCGCTATCACCCAGCATGGTTTCGGGGCGGGTGGTGGCGACGGTGAGATGGCCGCTGCCATCGGCAAGGGGGTAGCGAAAGTGCCACAGGTGCCCCTGTTCTTCTTCCGCGATGACTTCAAGGTCGGAAATGGCGGTGTGGAGTTGCGGGTCCCAGTTGACCAGACGCTTGCCGCGATAAATCAGACCGTCTTCATAAAGACGAATAAACGCTTCCTGTACGGCCTGATAAAAACCATCGTCCATAGTGAAACGTTCCCGGGACCAGTCCGGTGACGCACCCAGGCGGCGCAGCTGCTGTGTGATATTGCCGCCGGACTCCTGTTTCCACTCCCATACTTTCTGGATAAACTTTTCGCGGCCCAGATCGTGGCGACTCAATCCATCTGCTTCGAGCTGGCGCTCGACCACCATTTGCGTTGCGATGCCCGCATGGTCGGTGCCTACCTGCCACAGAGTGTTGCTGCCGCGCATACGCTGATAACGGATCAGCGCGTCCATAATCGCTTCCTGAAAACCGTGGCCCATATGCAGGCTGCCGGTCACATTCGGCGGTGGAATCATGATGCAATAAGGCTCCCCGGTGCCAGACGGCTTGAAATAGCCATTTTTTTCCCACAGGTCGTACCAGTGAGTTTCGATGGCCTGGGGGTCGTAGGTTTTTTCCATAAATTTTCAGCAGGTCGGCAGGGAAGTGTTCAGAAATTAGCAAAGCGCGCAATTATACGGGCATAAACACCGAGCCACTAGGGAACAGTTAGTCGGATTTGGAATCTTTGTGGTGCTGGCGCGCCGCGGCCAATCCGCTCACGTAGTCGTACAGCCGAATCCGCAGTTCGTGCTCCAGGCGGGGCAGGAATTCAGTCACCAGGTCCTCGACAATCGCTTCGATTTTTTCTACCTCGTGACTGCCCGGCAAGGGTAAATCCTGAAACAGGAGCGGTTGCTGGGAAGGTGATTCTTGTTCCTCGTCGCCGTTCTCCGCGCCGTGCAACTCCGTAAGAATAGGTATATCCAGATCGTCCGCGTCGAGTTGGTCCTCGGGCAGTGCCACCAGATCATCTATCGTAGGAATGCCGTCCTCTGACAGGGGTGTCGCTGACCCGCCGACGTTGCGGTGGAATGGGTCGGAGGAAATTTTGTGCGGGGCGTCGTCGCTCATGGTTTTTTACGCAGTGGCCGCAGTCAGAGGAAGGCTCTGTTCCTGAAAGCCGAGGGGGTAACCGCGATCCCGGTAATAGCGGTATCGCGCCCGTTTGTGTTCGGTAACGCTGTGGTCATCGTAGACAATTTCGATCAGCTTATCAAAACGACTGAACCAGTCCGCCGTGGCGGTGGGACACAGGTTGATTAATAACCCGTGGTGCTGGCGCGGCGTGTCACCCCAGCTAATACTGATCGCATGGCGTGGTTGCGCAGCGACACTGTAGGTGGTAAACGCGGCGCGGGGGTGGTTCGCCAGCAGCTGGTCAAGTTGCGCGCCGACACGGTGGTCGGGCACATGCAACAACACGTCGTGGTGACTGCTGGCGGCGCTGACAGTTAGCTCGCAGGCTAATGCCAGCGCGTTTTGATAATCCCCCGGCACCTGATAGAAATTAACGTGAGTCAAGGTAACTCTCAGCCAGCCTGATTGCGCAGATATTCCATTAATAGCGGTACTGGTCGTCCGGTTGCACCCTTGGGCGCGCTGTTCCACGCGGTGCCGGCGATGTCCAGGTGGGCCCAGCGGTAGTCTTTGGTAAAGCGCCCGAGAAAGCAGGCCGCGGTCACACTGCCGCCGCCCTGGCCACCGATATTGGCCATATCCGCGAAATTACTTTTTAACTGCTCGTCGTACTCTTCCCACAGCGGCATTTGCCAGGCTCTATCACCGGAAATCTGACCAGCTGCGAGTAATTGCTTTGCGAGTTCTTCGTTGTTGCTGAACAGGCCGGAGGCGTGATTGCCCAGGGCCACCACGCAGGCTCCCGTCAGGGTGGCAATGTCGATCACCGTGCTTGGTTTGTAGCGGGCGGCGTAGGTCAGCGCATCACATAAAATCAGGCGACCTTCGGCGTCCGTGTTGAGAATTTCAATGCTCTGCCCGGACATGGACGTGACCACGTCGCCGGGTTTAGTGGCCGCACCGCTGGGCAGGTTCTCGACTGCGGGCACGATCCCCACTACGTTGATCGGTAACGCCAGTTCAGCGAGAGCCTGCATGACACCGAACACGCTGGCGGCACCGCACATGTCGTACTTCATTTCGTCCATCTTGGCCCCGGGTTTGAGGCTGATGCCACCGGAGTCGAAGGTGACCCCCTTGCCCACCAGTGCCACGGGCTGCTGGGTACGGGTTTTGGCGCCACGATATTCCATGGTTATCAGAAAAGCCGGTTGTTCAGTCCCGGCAGTAACAGACAGCAGTGAACCCATCTTCAGCTCGGCCATCTGTTTTTCATTCAGCACACGGGTGGTAATTGCCGGGTGTTTGCGACCCAGGGCGCGGGCCTGGCTGGCGAGGTAGGCCGGATTACAGGTGTTGCCGGGCAGATCCCCCAGCAGGCGTGCAGCGTTAGTGCCGTTGGCTACGGCGGCGCCGTATTTCAGGCCGGCCTTGATGGCCGCCAACTGTTTGGCATGCGGACTGATGACAGTGATGTGTTTGAGCCTGGAAGCCGGTTGAGGTGTCGACAGGCTGTGGCCATAACGATACTCGGATTCGGTGAACAGCCGCGCGAGGTGTTGAGCGGCCCACTGGGTATCACCCTGTTCGATTTTAATAGTGGCGAGGTCGAATAGCGCCGATGTGGCGGGCGTTTTGCTCAACGCCTGAGCGGCAGCACGCATAATCTTCAAAAACCCCTGGCGTGAGACGCTATCCACACCGACACCGACACCGACACCGACCAGCAGCAGTCGGTGTGCGGCAAGGCCCGGCGGCTCGTGCAGGAGCAGGGCATTACCGGCTTTGCCGTTGATATCGCCCGCCTTGATGCAGCGCGAAATCAGGCCGTTGGTGGCCTTGTCGATTTTTTTTGCGGTCGCCGACAAATCTTTGCCTGATGACAGGGGCAGCACCAGGCAGTCAGTTCTGGTGGTAACGACATCGGCGTGGCGTGCAGTGAACTTCATGGTTCCCCCGAGACAAAGATAGGCGAATGCTGGATAATCGCGACCTGGCTAGTGTATGCCAAGCGCGTCACCAGACCAACCGATGGCACGGCATTCCGGTGCCGCAAGCCGGTTATATTGAATCGTTGCCGAGTAGCTATGGGGTCGTTGATGAATTTGCCGGTTGCACAGCCTGTGCTGAATATTCGCTTTCTGGAACACAAGGCCTTCGTGCATTGATTATTTTTCGTTATCTGGCTCGCGATTTACTCGCAATTACCGGTGCTGTGTGCGCAGTACTGTTGCTGGTTGTGATCAGCAGCCGCTTTGTTAAATATCTGGCGGATGCCGCCGCAGGTTATCTGGACGCGAATATTCTGTTTGCGCTGATTGGCTATCGCATCCCGGGCTTTCTGGAACTTATTTTACCGCTGGCATTTTTTCTGGCGATTTTACTGGCCTACGGACGCATGTATGTGGATAGCGAAATGACAGTGCTGTTCGCCTGTGGCATGAGTAAAAACACGTTATTGGGTTACACCATGGCGGTCGCGCTGGCGATAGCGGTGCTGGTGGGCTGGTTAAGTCTGTCAGTCAGTCCGGGTGGGCTCGCAAAAGTCGATGCCCTGTTTCAGGCGCAGACGCAGCGCGATGAATTTGACGGGGTGGAGGCGGGCAAGTTTTATCAACTACGCGAAGAGCGGGGGGTTACCTACGCGGAGTCCATCGATGCCCAGCGCAAGCTGCATAACGTATTTCTCGCTGAATCGGGTGGTGAGGAAAGCAAAGATCCGCGCCTGGTGATTGTGGTAGCGGCCAGTGGCAGCCCGCGCACGGCACAGGCCAACGGGGAAAGTTATCTGGTGCTCGAAGATGGTTATCGCATTCAGGGTGTGCCCGGACGCGCGGATTTTCAGGTGACGGCGTTTAAGGAATATGGCCAGCGCCTCGCGCGACCCAGGGAAAATAATAAACTATCCGTCAGATCCCTGCCGACGCGACAACTCTGGAACTCCAACGATCCAAAATATATCGCAACACTACAGTGGCGCTATTCGGTGCCGATGCTGGTGTTGGTGGTCAGCCTGATGGCGGTGCCGTTAAGTCGCGCCAACCCGCGCGCGGGCCGGTTTGTAAAAATTTTGCCAGCGGTGCTGCTATACATTCTTTATCTGGTTGCGCTCAATGGCGCAAAAAGTTATCTCGAAGAGGGCAAGCTTTCGCCCTGGATTGGATTGTGGTTCGTGCACCTGATTTTTCTTGCCGTCGCGGCGGGACTGCTGGCCTGGGATAACGGCTGGCGCCCACGTTGGTCGTTACTGCGTCGGTGGACCGCGTAATGCGCCTGTTGTCCCGCTATGTTGCCACCACAGTACTGGGGGCCATTGGTGTCGTGCTGTTAATCGTGGTGGGCATTGATGCGATTGCAAGTTTGGTGGACGGCGCCGGCGATATTCGCAATCAGTACCAATTTTCCGATGTGTTGTACAACACCTTGCTCGAAGTGCCGTCGAGTGCCTATATCAATCTCCCTTTTGCCGCGCTGATTGGATGCCTGGTGGGCATGGGCCTGATGGCAGGTAACAGTGAACTGGTGGTGATGCGTACTGCTGGTGTATCGCTGCTGCGCATTGCAGGATTTGTCATGCGGCCGGTGCTGGTGCTGGTAGTTATCGGCGTCATCATCGGCGAGTGGGTCGTGCCGTTTACCGATCAATTGGCGGAAAGCCGACGCATGGTGTTGCGTGGTGAGAAAAAAATGTTATCTGCAACCAGTGGAGTCTGGAATCGCGAAGGTAATGAATTTGTACATTTCAATGCCGTGTATCCCAACGGCCAATTGCATGGCGTTACCCGCTATCGGTTTAACTCGGAGCAACAATTGCAGGCGGCGAGTTACGCCCAACGCGCGACTTATATGGGCACTTATTGGCAGGAGGAGCAGGGCGAAGTAACCCAATTCAACGAAAACGGCACCGCGGTTAGTACATTTGATGTGCGCGAATGGCAGACGCAGATGTCGCCGGATTTATTGCAATTACTGGTCATGCCACCCGAATCCCTGTCCATGCGTAGTTTGCATCGCTACGGCAACTACCTGGAAGAGCAGGGGCAGGAGTCTGTGCGCTACTGGTTGTCGTTCTGGAGCAAAGCTTTACAACCGGCGGTTGTGCTGAGTCTGGTGCTGATTGCGATCTCATTTATTTTCGGACCGCTGCGGGAAGCGACCATGGGTTATCGGATTTTTTCCGGTGTGCTGGTGGGTATCGGGTTTCGCACCTGTCAGGAATTGCTCGGGCCGTCCAGTATTGTGTTTGGTTTTTCGCCATTCTGGGCCGTATTGGCGCCGGTGTTGGTGTCCTGTCTGATCGGTGCGATTCTTCTGCGTCGCGCTGCGTGAGCGAATTATTTTCTTTCCTTGGGCAATACCACCACCTGGGTGCGGGTCATCTGATCGTGCCAGGCGTCGCCGCGTGGGTTGATAAAGCACCACAGGTAACCAGCGCCGAAGGCTAGCAGCGCCAGGGGCGCCAGCACGCTGCGCAGCCAACACTGTTGCCAGCTTGGCGTGCCTCCCCCGCGGTTCTGCAGCTGAAGTCGCCAGGTTTTCATACCGAGGGTTTGTCCGCTGCGTCGCCAGCACCAGGTATAAAATAGTGCCAGCGAACCCCACCAGCCGCTTAACAACAGGTAGCGCCACACCCCGGTGAGCGGCGTCTGGGCGCTTTCCACCCCGGCGAATAACACCCGCGCACCCAGAATCAGCGCCGCATAAGTGAGACTGATGGCGAACAGCAACAGGCTGTCGTACACCAGCGCCATCAGCCGGCGCAGAACCCCCGCTACCGGGGGCTGTGATGGGGTTGTTGCGGACGTGGACGTAGCTGGCAAGACGGGTTCCTCGTGGGATCGCGGCGATTCTAACAAATCCGCGTAGGTAATAGGCTGGCGACCGCTGGTACTTGAATCTGGCAGCGATAACCCGATAATGCTCCGGCACCGCCACTGTAGCGATGCGCTATCGGCGTTGGCGTAAAGTTTATCAATTCAGGAGCCGTCATGAAGGATAGATCGGAACATCTTCTCGAAACATTTATCTTCAATAGTCGCTGGATTCTGGCGCCTTTTTACGTCGGGCTGATACTTGCCATGGCGATGTTGTTGGTCAAATTCGGCCAGGAGCTAATCCATATTATGCCGCACACCCTGGACAGCACGGAAAGCCAGATGATTTTGGCCATTCTAACGCTGGTGGATATGTCGCTGGTGGCAAGCCTGCTGCTGATCATTATTTTCAGCGGCTATGAAAACTTTGTTTCCAAAATCGATACCGGCGGCCACGAGGATCGTCCGGACTGGATGGGCAAGGTGGACTTTTCCGGACTCAAAATAAAATTAATCGCATCGATTGTGGCAATTTCCGGTATCGAACTGTTGAAGGCCTTTGTGAATATTTCTACCATGACCGAGGCCGACATGGCGCTCACCGAGCGGCAGATGCTGTGGCGCGTCATTATTCATGTGGTGTTGGTGGTGTCGGGTGTGCTGTTTGCGCTGATGGATCGCATTGCCGGGACCGCGAACCACTAGGCGTTACCCAGCGCAAGACGTAACGGGTGCAGGCGGGTGGCGCGCAGCAGCCGGTCGACCTGCTATCCGGCATAAACCAAATCCCGGTCAAGCGCCTGAATGTCGGGCTGGCCGGCGAGAATCATGCCCCGTTCAATTTCCTCTTTGAGCAAACTCAGCACGCGCTCCACACCGGCTTCTCCGCCAGCGGCAAGGCCATACAGATAGGGCCGCCCGATCATGCAGGCGGTGGCGCCTAAAGCGAGGGCCTTGAGCACATGGGTGCCGCGGCGGATACCGCCATCCACGATAATTTCCAGGCGCCCACCCACGGCGTCGGCAATTTCCTCCACACAATCGATTGGGGCGCGGGCCGTATCCAGTTGGCGCCCACCGTGGTTGGAAATAATCACCGCCGTGGCGCCAATATCCGCAGCGTGTTTGGCGTCCGCCGCACACAGAATACCCTTAATGGCGAATGGCCCGTTCCAGCGCTTGGCCAGCTGTTCTGCATAGTCCCAGTTCAGCGCCCGATCAAACTGGTTGTTGATATAGGCCCCGAGGGAACTGACTTCGCTGCTGCCCTGGGCCATGCGATGGGACAGGTTGGCCATGCCCAGTGGTGGCGTCGTCAGATAGTGATAACACCAGCGGGGGTGCGCGGCAAAACCCGCCAGGGTACGCAGCGTCGGTTTGGGTGGTACGGTCATGCCGGTGCGAATATCCCGCTCCCGGTTGCCCTGCACCACCGTATCCACGGTCAGGCACAGGGCGTTATAACCCGCGTCCCGACAGCGGACCATTAATTCATCGTTGATGCCGTGATCCCGTAGCACGTACAGCTGGAACATCTTCGGCCCCTGAGTTGCGCTCGCCACGTCTTCGATAGTGGTAGTGGCGACCGTCGACAACGAGTACAGAGTGCCGGATTTTTGCGCGGCGCGGGCCACTGCGAGCTCGCCCCCGTGGTGAAAAAATCGCGACATGCCGGTGGGCGCGAGAATAACCGGCCAGTCGATCGCGCTGCCCAGCACGCGGGTGCCCAGCTTTAATGTGGTGACATCCCGCAATGCGCGCGGCACCAGCTGATATTGGTCAAACGCGGCAGTATTGTTGCGCAGGCTATATTCGTCGTCCGCACCGCCGTCCAGGTAATGAAACAGCGCGGGGGGCAGACGCCGTTGGGCCAGATGGCGAAAATCCCTGATATTTACACAGCGTTGCAACAAACTTGAGCGCATGGTTTATTCCCCGGCAGGAGCGGAATTCGCGAACCTGAATCCGCAGTGTATCGCGAACAGCACCCCTGTTGGGTTCCGTTGCACATAACGATCGTATCCTCTCAAACCGCCATGCCTCCCGGTTGGCTCGACCCTTAATCGGTAGCAGGCCGCTGGGCAAGTGCCGGCACCGGATGCCCAGATTTGTGACTAAATTCCCTCAGGATTCCCAACCCGCGTTCACGCAAAACGTGGGTGAACACGGCATTGTTTTAAGCCGCGCCTGTTTGCCGAGCGAACAAAATATATTATCGCCGGATTTGGGCATAATAGGGCTTATCGACCTGCCTGCGAGAGGAACCACTTATGCTTCCGGAATACGCTACTTTGTCACTCCAGCTTGAAAACCATATTGTCCATCTGCAACTCAACCGGCCGGAGCGCGCCAATGCCATGAACCGGGCGCTGTGGCGGGAACTGGGGGAGGCCATGCAATGGGCCGACAGCACCCCGGAAGTGCGAGTGGTGGTACTGAGTGGAAACGGCAAAAATTTTTGCGCCGGTATCGATCTCGCCATGCTGGGTGAGCTGCTGGACGATTCGCCAACCTGCGGCGCGCGCAAAAGTGAGGCGCTGCGCGAAGATATTCTCTGGTTACAGGGTCGCATTAGTGCTATCGAACAATGTCGCAAACCGGTGCTCGCAGCCATTCACGGCGCCTGTGTGGGCGGTGGTGTGGATTTGGTGACAGCCTGCGATATGCGCTACTGCACGGCGGATGCCGTGTTTTCCATCAAGGAAATCGACATCGGCATGGTGGCGGATGTCGGGACCATGCAACGTCTGCCGCGCCTGATTGGCGACGGTGTGATGCGCGAGCTGGCCTATACCGGGCGGGATGTCAGCGGCAACGAGGCCGCGAAAATGGGTTTGGCCAACCAATGTTTTGCCAACAAAGAAAATATGATGGCACAGGTGCTTGCCATCGCTGCCACCATAGCCGCCAAGTCGCCGCTGAGTATTCGCGGTAGCAAGCAGATCATTTTGCACAGCCGCGACCACAGCGTCGCCGACGGGCTTAACCAGATCGCCACCTGGAATGCGGGCATGCTGATGTCTGACGACGTGAAGATTGCGCTTGAAGCGCGGCAAAAGCGCGAGGTGCCGTTATTTCCCAATTGAGTTTGTCGGATTAACGGGGTCTAAAATTTGTAACTCGAATACAAATTACCCTGTCCAAGGGCAGACGGATGGCGGGCAGCCTATTTTCTGCACGAGAAGTCAATAAGCTAATAGTAGTTATGAATCAAATGGTTAAATTGATTGTGTGTTGAATAACATTAAGTAGCAAAATCACGCGCAATTAGCGGCGTTGGTTAAAGAAAGGGCGTAATGTCTGCGGGATGACGACGCGTCCGTACCAGACTTGCTGGTGACGGTTGCGAACCAGAAACTCGCCATTACACGTGATGCACCTGGCACGAGTGTATCACCAAGGCGTACCACCTTGGTTTCACAATGCTCTGCGAAAATAGAAAGACTGTCGGAGTCAGGGCGTTAGGGAATGTGTGGTACCAGAGGCCGGACTCGAACCGGCACGCTTTTAAGGGCGCGGGATTTTGAATCCCGTGTGTCTACCAATTTCACCACTCTGGCACAGGGCGGGGATTATAGCAGCGGCCCGGTCTCGGTCAACTCGCACGGTGCGCCGTGCTGAATAAAAAAGGCGGGGCGTGAAACACGTGCCAGTCATAGGCTCAGAGGATAGGCTCAGAGGTTTGGTAATTGCACCGATTTGGGCTACCCTTGCGCCTTTTTCGGATCATCACGGCCAGTCTTTCATGCGGCGCGACCAATTCACCTACGAATTACCCGATCACCTGATTGCCCGACAGCCGCCCGCTGCGCGGCGGGACAGTCGCCTGCTGGCGCTGGATGGGGTAACTGGCGCCATCGAACATGGGTTGTTCCCGTCGCTGCTGGAACGGGTGAACCCTGGCGATCTGATGGTGTTCAACAATACGCGGGTGATACCGGCCCGTTTGTTTGGCCACAAAGCTACTGGCGGCAGGGTTGAGGTGTTAGTGGAGCGGGTATTAGACAGTCGCCGGGTGCAGGCGCAGATGCGCGCCAGTAAGTCACCGGGTGTGGGCATGGAATTGATGTTCGACGGTGGTTTTGCGGCGCGTACTGCCGGTCGCGACGGCGATTTGTTCGAGTTGGTTTTTCATGGCGACCTGTCGGTGATGGATATTCTTGCCGCCGTGGGTCATGTCCCGTTGCCGCCTTATATTGACCGCGTGGATACCGCAGCGGATCGGGAGCGCTACCAGACTGTGTACGCAACCCGCCCCGGGGCGGTGGCCGCGCCAACGGCGGGCCTGCATTTCGACGAGCCGTTGTTGGCACAACTCCGGGATAAAGGGGTGCAAGTCGCGTTTACCACGTTGCATGTGGGTGCGGGAACGTTTCAGCCGGTGCGGGTTGAGGATATTCGCGAGCATAAAATGCACAGCGAGGTGATCGACGTGAATGCCGAGTTGTGTGCCCAGGTAGAAGCCACGCGTCGGGCGGGCAAGCGAGTGATCGCGGTGGGGACCACCAGTGTACGCTGCCTGGAAACGGCGGCGGCAAGTGGCACCATGACTCCGGTACAGGGTGAAACCGATATCTTTATTTACCCCGGTTATGAGTTTCGGGTGGTGGATGCACTGGTGACCAATTTTCACCTGCCGGAGTCCACCCTGTTGATGCTGGTTAGCGCCTTTGCGGGGTACGCTCATACTCTGGCGGCTTATTGCGCTGCGGTGGAACAGGAATACCGCTTTTTCAGTTACGGTGATGCCATGTTTATTACACGCAATCCACAGGCCGCGCAGCTGTCCGTACCGCAGTCTGGTTCAGGGGGGTAGTCGACATGAGGGGGGTAGTCGGCATGAGTCGGCAATGCGCCATGACGTTTGCGTGCGAAGCCAGCGACGGCGAGGCACGCCAGGGGCGCCTGCGCTTTCCGCGGGGCGAGGTGGAGACTCCGGCATTTATGCCGGTGGGCACCTACGGCACGGTGAAGGGTATGACTCCGCAGGATATTGCAGCGAGTGGTGCGCAGATCGTACTCGGCAACACCTTCCATTTAATGCTGCGTCCCGGTACGGAGGTGATCGCGGCCCACGGTGATCTACACGACTTTATGGGCTGGCCCGGCCCGATCCTGACGGACTCCGGGGGCTTTCAGGTGTTCAGCCTGGGGGCGATGCGCAAAATTACCGAAGACGGTGTGTCGTTTCGCTCGCCGGTGGATGGCAGCCCGGTGTTTCTCGACCCGGAAACATCAATTCAGGTGCAACAAAAATTGGGCGCGGATGTGGTGATGGTGTTCGATGAGTGCACCCCCTACCCGGCGGACGAGCCAACGGCGCGGCAGTCCATGGAATTATCCATGCGCTGGGCGACCCGCAGCAAGGTCGCCCACGGCACCAGCCCGGCGGCCCTGTTCGGGATTGTGCAGGGCGGGATGCATGAGTCGTTGCGCCGCGAATCTCTGCGGGCGTTGGTGGATATTGGTTTTGATGGCTACGCCATTGGCGGTCTGTCCGTGGGCGAACCCAAAGCCGATCGCCTGCGGGTACTGGACACGGTGGCCCCCGCCATGCCAGCGGATAGGCCCCGCTATTTAATGGGAGTGGGTAAACCCCTCGACATCATCGAGGCGGTGCAGCGGGGCATTGATATGTTCGACTGTGTGATGCCCACCCGCAACGCTCGCAACGGCCATCTGTTTACCAGCACGGGGGTGGTAAAAATACGCAACGCACGGCACCGCAGCGACACTGGCCCGCTCGATTCGACTTGCGACTGCTACACCTGTACCCATTTCAGCCGCGCCTATTTACATCATCTCGACAAGTGCCGGGAAATGCTCGGCGCTCAGCTCAACACCATTCACAATCTGCGTTTTTATCAAAACTTAATGGCCGCCATTCGTGCCGCCATTGCGGAGCGGCGTCTGGATCAGCTCGCGGCTCAACTGCAGGTGGCGGACAGGGCGACGGTTGTGGACGACGACGCGGAGTCGATTGGTGCTGGCGGGTAATTACCCTATAATGCACGGCTTTTAGAGCAATAACGCATCGGCAGCCGCCTTTTCATGTTATTACCCGCCCTTAACACGCGACCAGTAGCCATCCTATGAATCGTTACCCCCTGTGGAAATACCTGCTCATTTTGTTGGTGGTCATTCTTGGCTTCATTTACGCATTGCCTAATCTGTACGCGCCCGATCCGGCCATTCAGATTTCCGGCCAAAGTGGCGCGGTGATCATCGACGAGGGAGTGTTGGCCAACGCCGAAGCAGCCCTGGAAAAAAGTGAAATTTCTTATTTCGGTGTGCAGGCCAGTGGCAAAAGCGGTCTGATACGGCTGCAGGATGCGCAGCAACAACTGGCGGCCAAACGGGTGGTGCAGCAGGCGATTGGCCTGGATTATGTGGTGGCGCTTAATCTGGCACCCACTACGCCGCAGTGGCTGGTGAGTCTGGGAGCTTCACCCATGAAGCTGGGTCTGGACTTAAGCGGCGGCGTGCATTTTTTGATGGAAGTGGATACCAAATCGGTGGTCGATAAACATCTGGATACCGAACTGAGTCGACTAAAAACCGCATTGCGGGAAGCGGGTTCCCGGTATCGCTCGATTCGACCGGAAGGACAAAGTCTGCTGGCGGTGTTCGATAAGCGCGAATGGCGCGATCAGGCGGCAGATATCGTGCGCGATGATTTTCGCGACCTGATCGGCGTTAGCAAGGAGAGCAAGGGCAAGTTCCTGCTGGTTCTATCCCTGTCGGAAACAGCGCTTAAGGAAAAGCAGGAATATGCGCTGAACCAGAATTTAACCACGTTGCGCAACCGGGTTAACGAACTGGGGGTGTCCGAGCCGATCGTGCAGCGCCAGGGCAACAACCGTATCATCGTCGAGCTGCCCGGCGTACAGGATTCCGCCGAAGCTAAGCGTATTATCGGCAAAACTGCCAATCTGGAATTTCGTCTTGAGGCGGACCCCAACAAAACCCTGGGGCGGGAACAGTTCGAGTTTCGTGGTAGTCAATCCGATTCCCCACCGGCATGGCTCGAAAAGCAGGTGGTGATTACCGGGGATCGGGTTATCAATGCCAATATAGGCTATGACGAAAACGGTATGCCCCAGGTGGATATTTCCCTGGATGCGGTGGGTGGTCAGGCCATGCATCTGGCAACCCGTAAAAATATCAAACGTCGCCTGGGCGTGTTGTTTATCGAATCCAAGGCGCGCCTGGTGCCGCGGGTCAACGATCAGGGTGAAACTGAACAGGTACGCGCGCCCTATCTGGAAAAGAAAATTATCAGCCTGGCGACCATTCAAAGCGCCCTCGGTGTGCAGTTCCGTATCACTGGACTGGACAATCCGGAGGAGGCGTCCGAGCTGGCGTTGTTGTTGCGCGCCGGGGCGCTGGCGGCGCCGATGGATTTTGTGGAGGAGCGGACCATAGGTCCGTCGCTGGGTGCGGATAACATCGCGGTGGGTATCAAGTCGATTCAGATCGGCATGGGACTGGTGGTGGTGTTTATGCTGGCGTACTACCGATTATTCGGGGTGTTTGCCAACCTTGCGCTAGGTATGAACCTGGTACTGATGGCGGCGCTGATGTCGATGATTGGCGCCACCCTCACCCTGCCGGGTATCGCCGGTATCGTCCTGACGCTGGGTATGGCGGTGGATGCCAACGTGTTGATTTATTCCCGCATACGGGAGGAAATTAACAGCGGCATGTCCATTCAGGGCGCCATTGATGCGGGTTACGGTCGCGCCTATATTTCCATTGTGGATGCGAACCTGACCACGCTGATTGTGGCGGTAATTCTGTATGCCATCGGCTCGGGTCCGGTGCAGGGTTTCGCCGTGACTCTATCCCTGGGGATTATTACTTCCATGTTCACTGCGATCATGGGTACGCGGGCGCTGACCAACCTGGTGTACGGTGGTCGCAACGTGACAAAACTGTCGATTTAGGTGGCCGCGATGATGAATCAAAAAACGATCAATTTTATGCAGTGGCGCCACCTGGCCACCGGGTTTTCCGTAATACTGGTGGCAGCGTCGTTGCTCTCACTGGCAACCCGCGGGCTGGTGCTGGGCCTCGATTTTACCGGTGGTGCGCAAATTGAAGTGGGTTATCAGCACTCGGTGACAACCAGCTATGTTCGTGAGCAGTTGCGCGCAGCGGGGTTTGACAACCCGGTGGTCGTACATTTTGGCGCGGACACGGACATACTGGTGCGTTTACAGGCGCCGCCACAGGAAGCAGCACAAGAGACGGGCACCGAGTCGGGACCGACGGGTCAACTCGAAAAGCAAAACCTCGGTGAACAAATTGCCGACGTACTGCGGCGTTCCGGGGATGAGGTGGAACTGCGCCGGGTCGAGTTTGTCGGTCCACAGATTGGCGCTGAATTGCGGGACGACGGCGGGCTTGGCATGTTGCTCGCGCTGTTTGCAGTGATGTTGTACGTGGCCATACGCTTTCAGTACAAGTTCGCTATTGGCGCGGTAGTGGCACTGTTTCACGATGTCATTATTACCATGGGCGTATTCTCGTATTTCAGACTTGAATTTGATCTCACGGTGTTGGCCGCGGTGCTGGCGGTTATCGGTTATTCCATTAACGACACTATCGTGGTGTTTGATCGGATTCGAGAAAATTTTCGTTTGCTGCGCAAGGCCGGCCCACAGGCAGTATTTGACGAGTCCATTACTCAAACACTGGAGCGTACGTTAATTACCGGCGTTACCACGCTGATTGTGTTGACTGCCTTGTTTCTAATCGGCGGTGAATTGATTCACAATTTTTCCCTCGCGTTGATTGTGGGTGTTGTAGTCGGTACGTATTCCTCGATCTTTATCGCATCCAGTATTGTCCTTAGTACCGGCATTACCCGCGAACATCTGGTGCCGGTTGAGAAAGAAGGTGTTGAGTTTGACGGTCTACCCTGAGGGCGCCCCCTGAGTACGGCGACACCGTTAGTTAGGAATTCTCCCCTGGGCATCCTGCTGGTGTGGCCAACGCGCCATGCAATAAACACCGGCTTACCAGATACGTACCCGCTGTTCCTCGGGTAAATACAAACCGTCTCCCGGTTTGACGTCGAATGCCTGATAAAAGCTGTCGATATTCGGCACCACACCGTTGACGCGAAATTCTGGTGGGGAGTGCGGGTCGGTTTTTATCAGTTGCTCCGTCAGCTCATCCCGACGTTTCACCCGCCACGCCTGGGCCCAACCTAGAAACACCCGCTGTTCGCCTGTGAACCCGTCAATGGTGGGCGCCGGTTTGCCCTGCAAGGCGAGCATATAAGCTTTGTGGGCAATACTCAGCCCGCCCAGGTCGCCAATATTTTCTCCCAGGGTGAGCTCGCCATTGAGGGTTAACCCGGGCAGGGGTTCGTACGCTGCAAACTGCGATACCAGATGACGGGTTTTTTGTTCGAATTGTTTTCGGTCTGCGTCGCTCCACCAGTTCACCAAGTTGCCATCGCCGTCGGACTTGCTGCCCTGATCGTCAAAGCCGTGTCCTATTTCATGGCCAATGACGGCGCCAATGGCGCCGTAATTCACCGCGTCATCGGCATGCAGGTCAAAAAACGGCGGTTGTAAAATAGCTGCCGGAAACACAATTTCGTTAAGTCCGGGATTGTAATAGGCGTTAACCTGCTGGGGCGGCATGTACCATTCCCCGCGATCCACTGGCTTGCCGAGTTTATTCAGGTCGTAGTTGTGACTGAAAATTCGCGCACGGCGGATATTGCCGACCAGATCGTCCGATGAAAAGTGTAAATCGCCATAATCTTTCCAGCGATCGGGGTAGCCTATTTTGGGCGTAAACCGCGCGAGTTTTTCCAGCGCTGCGCGTTTCGTTGGTGGGCTCATCCAGTCGAGTTCGTCAATGGATTGGCGATAGGCGGTGACCAGATTGTCCACCAGTTCCAGCATTCTGGTTTTTGCCTGTGGCGGAAAATGACGCGCTACATACAGTTGCCCCAGTAGTTCCCCGGCCGTGCTGTTGATCGCGTTAATCGCGCGCTTCCAGCGTGGTTCCTGTTGCGGTTGTCCACTGAGGGTGCGATTGTAAAAATCGAAATGGGCGTCTGCGTAGGCCCTGGATAGAAATGGTGCGAAGCTGGTTAACGTTTTTACGCGCAGATAGTCTTTCCAGGTTTGCACATCTACTGTGGTAAATAATTCGTTGAGGGCGGCGATGTACGAGGGTTGACGCACGATCACGTTGCGTTGCTGGCCAGTGTCCGCATTGAGGCCAAGACCGTGTAAAAAGTCCGGAAAATTGTACTGATCGAGCATCACCGCTAATTGCTCGGTACTGAATTTATTGTAGGTTTTATCGCGGTCGCGATTGGCGACTTTGCTCCAGTGGTGCGTGGCGAGTTGCGTTTCCAGTGCAATAATTCCCGTTGCCGCCGCGGCGGGATCGGGGTGTGCGGACAACCTGAGCAGCAGGGTTAGAAAGGCGGTATATTTTTCGCGAATTTCCACGCCGCGTTGCGAGTTGTCGAAATAATAATCCCGATCCGGCAGCCCGAGGCCGGACTGGGTGAAATACACAATATACTGAAGAGAATTCTTGGCGTCCTGATCGATCCAGAACTGCACTGGCGAATCGATGCCGATGGCGTTGCCAACGCCAAAATATCTCGCTACATCAGCGTGGCTGTCGAGTGCTGCAATCGTTTCGAGCTCCTCGGCCAGGGGTGTCGCGCCGAGGGACTCAATATTCGGCGCGTCGACAAACGCCTTGTAAAAATTGCCAATTTTAAGTTTTGCCGTATCGCCGTCGGGATGCGTCGCTGCGTCGTCGACAATAATCCGTAGTTGTTCGAGACTTTTGTCCTGCAGAATATTAAAGGAACCCCACGAGGATTTATCCGCCGGAATTTCGGTATTGCTCAGCCAGGTACCGTTGGCAAATCGAAACAGGTCATCCTGCGGGCGAATGCTGTTATCGAGACCAGCAAGGTCGAGACCGGATGCCAGGCCAGAGGGTACAGGTGGTGTGGCGGGCAGATGCGTAGCAGGGGTCTTGTCGCACCCGGTAAGCGCCAGCAGGCAGGCAAAAATAACGGCAGGTATTCTCATCAATTTTCCGACATCAATCAGGGGCAAAAGGAAGTAATTATTGGCATGGCGGTGTCAAGGACATCAGATATAAAAATTCTACCCGGCCGGGTTGCGGCCGGGTAGTAGCGCTTGCATCAGGACTGTGTGTTGGGCGTTTTGCAGGTGCCTTTTCCGCACAGACTGCAAGAGCCTGCGCCGAGGCCAGCGATCATTAGCAATCCGCCCATGATGGCCAGGTTTTTCATAAACGTAATCTGTTCTTTGGCCTGCGCCGCCGCGTCCTCAACACCCCAGAAGCCGTGAAATACGACGGTCACGGGAATCAAAAACAGGACAATGACCAGTGCGGCTTCACGGGCGCGCCAGCCGAACAGGATCATCAGGCCGCCGCCCAGTTCGATAATAATGGTTAAAACCAGCAGCAAGTCTGGCAGTGGCAGACCTTTACTGGCCATGTAGGCGGACGTTCCCGCAAAACCGGTAATTTTGTTGATGCCAGCGGGTACAAACAGTGCGGCAATCAAAATCCGCCCCAGTAGTGGTGCGTAACGCTCAGTGACGGAACAGGCAGTGCTAACGGGATTGCTCATGGCAGTGGCTCCTCGGTTGCTATTATGGTTTTGTACGCGCACAGTTTACCCCTGAATGTTTGCGAAAAGCGAGGGCGTCAGGTGTGGCCCTGGCTGCTATTGCAGAACAGGGGAGGAACTACACTATGGCTGTGCTGTACGATAAAGATGAGTGTCCGTTTTGCTGGAAGATACGCCTGGCGCTGGTGGAAAAAGGCGTTGCCTTTGCACAGCATCGGGTCGATACCGCAAACAAACCCCCTGAATTACTGGCGCTTAACCCACTGGGCAAGGTTCCGGTGTTGGCGATCGACAATCTGGTGCTCACCGAGTCCACGCTGGTTCTGCACTATCTCGAAGATCGCTATCCGGAACCAGCCCTGCTGCCAACGGCCCCGGCGCAACGGCACCAGGCGCGCTGGCTTAATCATTACGCGGACACGGTCATCGGGCCGCGCATTCGCGAAGGCATATTCGAACAGCGCAGTAAACCGCAAGCGCAGTGGGATCGGGAACGTATCGGCAAGGCGCAGGAGGGCTGGCAACAGTGTTTGCAGGAACTGTCCGCACAGTGCAACGGTGACGAATTTTTTGTTGGGGAATTCAGCATCGCGGAATGTGCGCTGGTGCCAAGGTTTGGGCTGGCGCTGGTCTACCAGTTAGGAGGGCTTGACGATTATCCGCGTCTGTCCAGCTGGTTCGAGCGCTGCCGCCAACGATCGAGTTACGCCCGCACCGCGGCGCAGGTCTGTTTGGCGTAAACGGATTAGCGCTGCCTGTCAGTACAAACAATTTTTACGGTACCTGGCGCGGACCTTTTTTGTGGGCTGGGGGCTTGCTCGCTGCGGACTTGCCAGCGCCCGGTTTTCTGTTCGTGGGTTTGTGTGCTGACGACTTTCCCGGCGAAAATTTCCCTAGCGTCAAGGTTCCGGGTTTGGTCTTACTCGAGACGCTTTTCCCTGCTCCAGCTTTGCTGGATAGGGTTTTGCCCGGCGGGGATTTTCGGCGCGCAGGTTTTCCAGGGCTCGGTTTGGGCTTCATGGCAATCTTGGGGCTTGTTCTGATACTGCTTTCTGCGGTGGAGCCCTGCACGGGTGATGGAGTGCCGGGTTGCAGGCCAGATACTTCAGAAATCGCCATCGGAGTCTGGCGCACGCGCACATTTTTAAGCCGCTTGAATATTTCCCGGGGCATACCTTCAGGCAGTTCGACCGTGCTGTAATTTTCGTGAATGGCGATGCGGCCGATATAGCGACTTTCGATCCCGGCTTCGTTGGCAATGGCCCCGACGATGTCGCCCGGTGTGGCACCCTGTTCTTTGCCCACTTCGATGCGGTAGCAAACGGTGGATGCATCTTTCGCGTCTCTCCCGGTCACGTCTTTCCCGGTTTTGTGCGGTCGATCTGGCTGACCCTTGCGGTCCGCGCCAGTGCTGCTTGTCGGACGTTCCTTGTGGTTTGCGCCAGCGCTTCTTGCGGGACGATCCCTGCTATCGGTACGCTCCTTGCGCTCCGCGCTGGTGGCACTTGCCAACGGCTCAAGTTTGGGAAAAAGGGGACGATCTTGCTGAATTTCCCAGGCCAGCGCGGCGGCAATCTGCCCGATGTCCAGCTCTTGATCGTGGGAAATTTTTTCCAGTAACGCGCGTATTTTCCCGAGATCCTGTTCCTGCAGGGTTTTCTGTAACGCCAGTTGAAAGCGTTGCACCCGCTGCCCGCTAACCTGTTCGCCACTGGGAACGGTCATGGCGGTCAGCGGTTGGCGCGTGGCCTTTTCGATAGCGTACAGTAGACGTCGCTCTTTGGGGGTTGCGAACAGAATGGCCTTGCCGCTGCGCCCGGCGCGACCGGTGCGGCCGATGCGGTGCACATAGGATTCGGTGTCGTTGGGAATGTCGTAGTTGACAATATGGCTGATGCGGTCCACGTCGAGGCCGCGCGCGGCGACGTCGGTGGCCACCAGAATATCGAGCTGCCCCTTCTTGAGGCGATTGATAGTGCTTTCGCGCAAGCTTTGACTCAGGTCGCCGTTGATGGCCGTCGCGGTAAAGCCACGGGCTTCCAGTTTTTCCGCCAGATCTACGGTGGAAGATTTGGTACGTACGAAAATAATCATTCCGTCGAATTCTTCCACTTCAAGAATGCGCGTCAGCGCGTCCAGTTTGTGGTGGTTGTGCACCAGCAGGTAGTGCTGCTCAATGCTTTCGACGGTGCTGGTTTTCGTGGCAATACGGATTTCTTCCGCCGCACCGAGATATTTAGCGGCCACGCGACGGATGGCGGGAGGCATGGTCGCCGAGAACAGCGCCCGCTGGCTATCCGCAGGCGCCTTGCTGAGAATTTCTTCGACATCGTCGATAAAACCCATGCGCAGCATTTCGTCGGCTTCGTCGAGGACCACGGCGCTTAGTTCGCTGAGATCCAGTGTGCGTCGACTGAGGTGATCCATGATCCGTCCCGGCGTGCCGACCACCACATCGACGCCCCGTTGCAACGACCGCAACTGTCCGCGGATATCCTGGCCACCATAAATCGGCACGACGTGAAAATGGTTGATATAGCGAGCGTAGCTTTTAAATGCTTCGGCAACCTGTATGGCCAGTTCGCGGGTCGGGGTCAGTACCAGCACCTGAGGTTTTTGCCCGTTGGGCTTGATACGGCTCAGCAGCGGCAGGGCAAAAGCGGCGGTTTTGCCGGTTCCGGTCTGGGCGGTGCCCAACAGGTTTTTGCCTTGCAGCAACAGAGGAATACTTTGTGCCTGAATCGGCGAGGCCTGCTCGTAACCGAGTTCTGTAATGGCCTGAAGTACCGGGACGGACACCCCGAGGGTGGCGAAATCTGACGTTGACATGTTGGCGAAGTACCGAGGTAGGGTGGAGCCGAAAGCAGGCTGAGCGAAACACGCGCAGTATACGCACGCAGAGTGTAACATTACAGGAAAAATGTTTATTTTTTCGAGCGTTAGCTGGCCCTGATAAATTGCCCACAGATGTTTTTCAGGTGTTTTTCGGGCAGTTGTCGCGCTGTGCAGTAGTGAGAGTTAGCGCGTGAATAAACGCGTTTTCATGCCGCGCGCCGCGGGCGAATACGGGTGTTCCAGTCGCCTCGAATTAGAGCAAAATATCGATGGCGACATGGGTCAGGAGCGTCACTATCAAAATTCCGCTGAGATTTAACCAGAATCCGGCGCGGGCCATTTGCGGAATACGAATCAGGCCGGAGCCAAACACGATGGCATTGGGGGGTGTCGCTACCGGCAGCATAAAGGCGCAACTGGCGGCCATGGTGGCGGGCACCACCAGTTTCAGAGGGTCGATACCCAATGCGGTGGCGAGGGCCGCGATAATCGGTACCAACGCGGTTGTGGTCGCCACGTTGCTGGTGAGCTCGGTAATAAAAATCATCAGGGTGACGACCACGGCGGTCATCATCAGCGGAGGTATGTGACCAATTGCGCTGAGCTGGGTGGCGAGTAACTCCGCAATGCCGTTGGCGCTAATAGCGGCCGCCAGGCATAGTCCACCGCCGAGAATAAGTAGCACACCCCATGGCACGCGCACCGCGGTGTCCCAGTCCATCAGAAACTTGCCCTGTTTGCGATCGGCGGGGATGGTGAATAACAGCAAGGCCGCGATAATGGCGATGCCTTCGTCGCCAAGGTTTGCAAGCAGAGGTAGTTGCGTCAGCAGGGGGCGCGTCATCCACGCCAGGGCGGTGAGGGCAAAAATAATCAAGGTCAGTACTGCGCCGCGTTGCCAGGGTTCGGGTGACGTATCCAGATCGTAGTCGTCGGCCGCGGATTGTGCGGGCAGGGGAAAAATAAAGCGGGTCAGCAGCAGCCAAATCACAGGCACAAAAATTAACACCAGGGGCACGCCAATTTTCATCCATTGCACAAAGGAAATATTGCGACCAAGTTCGGTGGACATGTACGACACGGCGAACATATTTGGCGTGGTACCCACAATGGTACCGATTCCGCCCACCGAGGCGGCATAGGCAATACCCAGCAGTAAACACAGGGCAAAGTCGTCTTTATAGGGGGAGTCAGGGCGCTCCAGTGCGATCACGCTGAGGGCAATCGGCAACATCACTATGGTGGTGGCGGTGTTGGTGATCCACATGCTGAGGATGGCGGATGCAATCATAAATCCGCCCACCAGGCGGCGCGGCTGCGTGCCGACCAGACGCAGTACGAACAGGGCGAAACGGCGGTGCAGGCGCCAACGCTCCAGGGCCAATGCGAGGATAAACCCGCCCAGGAACAGGAAAATAAGGGGATGGGCGTAGGCATTGGCGGCGTCGTTAATCGACTGTGCGCCGCTGATGGGTAGTACAGCGAGGGGCAGCAGAGCCGTGGCGTAAATAGAGATGGCTTCGGTTAGCCACCAGACGGCCATCCATACCGCCAGCGCAACCGTGATTTTTCCCGCCAGCCCCAACACTAATTCGCTGCCATCCAGCGTTATAAACTGTTGTGGCACCAGCGTGGCGGCCAGCAGGGCCAACATTGGACCGCCCAGCAAACCGTACCAGCGTAAACGGGGTGTTTGACCTGCAACTTCTGGCATCAGGTGGTTTCCGGGCAATTGCCGAGCGCGGCTAGTAAAAGCTATTTTTCAGGATTAGTGAATGCGTGGTGACTAGTTATCTTCATAACCTGCAAGTTAGCATCACCGTACGCAAAAGCCAATGTGCGTGAATTTTTGCAGGATTATATTTTACTGGGTGCCATTGTGCCGGGAGCCATTTCGTCAAGCAGGTGTCTACGCAGCGTTGCTCCTCAACGCATCGGCAAGGGGGTGGTTATGATTGCGATGCTCTGCTTTTCGGTTAGAATAAAGCGCGATACCAGTCGGCTAAAATTGTTGTGCTGGATTGAAACTGGGTTCGAATTCAAAAAAGGGAAGCAGATAATTTTGTAGAATCAAAATAATTCTGCTGTATTCACGATCAGGTATTAACGAGAATTGATTCATGACAATTTCAATTATCGGCGCGGGCTTTGGCCGCACCGGCACGGTGTCCTTGCGTGCGGCACTCGAACGACTCGGGCACGGCCCCGTGTACCACATGATGGAAGTGTTCAAGTATCCCGAGCACGGCCCAAAATGGGTAGCCGCTTTGCAGAATAATTCCGAGCTGGAAGAGATATTGGGCGACTATCGCGCCGCTATTGACTGGCCCGCCTGTCATTTCTGGCGCGAGCTGCTGGCAGCCAACCCCCAGGCCAAGGTGATTCTGACGGTGCGCGACGCCTCCAGCTGGTATAAAAGTATCCATGACACGCTCTACCAGATGTTACAAAAAGCGCCCGCCACGCTACCCGGGCAACAGATTAATATGGGCAGAAAAATTATCTGGGAAAATACTTTTTCGGAAAAGTTGGGCGACAAAGATCACGCCATTGCGGTGTACGAAAAACATAACGCGCAAGTGATCGCGGCGGTTCCCGAACAACAGTTGCTGGTCTACCAGGTCAGTGAGGGCTGGCAACCGTTGTGCGACTTTTTGCGGTGTCCCGTGCCGGACGAGCCGTTTCCTCGCACCAATAGTACAGAGGAGTTTATGGCGCGCTTTGATCGCCCCTGAATCTGCTCAGCCCAGCGTACGCTAACAGCAGCCTCCGCCCTGAGTCACGGCACCATCGAAGGTGTCCACCCAGTGCGGCATATCCACCATCAATCTGTCCCGCGCGGCAACGCGCAGAGTTTTGCGGGGATCTATCACCCAGGGGCCAGTGCGTTCGACGCTGAGGATCGCCCGTTGACCTTCCTTGAGGGTGCGTTCGCGATCGCCATCGAAAGCGAGAATGCCCGGGCCCCGAATTTCAACTTTATCCCCGATGGGAAGCGCCGCATGTTGCTGAATATGCGCCGAGCGAAACAGGCCTGGAGAGACCGGCGCCAACAATAGACGCCCGCCTTCTTTATGACTGCAAAAATCCACGCGCACACCGAAGTCATCGCTGTGGCTGGCGGGGCACAGTAGTCCGCCCAGGGGCGACATGCCGACCGAATCCGGCTCGGCGCGCGCCAGCACCAGGGTTTTCATATGTTCGGGTTCGAAGGGACCTAAATTGCCGATACGATCACCCACCAGAAAGACGGCGTCGATCAGCGCCAGATCCGATACTTCACCTTCAATTTCAACGCGTACCAGTTTGGCGCGTGTCGCGATTTCTTCGCGCTGAATTTTTCCGTTCGCAACCAGACCCGCGGCCATACCCGCAATGGTGGGTTCGATCAGGAGTGGGAAGACGTTATTGGTGCCAGTGGAGAGGGGCACGATGGTCGCATCGGGCCAGGCTTTGGTGACGATGCGGTTGGTGCCGTCCCCGCCCAGGACGACAATTACGTCGCAGCCGCGTTCGCGCATGATACGCACGGCCTGAAAGGTATCCTCGGCGCTGTGGGTAATCGGAACCCGTATTTCCTCCACCTGTGCGCCGATATTCATGTGTTCCAGCGCTCCGACTGCCAGGCGCCTCGGTTCCCAGGGCACCATAATACGTTTGCAACCGGCGGCAATGGCGCCCACCACGATGCGGCTGACCTGGTTGCGTTTGCTCTGATGACTGACCGAATCTGCGCGCGCCACCAGTCGTCGACAGTCGCGCCCCGACATTGGATTAACAATAATTCCCAAACTACCCATGTGCTCGCCTCGCTGTGCGATCGATTTGTGTCCGTACGCGATCGGTGCGTGAATAAATTTAAAAGAACTGCAAGTTCTGACAATTGCAGTGCAACAGAGTCGCATTATAGAGGGGCTGTCGTGTCAATGCTTGACCTTTGCCGCACCGGCGGGTACAAACTGATGGCTGATTTTTTCTGCAAAAAACTTTGGCGCTGAAACTACTATGAAAATATACCTGTGCCGCGATAATCTCGCCTATATTCAACGCCTGCTCCAGGCGCAACTGCCGGATGACGAGGTGCTGTTGTGCGCGGCGCACGATGTTGTTGCGGCGGCACGGGACGCGCAGGTGTTAATCCCTACTTTTTCCAGCATTGATGCTGCTGCACTGGCGGCGCCGCACCTCAAGTTGGTGCAGCAGTTTGGCGCGGGTCTCGACGGCGTGGATATTGCGGCGGCGACGGCTAACAATGTACTGGTGGCAAATGTGCCCGCTGCGGGGACCGGCAACGCCGAATCCGTAGCGGAATTAACGTTGTTGTTTATGCTGGCGCTGGCGCGCCGTTACCATTTTGCGCAGCAAACATTTGCGGAAGGTAAATTTGGTAGCCCGGTGGGTATGGCACTGAAAGGCAAAACCGCGGCGATTATCGGTTATGGCGGCATCGGCCGCGAAGTGGCAAGACGCCTTGTGGGATTTGACATGACCGTGTTGGCGCTGTCCCGCAGCGGCCCCAAAAATACCGCCGAAGAAAATGCGATACCTGTCGCGGCTCATTATCCAGCGAAACAGTTGCTCGAATGTCTGGCACAGGCGGATTTTGTGATTGTGGCGTCACCGTTGAACGACGCCACTCGAGGCATGATTGGTGCCGCGCAAATGAGCGCCATGAAAGCCGGGGCGTTTATTATCAATGTGGCGCGCGGTCCGGTAGTTGATTATGTCGCGCTGCTCGCGGCGCTGCGAAGTGGACACCTTGCCGGTGCTGGGCTGGACGTATTCTGGCACGAGCCATTCGATCCGGCGGATCCCTTGTTGTCCTGTAATGTCGTGGTGACGCCCCATGTGGCCGGTTCCACCGACCTGAGTTTGCAGGGCATTGCCGACAAGGTCGCCGAGAATATCAATCGCGTGCGTGCTGGACTGGTGCCGTTTAATTGCGTGAATAGTGAAAGAGTCGCGGATTAAAGCGGGCTCATCATATTGCAGCACCTGCCGTGTCAGGGCTATTTAAATTACGGTCAGCTAGCGCCGGTAGCGTCGCCACAACAGTAACCCGCTAAGCGTCAAAGCCATCCCGCTCGCAATCGCCAGAGTTTGGCGCGCGTTACTGTGATAGCTATCCGAGCGAAATAACGCACTGGCGCCGGGAATGCTGGTGAGATCGCCGCTGCCACGGCCCACCTTGATTTGTCCCTTCATACCTTTTTCCATGTGCTGAGCGAGATCGCAGTGCACCAGGTAGGTTTTGTTGTCGCTGGGCATAATCAGCGTGCCAGTCAGGGTTGCACCACCCATGGCTTCGAGGTGAAACATGCCCTGGGGATACAGGTAGCGGGGCAGCCCGTGCACCATAAACTGGTGGCGAATGGCGTCTTCGTTGATAAAGGTAATATTGATACGGCTACAGGGTTCTACGGCGAACAGATGTTGGCTCATGCCAAAAGCATTCCCCGGAAATGCCTGCGCATAACGGGTGCCAGCACGCACTGTGAAATTGTAGTCGCGGGAGATGGCCGCGCAATCTTCCGGTAGGCGGTCGGCGTTGCTGTTCATCACCATGCCGCGGGCGTCAAAGGTCATGGCATGGTTGCTGTGGTCCATATCCCCGTGCCCCATGGCGCTATGGTCCATGCCCTCCATGTTCTCCATTGCTGCCGTGGTGTCATTCTCCGTGGTTGAGTGGTCCATGGTTGAATGATCCATGGTTGAATGATCCATGGTGGAATGATCCATACCAGAATGATCCAGTGCGATGGGAGCGGGCACGGGTTGCGCCTTGATCGGATTCGGTGTCTGCTCGCCCTGTACGCCAAAAGACGTCGACAGCAACAGTATCGAAAAATAGACTCCCAATGTTACCGGTTTCATGTGCCACGTCCGCGTCGAAAAAGCAGCATAAACAGGATCACCAGAAAGCCGGTGCTGGCGGCACCGAACACCATTAGTTGTAGTAGCGGGCGCAGGGGAGCGCGTGGGTCGGCAAACAATCCGCCCGGATCGTAGTCCAGCCAGATCGGCACATCCTTGCGATAAAACTCTGCGGTAAAAAATTTCTTCCAGTCGGTTCCCTGGACTTTGGGAAAGCCGCCGCTATCCACGTAGGAATCGAACGCAATGGTGCTGACGCTGCCGCCGGGATAAATGCCATCGGTGGTTTGCGCAGTTTCGTGATGATCGTGAAACAGCCACACCCCTTCGCCATAGTTGTGCAGGCCGTCATTGGTGGTCTGTAGCACCATGTCGACTCGCTGGGCTGGCGCCAGGTCAATGACATCCCGGGTAAATTCGTTGCCGGGATTTAGGGGTATGCCGTCCAGGTGCGTGACGGTGGGTCGAAAGCCGTGGGGGTGCAGGGCAATGCTGTCGGAGCCGCCGTTCAGGGCTCGCAGTTTTACTTTTTCATCGGGTTTAACGACGATCAGGGATTCCTGCAACGTGTAGGGGAATGATTTGCCGTTCAACAAAAAATAATTGGCGCTGTCCCGGGTAATATTCCAGCGACGGTGTTGTTCGATCAACGTCAGGCGTGGGTCGTTGTGAGTTTGTATGGTCTCTGACAAATTTTTAAATAGATCAAAATAATGCAAATCGTACTCGCGCTGATATTGTTCGCGCACGGCCACGGACGAGTGGCGTACCTGCCCGGCACCGATATTCAGGGTTTGCGGCCAGTTGTTGGGACGGTTTTCCTCGATCACAAACATACCCTGCATGCCCATCAGGATATGCACATTAGCTTGCACGTGGCAGTGATAGAACATGGTGCCCGCCACCCGTGGGCTGAATTGATAGGTTAATGTTGTGCCGGGCATGGCCGGCATTTCACTGGTTTCCGCGACGCCGTCCGTGCCCATGGCATGTTGCTCGTGGTTCGCGCCCTCGTAATGGGGCATGCCGTGATCCGCGGAAAATGGGTGGTCGACCCCGTGAAAGTGGATGGTATGGGGCAGGTAGTGGCTATTTTCCAGAACCACCGTGACCCGATCTCCCTGCTCGACACGGATTACCGGCGCCGGCGGGCGTAGTAGTGGATTGGCCTTGCGGGTTTCGAAATTTTCCGTGGACATACCAAACGACTTGGGGGCGAATACCCACATACCGGGCTCGACGCCGGGGGCGATGGCAAAGGTCGTAACCGGTGCCGGAATATCCGGCGACTGGCCGTTGAGTTCCACCACTTCCAGTTTTATGGTGATTTCGTCGGGATCGCCGTCGCCGTCGAGATCTTTGCCCATAATCACCGTGTCGGGCATCAATCCGGAGTTCAGCAGGGTACTTTGCGCCACCTGGTTAGTGCCACGGGTCACGGCAGCGACCAGATAGGGATTGTCCGGCACGCAGCCAGCCGCCGGTTCGATGACCACTCCTTCGATGGTTTGTCCATCTCGCCAACCGAGAATATCCGGTGGACAAATTTCCTCCGTGGCGGGCAGTGCATAGTCTTCACTGGTCGGCGCATAACGGTAGCCGTCTGTACCAAACCAGTTATAGGTCGCGACGCGCCACTGGTGTGGAACCCAGGCGGTGGGTGCGGTGAGACAGGCTACGGCGAGCAGTGCCAGCGCGACAGGAATGCGTAGATGCGTTGCATTAATCTTCATCAATCGTTCCGCTGTGGTTAGACGAGCAGTGACCAGTGTGTATGGCCCTCTGAATTGGAACCTAGGGTAGCTTAGATGAGGGGGCTTGTCATGACATGGGGAAGGCGTAAACAGACGCTCGATAGCGCATCAACTGCAAACTTCGATGATACGAATTGGTGGCGCGGGACAGCGCCGCGCGCCGCAGTCGGATTCAGAAAGTCGTGAGGTGAGATTTAATGTTCGACAAAGGCCCGTTCGATCACATATTGGTGGTATTCCCCGTGGCGCGACTCCCGAAAGCCCCGTTCATTCAGGATCGCGGTTAGATCCTTGAGCATAGCCGGACTGCCGCACAGCATAAAACGATCGTCCGCAACGTTGGGTTTAGGCAGGCCAAGGTCCAGAAATAGTTTGCCACTGGTGAGCAGGGTGGATATGCGTCCCTGATGCTCGAACGGCTCCCGGGTTACGGTCGGGTAGTAGATTAATTGTTTGTTGACCTGTTCCCCAAGCAGCTCATTGTTGGGTAGCTCGTGGCGGATAAAGTCTTTGTAGGCCAGCTCCGACACGTGACGTACGCCATGCACCAGCACGATCTGTGAAAATTTTTCGTAGATATCGGGATCCTTGATAATACTGATAAACGGCGCCAACCCCGTACCTGTGGCGAGTAGATACAGACGCTTTCCAGCCAGCACGTTATCCGCCACCAGTGTTCCTGTGGGTTTGCGGCTGACCAGAATCTGATCGCCGACCTGTAGCTTCTGCAGGCGCGAGGTGAGAGGACCATCCGGCACCTTGATGCTGAAAAACTCCATTTCGTCTTCGTAATTGGCGCTGGCGATGCTGTAGGCGCGCAGTAACGGGCGCTCGCCGTTATCGAGACCAATCATGGTGAAGTGGCCATTTTTAAAGCGAAATCCCGGGTCGCGGGTGGTCGAAAAACTGAACAATCGGTCATTCCAGTGATGGACGCGGGTAACTCGTTCGCGATTCAGGTTGGTCATGGCAATTTGGCACCTGTTAAAAGGGTAATAAACATAGCTGGTACTCTGGTTGGAAAAGAATAACGCCTTCCGCTATATTTGTTAAACCGGTAATATAAGTTATTTTAATCGGAAAAACAGGTTATGCGTTACAGTTTACGGCAATTACAGGTATTTATCGCGGCGGCCCACTACGAAAACATTACGCGCGCCGCCGAGAGCCTGGCAATGTCCCAGTCCGCTGCGAGCAGCTCCCTGCGGGAAATGGAGCAGCAGTTCGACATTCAGCTCTTCGACCGTATCGGCAAGCGCCTGCAGATTAGTGAGCTGGGTCGCCTGGTGCTGCCGCGGGCGCAGGCTCTGATGGCACAGGCACAGGAGCTGGAGTTTACGCTGTCGGATAACGCCGAAGTGGGCGAACTCAATGTGGGCGCCACTCTGACCATTGGCAATTATCTGGCGGTGGGCATTATGGCGGAATTAATGGTTCGCCAACCGGGCGCCAGGGTAAATTTGCAGGTCGCCAACACGGCGGCGATTGTGCGCAAGGTGGTGGACTTTGAGCTGGACGTGGGGCTTATCGAAGGGGAGCTACAGCGCCCCGAGCTGGAATTAATCCCCTGGCGAGACGACGAGCTGGTGGTGTTCTGTGCGCCGCAACACCCACTTGCTGGACGCCGACGACTGACCGATAAAGATCTACTGGCCGCTACCTGGATTGTGCGCGAACCGGGTTCGGGTACGCGGCAGACCTTTGATCGGGCCATGCATGGTTTATTGCCAGATCTGAAGTTGCTACTGGAGTTGCAGCATACCGAGGCTATCAAACGGGCAGTGGAAGCGGGGCTCGGCATCAGTTGTCTGTCGCGCGTGGCGATGAAGGAAGCTTTTCGGCGCGGTAGCCTGGTGCCACTGGCCGTTCCCCACCGGGACTTTACCCGGCGCTTTTATTTTGCCTTGCATCGACAGAAATATCGCACCGAGGGCATTAATCAATGGCTTGCACTGTGTCGCGAGGCAGTTTGACCCGGTTGCTGTAACCGATGCTGCCGGATCTTTCGGCGCGTTCAATCCAGACCGAGAAAGCGCAGGGCGTTACCCGAATGCATTAGTTTCAGCTGGGCGTCACTCAACTCGAGTTCCTGCAGGCGTTTGCCGGGGTGTTGTTCGCGGATAACAAATGGGTAGTCCGTCCCCACCAACAGGCGTTCAACACCGAACAGGTCAATCAGATACTTCAGGGCGGGGGTGTCGTACACCAGCGTGTCGTAATAAATTTGACGCGCCAGTGTCAACGGCGAGGTTGCGAACATGCCGTCCCCCATGGTGCGCCAACCGTGCAGCATGCGTGGCAACACCAGGCCAAAGCCGCCACCACCGTGACTGAACGCAATACGCAGATCGGGATAGCGCGTTAGCATGCCACCACAAATCAACGAGGCCACCGCCAGAGCGTTTTCATTGGGAAATGCTACCAGCGCCGCCATACCCGGTGGGCCTATCACCCGCTCGATCCCCGCGGGGTGCAGAGCGTGTACAAAAATGGCGAGATCCTGTTCCACGGCGGCGGCAAACACCGGCTCAAAAAATGGATCGCCAATGGGTCTGCCATTGATATTGGTGCCGACCTCAATGCCCAGTAATCCGTAGTCGGCTTTCAGGCGCGCCATTTCCCGCGCGGCCAGCGCGGGATCCTGCATGGGGACCATGCCCAGTCCGTAGAAGTGCTCGGGCGCGCTGTTTACCATTGAGGCAATTGTTGTATTGATGTGGTGACACATGCGTAGGGCATCGTCGACCTCGAACCAGTAGGACAGTAGTTCCGGCATGGGAGACAGCACCTGCCGCTCGACGCCTTCGGCGGCCATATCTTTTAAACGCTCGCCAGTGTGCCAGCAGTGGTGGCTGACTTCGCGAAACGTTTTACCGTCGATCACTACCGCGCGATGGTGGGGTTGGCTACAACTGGCCATACCGGGCCACGGGGTCGCGGGGTTATTGCCGCCGTAGGAAGGAAACGACTCGGGAACGATATGGGTGTGGACATCGATAATCACGGCAGGTGCCTGGCTTAGAAAAATCGGATGTGGAGTACTGGAATTTCCGTCTGTTAGTGCGCTACAGCATGGTGCTGCCGCCGTTGACACTGATCACCTGACCGGTAACAAACGAAGCTTCAGGGCTGGCGAGAAAGCTGACAACGGCGGCCACTTCGTGCATTTCCGCAGGACGTCCCTTGGGAATAACGCTGATAAATTTTTCGTACATCGCGGGCATATCCGCGCGAATATTATCCACCTGTGGGGTGCGCACCGCACAGGGCGCGACGGCATTGAAGGTCAACCGGCTGTGGGCGTATTCCCGCGCCAGTCCAGTGATAATGCCGTGCACGCCACCCTTGGCGGCGTTGTACGCGGCGTGATCCCACAGCCCGTTGCGCACCGAGTCCGCGCCGATGTTGATAATACGGCCGTAATTTTGTTCGAGCATGGTCGGCAACACCGCGCGGCACCCCCAGATAGCGGTCCACAAATTGCGGTTAATGGTGGTTTCCAGAGTCTCCGGTGTGTGTTCCAGAAACGGCCGAATCACGCCACCACCCGCATTGTTGACTAATATATCCACCTTGCCGAACGCGCTGAGTGTCGCCGCGACTAGTCGTTCGTTGGCGTCCTGGGCACACAAATCACCAACGCAGGTTTCCACGGTCACGCCGTGCTCCGCACTAATTTCCAGCGCTGTGGCGCGTAGAGCTTCGTCGTTCATGTCCCCCAGCATCAGATCGGCGCCACGGCGCGCGAGGTCGAAGGCAATGGCGCGACCAATACCCTGAGCGCCGCCGGTGACAATGGCGACCTGCTGGTCGAGTGACTGCGGCTGGTTCATAGTTTTTTGCCGAGTAATTGTGGCTGCGCGGGCAGGATATCGCCGGCGCTGGCAAAATTGGGCTTGGGCATGCCGCCCCAATAATCTACGGAATCGGGACGGGGTTCCAGGAGGCGCGGTTTACGCGGATCCTGTTCCGGAAATTCTTCCATACCGAAACTGTATTCCAGCGTCATGCCGTCGGGTTCCAGAAAGTAGTAAAAAATACTGCCCGATGGCGGGTGGCGACCGGGGCCAAATACAATGGGTACATCACTGGCGGGCAGGCGGTTCAGGGCGCGCCCGATATCGTCCATATCGGTGACCATAAAATTGACGTGGTGCAAGCCTGGTTTGTCGCCGCGCAACTTGGCGTTTCCGACCCCGAAACTGTGGTGGAAAGGATTGGGAAAGCAGCGCATAAACGCGATAAAGCCGTCGACGTAGTCGGACACGCGAAAATTCATCACTTCCTGAAAAAATTTAACCGCTGCGGGCCAGTCCGGAAAGCTCACCACCACATGTCCGAGGCGGGCGATCTTGCTAACCGTCGGCTGATAGGTCAATCCGCGTTTGTGCTGGTGGCTATAGAATTCAAAACAAATGCCCGCATTGGGTTCCTGGAAACGCAGCGTGCGACCCTGGTGCAAGGCAGTGCATTCCGCGGCAGGCAGTTCGTAGACATCAATGCCGTGCTGCTTTAAATGTTCAGTTGCGCGATCCAGTTCGGCGTCGCTTTCCAGTTCCCAGGCAACCCGCTGTAAACCCGGCGTGGGGCTGTTGTAGAGCACTACATTGTGGTGATCATCGCTGACTGAAAAATACGCGACGTCTTCTTCCTGCGCGTTGAGTTGCAAGCCGATCATATCCCGATAGTACGGAATGGATTTTTGAATGTTGGTTACGCCCAGTGCAACGTACCCCAGTTTCTTATAGCGAATCATGTTGACTCCTCTTACAGCTGTCGACGTGGGTGCTTACAATATTATGCTGATCCGGCCCTGCGGTCGCAGCGTGTCCGTGGCCAGCATGACCCGCTTACTGCGAATCTTGAAACTGTCGCCATTTTTTACCAGGCGCTGGCGCACGTAGCACACATAGGTATCGGTAATCTGGCGTTTGGAGCGGTACACCACCTGGTTGAAGTGTACTTCCACTTCGTTGGTGTTTTGCTCAACGATACGTACATTGCTGATCATATGACGCACGATTGAATGGGGAAATTCCGCATGGGCAGTGCGCTTGGTGAGGCGCACTGCACGCTGTTTCAGTCGATGAAAATCGTCGTTGATAATAAACAATGCGGTGTCTTTGTCAGCGTCCGGGTTTTCGGACGGTGGAACCAGGTATTCGGCATCCTCCGTGAACAGACCATGCCATTCAGTGGTGCGCCACTCGTCAATCAGAGCAGCTTCGTGGTAGAGAAAATCTTCTATTTCGGTGCGGGTACAGGTCATGACAGAGCTCGGGTAAAGGTTTTCAGGCCAGCATCAATTTGTTCCATTGACGCCAGAATGTGCGCATTTGTAATTCATCATCGCTACCATTAACCGCTTTGCTCATCCCCTTGGAGATATCGTTCCACATCGGTTCCGGGAGATTTTGATAGCCCTGCTGGCACAGTTCCAGCATTTCAACGTCGTCGGGAGTTGCAAACCCCGCCGGTCCGAGAAATTCCAGAAAATTGTACTGGCGGTATTTACGCACATCCGCATGTTCTTCGCTGGGTGCGAGGGACCAGGCATTGACTTCAAGATAACCCTCGTTGACGGGCTGAAAGGTGCGCACGGTCAGGGCCATGATGTCGTTAATCACAAGGTTGGGAAAAATTAAAATGTTGCGATTTCTTTCTGCGATGCGCTGTGCTCGCTGTGTGCCGTGACGGGCAACCAGATCCGCCATTAACTGCGTTACCGCAGTGCGGCCGTCCTCGCCCCACTGCGGCACCCACTGGGCAACCGGCCGTCCCCAGGGCGCCACGTACTCGATGGCGGCATGACCATTACCTAGATCGACGCAGGTGCCGCCAATATCTGACGGGTTAAAATCGGTGCGAAAGCTGCCGTTGGTTGACTGTAAATAATCAAAGTAGGACGCATGGGTGGTCATTGCGTGGTAGCCGTCGGCGCTATTCTCGAGCAGCAATTTCCAGTTGGCGCGCATACTGTATTCGTGATTGCCTTCGGTGATCTCCATACCGATGGCAGATTGGTCGGCGACAATATCCAGGAATTCCGTCGCGCCGGCCAGATAGTCAACCAGCCCGGTGGCGTGCGCATCGTAATTGACAAAAATAAAGTCGCGGTAGATGTCCATGCGCGGCACGTGCGTCAGGTCCTTGGCCCCGTCGCTAAAAAATCCCTCCGGAAAACCGCTCTCTGCGGGTTGTTGCGTCATGGCACCGGCGCTGTTAAATGTCCACCCGTGATAAGGACAAACGAAAAATTTACTGTTGCCCGCTTTTTGTCGACACACCATCGCTCCGCGGTGGCTGCACGTATTGTAAAACCCGTGCAGTTCGCCGTTATCATCCCGGCTGATCACCAGTTCGCGGCCACCCACGCGACGGGAGACAAAGGCATTCGGTCCGGAAAGTTCCGAAGCGTGTGCGGCATATAACCAGCACGTGCTAAAAATTCGTTCCCGCTCAGCCGCCAGCACTTCGGGTGAGGTGAAAGCCCTGCGCGGCACCAGAAATTCGTGTTTTTCCCGATCGTCCCGAATAAATCCGGTGGGCCCCAATGGTAATGGAATAGGCATAGATTTCCTCGTAGCAGTCTCTTTTTTAGCGCAACTGTCTAGCGCGATACAAGTGCAGCCGCTACCGATAAGGCTCTGCTTTCAGTCGCGAACGGGATCGTTTATTGCTCCCCGGTTGAACCGTAAACATAACATGGCTGGCGGGTCGAATCACTAATTAAGTTAAGAGTTAATAGTGCCGTGGCATCTCCGCCAGGAGCACATTTACTGGATGATGCCGGTTGTACGTACGCGTTTAGCGCCTGCGGTAATGGCCGCCGCCGGGTGTGCGGAACGACGCTTGTGGCGGTGCAAATCCAGGCTGTTTTTGGCGGCGATCAACAGCCCGGTGATGATAAACGCGCCGGGGGGCAAAATAGCGACCAGCAAGCCGTGGCCCGTCCCATACAGATGTATGCGCCAGTGGGCTGCTTGCGCGCCGAATAGCAAATCCATATCGGCAAACAGGGTGCCGCTGCCCAAGGCCTCGCGAATTGCGCCGAGCACGACTAACACGGCGGCGAAGCCCAGGCCCATGCTCAGCCCATCAAAGGCAGCGGGTATTAACGAATTTTTGCTGGCAAATGCCTCGGCGCGGCCGAGAATGGCGCAGTTGGTAACGATCAGGGGAATAAAAATACCGAGAATCTGGTAGAGCTCGTAGGTGTAGGCTTTCATCAACATTTCGGCGCAGGTGGTAAAGGTCGCGATAATCATCACAAATACGGGAATCCGGATGGCGTCGGAAACCTGATGGCGAATGGCAGACACCGCACAATTCGAACCCACTAACACCAGCGTGGTTGCCAGTGCTAACCCCAGCGCATTGACCACCGAACCGGTCACGGCCAGCAGTGGACACAATCCCAGCAGCTGCACCAATGCCGGGTTGTTGTGCCACAGGCCGTTGCCGGCAATCGCGGCGTAATGGTTATCGTCCGTCAATGTTGTGCTCCTGATCAGGTGCATTGTTTAACACTGGGTCAGTTATGTCGATTTGATCCGCGCGCGTTTCCCCACGCTCTTTTTGCCCCGCAGGCGAGAGCCTCGCATGGGTTAATTCCGCCAGTAAGCGCCCGCGGTCCTGAGCGAAATACTCCAGTGTCGCGTAGACCTGTGCGACCACCGCGCGCGGAGTAATGGTGGCCCCGGTAAATTGATCAAATGTGCCCTGATCTTTTTTTACGCGCCACCCGTCCGCGAGCGGATTATTCAGGGACTTGCCGTTAAAGGACAGTATCCAGGGGTGTTTTTTGAGATCAATTTTATCGCCGAGGCCCGGAGTTTCAGTGTGGGATCGAACTCTGACCCCCGCCACAGTGCCATCCATATAAATGCCGATAATCAGTCGAATCGGCCCGCTGTAGCCGTCCGCGGCAACGGCTGGCACCAGAATGGCAACGGGCGTGCCGTGCTGACGGGCGACGTGTACGTTGAACTCGCCAGCCGCGCTGTCGTTTCCCCGCAGGCCGAGCGTAGCCCAGAAAGCGCGGGGTATCGGTACGGTGTCGAGCAGCAGATCGTTGTCGTGCTGTTCCCGTGGCACGATTTCCAGCAACGCTTTTTGCGCGGCGTGACGCTCCGCATCGGCAATTTTGTCCGCAGTCCCGAGGTGGGTAGTGGCCAGCAACGTAGCGGTGATCGTGGCAAACAGGCCGAGCACAATGCTGTTGCGTTGTATGGCTTGTCGCAACATCAGCAGCTACTCCCGTTCCGGTGGACGTGTGGCGCGTGTGGGTTTGTCGTGACCATAGGTGCGTGGCAGGGTGTAGTAATCGATAAAAGGTGCGGCAAAATTCATCAACAGCACGGCGAACGCCACCGCATCGGGATAGTTTCCCCAGCTGCGAATGACAAATATCAATACCCCGATTAACGCGCCGTAGATCAGGCGACCCCGGTTGCTAACCGCCGAGGTGACCGGGTCGGTAACGATAAAAAACGCCCCCAGCATGGTGCCCCCACTCAACAGGTGGAGGGTTAGGGGACCCTTGCTGACGGAGCTGCCGCTATCGTAAAAAACAATTGCCAGCACCGCCAACGCAGCGAGCATGGCCACTGGCCCGTGCCAGGTGAATACTTTGCGATACAACAGGTACAGCCCACCGGCGAGAAACCCGAGGTTGACCCATTCCCAGCCAGCACCGGCCCAGTGGCCGTGGGTAAATACCGGAGTGGTCTGGTAAAACTGATCGACCATCAAGCTGTGATTGTGCTTGAAGGCATCCAGCGGTGTGGCGGCGGTAACCGCGTCGATGTGGCCCTCGGCTTCGGTCAGAAAGGGAAACACGGTATACAGGGACTCCCATAGTCCGAGCAGCTCCTGTCCCGACGCCAGCAGAGGTTGGGGTGCAGGCCATGCGGTGACCGGCACGGGAAAGGAAATCAACACCACCACGTAACCTACCATGGCCGGATTAAACGGGTTGTAACCCAGACCGCCGTATAAATGCTTGGCGATAACGATGGCAACGCCAGTAGCGATCACCGTGATCCAAAAGGGTGCGAGCGGTGGCAGGGTTACCGCGATCAGCATCGCGGTAACCAGTGCGCTGCAATCTCGCAGGTAAAAACTGATCGGGCGTTTACGCAGGGCTACCATGGCGGCTTCGCAGGCCACGGCAGTGGCGCAGGCGATCATCAAATTCAACAGGGTGCCCCAACCGAAAAAGCCGGTTAGCGCAACGATGCCCGGCAGCATGGCCAGTAGCACCTGTTGCATGATCCAGGCGGTGTTGCGCCCATCGTGGTCGTGGGGTGAGGTTGCAAGCCCGGACGAGCGCGACCCGCTGCTGGCGATCAGGCTCATGGCGATTCCTGTGCGTCGTCGTTGCGAGGATCAGTAGTGGGGTTTGAGTTGTCGTCCTGGCCGCGCAGGCGCTCATTTTGGTCGGAGCTCAGGGCATTTAATTTATTGCGCGCACCCTGCAAACGTAGCTCAGCCTCTTCTAATGTGGCGCGCAGGCTATCCAGTTGTGCAGTGGGCAGATGGTCCACAGTTCCAGCCAGCCATTTTTCGTGGGCGGTGTCGCGCAGGTGTTGCGCAGCGACCAAACGCCGTTCCAGGGCAGCTATTTGTTGCGCGGGCGAGGCCTGCTTTTGTGCCGCGCGCCGCGCCGCCGCCTGAATCAAATCCTCAGCTGGTTGGGCGGATGCGGTTGCCGTGGTGGTCGAGTGGGAGTCTGTCGCACCCGCCAATTCACTGCGCCGCGCCGCCCGTTTCACTTCCCGCTGTTCCTGTTGACGAGCCAGGCGTTGTTGGTGTTGCGCGAAGCGTTGGCGCGCCAGGTCGGAAGAAATGCGCTCTTTTTCCTGAGTGCGAATTTCCCCTTTGCTGGCCCGATAATATTGCACCAGTGGAATATGGCTGGGGCACACGTAGGAACAGGCGCCACACTCGATGCAGTCAAACAGGTTATGCGCCTGCAGGCGTTCGTGGTTACCGGCCTGGCTGTACCAGAATAATTGCTGGGGCAACAAACTGGCCGGGCAGGCCTGTGCACAAAGTCCGCAGCGAATACAGGCTTGCGCTGGCGGTAGCGGTGGCATTTCTGCAAACGATGGCGCGAGCAGGCAGTTGGTGGTTTTAATGACCGGCGCGTCCAGGTTGAGTTGGGCAAAGCCCATCATTGGACCGCCCACGATAACCTTTCCACCGCCATCGGCGTTAAACCCGCTGAGGGCCAGCAGGTGGCGTATTGGCGTGCCCAGTAGGACGTCGTAATTGCGGGGTTGGGTGCAGGCCGCGCCGGTAACGGTGGTGACCCGTGAAATTTGCGGTTCGCCGTGCGCTATGGCGCGAGCGATGCTGTACACCGTGGCAACATTGTGGCACAGCACTCCGATTTCTGCGGGTATTTTGCCACTCGATACCTCCCGTCCGGTGAGGCGCTGAATCAGTTGTTTTTCGCCGCCGGAGGGATATTTGGCGGGAAATGCGACCAACCGGATTGTCGTGTTTGCGCAGGCGGCAACCAGAGTCTCGTATGCTTCGGGTTTGTCGTCTTCGATACCGACCACTATCTGCGCCGGCTGACCGATAATGTGGGCGAGAATCTGTATGCCGACGACAATGTCCGCTGCCCGTTCGCGCATCAATATGTCGTCAGCTGTGATGTAGGGTTCGCACTCGACGGCGTTAATAATCAGCGTGTCGATGGGTAGCGGGGAACCCAGTTTAACCGCGCTGGGGAAGCCAGCGCCTCCCAGTCCGGCGATCCCGGCCCCGCGAATCACTGCCAGCAGTTCTGCGGGTGTCGCGCGCGCATAATCTGCGATGGCACGGCGCTCCGTCCAGCGCTCGGTACCATCCGGGGACAGCAGGATGCAGGGGCCAGATAGCCCGGACGGATGTAGCACGGGGTAATCCCCCTGGGCGCTGATGGTGCCAGATGTAGGCGCGTGTACACCAACACTAAGAGCGCCGTCCGGGGCGGCGATTAACTGGCCCTTGGCGACCACGTCTCCCACTGACACTATCGGTGTGGCCGGATTGCCAATGTGCTGTTGCAGCGGGACAATCAACAGTTCCGGTAGCGGCGGCGTGCAGATTGGTTCCTGTAACGACTGCCGTTTGTTGGCAGGCGGATGCACTCCGCCGGGCACTGGCCACAATTGTTGCGTCGGGATCGGTACGCTTGACGCGCTTAGCGGCTTATTTGCAGAGGGCGAGGGTGCGCTCACAACGACGTTGTCCCGACGCTACGATCGGTGGCGATCAACGAGCCGGACTGCCACAGTTGCTGAGTTGGGGATGGGGCTGGCCAGCGCCAGTCGGCGAGGGGCGTCGGCACCGGCAGCATATCAATGCAATCCACCGGACAGGGTTCGACACAAAGGTCGCAGCCGGTGCATTCGTCAGCAATCACTGTGTGCATTAGTTTGGCGGCACCGAGGATGGCGTCTACTGGGCAGGCCTGAATACACTTGGTACAGCCAATGCATTCGTCCTCGCGAATGTAGGCCACAGTTTTTACGCTTTTTTCTACACCGTGTTCCGCATCGAGTTCGGGGGCGGGAACGTCGAGAAGGTGGACCAGAGCATTGATCGTCGTCTGTCCGCCGGGGGGACATTTATTGATAGCGTCGCCCTCGCTGATGGCCTGGGCATAGGGTTTACAGCCGGGATAGCCACACTGACCGCATTGGGTCTGGGGCAATAGCGCGTCGATTTGTGCCACCAGCGGATCGCCTTCCAGCTTAAATTTTACCGCGGCGAATCCGAGCACGGCGCCGAACAGTAATGCCATGCCGCCGAGGGCAACAAGTGCCGCGACAATGGGCGATTGGGTGATAAATTCCAGCATGGCCATGCTACACCAGTCCGCCAAAACCCATAAACGCCAGCGACATCAGACCGGCGGTGATCATGGCGATAGCGGCGCCGCGAAAGGGTGCCGGGACGTCGGCAACCGCGAGCCGTTCGCGCATGGCCGAAAAGAGAATGAGCACCAGGGAAAAACCCAGCGCTGCGCCCAGACCGTACAGGCTGGCTTCCATAAAAGAGCGCACTTTGGCCGTGTTTTGCAGGGCGACACCTAACACCGCGCAATTGGTAGTGATCAGCGGCAGAAAAACGCCGAGAACCCGGTGCAGCAGCGGGCTGGTTTTTTCAATAAACATCTTGGTGAACTGTACCACCACGGCAATCACCAGTATGAAGGCAATGGTGCGCAGATATTCGAGGCCCAGGGGCAGTAAAATCCAGGTGTTGACCATATAGCTGGAGACGGCGGCGAGGGTCAGTACAAATGTAGTGGCACTGGCCATGCCGATTGCTGTTTCCAGCTTATTGGACACGCCCATAAATGGGCACAGGCCCAGAAACTGCACCAGCACAAAATTGTTGACCAGCGTGGCGCTGAGAAGAATAACGGCAAATTCCTGCATAACCGATGTTCCTGCGCTGGCGCTACAGAGGAGAATTCAGGTCATTATTGCGGATAGACCGTTTGCACAGCAACCGTTGTATGCCCGGCGCACGAATGATGCATCGCTAACGTCGCCGCGCCGCGTAGCAATCAGGTGATGCGTTGTCCCGGCTGCGCGCCACTATCCGGCGCCAGCAGGTAGATGCCGTCGTCGTCGCCAGCCGCCAGTACCATGCCTTCAGACAGGCCGAAGCGCATCTTGCGGGGTTTGAGATTGGCCACCATTACCGTCAGTCGACCCTGCAATTGTTCCGGACTGTAAGCGGATTTAATACCCGAAAATACGGTGCGGGTTGCGCCGCCGATATCGAGGGTCAGCTGCAATAATTTGTCGGCACCCTCTACGGATTCCGCTTTGACAATACGCGCCACACGCAGATCCACCTTAACGAAATCTTCAATGGAGATCTCCGGCGCGATGGGGTCCTGCACTGTGGCAGACAGCGGCGCGGCGGGCGTGCCGTTGCCCTCGCTCTTACTGGCATCGATCATAGCGCTTACCTTATCGGCTTCAACCCGCTGCATCATGGGTTTGAAGGTGTTAATGGAGTGCTCCAGCAAGGGTGCGATGGAACCCTGCCAGTGTAGCGGGTCGTTGAGGAACTCCTCCGCCTGTTGCGCTACGCCCGGCAGTACCGGTTTGAGATAAATCATCAGGGCACGAAATAGATTGATACCCAGCGAACACACCGCCTGAACCTCGCTTTCCCGGCCCGGTTGCTTACTGAGATTCCAGGGTTCCTGGGCGGCGATATATTCGTTGGCGGCATCGGCGAGGGCCATAATTTCGCGCATGGCCTTGCCGAAATCCCGCGCCTCGTAGTGGGCGCTGACGGTTACGCCAGCGTCCACCGCCCGCTGCCACAGATCCGGATCGGCAAGGGTGTTGCCCAGGCGTCCCTGGTGCTGTTTGTGAATAAATCCGGCGCAGCGACTGGCGAGATTCACCAGCTTACCCACCAGGTCGCTGTTCACCCGCTGCACGAAATCGTCCAGGTTGAGGTCCAGGTCTTCCACATTGGCTGACAGTTTGGCGGCAAAATAATAGCGCAGATATTCCGGTTGGAGGTGGTCGAGGTAGGTGCGGGCGTTGACAAAGGTGCCCCGGGATTTGGACATTTTTTTGCCATTGACGGTCAGAAAGCCGTGGACGCAAATTTTAGTAGGTGTGCGAAAACCGGCGCTTTCCAGCATGGCTGGCCAGAACAGGGCGTGGAAATTGACAATGTCCTTGCCGATAAAATGGTACAGCTCGGTGGTTGTTTCCCTGCGCCAGAAATCGTCGAAATTAATGCCCTGGCGCGCGCACAAATGTTGAAAGCTGGCCATATAGCCGATCGGCGCGTCCAGCCACACGTAAAAATATTTACCGGGGGCATCGGGAATTTCAAAACCGAAGTAGGGCGCATCGCGGCTGATATCCCATTCCTGCAGGCCGACGTCCAGCCATTCGCTCAACTTGTTGGCAATTTCTTCCTGCACATGTCCGGCGCGGGTCCAGCGGGACAGAAAATCCGTAAACGCGGGCAGGGTAAAAAAGTAATGCGTTGAGGTTTTTTCCACGGGGGTGGCACCGGAAATCGCCGATTTTGGATTGATCAAGTCCGTGGGCGCATAGGTGGCACCACAGACCTCGCAATTATCGCCGTACTGATCTTCCGTGCGGCATTTTGGGCAGGTGCCTTTGATGTAACGGTCCGCCAGGAACAGCTTTTTTTCTGGGTCGAAAGCCTGCACGATATCGCGGCGGCTGATATGTCCATTGGCGGACAGACGCTGATAAATCTGCGTGGACAACAGTCGGTTTTCATCGGAGTGAGTTGAATGATAGTTGTCGAACTGGATCAGAAAGCCGGCAAAATCCCGTTCGTGCTCAGCCTTGACCTGCGCAATCAGTTGTTCCGGTGTGATACCCAGTTGTTCGGCGCGCAACATAATAGCGGTACCGTGGGCATCGTCGGCGCAAACGTAGTAACATTCGTGGCCGCGCAGTTTTTGAAACCGCACCCAGATATCTGTTTGAATATATTCCACCAGATGACCGAGGTGGATCGAGCCATTGGCGTAGGGTAGAGCGCTGGTTACCAGGATGCGACGGCGGTCGGATACGGTTTGCTCGGCGCGCTGTGGCGCGCTCTGGGAGGCAGTTTCGGGCATAGTAGAGGCAGCTGTTTTCGGTGTCGTAACAGCGCGCCACTATAGCGGTTTTCAGCGGTTATTTCATTACGGTTTATCTCTTTAGAAGGATTCGAAACTCACAATGGCGGACGAAAAAGTTTCCGACGGGCTTGCCCAAGTTAAACATATCATCGCGGTGGCATCTGGCAAGGGCGGGGTCGGCAAATCCACCACGGCGGTGAATCTGGTGCTGGCGCTGGTAGCAGAAGGCCTTAAGGCCGGCATTCTGGATGCGGATATTTACGGACCCAGCCAACCCATGATGTTGGGGGTGGCGGAAGGCACACAGCCCAAAGTGGTCAATGGCAACGCCTTTTTGCCGGTCGAGGCCCACGGCATCAAATCCATGTCCATCGGTTATCTGGTGACGGAAAAAACGCCGATGGTGTGGCGCGGTCCGATGGCAGGCAGCGCGCTGGTGCAGATGCTGACGCAAACCCTGTGGGGCGAATTGGACGTGCTGGTGGTGGATATGCCCCCCGGCACAGGCGATATTCAACTGACCCTGGCACAGAAAGCGCGGGTTGCTGGTGCGGTGATTGTGACCACACCCCAGGACATCGCCCTGCTGGACGCCCGCAAGGGGATCGAAATGTTTCGCAAGGTGGAGATCCCGGTGCTGGGCATCGTGGAAAATATGGCGCTGCATATCTGTTCCAGTTGCGGTCACAGCGATGCCATATTTGGCGAAGGCGGTGGGCAGCGGGTGGCGCAGGAATACGGCACCACATTACTGGGCTCACTGCCACTGGATCGGCGCATTCGCGAGGAGGGGGACAGCGGTCGCCCGGTAGTAGTCGGCGCGCCCCAGGGAGAAATTGCCGCGGCTTACGGCGTGATTGCCCGCAATCTGATTGCTGCTCTGGCCGGACTCGATGAGGCGCGGCCGGAAATTACTATCGAAGAATAACCAATCGTTTGCCAGGAACCCTCGACCGGGGTTCCTGGCGTAGTTCCGCGATACGGTGAAGTTTCGTAATACATAGCAGGCCGCGCGGCTGGTGGATTTAAGGAGTGCAGGGTGAGTATCAAGTCAGACAAGTGGATTCGGCGCATGGCGGCTGAGCACGGCATGATAGAACCGTTTGAGGCGACCCAGGTGCGGGAGCCAAATGGCGACGGGCAGCGGGTAATTTCCTACGGCGTGTCCAGTTATGGTTACGATGTACGCTGTTCCGATGAATTCAAAATATTTACCAATGTGCACTCCGCCACGGTGGACCCAAAAAACTTTGACCCGGCCAGTTTTGTAGATTTCAAGGGAGATGTCTGCATAATTCCCCCAAACTCCTTTGCTTTAGCGCGAACGGTCGAATATTTTCGCATTCCCCGCAGCGTACTCACCATCTGCCTGGGTAAGTCCACCTATGCCCGCTGCGGCATTATCGTCAACGTCACGCCCCTGGAACCGGAGTGGGAGGGACACGTCACGCTGGAGTTTTCCAATACCACCACCTTGCCGGCCAAAATCTATGCCAACGAGGGAGTGGCGCAGATGTTGTTCTTTGAGTCGGACGAGGAGTGTGAAACGTCTTACAAGGACCGCGGGGGCAAGTATCAGGGGCAACGGGGAGTGACGCTGCCCCGCGCCTAGCCCGGTCGAGTGTTTTTCCGGTTGTAAATCACCTGTACACGGACCCTCAGCCTGAGTCAAAAAACAAACCTTAGCGGTTAAAAAGCCGCAAATTTAAGGCCGTTGGTCGGATATATCCCTCCTTTCACTCTCTCAAGGGGAAGAAGTTTGACCCTCGCAGAGCGTAATGGACTTGCCCCGCCAGTCCGCCGATGTGCCGGATTTGACTCTCGTTATTTCCCTGGCCTGGGCTATTCGCCGGTCACCAATGTGTGGGTGTCTCTCGGTTATAACTTCGTTGGCTTTCGCGACGACTTCAGCGGCACTGATTACACGGCGCAGGGCATGTTCCGGAAATTCCGTCTCAGGGTGGACCAGTTCACCTTGCGGAATCTGTGGAACGAGCCGAAATAATCTTAGTATTGTTATTGCTTACGCAGCAACTGTTTACGCAGTGCGCGCAACAAGCGTTTAATTTTCTCCGCGTTTTCCGGCCCCATGCGCAGTATTTGCTTTTGTGCCGAAGGCAGTTTTTCCAGCGCCGGATCGGCAAAGGTGTAGAGCACTCCCTCGAGCTTAAGCTCTATGGGTGAACCGACGTCGGGTGTGGCCAGCAGCACATCAATGGCGCGTATGGTGGTCGCGCCAAAGTCTTCACCGGGATAGCCCAGTTGGCCGTAGGCTGTTTCCAGCAGTGGCCGTAGCAAATCAAAGATTTTAGTTAATTTGCGTGCATCGAGGCTGGCCAGCAGACTGACCAGTTCGTCGTAGCGTACGAAATTAGGGGTGTCCAGCCAGAGCTTTCCGCCCACATGGCTAACGATAAATTTCCCAGGCAGGGGGGTTACGGGAATCATCTTTTTCAGCATGCGCCCGCCGGACAGGCCATCGATAATGGCCGCGGCGCGCTCCAGCAGGTGGTCGGCCTGTAGCCAGGCGTGGTAGTTGGGATCCGCGCTGAGGGAGAGCAATTGTTCGCGGGTAAACGCATCGCTGTCCGTCAGAGCGGGCAATTGCGATGGTGCAACCGTTTCGGTCGCGGGCGCGGTGCGCACTGGAATGTCTACTTTGGGCAGCTGTAATGCGTCGAGTACTGGTCCGGGTTCAGGCAGGGATTCCAGTACAGTCACGCTGGCGTCCTGTTCCTGGTCAAAATACTGGTACATCCAGTAACCGCCCGCGGCGAGCAACAACACCGCAATGGCTAGCAGTAGTTTCGGCGTCTGACTGGTCACGTGAGCCGTTTCGGTGGGGCGGTCTTCTGGTGACACCTGCATACAACTTCCTCGACTTCCTCGACGTAATCAGTTGCGCTATGCCCATACCGTTTCGATGCGGGTCAGGGTTGCGCTGCGATCTCTGAATTTAGTGCGCCGCAGTGGCGTTGGTATCGGCGGGATAATACGCACGGAGTTGCTTGCCATCCACCGTTGCGGCGCTCAAAATGATTTCGTAGGTTTCACCATCTTCCTCTTTCTGCCAGAGTTTTACCAGCAGGTAATCCCACTGCGGAGCCAGCCAGAACACTGTTTCCCGTTGCTGATCTTCGCGTATGCGTCGCATCTGCACGGTGTTGATTTCCCCCAGTGCGGTGTCGAGCACCTGTGCGCCGGTGGGTTCAAAACAATAGTCTTTTACTTTGCCGCGCATCAACACCTGGTAGCAATACTTGTTTTGCGTTTTGGCCAGGTCCCTGCTCATTTGCAATTGGTAACCCAGTGGCCCGAAGTAGTTGTCCAGGAATGGAATTTCCCGGTGCTTCTTTTTGGCGTCGTATAGCGCCAGTGCGCGCGCGCGATCTATCACGAGGTTTTCCCTGCGCGAAACACCAAAAAAAAGCCGCTGCGAACTGTAGCTGTCGACTAGTATGCGATCTTTTCTATCGATGTGAAAAGTCTCTATTTCCTGCATACTTCCGAGCCAGTTTTTAGCGGTTACCGTCACCGCGTAGCCGTCTGCGGTGCGGGATAATTTCCGGGTCACATCGATGGGCATGCCATTAAACGTTGCGGAGTAGGTGGCCACGTAGTTTGGCAATAGTGGGGTTTCTCCCGTGGCCAGTGAGGAGATGCAGGTCAGCAATAATGTCAATATAACGCGCATGGTGGTTTCCAAAGTTACAGAGGCTGAAAAAGTTACAGAGCGTGGATTAGAAAGTGCAGATGGCGTAACGTTCAAGATTTTTTTCGCAGTGTCTGGTCGACAGGGACATATCGCCAGCCACCGGGCGGCAGGGTTTTGTTGTCCAGTAACGCCTGATTGTCCCGCCAGGCCACACGTCCACTACAGCACCACTGTACCGCCAGGGGCAGGATTTGATGTTCCAGCTGCCTTACTCGGGCGGCCAGCGAGCTGGCAGTATCGTAATTTTCGACAGGGGTAGCCGCGTGAATAATGGCCGGGCCGCTGTCCAGTTCGGTGCTGACGAAATGCACCGTTGCACCGGCCGCCCGGTCGCCGTTGTCGATGGCCTGTTGATGGGTGTCAAGGCCCGGGTAGTTGGGCAACAGGGAGGGATGAATATTGATTAGCCGGTCGGCAAAAGCGCGAATAAAACCTGCGCTAAGAATGCGCATAAATCCGGCCAGTATCACCAGATCAACCGCGTATGGAGTGATTGCCTCCGCCAGCGCCCCATCGAACAATATGCGTTCGGAATAATTTCTGTGGTCGATAACTTGCGTGGCAATCCCCGCAGCACGGGCGCGGGTCAATCCCGGCGCATCGGGTACGTTACTGATGACCAGTACGATACGGGCGTCCAGCTCACCTGCGGTAATGGCGTCGATCAACGCCTGCAGGTTGCTGCCGTTGCCGGAAATCAGGACAGCGAGGCGTGCCGCAGCAGACATGGCGGTAATTTTATCGGGTCGGCAGGTGCGTGGCAGAGCATTGATCAATTAAAGGTCACGAGTGCATCGTTGTTCTGTGCACTGGCGATCGAGCCGATCAGGCGCGCCGTTTCTCCGGCAGCGGTCAGCAGTTCCATGGCGCGCTCTGCTTCACAAGCGGGAACGCAGATCACCATGCCGATACCGCAATTAAACGTTCGGTACATCTCGGTGGTGTGAATATTGCCCGCCTGCTGCAGCCACGCAAACACCGGTGGCAGCGTCCAGCTGTTGGTGTTGAGTACAGCCCTGGTTTGTGGCGGTAGTACTCTGGGCAAATTTTCCAGCAGGCCGCCGCCGGTAATGTGGGCAACAGCGTTTACCGGACAACTGGCAATCAACTTGAGCAGGGATTTAACGTAAATACGCGTGGGCGCCAACAGCGCCTCGGCCAGGGTTCCGTTCCCCACGGAAATTTCTTCCGGACGGGCACCCGCAACCTCAAGAACCTTGCGAATCAGGGAAAAACCGTTGGAGTGCGGCCCGCTGGAATCGAGGCCGATTAACGCGTCGCCCACTGCCACACGGGAGCCGTCGATGATCTGGTCCGCTTCCACGACGCCGACGCAAAATCCCGCCAGGTCAAAATCCTTACCGGTGTACATGCCGGGCATTTCAGCGGTTTCGCCGCCCACCAGTGCGCAACCTGCCAGTTCGCAGCCGCGGCCGATACCGTTTACCACCGTCACCGCAGCGTCCACGTCCAGCTTGCCGGTTGCATAATAGTCGAGAAAAAACAGGGGTTCTGCACCGCTCACCACGAGGTCATTGACACACATGGCTACCAGGTCGATGCCCACGCCGCTGAGCTCCCCCAGATCAATTGCCAGGCGCAGCTTGGTGCCGACGCCGTCGGTGCCCGACACCAGGACGGGTTCGCGATAGCCCGCAGGGATCTTGCACAATGCGCCGAAGCCACCCAGCCCGGCCATGACTTCCGGTCGCCGGGTGCGCAACGCCACGTCTTTGATACGTTCCACAAGGGCGTTGCCAGCGTCGATGTCGACGCCGGCATCTTTGTAACTGAGGGAGGGCGGTGGTTGGCTCATGAGGCTGATCCGAGGGAAAGGCGGTATTTTAGCTCGACCCGTGCAGATTGTCAGTGCGGATCGTACATGTGGATTGTCCGAATGGATTGTCAGAGTGGATATGGGTGCGGTGGTGCGCAGCTGATACAATCGCGCCATGAAAAGTTACCAGATTAGACTCTTGCGTTGGACGTTGGCAGTTGGTGCCAGTCTGTTGTGGGCAGCGAGTGTTGCCCAGGGTGCCGTGGTGCAGAATCTGTATTCGGCCACGGTGCCAATCGCGGCCCAGTCCGAGGTGGAACGGCGCAAGGCGGTGCGTCGGGGGCTCGCGGACGTATTGGTTAAGATGTCTGGTTCGCGGGCGGTGCTGAACAATGTGGCGGTGCGTGCGGCCTTGTCTCAAGCCGAATCCTACATGCTCGAATTTGGCTACGCCACACAGGTTGGCGCGCACGGGAGTCCCCACAATGCGCTGACTGCCCGCTATGCCGCGCCTCTGGTCGATCAGTTATTGCGCGAACAACAATTGCCAATCTGGCCCGCTAACCGGCCCGAGTGGGCGGTGTGGGTGGTGCTTGATCGACCGGCGGGATTGCAGTTTGTCGCGGCGGATGGCGACGCAGATCTGTACGCCCAACTGGAACAGGCCTTCACCCGGCGCGGGCTGAGCTATCAGTTGCCGCTGCTTGATTTACAGGACCAACTAACACTCAATACGGAGCAAGCGTGGAATTTCGAGGCCGCCGCCGTGCACGCAGCGGCGCGGCGCTATGCAGCAGAGTACGGTTTTGTGGTGCGTTATCGTCGGACATCATCCGCATGGGAAGGCGGTTGGTTATTGGCCGGTGCGGGTACTGGCGAAACGGGAACCGTGTCTGCACAGAGCCTCGACGAGCTGGTGGTCGCGGCGCTTGATGCCGCAGTGGATCGCTTTGCGCCGCGCTTTGCCTTTGCGGGCGGCGGCGGTCAGACCCACACCGCGCTGGTTCTGGAAAATATTGATAGTTACCAACGCTATACCGACGCGCTGACATTACTGCAAACCCTGGAAATGGTGTCCGACGTACAGGTCACGCGGGTCGAGGGCGACCTGCTGTTCCTGTCGGTCACCGTGGAGGGGGATGTGCAGATATTACTGACCGCGCTGCAGCGGGATGCTGCCTTGACGCTGGTTACGCCGTCAGAACCCGTGAATTCAGGGCAGCCGACGCCGAACAGTTATCGATTTCGCTGGCATGGAGCCGCGCGCTAGATTATGAGCAATCAGCTCGTTTTGCCCATTGGCCTGCCGGACGACGCGCGTTTTGCAAATTTTCTGACCGAGGGCGATTCCGCCCGTGCCCAGGCCGTGAATTTACTGCATCGAGTGAATGAGGGTGAGCCATCGTTCCTGTATCTATGGGGGGGCTCGGGCAGCGGGCTCAGTCACCTGTTGCAAGCTGCCGGCAACGATTGCGGTGATGCGGGTGGAACGGTGCAATATTTGCCACTCGATCAGCTGCTCGATTACGCGCCAGCCGACGTGCTTGCCGAACTTGAACACCTGGATGTGGTGTGTCTCGATCAGTTGCACAGCGTGTGCGGCAATGCGGCCTGGGAGCAGGCGCTGTTTCATTTTTACAACCTGCAACGGGCCGCCGGTGGACAACTGCTGGTGGCCGCCAATTGCGCCCCCCGGGAACTGAAGCTGAATCTGGAGGATTTGCGCTCGCGATTGGCGGCCGGCGTAGTGATGCACCTACCGGATTATAGCGACGCGCAAAAAATGGCTATTTTGCAATTTCGGGCGGCGCAACTGGGATTGGATCTGGCAGCGGAACCGGCGCGCTTGATATTGCACCGTGCGGCGCGCTCGATGGGGGCGCTGATCGCGTGTCTGCAACAGCTCGACCGGGCGGCGTTCGCACAGCGGCGCAAACCGACCGTACCGTTTATAAAACAGGTGTTTGGCTGGTAGCTGTTTTATGTTGACGGGGCGGCACAGGAATCGCTTAAATATCCGTGCATTCCGCGCAGTGCAGATAAATACCCCGCGGGTCGTTAAAGTTGAACAGTGTGGACAGTTGCCGGGTCAGTGCTTTTAACTGCGGCACCAGCGGTGCGGATAGCCAGTGTGTTAATTCTGCAGGCAACCCCACGCGGCGCATGGAAAAACCGATACGCGCCGCGCCTGCGCTCAAACGCATCAGTAGCTGATCTTTAAAAGTCAGCGGACGGTGCAAATAATCTACGCGGTAGTCGCTGATTTCCGCCAGCTCTGCTGCCGATCGGATGGCGTCCTGTAAATCACCCAGTTCGTCAACCAGGCCCAGCTCCTGTGCCTGGGCTCCGGTCCATACGCGCCCCTGGGCAATTTCGTGTACGGCTTGCGTGGTCTGGTTGCGACCGTCCGCCACCAACTGCAAAAATTTCCGATAAATATGTTCCACGCTCAACTGGATCGTGCGTTGCGCTTTCGGGCTGAGCGGTCGGTCGAGGTGGTATAGGTCGGCCAGTTCGGTGGTGCCGACGCCATCGCTGTGAATGCCGATGGATTGCAGGCTATTTTCAAAGGTTGGCACCATACCGAACACGCCGATGGATCCGGTCAGTGTGGTGTCCGCAGCCCATATTTTATCGGCATCCGCGGCTATCCAGTAACCGCCTGATGCGGCCACCGAGCCCATGGAGACCACCACCGGTATGCCGGATGCGCGGGTTTGCAAAATTTCCTGACGGATCAAGTCCGAGGCAAACGCACTGCCCCCGGGGCTATCGATGCGTACTACCAAGGCTCGCAACGCCGGATCCTTACGGGCTGTTCTTAGCAGCTCGCTGAGTGTGTCTCCGCCAATACTGCCCTCCGGTTGTTCGCCGTCGAGAATCATGCCCCTGGCGATCACCACACCAATTGTGTTGTTGCTGGTTTGCGCTTCTGATTTCAGGCGTAGGTGGAATAGATATTCCTTCATGCCGACCTGGGCAAAATCTTCCTCGCTACTTTTGTCCTCGGGTGCCAGTTCTTGCAGGCGCGCGAGCATCTGCGGGCGGGTGCTGACCTTGTCAATCAACGTCAGTTGCAGCGCCAGTTGCGCCGCATCGCCGCCGACTTCAGCAAGTTTCACGTCGAGCTGGTTAACATAATTATTGACGCTGTCGGCGGGTAGATTGCGTCTTTTTTCCACGTTGTCGGTGTAAGCCTGCCACAGTGCGTTTAGCCAGCGCGAAGTGTGTTCGCGGGAGGCCGTGGACATGTCGTTGCGCATAAATGGCTCGACGGCGTCTTTGTATTCGCCCACGCGGAAGATATGAAAATTTATTTTGAGCTTATCCAGTGCCTCCCTGAAGTAACTGCCATAACTGCCGTAACCGGTGAGGGCTACTGCGCCCATCGGATTAAGATGAATTTCGTCAGCAAAACTGGCGAAGTAATACTGCTCCTGCGTGTAATTGTCAGCCACGGCAATGACGGGTTTACCGTGCGCTCGGAAGCGTTCGATGGCGGCGCCGATATCGCTCAGCTTGCTGATGCCGCCGCCGAGCAGGTAATCGGGTTCCAGTACCAGGCCGATAATGCGCTTGTCGGTTGCCGCGCCGTCGATGGCTTCAATAACATCCTTCACGACGGTCTCGCTGTCGTGTGCGGTGCCCTGTTCAAGGAGCTGGGTAAACGGGTCGGAGTAGGCGCGCTGTTCCACCAATATGCCGCTCGGAGCAATCCGCAGCAGGGCACGTTCCGGTAGTGGGCGCACGTTATCGATAAACAGACCAACGATAAGCCCGATAAAAAAAAGAACAATAAAAAAGCGAATGACGGCGCGTAGAAGGCCAAAAATTTTACCAATAAAACGCCACGTGCGACGCAAAAATCCGGGATTTTCCTTACTCATCAGTCTGTCCCTCGCGGCCGGCAACTCCTGGGTTTGTTGTTGGCGTAGCTGTATCTGGCGCGCGCCGTTGCACCCAGCGGCTCAACAGCATCGCCGCAATAAACAGTACCGATACCGCGACGACGGCGATAGCATCGTAGAAGGTGCGGTCGGGCTCAAATAGATTGGCGACAATGGCGGTAAAATAAATCAATGCGACAAAACATAACAACACCAGAGTGCGAGGGTTGTCGCGCAATATTCCGGGTGCGAACAGCGCCAGCGGCGCAACGGCGATAATCACCAGCACTGACGCGGTACCACTTTTGATTCCCCCAACTAGCAGCGTGGTCAACAAAATGCCATAACTCAACCGGGTGGCGACGCGCGCCACGCAGACCAGTCTGGGTATAGATAAGGAATTCACGTAAGTTTTGGCTCCCGAGATAGTCGGTTCACGCAATTACCAGCTTGGTCGCCAATAGCGCGATTCGTTTGCCGAGCGCTCGGCACAGGATCTGTTCATCGTCGCTGATCGGTTGCGTGGCATCCGCGCCAGCAACATGGGAGGCACCGTACGGCGTGCCGCCGCTGGTGGTGCGCGACAGGGCGGATTCGCTATAGGGAATGCCGCCAATAATCATGCCGTGGTGTAGCAGTGGTAGCATCATACTGAGCAGGGTCGATTCCTGTCCCCCGTGCAGACTGGCGGTGCTGGTGAATACGCCGGCCGGTTTGCCGACCAGGGCGCCATTCATCCAGATATCACCAGTACCATCGAGAAAAAACTTGAGCGCGGCTGCCATGTTGCCAAAGCGGGTAGGACTGCCCAGCACCAGTGCGCTGCAATTGGCCAGATCGTCGTTGCTGCAGTACGGCGGCCCGTCTGCGGGAATTTCCGCGGAGATTGCCTCGCAGGTTGCGGACACCGGGGGTACGGTGCGTAACTTACTGGCAACACCCACACTTTCTACGCCGGTCGCGACTTCCCGCGCCAGCTTTTCAGTATTTCCGTAGCGGGAATAATAGAGCACCAGAACGTAGGCGGATGCGTTCACAGGATAGCCAGCACGTTATGCGGTGGGCGTCCCACAATTGCCCGCTCACCATTCACCACGATTGGTCGCTCGATAAGTATCGGGTGAGCAGTCATTACCTCGAGCAACTGGGCTTCGGTCAAGGATGGATCCCGGAGTTGTAATTCCCGGTACAGTGGCTCGCCGGTGCGTATCAGGTCGCGCGCACTGCAAGCCAGTTTCTTCAACAGGCCACGCAAGGTGGTAGCGCTCATTGGGTGTTCCATATAGAGCACCACCTGAGGTTCCAGGTTGCGCTCTTTGAGTAATGTTAGTGTTTCGCGGGATTTTGAGCAGCGCGGGTTGTGATAAATGGTAATCATGGTTTTGTGTACAATGCGGTGATCGACGTAAGCTCATTGTAATGGGAACTTGGTGCGGGGGCCACCGCCCGCGTGCCGCGTTTATTCAGCTACGCTGACAACGGGCAATGGGCGCGGGCACTGACGAGGACATAGGGGTGGAGTGGTTTACGGCCGTAAAAAAGTTTCTGGCGATGGCGGGCAGTTTTATGGTCCATCTGGCGCGCCGCTATCGGCGCGACGGTTGTAATGAAAGTGCCGCCGCGCTGACCTACATGAGTCTGTTCGCGGTGGTGCCGCTGATGACCGTCACCTACGCGATGTTTTCGTTAATTCCAGCGTTTCAGGGGCTGGGTGATCAGGTGCAGGGGTTAATTTTCGAAAATCTACTGCCCCAGAGTGGTTCCGAGGCGCAGCGCTACCTGTCGCAGTTTTCGACACAGGCACGCAAGCTGAGTGCGTTTGGCGGATTTATTCTTATCGTCACATCGTATTTGATGCTGACCAATATCGAAAAAACCTTCAACCATATTTGGGGAACGGCGGGGGGCCGCAGAGGGCTGTCGAGTTTTCTGCTGTACTGGGGAATTTTGAGTTTCGGGCCGCTGCTGTTGGGTATTGGCCTGATGATGCACACGTATCTACTGTCGTTCAAACTGGTGACCAACGACGTGGAGATCGCGGGAGTTTCCCAGCAGATTCTCGAATATTTGCCGTGGTTGATGACCTGGATCGCTTTTACGCTGCTGTTTATCGCGGTGCCGAACTGTAAGGTATCCGGCCGTCATGCACTGACCGGCGGGCTGGTGTCGATGCTGTTGTTTCAGTCAGCCAAAGCAGCATTTGGCGCGCTGGTGGTCGATTCTTCCTACCATACGGTGTACGGCGCGTTTGCCATCGTGCCCGTATTTTTACTGTGGACCTATCTGTGCTGGATGATTATTCTCGGTGGTGCGGAATTGGTGCGCTCCCTGGAAACGTTTAAGGCGGCGTATAAGGGCTACAACTTCCCCAGTCTGGTAGCGGCGGTGCTGGTGTGTTGGGCCTGTTGGCGCGGGCAACAAAATGGTCGCAGCATGAGCGACAAAGACGTATTGCGTTGTGGCGTCGACGAACAGCACTGGCTGACATTGCGCACCATACTGCTGGCTGGCAACGTGCTGGTGACCACTGCGTCGGGAAGATATGTGTTAGCGCGGGATCCGGCGCAATTGACACTGTGGGAGCTGGTGACCCTGTTCGGGGACAACTTTGTGGCAAAGCCGTCCGCGGATGCGAAAAACGTGTTGGCCGCTTATCCCTGGTTCGCGCCACTGGCTAGTGTTATCGACACGGGCAATCGAGAAGCGCAGCAGTTATATAGTCGCTCCCTGGTAGACCTGTTTACGACGCGTGAGGGCGGTGATGGCACGAGTGCGACTGAGTAACAGCCGTACGCCCGTTTGTACCTTGTTGGGACTGCTGTTGTGCGCGCTGCTGGCATCCCTGTCCGGCTGCGAGCAGCGGCAACCGGGTTACCCACTTCTGGACGGCGGCTACATGCATTTTGATACGCTGCGGGGCAATCCGGTATTTATTAATTATTGGGCCGAATGGTGTGCGCCCTGCCGCGAAGAAATCCAGGAATTTAACCAGTTTAGTGCGCGGCATCCGGCCGTGGCGGTACTGTCTGTGAATTTTGACGGGGTCAGTGGTGACGCATTGGCCGCGCAGGTGGCGGCACTAGGGATTGAATTTCCCACCTTGCTGCGGGACCCCCGTGGGGCGTTGGGGGTGAAACCTGCCAGGGCGTTGCCTGAGACCCTGGTGCTGGACCGTTCCGGTCAGGTTTTTGCGGTATTGGTGGGACCGCAGACGCAAACCACCCTGGCCGCGACCCTGCAGGATCTGTTACAGGCGACACCGTGAATCATTGTGTCGCAGGTGTGGTGCGGGGTAAGGTCCAGGGTGTATTTTTTCGACGTTACGTTCAGGGCATCGCCGAGGCGATCGGCGTACGGGGTTATGCGCGCAATCTGCCCGATGGCGGTGTGGAAGTTCTGTTATGCGGGGCGCAGGCCGATGTACACCAGGTGCAAAAGGCAGTGGCTCGCGGTTCGCCCTCGGCACGGGTGGCGTCGGTGACATGGCGCGCCGTTGAGGATTGCGGGTGCGTGGGATTTATTGTCGGTTGACAGGAGTGCGCTTAAGGGTCAAGCGTCATTCCATGTTGGCTGGCTATATTATTACCCCGTCAGTAGGGTGCTGGTAAAACATTGGGAGCAAAGTAATGGGCGTTGAACAGACCGCCGAGTCTGGTCGCCTGGTTGCGGTGGCCGACGTTGCGCATCTACGCAGGGTCGGATTGTTGGGTGCCCGGGTGGGCGCCGTTGAGCTGGTGGTGCTGTGTTGGGAGAGGGAAATTCGGGTTTTTGAGGGCCGTTGTCCCCACCAGGGGACCCTGCTATCCGAAGGTGATATATCCCAGGGCAAGCTTATTTGTCGATCACACCAGTGGCAATTTGACTGCCTGTCCGGGCGGGGGACAGGGCGGCCTGACGCGGGTCAGGCAGAAAGTTGCCTGCGCTCAATAGCGAGCAGCGTCGTTGGGGGGCAGGTGATGGTGGCCGTAGACGCTGTCGGGGATGTGCCGGTGCCGGTAGTGGGACGCGCAATTGCCTCGCTGCCCGGACCCCGTCCCTGGCCGCTGGTGGGAAATCTGTTGCAACTCAAGCGCACCGCGTTTCATCAAACCCTGGAGGCGTGGGCAAACATTTACGGACCTTTGTATCAGTGCCGACTGGCGGGTTGGCCGATCGTTGTGGTCAGTGATGTGGCCATTGCCAATGAGTTATTGAAGGCTCGCCCCGACGATTTTCGGCGCCCCACATCGCTGGAAAAGGCCTTTGTCAGTGGTATGAGCACGCAGGGTGTCTTTATGGCCGAGGGCGAACGCTGGCGTCGCCAACGTCCGGTTATTATGCAGTCGCTCGATATACGCCATCTGCGGCAGTTTTTCCCGACGCTGGTTGCAGTGACGGAACGTCTGCGCCGACGTTGGCAGATTAACGGGACAGCGGTCGGCGGTGTTGACGTGCAGTCCGATTTGACGCGGCTTACGGTTGATGTCACCACCTCGTTAGCGTTTGGCCAGGACACCAATACCCTGGAGCGGGAGGGCGGTACGATTCACGACCATCTCGACGCCATCTTCCCTATGCTGCAGCGTCGCCTGCTGGCGCCTGTTCGCTACTGGCAGTACTTCAAGCTGCCACGGGATCGGGCAGCGGAAAAGTCGATAGCCATTGTCTACGCAACAGTTATTGAATTTATTCGCCAGGGGCGTGCACAGTTGGAGGCACATCCCGCGTACCGCGAAAACCCGCAGAATTTGTTGCAATCCTTGTTGCTGGCGGTCGAGGACGACCAGTCCGGCTTTTCCCAGCAGGAAGTCGCGGATAACGTACTGACCATGCTGCTGGCGGGGGAAGATACGACTGCCAATTCCCTCTCCTGGGCTATGTATTTTTTAGCGAAGTACCCGCATGTTCAGCATACCCTGCGCCGGGAAATTGAAGACGCACTTGGGGCGAAGGTTCTCGACACGTTCGAACAAACCCGCCAGTTGCCCTACCTGGACGCGTTAATCAACGAAACCATGCGACTCAAGCCGGTTGCTCCGATCAATATTCTGGAAGCTAATCGTCCGATCAATATTGGTGGTCTGATTTTTCGCAAGGGCGAGTCGGCGGTGGTGCTGACCCGGGCGCTGGCTATGGGCGAGGCCGATTACCCCGACGCGGCATTATTCAAGCCGGAACGTTGGCTTAAGGATGATGGGCAACGCGGCGTCGCTAATCCCCGTTCATTTATGCCGTTTGGCTCCGGTCCGCGTCTGTGCCCGGGGCGTAGTTTGGCGTTGCTGGAAATGAAAACGGTGCTGGCAATGGTAGTACGACATTTTGAGGTAACGCCCGGTGCGCCCCTCGAAAAGGTCACCGAGCGACTGGAGTTCACCATGTATCCCCGTGGTTTACGGGTTAATTTGACCGCGCGGGCGACCGTTTCCTGAGCGGTTTGCCGGGCGGCTTGCCATTGCCCGGAGCGGCAATGCTCGCTAAGGGTTGATCTCACTAAGGGTTGATAAAGCGTACCACCTGCTCGTTGGGATCGCGGCTCGCGCCCGCACGATGCAGTCTTTCCAGGTAGGTATTCCAGTAGGTTTCCTGGTTGTCGCACAAATCCCGCAGGTACACCCAGCTATAAATACCAGTGTGGTGGCCGTCGCTAAAATGCAGGGTCAGGGCGTAGTTGCCGGATGCTTCCAGGCGGTCGATGGCGACCTGTTTTTTACTGTGCTGCAGAATTTCCTGGCCGGGCCCGTGTCCCTGCACTTCGGCGCTGGGGGAATGCACCCGCAGGTACTCGGCGCTCAGAATAAAATGCGCACCGTCGGCGTAGGTCAGCTCAAGGCTGCGCTCCGGTTTATTAAGTTTTACTTTGCTCGGATGCATAGGTCTGTCAACGCTATGGGTGGCTATAAGATAAATCGCGACAAGTCATCATCGCGAGCCAGTTCGTCCAGATGTTGATCGACGAACGCTCCATCGATAGTGACAGCACCGCCATTTGCGGGGCAATCGGCCGCTTCGAAGGACACTTTTTCGAGCAGGCGCTCCAGCACTGTGTGCAATCTGCGGGCGCCTATATTTTCCGTGCGCTCGTTCACTTCCCAGGATATTTGTGCGATGCGTTGCACGCCATCCGGGGTAAAGGTCAGCTGCACGCCTTCAGTACCCAGTAATTCGCGGTATTGCTCGGTCAGCGACGCGCGGGGTTCCGTCAAAATACGTTCGAAATCGGCAGCGCTCAGGGAATCGAGCTCCACGCGAATAGGTAATCTTCCCTGGAGCTCGGGAATCAGGTCCGAGGGTTTGGAAAAATGGAAAGCGCCCGATGCGATAAATAAAATGTGGTCAGTTTTGATCATGCCGTATTTGGTGGAAATGGTGCAGCCTTCGATTAACGGTAACAGGTCCCGTTGCACGCCCTCGCGGGACACGTCGGAGCCAGAGGTTTCGCCCCGCTTTGCCACTTTATCCAGTTCGTCGATAAACACAATGCCGTTTTGTTCGGCATTGTATAAGGCGCGTATTTTCAATTCGTCTTCGTTAACCAGCTTCGCGGCTTCCTCGTCGGTCACCAGGCGCAGGGCTTCCGCCACCGGCAGTTTGCGCTGTTTGGCGCGTCCCCCGCCCATGTTGGAAAACATGCTTTGCAACTGACTGGTCATTTCCTCCATGCCGGGCGGCGCCATGATTTCCACGCCAATCGGCGCGGCGTTCACTGAAATTTCGATCTCCCGGTCGTTGAGTTCGCCTTCCCGCAATTTTTTGCGAAACAATTGCCGGGTGCTGGTTGCGCCGCTTTCGGTCTCGCCCCGCGCCGGGGTAAGCAATGCGTCCAGTATCCGCTCCTCGGCCGCATCCTGAGCGCGCTGTCGAACTTTTTCCATTTCCTGTTCGCGCAGCTGTTTGACGGCGGTTTCCGCCAGATCCCGCACGATGGACTCCACGTCCCTTCCCACGTAGCCCACCTCGGTGAACTTGGTGGCTTCTACCTTGATAAAAGGCGCATTCGCCAGCCGTGCCAGGCGGCGCGCGATCTCGGTCTTGCCGACCCCGGTGGGGCCGATCATCAAAATGTTTTTTGGGGTGATTTCGTCGCGTAATTCCACCGGTAGTTGCATGCGCCGCCAGCGATTGCGCAGGGCAATGGCAACCGCCCGTTTGGCATTGTCCTGGCCGACGATATGTCGATCCAGTTCGTGAACGATTTCTCTGGGTGTCATGCTGGACATATAAAATTCTCTTGGGTCGGGAAATGCGTAACGTTTGACAACTACGTGCGGCTGCTCAGGACTGCTGGCAATCGAGGGCCTCGATGGACAGGTTGTGGTTGGTGTAGATGCAGATATCGGCCGCGATGCCCAGGCTTTTTTCGACAATATCGCGGGCGCCGAGTTCGGTATTGAGTAACAGTGCGCGGGCGGCAGACTGGGCGAAGGGACCGCCGGAGCCGATGGCGATCAGGTCATCTTCTGGTTGAATGACATCGCCGTTGCCAGAAATGATTAAAGACGCATCTTTGTCGGCCACTGCCAGCAGGGCTTCCAGGCGCCGCAGAATACGGTCGGTGCGCCAATCCTTGGCCAGTTCCACGGCGGCGCGCACCAGGTTGCCGCGGTGCTCCTGAAGTTTTGCCTCAAAGCGTTCAAACAAGGTGAACGCATCCGCCGTACCACCGGCAAAGCCGGCAATGACCTGGTCGTGATAGAGCCGCCGCACCTTGCGTGCATTGCCTTTCATAATGGTATTGCCAAGGGTGACCTGGCCGTCCGCTCCGATGACAACGCTGCCGTGGCGACGGACGGATATTACGGTGGTGCCGCGGTATTGTTCCAAGAGGGTGCTCCGCACTGATGGTGTGTGTACATGGTGGGGGCGCGCTGTACAAATTTCAATACAGTGGAGTCTTTGTTGGCCGAAACCCGGGACAAGGTTAAACTGCAAGAAATTTTCCGGAAGACAGCGTTTGGCTGAATTACAGGGTGATCATCAGGAAAAACCACGGGTAAAGCGGGGGTTGTTCGGCGCGAGCGCGGTGGTCGGCTCTATGACCATGGTGTCGCGGGTGTTGGGTTTGGTGCGGGACGTGGTACTTGCCCGGGTCATTGGTGCCGACGCGCTGGCCGATGCTTTTTTTGTTGCGTTTAAGATTCCAAACTTTTTAAGACGGCTGTTTGCCGAAGGGGCGTTTAATCAGGCGTTTGTGCCCGTATTGGCGGAGGTGCGCGAGCGCGGTGGACACGCGGCGGTAAAGCATCTGGCCGACCGAGTGGCAGGGGTGCTGGGTTCGACGCTGATTATGTTGACCGTGCTGGCGGTAGTGGGCGCGCCGGTGTTGACGGCCATTTTCGCCCCTGGATTTATTGGCGATGGCGACAAGTTCGCCGCCACCAGCGCCCTGATTCGCGTGACGTTTCCCTACTTACTGTTTATTTCGCTGACCGGCTTTGCGGGCGCCATTCTCAACAGTTTCGATCGGTTTGCGATACCGGCCTTCACCCCGGTGTGGCTCAACGTCTGTTTGATTGGCGCCGCGCTGGTCGCGACGCCGTGGTTTGGTGAACCGGTCTATGCCCTTGCCTGGGGCGTGTTTGCCGCCGGTATTGTGCAACTCCTGTTTCAGATGCCCTTTCTCGCACAGCTCCATTTATTGCCGCGGCCCAAAGTGGCGTGGCGCGACGAGGGTGTGCGCAAGATTTTGCGCTTGATGGCGCCGGCGATGTTTGGTGTATCGGTCAGTCAGATCAATTTGTTGCTGGATACGGTGATAGCCTCATTTTTGCCCACCGGCAGTGTGTCCTGGTTGTACTATTCCGACCGTATCGCGGAATTACCGTTAGGCGTATTCGGGGTAGCAGCAGCCACCGTTATTTTGCCGAATCTGTCCCGACAGCACGCCACGAAGTCGCCCCAACACTTTGCCGCAACCCTCGATTGGGCGTTGCGGTTCATCATCCTGATCGCGGTGCCGGCATCCCTGGCGCTGGTGATTCTGGCGCAGCCGATATTGGTGACCCTGTTTTACGATGGTAGTCAAATCACCGCGCGGGACATCGCAATGTCTTCCTACAGCATGAGCGCCTACGCCGCCGGGGTAACGGCGTTTATGCTGATCAAGGTGTTGGCGCCGGGATTTTATGCACGGCAGGATGTGCGCACGCCGGTACGCATCGGCATTATTGCCATGTTTGTGAACATGATTTTGAACATTGCGCTGGTAATCCCGTTGCACCATTACTGGCAGGTGGGTCATGCGGGGCTGGCGCTGGCAACGGCTATCGCCGCAGTGCTCAATGCTTCGCTTTTGTACCGTGGCTTACGATCGGTTGGCGTGTATCGACCCTGCGCGGGTTGGCGGCGTTTCTTCGGGATACTTTTGTTCGCCAATGGAGTGATGGCGTCAGGGTTGTGGATGTCGGTGTCCGCATTGCCGGACTGGATCGCCCAGCCCGGCGGCGCGCGAATTCTGTGGCTGCTGGCATTATGCGTGGGCGGTTTTTTGATGTATGCGGGCGCGCTGTACGCAGCGGGCATGCGTATGAGTGAGCTGCGCAATTTGCCGCGCGCAAACTAACTGCCGAGCGGACAATATGCCTACATTCACCTACGACCCTGCGTTATACTTCGCCGCTAAACGCACACGAAGAACGCGGTGGCGCTACCGGTGAAGGTTGGGAAACATATTTTTATCAGGGGGTTGGCGAATCTTCTTCCGGAGCACAAGGGCAACGTCGCGACTATCGGCTCGTTTGACGGTATACACCTCGGACACTGCGCCATTCTCGAACAGGTGAAGGAGCGGGCGGCTTACTACGGTTTGCCGTCGATGGTGATGTTTTTCGAACCCCAGCCGCAGGAATATTTTTCCGGCGAACAGGCCCCTGCGCGATTGATGCGAATGCGCGAAAAGGTCGAGGCCATAATCGCTGCCGGGATCGACCGGGTATTTTGTATCCAGTTTAACCGCACCCTGCGCAGCCTGTCGGCCCAGGAATTTATACGCCAGTTGCTGGTGGATGGTGTCGGCGTACGCTGCATGGTGGTTGGTGACGACTTCCGGTTCGGCTGCGATCGCCGCGGTGATTATTTTATGTTGCACCGCGCCGCTGCGCGTTATGGCTTCGAACTGGTCGATACCATGACTGTGGAAATGGACGGACAGCGCATCAGCAGCACGCGTGTTCGCCGCTGTCTCGAAGCGGGTGAGTTTGCGGAAGCCGAGCGTTTATTGGGGCATCCGTTTCGCATCGTCGGTCGTGTCGTTTATGGACAACGACTGGGCCGACAAATGGGGATTCCCACCGCTAACGTCAACTTACACCGCTACCGGGCACCCCTGGCAGGGGTGTTTGCGGTGGAAGCGACGGTGGCCGGTAAGCGTCATCAGGCGGTAGCCAATGTGGGTGTGCGCCCAACCGTCGGGGATTTGGTGAAACCGGTCCTTGAGGTGCATATTCTCGATTGGGATGGCGATATTTACGGGGCGCGTATCGAAGTGGAGTTCAGGCAGAAATTGCGCGACGAACAAAAATTTGCCTCGCTGGATGAGTTAGCGTTGAAAATTAAAGACGATATTGTTATTGCCCGGAAATATTTTGCTACCGCGGCGCGCGGCGCAGCATTCGATAACACGAAAATTGGTAATGAGTAGCTGACGAAAGAGATATGAGCGATTACAAGCACACGTTAAACCTGCCCCACACCCAGTTTCCCATGAAAGCCAATCTGGCCCAGCGGGAGCCGGGCATCGTTAAGCAGTGGCAGACACAGAATCTCTATCAAAAGATTCGTCAGGCCCGTGCCGGGCGTAAGTCGTTTATTCTGCACGACGGCCCGCCCTACGCGAATGGCGATATTCATATCGGCCACGCGGTCAACAAAATCCTCAAGGATATTATCGTCAAATCACGCACGCTGGCTGGCTACGACGCCCCGTACGTGCCGGGGTGGGATTGTCATGGTCTGCCCATTGAGCACCAGGTGGAAAAGAAAATTGGTAAAGCCGGGGTCAAGGTGGACCAGCGCACTTTTCGGCAAAAGTGTCGCGAATATGCTCTCAAGCAGGTGGCCGGGCAAAAGCAGGATTTTATTCGTCTGGGAGTTTTTGGAGATTGGGATAATCCCTATTTAAGTCTCGACTTCAAATACGAAGCGGACATTATTCGCGCCCTGGGCAAAATTGCAGCCAATGGCCACCTCGTCAAAGGTTACAAGCCGGTGTACTGGAGCGTGGTTGGCGGTTCGGCGCTCGCGGAAGCGGAAGTCGAATACCAGGACAAGACGTCTTTTTCCATCGATGTCAGTTTTCCAGTGGTCGATGCGTCGGCGCTGGCCGCGGTGATCCCGGAGCTTGGCGGACAAGGCGAGCTGGCAATCGTTATCTGGACCACTACCCCCTGGACATTACCGTCTAATCAGGCGGTGGCGGTACACCCGGAACTCGATTACGTAGTGGTGCAGGTAGAGCGCGACGGCAACGCCGAACGTCTGTTGCTGGCAGCGGAGCTGTTAACTCCGTCGTTGGCGCGCTGGGGGGTGACCGAGCACCGCATCGTCGGGCGCTGTCGGGGCGCTGCGCTGGAAAACATTCTGGTGCAGCATCCATTTTACACACGCCGAGTACCGATAATTCTCGGCGATCACGTGACCACTGAAGGCGGTACGGGCGCGGTACACACGGCCCCCGATCACGGCGCGGACGATTTTGTGGTGGCCGCAAAATACGGCATTGCGACACTCAATTATATTGACGACGACGGCGTGTTTCGCGACGACGTGGCGTTGTTTGCCGGCGCGCATGTGTACAAAGTTGACGAACAGATCGTGGACCTGTTGCGCGAGCGCGGGCGCCTGCTCGCGGTTAGTAAAATTACTCACAGTTTTCCCCATTGCTGGCGTACCAAGACACCGTTGATCTTTCGCGCCACCCCGCAGTGGTTTGTGAGCATGAGCGCAAATGGGTTGCTGGACAAGGCGCGCCGCGAGATTGCGCAGGTCGCGTGGCATCCGGACTGGGGACAGGCGCGCATGGCCAGCATGCTGGACAATAGTCCGGACTGGTGTATCTCCCGCCAGCGTACCTGGGGGGTACCGATTGCGTTGTTCGTGCACCGCCAGAGCGGGGCGTTACATCCGGACACAGCCAGATTGGTCGAGGCCGTCGCCACCCGGGTGGAGCAGGGAGGTATCGACGCCTGGTACGATCTCGACCCGACGGATTTGCTGGGCGCCGACAGTGAGGATTACCAGAAAGTCACGGATACCCTGGATGTGTGGTTTGATTCCGGCGTCAGTCACGAGGCGGTGCTGCGCACACGGGAGGGATTGCATTACCCGGCGGACCTCTACCTGGAGGGCTCCGACCAGCATCGCGGCTGGTTCCAGTCGTCGCTGAAAACAGCCGTTGCGATTAACGGTAATGCGCCCTACAAAGCGGTGCTGACCCACGGTTTTACGGTGGATGCCCAGGGTCGCAAAATGTCCAAATCCGTCGGCAATGTGGTCGCACCCCAGAAAGTTCTCAATGAGCTGGGGGCCGACGTGTTGCGGCTGTGGGTGGCTTCGGCGGATTTTAGTGGCGAGATGACGGTGTCCGATGAAATTTTGCGGCGCACCGCCGATTCCTATCGGCGCATTCGCAACACGGTGCGCTTCTTGTTATCCAATCTGGACGGGTTTGATCCGCGCGCGCACTGCGTGACGCCAGCAGATATGTTGTCTCTGGATCGCTGGGCGATGGATCGCGCCGCGCTGGTGCAGAGTGAAATCGAGGTTGCCTACGAGAATTACCAGTTTCACAGTATTTATCAAAAATTACATCAGTTTTGCGGCAATGATTTAGGGGCGTTCTATCTCGATATTATTAAGGATCGTCAGTACACCTGCCAGGCTGACAGCGTGGCGCGGCGGTCCGCCCAGACCGCGCTGTATCATATCAGCGAAGCGCTGGTGCGCTGGATCGCGCCCATCCTGAGTTTTACTGCGGAGGAAATCTGGACCTGTATTCCCGGCCAACGGGAGGAATCAGTATTTGTTGCGGAATGGTACCCATTGCCGTCGGTGGCAGGGCTGGGCGGTATTAGCCGCGCAGACTGGCGCGTCCTTGGGGCAGTGAAAGAGGCCGTTAATAAGCAGATCGAAGTGCAGCGCGGGCGCGGCTTGTTGGGCAGTTCCCTGGAAGCCGAGGTGATGTTGTATGCGGATGAACAGTTGCGCAACATCCTGTCCAAGGTACAGGACGAATTGCGCTTTGTGCTGATTACGTCCATGGTGGATATCGCCCCGCTGGAGGACGCTGGCGAGGCGGCGCAAGGGACGTTGCTTCCCGGGTTAAAAATAATCGTGCGCAAGTCCAGTGAGCGTAAATGCGTACGGTGCTGGCATTATCGCCGCGACGTGGGCGTACACGCCGACCATCCCGATCTATGCCATCGTTGTGTAGACAATGTGACTGGCGCTGGAGAGGTGCGGCGTTATGCGTGACTTCCGGCGGATCGTATGAATTTTTTTGCAGGGCGTTGGTACGCCCTCGCCGCATTGGTGTTTACACTCGATTTGATAACAAAAAATATGGCATCCAGCGCGTTGCGTTATGGCGAGCCGCTAGTGATAACCGAGTTCTTTAATTTTACATTGCTGCACAATACCGGTGCCGCCTTCAGTTTTTTAAGCGAGGCGGGTGGTTGGCAACGCTGGTTTTTTGCGGTGATCGCCGCAGGTGTTGGGGCTTTTATCATCCTGTGGTTGTACCGTCTCGCCCATCGAGATGCCTGGCAGAGTCTCGGGTTGAGTCTGGTGCTGGGGGGCGCGTTGGGCAATTTGTGGGATCGGGTAACCCTCGGTTACGTGGTGGATTTTGTGCAGCTGCACTACCATGACTATTACTGGCCGGCGTTTAACGTGGCGGACAGCGGGATTACCCTGGGTGCGGCAGTGCTGATTGTGAACTCGTTTTTTGGCCACAGGGAACGCGCACGGGTTGCGCAGCGCCAGGTCAAAGAGGAAGGAGACGGCGAATGAGCGCAACTATTGGCCCCGACTCCAGAGTCACCCTGCATTTTTCCCTGGCACTGGAGGATGGCAGTGTGGTCGACAGCAATTTTGGTGGCACACCGGCGTCCTTTACCATGGGCGATGGTAGTTTGTTGCCAGGTTTTGAGGCGCTGCTCGTGGGGCTTGGCGCGGGTGCGGCAGAAACGTTTTTTGTGGTGCCGGAACACGGTTTTGGATTGCCCAACCCCACCAATACTACGACCCTGCCGCGACACCATTTCGCTGCGGATATGGCGTTGAGTGAAGGTCTGGTGGTGTTGTTTGCCGACGCCGCTGGTGCGGAATTACCCGGCACTATCACTGCGATTGACAGCGACCATATCACGGTGGATTTTAATCACCCGCTGGCCGGGCACACCCTTGATTTTACAGTGCATGTACTCGCCGTAGAGTGACTGGGACATAGGGAAACGCATGGAAATTCGTTTGGCCAATCCGCGGGGTTTTTGCGCTGGCGTGGATCGCGCGATCGATATCGTCAATCGTGCTCTGGATACCTTTGGCGCACCCATCTATGTGCGTCACGAGGTCGTGCATAACAAATTTGTGGTGGACGGTCTGCGTGCGCGCGGTGCGGTGTTCGTAGAGAATCTCGCCGAAGTGCCCGATGGAGTTATCGTTATCTTTAGCGCTCACGGCGTGTCCAAAGCGGTGCAGAAGGAGGCCGCGCAGCGACAGTTGCGGGTATTTGACGCCACCTGTCCGCTGGTGACCAAAGTGCATATGGAGGTGGCGCGCTACAGTCGCGAAGGCCGCGAATGTGTCTTGATTGGGCACCAGGGCCACCCCGAAGTGGAAGGCACCATGGGGCAATATGACACGGGCAGCGGCGGGCAGATTTATCTGGTGGAAAACGACAGGGATGTCGCCAACTTGAAAGTCAACGATCCCGAGCGCGTCGCCTATGTCACCCAGACAACTCTGTCGATGGATGACACCGCGCGGGTGATCGATACGTTACGCAAGCGTTTCCCCAATATAGCTGGTCCGCGCAAGGACGATATTTGCTATGCCACCCAGAATCGACAGGATGCGGTTAAACAGTTGACGCTGGAGTGTGATCTGGTGCTGGTGGTGGGTTCTCCCAACAGCTCCAATTCGAACCGCCTGCGAGAACTGGCGGAGCGTTGCGGGGCGACCGCCTATCTGATCGACACGCCCACCGAGATTGATCCAAACTGGCTGCGAAATCGACGGGTCATTGGCGTGACCGCGGGCGCTTCCGCACCGGAAATATTGGTGGCTGATGTGGTCGAACAACTACGCAAATTGGGTGCGGAAAAGCCTGTTGAGGTGCCCGGAAAAACCGAAAATATTCGTTTTTCCATGCCCAGGGAACTGCGTTGACCAGCGCCATAGCCGAGCCGATGCTACCGTTGGGCGCACATTTGTACCGCGCATCCTTGTCAATAGCTGCCGGTCGGATTATTTTCCCATCCGTCGCGTGACGGGGATTTAAAAAAATTTATTTGCTATCAAGGCCACAACAGGTGCGGGGGTGTGCGATAGACATGGACAAAGTGGTTAAGGACAGAGCTAAACAGGCAAAGTTTTCGGGGCAGTGGGCTACTGGTGATACTGGTCGCGTCAATGCGCTCGCAGGTTTTACGTTGATAGAAATGATGGTCACCATCGCTATTTTGGCAGTGGTGATAGCCGCAGTCGCCCCCTCGTTTATGGAAACCATTCGCATGAGTCGCTTGCAAACCCAGAGCAACGCGCTGTTTACGTCCCTGATGCTGGCCCGCAGCGAGGCGGTTAAACGCAATTATCCGGTGGTAGTGTGCAAGAGCGGCGATGGCGCGAACTGCACCAGCGCGGGGAACTGGGAGCAGGGCTGGGTGGTGTTTCCCGACAAGGACAGGGATAACACGCTGGACGCGGATGAGCCGGTGATTCGGTCGGTCGGTACTTTAAGCGGAGGCCACACGCTGCGCACCGGAGCCAACTATGCCAATCGCGTTACTTATCGGGCGGATGCCACTGCGAGCCAGGCTGACTCATTTCGTTTGTGCGGCTCAAATGCGGTGGATGCGGAGGCTCGGCAAATTGCTGTCTCCCTGACTGGCAGGCCGCGGACCCAAAAAGGCCTGGACGCGGATAAAAATTGTCCCTAGCCCAATGGGGGCGTACATAAACGTGGATATGTTTGCTATGACGAAAACACGCGTATTAGGTAATGGTCGCACACGGCTGCACCGCGCGCGGGGTGCGGGGCTGATCGAAGTGCTGATAGCGGCGCTGGTTCTGGCGGTCGGTTTACTGGGGATGATGACCTTGCAAACCACCGCGAAGCGCTATTCCTATGAGGCAGCCCAACGTTCCATGGCCAGCGCCGTGGCCCGCGATGCCATTGAACGCATGCGCAGCAACCCCACGGTGCTCCCCGACTACGTGGCGACCATCGGCGAGGGCTCCATCAGCACGGCGCCCACCAGCTGCAACACGGGAACCTGCACCCCGGCGCAGCTTGCCGCGCGGGATCTGTACGAGATTGAACTGTTGCTGGACGGCGCCACGGAGCGGGTCACCGTTGACGCGGTGACCTCCAACGCCGGGGGATTGGTACAGCCCACCGCCTGTATCAGCCACAACGCGGGCAATGTCCAGGTGGCGATAGCGTGGCGTGGCGTCGAGGAAATGACCAATCCGACCGAGTCGGATTGCGGCGAGGGCACGGGTCTTTACGGTGCCGGCAATGTGCAGCGCCGCTTGTTGGTGCTATCTACTTTCATTGTGGATGTGTGATATGACTTTGTTGCCGCGTTTATCTAATCACGCCTCTCGCGATGCCGGCCGTCACCAACAGGCCGGATTCTCGCTGGTTGAATTGATGGTGGCCATCGTTCTCGGGCTGATACTGATGACCGGGGTTATCAATGTCTATATCGACAGCAAACGCAACTACAGTTACGAGGACGAGCAAGCCCGTTTGCAGGAAAACGGGCGCTTTGCATTGAATTTCATAAAAAGGGAATTGCAGCACGTGGGGTTTTTTGGTGGCGTCATCACCGGTGGTGCCGGCGCCACCCCGGTGACGTTAACCGGAGCCGATTGTGCTGCCGATTGGGCCAGCAATACCGATGACCCCCTTGAATTTATCAATGATTTTGCCGGGGCCGTCACCACCATCAATGGCACCAACCTGGCGGGCTGCCTGACTGCGGCGAACATCGTGGCCGCTACGGATATTTTTACGGTCAAACGTACCGCTGGAGATTACACGTTGAAGGACGGTGAGTTTAACCCTGCACTGACGGCGGCGAGTCCCAGTCAATGGTACCTGCGCCTCAAGCGCGCCGAAGATATTGTGGAAACGGAATTTGTGTACCTGGGATCGAGCGGCACCGTTCCGGTGGCCGATGCCACCGCCGGATCGCGCACCGACTTCTGGGAATACCAGGCGGCGGTCTTTTATATTCGCAATTATTCAAACACCGGTGGGGACGGCATACCGACCCTGTGCGCCGAAGTGTTGCGCGCCACCGGCATGGTTAGCGAATGTCTGGTGGAAGGCATTGAAGATATGCAAATTGAGCTGGGCATCGACAGCGATGGGGATGGCACTCCGGATCAGTACAAAACCAGTCCGGTGGCCGCTGATATAGGTAATGTTGTTTCGGCGCGCATTTATTTGTTGGTGCGCAGTATCAATACGGTGCCCGGTTATACCAATAGCAAAACGTACAATCTGGGCAGTACCGCCGTGGCGGCGAAGAATGACGGATTTATGCGCAATGTGTACAGCACCACGGTGCAGGTGCGCAATATTGCTTATGCCCGCTGAGGGATCGACTGAAGCAAACGTGACCGGTTGTCCACCATGATCAGGAAGAGGCGCGAACAATGTTAAACAGACATTCCCCAGGTAGTCCTGGCAAGGCCCGCGGCGCGGTGCTGGTGGTCGCCCTGATTTTTCTACTGTTACTGGCCCTGGTGGGGGTGACCGTCATGCAGACCAGCATGTTCGAGACGCAAATGGCGGGTAATGACCAGTTTAAAGAGGAGGCGTTTCAGCGCGCCGAAGCCGTTGCTGCTGCGATTCCGGCCGATCTTCCCAATGTGGCTAACAATTTTACCACCGCCGGTGGGGTGGGCTGGACGGTGTGTAAAACCGGTGCCACGGCCGCCATGTGCGACGAAAATAAAATTACCGTGGATAGCAGCGTTTCCACGGTGCCGAGCGGGGTTGCGCTGGATTACTACGTGGTACGCCAGGCGCCGGAGTTTGCGAAAAAACCCCACAAGCGCCGTAGTGAGGACAAAGCCTGCGGCATCAGCTGTACCTACTATTATTTTGAAGTGGTAGCAACCTACGACAGCGGCGATACCCGGCTGGGCAACGCGACGGTGGTGCATGGAATCGAAATTGAAAAGTGATTCGGAAAAAGTATCAGGAAGAGGTGGGCGACCGTGGTTCGCCGCAGGTAAACGTGCTGGAAAGGACGGAGGTTACGTTATGAAAAGGTTGATAAGTGCTTGTCTGCTGCCGCTGATCATAGGGGTCGGTTCCGTCAAAGCGGACGATATCGATATTTATCTACAGAACAAACCCGGCTCGGTGCCGTTGGCAATGCTGATGCTGGACTGGCGCCCCAGCGTGTTTGCAGCTCATTGCAACGCTTTCAACGCGGCCTGCGCGGCGACCATGTCGCCCGGCGCGGCGGCGGCGCTGGAAGCGGCGCGGGTGGCGGCCGGCACGCCCCTGAGCGACAAGGTTTCCAGGTACGAAGTGTTTGTCGCCATTCTCGAGTCCATTATGTCCACCGCCGATTTCGACCCCATTCACATGGGCCTGATGATCAGTAATTTCGACAACGGCGGCACCATCCTGCAAGGCTACAACCAGCTTGGAGCGGAGCTGTCCACCACCGGCATTACGCCACTACCCAGTGGCATGACCGGCACCGATCAATACAAGAAATACCTGATTTACCGGCTGCGCCAGATTACGGCACCGGACCCATTCAATAACAGTAAATCCCATAAGTTGCAGCCCAGCGAAACGTTTTACGAAATGTTCAGCTACTGGAATGGCAAGCAAGTCCGGTTTGGTAACGTGTCGGGCACGGCCAATAATTTTCAGAGCATTACGCCGCCATCCCCCGCCTTTGATCCCCTGATTCAATCGGGGGGAAATTACGTCCCGCCCGCAGTATTTGCCTCGGCTTCCTGCACCAAGCTATACGCCATCGCCATGGCCATGAGCGTGGCTAACCAGGACGATGATCTGGACACCCCGATAGGTGTGGATATGCAGCACGATAGCGCCAGCACCAAATTCGCGGATATGCTCAAGTACATGAACCACCACGATCTGGTGGCCGGTGCGGCGGGTTCCCAAGAGCTGATTACCTGGATTATTTCCGATTCGGGCAGCCTGGGTTCGACGCCGGCCTGGGCGGCGGCGGGCAACTCCGGGGATGGGGTGTTGAATTTTGAGGATGCGGTCGCACTTGAAGCCAAGTTGCGGGAAGCCTTTGTCAAGATTATCAGCGTCAGCAGCACCTTTGTGGCGGCCTCGGTTCCAGTCAACGTGTTTAACCGCATTGAAGCGCTGGATAATCTGTTTGTCGCACTGTTTGAAGCTCAGGCCACGATTGACTGGCCCGGCAATTTAAAACGATTGCGCCTCAATGACAGTGACGGGGACACTATTTTCGATCAGTTTCTCGATGTCAATGGCGTGCCCGCGTTTGAGGAAATCGGCAAAGACAAGGGACGACTTCGCGTTGGTGCGCTGACGTATTGGACCGATCCGACGTCGCTGCCACCCCCCGATGCCAGCAAAGCGGAGGTGGCGGAGAGAGACGGCCGCTCCGTGGCCCGGGGCGGGGCGGGGCAAATTATACCCGGCTATGTTTCCGGTGGCCCGGGAAACCTCAACAGTGACACGGGGGCCCGACAGTTATTTGTGGGACCCACCTCAGGTACCGCGCTGACCCCGTTTAATGCGAATGCGGTAACCGTGTCGGCGTTGCAAACCGAGCTTGGCGCGGCGACCGCTGCCATCGCTGAAAGCCATATCAAGTGGGCGCGGGGGCAGGATGTGGACAACGTGGACAGCGACTCAGGACCTACCTCCCTCACTGAAGCCCGCCCCTGGATTCTGGGTTCGTCCATACACTCCCGCCCCCTGGCGGTTAACTACGGGGCGACCCCAGGTTACACAAACACCAACCCGAATATACGTTTGATGATGGGCACCAATGATGGCTTTTTCCATATCATTGAAAACAGCACCACGGGAGCCGCGGCCAGCGGTAAGGAGCTGTTCGCTTTTATGCCCAGAGAGCTGCTGGGCAACGTCTCCCAGTTGCGTAGCAATACACGATCCAGCACCAAGATGCTGTACGGTGTGGACGGCACGCCGGTGCCGTTTCAGGTGGACATAGACCGAGATGGGACCATAGAACCCGGTGACGGGGATGAAGTGTATGTGTATTTTGGCCTGCGGCGGGGCGGTAAAGGCTATTACGCCCTGAACGTGACCAACCCCGCCATAACCCCGAGCCTGGCGTGGAAAATTACCAATACGGATGCGAATTTTACCGAGTTGGGTCTGACTTTTTCCGACTCCATTGTCGGTAAAGTGCGCTACGGAGCAACCGCCACGGATGTGGTGATTTTTGCCGGTGGCTATAACGGTGGCTGGGACGCCGGTTTGACCGGGCGCGTGGGCAAAGATTTAAACGCCGCTGACGATACTATCGGCAATGCCATCTATATTGTCGATGCGCGCACCGGTGCGCTGATCTGGAAGGCCAAACAGGGCGCCACGAGCGCCGTGTCCAACACGGTTTATCAACATGCGGATATGGTGGACAGCATTCCCGGTTCGGTCACCCCAGTGGATATCAACGGTAACGGTATTATCGACCGGCTCTACGTCGGCGATACCGGTGGCGCAGTGTGGCGTGTGGATCTGCCGGAGGGCAGCGGCGCCAATCATCGCAGGGACAACTGGTTTGTATCCAGGTTTGCGGAACTGGGTACCGATGGTCTCACCACCGATCGCCGGTTTTTTCACGGGCCGGAAGTGGTGCTGACGTTTGACAGTAGCGGCGATTACGATGGCGTATTGATTAGCAGCGGCGATCGTCCCCATCCCCTGGAAACAGATGTGCAAAATTATCTGTTCCTGATCAAGGATCGCGCCACCACCAGTGGCGATGTTGCGGTCAAGGCTCGTTCACCGCTGCTGATTGGCGACTTGCCCGATGTCAGTGCCTGCGTGGTGTCGGATGCCACTAATCCCGCCTGTACGGTGGATAAAGCCAACGGCTGGAAAATAGCCCTGGCCACGACCGGTGAAAAGGCGCTGTCGACACCGTTGGTGGCCAGTGGTGTTGCCTTTTTTACCAGTTACGCGCCGACCACCGCAGCGAGTGCCTGCGATGTTACGGAAGGGGAGGGGGCGATTTATCTTGTCAACCTCGCCGACGGCTCCGCCTTTCCCGTCGATGACGATCTCCCGCAGCGCAAACACATACTGGGGGATGGTATTCCCGCCGGGGTGACGCCGGATGGTAGTGGCGGCTATATTATTCCGGGTGGCGGTATCGGCCTGGACAGTGATGGGGACGGTATCGAAGACGGCAGTATTCCGATTATTAACTTTGGTGGAATTCTGCCGGACCCCATTTATTGGCGTGAACCGAGTGTGGATTCAATTGAGTAGGAGTAGCGAATGAACAGCCGATTGAAAAGCCAAGGTTTTACGCGGATAAAAGGTTTTACGCGGATGAAAGGTTTTACGCTGATAGAAGTGATGATTGTGGTGGTGGTGGTGGCCATTCTGGTGGCGGTGGCGCTGCCCAGCTACCAACAGCAGATTATTAAAACCCGGCGCAGTCTGGCCGCGGGAGAGCTGATAAAGGTGCAGGCGCGGCAGGAACAGTTTTTTGTCAACAACAAGCGCTACGCGACCGATTTGACCGATCTTGGTTACGGGGCGGCCAGTTACGGTATTGACAGCAACGGCAATCCCGTGGCCGCTGCCGCCGCTAACCGTATTTACGTTATTCAACTGGCGGCGGGGGCGTCGGCCACCGCGTTTACACTGGAGGCAGTGCCACAACTGGCGCAGGCGAAAGATGCCCATTGCGAGACCCTTGTACTAACTTCACTGGGTGTGAAGAGCGTGAGCGCGGGTGCCACCATGGATGCGGATTACTGTTGGTAGTTCCCGATTTTCGGGAAGTAGACTATTCGATACCGAGTTTTCTGAGTTTGTAACGCAGTTGCCGAAAACTGATACCCAGTTTTTTGGCGGCCGCGGTTCTGTTCCAACGGGTTTCCTCAAGCGTTTTTTGTAATATCGCTTTTTCGATATCGGCCATATGCTCGTCCAGGGATACCGCCGACGTAACACTTTTTTCGAGCGCAGCGACCTCTAACACCTGAGTTGGGCTGACCGGGCGCGGGTCGCCTTCGTTCGAGCTACTCAGTTGCAGGTCGTGCACCGAAATTTCCTTGCCGTCGAATAAGGTTATGGCCCGCTCCAGCATATTTTCCAGTTCGCGCACATTACCGGGGAAGCTGTGACGCTCCATCGCAGCCAGGGCGGAGGGTGTCAGTTGTGGGACTGCAATGCCTTCCCGCTGCGCCAACCGTTCGAGAAACATGGTAGCCAGTTCCGGGATGTCCTGTGCATGTTCGCTGAGCCCCGGCACGGTAATTTCGATGACGTTTATTCGGTAAAAAAGATCTTCGCGAAAATTTCCGGCACTGACTTCGCGAGCGAGAGTTTTATGCGTCGCGCTGAGAATACGTACGTCGATCTGAGTTTCGTGTTCATGGCCAATCGGGCGCACGGACTTTTCCTGAATTGCGCGCAGTAATTTCACCTGCATATGCAACGGCAGGTCAGCGACTTCATCGAGAAACAAAGTGCCGCCGTTGGCGGCCTGAAAAAGCCCCTGCTTGTCCTGGAAAGCACCGGTAAAACTGCCTTTTTTATGCCCAAAAAATTCGCTTTCCATCAGTTCCGACGGTATTGCACCGCAGTTCACTGGAATAAACGGTCCGTTGCCCCGCGGCCCCTGATAGTGAATCGCGCGCGCGACCAGTTCCTTGCCACTACCGGATTTGCCGCTGATAAAAATCGGCGCCTGGCTGCGTGCAACGCGATTAATCTGTTGACGAAGCGCTTGCATTTGCGGCGAATTACCCACCAGTAGAGCTGGTTGTTCGAGCCCGATCGGTTTGTCGCTCGACAATTCCAGCGCGGTTTGCACCATGGCACGCAGACGCGGTAACTGCACCGGTTTAGTGACAAAATCGAACGCGCCTTTTTTCAGCGCCTCCACCGCGATATCTGTATTGCCGTGAGCGGTAATCATCGCGATGGGCAGATCCGGACAGGTTGCCTGTACATATTCGATCAGTTGCAGGCCGTCGCCATCTGGCAGGCGCATATCGGTCAGGCAAAAATCATAGGGTTGCCGTTTAAGCGCGCGATAGGCTTCCGCGAGATTGCCTGCCTCATCAACCTTGAGGTCAAGCTGTCGCAGCGTGAGTGCCAACAGCTCTCTGATGTCCGGCTCATCGTCTACAATCAACGCAGTTTTATTCATGATCCTGGCGTGTCCTCGGCAACAGCCGCTCGGGATGGGCGAACCCTATTCTAAAAAAACCGGGGTCGAGCTTGCCCGCTTCTTCGTCCGTTATGTTGTGCTGAGCGTCGGTGTTGCTAATATAGTCAAGGGTGGCGTAGTTAGTTTCGCACAACTCCTTGGCCAGGTAGAGTCCCAATCCGGTACCCCGTGGCGACGTGGTGAAAAAAGGCTCGAAGATTCGGCCGCGATCTTGCTCCGGGATACCAGTCCCGCGATCGTAGATGTCCAGACATGGCAGATTAGAGTTAGGCAGGGTGTGGTAGACCAGTTTGATCCACGCCTCGCCAGTGTTTTCGCGGCTGTAGCGCCAGCCATTGTCCACCAGATTGGTTAGTAACTGGTGCAGGTGAGATGGGTCGAAAATAACCTGAACATCCTCCCGTTCGACGCTAATCTCGACAATACCTGGAGACGCGCTGGCGTCCTGCATATCCTGCGCGAAGTGCTTCAGCCACTTGTGCAAGTATAATTTTTGAAAGGCAGGCGTCTTTTGCCGCGACAGCTGCAGTACATTTTCGATAATCTGGTTTACCCGATCCGCGTTGTTACCGACAATTTCCGTTAAACGCAAAAGTCGAGGATTGTCATTTTCCAGTTCACTCAGTAGCTGTGAGGCGTGACTGATAGCTCCCAGTGGGTTGCGGATTTCGTGGGCAATACTACCGGTTAAACGCCCCAGTGACGCGAGTTTCAGTTGTTGGGCGTGTTGGGACATTGCCCGTATATCTTCGAGGAAAATTAGCGTTCGCTTGCGGTCGCCGTGCTCAATGGTGGTGAAATTCGCCTGAATGTCGCCACTGCCGCGGGCTGCTCGAAAAGGTGAGTTACGTAGCCATGGGTAGGCTTGCCAGCGTTCGAGTTGGGTAACGATCTCTGGCACGATGTGCAGCGGCTGACCTCTAGATAACGGCACACCTGGCCGGTGTCCGCCCAGTAATTCAAGCGCCGCGCTATTAATTAGCTCGATCGTATTGTGGGCGTTGACCACGATGATGCCGGTCAGCATACGTTTGACGATAATTTCGTTGAGTTGTTGCAGTTGCGCTGCCTGGTCCGCTTCGTGACTGGCAGTGGCCTGGGCCGCGAGCATGCGGCGATTGAGCATACGGAAAGTCAAGGCCGTGACGAACAACAAAACCCCAAGAGTGCCAGCAGGTAATAGAATCTGTTTGTCGACGCCGTTGACCATCACGGAAAAAATACTTTCAATGACAATCGCAATACTCGCTACGGCGGCCAGTAACATGGCCATTTGCCCGGTGAAAAATATCGACCCGGTGGCGATGGTCGCCAGAAAGAGAAAACCAATACCGCTGTCCAGGCCACCGCTACTGTGCATCAGTAAAGTCAGCGCCAGCACATCGATCAGCAGATGTAGCAGGGTGAGGCCCGCATTTGTTTTGAAGCGTCGCGGCCACAGTGTAAAAAGCGTTACGCTGGTGATGATGAGATAACTTACCGAAACCGCCAGATAGAGTTTTGGCGATGAGGATCCAAATACGTCTTTGGCTACCTGCCAATTAAAAACGCTGAACAAGATGCCCGCGAGAAACACGCGGTAGAATGCGTATACCCGCGTTAAACGTATGGAGAATTCTACGGCACCAGCACCAGCCAGTTTTGAGGGCATATATTGGCCACCCGATTTTTGCTATTGCGGCGATTTTAGCTGAAAATACGCGCCCTTATAACGGCTAAATGTGTTGGGTATGGCTCATCTGATCGTAGCGCTGGCGCAAGTTAATCCTCTGGTGGGTGATATTCCGGGTAATGCACGCCTCGTGGTATCCGCAGTGCAGCGCGCGCGGGAACAATTTAAAGCGGATGTCGTTGTGTTTCCCGAGTTGGTGCTGACTGGATATCCGCCCGAAGATATTCTGTTTCGTCCGAGTTTACAGGGCCGCGTGGAGCGTGCGCTCAATGAAGTGCGTGCGGCCTGTCAGGATATCACCGCTGTCCTTGGCTATCCGCGCAGAGTCGGTGCGAAGCTGTACAACATGGCTGGCGTGATCAGTGGAGGGCAACTGGTCGCCGAGTACGCCAAAAATATGCTCCCCAACTATCTGGTGTTCGATGAAAAGCGTTATTTCGAACCGGGCTCCGATATCTGTGTGGTTGACATTCGCGGCGTACCCACCGCGATTACGGTGTGTGAGGATATCTGGTTTCCCGAGCCAATAGCGCGTGGGCGGGCGTTGGGCGCACGCCTGATGCTCAATATCAACGCCTCACCATTCCACTGCGACAAACCCGCAGAACGACGCGCCCTCATCGCACAGCGGGCGCGGGAAGGGGCGATGCCGGTGGTGTACGTCAATCAGGTCGGCGGCCAGGACGAACTGGTGTTCGACGGCGGGTCGATGGTTGTCGATGCAGCGGGGACGATTCAATTTCAGGCACCGATGTTTACCGATGATATTTACCCGGTGCAATTGGCGGTGGCCCATGACGGCGCGGTGAGCGTGCCGACCCAGACTGTGGTCGCGCCACTACCGTTGCTGGAATCTGTATACGGTGCACTGGTGGTGGGCGTCAGGGATTACGTTTTGAAAAATGGATTCAAGGGTGTACTACTGGGTCTGTCGGGGGGCATAGACTCGGCTCTGGTGCTGGCGATCGCCGTGGATGCCCTCGGCGCGGAACGGGTGGAGGCGATTATGATGCCGTTTCACTACACCTCGGATTTGAGTAAGAACGACGCACAGCAAGAGGCTGCCACACTGGGTGTGCGTTATCAGAGTATTGGTATCGAAGGCATCTACGATGCGTTTGTGGACGCCCTGGCTGATGAGTTTGCAGGTCTCGCGGCGGACAAAACAGAAGAAAATATTCAGGCACGCGCACGCGGCGTGTTATTGATGGCCATCTCCAACAAAAAGGGTTACATGGTGCTGACCACCGGCAACAAGAGCGAAATGGCAGTCGGTTACGCAACGCTCTATGGGGATATGGCGGGCGGACTGGATGTACTGAAGGATGTACCGAAAACCCTGGTGTTTGATCTGGCCCGCTACCGCAATACCATCGCGCCGGTGATTCCGGAGTCCGTCATTGTGCGCCCGCCGTCTGCGGAGCTGGCCCCCGACCAGAAAGACGAAGATTCCCTGCCGCCCTATGAGATACTCGATCGCATTCTCCAGCTATATGTCGAGCAGGACGCCAGTGCGGACGACATCGTCGCGCAGGGGTTTAATCAGGAAGATGTGCTGCGGGTGGTGCGCATGGTTGATATCAACGAATACAAACGCCGCCAGGCACCGGTGGGTTTGCGTATTACACGGCGCGGATTTGGTCGCGACCGGCGCTATCCCATTACCAACGGCTGGCGGGCGGGGGACTAGCCTGTCAGCCCACAGTAACCAGGTTTATTGGAACACGCCAAAGGTCAACCAGTGCCACCAGGATTTTTTCGGTGCGGCGTCCGGGTTGCCTTCGGCGTCGACACCGTCAGGCGCCCGTGCGTCAGGTGGCGCAGAGTTTGGCGTTGGATTATAGATTGGGCGACTATCAAACTCCGGCGCTTTTTCGGGCACGTAGTAGCCCAGGGACAGACGTTTGAGCCAGGATTGATTGTCGGCACTCATTCTTTTTTGATAAAGGAAAGCCCCATTTTTATCTAGCGATGGGTGATCCGGATAGTTGGCCACCAGTACGCGCGCAGCATCGTCGGCGAGATCCTGCATTTGCAGCAAATGGTAGCCTTGCGCCATCACAGCCAGCCCATCCGGCACGGATGGGGTAAGTTGGAAGTTTTCCACCACGAAACGGCCGCGATTGGCGGCTGCCAGATAGGAACCCCGTTTAAAGTAATAATTGGCCGCGTGAATTTCCTGGCGCGCCAGAAGATTGCGCAAATGCACCATGCGCTGCCGCGCATCGGCGGCATAGGCACTTTCCGGGTAACGGGTGATCAGTTCGTTGAAAGTGGCAAACGCGTCTCGGGCGCCACCGGGATCTCGCTTAGTTTCATCGACGGGCAAGTACTGGTCAAAAAAGCCTCGGGTTTGAATAAACGCCGAGAGACCTTTGATGTAGTATGCGTAGTCGACATTTGGGTGACGCGGGTGCAGGCGAATAAAGCGATCGGCAGCGGCAATAGCGGCCTCGTAATCGGCGCTTTTATGGTAGGCGTAGATCAACTCGAGCTGAGCTTGTTCCGCGTAATTGCCAAAGGGAAACTGCGCTTCCAGGGATTGCAGGTTTTCAATGGCGATGGTCCAGTTCTGGCTATTAAGGTTGCGCTGAATCGAATCGTAAAAATCTTTTTCGGTGAAACCTTCGGTGGCGGATTTCTTTTCTTCGTCATCCCCCATGCCCAGCCAGGAACAACCGGACAGGAGCAATATCGAGGTCAGCAGGAGGGTAATAAAGCGCATAGGAATAAGGCTCGGTCTCAATAGGTATTGTCTGCGAGGCGGCGCCCTGCAAGAATCGCCATTTAAACACAGCTAAAGAGGAAGAAAAACACCGCATGTCGTCATTCAAGGCAATCAAACTAACAGCGCAGGTGCCGAGTGCACTGGTGGGCCAACGGGTCGATCAGGTCGCAGCATCGCTATTTTCGGAATTTTCGCGCTCGCGGTTGCAGCTGTGGATTCGCGAGGGGACGTTGCAGGTAAATGATCGGCCTTGTATAGCGAAACAAAAATTGCTCGGTGGTGAAACCCTTAGCGTGGACGCTACGTTGCGTGTTGAGGGCGAGTGGTCAGCGGAGCCCATACCATTGGCCATCGTTTACGAAGATGCGGAAATACTGGTGTTAAACAAGTCGGCGGATCTGGTGGTACATCCGGCGGCCGGCAACACCTCCGGCACATTACTGAATGCGCTGCTGCATCACTGCCCGCATCTCGCGACCCTGCCCCGGGCGGGCATTGTACACCGCCTCGACAAGGATACGACGGGGCTGATGGTGGTGGCCAAGACCCTGCAGGCTCACCACAGTCTGGTGGGTCAATTGCAGGAGCGCACGCTGGGGCGGCATTACGCGGCGGTGGTATGGGGTGTGATGACCGGCGGCGGCGAAGTCAATGCCCCGATCGGCCGTCACCCACAGGCCAGGGTGAAAATGGCGGTAGTACCACGGGGCGGGCGTAAGGCGATCACCCATTACCGGGTGGTGCGCCGGTTTAACCATTACACCCAGGTGCGGATTAAACTCGAAACCGGGCGCACCCATCAAATCCGCGTGCATATGGCGCATATCGGTTATCCGATCGCCGGAGATTCCGTGTATGGGGGGCGGGTGCGTATCCCTAAAGGCGCGACCGAGGAATTAATTGCTACGCTACGTGACTTTAAGCGCCAGGCGTTGCACGCCGTGGAGTTAACGCTGGAACACCCCGCCACGGGACAAATGATGTCCTGGTCCACGCCGCTGCCGCCGGACATGCAACGACTGCTGGACGTTCTTGAAAAGACCGACGATGCCGCATAGTAGCGCCTTTCTTGCCGTCGATTGGCCATTACCAAAAGGAGTCGGCGCGGCTATTACCCTGCGCACTGGCGGTGTCAGTGCCGGACCCTGGCGCTCATTTAATTTCGCCGATCACGTCGGGGATGACCCTCACGATGTCGCGACCAATCGTTTGCGACTGCATCACATGCTGGAATTACCCTGTGCGCCCCAGTGGTTGCGCCAGGTGCATGGTACGGACGTGGTGTGTAGTCGGGCGCAGTCAGCCGCGCCGGCGGCGGATGGCTGTTACAGTCGTGAATCGGGCGTGGCCTGTGGGATTTTAACGGCCGATTGTTTGCCGGTGTTATTTTGTGATCGCGCCGCAACGGTGGTCGCTGCGGCCCATGCCGGTTGGCGTGGACTGGCGGCTGGGGTGTTGCATAACACGGTGCGGGCGATGGATGTGGCGCCGGAAAATGTATTGGCGTTTCTGGGACCCGCGATTAGTCAGCCATACTTTGAGGTGGGGCCGGAGGTGCTGGACCAGTTTGTTACGTCATCCTGGGGGCGCGGAGAGACAGACGCGATAACGACCTGTTTTACCGAAACCGCCAACTCCGATCGGTTACACGGGGACCTGGTGCAACTGGCGCGGGTACATCTGGCACTGCTTGGCGTAGAGCATGTATATGGTGGCGACCACTGTAGTTACGCGAACGCGCAACATTTCTATTCCTATCGGCGCGACGGTGTCACCGGGCGCACGGCAAGTCTGATCTGGCTGCGCTGACTTTTCGTCTAGCCGAACCGTTCAGGTTGGTTGCGAGGGGTTGCGCCGTCGAATAGTCTCTGTCCGCACCGGGAACTGACCTGTTTTAAGATCGCTAAAAAAATATTCCAGGGTCGATTTAACGGAAGGGAACGCTATGTTTCCCCAGGGGATGTCGCGCTCGGCAAATAGCGCCACTTCAAGAGATTCCAACCCCGGCGAAAATTCCAGATTGCGCAACTCGCCGCGGAAAAAAACGTAGACCTGATTGATTTGCGGAATGTCGATCATGGTATACAGTTGCGGGGCAACGAGTTCGGCGTTGGCTTCTTCAACGCATTCGCGCAGGGCGCCCTCAATGGTGGTTTCGCCATTTTCCATAAAGCCAGCCGGTAGCGTCCAGTAACCGTGGCGCGGCTCTATGGCGCGTCGGCACAGTAATACCTGGTTTTCGTAGACCGGGACACAACCGGCAATAATGCGTGGGTTCTGGTAATGTATCGTATCGCAGGCATCGCAAATATGCCGTTCGCGATCGTCGCCGTGGGGCACACGTAAGCTGACGGGGTTAGCACACAGGCTGCAATATTTCATAACTCGACCGACGGACTTGTAAGTATCCCCGGTGGTGTTACCACGGTAGCGAGCGGGGCCATATTGCACACAGTATATCGCCGTACAGGAGCGAATGATTGATGCTGGTTAAAAAAATCACTGAGCGCATGCAACGAATGCCGCTCGAATTGGTGCAGCCGACGGGTGTTACCCGCGAAGCGGCGGTGCTGGTGGCGCTCACCCGCGAAGCCGATCCGCGGGTGGTGTTTATCAAACGCGCCGAGCATTTAACCAATCACCGTGGAGAAGTGGCGTTTCCTGGCGGCATGTGGGAGCCCGGTGACCCGCACCTGTTGTACACGGCGCTGCGTGAATGCGAGGAGGAGGTGGCTTTGCCGGCGCACGCAGTAGAAGTGATTGCCAAACTTGAGCAGCAAAAAACCCGGGTCGGAATTCCGGTCACTCCTTATGTAGGGTTGTTTGATCCGACGCATAAACTGTACCCCGATCTCGCCGAGCTGGATGCGGTATTTTGCGTGCCACTTTCGTTTTTGCTCAACCCTGCAAACCTGGAGATGCGTTCGTTCCATGTTTTCGACGGCCCCCACGCCTTGCCCTGCATTTGCTACAAAGGCTATACGATATGGGGATTCACATTGACCGTGTTGGTGAAATTTCTCAATCGGGCGTTGATGGCTGGGCTGGAACTCAACTACGACAGCATAAAAGGCCACGAATTTCAGGAGTTGGTGAAATGATCTACCGCTACCAACAGCGCACCCCCCGCATTGGCAAACAGGTATTTGTAGCCCACAGCGCCGATGTCATCGGTTCGGTGATTCTCGGGGACCATGCAAGCGTGTGGTTCAACGCGGTGGTTCGTGGCGATACCGATACAATTAGTATTGGCGCCGGCAGCAATGTGCAGGACAACGCGGTCATTCACACCGATCCGGGGATTCAGGTGGTGATCGGGGAAAACGTCACGATTGGACACAGTGCCGTGGTGCACGGTTGCGTCATAGGAGACCATTCGCTGATCGGCATTAACGCGGTGATTCTCAACGGCGCGCGCGTGGGGCGTTACTGCCTGATTGGCGCTAATGCATTGGTGCCCGAGGGCATGCAAATCCCCGATAATTCCCTGGTGCTGGGCACCCCCGCGAAAGTGGTTCGTCAACTCGGTGACGATGCTCTGGCGGGTTTGCGCCATTCCGCGCAGGTTTATCAGGACAAGGCCATTACCTTTATGACCGACTTGATTGTGGTGCAAGCTGGCGATGAGTGACCAGGAAGAAAAACCCGTGGCATCGCCCTGCGTGTCGGTTTGCCTGCTCGATCACGACGATATTTGCCAGGGGTGCTATCGTTCGGCGCGGGAAATTCGCGAGTGGCTACTGCTGGATAATAGCGAGCGGCGTGAAGTTCTGACACAGGCAGTGGCACGGCGCCGGGAACACAATCCGTTTATGTAGCGCACTCGGTCGCCGTATGCTGTCGGTTTAGCTGCTGTCGGTTTAGCTGCTGTCGGTTTAGCTGCTGTCGGTTCAGTTGCCGTCGGCGTTCGGAAAGGCCGTTTTCCACGCCAGTACTTTGGCAACCATCTTGTCCGACAAATCCAGCGTTTCAAACCGGCAGTTATCGAGAATAAAGCAGACGTTGCCATCTGGAATGCTCTCCAGTTGTTCCAGCACCAGTCCGTTGAGGGTTTTAGGGCCATTCAGAGGCAAATCCCATCCGGTGATCTTGTTGATATCGCGGATCGCGGCGGAACCGTCGATAAAATAACTGCCGTCCGGCTGCGGGACGATGTCTTCTTCCTCTTCCGCCAGATTGGTGGTGAAGTCGCCGACGATTTCCTCGAGAATATCCTCAATAGTGACCAGTCCCTGCACCTCGCCATATTCGTCCACCACCAGGGCGATGCGGCGCTTGTTCTTGCGAAAATTGATTAATTGCGTATTGAGCGGCGTGTTCTCTGGTACGAAGTAAGGCTCGCGCGTAAAGCGCTTGATGGCCTCCTTGGTTAACTTGCCGGCACCGCCGCGCAAAATACGGTTGACCCGGCGCATATGTAAAAAGCCGAAGATATTGTTGATGTCGCCATCGTAGACCGGCACTCGGGTGTAGGCGGAGTCGATAATTTGATTTACCAGGGCGTCTATATCGTCGTCCAGGTTGAGGCCAAATATCTCGCTGCGCGGCACCATGATGTCGTTTACGTTGATCTTCTCCAGGTCCAGAATGTTGATCAGCATGCCCTGGTGGTGAACAGAGATATGCTCGTCGGACGATTCATCCACCACCGTGCGCAATTCTTCCTTACTGAGGCTATCGCCGTCCCGGTGATCAGGGTTAAAGCCCAGCAGGCGCACCAGTGCGTTGGAGACATGGTTAACCAGCCACACCGCAGGGTAGAAAATTTTGAGCAAAGGCTTGAGCACGTGACTGGCCGCAAACGCAATGGTTTCCGGTTGCAGGGCGGCGATGGTTTTGGGGGTGACCTCGGAAAATACCAGCATAACAATAGTCAGAGTGGCAGTGGCCGCGGCAATACCTGCTTCAGGCCCCAGCAGGCGCGTGCCGATAATTCCCGCAATAATCGCCGCCAGAATGTTGACCGCATTGTTGCCAATCAGAATCAGACCGAGCAGCCGGTCGGGACGTTCGAGCAGGCGTTGAGCCCGTCGTGCGCCGCTATGTTTTTTGGCAAGGTGCTTCAGTCGATATCGGTTGAGCGACATCATGCCGGTTTCCGAGCCGGAAAAGAATGCGGAAATGGCTAACAGCCCAGCCAATATGGCAAACAAGTGCAATAACGGGGCGTCGTTCAACGGGCGCAGGACCTTGCATTATTAGGGGCGTCAATGGTGAAGGAGTTTGTGACGCAAGGCAACTGTCAGGGGCCGCGCGCGAGAATCACCTCGAGCACGAATTTGGTGCCCCAATAAGCGAGCATCAACGCCGAGAATCCGCCCAGGGTCCAGGCGATGGCCACCTTGCCGCGCCAGCCCAGTCGAAAGTGTCCGACCAGTAACGTGCCATACAGCAGCCAGGCAATCAGGGAAAAAACCGTCTTGTGGGCCACGTGCTGGGCGACAAAGTTATCGACGAATACAAAGCCGGTGGCAAGCGCCAGTGTGAGCAGCGCGAATCCAACGGCGATAACCTCAAATAACAGGGTTTCCATGGTTTGCAGGGGCGGCAGGGCCAGTACTGCCCCGGTGGGACGATGTTGGTGCAATTGGCGATTCTGGTAGGCCAACAGCAGCGCCTGGAGCGCAGCGATGGTCATCAGGCTGTAGGCGAGCAACGACAGCAGGATGTGGACACTCAACGCCGGCGAGGGATGCAATACAAAATGCCCCCGGTCATTAATACCCAAAGATAATGCCAGTATTAGAGCGGTCGCCGGAAACAGCAACAAAAACAGGTTGTGCAGTGGTTTTCTGAAACTGCTGACCACGACTATGACGTTGATAACCCAGAAAATTGCCACGGAAACCGGCAGTAAACTGAAATCCACGGCACCCTGGGAAAAAGTTTGCTGGGCGCTAACGACAGCATGCGCCAGCAGCGCCACAAGTCCGATTGAGGACGTTGTTGTCGGCGCTGCCCCAGGTCGGCCACGCAACTGTAATACCCGCAACGCGAACGCGGCGAGATACAGGGCGATGGCAATAATTCCGACGGTAATAACGAGCATGCCGGGACGTGGTCAAATGAGTGTGCGGTGAGTTTGTCACAGATTATCAACGGGGCAAAGAGTCCCGTCGTCGATGGGGATCAGTTATACTCACAGGCCCCTGTTTTTGCTGATCGGAACCGATACTGTTATGGCGATGTTTGAAAATCTTAGCGATCGTTTTGCAGCCACTCTACGCAAAGTTACCGGCAAAAGTCGTCTGACCGACGAAAATATTCAGGACACACTGCGCGAAGTACGCCTGACGCTACTGGAAGCGGATGTGGCCCTGCCGGTGGTCAAGGGTTTTATTGAGCAGGTGCGGGAGCGAGCCGTTGGCCAGGAGGTCAGCGCGAGTCTCGAGCCAGGCCAGCAGTTCCTGAAAATTGTGCAGCATCAGCTTGAGCTGATGATGGGGGGCAGTAACGAGGGGTTGAACCTCGCGGTTACGCCGCCCGCCGTCATTATGGTCGCCGGCCTGCAGGGTGCAGGTAAGACCACCTCAGTTGCAAAAATGGCGCGGTTTTTACGGGAGCGCGAAAAGAAAAAAGTCATGGTGGTGAGCGCGGATGTTTACCGTCCTGCGGCGATAGCCCAGTTGCAGACCCTCGCGGGGGAGGTTGGTGCCGAGTTTTTCCCGAGTACCACCGAGCAGGCGCCGCTGGCGATTGTCGAGGGTGCGGTCGCTGCGGCTCGCAGGCAGTTTTGTGATGTATTGATCGTTGATACGGCTGGGCGACTGCATATCGACAGTGCGCTGATGGACGAAATTCGCCTGCTGCATGGCGCGCTACACCCGGTGGAGACGCTGTTTGTGGTGGACGCGATGATCGGTCAGGATGCGGTCAATACGGCCAGGGCGTTTAATGACGTGTTACCCTTGACCGGTATTATTCTCACCAAGGTTGATGGTGATGCTCGCGGTGGCGCGGCCTTGTCCGTGCGCGAGGTGACCGGCAAACCGATCAAATTTATCGGCGTTGGGGAAAAAACCGACGCTCTTGAGCCGTTCCACCCTGATCGCATTGCATCGCGTATTTTGGGTATGGGTGATGTGCTCTCCCTGATCGAGGATGTCGAGCGCAAGGTAGATCAGAAAAAGGCGGCAAAACTCGCTCAGAAAGTCCAGAAAGGCAAAAAATTTGACCTGGAAGATCTGCGCGATCAGTTACAACAGATGCAAAATCTGGGGGGCATGAGCGGCTTGCTGGACAAGTTGCCGGGCATGGGTCAGATGGCGCAAATGGCGGAGCAATCCCAGGTCACGCGACAGTTTAAGCGCATGACGGTGATTATCGATTCCATGACGAAGGCGGAAAAACACAACCCCGATATTCTTAATGGGTCTCGTAAAAGGCGCATCACCCTGGGGTCCGGGTCGTCCATTCAGGACCTTAATCGGTTGCTCAAGCAGCACAAGCAGATGTCCAAAATGATGAAAAAAATGAAGGGCAAGGGAATGGCCAACATGCTGCGCGGCCTCGATGGCATGGCGGCGGGGGGCGGTCAATCCCTGAGCGGGGGCGCACCTCCTCCCGGAATGTTCCGCAAACGCTAGGCAGCGGCGCCATAAGCATTTGATTTTTCTCGTGCGTACTAGTTTTATTTGGCCGGGCTTTGCCGTAAAATGCTGCGCCTTTCAGGGGTCTTCGGTGGTGGCTGCCCCGGGACCCGACCCACGGGCACCGAATATAGCCTGGTCGGCGGCGAATTAACGCTGGCGGTGCCGGACAGACTCAACGCTAGGTTCCACTAACGACAGGAAGAGACATTACATGGTAACGATTCGTCTGGCTCGCGGCGGCTCCAAAAAACGCCCGTTCTATCACCTGACAGTCACCGATAGCCGCAAGGCCCGCGACAGCCGGTTTATAGAGCGGTTGGGCTTTTTTAACCCGGTTGCCCGCGGCCAGGAAGAGCGCCTGCGCGTTGATCTCGAACGGGTTAATTACTGGGTCGGTCAGGGTGCGACCACCTCCGATCGCGTGTCCCGGCTGGTTAAAGAAGCGAGTCGGCAAGCAGCCTGATCCGCCTGGATACTGAGTGCGTGGTGAATTGACATGCCCGCGTTCCCTGTCGATCCGGTGGCGGTGGGGCGAATTACCGGCGTGTACGGTATTAAAGGTTGGGTAAAAATTCACTCTTCGACAGCGCCACTGGAAAATATTTTTGACTACCAGCCGTGGTGGATACAGGCCCGGGCTGGTTGGCAGGCACTGAAAATTGTCGAGCAGCGCCGTCAGGGTCGCGGCCTGGTGGCGCGTATTGCCGGTATAGATGACCGCGATCGGGCCCAGGAAATTTGCCAGCAGGACATTCTGGTATCGCGATCTCAATTCTCGAATCTGTCGCCGGGCGAGTTTTACTGGAGTGAACTGCTGGGGCTGGCGGTGTATAGCCGCCTTGGGGATACCAGGGTGCGGCTCGGCAAAGTGGCTGGCTTTATGGAGACCGGTGCGAACGACGTTCTAGTGGTGCGCGGCGATGCCACCAGTTGTGATCGCCGGGAACGACTGATCCCCTACGCGGATCAGTACGTGTTGCACACGGATCTGGCTGGCGGTGAAATGATTGTTGCATGGGATCCGGCGTTTTAGTGCCATGGGTCCGACGCCGCTGGGTCCGACGGTAAAGCTGGGTGTGGTGACGCTGTTTCCCGAAATGTTTGGCGCGGTCACCGCTTACGGTGTGACCGGGAGAGCGGTAAGTGAGGGTCGGGTAAATGTCGCTTTTTTTAATCCGCGGGATTTTACCGAGGATCGACACCAGACGGTAGATCATCGCCCCTACGGCGGCGGCCCGGGCATGGTGATGATGATCGAGCCGCTACGACAGGCCATCGCTGCGGCAAGGGCCTGGGCTCGAAATGCCAGCGGTGGTGCAACGGACGGCAGCGCGGTGAAAGTGGTTTACCTGTCTCCTCAGGGACGGGTGCTGGATCATCAGGGCGTCGAGGAACTGCGTCGGTTTGCCGGTCATCTGATATTGGTAGCGGGACGCTACGAAGGGATTGACGAGCGTTTGCTGGAACTGGAAATTGACGAAGAGTGGTCCATTGGGGACTACGTGCTCAGCGGCGGCGAGCTCCCGGCAATGGTGTTGATGGATGCGATTATTCGCCGCTTGCCGGGGGTGCTCGGCCACGAACAGTCGGCGCAGCAGGATTCTTTCGTCAATGGCCTGCTGGACTGCCCACATTACACGCGCCCGGAAAATTACGCGGGGCACAGGGTTCCGCAAGTGCTGGTGTCAGGAGACCACGAAAGAATTCGGCGCTGGCGGTTGCAGCAGGCGCTGGGGCGAACCTGGCTACGCCGCCCCGAGATGCTCGCCACGGTGTCTTTGGACCGGGAACAGCGGGAGTTGCTCGACGAATATCGCAGTGCGATTGTCGGCACAGCAGGATCGACAGGCACTCCACAGGCCGATGCTGGCGACGGGACAGGCGAAATCGGGACAGACGAAACATAGTATTACTAACGCAAGGTATTTTTACGTATTCAGGAGCAGGTCATGAGCAAGAACAAAATTATCGCTGAACTAGAAGCCGAACAAATGGGTAAAACACTGCCCGAGTTTAGCCCTGGGGACACGGTTGTGGTACAGGTGAAAGTTACGGAAGGTACCCGGGAGCGTTTGCAAGCCTACGAAGGGGTTGTTATCGGTATTCGCAACCGCGGCCTTAATTCCGCGTTTACGGTGCGCAAAATCTCCAACGGGATTGGCGTGGAGCGCACCTTTCAGACCTATAGCCCGCAGGTCGAAAGCGTTGCATTGAAACGCCGTGGCGACGTGCGCCAGGCCAAACTGTACTATTTGCGGGAACTGTCCGGGCGTGCAGCGCGCATCAAGGAAAAACTTGTCTGAAGGCGAGATCTCTGCGGTGCGCGGGCGCGGCATAAGCGCGATACCGACACCGCAGGTAAAAAAGGCGGCCACGGCCGCCTTTTTTTATGCATCCGTGTGCTCAAGGGACCTGCAGCGCGCGATGCAAGAATCGTTTACAGTAGCGTCATGGATACCTTTCCCGAGCAAGCGCTGATTGAGAATTACCTGGACGCGCTGTGGATGGAGAAGGGACTAAGCGCCAATAGTCTGGCGTCCTATCGGCGCGACCTTGTCGCGTTCGCACGCTGGCTGGTGGCGCAAGGCAGCGACCTGTTAACGGCCGATGAGGTGTTACTGCAGAATTACCTTGCCGATTGTGCGCGGCGCAAAATTAGCTCGCGCTCAATCTCACGCGCACTCTCCTGTCTGCGGGGCTTTTACAAGCAGGGGTTACGGCACAAGCGCATCAACCGCGACCCCACCGCATTGGTGCAGAATCCGCGTTTGGGGCGGCCCTTGCCCAAAACCCTCAGTGAAGGTGATGTGGAGCGTTTACTAATGGCGCCAGATGTTGAATCTGTTCTGGGTTTACGGGACAAAACCATGCTGGAACTACTTTATGCTACCGGGTTAAGGGTGACTGAATTGGTGGATCTGACCCTGGCGCAGTTGAACCGACGTCAGGGTGTGGTGCGTGTGTTTGGTAAGGGTGGTAAGGAACGTCTGGTGCCAGTGGGTGAGGAGGCGCTGGCCTGGCTCGATCGTTATCTGGGCGGTACTCGCCTCGAGTTGTTGGGGGCACGGGAAAGCGAGCGGGTTTTTCTGAGTCAGCGCGGTCAGGGCATGACCCGCCAGACTTTCTGGCATCGGATCAAACACTGGGCGCAGCTGGCGCATATCGACAAGCCGTTGTCGCCACATACCCTGCGTCATGCCTTTGCGACGCATTTGCTGGATCACGGTGCGGATCTGCGGGTTGTGCAACTATTGCTGGGGCATACGGATTTATCCACCACACAGATATATACCCACGTGGCGCGCAGTCGTATGAAATCGCTCCACGCGCAGCACCACCCGCGCGGTTAGCACGGAACCTCGTCGAGTACTGGGGTTCAAACGTTTACTTTTATCGGAGTGCGTTATGTTAAAACCTATTGTCCTTGCGTGCGTGGCCCTCGTCCTGAGCAGTACGTTAAGTGTGTCACCCGCTGTTGGGTCGCAAGCGGAAGGCACCGCTATCGATGCGGCCCGGGCACAGCAAATTATTCTACGGTTGCAGCAGGCGCGTCCCGATCTCGAATACAGCGATGTGACACCGAGTCCGATCGTGGGTATTTATCAGGTGCAAATTGTCGGCGGGCCGGTGTTGTATGTCGTCAACGATGGCGAGTATTTTTTTGATGGCAATCTTTACGCGGTGCGCCCCGGTGCGTTTCTCGACGTGCGTGACGCTGCTCTGATTAAGCCGCGCAAGGCGATGATGGCGGCGATTCCCAGGAAAAACATGATTATTTTTTCTCCTGCGGGGGAAACCCGTGCGGTGATCAACGTGTTTACGGACGTCGATTGTGGGTTCTGCCGGAAACTGCATCAGGAAGTCCCCCAGTTAAATAGCCTGGGCATAGAGGTGCGCTACCTGGCGTTTCCGAGAGCGGGGCTAGATTCAGAATCCTATCGCAAGATTGCCACGGCCTGGTGTGCCAAAAATCCCCAGGAGACGCTGACCCGACTAAAAAATGGCGAGGCTGTCCCGATTGATGTATGTGCAAATAATCCGATAGCGGAACAGTATCAACTCGGTCAGCAAGCGGGCGTCAACGGCACGCCCGCGATTGTGTTGATGGACGGTACATTACTGCCGGGATATCGTCCTGCGAGTGTACTGGCGCAAATTCTGGGTCTGAACCCGGGAGATAACGCCGCGCCGGATTGACAGTAACAGGGCGCGCAATTAAGGTTGCCGTCTTTCGTTTTTAGCCTTGAGGGGAGTCCCGTGAAAACGGTCAAAGTCGGTGTGTGCGGCCTGGGTACGGTCGCCTCCGGCACTATTAATGTATTGACTCGCAATGCCGACGACATCGCCGCGCGGGCGGGCTGTGACATCGTTATTGCGCAGATCGGTGCGCGTCGCGATAACGCCGCCTGCGACACCGCTGGTGTGGCGATCACGCGGGATATCTTCGCGGTGGTGAACAATCCTGAAATTGATATTGTGGTTGAGTTGATCGGCGGCATTGATGTTGCCCGCGAGCTGGTATTGCAAGCCATTAGCAACGGTAAACAGGTCGTAACGGCGAACAAGGCGCTGATTGCCGAGCATGGCAACGAAATTTTTGCAGCTGCTGAGGCGCGCGGCGTCACGGTCGCATTTGAAGCCGCGGTCGCTGGTGGTATTCCGATTATTAAAGCGCTGCGTGAAGGGTTGGTGGCGAATCGGGTGCAGTGGTTGGCAGGCATCATCAATGGTACCGGCAATTTTATTCTAAGCCAGATGCGCGATAAAAATCGTAGTTTCGGCGAGGCCCTGGCGGAAGCGCAACAGCGCGGTTATGCCGAAGCTGACCCCACCTTTGATGTGGAGGGTATCGATGCCGCCCACAAGCTGGTGATACTCGCGGCCATCGCCTTTGGCATGCCGCTGCGCTTTGACGCGGTGTACACCGAGGGTATCAGTTCTATTTTACCGGAGGACGTGGCCTACGCCGAAGAACTGGGTTATCGGATCAAGCACCTGGGTATAGCTCGGCGCGCGCAGGACGGCATTGAATTGCGAGTGCATCCCACGCTGGTGCCGGAGGACCGTTTACTGGCTCAGGTTGGCGGCGTGATGAATGCCATTATGGTGAAAGGAGATGCGGTCGGACCCACGCTGTATTACGGGGCTGGCGCCGGTGGCGAAGCCACGGCATCCGCCGTTATTGCCGATCTTGTCGATGTCGCACGGGGCTTGCAATGCGCGCCAGTAAGCCGGGTGCCACATTTGGGTTTTGCACCGGATGCGGTGCGCGATTACGCAGTGCTCGATATCACCGCCATTGAAACGGCCTATTATTTACGGCTATCGGTGCTCGATCGACCTGGCGTGCTATCGAAGTTGGCGCAAATCGTCAGCAGTCGCAGTATCAGCATTGAGGCCATTATTCAGAAACAACCGTTGCCGGATGAAGATCACGTACCCCTGATTATGCTCACCAATCGGGCACGGGAGCGGGATATTCTGGACGCGGTCGCCGCTATGGAGGCCCTCGATGCGGTACTGGGGGAGGTCACGCACCTGCGGGTCGAGTCTCTCAACGGATAATATCTTTGCCGATCATTGCGGTTAAAATAGCGCCTTAGCCCCGCCAGATCTTTTCGGCGGGACCATTTATTGACGAAGAATAGCCCACAGTGAAATATATCAGCACCCGCGGCACCGCTCCCGCACTGTCCTTTGAAGATGTTGTCCTCACGGGTATGGCCCCGGACGGTGGCCTGTTTGTTCCGCAACACTTGCCGCGTTTCAGCGGCGACGAAATTGCCAATTGGGTCGGTCTGCCCTATACGGAGCTGGCCTTCAAGGTGATGTCACCGTTTGTAGCGGGCGCCGTTCCGGATGAGGATCTGCGTCGTATTCTTGATTCCAGCTACAGCACCTTCCGTCATCGGGCGATAGCACCCCTGGTGCAAAGCGGTCACAACGAATGGATTCTGGAATTGTTTCACGGACCGACCCTGGCGTTTAAGGATTTCGCGTTGCAGTTTCTCGGGCATTTGCTCGATTATCTGCTGGCCCAGCGTGGTCAGAAAGTGGTGGTGCTGGGGGCGACTTCCGGGGACACCGGTTCTGCGGCCATTGAAGGTTGTCGTCGCTGTGAAAACATCGATATTTTTATTCTGCATCCCCACAACCGCGTATCCGATGTACAACGCAGGCAAATGACCACAGTGGCCGACGGCAATGTGCATAATATTGCCCTGCAGGGCAACTTTGATGACTGTCAAAACATGGTCAAGGCAAGTTTTGCGGACCAGTCCTTTTTGCCGCAGGGTCGTCAGCTGGTCGCCGTCAACTCCATTAACTGGGCGCGGATAATGGCCCAGATCGTCTATTATTTCTGGGCGGCGCTGGCGGTTGGAGCGCCGCGGCGCCCGGTGTCCTTTGCGGTCCCCACTGGTAACTTTGGGGATATTTTTGCGGGTTACCTGGCCCGCCAGATGGGCCTGCCGGTGCAGCAATTAATTATCGGCACCAACGCTAACGACATTCTGCACCGCTGTATCAGTGGCAATGATCTCAGTAAGAAGCCCCTTATTCACAGCCTGTCACCCAGTATGGATATTATGATCTCGAGTAACTTTGAACGGTTGCTGTTTGATTTATACGGCCGTAACGGCGCCGCCATAAAAGCCCTGATGGCGCAGTTTGCCAGTGGCAGTGCGACCCTTGATGAAGGGGCGTTGAGGCAGGCGCGGGCGCTGTTTTCAAGCCATCGACTCGACGACCAACAAACTATTGCCACCATCCGTGCTGAGTACGAGATCAGTGATTATCTACTCGATCCGCATACGGCGATCGGCCTGGCGGCCGGACGTCAGTGCCGACGCGACCTCGACACGCCGCTGATCTGTCTCGCCACTGCTCATCCGGCAAAATTTCCAGAGGCCGTCCAACAGGCGGGCTACCCGCACAATCCACCATTGCCCCACCATATGGCGGATCTGTTTGCCCGTGCCGAGCGATTCGAGGTACTGCCTGACGATATCGCGCAGGTCCAGGCTTTTATCGCGAGTCATCTTACCGCGTAGGGGTGCACAGCATGGATGAGTTTCATCCCAGCATACGCGTCCGCGAAGTCACCCCTTTCAGCGATGGGCTGTCCCCTGCCTTTTCCACCCAGACCGGGTTACTACTGCAGCGTATTTATCGTGCCCGGGATATCAACGACACGCAACAGTTAGCCCTGGGTCTTGCGGGGTTACCCGCACCAGGTCTGCTGTACGGCATCGGTGCGGCGGTTGAGCTACTGATAACTGCGCTGCGTCGGGATCAATCCATATTGATCGTTGGCGATTTTGATGCGGATGGCGCCACCAGCACAGCACTTGCAGTGCTGGCATTGCGGGCCTTGGGCTGTGGGCGTGTGGATTTTCTGGTCCCCAACCGCTTTGCATACGGTTACGGATTGACGCCAGAAATCGTGGCGCTGGCTACCCAGCGCAAACCCGACTTGATTATCACCGTCGACAACGGTATTTCCAGTGTCGCCGGGGTAGCGGCCGCGCAAGAAGTGGGTATTCGCGTGCTGATTACCGACCACCATTTGCCGGGTCGCGAAATTCCGGCGGCCGCTGCCATTGTCAACCCCAACCAGCCCGAGTGCACATTTCCCAGCAAAAATTTGGCCGGCGTTGGGGTTATTTTTTATGTGCTCAGCGCGCTGCGGGCGGCCCTCCGGGCACAAAACTGGTTTGCGGAGCGCGGCATCGACGAGCCCAATATGGCGGTATGGCTGGATCTGGTAGCGCTGGGAACCGTGGCGGATATGGTGCCACTCGACCAGGTTAACCGCATTCTGGTGCATCAGGGCCTGCAACGTATTCGCGCTGGGCAGGCGCGCCCCGGCATATGCGCTCTGCTGGAACTGGCCGGGCGGGAGCGCGAACGCATTGTTGCGTCGGACCTGGGTTTTGCGGTGGGTCCGCGCCTGAACGCAGCCGGGCGTCTGGAGGATATGGCGATCGGCATCGAATGCCTGTTGAGCGACGACCCTTTTGCGGCACGCGCGCTGGCGGTACAGCTCGACGAACTGAATCGGGATCGGCGCGCCATTGAGGCAACGATGCAGCACGAGGCCCTGCAAATTCTCGCCGAACTCGATCTGTCGGACGAGCAGCTCCCCTGGGGGCTGTGCCTGTTTGACGGCAACTGGCATCAGGGCGTGGTGGGTTTGTTGGCTTCCCGCGTGAAAGAACGTCTGCATCGTCCGGTTATTGCGTTTGCCGATGCGGGTAATGGCGAGTTAAAAGGTTCGGCTCGCTCCATATCCGGGTTCCATATTCGCGACGCGCTGGATGCGGTGGCCACCAGGAATCCCGGACTGGTGAGCAAGTTTGGCGGGCATGCCATGGCGGCGGGCCTGTCTTTGCCACGGGAAAATTTTGCGGCTTTTGTACACGCTTTTGACGATCAGGCTCGCCTTCAGTTAGCGCTGGAAGATCTCGCGGTGGAACTGGTGACGGACGGCGAGTTGGCCAGTGGTGAGATCACCCTCGACTGCGCACGTCAACTACGCGATGGCGGGCCCTGGGGGCAGCACTTTCCAGAGCCGAGCTTCCACGGTACGTTTCGCGTACTGCAATACAAAGTGGTGGGCGCGAAACATTTGAAACTGGTATTGACGGCCGATGATAACAACGCGGGAGATTCGGCGACAGCTCCGACCCTGGATGCGATCGCTTTTAATGTGGTGGATCAGCACTGGTCCGGTCACTTACCGGAGCGCGTGAAAATGGTCTATCGTCTCGATGTTAACTTTTACCGCGGCGTCGAGTCGTTACAGTTAATGATCGAACATTTATTGCTGGACTAAATTAATATTTTTGCTGTTTACTGAAACGAAACGGATATCCCGACGTGCCAGCCAAGCCAGCGGGATGGCTTTTTTACCGGTAGCGAGCAGGATTTGCGTAAGCGTTTTAGGGCACTGGACGGGCTATGACTGAACAAGCAAAAAAATACCGTTGTCTGGCATGCAGTTATCAGGGCAAAAATTTTCCGCAGGGAAGTTGCCCCGCTTGCGGCTCCGCCAATGTTCGCCGCACCACGGCTAGCAATGCCAATGCCACGCCCCGGGTAAGACCTGCTTATAACCTGTGGTTGTGTATCGCGCTGTGGGTTCTACTGTTGTTCTCTATCTATAACAAACTTACTGCGTAGTAAGCCGTTTTCTTGGTGTCGGAGCCTGCGCAAACAGCGCGCGGATCGCTGGCAAGTGTGTCTGAATTCTGAATCTCGAAATACGTAACCCCCCACTACATTTTTTCGTGTTTGTGCATGGTACGCTAAATAATCAGCGGTACGTATTGTACTGGCAATGAAAGCCGGATTCCTTGCAAATGTTACTGTGCGGTAACATAATGATCTGCGCTGGCCATCAAACAATAATCTGGACGGAATAAGCATGAGATTAAAGAATAAAGTGGCGTTGGTAACCGGCGCGGGGGGACCGATGGGGCTCGGTGTCGCCAAGCGGTTTGCCGAAGAGGGTGCCTCGCTGATTGTGACGGATATTTCCGGCAGTCGCCTGCAACAGGGCATAGCGGAAATTACACCGTTGTTGGCAAACGACGCAAAGCTGCACGCCTTGCGCTCCAGCGTGCTGGTGGAGCAGGAGGTCGAAGAGCTGCTCGCGTCGGCAACAAAAGAATTTGCCCATATCGATATTCTGATCAATATCGTCGGCGGTCTGCGCGAGGCGAGTTATCGACCTTTATTAGATATCGAGGAAAAACGCTGGGATGAAACCTTTGAAATGAACCTCAAAGGGATATTTTATCTGGTGCGCAAAATTGGTCCGCGCATGTTGGCACGACAATATGGAAAAATAGTAAATATTTCCTCCATCGAGTTTGCGGGTTCCTCGGGCCACGCAGATTATTCTGCGGCCAAAGCGGCGGTGACCTCCTTGACCCGGAGTCTGGCCCTGGAACTGGCCCCCCATATTAATGTCAACTGCATTGCGCCGGGGGCGATTAAAACAATGGCGTTGGCGGCGGTGGGAGACGCGGCCATTGAAAAAATACAGCGGGCCTGTCTGCTGCAACGCCTCGGCGAACCATTGGATATCGCTAACGCAGCCCTGTTTTTAAGCAGTGAAGAATCGAGTTTTATCACTGGCGTCACGATTCCGGTATCGGGCGGCATCTGGCCGGCATTGTAATTTTACGGCGCGGGTCACTTGAGAGTTCGGAATTATATTTATAAAGATAAATTATCGGAGTGCATATGCTGATTACACAAGGTAAAACCTACGAAGATATCTACAACGCATTTCAATGGAAGGTGCCGCAGCACTTTAATATGGCGCACCACTGCGTGGACAAACACGCGGCTGATCCTGCACGGGTAGCGCTTATTTATGAAACCTTAAAAGGCGAAGTGCGGGAATACACCTTTCGCAACATTCAGCAGTACGCCAATCAGTTCGCCAATGCTCTGATCGGTCTGGGGGGCAAACCCGGTGATCGAATCACCCTGCTGCTGGGACAGGCCCCGGAGACTGCGATAGCACATATTGCCTGCTGGAAGGCGGGACTGATTTCCTGTCCGACATCGGTGTTGTTCGGCGCCGACGCCATTGAATATCGCCTGAATGACAGCCGCGCCAAAATATTGATCACCGACCAGGCCAATTTTGCCAAGGTGGAAGAAGTCTGGGACAGGGCACCGCACCTTGAAAAAGTGTTGTTGACCGACGGCGCACAGGGTAGAGGCGGAGATTTTTGGTCAGTGCTGGAGAAAGGTTCCGATCAATTCACCACGGTTAACAGCCGCGCCGACGATCCTGCGTTTATTTGCTACACGTCGGGCACTACCGGTAACCCCAAGGGTGCGCTGCACGCCCATCGATGCCTGCTCGGGACTCTGCCCGGCATTGAGTATTGCAATAATTTTTTTCCGCAACCGGGTGATTTGAATTGGTCCCCGGCGGACTGGGCCTGGGTGGCGGGGTTGATGGACATTCTTACTCCCTCCTGGTTTTACGGTGTCCCCGTATTGGCATTTCGTGCGCCGGGGTTTGATCCGGAGCAGGCCTATCATATGCTGGCCAAGCACCGGGTGCGCAATGCGTTGTTGACTCCGACCATGTTAAAAATGATGCGCCAGGTGCCCGATGCCATGCAGCGCTACGACGTCCAATTGCGCTCGGTATTCAGCGGTGGGGAAGCAGTGGGCGCGGCATTGTTTGAGTGGGCCAATGAATCCCTGGGGGTGCGCGTCAATGAGGTGTACGGTCAGACGGAATGCAACCTGGTGCTGGGTAATTGCGCCGAAGTGCTCCCCGCAAAAGCCGGGTCTTTGGGCAAGGCGATTCCCGGACACGTTGTGGCGATTATCGATGAACACAGCGGTGAGCTACTGCCGCCCGGGACCGAGGGCCAGATTGGTGTCCGCAAGGGCGATCCGGTGATGCTGCTGGAGTACTGGAATAACCCGGACGCTACCCGCGAAAAATATATCGGTGACTGGCTGTTGATGGGCGATAACGGGATCATGGATGAAGACGGCTATTTCTGGTTCAAGGGCCGCTCTGATGACGTTATCACCAGCTCTGGCTATCGTATTGGTCCCGGTGAAATTGAAGATGCGTTGTCGCGCCACGCGGCGGTGGCCATGTCCGCGGCCATTGGTGTGCCCGATCCGGTGCGCACCGAAAGCATCAAGGCATTTATTATTCTGGCCGAAGGTTACACCGCCAGCGAAGAACTCGAAAATGATATTCGCCAGATGGTCCGGGAGCGACTGGCCAAGCACGAGTATCCCCGGGAGTTTGAGTTTGTGACCAGCCTGCCGATGACCACCACCGGAAAAATCCAGCGCCGCGAGTTACGTCTGCGGGAGGCGGCTAAACGGGAGAAACAATAAGGACAACCGATCAAATATTTCCATCACTGATGACGAAATTCATGTGCTGGCGGCGGTTCCGGAAGCTGGCGGCGGTTCCGGAATGGGGGGGCGAGGCATTTGGCCATGCCGGTAGCAACAGTCGACGTAGCGGGGTCATTTGCGGCGCGAACAGGTGTTGGCAACCAATATTTTGGCGGTGGGTTTCAGACGTTAGGACTGGATATTGAGATACTGGGCGTTACCGGTGCCCGGCCCCCGGCCGACGACCTTGGCAGCATCGACCTGGGTTCTGTGCCGAATTCCGCCACTCATCTGGTTCCGCCATTGCCATAATCACCCTGGTTTCCTGCGGTGCGTTGCAGGGCGGGCCGCTTGCCTGTTGCAGGCCGCACAACAAGGTGCCCGTAGTCGTATAGTTGGCCGGGCCCTCCAATTTATTGTTGATGCGCATGGCCTGGGTAACAGGAATGGGCTAGAATTCGCCGCTTACTCCTACCCGTACTGTACTGCGCATGCTGGAAATTAATCCGATCAAAAATACGCTCGACGATCTGCAGGCACGTAGCGACGTGCTCAGGGGGTATCTTTGACTACGATCTCAAAAAAGAACGACTCAGCGAAGTAGAGCTCGAACTCGCAGTACCCGATGTATGGGAAAATCCCGAACGCGCGCAACAGCTGGGACGCGAGCGTTCAGCCCTTGAAACCGTCGTCGTTACCCTGGAAACCCTCGATACGGGCGTGACGGATGCGCGCGAATTGCTGGGTATGATTGCCGAGGATCAGGACGCGGATGCCCTTGTGGATTTGGAAAATGACATTGCCGCATTGACCGAGCGCCTGGAACAGCTGGAATTTCGTCGCATGTTTTCCGGGGAGATGGACCCCAACAATGCGTATCTGGACGTCCAGGCAGGCTCGGGCGGCACCGAAGCCCAGGATTGGGCGGAAATGCTGCTGCGCATGTATTTGCGCTGGGGTGATGAAAGCGGGTTTACCACCGATCTGGTGGAAGTATCTCCTGGCGAGGTAGCGGGGATAAAAAGCGCTACGGTGCACTTTCAGGGTGAGTACGCGTTCGGCTGGTTGCGCACGGAGACGGGTGTACATCGCCTGGTGCGCAAATCCCCGTTTGATTCCGGGAATCGTCGCCATACTTCCTTTGCGGCGGTGTTCGTGTCGCCGGAAGTGGACGATGATATCGATATAGAGGTCAGCAAAGCCGATGTGCGAGAAGATACGTATAGGGCCAGTGGGGCCGGCGGTCAGCATGTCAACAAAACCGATTCGGCCGTGCGTTTAACCCATTTAAAAACCGGGATTGTGGTGCAGTGTCAGAATCAACGCTCCCAGCACCAGAACCGGGATAACTGCTGGAAAATGCTGCGCGCTAAGCTGTACGAAATGGAGATGCTTAAGCGTAGTCAGTCTCAACAGGCGGTGGAAGACAGTAAGTCTGACATTGGTTGGGGCAGCCAGATACGCTCCTACGTGCTCGACGATGCGCGTATCAAGGATTTGCGCACCGGGGTGGAGACCCGCAACACCCAGGCGGTGCTGGATGGTAAGCTCGATCCCTTTATCGAAGCCAGCCTTAAAGCTGGTCTGTAGACTGCGGCCGCACTACTGTCGCGTATAAAATTCACCTTTGAAAAAATGAGATATTGGATAAGCGACAATGAGTAATCAGGATCAAAAGCCGCACGATGAAAACCAGTTGATGGCCGAGCGTCGCAGTAAACTGGCGGCGATCAGAGCACAGGGCAACCCTTTTCCCAACCAGTTTCGCCGCTCCGATTTTGCCTCCGGTTTGCAGGCAAGCTATGGGGAAAAAACCAAAGAGGAACTGGAAACCCTCAACCATCAGGTCAGTGTCGCCGGTCGTATTATGGCCCGGCGCGGGCCGTTTATGGTGCTTCAGGACGTGTCGGGGCGCGTGCAACTATACGCGGACAAACAGACGCAACAGATTATCAAGGACACCTGGGGGCAGTGGGACGTGGGCGATCTGGTGGGTGTGGAGGGTGTGCTGCACAAATCGGGTAAAGGTGATCTTTACGTCAATCTTGAACAATACCAATTGTTGACCAAATCCCTGCGCCCTTTGCCGGAAAAATATCATGGTCTCGCCGACCAGGAAACCCGCTATCGGCAGCGTTACGTGGATTTAATCGTCAACGAAAATTCCCGCAAAGTTTTTCAACAACGGTCTAAAATTATCGACTTTATTCGCCACTTTCTGGTGCAGCACGATTTTATGGAAGTGGAAACGCCAATGATGCAGGTTATTCCTGGTGGCGCTACCGCGCGGCCATTTGTGACTCATCATCACAGTCTGGATCAACAGATGTATCTGCGGGTCGCACCAGAGCTGTATCTCAAACGGCTTGTGGTAGGCGGTTTTGAGCGGGTGTTTGAAATCAATCGCAGTTTTCGCAACGAAGGCTTGTCGCCGCGCCACAATCCCGAATTCACCATGCTGGAATTTTATCAGGCGTACGCCGATTATCGGGACTTGATGGACTTGACCGAAGACATGCTGCGTAAGCTGTGTGAGGCGGTGCTGGGAACGCCTATGGTGCATTACCAGGGCGCGGATTACGATTTTTCTCAGCCTTTTGAATGCATGACGGTCTTTGATTCAATTTTGATATTTAATCCGCAATTATTGGCGGAGGATATTAATAATCCGGAAAGTGCGCGGGTTGTTGCTAAAAATCTCGATATTCCCCTGAAAGATTCCTGGGGTTTGGGTAAGGTGCAAATTGAGATTTTTGAAAAAACCGTTGAGAGCCGACTGGATAAACCCACCTTTATTACGGAATATCCTACGGAGGTGTCACCCTTAGCGCGCCGTAATGACAGCAACCCTTTCGTGACCGATCGCTTTGAGTTTTTTGTGGGTGGACGGGAAATAGCCAATGGGTTTTCTGAGCTGAATGATGCGGAAGATCAGGCCGAGCGTTTTATGGCACAAGTGCAGGAGAAAGATGCCGGCGACGGCGAGGCCATGCATTTTGATGCCGATTATATTCGCGCACTGGAATACGGCATGCCGCCCACGGCCGGCGAAGGTATTGGTATCGATCGCCTGGTGATGCTGCTAACCGATTCGCCGTCAATTCGCGACGTACTGCTATTCCCGCACATGCGAGTTGAAACCATAATTTAAATTAACGGTCACCTGGCAATGTAACTTATCGTGGTTAGTAAACATCCAATAAAATTACATCCGTCCTGGCTGAATGTGCTTGGCGAGGAATTTGAAAAACCTTATATGGTAAGGTTGCGTGCTTTTTTAGCCGCAGAGAAAGTACAAAAAAAAGTAATTTATCCGGACTCTTCGCGCTGGTTTGCCGCCTTTGATACAACGCCGTTTGAGGCGGTAAAAATCGTCATAATTGGGCAAGACCCTTATCACGGCCCGGGACAGGCGCATGGCCTGTGTTTTTCCGTGCCGCAGGGTGTTGCGTTACCGCCGTCGTTACAGAATATTTATAAAGAGCTACAGGACGATCTGGGCGTCAACGCTCCCCAGCACGGGTGTCTAACCCGCTGGGCCGAACAGGGAGTCTTGCTATTGAATGCTACGTTAACCGTAGAGCGGTCCAGGGCGGGATCTCACCAAAATCGCGGCTGGGAAGAGTTTACCGATTGTGCCATCCGCGTGCTCAACGAACAGCGCGACAACCTGGTCTTTATATTGTGGGGTAGTTATGCGCAGCGCAAAGGCGGCGTTATTGATCCGGCGCGGCATTTGGTATTAAAGGCAGCGCACCCCTCGCCACTTGCCGCCTACCGTGGCTTTTTTGGCAGCAAGCCATTCTCCAGTGCGAATGACTACCTGATTGCACATGGAAAAAATCCGGTCAATTGGAGGTTTTAGTAATCCACGCTTGTTGGTTGTGCGTGGTGAGTGTGCCAATATGCGCTATTCGTAACAAAAAATGACTTAGGGTAACGATGCTTGACCAACGAGCAGGGACGCAATCGGTGTTAACTACACGGCGAAATTATGCGCCACAAATCGATTGGAGCAGTTTAAGCGCTTTTTGTCACCAGTCAGTGAGAGCTGATTTGCGATTTAATCGGTTTGGGGGATGGTAAATTGCTAGACGTGTATAAATTACCTGGAGAATTGGTCGCAAGGATTCGTTCCTTGAGTTTTCAGGTTAAGCTCGAACTGTTTTTTATCGCACTATTTTTGAGCATTCAAGCGTTGACCTTCGTGGCGGTATACACTGCGACCAGAAATTATTTTAAAACGCACAGCGAAGAATTGTTAGTTGAATCAAAAAGAAATATAAAATATTGGGTAAAGAATCAGGAGAGCGATCTGATTGATAAAGCCTTCGCGCTGATCAGCGAGGTGGACTTCAGGCGTGCGTTGCTGGCTAATCGCAAGGAAACTCTGGATCAATATATTTTTTCCAGTCAGTCTATTGCGGCTAGCGATCGGGTAGTGGTTGTTTCAGAACGGCAAAAAATTATTTATGAGAGCAGTGAAGGCGGAAGAAATGGTGTAAGCCAAACAGTAATGGAGCCACAATATATATTCGATCTGTTGTTTTTATTGAAAAATAATAAGGAGCGTGGGACGGCAGGTGGCTTTGTTATAGATCGAGGTCAGTTGGTGCAAATGGTTTTTCTCCCGTTGGAATTGCAAGGTGTCTTGATTTGGGTTGGCATTGGTCGCGCAGTAGCCGGCGATGATTTGCGGTCTATCCGTGATCAAACCCAGCTGCCGGTAGAAATTGCGCTGGCGGCAGGCGCTGCAGATGGTTCGTGGTTAATTTCTGCGGCTACAGTGGATCAATCCGACTCCACGCAATTTCTTGATTTGCTAAAAATCTGGGGTAACGATACACACGCGGATACTGCTGTATCCAGACCCCACGGTTTGGGTGGGAAGATGGTTGGTGAGGTGCAAAAGTTCTACGAACTAGCTAACGGTCGGGCGGTTGTCGGAGCAACCTATTTCTCCCTGAGCAGGGCTTTGGCCATCTATCAACCGCTTTTTTCATTCATGGTGGTGCTGGCTGTAATTGGACTCGTGCTGACAATTTTTGGCTGCTTCTATATAGCACGATCCATTACCACATCATTGCGTGCGGTTGATTTAGCGGTGGCCAGGATCACTGCGGGCGACTATACGGCACCCGTAATTGTGCATGGTAACGACGAGATTAGTCGCCTGGGAAACGCGATGAACAGTATGATGGAAAATATTCGCGTACGGGCCGAACAGTCAGCCCATCAATTATTGCACGATGTTGCAACAGGGTTGCCTAACAGAAAGTATTTGGAAATATTTCTCGGCCAGCTTATCGACGATCGTCGGCGTTTTTCCGTAATGGTAACGAATATTGCACATTTTTCCGATATTAATAACACGCTTGGACACGAGATTGGTGACGAGGTGATTACAGAATTTTCCGAACGTTTACAATCGGTGACAAAAAAAAGTGATTTTAAAGCCCGATTAACCGGAAAGTCATTTGTAGTGGTTTTGCTTAGCGTTGATGAAACAGTTATTGATAAAATAGTAACGCGCGTGCTCCGAAGTATGGATGTTCGATTTACAGCTGGCGCCGTGGATATAGGTGTTACCGTCTATATGGGGCTAGCCATATATCCAGACCATGGAGATGACAGTCGTTCAATGTTGCGCAAAGCTGAAACGGCACTCGACGAGGCGCGCCGTAGCCCTTTGCGCTACGCGATATACGATCGGAGGTACGATCCATACAAACCGGAACTGCTGGCGTTGATGCGCGAATTCCGCCTCGGACTCCGGCAAGGGGAATTTATATTGCATTATCAGCCTAAGCTGGAGATTAAATCTCGGCGTATTGTCGGTTGTGAAGCACTAGTACGCTGGAATCATCCCAAGAAGGGATTGGTGTTGCCCGGGGACTTTATTCCAATGGCGGAGCGCACTGGCAACATCAATCATTTGACGCTGTGGGCATTGGATGCCGCCATGGCACAGTCGGCGCGGTGGCGGTCTCAGGGTGTCGAACTATCCATGGCAGTTAATCTGTCGGTAAAGGATCTTCAATACAGCGGGTTTATTGATCAGGTCACGGGTCTGGTGAAATCACACGGCGTCAGTCCCACCCACATTTTTCTGGAGGTGACTGAAACGGAGGAAATGTCGCGACCTGGGTCATCGTTGAATACTCTTAATGCATTACATGACATGGGATTTCCGTTATCAATCGACGATTACGGCGCCGGGTATTCTTCAATGAGCTACATACGGCGGTTACCGATAGGGGAAGTTAAAATAGACAGAATGTTTATTTCCGATATCGCCACTAGCGAAGAAGATCAAATAATTGTAGCGTCGACTATAAAAATGGCCCACAGTCTCGGACTGAAAGTCACCGCTGAAGGGGTTGAAGACGAGCGTACGCTGGCGTTGTTGGCTGATATGCAATGCAATTGCATTCAGGGATATTATTTTTCCCGGCCATTGCCAGAGGCGGAATTTATGGATTTTTTCATGGCCCATCAGGGCGTCGGCGCCACATCACTCACTTAGATTGCGGTGTTAACTGAGGACGGCGCCGAGGTTTCTGGGAGCGATGATGTGCTGAGGTTGCTCCGCTGTTATAAGAAGCTGTTATAAGAAAACGTTGGCTATCACTTCCAGCGACTTTTTGTCGGCCCCCCCGAGCAGCATACTGGAGACCTGTCCTCTCTTACCGGCATCCGCCCAGCGTTGCAGGCGGTCGCGAATACGGTCTGCAGGGCCAACCAGGTGGCAGGCGTCGACCAGCGCGTCGGGTACTGCGGCCGCGGCCTCTTCCTTTTTACCATCGAGATACAGGTCCTGAATTTTTACCGCTTCGGCTTCGTAACCAAGGCGCTTGGCGTAATCATTGTAGAAATTTTTGGCGCGTGCGCCCATACCGCCTATGTAGAGAGCAAAGTTGGCTTTTAACGGGCGCATGCATTTTTCAATATCGTCTCCCATACTTACGGTAACAAACGGTGCAATATCAAAATTCTGCAGTGATTTGTTGCCTGCGGCCGCAAACCCTTTTTGCAGGGGCTCTGCGAACACATCGTAGCGGTCGGGATCCATCCACACCGGGAAAAATCCGTCCGCAACTTCCGCGGCGGCCTGTACCCCGGCGGGGGTTATGTTGGCCGCATAGATTGGAATGGGTTGCGTGCAATGCAGAATGCTTTTTAGTGGTTTACCTAGCCCGGTGGCACCGACACCGGTATAGGGGAGTTGGTATTCCTTGCCATCAAAGACGACCGGGCCCTGGCGGGCAAAGATCATCTTCATAATCGTAATATATTCCTTGAGTCGAGTAACGGGTCGACCGTAGGGCACCCCGTGCCAGCCTTCCACCACCTGTGGGCCCGACGCACCCAGACCGGCGATAAAGCGATTGCCCGACAATTGGGCGAGGGACATGGCGGTCATGGCGGCCATGGCGGGCGAGCGCGCCGGCATCTGCATAATAGATGTACCGGCTTTTATGGTACTGGTGTGGGCGAGTATCCAGGTGGCGGTGGTGATGGCATCCGCGCCGTAGGCTTCGGCGGTCCAGACCGAGTCGTAACCCAGTTGTTCCGCGTGTCTGATTAACTCCAGATCGATTTTGACAGTGTTGCCGGAATAACCGGTGGTGATGCCGAGTTTCATGACGGATCGCTCCTCGCAAAAAAGTAAGTCGGTGTTCAATGTGCGTTGAATGAGCCTGCTGCCATGGAGTCCTGGCGGGCTGCCGATATTGGAAACAATAGCAAAACTTATGGCGTTTACCTAATGGGGCTGTGGGTATCCAGCGTATTCAGAGCGCATACCAGGGAAGCTCACCCGTTGTTGTCCATTCACCCGGACGTTGTATTTAGACCAGCGGCGGTTTATCTTGTCGAACCACCACAAAAAACTTTGGGAGGGTAGGATAATGCTGGATATTGGTATCTTGTTTACGTTTCGCAACCCGCCGTTTAATCGCTCGTCCTGGGTTGACATTTACCGGCAGGAGCTGGACCACATTGTTGCGGCTGAAGAATTAGGCTATGACCATGTCTGGCTTAGTGAACACCATTTTGTGGAAGACGGTTATTCGCCCTCTCTGATGCCCATCGCCGCGGCCATCGCCGCACGCACCTCGCGGATACGCATCGGCAGTTTTGTGCTGCTGTTACCGCTACACAACCCGGTGCTGGTAGCTGAAGATGCGGCGACGGTGGATGTTATTTCCAATGGCCGTTTTGATCTCGGTGTCGGGCTTGGTTATCGACCCGGAGAATTTACCGGGATGGGGATTTCATCGTCCGAACGGGGCGCTCGTCTGTCCGAGGGATTACCTATTGTGCAGGGCTTGCTGGCGGGTGAAAAGGTTACGCTCGACGGACGTTTCAACAAAATTACGGACGTACAGATTTTTCCTCCGCCGGTGCAAAGCCCCTTCCCTGTATGGGTTGGCGCAAGGGGAGATAAAGCGCTGGATCGCGCGGCGCGTCTCGGTTGTCATCTCGCCTCCGTTGGCGCGATTGAACATCGACTCAAGTATATTGAGGCGCTTAAGCGACATGGTCGGGACCCGCGTGAGTTCAACGTGACCCACCTGTTAATGTGTTATGTGGCGGAGACTAAAGATCGGGCCTGGGATGACTGTGCTGAACCTTTACACCATGTGATGAGCGAGTATCAGGCCTGGGCAGATGAATCCGGTGACCAAACCGGTGATGGCGTCGCGGAGGCTAACGTGCCTTCGCCGGACGAATTACGCACCACGCAATATTGCGAAAGCTTTGGTCGATCGGCCATTGTCGGTGACCCACAAAGTGTGCTCGCGGAACTGATTGCCTGCCACGCGGAGTCACCGGGCACGCATTTGACATTGATGATGTCCCTGCCAGGTATGGATCCGACGCGCACTCGCAACAGTCTCGAGTTGTTCGCCAGGGAAGTCATGCCCGAGTTGAAGGCGCACTGTCAGTAAGATGCTATTGAGTGGGAACAGGCCTGAAAAATAGTCACACGCAGCGCCAGGGGAGAGCCTGGATAAATCCCTGTCGCCCTGTCGCCCGGTCGTCTGTAAAAGCTGCGCTATGTGTAGCATGTGAGTAGCATTTTAATTAAGGAATTATTCAATGAGTGACAGTGAGAAACTACCACGCATAGCGGTGCTGGGCGGTACCGGTGATCTGGGCGGAGGGCTGGCGCTGCGCTGGGTGATGGCCGGGTACGAGGTAATCATCGGTTCGCGCTCGCCGGAAAAAGCCCAGCAGATGGCCGCCGAATTAAATGCCCGCGAGCCCGCTAACCCTGTGCGTGGCTTGACGAATGCAGAAGCTGCTATGGCTGCCGATGTGGTGGTGATGACGGTACCCTTTGCCAATCATCAAAGTACCCTGGAATCTATTCGTGCCGCGGTACAGGGCAAGATATTTGTCGATGTTACGGTACCCCTGGTGCCACCCAAAGTGGGTACTGTGCAGCTGCCTGAGGGTGGCTGTGCGAGTGTCCGTGCCCAGAATTTCCTGGGCGAGAATGTACGGGTTGTATCGGCTTATCAAAATGTGGCGGCGGCCCATCTGAACGACTTGCACCACGACCCTGAGTGCGATGTGCTGGTGTGTGGCAACGACAAAGATGCCTGTGCCGTGGTAATCGCCCTCACTGGGGCGGCGGGTATGCAAGGCTGGCATGCGGGACCGATTGCCAACGCGGTGGTTGCCGAGGCCATGACGTCGGTACTGATAACCCTGAACCGGCGCTATAAGATCGATGGGGCGGGGTTTCGTATTACCGGCATGCCACAGGCGTAGTTCACAGAGTTTACAGACCGCTACTTACCATCATTGCGTTGATTCTCTGGGGCTACCTGTTCAATGGCCGTCACCCAATTGCAGATACTGGCACTGACAAAATTCCCTCTGGTTGAGCCCGGCGCCGATCTGGCGCAGTTGATTGTCGATTGCCTGGCTGACCAGCAGTTGGCGTTGCGCCACGACGATGTGCTGGTGGTCGCGCAAAAGGTGGTGTCCAAGGCTGAAAATCGGTATGTGGATTTACGCGCTATAGAGCCGTCCCGGCGGGCTGTTGAGTTGGCCGAGAAAGTCCACAAGGATCCCCGCCATGTGGAGCTGATTTTGCGGGAATCCAGCGCAGTAGTTCGCCATTGCCCAGGCGTGTTAATCGTCGAACACCGGCTTGGCTTTGTCATGGCCAACGCGGGTATCGACGCGTCCAACCTGCCCCGCACCACGAGCGATCAGGCGGAAAGAGTGCTGCTATTGCCCGAGTCCCCGGATGGTTTTGCCGAGCAACTGCGCAGCCGATTATTAGTACAAACTGGCGCGCATGTTGCTGTAATCGTCAACGATAGCGTGGGCCGGGCCTGGCGCAACGGTACGGTGGGTCTGGCCCTCGGCGCGGCCGGACTACCCGCTCTACTCGATCGGCGCGGAGAACGAGACCTGTTTGGCCGTACCCTTGAAGCGACGGAGGTGGCACTCGCCGACCAATTGGCAAGCGCCGCCTCGATTGTGCAGGGGGAGGGTGACGAGGGGCAGCCGGTGGTGGTGGTGCGCGGACTCAGTTTGTACGGGGAGCGTCACGCAGCTAACAACAACGCGGCCGCGCTGTTGCGGCCCAGAGACAAAGATTTGTTTAGATGAGTATAAATAGCCGCAGGGCGATTAGCCGATGACACCTCCGGCGCGAGTGCTGGCGCTGTGCGGTGGCGTAGGTGGCGCCAAGCTGGCGCTCGGGTTAAGCCATATATTGAGCGAGGGCGATCTCACGGTTGTGGTTAATACCGCAGACGATTTCGATCATCTGGGGCTGCGTATCTGTCCCGACCTGGACACGGTCACCTATACTTTAGCCGCTATTGTGAATCCTCACACGGGCTGGGGCAGGGCGGAGGAGACCGGTAATTTCATGGCAGCGCTGTCCGCACTCGGTGGTGAGGAATGGTTTTACCTGGGGGACAAGGACCTCGCTGTGCATGTGGAGCGCACGCGACGGCTTAAGGTCGGGGAACAACTTGATGCGGTTACACAGGGGATTGCTCGCAAACTGGGCATTGCCGTGCAGATATTACCCATGAGCAACGATCCGGTCGCGACCATGGTTGCCACCGACGCCGGTGCACTGGCATTTCAGCACTACTTTGTTCGCGAGCGCTGTCAGCCGCGGGTGACTGGATTTCATTTCACTGGTATCGCCGCAGCCACACCTCATCCCGAGCTGATGGACGCCCTGGCTGGCGATGATCTGGCCGCCGTAATTATCTGTCCGTCTAACCCCTTCGTCAGTATTGACCCGATTCTGGCACTGCCGGGCGTGCGCGAGGCGTTACGCACTACGTCGGCGCCAGTGATCGCGGTGTCCCCCGTGGTGGGTGGTGCCGCGGTGAAGGGGCCCACTGCAAAAATAATGGCGGAGCTGGGGCTGGAAGTCTCAGCGCGGGCGGTGGCCGAGCGTTACGTGGATATTCTCGATGGCTTTGTGGTGGATCGCCAGGACGCTGCCCTGGTAGATCAGATCGCGCGAACCGTCGACCGGGTCAAGGTTGCGCAAACCATTATGGTAACGCTACAAGATCGGGTATCGTTGGCCCGTGAAGTGCTGTTGTTTGCAAAGCGGTGCAGTGCAAAAGCGCGAGGCAACCCTGTATTATCCTGATCTATAGCTTGTAGTTGGTAGCGCTTTTAGTTAACAGCAATTGGGCGGCTAGAAGTTGAGCTGAACGAAACAGACTGAGCATATCGCAATGTGGGTAGTTGTTCCGGTAAAGGATCTCGCCAGCGCCAAACAACGTCTGGCGGATATTTTGACGCCCATCGAGCGCGCCAGATTGATGTCCAACATGCTTGCGGACGTACTGGGCGCGGTTGCTGGCGCTGGTGGGATTGCGGAATTGGCGGTCATTACCAACGATTCCGCAGTCAAAATTATCGCCGAAAAATACGGAGCCCGGGTGATTCCGGAACCGCAGGGTAGCAATCTGTGTTCGGCCGCGAGCCACGCGTTGCGGGTGCTCGCTTCGGAGGGGATTGGCAGCGCGGCAATTATTCCCGCCGATGTGCCATTGCTAACGTCTGAGATTGTGCATCGACTGTGCGTTGCTCACGATAAATATCGGGGAGTCACCCTGGCACCGGCAATGCGTGATGGGGGCACCAATGCCCTGGCCCTGTCCACACCGCAGGTGATCGCGCCCGCATTCGGCACGGACAGCTTCCGACTTCACTGCGGGATGGCGCGGGCGGTAGACATTGAGCCAGTAATTGTTATGGAGCCTGAGCTGAGTCTCGATATTGATACGTTGCATGATTTGCAAGAATTGCTACGCAGGCGGGTAAAGTGTGCTACCCAGCACTACCTGTTCGACAGCGGCATTGCGGCGCGACTCAGGCTGCGGCCGGAAGTGTCCGTCGGCCTCGCCAGCGCCATGCCGCCAGCTCACAGCCTGCACAGGAGTAGCCAGTGAATAGTTTTTTGAAACCTCCCGCGGGGTATTCCCCCGGTATCCGTCCACCTGCTGAACAGGTGTTGGCCCTTGCCGATGACAACAATCTTCAAGGGCTTATGGCACAAGCGGCGGCGTTGCGCGATACGGGGCATGGCGCGGTCATCAGTTTTTCGCGCAAAGTATTTATTCCACTGACCCAACTGTGCCGCGATGTGTGCCATTACTGTACGTTTGCGCAGACGCCAAAAAAGATAAAACAGCCCTATCTGAGCGCTGAACAGGTGTTGGCGATTGCTCGCGCTGGTGCACAGGCCGGGTGCAACGAAGGGTTGTTTACTCTGGGTGATAAACCGGAATTGCGCTACCGCGCCGCCCGCGAAGCGCTGGCCGAAATGGGCTATGCGAGCACTCATCACTATCTGGTTGCGATGGCGCAGTTGGTGTTCGAGGAAACTGGGCTGTTACCGCATCTCAATCCGGGCGTGATGAGCGAGGCGGAGTTGCTCGCCAATCGCGAGGTTTCGGTGTCCCAGGGCGTGATGCTGGAATCGGTATCTGAGCGTCTCTGTCAAAAGGGCGGGCCGCATTATGGCTCGCCGGATAAGACGCCGGCAGTGCGACTGGCGACTCTGGAGGCCGCCGGTAAAGCGCAGGTACCGTTTACCACCGGCATTTTGATTGGCATTGGCGAAACTCGCCTGGAAAGGGTGCAGTCATTACTGGCATTACGTGATGTGCACGACCGCTACGGACATATTCAGGAAATTATTATTCAGAATTTCCGTGCCAAGGCGGGCACCAAAATGGCGTCCAGTCCCGACGCGCCGCTCGACGAGTTGCTATGGACCATCGCTGTGGCGCGGATTATTTTTGGGCCGCACATGAACATTCAGACGCCGCCCAATTTAAATGCGGGTGTACTGGCCCGTCTGGTCGATGCAGGCATTAACGACTGGGGCGGTGTTTCGCCGGTGACCCCGGATTTTGTCAACCCGGAAAAGCCCTGGCCAGCGTTACATAATCTGGCCGAGCAGACGGCCGCCGCCGGTAAACTACTGGTGGAAAGACTGGCTGTATATCCCGGTTATGCCCGCGACAACCCGCGCTGGCAAACCCCGAAGATGGCAACGGCGGTATTGCAACGTATGGATGGGGATGGCTTTGCACGCTGCGACACCTGGTCGCCGGGCAGTGGTATGACGCCACCACCGCTGACCTGGCAAATCGGCTGGGCCAGCCCGCTGTTAGTGGTGAATCAGGATATTCGCAACATCCTGGCGCGGGCTCGGTCGGGGGAGCGGCTAAATGAAGCGGCGGTGGCGCGCCTGTTTACGACACGGGGCAATGATTACACTGCGGTGTGCGAAGCTGCGGATCAACTGCGTCGCGAGGTCAACGGCGACACGGTGGCCTATGTGGTCAACCGCAATATCAACTACACCAACCTGTGTATGCTGTCCTGTACCTTTTGCGCTTTTTCCAAGGGCAAAACCAGCGAGCATCTACGTGGTAAACCGTACCTGCTGGATACCGCAGAAATCGTAAGCCGCGCGCAAGAAGCCTGGGCGCGGGGAGCGACGGAAGTCTGTATGCAGGGTGGTATTCACCCGGATTACACCGGTGATACCTATCTTGAAATCTGCCGTAGCGTACGCGCTGCACTGCCGGACATGCATATTCACGCGTTCTCCCCGCTGGAAGTGTCCCAGGGCGCGGCCACGCTGGGACTGCCAGTCGCGGAATTTCTGGTGCGCCTGCGCGAAGCAGGTTTGAACAGCCTGCCTGGTACCGCAGCGGAAATTCTCGACGACGAGGCGCGCCAAATACTGTGTCCCGACAAACTCGATACGCAGCAATGGCTGGATGTGGTCGAGGCCGCCCATGGCGTAGGTATTCGCACCACGGCCACCATTATGTTTGGCCATATTGATCGCGCCGAACAGTGGGCCAGGCATTTGCTGCGGATTCGCGATTTACAGGAACGCAGTGGCGGTATTACCGAATTCGTGCCGCTACCGTTTGTGCATATGGAAGCGCCGTTGTACCGACGCGGCAGGGCGCGGCGCGGCCCCACCTATCGCGAAGCGGTGCTGATGCACGCGGTGTCCAGGTTGGTGCTGCATCCCGTCATTAATAACATTCAGGTGTCCTGGGTAAAAATGGGTGAGCAAGGCATCGCCGCTTGCTTCCAGGCGGGGGTGAACGATCTGGGTGGAACACTGATGAACGAAAGTATTTCCCGCGCGGCGGGGGCGGTGCACGGTCAGGAAATGACGCCCGCCACTATGGAAACGTTGATTCGCGCTGCCGGACGAATTCCTGCGCAACGCACTACATTTTATGGCGAGGTCAAACAAAAGCGCGGCCTGATTGCCAGTAACGCTGGGGCGTCACATCTGCCGAGCGGCGCTATTATTTAGCACATTTCACTAAAATTTAGGCGTGGCGAACTTGACCTGCCACCTTGACCTGCCACCCTGGAAATTAATCATTAAATGATTTTTCTGATTAACAGTTTGATCGTGGCCACCGTGGTGATGATTCACTACGAGTGCCTGCTGCGCCTGACTGTTCTTATGCCGAAAATGAAAGTAGTGCATCGCTATCGAATCGTGCTCGGCGTGTTCGGTGCCTTGATCGCCCATGTCATGGAAGTCTGGGTTTTTGCGCTGGGTTATTATTTTATGCATCGCGCCGCGGGGTGGGGTGGTCTGGCGGGAAATTTTAACGGCAGTCTTCTGGACTGCGGTTATTTTTCGTTTACCACGTTCACCACGCTGGGCTTCGGCGATATCACGCCCCACGGAGACCTGCGCTATTTAACGGGTATTGAATCACTTACCGGACTGGTGCTGATTACCTGGAGCGCATCCTTTCTATATCTGGAAATGCAACGTTACTGGAACGCAAAATAGTTCCTGCAGAACAATCAACACACGCCATCTTAAACATTGCTCGGGTCTTTCTGACGTCTTTCTGGGGCTTTAAGATGGCGCGGTGTCGGGCTATCCGCACCGCAATAGACACTATATCCGCACAGCAATAGACACTACATGGAGAGGGGTGTAAAACCTGCGGGAATGATACTAATATGCGCCATGCGATGCCCCGGGGGATGGAGAACTACCCGTCGTCACACCAATAATTAACCCATAATAAAGGGACATACCATGAATAATGAAACTACCAATACACCTGTATCTCAATCCAACGAAATGGTTCGCGGCTCACTGGCAGGCGCCGTTGCGGGTGATTACGATTTCACAATTGGCGGGGTAATCCAGGAAGCCTGGGCGCGCACCAGCGGTCTTAAGGGACCGTTCTGGGGCGGCGCTCTGCTGCTGTTCGTAGGGCTGGCCGCCGTTTCCTTTATGCTGGGTCTGGTGCTGGGTGGGGGTCACATGAGCGAGGGCGGCGCAATGCTGGTACCGATGCTCTCGCAACTACTGGTCATGATCGTGTTATACCCCTGTATGGCCGGTATTTTTATGATGGGTGTGCGACGTTCCGTGGGTCAGCCCATTTCCTTTCAGATGCTGTTCGGCTATTTCCCGTATCTCGTCCCCCTGGTGATTGCCGGTATTTTGATGACCATCCTGATGATGCTGGGTTTTGTGTTGCTAATTATTCCCGGTATTTATTTGGCGGTGGCCTATGGCTTTACTATCCCTCTGATCGTGGAAAAAAATCTGGGGGCCTGGGAAGCCATGGAAACTTCGCGCAAGGCGGTGACCCGGCACTGGTTCAAAATTTTCTTTTTGTATCTGGTGATGACATTGATTTTTATTATCAGCGCGATTCCGCTGGGTCTTGGCATTATCTGGACCTACCCAATGTTTGTCGCGATGATCGGCGTTATGTATCGCGAGATGTTTGGTGTAACGGCTGAGTAACAAGTAGTTTTGGTGTGGCTGCGAAGCTGCTTTTAGCTAGCTGCAAAAAGTAAAAAACCCGGTGATAACCGGGTTTAACTTTTACTCTAAAGAATGGCGCACCCGGAGAGATTCGAACTCCCGACCACCTGGTTCGTAGCCAGGTACTCTATCCAACTGAGCTACGGGTGCGTGAGGCCGCGTACTATAGGCAAGTGACCTGGGGGAGTCAAGTTCGGCGCCAGAAATGCCCTGTTTAACCGACCATGCGGGTCTGTCCAGCCCAGTACGGGGCGCGCAGTTCCCGGCGCAGTATTTTGCCCGAGGGGTTGCGCGGTAGTTCACCGATAAAGTCCACGGATTTTGGCACTTTGTAGCCGGCAATGCGCGTGTGGGCGTACGCGATAATCTGTGCTTCGCCGAGGGTTGCGCCGGGCTTGAGCACCACCATGGCCTTGATCGCCTCGCCCCAGGTTGGGTGTGGCACGCCGATCACTGCCACATCGGCGATGTCGGGGTGGCTGTACAGGGCGTTTTCCACCTCTGCCGGAAACACGTTTTCGCCACCGGTAACAATCATGTCCTTGACCCGATCCTTGATATACATAAAACCTTCCTCGTCAAGGCAGGCGGCGTCGCCGGTGCGATACCAACCGTGGTCTTTAACCTCGTCGGTGGCGTCGGGTTTTTTCCAGTAACTCTTCAGAATCCAGTCGCACTGCAACAGAATTTCGCCCACTTCCCCGAGGGGCAGTTCGTTGTTATCGGTATCGACAATTTTCACCCTGGCGCCAATCACCGGCTTGCCGCAGGAGCGTAGTTTGTTGCGGCTAACGGCGTGATCCTCCGGGGCCAGCTTGGTGATTAATCCATAATTTTCGGTAGCGCCGTACAACTGCATAAAATTACAGGCGAATACATCGACGGCTTCCAGCAGCAGTGCTTCGGCAATGGGCGAGGCACCGTAGTACATAAGTTTCAGGTGACTGTAATCGCGTCCCCGCACGGATGGATCCTGCAACAGCATCTGAATCATGGCAGGGACAAACAGGGCATTGGTTACTTTTTCGTTAGTCAGAATATCCAGTACAGACCTGGTTTCGAAATCCACCAGCAGATGGAAGCGCGCCCCCCGCAGCAGCGGAAACACCGTGAAATTTATACCGCCGATATGGAATAAGGGCATAACGTTGATAAACACTGCGTGCTCGTCGATGTCGCAAATACCGTTGTCCACAAAGGCCTTAAAGGTGCTGGCGTAACCCCGGTTGGTGAGCTGCACGCCTTTTGGCAGACCCGTGGTGCCGCTGGTGTAAAGGTGTAACACATCGTCATCGGGATCGAGGGTTACCTGGGGTCGGGTCGCGGGCTGTTGATCCCGCCATTGATCGAAATCTGGCCAGCGCTCGTGGCCGCCGTCTACTGCAATAATATGACGCACGTGGGTGAAATTGGCCTCGATACTTTCTACGGTCTCGTAAAATTCCTTGCCGACAAACAGCACGGTATTTTCAGTGTAATTAACAATTTCCTGAATCTCCGGTGCAGCAAGGCGCCAGTTAATGCCCGCCGTAGCATAGCCGGTTGCGCAGGCACCAATAAAAACTTCAAAAAATTTGGGGGAATTCTTGCCGAGATAGCCGACTCGCTCCTGGCGCTCGGCACCCAGCGCAAGCAACCCATTGGCTACCTGCCAGCCTTTCGGCACCAGTTCCCCGTAGCTGATCTCCCGACCCTTAAATACGATAGCCACGTTGGTGGCTTTGGTTTGTTCTATCTCGGCAAAACGATCGGCGAAAAACATAGGGACTCCATCATCTGTATCACGTTTGAAAAGATGCCGCTGACATAGAGCGGCACTCAATTATCAGGCGCCTGGTGCGGCGGGGTATACGGACCCAACGCGACCTTTTACCGTTATTTTAACGAGGACAACTGTACTGGCAGTCCCGCTTTTATTCAACCATTGCGGCTGCGCTGCAGAGCGTCGGGTCAGCCTTCAAGCCTCGGCGATAATGACCGCGCGCCGTGGTGCAGGATGCCCCTCAACCGTGCGGCTCGGATCTTCTGGGTCGAGAAATGTCTGTAAGGATTCAAAGGTCATCCACGGGGTAGAGTGCTGTTCGGCCACCGTGGTCGGCGTTACGTCGATCAGACGGGGGTTATGCAGGCCGCATTTACGCAGCCAGCTTAACAGGGTCGGCGGGGAGGGGATAAACCACACGTTGCGCATCTTTCCGTAACGCCCTTCAGGCACCAGGCAGTGACCCTCGTCGCCGTCGATCACCAGGGTTTCCAGTACCAGTTGGCCACCGCTGCGCAGGCAGTCGCGCAACTGTATCAGGTGGTCCATAGGCGAGCGCCGGTGGTAGAGCACGCCCATTGAGAACACTGTATCAAAGCCGCGTAATTCCCCAGGAATCGCCTCGATACCGACGGGCAGTACATCCACCGGCGTGGCACCGATAAAATGTTTGAGGGTATAAAACTGGTGCACATAGCGGGGCGATGGATCAATACCGATCACCCGCTGCGCGCCAGAGCCGTACATACGCCAGCAGTGGTAACCGTTGCCACAGCCCACATCCAGTACCAGTCGGTTTTTCAGGGGGGCTAGATACGCTTGCAAACGCTCCCATTTCCAGTCGGACCGCCATTCCGTATCAATGGTCAGGCCAAACAGCTCAATCGGGCCCTTGCGCCAGGGGTGCAGTTGCATCAACAGGTCGCCAAGCTGTTGTTGTTGGGTCGGGGAGCAATCGTCCGCGCAGCCAATGCGCACACTATTGCGCAGGTCAACGGACGACGGGGTTAACGCAGGCAGGCGCGCCAGCACCGTTTGCCAGTCCGGCAGGTCCCCCCAACGGGCCGGGTCGAGGCCGCGCTCGATTTGTGCTGGCAGTAGTTGCGCCCAACGGGACAGGGGCCCCGTTTGTAGCGCGGTGATTAACGGCTGGTAATCAATCATTTGATCGCCAGCAGGGAGGCGAAGTTGAAGCACTGAAACCACACATCGATTTTTTCAAACCCCAGGCCACGTAAACGCTGTGCGTGGGTAGTGAGTGTTTCTGGTACCAGCACCTCTTCCAGGGCGGAGCGTTTCTGACTGATTTCCAGATCGCTGTAACCGTTGGCGCGCTTGAAGGCGTGGTGCAGTTCGATCATTAAGGCGTCGAGATCGGCGTCCGGGAAGGCGATTTTTTCCGATAAAACCAGTACGCCACCAGGTAATAAAGCCTGGTAAATACGCTGCAGTAACGCCGCGCGATCTGCTACCGGCAGAAATTGCAGAGTGAAATTCAGCACCACCATGGACGCCCGTTCAATAGCCACATCGCGAATATCACCGCAGATAAAATCAACGGCTACCGGAGCGACATCGCTGGCAAGAATTTCACGACAACGTTCGATCATCGCTGGTGCATTGTCGAGGGCGATAATGCGGCAGTCGGCAACCGCTATCTTATGGCGCATCGCGATAGTCGAAGCACCCAGAGAGCAGCCGAGGTCGTAACAAAAACTGTGGGGCTGTGCGTAACGTTCCGCCAGCGTGCCGGTCATGGCGACGATGGTTTCGTAGCCCGGCACCGAGCGCTTGATCATATCTGGAAATACGCGAGCCACTTCGGCGTCGAAGCGAAATCCGGCGATCGCCGCCAGGGGACTGGAAAAAAGGTCGTCGTGGTCGCTCATATGATCACCTGGCCGGAACAAGGGTTCACAGTATGGCGTCGGGGCTTATTAATAGCGCGACCAGCGCGGGGCGTACGTCATCGGGAATGGGGGTAGATCGTTGGGTTTGCATATCCAGATAGACCATCACACTGCGGGCGCGGGCGACCATTTTTTCGCCCTGCCAGATTTGCTGGTAAAAAATAAAGGACCGGGTGCTGATTTTTTCGACGCCGGAACGCACCCGCGTTTCCGGGCGGTAGAAGGTTTGCTCCAGATAATCGATCTCGATACGCGCGATCATCACCGGCCAGTACGGCATGCCGTGGGGCGGGTTGTTGTCGAGAAACACTTCGGTTCTGCCCTGTTCAAACCACACTGGCAACACCGTGTTGTTGATGTGCCCGCGCGCATCGGTTTCGCAAAAACGGGGTTTGATAGTAATTTCGAACACAAACAACTCCCGGTGTTAATGGTTTGCAGTTACAGGGAATAAACCTGTAATTGCAGGGGCGCGAGCCTCGCCACCCGATCCGGGTGGGTGATGACGGCGGTGCTGGCCCGGTCGTTGCCCAGATAGGTGCGCGCCACCCGTTGCAGATCGTCCAGGGTGACCTCGGTTACCCGTTTACGAAACCGCTCGCGGCTGGCGCGTGTGCGCCCGGACAGTTCGGCGTGGAAAGTCTGTTTGGCTTCGCCCGCGGGTGATCCGGGTTTGTCGATGGCGGAAATGACCCCGAGAATCGCTTCTTCGACCTGCTGCCATGCATGCGTTTCGCTGTGTAACCAATCCAGTGATTGTTCGAAATCGCGCAGGGTTTCTTCCAGGCGCGGATCGCGATAAGAAAAAAACCGAAATGCACCGATACCATTGTCCTGTCCCGCGCCACCGCCGTAGGCCCCACCCTGCTCGCGAATGGCGCGGTGCAGGTAGCCATTACGCAAAAAGCCACCGAGCACATTGAGTGGTGCGGCGTCGACATGATTCATTGGCACTGTGGCATAGGCCCGCGCGCAAAAATTCACCCGGGTGTTGGTTTTCCACAGTTGTGCGACCTGCTGCGGGTCCTGGGTTAAGCAGAATACGGGTCCTTCTGCACTGGAACTTTGCGGTACGGTGCTCAGGATCGCCGCCTGACAGGCTGTCAGATGTTCCTGTTCGGCCACCAGCAAGCACTGCCTGGACATGCCGAGTACTGCCTGGTGAATCTCGGCCAGAGACTGGGCCATACGCTCCAGCTCGGCGGGGTCGTTCAGGCTGGTGTCGAGTTGTTTGAGTAGACGAATACCTTCCAGACCTCCCCAACGGTGGCCGAGCATTGCCCCCGGTCCCACGCCGCTGGCGGCGGCACTCATGGCCAGGTGATGTCCGCTGCCGGTCACGCTCATTTCGCGGCGGGCGCGGGTTTGCGCCACCAGCTCCCGCAGGCGGGGCAGTTCGTCGAAACGCACCGCGCTCAACGTTTGCGCCATTAACTCGGTCAACGCCTGTTGATGATCGACCAGGCCCTTGCCGGATAACACCAGGTGGCCGTCGACGCTGGTGACCCTGTCGGGTGCGCTGCGCGCGCTGGCATAGGCATTAAGTCCGCCACTGACCTGGGATTGCCAAACCTGAGTGGCGAGATAGTCCCGCTGTCCTACACCCAGTTCGGTCAGGCAGGTGGTATAGATCGGCAACAGGTCGAGTTGCGCGGCCTCCAGGGCGGGCAGGGGCATAATCAATTGCTGGTAGACAAGACCATTAGTGCCCACGCCGTAGCGCGTCACTCGTAGAGGTGTTGCGGATACCCCTTCGGGGGCTACGTAGGCCATGTTGGTTGACACATCTTCCAGACCGACCTTAGGCAGGATGGATTCGTCATCACGGCGTGCCTGACGTTCCGCCAACTGCGCGGCGCGCTCAATGATGGCCTGCGTCTGTTGTTCGCTGAGCGCCTCTTTGATGGAGGACAGGTGTGCGATCTCCGCCGCTTCACGGCGTAGGTTCAGTTCTTTATCGGGGCGCAGGGTCAGGCGCACCCGGTGGGGATTGTTTACCAATAGATCGCGGGCCAGGTGTTTGATGAAATCCGGATCCTTGATCTGTTCCCGCAATTCCGCCAGCACCGGTTCCAGATCGAGAGCCGCCACGGGGTCGCCCCGATGGGTGGCGTTGGTCAGTGCGCTCAATATCAGTTGCAGGCCATAGGGGTAACCGTCGCCACCGATTTCCCGCTGCTGAAGTTCGAGCTGATGCAGGGCGGCTTGCACCTGTTCCAGGGGTACACCCTGTGCGGCGACATCCTGCACAACAGCGAGCACCAGCGCTTCCACCGCTGCGGCCCGGTCGGGTTCACTGCCTTCTACGCCGCACACAAAGCACATTTCTTTTTGGGAATCGTCCAGACCGCACAGGGGTGAGGGCGAGGAGCCAAGCGCGGTGGTTTCCAGCGCCTTGAGGAGCGGCGACGCGCTGTGGTCGAGCAGAATGCTGTTGAGTAAATGCGCCTGCATCTGGGAGCGCAGGTCGGTAACCGCACCCAGCAGCCAGGCGACCACGATATGGGTTTTTCGCTCGCTGTCCTCTTCTGCACCTAGCGGGTAGGACTGCTCGACCCGCACGGGCGCGAAGTAACGCTTTTCATCCGGGACGGCGATGGTTTCGTCGAGAAACTCGAAGCGGTTTAGCACCTGCGTCTGAAATTTTGCCTGGTGCTCCTGAGCAGGAATGTCGCCGAATGTCATAAAGATAGCGTTGCTCGGGTGGTAATGGGTTTCGTAAAAATGCAGGAGCTGCTGGTACGTTAAATCGGGAATGGATTGCGGGTCGCCGCCGCTGTTGTGGTGGTAGGTGGTGGTTGGATACAGGTAGTTACACAAGGTGTGCCACAGGGTCGATGCTACCGAACTCATGGCCCCCTTCATTTCGTTGTACACGATACCTTTATACACGAGGGGCGTAGTGGGATTGTTGGGTTCTGCGAATTCCAGTCGATGGCCTTCCTGGGCGAAATCCAGTTCGTCGAGGCGGGAAAAGAACACCGCGTCCAGGTACACGTTCAGCAGATTGTCAAAATCCTTACGGTTCTGGCTGGCGAAGGGATAAGCGGTCCAGTCGGAACTGGTGAACGCATTCATAAACGTGTTCAGGGAGCGTCGAATCATCATGAAGAATGGATCGCGCACCGGATATTTTTCACTGCCGCACAGGGCTGTGTGTTCGAGAATGTGAGCGACACCTCTGGAATCTTCCGGCACAGTGCGCAGCGCCACCAGAAACACGTTTTCCGGATGGTCGGCAGCGATATGAATATGCTGAGCGCCAGTACTGGTGTGCCGATATTCTTCGACCTCCAGCTTCAGGGAGGCCACCGATTGGCGTCTGATTAATGCAAAGGGCGGGGAGGTCGGAGCATTCACGATGTCATACCTGTAGAAGATGCAAGCCGGGTATTTTACCTGTAGTAGCGACGGTGGCCACTGTTTGTCGCGACTAATTGCACAGCCAGGTGCGATTCAGGCTAGAGTGGCAGACGAATCTGTTCGTCCTGTTTGAGGAACGCCCGTAAATTGGATGGTCGATAATCGGTACTACTTAAAAACCGCTGTTCGGCACTGGTGTGCAGGGTCTCGTCGTGATTGGTGACACCAATGGCCCGCAATTCAGAGCTGTGGCCGCGCAATCCGCCGACAGAAGAATTGTGCACTGTTTGCGCTGGGTCGGCCGCTGCGGCAGATGAATAGATGGCATCGAGATAATTACGATCCAACGCTAATCCGCACGCAGTGGCCTTTTCGGTCATCCAGTGCAGGGTAAGCGCAGCCAGCGCGCCGCGTCGGTGTCCACCGCCGATATCGCGGTGATCACCGGCGAACCAGCTTTGCTCCGTACGCGTACGTCCCGGGCGGGTTTTCCATATGGCCGGTGCCAGGGGAGTGCCTCGTTGGTCGATGGCCAGAGCGTGGTAGGCGTTGTCGACAATGCTGCTCAGGGTTGTGTCGTGAAAACCGTGGCGCTGCCCGCTGTCGGTCGTCGCCAGGCTTTCGGGCATACCTCGGGGTCCCAACGTATCCCACACCCCCAGAAATTTAACGCGTACTGGCTGGCAGTGCGGGCCACGAAAAGTTACGGCGTTGTCAGCGTCCGCTCCCCACAGGGTTCGGTAAACATGGTAGGCGGCTGGGATTAACTCCGCATGGGACTTATGTAGTAGCCAGGCATTGCGCAATAACCCGATGCAACTACGTGCGATATAGGCACCGCGGCTAACCCCAAAAAAATAAATTTCGTCGCCAGCGGCATAGTTGTGCACCAGGAACCGGTAACTGTCCAGAATAGCGCTGTCCAGTAATGCCCAGGTTTCTGCCGTACTGGGTGTACCGGTTGGCGGATGTTCGTGACGGGTATAAAAAACGATCTGCGCGATGTCGTCGGGTGTGCACGGCAATAACCCGCGGGCAATGTGTGCGACATGGGTGGGATGGGGCGTCTGCGCACTGCCCCAGGTTCCATCGCAACAGATAATCAATCGTTTCATACCAGGGGTTTCGTCCGGTCTGGTTACACAACTATGGTTATCGAACAGTTATTGGTTTTCAGTGTACCCCAACTCGGCAAAGCGGGCGTACATACGCACCTGCATAGCCATGCCGGAGTCCCATGGCCGTAACGCCAGGAGAGTCCACGGGCTTGGACATAAACGGGAAAGACCGCATAATCCCGCGATTCGGTGGGCACGGACCTGGCGAGCCATGACGGAGGAGTTATGCACAAGGTAATGATCGCGGGCGTGGGGATGACGCGCTTTGGCAAACATCTGGACGCTACCCTGCGTAGCCTCACCGTCGAAGCGCTCGACGGGGCGTTGCGCGACGCGGGTATTACCGCGCAACAGGTCGACACCATATTTTTTGGCAATGCAGCGGCGGGGTTGCTGACCGGGCAGGAGATGATTCCTGGGCAGGTGGCGCTGCGGGAAACCGCACTGATGGGTAAGCCCATCATCAATGTGGAAAATGCCTGTGCTTCCGCGTCAACTGCCGCGCATCTGGCGTGGTTGTCGGTAGCGTCTGGTCAGTCGGAAGTGGCGTTGGCCATTGGCGCGGAAAAAATGACCAATAAAGATAAAAGCGTGCCGTTTAAAGCATTAATTTCTGCTATGGATCTGGAGCAAATCAAAGCGGAAACCGGATCGGATGATCCCTTAACAGCGGGTAGTGCGCCGGGCCGCTCCGGGTTTATGGATGTCTATGCTGGCAAAGCCAAAGATTATATGGCGCAAACGGGCGCTACCGCCGAGGATTTCGCTCGGGTTGCCGCCAAGTCCCACAAATTCGGGTCGATGAATCCCAGGGCTCAGTTTCAAAAAGTGCTGTCCGTCGCGGAAATTCTCGCGAGTCGGGAAATTATCGCACCGCTGACACTGGCCATGTGTTCGCCCATTGGCGATGGTGCGGCGGTGCTGGTGTTTTGTTCCGAGAGTTTTGCAAAAAAGCACGGATGTGACGCAGTGGTTGTCAACACCATTACCCTGGTGTCGGGGATGCCCGGTGGACCGAGCTGCAACACGCGGGCTGCCGCCAGGGCCTATCAGGCGGCTGGTATTGGCCCGGAAGATGTGGACGTGGTGGAATTGCATGACGCTGCCTCGCCGGCGGAGTTAATGTATATCGAAGAACTGGGCCTGTGCGGCCCGGGGCAGGGCGTCGAAATGTTGCGCGAAGGGCAGACTGATCTTGGCGGGCGAGTGCCCGTTAATCCCAGTGGGGGTTTGGTGGCCAAGGGCCATCCGGTGGGTGCTACTGGCTGCGCGCAGATTGTGGAGTTGGTGGATCAATTGCGCGGACGCAGCGGTCCCCGACAGGTGGTGGGCGCGAGAGTAGGGTTGGCCCAGAACGGCGGCGGCTGGATTGCCCACGACACGGCGGCCACCACCGTGACCATACTGAGTCGCTGAGCGCTTTTCTTACGCAACTGTGTAACTAGAGATATTAAAGGAAACAGGATGGACGCTATCACCGCACTGCACAGGCGCGTTTCCCAGGGAGTGCTGGGTGAACCTGCGCCTGCTGGTGAGGTGCTTGAGAACATAAAAAAAGCGGCGCTACGCGCTGCCGATCACGGTATGTTGCGGCCATGGAGGTTCGTGGTGATTGCAGGGGCCGGGTTGACTCGCTTCGGCGAATTGCTGGTGCGCGCCACGGAGGCGGACAGCGGACCACTTTCTGATCGGGAAAAAGAGAAAGTTGCCGCGCGGCCGCGACGCGCACCCATGATCATTGCGGTGGTCTGTAGCCCCAGGGACAATCCCAAAATCCCCGTAGTTGAACAGCTTCTTTCTGCCGGTGCCGCCGCGCAAAATATGCTTAATGCGGCATTCGCACAGGGGGTGGGGGCCATGTGGCGCACCGGCGGTTTTGCCTATCACCCTCAGGTGATGCGCGAACTGGGACTGACCGCAGGAGAAACAATTGTTGGGTTTCTGTATCTGGGCACCATGAAAACTGAAGTTCCGTCACCTCCCGAGTTGAATCCTCAGGAATACTTCAGCGACTGGCGCTGAGCCGGTCGAGACCTGTACCCAGCCGTTGCCACGTTCCCACGGCGCGCTAATTGCCTTTAACTAGCGTCTTGTGTACAGTGTGCGCCCTTCGCGGTCAGCGTCAAAGCGTGCCGCTATCGACGATAAATGCGGTGAGGTTTCGGGAGGTTATGTGATCGACCGAAACGCCACTGACGAATTTGGTGAGGTGTCCGAGCGGTTGAAGGAGCACGCCTGGAAAGTGTGTAAGTCGAAAGGCTTCGAGGGTTCGAATCCCTCCCTCACCGCCACATAGAAAACCCTCCTTTGTGAGGGTTTTTGCGTTTTGGGGTGCCAGGGATGAGAACCCGGGTTCGACAAAATTCGTTCGCGAATGTTGCGCGCCGCAGCGCAGGCAGGGTGTAACTCCAAACGGACAAGCCGCGAGCCATCCAATGTGTTCAAGCAGTTAGTGCCGCTAACGCGACGACGCAGCCCAGTAAAGTCGCCCCCGATACCGGGGTTGTAATTATCCTTCCTTCACGGCGTCCAACTCTACCCAGCCTGCACGAATAAACGGATTATCTGTGCTATAACTATAGCTGTGGCATTAGCATGTAAATGTTCTATCCGATCAACCACCACTCTCGGAGCCAACAAGGAGTATTCCCATGCCAGAACACACTTACAAACATATAGAGATCACCGGCAGTTCCACCAAAAGTTCCGATGACGCCATTCGTGTTGCCGTTGCGGAGGCGTCACAAAATTTGACCGACCTGCACTGGTATCAGGTTACAGATCAGCGTGGTTTTATTGAAAATGGTGAAATCAAGCACTGGCAAGTCACGGTCAAGATTGGGTTTCGCATAAATCGCTAATAACTGATCCGATGTGTTAACTGTTTTACACGTTTTCGGCCGCTGCACAGGGGCTGGTATGGGCAAGGTTTGAGGTGCCTGCTTATTGCTTTTGAGTGTCGAAACGGTTGCAGTTTGGCAAGCAATCTATCCGGTGCTGAACAATCTGCTCAAGAGTACCGGGATCGCTGTTTCAACCCGTAATATGCGCGGGCCCAGAGAAACTGGTGTACAACCTGCGGCCACCAGTTTTTCTATTTCATAAGGTATAAAGCCGCCTTCCGGGCCGATTACCAAAGTAATTTTTTCGTCAACTCCACTGGGCACTCCCGTGCCGGCGGCGGGGTGAGCGACCAGCCCCTGAGAGCCGAAAACGATTTCGGGTAGTTGATCTTCCACAAAGGGTTTGAACCGTTTGTGCAGCGAGACCTCGGGTAACATAGTGTCACCGGCTTGCTCGAGCCCAAGTAACAGGTTTTGGCGCACGGCATCAGGTCTGAGCAATGGCGTTTGCCAATAGCTTTTTTCGACGCGGTAGCTATGTATAAAATGCAGCCGTTTGACGCCGAGTGTGGCGCTGGTTTGTATGATTCGCTTGAGCATTTTTGGTCGTGGTAAGGCGACAATCAACGTAACGGGCAGCGCGGGTGGCGGTGATTTGTGTTTCGGTTCCGGTGCTAGTTCCAGCTCGACGCTGGTGGCATCGAGATGGCGGATATGCGCTGCACAGATCGCGCCGTTAATTATTCCGACTTTAATGGTGTCCCCGTGCTTCACGTTAAGCACGGTGTTCAGGTGTTGCACCCGACGGTCACTGAAGCGAGCGCAGTTGGGGCTTATCAGGTCGTCCGCGCTGAGCAACAACAAATTCACAGGCCGGGTCTGTTCCTGTGCTCAGGGTTTGCGGCGGTTGTGGTAGTGGCGCGCAATCGCAATGAAATCCGTGATAAACCGCGCCGTACTATCGGCGGTGCGCACCGCAGCGAACAAGGTGCCTGACATACCTTCGGCCCCCAGGGGTTTTGCCGTCAGGCTGTTGCTGTGGTGCGCATCGTCCAGAACCCAGTCGGGCAGGGCCGTCACGCCTTTTCCACTGGCGACCAACAGTAGAATAATTGCGGTCAGTTCGGACTGGCGGACACTGGCAGGTTCCACCTGAGCGGGTTGCAGGAAATGCCGAAAGATATCCAGACGCTGTCTTTCCACCGGGTAGGTAATCAGAGTCTGGTCGGCCAGATCCGCGGGTTCGATAAAGACCTTGCTGGCAAGGGGATGTTCCGGCGCCATGATTAGCAGGGCCTGATAATCGCACAGGGTCTCGCAGACGATATTGGGCGAATCACTGCGGTCAGAAGTAACCACCAGATCCACCTCGCCGCGCTGCAGCGATGGCAGTGGATCAAAACTCACGTCCATACGAATGTCGACTTCGACGTCGGGCCATTGGTGGCGGTAGTCCACCAGCACCGGTCGCAACCATTCAAAACAGGCGTGGCATTCGATGGCGATGTGCAAGCGACCGGCTTCACCCTCGCTAAACCGTTTCAGTTGATCTTCCGCTGCGCTGATACTCGGTAACACTTGTTGGGCCAGGGCGACGACCTTGTGTCCCGCCGGGGTTAAGGTCAGGGGTTTGGTGCTGCGCAGGAACAGCGGCACGTCGTAATGGTCTTCGATGGCTTTGATCTGGTGCGACAGAGCCGACTGCGTGAGGTGCAGGCGTTCGGCAGCGCGCACCATACTGCCGGTTTCGTAGATGGCGAGCAGGCTTCGCAGGTGTTTAGTGTCCAGAAACATTGTTAATTATTCTCATGATAACTATAAGAATTATGAAATTGATCGAATTTTAAGCCTATCCCATACTTCCTGCAACGTCGAGATGCCCCGGGTTCGTCCGAAGTGTCGGGCCGCAACGGCGTCTGTTTTCATAATCAGGGAGTTTAAGAGGTGACTGTCACACACAATTTGGGTTATCCGCGTATTGGCGTACAGCGGGAGTTGAAAAAAGCACTGGAGAGTTATTGGCGCGAGGACATCGACGCGGCACAACTGGAAGAGCTGGGGCGAATACTGCGCAGCCGACATTGGCAGCAACAGGCAGACGCCGGGGTCGACTGGATTCCAGTCGGCGACTTTTCCTTTTATGACCATATTCTCGACTGGTCGGTGACATTGGGGGCGATTCCCGAGCGTTTTGTTCCGGGGGCTGACGAAACCGCACTGGATACCTGTTTTCGTATGGCCCGTGGCCGTGCGCCCAGTGGCGAGCCGGTAACGGCCTGTGAGATGACCAAGTGGTTTGATAGCAATTATCACTACATCGTTCCGGAGTTTAGCGGCGCACAGGACTTTCGTTTGTCCTCTGACCGGCTGTTTGACCAGGTGGCGGAAGCACAGGCCCTGGGGTACCGGGTTAAGGCGGTTATCCCTGGCCCGTTGACGTATCTGTGGCTGGGAAAAATGCCCGGCACGGATTCCGACAAGTTGCGCGTGCTGGATCGTTTGTTACCCGTTTACGTGCAAATTCTTGCGCGCTTAAAAGCACAGGGAGTGCAATGGGTACAGCTCGACGAGCCGATTTTATCGCTGGACCTGAGCGCGGACTGGAAAACTGCATTTAGCGCTGCTTACCGTTATTTAAGTACAGCGCATAGTAATTTGCTGGTCGCCAACTATTTTGGCGGGCTGGAAGATAATCTCACCGTACTACTCAATTTGCCGGTGGCGGGAATTCATATCGATGGCGTGCGCGCGCCACAGGAAATTGCCGCCGTTGCCCAGCGCCTGGGTGCGACGCAAATATTGTCTTGCGGTATTATCGATGGGCGCAATATCTGGCGCACTGATCCGGATGCGGCGCTTGGCAAGGTGCGCGCAGTGGCTGATCAGTTGGGGGAACGATTATGGCTGGCCCCCAATTGTTCGCTGCTACATGTGCCCGTAGACCTGGATTCGGAAGAGCATCTCGACCCGGAAATTGTCAGCTGGTTGGCGTTTGCCAAACAGAAACTGGCGGAATTACATCTGTTGCGCCAGGCGTTGGATAATCAAGACGCGGTCGCTGGCGAACTGTTTCTGTTGCGCGCTGCGATTGTCGCTCGCAGCCAGTCGGCGCGCATTCACCAACCGGAAGTTCAGCGGCGCATTGCGGGTGTTGATGCCGAATATGCGCGGCGCAAAGCAGGTTTTGCGGAGCGTATCGTCCTCCAACGCGACTGGCTTAAGCTGCCACTGTTTCCGACCACCACCATCGGTTCCTTCCCGCAAACCCCGGAAATTCGCGCAGTGCGGCGCCGCTACAAAAATGGTGAGGTCGGCGAAATCGCTTACCGGCAGGCCATGCGCGCCGAAATTGCGCGGGTGATCGACGCGCAAGAAAAACTTGGACTCGATGTGCTGGTCCATGGCGAGCCGGAACGCAATGACATGGTGGAGTACTTTGGCGAGCAGTTACAAGGCTTTGCATTTACCGCTAACGGATGGGTTCAGTCCTATGGATCACGGTGCGTCAAGCCGCCAATTATTTACGGCGACGTCAGTCGTCCGCGTGCTATCACGGTGGAGTGGATCAACTATGCCCAGTCGTTAACCGCAAAGCCGGTCAAAGGCATGCTCACCGGTCCGGTGACGATATTGAACTGGTCATTTGTGCGCGACGACGTGCCGCGTGCTGATACGTGCTTGCAAATTGCGCTGGCTCTGCGCGACGAGGTGCTGGATCTGGAAAAATCTGGTGTGCATATTATTCAGATCGACGAAGCGGCGCTCCGGGAAGGATTGCCGTTGCGACGCAAACACTGGGCGGATTATTTGCATTGGGCGGTACATGCATTCAAGGTCATGGCCAGTGGCGTGGCGGATGCAACACAGATCCACACCCATATGTGTTATTCGAACTTTAACGACATTATTGCCTGGATCGCCGCGATGGACGCCGATGTGATTACCATTGAGACCTCCCATTCCCGGATGGAGCTGCTTGGTGCTTTTGAAAATTTCGCGTATCCCAATGATATCGGTCCCGGCGTGTACGATATCCATTCGCCAAATATTCCCGGCACTGATGCCATGGTGGCCTTGCTTGAGGAAGCCGCGCGGTATATTCCGCAAGATCGTCTGTGGGTGAATCCGGACTGTGGCTTAAAAACCCGCGCCTGGCCGGAGGTTGAATCCGCATTGGAGAAAATGGTCGCGGCGGCTAAAAGGCTCAGGGAAAAAAACGGAGTGCTGACTGCGTAGAGATTGGAAGAGCGGTAGCGCACCGCGCGACTCAGCAGGTCATATTTTTCCGTGTCGAGAGCCTGATCGCAAGCAGACAGTTACTTTTTTTCCAGTAATCCCAGCTTGCCGGCTAACCATTTGGTGCTCGATGCCTGCACCACAATAGTGATGATGATGGCGATAAATACCGTTGCGGCAACCTCTTTGGCACCGGGTACCCCCATGCCGATAAGCAAACCCGCGAGCGCGGCGGGAATCACACCGGTTTCGCGTGTCCAGCACATAAACAACATTTCATTCAGGGTCCATTTGGCACGCTGGTCGGGGAGGCAACACAGAAACACAGTTAACGGTCTCGCCACCAGCATCAGTACTGCGACAATGATGATGCCATCGACCAGATAGCGATTGATCAGCTCAAAATCGACGTGGGAGCCGAGCAAGATAAATACCATAATGCGCATCATTTCAGCGATGATGCCCTGGAATGACTCAAAACTTTCGGTGTCGTGATCGGTAAATGCAGCGTTAAATGCTCTGCGATTACCGACCATAATGCCCAGCACAAATACCGCCATAAAGCCGGATGCGCCGACGGCGTCGGCACCGAGATAGGTAACCAATATGGCAACAATTTTAAATACCGGGGCGAAACCAGTTAGCATGCCGATTTTCGTCGGCGCCACGAGGAAGATAAAGGTATACCCGGCGACCAGTCCAACCAACAAACCGCCACCACCCGCGTAGGCAAGACCAGCCAGAGTACCTGGCAGAGAGAAATCCTCGGTTCCCAGCATGATTCCAGCTATGGTAAAGGTGGCGATAGCGCCCATGGCGTCGTTAAACGCCGACTCCGCCATAACGGTTTGCGCGACGCGCTCGCGAATAGGCACCTGCTTGAAAATCGGAACTAGCGTAGCGGGATCGGTGGAGGCGATAGCGGCGCCAATTAGCAACGCAACCATGAGTGGGATATCGGCGATGTAGTACGCGGCTGCAGCGGTCACCGCAGCGGTGATCAGCAGGCCGACAGTGGCGATCACGGTGATGGAAATCCACACTTGGCTCAGCACCTTTAGACGCAGCGACGCGCCACCATCAAACACCAGGTAAGAGGCACCAAAAATAAGGATAGCCTGGTTTACCGCGCTGTCCGCCGTGATATCGAGTACGCCCAGGCCGGCGCCGCCCAGCGCCATACCCGCAATCAGGTAGAGAACAATATCGGGTATACCAATTTTTCTGGATAGTGCGCCGCACAGGCAGCCGACGCCGAGAATGACAGCAAACCCTGTAAGAACATGTTTGGCAAATTCTATAGTGTCTGTGGGCAGCATGCAGTGTGGTTTTCCATCGGCAAAGCCGCTAGCGGTGGCTAGCAGCGACAAGGTGCGCGCATTCTACTGAGATATTGAGTCGGCAAATAGCAGGCAATCAATTTCCACCAACATTATTTTTCCTGGCGGGTGGTGCGAAACTGACAACTGGTACGATAGTAATTGGCGTCCCGGAGAGGATTCGAACCTCTGACCTGCCCCTTAGGAGGGGGCTGCGCTATCCAGCTGTGCCACCGGGACGAGTGAGCGTATTTGCCGGACGGGCATTATACGGAGCGCGACAGGTGGGGTACACCGTATCTACCCTACAAGCAGATCTTTCGCAGCGTTAACTTTGGCGGCCAGGTAGTCGTTCCCGCCGCGATCCGGATGCAGTTTTTGTATGAGTCGTTTGTGGGCTTTGATAATTTCTTCCCGGGAGGCGGTGTCCTGAACGCCGAGAATTTGTCGTGCTTCGTCGATGTTTAATTGACTTGCTGGCGGGGGTGGTTGCTGGCCCGCGTCCGACTGGGTGCCAGCAAAACGGCGCGCCATATACGCATTGAGGAGCAGCGCTGATTCGCGATCCTCGCCGCGCCATGTCGTGAGTACCTGTTCCAACTGTGTGCGATTCAGGGCCGATAGTAGCTGATCGGCATATTCCCCCTGAAGTATTTTCCCATCGACACCGCCAGTTGCCAGGTTGACGGTGATTTCCAGCGCGGCGGTTTTTATTTTAGGGCCGAGTCGGGCGCCGGTTGTGCGTTGCCAGAATTGCAACAGAGGAAATGCCCTGAGCGCAACATGGGCCAATTTTTGGGTTAACGGCAACAGACCCGCGATGGCGGCGGTAATCCAGTGCGCGCGGCCGGTCACTACCAAGCCCACAGTCACCACGAATAGCGCAATAAAGGCGCCGCGCAGGAGTGCAGATTTACGCTGCGCCGCCGGTAGCTTCTTCAGCTCCAGCAGGCGACGCCAGCCATACCAAGCGATAAAACCGAGTACCAGTAACAGGATTAATTTTGCCATCGGCGTAACATACGGGGGGCTGGCCAAAAACGGAAATGTTTTTTGCGCCGAGGTTTAGGCGCCTTACTGACCACCGCTTCAATTCAACGTTAGATTAACAATGCCGCAATCGTGCGAACCGGGTGTTGTCACTGCTATGGTCAGTGGCATGTGTGGTGTTGAATTTCAAGGCATTGGAGAAAATTTTCGATAACCGACCTGGGTTCGATTAATCAGAGAAGTCTTGCTCCATGGTCGTATCTTTGTTGTCAAAGGAACGTTGTCAAAGGAACGTTGCCAAAGGAACAATCTCGCCCCGGTCTACCTTCCTGTGTTGTTACTCGCCGATTGCGGTAACCGCTGTCGGCGGGGACGCTCTCGCCTTTAGAAACTGATAACCTCCACCAACCCGCCGGTGACCCTCGTTCTCGACCGGTGGTCTGGCCTATAATGCCCGGCAATTGACGTCTTACGGGTACCTGACAATGGTAGCGATTGGCACGCCGTTTTCCTCCACTGCCACCAAAGTGTTGTTATGTGGATCGGGTGAACTTGGTAAAGAAGTGGTTATAGAGTTGCAGCGCCTTGGCATTGAGGTAATCGCACTTGATCGTTACGCGCACGCACCGGCGATGCAGGTGGCGGATCGCAGCTATACCCTGTCGATGCTGGATGGCAAAGCGCTACGGAATATAATTGAACGGGAGAAACCCGATTATATCGTTCCAGAAATAGAAGCGATTGCCACCGAGACCCTGGTAGAGCTGGAGCGCGAAGGTTATCGGGTAGTGCCGACAGCGCGGGCAGCACAGCTGACCATGAATCGCGAGGGTATTCGACGTTTGGCCGGGGAGGCGTTAGGCGTACCGACTTCGACTTACCGTTTCGCCGGTACCCGCGAAGAATTTGACGAAGCGGTGGCGGCAATCGGTATTCCCTGTCTGGTGAAACCCATTATGAGTTCGTCCGGCAAGGGACAGAGCCTGGTGCGTAGCGCAGCAGATACTAGCCGCGCCTGGCAGTACGCTCAGGAAGGTGGGCGCGCTGGTGCCGGACGGGTCATTATTGAAGGCTTTGTGGATTTCGACTACGAAATTACGTTGCTGACAGTGCGTCATCGGGATGGCACCAGTTTTTGTGAGCCTATTGGCCATCGCCAGGAAGATGGCGACTACCGGGAAAGCTGGCAACCGCAGGGTATGACTCCGGTCGCTCTCGAAGCCGCACAACAAATTGCGCGGCGGGTCACCGACGCTCTGGGGGGCTGGGGAATTTTCGGAGTAGAACTGTTTGTGAAGGGCGACGACGTGATTTTCAGCGAAGTGTCGCCGCGGCCCCACGACACCGGAATGGTGACCATGATTTCCCAGGACCTGTCACAGTTTGCCCTGCACGTCAGGGCGATTCTAGGTTTACCCATCCCCAATATCGTGCAGCACGGGCCGAGCGCCTCTGCGGTGATACTGGTGGCAGGGGAGTCCACTCAGGTGTCGTTTCAGGAGTTGCAGGGCGCGCTGGCGGAACCGGACACCCAGTTACGGCTGTTTGGTAAACCGGAGGTAAAGGGTCGCCGCAGAATGGGGGTGGCGCTGGCGCGAGGGCAGAGCGTAGCCGAGGCCAAAGCCAAAGCACTGGCCGCTGCGGCAGGAGTCAAGATCTCCCTCTAGCCCCGCTGTTCGCCAGTCGTCGGAAAGGGTAACTGGGATCGGTTGTGTGGTAAGTCCGCTCGTTCCGATAGTCGTTTTCCCGGGTTCTCATACTGTTAGTCCAACGCGCCGTAGTTTACCCCACCTAATTCGAGCTGGAGTCGTTCAGGCAGCTTCCCTGCGCCACACTGCCCCGTGCCTTCCAATCACTTGATATAAATCAATTCTTTTCGATCAGGTTGTTATTTAATATAAAACACAGTTGCATTTACAAATACGAATCATTATCATTTGTATTCATTGGTTGGAAGTTCATGGGAGGTGATTATGTCTATACGAGTTGCGATGTTGTTACTGGCGCTGGTCGCGGGTAGTGCGGTGGCCGAAACGCAGGAATTCAAACTGGTTATCAAGGATCATCGTTTCCACCCGGCGGAAGTTATCGTGCCAGCGGGTAAAAAGGTTTTGCTGGTGGTGGAAAATCAGGATTCTACTCCGGAGGAATTCGAAAGTTACGATCTGCACCGGGAAAAGATTATCGCCGGCAATAAGACCGCCAAGATATTTATCGGCCCGCTCAAGCCTGGTCGTTATGTCTTCTTTGGTGAGTTCAATATGGACACCGCCCAGGGCGTAGTCGTTGCCAAATAGGTCGTTGCCAAATAGCTTGTTGCGAAATAGGTCGAGGTAGCCATGTTAAGTTCGCTCATTATTGTGTTTCGCGAAGTTCTCGAAGCCGCTCTGGTGATCGGTATTGTGTGCGCGGTAACACGGGGTGTGAACCGTCGCGGGCTGGCAGTACTGGTGGGCATTATCCTTGGCGTTGCTGGTGCCGGACTGGTGGCCGTGTTTGCCGACGCGGTTGCGGAGATGGCCGAGGGTATGGGGCAAGAGTTGTTTAACGCTAGCATTTTGTTGGCGGTGGTACTGATGCTTGCCTGGCACAATATCTGGATGTCGGTACATGGCGCGGAACTGGCTGGGGAAGCAACCAAGGCGGGCGAGTCGGTGCGTCAGGGTATCGAGCCGATTACCGTGCTGGTGACCTTGGTGGGTTTGGCGGTGCTGCGCGAAGGGGCGGAAGTCGTATTGTTTCTGTACGGCATAGCAGCCAGTGGTTCCACCGCTGGTGGCATGGCTGTTGGCAGTGGTATCGGGCTGTTGACCGGAACGCTGGTCGGGTTCGCACTATACGGTGGATTGATCCGTATCCCAATGCGTTACTTCTTTTCTGTGACCGCAATCATGTTGATGCTACTTGCCGCAGGTATGGCATCCCAGGCGGCGAAATATCTGATTCAGGGCGACTTCATTCCGGCATGGGGATACGGTTTGTGGGATAGCTCTGCGCTAATAGCGAACGGTTCGTTACTCGGCCAGATACTGGGCACGTTGGTCGGTTACGATGCGCAGCCCGCGGGTATGCAGTTGGTGTTCTATGGGGTAACGCTGGTGACTATTATCAGCGGTATGAAGTTGGTTAAGTTACGTAAAGAGAGAAAGCAAATGTTAGCAGGGCAAACTCAGGGTACGCCATTAATTACAGGTCTTGTGTTGGTTATTTCGAGCCTTGTGCTCTTGTCCGCCGCGACACCTGTGCAGGCCGGGCCGGCAGCAAAAGTTTATTCGCCGATTATTGAGTATGGCGAAACCGAGATTGAATTCCGCGGTGGCTATGTGGAAGACGACGACCATCCGGAGGATGGAGAGCAACAGTATAAAGTAGCAGTTGGCCACGGCATTATGTCCCGTTGGTTTACGGAAATAGTATTCGAGTACGAGACCGGGCCAGGGGAGACACTTAACCTCGAGGCGGTCGAGTGGGAAAATATTATCCAGCTCACCGAGCCGGGCCAGTATTTTCTGGATATGGGTATCTTCGCTGAATATGTCCACAAACGGGATGGGGATGCGGCCGCCAAAGTGGAAATCGGCCCCATGTTTCAGTACGAGCATGGCCCGGCTGTTTTTAATCTAAACACCATTTTTGAGCGGGAAGTGGGTGATGGCGCCGAAAGTCCCACCGAACTGACCTACGGCTTTCAGGTCAAGTGGCGGGGCAACGAACGCTTTGAGCCGGGCCTGCAGGCGTTTGGTGAGTTGGGCGAATGGGACGATTGGGTGTCCAGTAACCAGCAGGAGCACAACCTCGGCCCCGCGTTTTTTGGCAAGGTTAAGCAGGGCGATTATAGCGTTAAATATTCGGCCGGCTGGCTGTTTGGGCTGACCAGTGCTACACCGGACAATACCATCCGGTTTGAGCTGGAGCTGGAGTATTAACGAGTTGTGTCGCTTCGCGAAAAGGCCGGTAACACCGGCCTTTTTTTATTTTTAGCAGACGGTAAATTGACAAACGATTCTTGGTAAAGCACTGTGGCGCCTGATTTTACAGAGAATTATACGTGCACGAATCGCTGGGGGTGCTGATTGGTTTGATTGTCGTGTTGGGTATCGGCGCCCAGTGGCTGGCCTGGTGGCTTAAGTTGCCCTCCATCGTATTTTTGTTGCTAATCGGCATCGTGGCCGGGCCCGTCAGCGGTGTGCTAAATCCGGATGTGATGTTTGGGGAAATTTTATTCCCGTTGGTGTCCCTCGGCGTGGCGCTGGTGTTGTTCGAAGGCGCGCTGACGCTACATTTTTCCGATATTCGCGGTCACGGCTCGGCGGTGACCAACCTGGTGAGTTGGGGCGCCGTACTCAATTGGCTATTGATTGCAGGTGGCACCTGGGTGTTTACCGATTTTTCCTGGTCGATGGCGCTACTGTTTGGCGCATTGGTGGTGGTCACCGGGCCGACTGTGGTGGTGCCGTTGCTGCGTACGGTTCGACCGACGCCGGCGGTGAGTAATATTCTGCGTTGGGAAGGTATTTTGATCGATCCACTGGGCGCCCTGTTCGTGGTTTTGATCTACGAAGCCATTGTTTCGGATATGCGCGGCGGCTCACTCGAAATATTTTTTCAGGTTGTTGGTCTGGGGGTACTAAGTGGTGGCGTCGGAGCACTGGGGCTGGGTTGGCTGCTAAAGCGACATCTGGTGCCAGAATATTTACAGAACGTTGTTACGCTGGCGACGGTAATTGGTGTGTTCAGCTTCAGCAACCACTTTGCTCACGAATCCGGATTGTTAGCCGTGACGGTCATGGGTGTGTGGTTGGCGAATACCAAAAATCTTGACATGAGCGATATCCTCAGTTTTAAGGAAAGCCTGTCGGTGCTGATTATTTCGGTACTGTTTATTGTACTGGCGGCGCGTCTCGATTTTCAGCAATTGATTGCCCTTGGCTGGGGGGCGATAGGCGTCCTGATGGTTATTCTACTGGCGCGTCCGGTAATGGTGTGGGCCAGTACCTTACGCGGAGATCTCGGTTGGCGGGAAAAAGTATTAATCAGCTGGATAGCGCCGCGCGGCATAGTGGCGGCCGCTGTTTCGTCCCTGTTTGCCCTCAAGCTTGAACAACTGGGGTACACGGAGGCGAGCAGTCTGGCCGCGTTGACGTTCCTGGTAATTATCGTCACCGTGTTGCTCCAGAGTTTTACCGCACGACCTCTGGCACGAATGCTGGGGGTGGCTGAGGAAGAGCCGCGCGGGGTGTTGATCATCGGCGCGAATAGCGTCGCCAGGGCGCTTGGCAAGGTGCTCGTGGAGAAGGGTTTCCGGGTTAAGGTGACCGATACCAACTGGTCCGACATTCAGGCCGCGCGCATGGACGGTTTGCAGGCTTATTTTGGCAATCCGGTGTCCGCCCACGCCGACCGCCACCTGGATCTGGTGGGTATTGGCCGGGTTTTTGCGATGTCCCGACGGCCAGCACTGAATATATTGGCATGCCTGAAATATCGTGCGGAACTGGGGAAGCAGCGTGTATTTACCCTGCGTAATGCGGAGGAAAAGGATGATTCTGAAAAGGTGCGTGTGGCGGATGTTTATCGGGCGCCGCGGCTTTTCGGAGAAGATGTGACGTCACAAAAAATAGCCAGTCTGTTGAGTAAGGGGGGGGAGGTTAAAGCGACTCGCCTCAGTGAGGAATTTACTCTGGCAGATTACGAAAAGCGCTATGGTGCCGATGTTATAAAACTATTTGCCATAGATAACAAGGAGCGTCTGCGCGCCTATACGGACACGTTTTCTCCGGATGTAAAACCGGGCTGGGTGTTAATTTCTCTGATCCCGGAATCGGTTATGAGTCGCGTTGAAGATACAGCGCGGCAGGCCGAGCAGGGGGTTGCGTAAATGAGCATGTCTCTCGATCCGAGTCTTTGGCGCTGTCACTCTTTTTTTGTGGGCCTGTTGTAGCATGAGTAAACCGTTAGCCGGAGTTAAAATTCTGGATCTTACCCATATGTTGTCGGGGCCCTATGGCACCATGATTATGGCGGATCTGGGCGCCGAAACCATTAAGGTAGAACCGCTTCACGGCGAGGCCACACGACCCTTACTGGCTAACGATCCGAACAATTCGATAGACGGTATGGGCGCCTATTTTATTACCCTCAATCGCAACAAGAGAAGTATTGCCATTGATTTGAAATCTGACGAGGGGCGCGAATTATTTTATAAGCTGGTGCAGGAAGTCGATATAGTTTTCGATAATTTCAGTGTCGGCGTGACACACAAACTGAAAATTGACCATGCTCATCTTAGTGAGTTAAACCCACGGATTATCACCTGCTCAGTAACCGGTTTTGGTGAAACCGGCCCGGGCAGTAAGCGGCCGGCCTTCGATCAGGTGGTACAGGCTTATGGTGGCGGCATGTCGATTACCGGCACGGATAAGAATCATCCTATACGCGCTGGCATTCCCATCGGCGATCTCGGGGGTGGTATGTTCGGCGTCATGGGGGTATTGGCCGCACTGTATCAACGGCAGTCCACGGGGGTTGGGCAGCACGTCGACATCTCCATGCTCGATGCTCAAATTTCCATGCTCAATTACATGGCGACCATGTACTTCCTGTCGGATACCGATCCATTTCCCATTGGTAACTCTCATTTTGTGCACGTACCCTACAATACGTTTCAGACTCACGACGGCTTTATTGCTATCGCCGTAATCTTTGACCCGTTCTGGCTAAATCTACTGGAAGTGTTGGACTGCGATGATCTGCGTGAGGAAAAGTATCTGCGCCAGCCCGGACGGTTGGCGGACAAAAAATTTATCGAAGGGCGCATTAACGATATCTTCAAGACCAATACGTCCGCACATTGGTTGCAGCAACTGGATGCGAAGCGCATACCCTGTGCGCCGGTGAACTCCTTCAGCCAGGCTCTCAGCGACGAGCAGGTTCTCTATCGACAGATGGTGGTGGAGCTAACTCATCCAAACGGCAAAACTACCCGTGGCCCGGGCAACCCGGTGAAGCTATCGGGTAGCGGCGCAGAAGTTTACACTCCGGCACCGTTGCTGGGACAGGATACGGACGCGGTGTTAACCGAATTATTGAAGTTTTCAGAGCAGGATATCGCACAGTTGCGGGCGCGTAAGGTAATCGTGTGACGCTGTGAGTGAAAAAATTATTATCAATGAAGTGGGTCCACGGGATGGCCTGCAGAATCAGTCGAAACTGCTAACGGTGGATCAGCGTCTGGCCATGATTCAACATTTGCTCGACGCTAATTTGCGGGCCGTGGAAGCGACCAGTTTTGTGTCGCCCAAAGCGGTACCGGCGATGGCCGGAGCGGGCGATCTTTATCAACGCTTGCCGGATACGAACAAGGTTGATTATTCCGTCCTGATTCCCAACGAGAAAGGTTATGAGCTGGCGATCGCTGCCGGTGCGAAGTCCGTGGCGGTGGTATTGTCCGCCACTGAAACCATGAACCAGAACAATATTCATATGAGTCTGCAAGAGACTATCGAAGTGTGCCGCACCATTATGCGCCGCGCCAGACAGGACGGCGTCGCCAATCGCGCTTACCTAGCGGTGGCGTTTGAGTGTCCCTACGAGGGTCCAACTGATCCACAGGTAGTATTCGAACTAGCGCGGGACATGTTCGCCGCCGGTGCCCGGGAAGTGATTATTGCCGACACCATCGGTGCCGCTCATCCCGGTGCGGTCAAACATATGATGCAGGTGCTGGTGCAGGAACATGGCAGTGCTGCCATGTCTTGCCATTTCCACGATACCCGCGGAATGGCACTCGCCAACCTGTATGCCGCAGTGGAAACGGGTATTCGTAAATTCGATGCCTCCATTGGCGGCCTGGGTGGTTGTCCCTTCGCACCCGGTGCAACCGGTAACGTTGCCACAGAAGATGTGGTGCTAATGTTGTCGCAGATGGGATTTGACACCGGCGTCGATCTGGAGCGGCTGGTCACGGCCGTAGAGTTTGCTATGGCATTGACCGGGAATTGTCCAGGCGGACATTCTTTTCGATGGCTGCAAAGTCGCAAAGCCAAAGGACTGTTGTAAACAGCGATTGCCGTACAAAAGATTGTTGCGCAGCGCGTCCCGGTATTTAAATTTTCTGAGGTAGTTACGGGCATTTCGATTGGCTGTAATGCTGGGCGGTACTTTTACCGACCTCCCGTTGATAGACGACGAAAGTGGTCGGACCTGAACCGCAAAAGTACCGTCGACGCCGGACGATTCGTCGCAGGAAGAACCGCGAGAACGGTAAGTTATTGCTGCCGTACTGGAGGAGATGGAACAGGCGCTCGAACGTATACCAGGGGCCGGCTGGAACCTTTATTGTGCGAGACGTGCAATAGTGGCGAGCATTTAAATATATCGCTGAACATAAAGACCTGTGGTTGACTACCGGTGACGAGGTGCATGACTGGTATCGACGAAGCTACCTGCTTTGATGTCTGAACAGGGCGAATCAGGTGTGATTACTTTCCGGTATTCGCGACATCGTAGCCCGTCACCAGCGAGTCGGACATCTGTTGCAGAATTAACGACACCGCAGTTTTATGGGTGGGTTCGAGGCTTTCCATTAGCTGTTCAATAATGCGTTGCACGGCCTGCTCGAGGTGGCTGCGTAATTCCCGAGATTTGGCGGTAAGGTAAACGCGGGTCAGGCGCTTGTCGCCGTCGTCCCTGCGACGCTCAACAAATCCCTGTTGTTCCATTTGCGCCAGAGTGCGCGCAACAGCCGCCTTGTCCGCCTGCAGGCGAAACGCTATTTCCTGCTGCGTCAGACCGTCGTCGATATACAGCATAAACAAATAGCGAAAGCGTCCGGCGCCGATGCCGAGGGGGGTCATTTCCGCATCCAGCGCGCGCATCATGTAGCGGTTGAGTATGCCGATATGGCGGACCAGGTTATCCGCCAGATTAATCATGAGTCGTTTCCTGTACCTGTACCTGAGCCGGCGCCGGAGCACGTTGCATACGCGCTGGTACGAGCGGTGTTAGCAGTATAATCGCCCCATAGGCGATGGCGCAGGCGATAAATGTGTCGCCGAGTCCAAGGGTCGATGCCTGTAAAGAAGCCAGGTGATCCACCACCGCCCACATAGCCGATTCGTTGCCAGCGGTGAGGGAAAGGATGGGTTCGAGTGCAGATTCCTTTGCCGTATCGTAGAGCGATATGTCTTCAATCAGTCTCTGACGATGGAAGACAGTGCGGTTTTGCCAGACGGTAATGCCGATCGCAATGCCGAGACTGGAAGCAAACATACGGAAAAAATTAAAAAATGCTGCGGCGGACGCGGATTTTTCTGCCGGAACGCCGGTTAGCGACAGCGCCATTAGCGGTGGAAAGAGAAAACCAAAGCCGATGCCCATAATGACTCGCGCGTAGAAGATGGCGCTGAACGTGGTGTCGGTGCTTGCTGTCGATTGCAGATAGATACCGTAGGCTACGACCAGGCTGCCAACGATAATCAGGTGCCGCAAATTCAGACGCGCCAGATTTTTGCCGACGATCATCATGCCGAACAACGGCACCAGGCTGGTGCCGGCCATTGCCAGTCCCGCCCAGGTAGCCGTGTAGCCCAGTACCGCCTGCATCCAGATGGGATACAACACCGTGGTGGTGTAGTAGGTGATATAAAAAATCACCGCCATGACCGTGCAGGCCACATAGCTTGGCACTTTGAGCAAAGAGTAATCAATAATCGGGTGGGGCTCCTTGCGCTCCCACATCACCAATCCCACAAAAGCGATGACCGCGACATTTAATGCCAGGCGCAAAGTGGGTGATCCAAACCAGTCCAGTTCGTGACCCTTGTCCATAATCAACTGAAACAACAGAACGGTGGTCGCCATCAGGATCAGCCCCACGCCATCCACGGGCTTTTTTTGTTTCTCGCTTTCCGCGTGTTTCATGCTGCTCCATATCACCCAGCCACACACCAGGCCAATGGGAATATTCATATAGAAAATCCACTGCCAACCCACGGTATCGGTGAGAAAACCGCCGATAATTGGGCCGAGTACCGGCGCTACGCCGGCGGTCAGGCTCCACAGGCCGATGGCAAAACCGTGTTGCTCCGGTGGGTAAACCCGCAACAGCACCATTTGCGATAGCGGTACGATCAACCCGCTGGACAGCCCCTGCAAGGCGCGAAAAAATACCAGTAATTCAAAATTGGTGCTCATGCCGCACAACCAGGAAGTCAGCGTAAATACGCCGATTGATACGACAAACGTTTTGATCTGGCCATAGCGGGTACAGATCCAGCCACTCAGGGGCAGCATCACTGCCATACAAATTGCGTAAGAGGTCAGTACCCAGGTGCCCTGGGAAGGCGTGGCGCCGAGGCTGCCAGCAATGGCCGGCAGGGACACCACCGCAATGGTGGTGTCGAGAATGTTCATAAAATTCGCAGCGGCGATAGCGATCGCTGTCAGCAACAGCGGTAGCCGTGGGGTCGGGCTCATTGTTTGGCAGCTAATTGATCGGCAGCTAATTGATCGGCAGAGAGCCGTTTGGCGACTACCTGTTCCGGTTGTCCGTCAACCTGTGTAGTAGGCAGGTTGTCATTAATAATCGCCTCGACCAAGTCACGCGCACCCGCGCGCCAGTATTTATACACGCTGGATACGTCACTGCTGTGTGTAGCAGGTGTGGTACTCAGGCGTGGTCCGTCCTGGGACGTTGTGTCAATTTTGACCGCCAACGACGTGCCGATGGGTAGCGGATGATCGCGTATTTGCTCGCCGGTAAAGACAATGCGCACCGGCACCCGCTGCACTATTTTTAACCAGTTTCCAGTGGCGTTTTGCGCAGGTAGCAGGGCAAAAGCGGAACCCGTACCGGTACCAGTGCCAATCACTTCGCCGTTGTAAACGACGTCGTCGCCGTACAGGTCCGAAATGATTTCAACGGGCTGTCCCAGATGCAGGCTGTGTAGCTGGGTTTCCTTGAAATTGGCTTCAACCCAGGTCTGATCCAGTTGTACCAGCTGCAGGAGTGGCTGCCCGGTTTTAATCGTGTCGCCGACAGACACAAAACTTTTGGCAATATGTCCAGACACTGGGGCCACGATTGCGCCTTTGTTTACTTCCGCAAAAATGCCGCGCACTAACGCCGCCGCACCCTGCACTTTCGGGTGTTCCGCAATGGGCATATGCCCGGCGTTTATGGTGGCCTCCGCGAGAATTTGTTGAGCTGTTTCCAGCGCCGCCTGAGCTTCCCGCTGACGCAGCACGGCGATATCCCGTTCTTCTTTGGACACCATCCCTCTGGCGGCCAGTTTGTTGCGACGTTGCGCCTCGTTGCGGGCCAACTCATAACTCGCCTGTGCCTGTCTGACCTCCGCTTGTTGCCGCTGCACGCGTTGTTTGAGGGCGGCGACCTGCTGTACGGTTGCGGCCAGTTCGCTTTTCGCCCGATCCAGCTTATTTTTGGGCGTGCCGCCATCCAGGCGCACCACAACTTGGCCAGCTGTGACGAAATCACCGGCATCAGCCCCCACCCACATCACTATGTCGTCGAGTTGCGAGCTTACCGTGGTGATACTGCCTGAGATGTAGGCGTTATCGGTGGATACCGATTTGCGGGATTGCAGGTAATGAGTTACCAGGTAACTCATTACACTAAGAGATAAAATCAAAAGAGCCAAGGTGGACAGGCGGCGCATAACAGATTTCCAGAGTGTGGCTGCTTGGTTCACCGCCGCCAGGGGGCAGGGAAAGGGAAGCAGCGAGGCGCAGGGTAATGATAATTCGAAAAACATGTTGATATATCAACGATGATATGTCAACTAATATTTTGACGAGAAGATACGCGAGCTCCGTTTGATGTCTAGGCATGGTTCGTAGGCAATAAAAACCCCGCCGTAGCGGGGTTTGGAACTGCTGGTTACAGGTGTTGTTGTCATTGGTGGGAGCGTGGTCCTGAATCCGGTCGAGCGAGTCTCAGGCTACTTCCACAATTTGTTCCGCAGCGATAAGTTTGCCCTGACCTGCCGCATTCTGGAAGGATTCAATTTGATTAAAATTCATATAGTTATAGATTTCAGCTGACATTGAATCGAGCTTTTGCGCATATTCCAGATATTCTTCCGGGGTGGGCAAGCGGCCGAGAATTCCGCCGACGGCAGCGAGTTCCGCTGAGGTGAGGTAGACGTTGGCGCCGTCTCCCAGGCGGTTGGGAAAGTTACGCGTCGAGGTCGACAAAACGGTTGAGTTGGCCGCCACCCGCGCCTGGTTACCCATGCACAGGGAGCATCCCGGCATCTCCGTACGGGCACCGGCCCGCCCGAAAATATTGTAGTAACCCTCTTCCATCAGGGTGTGTTCATCCATGCGGGTCGGCGGTACGATCCAGAAGCGCGCCTGTAGTGCGCCCGGCTGGACTTGTTCCAGCAATTTGCCGGCCGCTCTGAAGTGGCCAATATTGGTCATGCACGAGCCAATAAATACTTCGTCGACCTTATCGCCGGCAACTTCCGACAGCAGGCGGGCATCGTCTGGATCGTTAGGTGCACAGACGATCGGTTCGCGGATATCGGCCAGGTCAATTTCAATGATCTCGCTGTACTGCGCATCGGCATCGGCTTCCATCAAGTGCGGCTCGGCAAGCCATTCCTCCATTTTGCATGCCCGCCGCTCCAGGGTGCGCACGTCGCCGTAGCCTTCCGTAATCATCCAGCGCAGCAGGGTAATATTGGAGCGCAGGTATTCAGCGACCGCTGCCTGGTCCATCTTGATGGTACAACCCGAGGCGGAACGCTCAGCGGACGCATCCGATAGTTCAAAAGCCTGCTCAACGGTCAGGCCCTGCAAACCTTCTATTTCCAGAATGCGGCCCGAGAAAATATTCTTCTTGCCCTTTTTTTCGACGGTCAGCACACCCTGTTTGATGGCGTAGTAGGGAATGGCGTGAACCAGATCGCGCAAGGTGATGCCGGGTTGCATTTTTCCCTGGAAGCGCACCAGCACCGACTCCGGCATATCCAGCGGCATAACCCCGGTGGCGGCGGCAAATGCCACCAGACCGGAACCCGCGGGAAACGAGATGCCCATGGGGAAGCGAGTGTGGGAGTCACCGCCAGTGCCGACGGTGTCTGGCAATAGCATGCGATTCAACCAGCTGTGAATAATCCCGTCCCCCGGGCGTAGCGATACGCCACCGCGATTGCGGATAAAGTCCGGCAGGCTGTGCTGGGTTTCGATGTCCACTGGTTTGGGGTACGCCGCGGTGTGGCAGAAGGACTGCATGACCAGGTCGGCGGAAAAGCCGAGGCACGCCAGATCCTGCAGCTCATCCCGGGTCATGGGACCGGTGGTGTCCTGAGAGCCAACGGTGGTCAATTGGGGTTCGCAGTAGGTGCCGGGGCGAATGCCTTCGACGCCGCAGGCGCGGCCCACCATTTTCTGGGCGAGGGTGTAACCCTTGCCGGTATCGGCCGGTTGTTCCGGTGTCTGAAACAGCGTGGATGGGGGCAGGCCAAGGTATTCCCGGGCGCGTTTGGTCAGGCCGCGACCGATGATCAGGTTAATGCGTCCCCCGGCGCGCACTTCGTCGAGCAGCACGCTGGATTTGAGGGTGTACTGTGACACAACGGCGCCACTGTCGTGGTCCAGAATTTTGCCTTCGTACGGCAGGATGTCGATCACCTGTCCGTAGTTGATCTGATCCACCGGGGCCTCGAAAACGAGTGCGCCGGAATCTTCCATAGTGTTAAAAAAGATCGGCGCGACCTTGCCACCAATGCAGATACCGCCCGCTTTCTTGTTGGGTACGCCGGGTATATCGTCGCCCATGTACCACAACACTGAATTGGTGGCGGATTTACGTGAGGACCCGGTGCCGACCACGTCGCCGACAAAAGCCACTGGATAACCTTTTTCGGCCAGCTCCGCGATTTGTTGCTCGGTGTTATGAATACCATCCCGTGGAATTTTGTACATCGCCTTGGCGTGCAGGGGAATGTCCGGGCGCGACCAGGCATCGGGTGCCGGTGAAAGATCGTCCGTATTGGTTTCTCCGGTAACTTTGAACACGCTGGCAGTGATGGTTTGTGCCACTTCGGGGCGACTGGTAAACCACTCCGCGTCCGCCCAGGACTGCATCACGGCCTGAGCATTGGCGCTGCCGGCTTTAACTTTTGCCGCTACGTCGTGAAAGGCATCAAACATCAACAGTGTCTGTTTGAGTTGCTCCGCTGCCAGTTCACCCAGTTCCGCATCGTCGAGGGCGGTAACCAGTGTCGCGATATTGTAGCCCCCCAGCATCATGCCCAATAGTTCGATGGCCTTGCGTCGATCAATTAACGGAGAACTGGCTGCGCCGCTAACGATGGCCGACAGAAAACCCGCTTTCACATAGGCTGCGGCGTCGACGCCGGGTGGTACGCGGTGGGTAATCAGGTCGAGAAGTAACGCGTCTTCCCCGCTGGGCGGATTTTTGAGCAGGGCGATAAGTTCGTTGGTCCATTCGGCATTCAGGGGCTTGGGTGGTACGCCGATAGCAGCGCGTTCCTCGACATGTAGGCGGTAGGCTTCGAGCACGGTAGAGTTCCTCATGTTAATAATGTTACCCGTCGCGGTGGTCGCCGCGACTGGGGCTATCGATGACGTCCATCGATGGGGGCCGGCAAGCCCGAGCTGGGAATTTTACAGGAAACGGGTAACGGGTGTAATGGGCTCGCTGCCGCGGGGGTGATAAGTTCCGGTCCTCTGCTTTACATCGGCTTACGCCGCTGTGTACAGTGCCTAGCCATGATGAGCACCGTAAAGACCCCCTGCATTGGTATTTGCTCGACCGGTATCGGTGATACCGTATGCCGTGGGTGTAAGCGTTTTTCCCACGAGGTTATACACTGGAATGCCTACACCGCGGACGAGCGCGGTGCGGTGTTGAGCCGACTCGAACAACTATTGGCCAGCGTAGTCGGCAAACGCTTTTATATAAGGGATGAAGCGTTATTAAAATCGACTATGCAGCGACAAAATCTGGTAATCGATGAGGCGGTGAATGCGCTCTGCTGGGTGCAGGGATTACTGCGCGCCAAGGCGTCCAGAATCAGCGCGTTGCAAGATTACGGGGTGGGCACGCATGCAGCGTACCGTAATACCCCTCTGACCCAGCTGCGCGATGATATCGAACGAGATTTTGATGTGCTGTCCGAGGCGCATTACGAACGGTACATCGCGCCCGGTCTGGCCTCTAATAAATTAGAAACTGGTTGATCACTGGAGAAACATGATGCTGAAGTTATACGGTTTTCCCGTTAGCAATTACTACAACATGGTTAAGCTGGCGCTGTTGGAAAAGGGGTTCGAGTTTGAGGAAGTGGTGGTGCGACCGAATCAGGAAGATACCTTTCTCAAGCAAAGTCCGATGGGCAAGGTTCCCTGCCTGGAGGCGGACGAAGGCTTTATCAGCGAAACCAGCGTGATCTTCGAGTTTCTGGAGGATATTTCCCCCGGTATTGCGTTATTTCCGGAAGATAACTTTAAACGGGCTAAAACCCGCGAGCTGATGAAGGCGACCGAGCTGTATCTGGAGTTGGTGGGTCGCCAGCTGTTCCGTTCGGCATTCTTCGGTGCACCGCTCAGCGAGCAACTCAAGGACAAGGTTGCCCCGGAACTGGATAAGGGTATCGCCGCCTTGAATCGCTTACTGGTGTTTGGGCCCTACGCAGCCGGGGACAGTTTGACTTATGCTGATCTGATGCTTTATTACACGGTTACTCTGGTTGGGTGGGCGGTCAAAAAAGTCTATGGTCGCGATATCAATAGCGAAATGCCGGGCATGAACGAGTGGCTGAAGTTGATGAATCAGAATGCGATGGTGAAGCAGGTGAATCAAGACCGAGATGATGCCATGCAGGGGTTTGCTGCGGCCAAGTAGTTGCCGGTGAACGCTCTCGACGAGCTACGCGACTTTCTGCCGTGCCCAACTCCGCCCGCCTGGCTCGAATGGGCCCTGGCGGAACCGGAGCTGTTGCTGATAGATCATGCCAATTGTGAAAAAAAGGCGGCCAGCACGGCGCTTAATCTCATCTACCGTTACGTCGATAATTTTGACTTACTTAACAAGATGTCGCGGCTGGCGCGCGAGGAGCTGCGTCATTTTGAGCAGGTTATCGCGCTGATGGAAAAGCGCGGGATTGTTTATCGACAGCTACCCGCCGCGCGCTACGCGGCCAGTCTGCGGCAGAAAGCACGCACCCATGAGCCGGCCAAACTGGTGGATACCTTGATAGTGGGGGCCTTTATCGAAGCGCGCTCCTGTGAACGTTTCGCGGCACTGGCACCACTGTTGGCGGACGCGGAACTGCAGGCGTTTTACCGTTCTCTGCTCAAATCTGAAGCGCGCCACTACCGGGATTATCTGAGTCTGGCGAGAACGGTGGCCGCCGATGATCTGGCGGCGCGCATCGAGTATTTCGCACGCGAAGAAATGCGCCTGATCCAGTCCCCCGACCTGGCGTTTCGCTTTCATTCGGGTCCACCCGCTTAGCTGCCCGCGTATTTTTTACGGCGTATCCGTTGCCTTTGGGTGACACATTTTATTCGCGTGGCGCACTGGCTAGCCCTCTGATTTTGGTGTGGGGACGTATTCCTTTCTAACCCTCGAAAATACCCGATGATCGGCAATGATGTTAATCGCGACCCGGTGAAAGAAACAGTGGGTGCCGTGTAATTCCCCTTGCGGAAACAGCGGCGCTGGGCCGTCGGTCTGGGTGCGGAGGTTAACCGTAATTTGTCGGCCGATGTGGGTTACAGCTATACGCGGATTGGCGCCACGGATTCCTGCGGCGCGGAGCCGATTCTACCGATTCCCGGTGCGAGCACCCTGACTGGTCACTTCGATGCGGCGGATGTACGTATTGTCACTGCGTGTATTAACTACCACTTTTAGGGGAACGCCAGCGTTGTTTGTCAGGCGTTGAGCCTACTCAAGCGGCTCGATATCAAAGCTGGTCAATTCGAGTCCGCTGGGCTGCGCGGTGAGTACCCAGCCCTGGCGATCCCAGTCGCCCAGTACGATGCGTTCAGCAGTTTTGCCATTTGCTTGCAGCGCGTGCGCACCGGGCCGGTGGGTGTGACCGTGAATCATGGTTTGCACGCCCGCGCGTTGTAGTGCTGCAACTACCGCATCCGGCGCCACATCCATAATGTTTTCGGCCTTGTTGGCATTACTGGCCATGCTTTTCAAGCGCGCTCTGGCGGCCAGTTTGCGGCGCACGGACAGGGGCAGTCGACGCAGCAGCCCAAGCACAGGGGGGCAGCGAATCAAGCGGCGAAAGCGCTGGTACTGTCGATCGTCCGTGCACAGAGTGTCGCCGTGCAACAGCAGTAGCTGTTCGCCATAAAAATTTGCAACATGATAATCGGGTAACAGGGTGCAGCCCGTCTCCCGGGAAAAATGCTTGCCTATGGCAAAATCTCGGTTGCCGCGCTGCAAATACACGTGCGTGCCACGTTTGGTGATGCGACGCAGCGCGGTGGTGACGTTTTTGACGATTGGGGAGGGGTCGTCGTCACCGACCCATGTTTCAAACAGATCCCCGAGAATATAGAGTGCTTCTGCCCGGGCCGCTGACTTTTCCAGAAAACTGAAAAAGGCAGCGGTGATTTCGGGTCTTTCGGCGGAAAGGTGCAGGTCGGAGATCAGCAGAATAGACATCAACGGTCGGCGTAGGCGTCCGACACTACCACTCGTTCAATCACTACGGAATCGCGAGGTACGTCCTGGTGATGACCAGTGCTCCCCGTGGCCACCCCTTTTATTTTGTCTACGGTATCCATGCCAGAGACGACTTTACCAAAAACGGCGTAGCCCCAGCCCTGAGGGTTTTTGCCCTTGTGGTTGAGAAAGTGGTTGTCGGCAATATTGATAAAGAACTGGGAGGAGGCGGAATGAGGGTCCATGGTGCGTGCCATGGCGAGGGTTCCGGTGTCATTGCTCAGGCCGTTATCCGCTTCATTTTCGATAGAGGGGCGACCGGGTTTTTCGGCCATGTCGGCGGTCATACCCCCACCCTGAATCATGAAATTAGCGATGACGCGATGAAAGATCGTGTCGTTATAAAATTCGTCCCGGCAATATTGCAGAAAGTTGGCGGCGGTCAGCGGGGCTTTCTCGAAATCCAGTTCGACAGTAATGTCGCCGTAGTTGGTGTGTAGCGTGATCATAGGCAATTCCTTGTTAAGTACCGGTGGAATGATAAGCACTTTAGTGAAGGATTGGAATATCAGTGGCGGATTGGAACATGGCGGTTTATTGATGGGGGTGCAAGCGGCTATAATCGCCACCTTGTCCAATCCCGTATCCCGGTTGTAGTCCAGCGGTGCGCCTCCGCTGTAGACCCTTGGAAAACTCTCCCATGAACGACAGTATTGCCCCTAAAGCCGAGAGCCTGAATTTTATTCAGCAAATTGTGCACAACGACCTGGAAAGCGGGCAGGTGCGCTCGGTGGTTACGCGCTTTCCGCCGGAACCCAATGGTTATCTGCATATCGGTCATGCCAAATCTATTTGCCTTAATTTTGGCATTGCCGAACAATTTTCCGGGACCTGTAATCTGCGCTTTGATGATACCAACCCCGCCACGGAAAGCGACGAATTTGTCAGCGCCATTATTGAAGATGTGCGTTGGCTGGGATTTCAATGGGCCGGGTCAGTGCGCTATGCGTCGGATTATTTTGACCAACTCTACGACTGGGCCCAGCTTCTGGTGAAGGCAAACAAGGCATATGTCTGTGAGCTCGACGCCGATCAGACCAGAGAATACCGCGGTACGCTCACTGCCCCCGGCCGCGACAGCCCCTACCGGGAGCGTCCGGTTATGGAATCCCTCGCGTTGCTGGAGCAGATGCGCGCTGGTGCTGTCGAGGAAGGCAAGATGGTGCTGCGCGCCAAAATTGATATGGCCGCGGCCAATATCAATCTGCGTGATCCGGTGCTGTACCGGATCAAACGCCAACCTCATCATCGCACCGGCAACCAGTGGAATATCTACCCGTCCTACGATTTCGCCCACGGCCAGGAAGATGCGCTGGAGGGCGTCAGCCATTCATTGTGTACGCTGGAGTTTGCCGATCACCGGCCGCTGTACGAATGGCTGATTGACAATTTACCGGTACCATCCCGGCCGCGACAATTCGAGTTTGGCCGACTGAATCTGAATTACACGGTCACCAGTAAACGCAAATTGAAACAACTGGTCGAGGAACATTACGTCAGCGGCTGGGACGATCCGCGCCTGCCAACCCTCGCCGGGTTGCGACGTCGCGGTGTGCCGGCGGCGGCAATACGCAGCTTTTGCAACAGTCTGGCGATCGCAAAAACGGATGGCGTTGTGGATATGGCGCAATTTGAGCATTTTATTCGCACCGAGCTGAATGACAATGCGCCGCGGGCGATGTGTGTATTACATCCTCTCAAAGTGACCCTGACCAATTGGCCGGACGGGAAAATGGAAGTACTGACCCTGACGAACCACCCGCAACGGGAAGATATGGGCGCCAGAGCGGTAACCTTTGGTCGCGAACTGTATATCGATCGCGAAGATTTTAACGAGGATCACACCTTGTCGCGCAAAAAATTCAAACGTCTGGTCCCTGGTGAGTGGGTGCGGCTGCGCGGCGCTTATGTCATTAAAGCGGAGCAGGTGTTGCGTGACGCCGCCGGGGAGATCACCGAAATTATGGCGAGCGTAGTGCCGGACACCGTGGGTGAGGATCCGCCCGCCGAAATTAAACCCCGTGGCGTTATCCACTGGGTAAGCGCGCGGGATTGCGTGACGTGCGAAGTACGCCTGTACGACCGCTTATTCAGTGTCCCCGAGCCGGACGCGGACGGTGCGGATTTTCGCGCCGGGTTAAATCAGGATTCATTGCGTATCCTGTCGAACTGTAAAGGGGAGGCGGGCCTGGCGTCCATGGCCACCGGGATAAGTATACAGTTTGAGCGGGAGGGGTACTTCTGCACGGACGTTCGGGATAGTCACCCCGCAACCCTGGTTTTTAACCGTACCATCGGCCTGCGCGATACCTGGCAGGGTGCTTAGCGCCGCACGGGCGCCGCTGACGCTGTGCGAAACGATAACGTTGGCTAGCGATCGAGAAGGGCAGCACTAAAGTGCCCACAGAAGACATTTTTATGACGTTAAAAATATACAACACGCTGACCCGCACGGAACAACGCTTTAAGCCCATGGAGGCCGGCAAGATTCGTCTCTATGTGTGCGGTATTACCGTTTACGATTACTGCCACATCGGTCATGCGCGGGTACTGGTGGCATTTGATGCGATGGTTCGTTATCTGCGCAGTCAGCAATGGGATGTCACGTATGTGCGCAATATCACCGATATCGACGATAAAATTCTGGCCCGTGCGGACGCAAACGGCGAACCATTCACCGATCTGACCGCGCGTATGATCGCAGCCATGCACGAGGATGAGCGGGCGCTGGGTGTGCTGCCACCGTCTCTGGAGCCGCGGGCAACCGCGCATATCGACGACATTATCGCGATGGTGGATACGTTGATCGATAATCATTATGCCTATCGCGCGGACAATGGCGATGTCTATTATCGGGTCAGGCGCTTTGCCAACTACGGGCGACTGAGCGGAAAAATTCCGGACGAATTGTTGGCGGGAGCGCGGGTTGAGGTCGATGAATTTAAGGAAGATCCCCGAGATTTTGCCCTGTGGAAAGCGGCTGCCCAGGACCAGGTCGGATGGGAGTCGCCCTGGGGCCGCGGACGCCCCGGCTGGCATATTGAATGTTCCGCCATGGCTACCTGTCTGCTCGGAGAAACTTTTGATATTCACGGCGGCGGACCCGATTTACCATTCCCGCACCACGAAAACGAAATTGCGCAGAGTGAGGCGGCCACCGGCAAAACGTTTGTGCATTACTGGATGCACGCTGGCGCGGTACGAGTGGACGACGAAAAAATGTCCAAGTCACTCAATAATTTTTTTACCATTCGCGACGTACTGGAAAAATACCATGGCGAGGTGGTGCGTTACTTCCTCCTGTCGAGCCATTACCGCAGCGCCATTAACTACAGCGAAACCTCTTTAATTGACGCGCGTCAGGGTGTTGAACGTTTTTACCTGGCGTTGCGCAACGTTGCCGACGTGCCCGCCATTGCGCTCGCAGATATGCAATCGAGCACCTATTACACGCGCTTTATTGAGGCAATGAATCGGGACTTTAATACGCCCGAAGCCTTTGCGGTGTTGCACGACCTGGTGCGCGCGTTGAACAACGCCACCAGCGGCAGCGACCCTGCCGACCCGCGACAACTGGCGGGTCAGCTAAAGGCTCTGGGCAATTTGCTCGGATTATTGCAGGAAAATCCGGCAGATTTTTTGCGCGGCAAGGCAGCTAAAGATGGTCTGTCGGACAGCGCCATCGAGGATTTGATTGCACAGCGCGTGGCGGCTAAAAAAGCCAAAGATTTTGCCCGTTCGGACGCCATTCGCGAGCAATTGATGCAGCAGGGTATAGTCCTCGAAGATTCCCGGAGCGGGACGCAGTGGCGGCGGCAGTAGCGGCATCATCTGACGTTGGTTGCGGCGTACACTGTCGGAACCTTCATGCTTACGTGTTCAACAGCCTAGCACCCGAGCATGTTCGGTAGATCGCTGATGGAATTAAGCGTGCTTTCTGGTACCACACTCGACACATACCCCGCGCGATATTTACCGGTCTTAACCAGAATTCCTGATAGACCGGCGGCTTGCCCACCACCGACATCGGACTCGATATCGTCGCCGACGATGGCGACTTGCGCGGCGGGAAACCCCAGTGAGTCGAGAGCTATTTGAAAGAAGTCAGCGGAGGGCTTGCCGACAATGCGGGCCGATGTGTTACCCGCGTACTCCAGCGCAGCGACAAACCCGCCGATATCCATTTTCAGCCCCGAGGCCGTTTCCCAGAAGCGATTTTTGTGAATAGCAATCAATTGAGCGCCTGCCACCACCCGCGTGAAAATGCGGTTCATAAGGGCATAGTTCCATGTCTCGCCAATATCACCGATTAAAATGACATCTGGTTCGCCGGTGGGGCAGGAAAATTGTGCGAAATCCGCCTGTAGATCAGCGTGCAGCAGTAGCCAACAGGCTGGCGGTCGCCCGCTGTCATGGGCCATATTTTGCAGCAATATTTTTGCGACCTGCGGCGCACTAATAATTTCGTCGATACCGATTGAAAAGCCAAGTTGTGTCAGTTTGTGGTGCACGGATGCCAGCGAACGGGTGCTGGTGTTGGTAATAAATCGGCACGGCAGGTGTTTGCGAATACGGGCGACGGCTTGCGCTGCACCAGCAATGGGCTGCGAACCGACGTACAGCACCCCGTCGAGATCCAGTAACAGTCCTTTAATGTCCGCCAATAAACCCATAGCTATATACGGGCCTTTGTTGTCGCCCTAATGGCAATGCAATGTCCGTTAAGAATAGTATAAAAACACCGGGTTGGTGATTCGCCAAAGTTTTTACTGTGTTTTACAGGGACTTTACGTTGACTATGCGGGTAGTTGTCCTGCAGAGGCTGTGGTGGATTATGTCGACCCTGGGTCAGACGACAGTTCGGTACTGAGGTCCGGCAAGCGCAGATTCTCGGTATCCGCTACCGTTGCTCGCGGACCGAGCCGTTTTTCCGCAAGCGCGATAACTTTGGCGGCAGTGGCGCGGTATCCGGTTAGCTTGCCGCCATAGACGGCGATATAGGCAGGTTTCCGCAACGGGCAGGTGATCAGGTGCACTTCTCGATTGCGCTTAAAAGGATTTGTGCTGGATTTGGGTAGTACTCGCAATCCGGCCATACGTTCGACGACGGTGGTGTCGGAGTCGGGAAAATAATGGCGAAAAATAGCCAATAAATAGGCTTCTTCTTCCGGTAACGGACACACTTTGTCGGGATCCCCAGTAAACAACGTTTCGGTTGTGCCCAGCAGGGATTGCCCGCGCCAGGGCAATAAAAATACCGCGCGGCCATCGGTGGGGGATTCGAGATATAAACGCTGCTGACTGACAGCTGGCGCCAAAATCAGGTGTGCGCCCTGTACCAGGTCTACAGGCATTTGCGCAGGTGTGGGCGAAATTCTTTCAGCAACCCTGTTTATCCAGGGTCCCGCGCAGTTGACCAGTACGCCGCAGGTCACCTGCTGTGGGCCCGCGGGAAGTGTAATTTGCAACTCATAACCACGTGTAGTGTGCTGTGCCTGAGCCAGGGTGGCCGGGCAACACAGGGTCGCGCCGAGATTATGTGCGGAAGCGACCACCGCACGGGTCAGCGCGTCGTCGTCGGTTTGCGCGTCCTGGTAACAAAAAAGATGCTGCAGATCACAGGTGTTAAGGCCTGTAAAGTCAGGCCATTTTTTTTGGGGGACAGTCGCAAACTTACTGTGCTTGTGCAAACCGCCGAGGAGCGCGTAAACCGACAATCCGGCGCGTAGCTGCCAGGCGCGAATTTGGGAGTGACGATAGACCGGAATATAAAAATTTTCGATATTCACGAGATGCGGGGCAATGCGTAGCAGTGTTTCCCGTTCCCGCAAACTTTCCCACACCAGGCGCAGATGGCCACCTTGCAGATAGCGCAGGCCGCCGTGAATCAGTTTGCTGGATTTGCTGGAGGTGCCCGCTGCCCAGTCAGTTTTTTCTAGTAACAACGTCGAATAGCCTGCAGCGGCAGCCGCCTGGGCGACACCGGCGCCGTGAATACCACCACCAACCACAACCATGTCATAGTCTTTTTGCAGGCTCATGGCAAGACCTACAGAGCGCGGTGGGCGAGGGCGGGCAGCATCGCGCCGATATCGAAGGTCTCAATTTTATCGGCGCCGCGGCGAAACCATTCTATCGCGGAGTGCGGGTCGTCAATTTCGTACACAATTAATTGTGGCGTAAGGGTGTTCAAGTCGGCGTTCGCCGGAATTTTTTGTGCATTACTAAATACCACTTCTGGATCGATAGCTTGCACCACGGGCAGCTGCAAATCTTTCCAACGCTTGAGTACGACACCGCAGCGTCGCCATCCGGCGCGGCGCGCATGGCTTATAAACTCGTAGTCAAAGCTGATTAACACCACCTGTTCGGCGATCCTTTCCAGGGCCTTCGCGACCGCCTGGAACACAATTTCGGCACCAGCGAACGTCACCGCTTCCCGCTTTATTTCCACATAGGCGGTAACCTCGGGGTGCGTGCCGACAAGTTGCGCAAAGGCGTGCAGGGATGGGATGCATTCTGTCTGAAATTTATTGCCCAGTCGTTGCGGTTCGTAGGCGGGCAGTTCGGTTAGTTCAGCCAGGGTTTTTTTTGCTAACTGCCCGCGGGTGCCGCTGACCCGTCGTAAATCGGGATCGTGATACAACACGGGTTGCAAATCCGCGCTGAGTAAAATATCGGTTTCGACGCAGCGGGCCCCGGCAGCAATAGCCTGGCGGTACGCCAGCAATGTGTTTTCCGGATAGAGTTTCTGGTAGCCGCGATGGGCAACGATCCGATCCTGCAACATCATCATTTCCAGTCAATGTGCGACAGCTGGCGGGGGTTGCGCCATGGCTATGCTAACACCGATGCGGATACCGACGCCGACTGACACGGGTAGTTCTTTAGCGAAAACCGGTTAACTTTGCACCTGTCGATGACTACAGATTGTCCGGCAACGCGTGCCCTTTATCCCGCTTGGAGCGAATGTAGCGCACATTGTGCTCGTTAACGCCCGAGATTAACGACACAGCCTCGGAAACTACCTGGCCAGCTTGCTCCAGATGGGCGCGTTTGTGAGGGTTGTTGGACAACAGACGAATCGGGCGATTGGCCAACAGGTAGCGCAACACCACAGCCGCGTCGGTGAAATCACGGGAATCTTCCGGCAAACCGAGAGAGATGTTCGCTTCAAATGTATCCTGTCCATCATCCTGCAACAAATAGGTAATGGCCTTGGCCCACAGTCCGATGCCACGCCCTTCATGGCCCGACATGTAAATCACCGCGCCACCTTTCTCGTTCAGCATCTGTTCAAACGCCGCTTTCAGTTGCGGGCCACAATCGCAGCGCCGTGAACCAAAAATATCACCCGTAAGACAACAGGAATGTACCCGCACCAACGGGTTCGGCTGATCGCGAAAGCCGCGCAGGGCAAACACCGAATTGACCGACATATTGGTCTGCAAGAGATTGCGAAAGGCGGCGCTTTCGCTACTCGCCACGTCGTTGGCGGCGGCCAGCACCTGGCTGAGCTCGACGCGTCGCACAAACGGGTACCAGTCCAGCAGCACTTCCTGCCCGGCGATCATGCGCGGGATGGTTACGGGACCGAGTACCGAGATAAAAGGTTGACCGGTGGCATCAGTGATTTCGTTGCCATGCTGATCCACATCCACCAGCAGGTGATCCCGTTCGAGTTTGGCTTTGATGTCTTTATCGACGTAACTAAACACGCTGTATTCCTGGATTTTTCATTGAGTCATTTTACACAAATGCGGGGTAGTGCGGTGCGGTGCCGTACATCCCATTAGAAGGTCGCATGCCAATCTGAAGCTTCATACACAGAGGTGTCTATAGCGAGCGCCTCACCGTTGCAGCGCCTGCTCGGCGGCTAGCACCGTCTGTAGCAACAGAGTGTTAATGGTCATTGGGCCGACCCCGCCCGGAACCGGTGTATAGGCGCTGGCGCGACCGGTCACGGCGCTGAGCTCGATATCGCCAACCCCACCGGGATGGTAGCCTGCGTCGATGACCACGGCACCGTCCCGAATCCAGTCTCCCTGAATAAACTCTGGTTTGCCAACGGCGCCAACCACGATATCAGCGCTATGCACGATGTCGCACAAATTTGCGGTGCGTGAGTGGCAGATGGTTACCGTTGCATTGGCGTTCAGCAACATCATGGCCATTGGTTTACCGAGAATCGGACTGCGGCCCACCACCACCGCGTGTTTACCGCTTAAGGGTATGGCGTAGGCCGCCAGCAAACGCATAATGCCCTGCGGCGTGGCCGAGCCATAGGCTGGTTCGCCCATTGCCATGCGACCAAAACCGAGACAGGTCACGCCGTCGACATCCTTGCTTAAGGCGATCGCGTCAAAGCAATCCCGCTCGGCGATGTGCGCGGGAACCGGGTGTTGCAATAAAATGCCGTGACAGTCCGGGTTGCCGTTGAGTTCGCGAATTTTTTCCAGCAACTGCGCAGTAGTGGTAGCTTGCGGCAGTTCCACCGCGATGGATTCCATCCCGACGCGCGCGCAGGCGTTCTGTTTCATGCGCACATAGGTTGCGGAGGCGGGGTCGTCGCCCACCAGCAGGGTGGCGAGAATCGGCGCTCTACCATTATTTTGCGCTTTTAACTTGCCCACCCGTAGTGCGAGCTCAGTTTCGGTTTGTTGAGCAATTTTCTTGCCGTCGAGAACAGTTGCGGACATGATTTTCTCTGTTGATAGAGTGCCAATTCAGGCTGTATTTTCTCACGATGCGGGGATAACTTGAAGCAATCAGCGGATTGCGCTTCAATTGACCGGTGGTACTGCGGGCTGTATCATGCGCGCCTCTTGGCAAGGCCGGTTTTCGGGGAATAGCGCAGTCCGGTAGCGCGCCTGCTTTGGGAGCAGGATGTCGGGGGTTCGAATCCCTCTTCCCCGACCAACATCAGTAGCGCCCCAGATGGAGTGGTTACGCGGGTCGCACGGTCGCGAAATACGAAGTGCTGGGCATGCTTAAAAGCGTACGTAGCGCCCGTAGCTCAGTTGGATAGAGCAACGGCCTTCTAAGCCGTGGGTCAGAGGTTCGAATCCTCTCGGGCGCGCCAAGTTTGTAGATCGAAGTAGAATGACCCAGGTACTGCAACCCGAGTACCGTGCGATATTGATTAACATCGAGTCTCGAAAGTCAGTGCAATGGTGGCTGTAGCTCAGTTGGTAGAGCACAGGATTGTGATTCCTGTGGTCGCGGGTTCGATCCCCGTCAGCCACCCCATTCCTTGAATTTTTAATATCCAACAATGCAAAAAACATCTTATAAATCGATAATTTTCTTATAAATCAATAAATTTTCACCTATATCCGCTCCTGTGATATTTCAGGAGATACCCCTGTATCCAGAAAATCTGGGGGTATGTTTGGGAGTATTTTTCCTGTTTGCAAAAAGGGTTATCCACCAGATTTAATCGAAGCCGCACTTCGCTGGTAAAGAACCTTACGGTTTAAGAAACCGGTGTTGCAGCCCCCCGTAAGCGTCGATACGCCGATCGCGGAAATAGGGCCATACGCGGCGCAGTGATTCCGTGCGCGCCAATTCGATGTCGGCCAGCAGATATTGCGCGCTCTGGGCATCGCCCTCGGCCAGTATGTCGCCCTGCTGGCCACAAATGAAACTGCTTCCCCAGAATTGAATACCTGCACCGCGATTCGCGGGATCTGGTTCATGCCCGACGCGGTTGGCCACGATCACCGGTAGATGATTGGCCACAGCGTGGGAACGTTGAATGATTTGCCAGGCATTTTTCTGATTGGCCTGATCCACATCGCTGTCGTTTGGATCCCAGCCGATGGCTGTCGGGTACAGCAGAATATCTGCTCCGGCCAGGGCCATCAGGCGGGCGGCCTCCGGGTACCACTGATCCCAGCACACCAGTACACCCAGTTGACCGACGCTGGTGGCAATGGGCGCAAAGCCGCTGTCGCCGTTTATGCGTGTGGCGTCGCCCGGCGTGAAATAAAATTTTTCATAAAAACCGGGGTCGTCGGGAATGTGCATTTTGCGGTAAAAGCCCGCCATTGAACCGTCAGTGTCGAACACCACGGCGGTGTTGTGAAATATTCCGGGCGCGCGTTTTTCAAAAATAGAACCGACCAGTACACATTGGTACTGTTTGGCCCAGCGGGACAGGGTTTGCGCGCTGGGCCCGTCGAGGGGTTCGGCCAGATCGAACAGTGAGGGGTCCTCCACCTGGCAGAAATAATGGGTGCCATGTAGCTCCTGCAGTAACACCAACTCCGGGTTGCCTGCGTCTACCAGTTGTTTTAGCAGGCGCTCGGTTGCGGCCAGGCTTTTAGTTTTATCTGGCCACGCGGATTGCTGAATAACGCCGACGCGCAGGGATTTTTTACTCATATTCTCAACCTTGAAGGCGGGAGGTGACGTTGCCGGAAACCACTGGATCGCCCGCTGCCATATCAGACATTTGTGCGCATCGAGTTGTGCCTTTTGGCAGTTGCATGGTGGCGCAGTGCGGGCCGCCGTATTGCCGGATTAGATTTTGCCCCGGTACTGTAAGCAGCCGTTTGCCGGGAAAGCACTGTTGTAACGCCGCCAGTGCAAGTTGATCCTGCGGGCAATTAAATAGCGGAACGATAACGCAGTTGTTCAGGATCAGAAAATTAATATAACTGCCGGGCAGGCGTTTACCGTTGGCGTCGTACTGGGGTTGCGGAATGTCAATGGCTAGCAAACGATAGGGTTCGCCATTGGGCCGACGGAATTTTTCCAGTTCAGTCTGCATGCCGTGTAGCTGTTCGTAATGCGGATCCTGCTTGTCCGCGCAGGTGGCGAATGCGATAGTTTTGGCATCGCAAAAACGGGCGAGATTATCGATATGACTATCGGTGTCATCGCCGAGCAGGGCGCCGTGATCAAGCCACAGCACCCGTTCGATTCCCAGATTATCCAGCAGTAATGTTTCGATGTCCCGCTCGGCCAGCTGGGTATTGCGATTACCACCCAGCAGGCAGTGTCGGGTGGTCAGCAGGGTTCCCGCGCCGTCAGTATCGATGCTGCCACCTTCCAGTTCAAAGTCGACAGTGTCGAGCTCGGCCATCCAAATTGACGCCAGTGTCTGATTAACGCGGTTGTCCAGATCGGCGTCGTACTTTTCACCCCAGCCATTGAAACGAAAATCCAGCAGGCGACGTTGCTGTCCCGCACCCAGGGTCAGCGGGCCATAATCCCGGCACCAGGTATCGTTATAGGCGGCGACCACAAATGCGGGTGGTCGCATGCAGTGGCCGTTGAGCCGACTCTGGATGGCATCGCGATGGGCCGCGTCGTAACACAGGACGATGGGCGTAACTTCCTGCGCGATTGCCGCCGTCAGGGCGACATAATCCTGTTGAATCTCCGCCAGCCAGGGAGCCCAGTCGGTAGATTGGTGGGGCCAGGCCAACAGGACGGCTTCCTGTTCTGCCCATTCGGGAAGTAAAGAATAACGGGTGCTCATGGCGCTGGCGGAGGTCTCGTACAAAACAGCCTGTTAAAATAGCGGAATACAGCGTGCGGGAAAAGTAAATTGTTAAATCGGCGGGGCCACCGTCGTTGCATAAGGTGGTAGACTGCCCGCCTTTTTACCTATCGAAGTGAGGAGTAGACGATGAAAACGATGAAGGCAGTGGTGGCCCACGAACTGAACAGATTCAGTGTGGAAACCGTGACGCTGGATCCACCGAAGGCCGGCGAAATTCTGGTGAAAATGAAAGCGACGGGTATCTGCCACTCCGACCTTTCCGTTATCAATGGCACTATACCCGTGGCGTTCCCCATGGTGTTGGGCCACGAAGGGGCGGGTATCGTCGAGCAGGTTGGCGAGGGTGTGACCAGTGTGCAGGTGGGGGACCACGTGGCCATGTCGTTTGTACCCAATTGTGGCCAGTGTTATCACTGCCTGCGCAGCGAGCCCTATCTGTGCCTGGAAAGCGTGCCCACCGGCAAAATGATGGATGGTTCGACCCGAGTCAAACTCAATGGGCAGGATATCAACGTCATGCAGTTTCTGGGCAATATGGCGGAATACTCGGTCGTTCCCGCCATGTGCGTGGTCGCCATCGACAAAGACATTGACATGAAAGCTGCGGCGCTAGTGGGTTGTGGCGTCACGACGGGAGTCGGTGCGGCGCTCAAAACGGCGCAGGTCAAGCCGGGCAGCACGGTCGCGGTATTTGGTGCGGGCGGGGTCGGACTATCGATTATTCAGGGCGCGCGTATTGCTGGTGCAGCGCAAATCATTGCGGTCGACCTGTCGGATGAAAAACTGGCCATGGCTGCGGAATTGGGTGCCACGGACCTGGTGAACGGTGCTCAGGAACCGTTGAACGCCATTATGGCGCTAACCGGCGGTATCGGCGTGGATTACGGGTTTGAAGCCATCGGTATTCCGGCGGTGGTCGACCAGGCGCAAAAGGCCACCCGCCGCGGTGGCGTGATGACCGTTGTCGGCGTGGGTAAGCTGTCCCAGAAACTGGAGCTAAACGCACTGATGTTTCCACTGACGTCCAAGACCCTCAAGGGTTCCATGTACGGTGGCGCCGAATTTAAGGTGGATTTCCCCAAATATCTGAATTTGTATCAGCGGGGAAAGCTCGATCTCGATCGCATGGTGACGCGCACCTACTCCATCGACGAAGCGCCACAGGCCTTTGCCGACCTGGAAGCCGGTCGCAATGCCCGCGGCATGATTATCTACGATTGATTCGTATTTTTCGGCACGGGTAACAAGGCGTGTGTCGGCGGTAACGAATAGTATGTCTGCTGGCTGCATCTGCCCCCTGTGCAGGGGGGCGGATACGCGGGAATATCACCGCGACCGCGAAAGAAGCTACCGTCAGTGCCCCGTTTGCGCTCTGATATTCGTTCCCCGCATCTATCATTTATCTCGCGCCGCCGAAAAAGCACAGTACGACCTGCATCGCAATGGGCCGTTAGATGCTGGCTATCGCCACTTTCTGAGCCGGATGACGGTGCCATTAGCTGCGCGACTCGAACCGGCTTCCACCGGGCTGGATTTTGGCTCGGGTCCCGGGCCGACGCTGTGCGTGATGCTGGAAGCGCTGGGACATCGCGTGACTAACTTCGACCCGTTTTACGCGCCGAATGCCGGCGCCCTTGAACAACGTTACGACTTTGTCACCGCCACCGAAGTGGTGGAGCATTTATCGACGCCGGGTGCGGTGTTGTTCCAGCTGTGGGCGCTACTGGTGCGGGGGGGCTGGTTAGGTCTGATGACACAGCCTGCGGTGAAGGAGGCGGATTTTGGGGCCTGGCACTATAAAAACGATCCAACCCATGTAGCGTTCTTCGCCCATTCATCCTTCCTTTGGCTGGGTGCTCAGTGGGGTGTCGAGCCGCAGTTCTTTACCGGTGGCGTGGTGCTGTTCCGCAAACCACTGTAGCGTTTGTGTGGACAAAAGCCACTTGGTAAAAACCCTTGGTTGCGTATTTAAAAATGGTGTAGTCTCTTCCGTCCGGCCAGTAATGACTGTTTAGTCAATTTTTTAGTTAAATATAGTTTTGCCTGCCGAAAACGACATTGTTCGTTCGCAAAGCTGTTTAATAAGGCAATATTTTTTAACCTGTGGTTTTTTATTCATTAAGGAGTTTTCCATGAAGCTATTTTATGCCCCCGGTGCCTGCTCTCTGTCGCCCCATATCGCGTGCCGCGAAGCAGGATTGAAGGTCGATCTGGCGAAGGTCGATTTGCGTGCCAAAACCGTTGAAGGCGGCGGCGATTTCAATGCCGTCAATCCCAAAGGCTATGTACCTGTACTTCAACTGGACAACGGCGAGTACCTGACTGAAGGGCCGGCTATCGTGCAGTACATTGCCGACCAGAATCCTGCTTCCGGTCTTGCCCCGGCCGCCGGTAGCCTGGATCGCTACCGCCTGCAGGAGTGGTTAACGTATCTGAATGCCGAAGTGCACAAGAACTTCAGCCCGCTGTTCAATCCCGCTTCTACCGACGATATGAAAACGGCGGCGTCCGAGGCCCTGGATAGACGTTTGGGCCATATCGCCGAGCAGTTACAGGGTAAATCCTTTTTGGTGGGCGACAAATTTACCGTGGCAGACGGGTATCTGTTTACTGTTCTGGGATGGGGTAAATTCGTCGGTGTGGACATTGGCAAATGGCCTGCGCTGGGCGAATACGCCGGCCGTATCGCTGCACGGCCTGCGGTGCAGGAAGCCCTCAAGGCGGAAGGTCTGCTCGGTTAAGTTGCTGCAACAGCTATCGCAAAGGCTGGCTAACCGGCCTTTGCGACAGGCTGTATACCAAAACCTCAGTGAGTGTTATCAGTGAGTGTTAATGGTTGCGGCGATGCCGCGATCGGGGTGCATAAGTCGGCGCGCCTATTGGTAAAATAACGGTGTCTTGTTGCCGATCAGGGGGATGGTGGTCGTGGATGACCGGGGACGCGGATATGGCGCACCAGATCGGCGATATGCGCCGGCGGGTCTGCGGTAAAGGTTGCCACCAGGGCGGCGACCGCAAAATTCAGAATCATGCCAACCGCACCAATCCCTTCGGGGGAAATTCCAAACAGCCAGTTTGCGGGGATGTTGTCAGCCCTCGGTTCGATAAATACCCCTTTGAAATACAAAATGTAGCCGAGGGTAAATATCAGACCAGTGAGCATGCCGCTGATGGCGCCCCATTTATTCATCTTGTGGCTGAAGATGCCCATTAGAATCGCCGGAAACAGGGATGCGGCCGCGAGGCCAAATGCGAATGCAACCACCTGGGCGACAAAAGCGGGTGGGTTAGCCCCCAGGTAACCGGCGATGGAAATCGCCACGGCGGCAGCACATCGTCCCGCCATAAGTTCGGTTTTTTCACTGATATTTTTGGCAAAAATACCTTTTAACAGGTCGTGGGAGATGGACGAAGAGATGACCAGCAGCAGTCCGGCGGCAGTGGACAATCCGGCAGCAATACCGCCGGCGGCTATCAGCGCGATGACCCAATTGGGAAGACCGGCGATTTCCGGATTGGCAAGCACCATAATATCCGGGTCCACATATAGCTCGTTGGCAAACGGGGCCGCGCCCACCACTTCTCCACTGCCGGGGTTGAGCACCAGCCGTTCACCCTGCGCACCGCGCCGGGCGTTGTCGAATGTGGGCTTGCCGAGAACCGCATCGCCGGCGGCATACTGGACGCGGCCATCACCGTTGTGGTCGTACCAGGCAAGGAGGTCGGAATTTTCCCAGGTCTGGAACCAGCCAGGCATCTCCCCGTAGGGGGTGCCCTGTTGCTCGACGCCATTGACAGTTTCGACCAGGTTGAGTCGGGCTAATGCGCCGACGGCAGGCGCCGTCGTATACAAAAGAGCGATAAAAATAAGTGCCCAGCCAGCGGATTTACGCGCATCGCGAACTTTGGGAACGGTAAAAAAACGTACGATCACGTGGGGTAAGCCCGCCGTACCCACCATCAGCGCAAGGGTAATAAAAAACATATCCTGTACACTTTTTTTACCTTCGGTATATTCACCAAAACCCAGTTCCAGCAACACCTGATCCAGTTTGGCCAGTAGTGCGCCAGAGCCGTCGCTTAATTCACTGCCCAGAGCCAGTTGAGGAACAGGATTGCCGGTGAACTGAAAAGCGATAAAAACTGCGGGAACCGTGTATGCAAAAATTAATACGCAGTACTGCGCGACCTGGGTATAGGTGATGCCTTTCATGCCACCCAGCACCGCGTAAATAAAAACCACGCCCATACCCACCAGCAGACCGGTGTTAATATCCACTTCTAAAAATCGCGAAAACACAATGCCGACGCCGCGCATTTGCCCGGCGACATAGGTAAATGAAATAAAAATCAGGCAAATTACCGCGACCACCCGCGCCGTGCGCGAGTGATAACGCTCGCCGATAAATGCGGGCACGGTAAATTTGCCGAATTTGCGCAGATAGGGTGCGAGTAACAGGGCGAGTAGCACGTAGCCTCCCGTCCAGCCCATCAGGTAGACCGCACCGTCGTATCCCATAAAGGCTATCAATCCGGCCATGGAAATAAACGACGCGGCGGACATCCAGTCGGCGGCGGTGGCCATGCCGTTGGCGATGGGGTGTACGCCACCACTGGCGATATAGAAGTCGCCGGTGCTGCGGGCTTGCGACCACAGGGCGATACCGATGTATAGCGCAAAGCTAAGGCCGACAACCAGATAGGTCAGGGTTTGCAAGTCCATCGATGGTTCCTGTTAATACGCAGCGTGCTACGGCGACCGCGCGAACGCTAAACTGTGCTTAGGTGACGACGGGTGAGCGCTTCATTTTCGCTTTTAAATCAGTCCTCGTGAAAATCGTATTTTTTGTCGAGGCGATGCATTTTTGTGGCGTAGATAAAAATTAATGCCACGAACACGAAAATTGAACCCTGCTGTGCAAACCAGAACCCCAGCTTGAATCCGAACAGGGAAAACTGGTTGAGCAGATCCGCCAGTAGAATTCCACATCCGAACGAAATCAGGAACCAGATGGCGAGGAGTTTAAAAATCAGGGCGATATGTTCGCACCAGTATTGTTCGTGGGGCGTAATAACGTCGTTGTCGGCCATGGTCGGTTGATTCTTATGTCAGTGAATTTTCAATCTAGTTGCACTGTGCCAGTTGCGCTGCGTCAATTGTACCGCGTTAACTGTACCGTACGTACCGCACTGGTAGCGGTTCGACAAGTGTCGGGCTGGGCGCGGGCGTAACCCTCGTCGTCCCGCCATATACTTTTTGCCGTACGGACTATACTGTGCCATAAATGTGAGCCGAAGCGTAGTTGTGCTGGCAGAATGGGTTGGTGTAATGCAGGGGTTTAATAACAACAAACAACTCTACAGGAGAGCAACAATGGGTATTTCCCATTATCAAAAAATCATGGTGGGTCACGGTGTACTGGTTATTCTGGTGGGGGCGATGTCAGGATTTATGCTGACTTTCAGTTTGCTGGGGGAAATCGGCCTGTCGCCACTACCCTGGGTGATAGACGTGCAGGTGCCCGGCGCGGTGCGCGCATGGCGCGGCGCGCACGTCGGTAATATGCTTAACGGCGTTTTGATTCTGGCGCTGGCGGCAGGCATGGGCTACGTATCCTTGTCGGATAGCGGTCAAAAATTCACCTGCTGGGGCATGGTCGGCGTGGTGTGGGGCAACGCGCTGTTCTACGTGTTTGCAGTGTTTGCTCCGAACCGGGGATTGAGCTTCACTGACACCCGCTATGGGGAGGCATCTATTGCAGGAGTCCTGGCCTATCTACCGGCACTGATCGCCGCAGTATTACTGATTATGGTATGCGTCGTCGTTGTCAGGGCCGCATTCGGCGGCGGCAAGCGGGAGTGATCGAGGTGTCGGAAAATGTTAACGGCGTTAGCGCAGGACTCGCGAGTCACAATCACCGCGGGGCGCCGCTTGTCGATAGTCCGAGGCAGTTGTAGAGTGCGACTCCGGCACCGCAAAGGTGGCTGTGATGTCAATTCAGTCTGATTAATGAAACGAGGAATAGCTATGTTTCAAGGTAAGACCCTCGCACTGACACCGTTGGAGAATGGGTTTGTCGAGCTTTGCTTTAACCGCGCTGAAGGCTCGGTAAATAAACTTGATCGCGCTACTACCGATGATCTTGAACAAGCGCTTGACGTACTCGACAAATTGGCTAGTACTAAAAATGGTGTTAAAGGTCTGCTGGTCACCAGCGGCAAAGCCGTATTTATTGTGGGCGCCGACATTACTGAATTTGGCCATAATTTTTCCCAGCCAGAGGCGGACGTGCGTGCACGTTTGCGCGCCATCAACGGCAATTTGAGTCGCTTTGAAAGCTTTCCGTTTCCGGTGGTGGTCGCTATCAATGGTTTTGCCATGGGCGGCGGACTGGAGCTGTGTCTGGCGTGCGACTATCGAATTATGGCGAGCACTGCGCAGATCGGATTGCCCGAAACGCGGTTGGGGATTATTCCCGGGTGGGGCGGTACCGTGCGCTTGCCGCGCATTATTGGTCTGGATAATGCCGTGGAGTGGATTGCCGGCGGCGTACATCAGAAGGCACCCAGGGCCATGGCAGTGGGCGCCGTGGATGCGGTGATCGAACCCGGGCAGTTACGTGACGAGGCGCTCAAGGTATTGGAGCGCTGCGCCAGTGGGCAGTTGCCTTTTGAACCGCGACGCCTGCAAAAAATGGCCCCGTTGCGCCTGAACGCGGTGGAATTACAGATGGCGGCAACGACAGGAAAAGCCATGGTTGCCGCGCAAGCGGGCAGACATTACCCGGCTCCGGTTGCGGCAGTGGAGTGTATGGTAAAAGCGGCCGGCATGAGCCGCGACGATGCGTTGGAGGTGGAAGGCAAGACCATCTACCAGTTAACTCAGACGCCGCAGTGCCGCGCATTGGTGGGACTGTTTTTAAGTGATCAGTATATTGGCAAGTTGGCCAGGGAGCAGGCATCCCAATCTGACGTTAAAATTGCTCGTGCGGCCGTGTTGGGGGCGGGCATTATGGGCGGTGGTATTGCTTATCAGAATGCGCAAAATGGACTGCCCATTATGATGAAGGATATTCGCCAGGATGCTCTGGATCTGGGTCTGGGTGAAGCCAACAAACTGTTGGCCAAACAGGTAGAGCGGGGGCGGAGTACGCCGCTGGCGGCTGGCGAAGTGCTGGGGCGAATCGATGCCACTCTGAGTTATGACGGTATTGATCAGGCGGATGTGGTTGTCGAAGCCGTCGTGGAAAATCCTGCGGTCAAGGAAAAAGTCCTGGCCGAGGTGGAGGCGCTGCTGCCGGACACGGCGATTCTGGTGTCCAACACGTCCACAATTTCGATATCTCGGTTGGCGAAAAAGCTGGCGCGACCGCAGAGTTTTTGTGGGATGCATTTTTTTAATCCGGTGCACGCAATGCCCCTCGTGGAAGTCATTCGCGGTGAGAAAACCTCGGACGCTACGATTTCCGCCGTGGTGAGTTACGCGCTCGCCCTGGGAAAAAAACCGCTGGTAGTAAACGACTGCCCGGGATTTTTGGTGAACCGGGTGCTGTTCCCGTATTTCAGCGGCTTTGATTTATTACTGCGCGACGGCGCCGATTTTCGCCAGGTCGACAAAGTCATGGAAGGCTGGGGATGGCCCATGGGTCCGGCCTACTTGCTGGATGTGGTGGGTATCGATACGGGGGTCCACGGTGCCGCAGTTATGGCGGAAGGTTTTCCCGATCGCATGCGGCCGGATTATGTATCGGCGACAAAATTACTGTTTGATGCCGGGCGCCTCGGCCAGAAAAGCGGCTCCGGATTTTATAGTTACGAAGCCGATAAGAAAGGCAAACCAAAAAAGGTTTTTCGGGATGAGGTGCTAGGCCTGTTCGCCAAGCATGTAGCGCCGCCGCAGGCGTTTGACGCCGACGATATCGTGGCGCGCATGATGATTCCGATGTGCATCGAATTGGCCCGGTGTCTGGAAGAAGGCGTGGTCGCCTCCGCCGCGGAAGCGGACATGGGGTTGATCAACGGTATCGGCTTTCCGCCTTTTCGTGGCGGCGTGTTTCGCTGGCTGGACGAGACTGGGCTGGGCGTTTTTTGCACCATGGCAGACAACTATCAGGCGCTGGGCATGGCGTATCAGCCGACTGATGCAATGCGTCGGATGGCCGCCGAGAATCAACGCTACTACGTTTAAATACAAGCAAATTTGTGCGTAGCAAAAATTGCGGGCTAACCAGTTTCCCCCGATGCGAGGCCCGCGTACGCAACGCTTGCGATAGAGGAGAGTTACAGTGAGCATTAATCCGCGCGATCCAGTTATTGTTGATTTTGTGCGCACCCCCATGGGGCGTTCCAAGGGCGGGTCGTTACGCTACACAAGGGCGGATGATATGTCTGCGGCGTTGATTGAAGCGCTGCTTGAGCGCAACCCGGAGCTCGATCCAAAGACTGTGGACGATGTGATCTGGGGTTGCGTGATGCAGACCCGCGAGCAGGCGTTCAACATTGGGCGCATGATTACCTTGCTGACTCGATTGCCGCATACGGTGACCGGCATGACGGTGAACCGGTTATGTGGTTCCTCTATGTCAGCACTACACAGCGCCGCCGCGAATATTTTGGCCGGTCAGGGGGACGTGTATCTGGTGGGTGGGGTGGAGCATCTCGGTCATATTCCCATGGACCACGATCAAAGCCCCAATCCGCGCATGAATTTGAGTGTAGCCCGAGCGGCCGGTTCTATGGGGCTTACGGCGGAATACCTGGCGCGCCTGCACGGGATTACCCGCGAGCAGCAGGATGCGTTTGCGGTACGCTCCCACCGGTTGGCGGCAGAGGCTACTGCCGCGGGGCGTTTCGCTGACGAAATAGTGCCGTTGGCGGCCCACGATGCCAACGGCGGACTGTATCGCATGGACAAGGATGAAACCATTCGCGCGGACACTTCTATGGAAGGGTTGGCGGGCTTGCAGCCGGCATTTGATCCGGTCCACGGCACGGTGACAGCCGGACAATCGTCGCAGATATCGGATGGCGCATCGGCGCTGCTGGTGATGTCCCACCAACAGGCCATATCCCTGGGTTTGCAGCCCAAAGCGCGGATTTTATCGATGGCCGTGGCGGGAGTGGATCCGTCTATCATGGGCTACGGACCGGTGCCGTCCACCAAGGCGGCGCTTAAAAAAGTGGGCATGCGAATAGATGATATTGATTATGTTGAATTGAACGAGGCGTTCGCTGCCCAGGCTCTGCCGGTCCTCAAGGATCTGGATTTACTGGATTCGATGGAGGCTAAGGTCAACTTAAATGGCGGGGCAATTGCTCTCGGGCACCCGTTCGGGTGTTCGGGGGCGCGCATCACCGGGTCGTTATTAAATGTGATGGCCCAGAACGACGGTACGTTTGGCGTCGCCACCATGTGTATCGGCCTGGGTCAGGGTATAACGACGGTGGTGGAACGGTTAAACTGAGAATGTCTGGCGGTACCCGAATGGACTTTTAAAGAAAGCGCAATAAAAAAGACCGGCAATTGCCGGTCTTTTTTGCCTGCAGACAGAGACTTACTCAGCGGCAGCTTCGGCAGCTTCAGCTTCCATCGCAGCCTCGGCGTCCATCGCGGCATTTTTCGCAGCTTCATCGGCGGCGGTAGCGGCTTCGACTGCCTGTGTCGCACTGTCGGTAGCGTCGCTACTCGCGGAAGCCGCTTCGTCTGCAGCCTGTGCAGCACTCTCCATGGCTTCGTCTGCGACCGTAGCTTCGTCTGCGGCTTGTGCAGCACTATCCATAGCCTGCTGTGCGGAGGCGGCCGCATCGGCTGCGGAACTGTCGTCTGCAGCTTTTTGACCACAGGCCGAGAGGCTCAGGGCGATGGACAGGGAAAAGAAAGAAAAGGCAATAAGTTTTAACAGGTTCATGGCGGGGCTCCACGCATTATTTTCGGGAGTGCTATTAGAGATAGATTAGGGTGCTGTCGTCAACCATTATTTTCAGCGCGTGTGCCGGAAAGACGTTGAATTGCCCGGTTTTTGCTAGACTGACGATCTTAACTATTGAGGAAAAGCGGAGTGCAGTGGCTTACAACATCAGGGAACCCAGAAGCGGCGCTGGACAGTTTTATTCGTCAATTTAACAGGACCGCAGATGGTAGTGCTGCAGCGGCACTCCGTTACGGGCTGCGCCAGTATTACCTCCCGGGGCAACCTGTGCTCGAACTGCTTGCTGTGGTGAGCGTGGCCTCTCAAGATAGTGAATCCCTAACACATATTTTGATCACCGATCAGGTCGAACGCGCATCTGCGCTGCTCGAAGTTGAGCGGAAAAACACGGCGGACGTGTTGTCATATCTGGCGCAGCAACTGAAAACACCGGTTTTTGATCTGTCCGCGCCATTGCTGCTTTCGCCCGTATTGATACCTAAACCCTGGGGTCAGGAAATCTGGTATACCGGGATAGAACAGCGTGGCCAGTCCTTAATCGGGGATGGCAGGCATGTCATTCCATTGCCCTGGTTGTTGTCGCTGCTGCCGCAACGGATTCTCGGTGATACATTGACCGGCGTGCATTTATTAAAAATTCTCGATCCATTACCGGAACCTGTTTACGGCGATTTGTACTTTGAATTACATGAGCGGAAGCAGGAGGTGTACGTGGTAACGGCCGTGGATGAAGTCGCCTGGCCGGGTGGTGAGGGCGGTATTCGTTTTGCTTTCAACCCCGCCGTGCGCGCCGAATACGTCTCTGACACGGATTTTCGAAACGCTTTTCTGGCGGCAGTTAAGCGCTACGAAACGGTACGTCGCGAAATCGACCGGGTGTTTGATGACTGGCGGCTGGCGGAAGGGTTTGACTCCAATGAACCGGTTCCGGCGGAGACGCTTAAACGTTGGCAGCAGCAGTTGCCAGAGGATGTGGTGCATACCGAACAGGCGTTGCGAGTGGCGATGAATCGATTTACCGGGTTCCAGCCCCTGCATATTGGCGATGTATTAAAAGTTCCGTGCCTGACCCCTCACGCCCTGCAACACGGAGTGCGCGCAATAGAATTTCAAACTCCGGTGTACGAGCGCAAAATTTTATCGTTTGCGCAGAAGGTGTTGACCCAGGCCCACTGGGATACCGCGCAGGCGGTTGAACTGATGACTCTGCAACCCCCTCCCGCCGCAAAGTTCCCCGTACTGGAACAGAGCAGTGACGTGCGGCGGGAGTCGGTCGTTCAATTTGATGATTTTAGCGTCGAGCGCATCACCCTGGCGCCCGGCGCTGGATGGGCAGTGCCCGCTACGGCACAATACGGCCTACTAATGGTGGTGAGCGGGCGTGTGGTAGTGGCGGGCGTAGATCTGACGGCGGAGCAGGCTGTTCTGATGCCTGCCTGCAGGACCTTCGCGTCTATCCGTAACGGTGGCGAACGGCCGGTGGTACTGCTGTTATCCCTGCCCACACCGAAAACTACGCTGTGAATTGGGCTTATAGGCTCCCTTTTTATTGCCGCTGCAAGGCAGGTATGGCAAAATCTGCACCCTTATTTGGGGCTGGGTGGAAAAAGTACGAAGAGGCGGGACACTATCCGCACATGACGAGACTCTGGGACGAGTAGTTCCTGGCGCATTACGCGAGCGAAAGTGGCGGAACTGGTAGACGCGCTGGATTTAGGTTCCAGTGGGGTAACCCGTGAGAGTTCGAGTCTCTCCTTTCGCACCACTCGCCATACGACCGTTCTCCCGAGAGATTCTTTAAGATTAAGGTAGCGTCTGGACGAAGGGGTTCGCATCGTGGGTTGACTGAGAGCAGTGCCACATTAACACCCCCGAAATACAATACCTGGCAAGCACCATTTACCTACCGCGCAACGAGGAAAATACATGCAGGTTTCGATTGAGCAAACGTTTGGCCTGGAGCGCCGCCTGAAGATAGGTGTGCCCGCAGACGAAATAGACAATGAAGTGACAACGCGGTTGCAAAAGGCGGTACAAAGCGTCCGCGTTGACGGTTTTCGCAAGGGTAAGGTGCCGCTCAAGGTGGTGCGTCAGCGTTACGGGGCGGGTGTGCGGCAGGAAGTCGTTGGCGAAATCGTTAACAAAACCTTTTACGAAGCGGTTACCCAGCAGGATTTGCGTCCGGCGGGGCGGCCTTCTATCGAACCGGTTACCGACGAGCCGGGCCGCGATCTGGAATATGTTGCGGTATTCGAAGTGTACCCGGAAGTGGCTGTAGCAGATTTTTCTGACATCGCCATCAAGCGCCCCGTCGCGACAGTTAGCGATGCAGACGTCGCCGCGATGGTAAAAAATCTGCGCGAGCAGCAGTCCACCTGGGTCGATGTGTCGCGGGCCGCGCAGACAGATGATCAGGTCAGTATCGATTACGCGGGCACGCGCGACGGCGTCCCCTTTGATGGTGGCTCCGCCCAGGGCACGGATCTTGAATTGGGTTCGGGGAGGATGATTCCCGGCTTTGAGGATGCGATTATTGGCCTGGCGGCGGGCGACCAGAAAGTTGTCAAACTTAGCTTTCCAGAGGATTACCAGGCCGAAGAGTTGCGTGGGGCGGCGGTAGAGTTTGCGATTACCGTCAACGCGGTACGCGAACGGCAGTTGGCTGAATTGAACGACGAATTTTTTGCTCGTTTTGGTATAAATAGTGGAGGCGAGGAGAAATTTTTAGAGGAAATTCGCGCCAATATGGAGCGCGAGCTGAAAACGGCCATAAAAAATAAAGTAAAAACCCGGTTGATGAATGAGCTACTGGCACGCCACCAGATTGAGTTACCCAGGGCATTGCTAGATGGGGAGGTGGTGGCACTGCGGCAGCAGATGATGGCACAGTTCGGCGGCGGCGGTCGCGGGATCGACGAGAATATGTTGCCAGCCGATTTGTTTATGCCGCAGGCGCGTCGCAGAGTGACGCTCGGTCTGGTGATCGCGCAAATTGTCAGCAGTGCGAACCTGAAGGTCGCAGAAGAGAAAGTGCGCGAACAGATAGAGCAGCTCGCCGCCACCTATGAGCAACCACAGGAAGTGGTCAAATATTACTACGCAAACGAGCAATTGCTCGGTGGTATACAATCTGCGGTACTCGAGGATCAGGTAGTGGAACACGTGCTCAACGCTGCTCAGGTGAGCGAGGAAGAGGTGAGTTACGAAGACGCCATAAAGCCGGATCCGCAACCCGCGCCCAGCGCACCTTCAGAAAACGAATAATTAAACCGATATAGGGAAAGTCGTGGCAAGCTGGCTGGTGCTCGCTTGCCTTATCCACCCACCTGACTACAATGCAGGCATATCTTCGCCTTCCGTAGTTCAGACCCGCTAGAGAGCCACTATGAGTCAGGATCAATACAAGTCCAACTTCGAAACCCGCGCAGCAGGTGGACTCGTCCCCATCGTCGTCGAGCAGACCGCCCGGGGTGAGCGTTCCTACGACATCTACTCGCGGCTGTTAAAAGAAAGGGTCGTGTTTCTGGTGGGGCCGGTGGAGGACTACACCGCGAATTTGATCGTTGCCCAGATGTTGTTCCTTGAATCTGAGAATCCGGACAAGGATATTCATCTGTATATCAACTCGCCCGGCGGGTCGGTCACAGCTGGTTTGTCGATTTACGATACGATGCAATTTATCAAGCCGGATGTGAGCACCATGTGTATCGGTCAGGCCGCCAGTATGGGTGCCTTTTTACTTGCGGCTGGTGCAGCGGGCAAGCGTTACACGTTGCCCAACTCCCGCTGCATGATTCACCAGCCGAGCGGTGGCGCGCAGGGTCAGGCCAGCGATATTTTTATTCACGCCCAGGAAATTCTGAAAATCAGGGAACGACTCAATGAGTTGCTGGCCAAACATACTGGGCAGACGGTCGAGCGGATCAGTACTGATACCGAGCGCGACAACTTCCTCGACGCCGAGCAATCAAAGGCCTACGGGCTGGTGGACGAAGTACTGGACAAACGGGCCTAGAGCAGTTAGTCTTTTAGTGGTTAACATCATATATTTCACATAACGAATTGATTTAAATAGGTTTTATGAAAGACCCAGTTGGGAGAGTCTCGTGACAGAACAGCGTAATAACGGGGATAATAGCAAACTCCTTTATTGCTCCTTTTGCGGCAAGAGCCAGCACGAAGTGCGCAAGCTTATCGCAGGCCCGTCGGTGTTTATCTGCGACGAATGTGTCGACCTGTGTAACGATATTATTACCGAGGAAATTCAGGACGCGCAGACCCAGGGGAGCAAGGACAAACTACCCAGTCCGGAAGAGATTAAGGGGATTCTCGACCAATACGTGATTGGTCAGCAACGCGCCAAAAAAGTATTGGCGGTTGCGGTGTACAACCATTACAAACGTTTACAACTGGGCGACAAGGCCGCGCGCGGTGACGTGGAGTTGGGCAAAAGCAATATTCTGATGGTGGGTCCCACTGGCAGTGGAAAAACGCTGCTGGCCGAGACGCTCGCGCGGTTACTGAACGTGCCCTTTACCATCGCCGATGCGACTACGCTGACCGAAGCGGGTTATGTTGGTGAAGACGTTGAGAACATTATTCAGAAACTCCTGCAAAAGTGCGACTACGATGTAGAAAAGGCACAGCGCGGGATTGTCTATATTGATGAAATCGACAAGATTTCCCGTAAGTCCGACAACCCTTCTATTACCCGGGATGTATCTGGCGAAGGCGTTCAGCAAGCCCTGTTAAAGCTGATCGAGGGTACGGTTGCGTCGGTGCCGCCGCAGGGTGGTCGCAAACATCCACAGCAGGAATTCCTGCAGGTTAACACCGCCAATATTCTGTTTATCTGTGGTGGTGCGTTTGCGGGTCTGGAAAAGGTTATTCAGGAACGCTCTGAAAAAGGCGGTATTGGCTTTAGCGCGAGTGTTAAAAGTAAGGCGAACGAGCGCAATATTGGCGAAACATTGGCCGAACTGGAGCCGGAGGACTTGATTCGCTACGGTTTGATTCCAGAGTTTATCGGCCGTTTACCGGTTATTGCGACGCTTGAGGAGCTGGATGAAGAAGCACTGATCAACATATTAATCGAGCCCAAGAATTCTTTGCTCAAGCAGTATGGGGCGTTATTTGAAATGGAGGGCGTGGAGTTGGACATTCGGCGCGACGCGCTGGAAGCCATTGCCGGAAAAGCGATTAAGAGAAAGATTGGCGCGCGCGGGTTGCGCTCGATTATTGAAAATGTGTTGCTCGACACCATGTACGAGACGCCGTCCAAGCGCGATCTGTGTAAGGTGGTTATCGACGCTGCGGTGATCAATGGCGAATCAGAACCGTTGCTGGTATACGAAAATACTGAAAAGGCAAAAGTGGTGAGGGAAGAGAGTAACTAAAAAAGGGGCCGGGAGGCCCCTTTATTCTTAGACGCCCTTGTTTTTGGGCTGTGTAACCCCACTATAAGCGGATAACCTACCCGGCGTTCGGACTCCAGTCCGAAATGAGGTCAGCATGGCTAAGGACGACGATCAAACTGGCGCGACACTGCAACTACCCCTGTTACCCCTGCGGGATGTGGTGGTGTATCCGCATATGGTCATTCCGCTGTTTGTGGGCCGCGATAAATCCATTCTTGCACTGAATCAAGCTATGGCCCAGCAAAAGCAGATACTGCTGGTTGCCCAGAAAGACGCTGCGCAGGACAACCCCGCTACGGAAGATGTGTACCGCATTGGCACCCTGGCCACCGTGTTACAGATGTTGAAATTACCCGATGGTACGGTCAAGGTACTGGTGGAAGGGGTTGCGCGGGTCGAGCTCAGCAATGTTAAGGAGCTGGCGGATTATTTTGTTGCCGATTTTGCGCAGATTGGCAGTGAAGATATTGGTGACACGGAAGCGGATGCGTTGATGCGTGCTCTCAATAGTCAGTTTGAACAATACGTTAACCTCAGCAAGAAAATTCCCTCGGAAGTCGTTACTACGGTCGGCGGTGTGGATGAGCCTGGTCGCCTCGCGGACACCATTGCTGCACACATGGCGCTGACGCTAGACCAAAAGCAGGAAATTCTTGAAATCGCCGACGAGGGTGCTCGTATAGAGCACTTACTGGCCATGATGGAGGCGGAGCTGGATGTGTTCCAGGTCGAGCAGAAAATTCGTGGCCGCGTTAAAAAACAAATGGAGAAAAGCCAGCGCGAGTACTACCTCAACGAACAAATGAAAGCGATCCAGAAGGAACTTGGAGAAATTGACGAGGTACCCAACGAGATAGAGCAGCTCGAAGCCAGGGTGCGCGATGCGGGTATGCCCAAGGCGGCGTTGGAAAAGACCCGAGCGGAGCTCAACAAACTCAAAATGATGTCGCCCATGTCGGCGGAAGCGTCGGTGGTGCGCAGCTATATCGACTGGATGGTCAGCGTGCCGTGGAAAAAACGGACCAAGGTACGCCACGATCTAGTACGCGCGGAGGCGACGCTTAACGAAGATCATTACGGGTTGGACGAAGTCAAGGAACGGATTCTGGAGTTCCTGGCGGTGCAAATGCGCGTCAAAAAATTAAAGGGCCCGGTATTGTGCCTGGTTGGCCCACCTGGGGTTGGTAAAACATCACTGGGTGAATCTATTGCGCGGGCCACGGGTCGCAAATTTGTGCGTATGTCGCTTGGCGGCGTACGGGACGAGGCGGAGATTCGCGGGCATCGGCGCACATATATTGGCTCGTTGCCTGGTAAATTGGTACAAAAAATTGCCAAGGCTGGGGTCAGAAACCCGCTGTTTCTGTTCGATGAAGTTGACAAAATGGGTATGGATCACCGCGGAGATCCGGCGTCTGCTTTGCTGGAGGTGCTCGACCCGGAACAGAACAACTCGTTCAACGATCACTATCTCGAAGTCGATTACGATCTGTCCGAAGTGATGTTTATCTGCACGTCAAATTCGTTGAATATTCCTGGTCCACTGCTGGATCGAATGGAAGTTATTCGTATTCCTGGTTATACCGAAGACGAAAAAATCAATATCGCCAGCAAGTATTTGCTGCCTAAACAACGCAAGGCCAACGGCCTGAAAGACAACGAATTGTTACTGGACGACACGGCGATTCGCGATATCGTACGTTACTATACGCGCGAGGCCGGCGTGCGCGGACTGGAGCGGGACATCGCCAAAATATGTCGCAAGGTCGTGACACGCCATGTCAAGGACAATAACCAGACGGCTATGCACGTGACGCCGACTGAGCTGGAAGACTTGCTCGGGGTGCGCAAGTTTGACTTTGGTCGCGCCGGAAAAAAAGATCAGATGGGCCAGGTGACTGGGCTGGCGTGGACGTCGGTGGGCGGTGAGCTTCTGACAATCGAGGCGTCGGCGGTGCCCGGAAAAGGTGTGCTAAAAAAAACCGGGCTTCTGGAAGCAGTCATGCAGGAGTCCATTGACGCAGCGTTAACCGTAGTACGCAGTCGCGCGCAACGTCTTGGCATTGCTCGAAATTTTCACGAGAAAAACGATTTACACATCCATGTGCCAGAGGGTGCGATCAAAAAGGATGGTCCCAGCGCCGGTATTGGCATGTGCACGGCATTTGTGTCGGTGCTGACCGGCATTCCAGTGAAGGCTAATGTCGCTATGACCGGTGAGATTACCCTGCGTGGTCAGGTGTTGAAAATTGGCGGGCTTAAGGAGAAGCTGCTTGCCGCGCACCGGGGCGGAATTGAAACGGTGATCATCCCTTTGGAGAACGCTCCAGATCTTAAGGAGATACCGGACAATATCAAGGCAGATTTGGATATTCGCCCGGTCGAATGGGTCGATCAGGTGCTGGAAATCGCCCTGCAACATATGCCCAGTCCGATGACCGATGAAGAGTACCAAAAGAGTGCGCCAGAATCAGCTGGTGACACCGCCACTGATGAAAATTCCGCGGCAAGAATCAGCGCTCATTAACGAAATTGGTCGAACTTGCTTGACCACTTCGTGGTCGAGTTGGTATAAAGTGGCGGCACGGCAGGGGCGGTGTAATGGCCTTGGCGATAGCTGCGTTATGTATGTTTGATAGCGGTAACCAATTGTAATGAATCATAACGAAGGGGAAAAAAGTGAATAAGTCAGAATTGATTGATGCCATCGCCGAAGCTTCCGATATTTCAAAATCTTCTGCCGGGCGCGCACTCGAGGGGGCCATCGATGCGGTGCTTGGGGCGCTTAAAAAAGGTGATCCGGTAACGCTGGTTGGTTTTGGCACGTTTGCTGTTAAACATCGCCCAGCGCGTAAAGGACGCAATCCTCAGACTGGTGCAGAAATTCAGATTTCTGCCGCGAATGTGCCTGGCTTCAAGGCTGGTAAAGCGCTCAAGGATGCGGTCAACAGCTAAACAGTACGCTGCTGCCGAGTTGGGACAGGTTATTGATCTTCGCTAAGTAATGGACTTCAAAAGGCGCAAAATGCTGCGCCTTTTTTCGTTTTGTCAGGATAATTTTCCAGGAAATGGTCATGTTGCAGGATATTCGCGAGAACATGCGAGGCGTAACAATTTTCATTGTTGGTCTCATTATTATTCCGTTTGCCTTTGTTGGCATTGAGACGATGTTTTATAGCGGCAGTGCGGTGGAAACTGCGGTGAGCGTCGATGGGGAAGCGATTACCAAGTACGAAATCGACCGCGCGGTGGAGATGCAAAAAGCACGTATTCTGGAGCAGTTGAAGGACATTGATCCGGCCTTGCTCGATAGTGAGCGTCTACGCGGACCGGTAGTCGAACGACTTATTCGCGAAAAGGCGCTGGAGCAAGCGGCCCAGTCCAGGGGTATGGGCGTGTCGAGTGCGACTATCGCCGAGATATTGCAGTCCGCGCCTGCGTTTCAGAGCAACGGCCGTTTCGATCGCGAGCGCTTTGAGTTTGGGATTCGCCAGATGGGCTTTACGCCAGCCTCCTATCGGACATTTTTGAACGGACAACTGTTAATCAATCAGTTCGCCAATGGCGTGGCCGCCACGGGCTTTACTACCACCCCCGAACTGGAAGCTCTAACGGCGGCCATAGAACAAACAAGAAACTTTTATTATCTGACGGTGCCATTGGCGGCGGTACTCGAAACAATCGAACTTTCGCTGGAGCAGATTGAAGCCTACTATGCCGAAAACCAGGCAGCGTTCCAGACCGAAGAAACGGTGCAGTTGGACTATATCGAGCTGCGCATTGAAGATTTACTCAGCGAAGTCAGCGTGGACGAAACGATGCTGCGCGAGCAATTTGACGCTGAAGTGGCGGCCACGGAGGTGGCCAAACGACTGCATGTAGCCCATATTTTGATTGAAAAAAAATCTGACGGCAGTCACCAGAAAGTGCTCTCTGATATTCAGGAGCAGCTCGCGGCGGACGCGGATTTTGCCGATCTGGCACGTCGTTACAGTGTCGATTTGGGTAGTTCAGAACAGGGTGGTGATCTCGGATTTGTGAGCCCCGGAACTTTTCCCGATGCATTTGAAGCAGCGGTGAAACAGTTGCAGGTCGGCGCCGTATCCGCTCCAGTTGAAACGGATAGCGGTTTTCATCTTGTGAAATTGCTGGCGCAGGAAGCAGGTAAGCCGGCGGTATTTGATGAGCAAAAGGAGCGCCTTGAGCGGGAAGTCAGAATGCGTCTGGCCACCGAACTGTTTCCCGCGAAACTGGAAATGCTCAAGGATCAAACCTATAACGTCGAGCAGTTGCAGGATGTCGAGGGCGGGCTGGGTTTACCGGTAAAAACCTCGCAGCCGTTCACCCGCAGCGGAGGAGAAGGCATCGCAGCTTACCCGGATGTGGTGCGGGCAGCATTTAGCGACGGTGTGCTGCAACAACGGTACACCAGCGAGGCGCTCGAACTGGGTGACGGCCATGTGGTGGTAGTCAAGCTACGCAAACACACGCCGGTTGCAACCTTGCCGCTTGAACAGGTACGTGAACGTATTGTAGATGTGCTAAAAAAGACACGCGGGCAGGTATTGTTAGCGGCGCAGGCGCAGGATCTGGCGCAACAGGTGCGCTCTGGAAAGAGTGTCGAGGAGGTGGCGCGGCTGGCACAGCTGGAGTGGCAGGTGAGCCTAGATACCCCGCGCTTTGGTGACGCCAATCCGGAAATTACTAATAAAATATTTGCCGTTCCGGCCCGCGCCAGTCTGCCGGTGATCGAAGTTTTTCCTGTTGATTCCGGGGACTACATCGTTGCAGCGGTAACGGCAATAAAACCTGGCGAATTGACGTCACTCGCACCTACTCAGCGGGCTAATCTGCAGTCGTCCTGGGCAAGTTCGTCTGCCGCGCGGGAATATCAGGGCTATGAGTCCGCGCTGCTGGAAGACGTCGATATAGAACGACAGGATTAACCCGGAGAATCAGAGTCGCAAAAATAATTTCAGTTGCTGGCCTGGCACCAGAAGATTGTGGGTGCGCAGGTCATTCCACTGCAGGATGTCGCGGATCGCGATCTGGAAGGTGCGCGATATGTTGAACAGAGAGTCACCTGGCTGCACTTCGTAGTTCACCTGGCGAACGGTTTGCGGTTGGTTGCCGCGTTGGGCAATGACTAATACCTGTCCTGGCCGTAAGATCGCTGTGGGAATCAGCTTGTTGTTACGAGCCAACAGGTTTGAATCGACTTTGAAACGCCGTCCGATACGCCACAGATTGTCCCCTTCTTTGACTATATAATCGTTCGTCTGGGTTGCATTGGGTGCTTTGGCGAGCAATGTGGCTGTCGGCCCATTTGTCTGGGACTCAGTGCTCGACGATTGCGCTGCGTCACTGGCCTGTGCTTGTAATCTGTGATCCAGTCTGTCCAGACGCGCCAGAAAAAGTGGCGCTGCGTCGCTGGGTATCAGAATGCGATGAGAACCATTTGGGAGCGTAACCTGTTGACGGTAGCCGGGATTGAGATACTGCATGGTGTCCGCGTCAATGCCCGAAATTTTGGCCATGTACCCCAGGTTAATTGGCGCGCGGGCGTCAATGGTAGTGAAGTAGGGTTTGTCTGCGATAGAGGGCACTACAACGCCATATTTGGCGGGTTCGCGCATGACCTCAGCGAGCGCCAGAAACTGCGGTACATAAGCGCGGGTTTCATCGGAAAGGGGTAACGACCAGAAGTCAGTCGGTTTACCAGCGCGGCTGTTAGCTTGCATGGCGCGACGGACGACGCCTTCTCCACCATTGTAAGCCGCCAGGGCCAGCAACCAGTCTTCGTTGAAACGTCCGTGCAAGTACGCGAGGTAACGCAGTGCCGCTTGCGTGGAATCGAGGATATCTTTGCGGCCGTCATACCACGGCGATGTCGTCAGACCCATGATGTCTGCCGTTTGCGGAATAAATTGCCACAGGCCGGAAGCATTGCTCGGAGAGACCGCAAATGGATTGTAGGCGCTCTCGATAAAAGGCAGAAGTGCGAGTTCAAGCGGTAAGCCACTCTCGGTCAGCTCACTTACCACATAGTGCAGATAAAGTGGAGACCACTGCATTACCCGATCAAAATACGCCTGGTTATCGCGATACCATTCGCGATAGCGGTCGATCCGTGGATTGTCGTAGCGGGCGTTCAATTCTCCCGCACTATTGATACGCTGCCACAGATCAGTAGCTGGCAGAGCGTCGCGAGCATTGGTTTTACGCTCGCCGAGGCCGCGTCTACCTGACCAGAACGGTTGCGTGGCGGTGGTGTCGGTGTAACTGGCGTTAGCTCGCGTATGATGGGGCGGGTTTGACGGCGGTGCGATATTTTGCGGGGCACAGCCAACGGTGAGCAACAGCGCGGCCGTAGTAAGCAGGTGTTTAATGGACATGAGTTACTGCGGGCCTGTCATCGCTTTTATAGGCTGGCATTCTATCTGTCGCTTGCCGTGGAGGCAATTACCCGATGAGAAGTTGCGGCAAATTAAGTACCTCCGCCGTGTTGTGAACTGAGGCAACCTCGTATGGCGACCCCAACGCCTGGACTGCGGTGGGTTACGCGAGATAAATACCGCCGCTTGGCTGGCGGTACTGACCAACGCAAAACGTGTGCGACATTAACTGTAAATTTTTCGATGCTGAGTGCAAACGATCACTTTGCTAGTGTTATTCAGTGCCTTTTTTTCCATAATAGGGCGTCCCCTCAAAATATTGCCGGAGCGAAGTGTTGTTGATTAATTTACGTCCGTCCAGAGTGCGTGACTGGGTAGCAAAACGATTCGAAGTTGGTGCGCTGGCCCAGCAGCAGGGCTTGTTGTCGAACTGGTTCGAGACTCCCTTTGGTCGATCCGTACTACAGCAGCAACACCATTGCAGCGCGACCCTGCTAAGTGGTCTCGGAGGCTATCGCGCTGCCCAGTTAGGGATCAGCGCCGAACACTCGCTGTTGCATAACTGTCAGCAAGCTCATTGCTTTACCCTTACCGCCGCTTGCGGGACGGGGGGGGTACAGCCTTCCGGGATCTGTGAGTTGACTGCCTTGCCATTGCCTTCCAACACCATAGACCTGGCCGTTTTGCACCACACCCTGGATTTTTCGCCCGATCCCCATAGTGTCCTTAATGAAGCGGCGCGAGTGGTCATTCCCGGGGGCTACATGGTGTTAGTGGGGTTTAACCCGTACAGCCTGTTTGGGCTTGCCAAGTGGCCCGCCGCGCTGTGGTCGGAGCATCCAGTGTGGCGACGCAACAGCTTGCGTGCAGGGCGATTACGGGACTGGCTCAGGCTGCTTGGGTTTCAGCCCGTAACGATATTTCGCGGGTGTCGCCAGCTGCCGGTACAGAACCCGGGAGTACTGCGTCGCCTTGGCCGATTGGCCTGGCTCGGCAAGTTGGCAGATCGTGGGCGCCTGCCGGGGGGGGCGTTTTATATGGTCGTTGCGCGTAAGCAGGTGCCGGGTATGACGGGTGTGGCAAGCCTGCAGTGGCCACGCATTCCTGTGCCCAGATTTAATCTGCAACTGCGCTTGCCCGAAGAGCAACCACACACACCGAATAACTTAAATACAAAATGGCATACAAACTGAACTGAGAGTAACCATGCAATTAGTTGAAGTATTTACCGACGGTGCCTGTCGCGGCAATCCTGGACCGGGGGGTTGGGGCGTGCTAATGCGCTGCGGGGGGGTGGAGAAAACCCTGCATGGCGGCGAACGAGACACGACCAACAACCGTATGGAGCTGATGGCGGCAATTGAGGCGCTGGGCGCACTCAAAAACAGTTGTCGAGTCGAATTGACCACGGATTCCCAATATGTGCGCCTCGGTATCACCACCTGGATTCAGGGCTGGAAGGCGCGGGGTTGGAAGACAGCCGCAAAGAAGCCGGTTAAGAATATGGATTTGTGGCAACGGCTGGACATTGAGGCGGCGCGCCACGAGGTGCGTTGGCACTGGATCAAGGGGCATTCCGGGCATCGAGAAAACGAGCTGGCGGACGCGTTGGCCAATCGTGGTATCGAGGAGTTAACCCAATGAGACAGGTTGTGCTGGATACGGAAACCACCGGGCTGGAAGTTGCGCAGGACCATCGAATTATTGAAATTGGGTGTGTCGAACTTATCAATCGGCGCATCACGGGACGTCATTTTCATCGCTATGTGAATCCCGAGCGGGACATCGACGAGGGAGCGTTGGCGGTGCATGGCATCAGTAACGACGATCTGGCGGACAAACCATTGTTTGCTCAGGTAGTGGCCGACTTTCTGGAATTTGTCGACGATGCCGAGCTGGTCATCCACAACGCGCCGTTTGATCTGGGTTTTATAAATAGCGAGTTAAAGAAGCTGGCGGTTACTTACCCGCTGTTGGAAGAACGTTGTTCGGTCATTGATACCCTGCTGATGGCGCGTCAGTTGCATCCCGGGCAAAAAAACAACCTTAACGCATTGTGCAAGCGCTATGGGGTTAACAATTCCCAGCGGGAACTACACGGCGCATTGCTGGATGCGGAAATTCTCGCAGATGTCTATTTGGCGATGACTGGTGGGCAGGGGTCGCTGACTCTCGGGGACGAACCTGCCGCCGGACAAATAGCGGAGCAGGGTGGTGTGAGACCCTTACCGATGGGCGGTCCCCGCCCCAGGGTGTTGCTCGCCACAGAAGAGGAACGGCAAGCCCACCAATCCCGTCTGGCCGCTCTCGATCGGGCCAGCGCCGGAAACTGTCGCTGGCCGCGCGGTGATTGAACGGTGCGTGTGTGACGCGGTACCCCGTTAGCTCACTAGAGCAGCGACACCATAAGCAATCCCATGCCACCCAGCGCCAGTGTGTACGGTAGCGCCATTATGACCATGCGGCCGTAGGACAGACGAATCAATGGTGCCAGGGTTGAGGTCAGGAGAAACAAAAACGCGGCCTGACCGTTCGGCGTTGCCACACTGGGCAGGTTGGTGCCGGTATTGATTGCCACCACCAGTTTGTCGAAATGTTCCCTGGAAATAGCGCCCGAGTCTAAGATGGTCTTCACCTCATTGATATAGACGGTGGCGACAAATACGTTGTCGCTGATCATGGATAGCGCCCCATTGGCGATAAAAAACATCGCGGGCTGAACGCTCCGATCCATGGCGAGCACTGCATTGATCACAGGGCTAAATAAATGTTGATCGTGAATAACGGCGACGATCACGAAAAATACCACTAGCAGTGCAGTGAACGGCAGCGCTTCCTCAAAGGCGTGTCCGATCCGGTGTTCTTCAACGATGCCATTAAAAGCCGTGAGCAGCACGATTACCATGAGACCCACCAGACCGACGGCTGCGACATGGAAAGCCAGGCTCAGGATCAAAATTATCGCCACCACGGCTTGTATCCATAGCCGGGCGATATCATGGTGCGAGCGTTTAGCGGCTTCTTCGGCACTGTAATCGACCAGTACCGCACGCACTTCCTCGGGAATCGTGGCACCGTAGCCGAACCAGCCGGCCTTTTCTAGCAGCACGCAGACCAGCAAACCGGTAACCAGAACAGGCATGGTGACAGGCGCCATGACCAGGAAAAATTCGACAAAATTCCAACCGGCTTTTTCAGCGATCAGCAGGTTCTGCGGTTCGCCGACCAGCGTGGTGACGCCGCCGAGGGCCGTCCCCACCGCGCCGTGCATTACCAAGCTCCGCAGAAAACTACGAAATTGATCGAGATCCTGTCGGCGGTATTCGTGAATCTGAGCGTCGTCCCCCACATCGTGATCCGGGTGCAATATGGTCTTGCCGGAGGCCACCTTGTGGTAGACGCCGTAAAATCCAAACCCGATTGTAATGAGTACGGCGGTTACGGTGAGTGCATCCAGAAAAGCGGATAGAAAGGCGGCGGATCCGCAAAACAACAACGACAGCACGGTTTTGGAGCGCACTCCAACTAAAATGCGAGTGAACGTAAACAACAGCAATTCGCGCATAAAATAGATACCTGCCACCATAAACATCAGCAGTAATATCACTTCGAAGTTGCCGATCGCTTCCCGGTATACGGTGCTCGGGTCGGTGAGACCGAGCAAGACGGCCTCCAGAGCGAGGAGGCCGCCGGGTTGCAGCGGGTAGCACTTGAGAGCCATCGCCAGGGTGAATATAAACTGACCAGTCAGTAGCCAGCCCGCGATGAAGGGATCGACGAACACTACCACCAAGGGGTTGAGCAGCAGAAAGGCCAAAATGGTATTTTTGTACCAAAGTGGCGAATGGCCCAGAAAATTGCTGCCCATAGCTTTGAATAACTGCTGCGGCATAAGCGGACGTTCCTTATTGCGTTTGCGCCGGGGGAGGGCCGGAAGTATTATCACCGCATACAGATTCCCGCCTGCTGGCGCATTATAGCGAACACGGTGTGGTTGCGAACCCTGAACGGGAAATATATTAACATAAGGATTCAACTGGCCGATGCCTGTGTTTCAAGCTACCACGATTGCAGTACTGCAAACCGAATTCAGGCGTTCGGTAGACGCATTGGTAGAATTGGCCAACGGGTTTTGCGTAGAGCCTGCGCCTGACCAATCCCTGCACAGTGATCAATTTGCCCAGTTTGCGGAACAACTCAAACAAGTTAGTGGCGTCGCGACCATGGCAGAATTGGTGGGCGTGAAATTGCTTGCTGATGAAATATTGGTTTGTATAGAGGCAGTTGCTGAAAAGAGACTGAAGCGCCAAAAATTTGTCCCAGCTTTACAAAGTGCCCTGCAACTGGTGCAGCTTTATCTCGAACACATTATCCAGAGCAAACGCGACAATCCTTGTCTGCTACTACCAGAAATAGGGATGTTTCGGCAGCTACAGGGAAAACCGCCGGTCTATGAATATCAGGTATTGGGTAACGACAATTGGCCGACCGGTGCCGGGTTACAGCACCCTGGACGATTGATAGATGATCAGCGCGCGGAGCTCAAACGGCTGCGCCACATGTACCAGTTGGGGCTATTAAACATTATTCGCAATACCAACTGTGACCACGCCTTCGAAATGCTGATCCGAGTTGCAGGTCGTGTCCGCCGCGCGGTGGTGCTAACCGACGAGCGCAATTACTGGCTGCTATTTGAGCTGGTTGTGCGCGCCCTGGCCAGTAAGCGCTTAAGTTTGCGCTCTGATCGACTGCGCCTGCTGGCTGCCGTTGACCGACAGCTCAAGGCGCTGAGCACCGCAACCGAACAGCCAGTAAAAAGTCCTTATCCGCAAGGGCTGTGGCGTGCGTTCCTGGCGCTGCTTGCGCTGACCCCAGCAGCGGGGGACGAAGAGCTTGAGCAGCGTCAAAAATTGGCACTACCGAAGCTGAGTATCACCGATCAGGAAACTGCGGAAGTACGTAAACAACTGGTGCGTGAAGAGCGGGATAGCCTTCCCGCCAACTTTGCATTGCTGGTGGACGCGGTCGCCGCGTTGCACTCGCAGATGGATGTAATACAGCAGGATGAAGGTGCCGTGGGACGCGAGGCGTTGCTGCCTATGGGTGATAAAATTGCCAGCATTGCGCAGTTGTGTACCGAATTGGGGCTGGTGCAAATTGGTGAGAGTCTGGAAAACCACCGGGCTACACTGCAGGAACGTGACGAAACGTCGTCTGGCCAAAGTGACGAGGCATTGGTGCGAAGTTTTGCGGATGCGGTGGTTTACCTCGATAGCCTGGTGGCGGAGCACTGGGGGTGTACGCCTTCCGAGGATGATATCGCCAGATGGAACAGTCGATCGGCGCATCAGGTATTGCATTCGAGTCTATTAAAGACCGCCGAACATAGCGTCCTGACGGAAATGGGTATTCACCTGAATAGCGTCAAGGACATTATCGACGAGGTGTCAGCGGGACTTGCTGGAGAAGAATCGGCCGAGCGGCTGCGCGAAATTTTTGAAGCGATTCGCGGCAGCGCCATATTGCTCGGTCAGAGCCGGATGGTGGATATTGTCTGGCGGTGCAAACATTTTGTCGACGGGCAATTGTTTGGCAACAGCGCTGCTGTCTCGCGGGATGCTGCACTGGAAGTATTTGCGGATACCATTATCAGCCTGGAATATTTTCTCGATAACTGTCGATTTGGTGGCGCAGTCGATGAAAAGCCCCTTGATCTCGCCAATGAATGTCTTAATACTCTAGGAGCCTGATAGTGATATTGCCTGGCCTTGAATTTTATCCCTGTAACACCAACGAAGGATTTGATAGCGAAGCGGTGGTGCTGCTGCTCACTCGCGATGGTAGTATCCTGTGCCCGCGTGATCGCGATACTCTGCTATGGGATGCATCGGAAATAAAATTCGCGATGCCGCCCGCGGTCAGTGAGCACTTTCTTGGTATTTTTCGCGGCCGCCCCTGTTATTGTCAAGAGGTCAGTTCCCCCGAAGAATTTACGCTGCCACATAAAATTTCGCCGTTGTTTGGTTTACTGGGCAAGATTAATGACACCCAGTTTAATCTTGCAGGGCGCGCGTTGCAGATAATTAACTGGTATCAGGATCATCGCTTTTGTGGCCGTTGTGGTACCGGAACTCGAATTATCGAGGAAGAGCGCGCGGCGCAGTGCGACAAATGTGGGTTGCTGTGCTATCCCAGAGTATCCCCTTGCATCATCGTTCTGGTAACGCGCGGTGATCAGTGTCTGCTGGCACTCAATGCCGCGTGGAAGGATAACCCAATGTATAGTTCTCTGGCGGGCTTTATGGAAGCCGGAGAAACCGTTGAGGAAACCATCAATCGGGAAGTTTACGAGGAGGTTGGGGTAGTCGTCGGTAAACCGCAGTATTTTGGTAGTCAGCCATGGCCGTTTCCGGGACAATTAATGCTGGGTTTTCACGCTGAGTACGAATCTGGCGAAGTGCGCATTGACGATAAAGAAATTGTCGAGGCGGGCTGGTGGCGTTACGACAATTTGCCCAATTGCCCGCCGCCCAGCTCTATCGCAGGCCGATTAATCAAGCGTTTTGTCGATAGCCACCAGAGATCATAAGTAATGCCTGTTAACGAAATGGCGCTTAGCGTGCTGATTATTGCCGGGCTGTGCGGTCTTGTTGCACTGCGTATTCTGTGGGGGCTGGGCATCGGGCGGGCAATAATTATGCTGTGCAGTTTTGGGTTGCTGTCCGTTGCAGCTGGCGGGATTGTCGGCGGACTGGATTTGTTGACCTATCACAAATCCGACGCGGGACAGGAAATCGCCACTGTCAAATTTGAGAAAACTGGCGCTCGGCAGTTTCGAGTAACAGTGGTGGATAGTGATGGCAACAGTTACCTGCGCCAGATCGAAGGCGAGCAGTGGCAATTGGCTGTGCGGATCATCAAGCCGGGAGACGTGATTCCCGTTCAACTGGGTATTGATTCGGTTTATCGTCTGGACAAGTTGAGTGCGTTATCAACCGGCGCCAGGGGCGACGCCATGACGGATGAGAGCTATCCGTTGTCGCCGGACAAAGGTGTTGTAGACCTGTGGTTGTGGTTAACCGAAATGCCACGGCAGCGGCTGTTGAGCGCGAGCTACGCGAGCACGGGTTACGCGCCGATGCTCGACGCCCAGGTTTATGTGGTGCGCCTGAAAGCCGATGGCCTGGTTGCCCGAATGCAATGACAGACTGTAGTCTCGCAGCTGGCCATGGGACAAGCTGTCAAGCACGCAACGCATTCTCAGGCAGGTGGCCGGGAATATTTTCCGAAACACAGCCTGTAGCGGTTATACGTAATCACTATCATTCATTTTCCCGGAGATAAACGATTTGGAATTTATCAATGACTACGGCTTATTTCTGGCCAAAACCGTAACAATATTAGTTGCTCTGGCGACTGTGGTAGGTCTGGTGGCCGGTCTGGGGCAACGGGGACGTCGTGACAGCCGTGGACATCTGGAGATCAGAAAGTTAAACGACGACGTCGATGACATGACCGATGCGCTGCGCGCAAGTGTTTATGCGGCAGCCGCTTACAAAGCATTGGCGAAGGCACGGCAAAAGGCTGATAAAAAAGTACAGAAAAAAGCTCTGCGGGAACAGAAAAATGAAACGGGTGACGTGGGTAGAAAGCGCGTTTACGTGATCAATTTCCACGGCGACCTGCGCGCTTCCGCGGTGCGTAATATGCGCGCGGAAATTACCGGCATTTTGAGTATCGCCCGACCTGTCGACGAGGTGGTGGTTAAACTGGAGAGTGCCGGTGGCATGGTGCACAGCTACGGCTTGGCCGCCAGTCAGTTGGATCGCATCAAGAAAAAAGGGGTTCCTCTCACTATTAGCGTTGATAAGGTGGCTGCGAGCGGGGGTTACATGATGGCTTGCGTAGGCGATCGCATTCACGCGGCGCCATTCGCAGTTCTCGGTTCTATCGGTGTGGTTGCGCAGATACCCAACATTCATCGACTGCTAAAGAAACACGATATCGATGTCGAACTCATGACGGCGGGTAAGTACAAGCGCACGTTAACCGTGCTCGGTGAAAATACGGATGCAGGCCGGGAAAAATTTCGCGAAGATCTCGAGGAAACCCACGATCTGTTCAAAACATTTATCGGCGAGCATCGCCCCGGTGTTGACCTGGACAAAGTGGCGACGGGGGAGGTGTGGTTGGGTACCCGGGCCAGGGAGTTAGGCCTGGTGGACGAGCTGCTGACCAGCGACGAATATCTGACCAGCCTGCTACCTGACGCCGATGTTTTCGAAGTTTCCTATGCCTATAAAAAAACTCTGCCTGAGAAAATTGGTCTCGCTGCGGAGGAGGGCAGCGATCGTCTGTTAATGCGCTGGGTAGAATATTTTAGAGGGCGCGGTTTTTATTCCTGAGAATGTGGGTGGTTGACAGGCAGGGATGGATCGCGGTGCAACCGTTGGTCGGTGCTTGAGATTTCCTATACGCACTAATCGCGACGCAATTTATCTTTGACTGCAATTGGGTTGGGAAAATTGAGTACCACGATGTAGCTCGACACGAGAAAGGATAAAATCGCCGCGCCCTGTATCAAATGCGATGCCGCGTTGCTGATAACCGACGCGTTAAACGCCACGTAGGCAATTAACAAAGAAAATTCGCTGATTTGTCCGAGTCGAAACCCGATATCCCAGGCAAAACGATTTTTTTCGCTTTGGCGATGCAGCAAAAAGCGAAACACAACGGGTTTGATAACCAGCATTGCGGCGCCGAGAGCAATCACCGCCAGGGCAATTTCCGGCAGTAATCCGAGATTAAACTGGGCACCGAGGGAGAAAAAGAACAGGATCAGAAAAAAGTCACGCAATGGTTTCAGACTCAGGGCAATATATTGTGCGATGGGGCTGGTAGCGATGGTAATGCCTGCCAGAAACGCACCGATTTCCCGGGACAAGCCGACTATTTCGGCCAGTTCGGAAATTCCCAGGCACCAGCCAATGGCCAGTAGAAACATGTATTCACCGATGCGGTCGAAGCGCGCTATGAGTTTGAGTAGTATCAGGCGCACTACGCCGATACAGAATATTGCCAGTAACGGCAGGGCTAACAGGGTTTTACCAATTTGCAGAACATCCACGGATCCACTCTGCGCACTGAGTAGCACCATTAACACAAAGATCGCGATAAAATCCTGCATAAGCAGCATGCCAATCATCATCTCGCCGATATGGCGGTGGTGTAAAATGGTGGTGGGCAGGAGTTTGATGCCGATAATGGTACTGGAAAACATCATGGCCAGTCCCACGACAACGCTTTCGACGGGGCCAAAACCAAAGGCCAGGGCAATACCGAACCCGGCCACGGCAAATACCACTGAGCTGATCAGGGTAACCAGGGTCACCTTTTTAAACACTGCAAGAAGCGCCTGGGGCTGCATGTCCAGGCCCAGCAAAAACAATAGAAAAATAATTCCGATATGGGCAATGTCGGCGATTAGTGAGACATCCTTGATCAGGGCGAAGCCGTAGGGGCCAAGCAACGCGCCGAGGGCGATGTAGGCCACCAGCAAAGGTTGCCGCCCGTACAACGCTAAAGATGCAATCACCGCGCCGCCGGTAAAGATTAGAAAAAATGAATAAAAAACCGCTTCACTCACAAGGCATTTTTTCCTGGTTAGCGGCTAATGGGGTGCCGCAAACGAAACCGGCGAGATATTTTTCCAGTAGCGCAAAGTTGAGGACTATAAAGTTGAAGACTGTACAGGTGCTATTGTGCCTTGATAGCGGGGGGCGTGCGCAACAAAGAATTGCGTTTTGAGTGGTCGCGGCCTTCAGTGCGATGTGCAGGCGGTCTGATAGGAGACGGTGAATTCATAAAGACTGGCGTGTGCTGCCTCAAGATCGTCTTCATGAGGCAACTGAAAGCTGTCAAATCCGCAGCGTTTGAGGTAGAAAAGTTGCTCTCGCAGAATCTGTCCGGTGGCGCGTAACTCGCCTACAAACCCGAAACGTTCCCGCAACAGGCTAGCCAGGGAAAAGCCTCTGCCGTCGGCAAAGTCCACAAACCTGATGGCAATCACGTTGAAGTGGAGGATATCCTGCGCGATGTCCCCGAGGTCCTGATCGCAGTCCAGCCAGATACCTATATCCCCACGGCTGCGCCACTGTTCGCGATGCTTCAGCCATTTTTGTACAGGTACCAGGACGGCACCTGTAGGTAGATCGCCTTCGTCATCGGTTGTGATGAATTGCCAGTTATCGTCCTCGATTCCATCCACCCTAAGCAGCTTTGGCATAAATCAACTCCTTGAAGGGGGGCATACCAATACGCTGAAACGTTTCGATGAAACTCTCGTCCTCCAGGCGCCGCGCCACATAAATTTCCAGTATTTGCGCCACGATATCGGGCACCAGGTCGGCGCCAAATGACGGGCCCAGTACCGCACCAAGTGCTGCGTCGTTGCCAGCGTTGCCGCCTAACTGGATTTGATAGAATTCAGCGCCTTTCTTGTCGACGCCGAGAATGCCGATATTGCCCACATGGTGGTGGCCGCAGGCGTTCATGCACCCAGAAATATTGAGGGACAAATCTCCCAGGTCGTACAAATAGTCCAGATCGTCAAAACGCCGTTGCAATGCCTCGGCGATGGGAATGGATTTGGCGTTGGCCAACGAACAAAAGTCACCGCCGGGGCAGCAGATCATGTCGGTTAAGGTACCGATATTGGGTGTGGCAAAGCCGTGGCTTTTGGCGCGACGCCAGAGCGCAAACAGGTCCGATGTACGCACCTCCCCCAGTACTACGTTTTGATGATGGGTAACTCGCACTTCGCTGAACGAATAATCGTCGGCGAGCGCGGCGATAGCCTCCAGCTGGACATCGGTGGCATCGCCAGGTGGTACACCGGTGGGTTTCAACGACAGGGTGGCGCTATGGTATCCCGCCTGCCTGTGGGCGCGCACGTTGCGTTGCAGCCACCGGGCGAATGCGGGGTGCTGTTCGGCCGTCGTGTGCAGTAACTGTGTGTCTGCGTCAGTGCACTGGGTAGCGTAAGCTGGAACCGTAAAGGATTGCTTGACGCGCTCAATGTCAGCGTGCGTCAGGGTGTTGGGCCCATTGCACACCAAAGCCCATTCTTCCTCGACCCGTTGCGCGAAAACTTCCGGTGACCAGGCTTTGACCAAAATTTTGATACGTGCTTTGTACTTGTTATCGCGGCGCCCGTACCGATTGTAAATGCGCAGGATGGCCTGCAGGTAAGTCAGAATGTGTTGTGGCTCCAGGAATTCGCGAATCACCACGCCGATCATCGGGGTACGGCCCAGGCCGCCACCCACCAGCACCTGAAAACCGATATCGCCAGCACTATTTTTTACCAGCTGCAGGCCAATGTCGTGTACCTGAATCGCCGCGCGATCGGTGGCCGACCCAGTCACCGCAATTTTGAATTTACGGGGTAAAAAGGCAAATTCTGGGTGTAGCGTCGACCATTGCCGAATAATCTCGCACCAGGGTCGTGGGTCTTCCAGCTCATCGGTACTGATGCCGGCCAATTCATCCGAGGTGATATTGCGCACACAGTTACCACTGGTCTGAATACAGTGCATATCGACTTCCGCCAGTTCGGCCAGCAGATCTGGCACCTGCTCTAACTGCGGCCAGTTAAGCTGAATATTCTGGCGCGTGGTGAAATGCGCGTAACCCTTGTCGTAGACGCGCGTAATGTGCGCGAGTTTGCGCAATTGCCGAGAGGACAGCATGCCGTAGGGCACGCTGATACGTAACATCGGTGCCAGGCGTTGAATGTACAGCCCATTTTGCAGGCGCAGTGGACGAAATTCCTCCTCGCTAAGTTCCCCGGCGAGATAACGGCGGGTTTGTTCGCGAAACTGTGCAACCCGCTCTGTGACGAGGGTTTTGTCCTGCTGGTTATAGATGTACATAAACCTGTTTGGAACTCCGTGGCTGCGCTAACGCGGGTGTATGTTTCGGCGTGCGTGGTTGTGCCGGTGGAAAATCTGCTGGTACGCGCTGTTAGTAGAGAGTGGTGTGAATGATACCGATATGCCCAAACGAGCGGAAAAACCGTTTTTATATAACTGGCTAAATAAATGGTATAAGTGGTCGATACACAGTGAACAAATGTTGATAGAATGCGCCGCTTTTAACTGACTCAGGCGCGCATCTTGCGCCCTGACCAAAACGGAGTCGAACTAATGAACGAAGACAACCCAGTAGTTGACAATGGCGATGGATTCGCGGATGCGATTGCGGCGGTAGCAGTCATCGCTATTTTCGTAAGCAGTGTAGTGTACTGGGTTAGTCAGCAGTAATTGCCGACGCGGGTGTCGCCGCGATAGCTGGGGTCGCCGGGTCCTGAATCTCACTCGCGAAGAAGGTGCAGGTTCACTGCGCCCTTCGAACTTCGAATATGCCTGAAATTATGGGTGGGAAGAGTTATTGAGCTGAAGCACCGCCGTCCACGGAATAGGTGCCGCCGGTGCAGTAAGAGGCTTCCTCGCTACACAAAAATGCCATCAGCTTCGCGACTTCCTCAGGTTCGCCGTAACGGCCCATAGGCATCATCAAACTCAGCTGTTGCCTGGCTGCTGCAGCCTTCCCGGGGGCGAAGCCCTCTTCTAGCGCGCGCATCATGCGCGTTTCGATGGGCGCGGGGTTAACCGTGTTGATACGAATACCCTGCGTCGCATACTCCTGGGAGACACTGCGCATCATGCCGACCACCGCGTGTTTACTGGTGATGTAGGGGGACATATTGGGCGTGCCCTTGAGTCCCGCAAGGGATGACGTAATCACAATGCTGCCACCACCACCGGTGAGCATCGCGGGAATTACGTATTTTAAACCCAGCCACACGCCCCTGACGTTGACGGCCATCACCTGATCGAACGCCGCTACAGGGCAGTCGACAATCGGTGCGACCACGCCTTCCACCCCGGCGTTGTTTAAAAAGCAATCGATGCGGCTATAACGTTTTAGTGCCATGGCGACATAAGCCTGGACCTGCTCCGGGTGGCTAACGTCGGCGACATGGTAACTAACCCGTGCGTCGCCAATGCTATCGACTGCTTCCCGCAACGCATCTTCCTGCAAATCCACCAATAATACCCGCGCGCCTTCCTGCGCGAATAATTTGCCTGCCGCCAACCCGATGCCGCGGGCACCGCCGGTAATAACCGCTACCTTGTTTTCGAATCTCATTGTGTGTTCCGCTTCCTGTCAGGTGAATTGATGCTTAAATGGCCGCTCGAGTTAGCTCCTGGAAACCTTATATTCGTCGTACTCATCCCCTGCACTCTTTTCAGTAGTTATTCCTGTAGTGCCGTGTGATAGGTTTGTGTTCTGCGTAGCAGGCAAAATTTGTTGCCGCTGTCGAGGCTGCTTCAGTCGCGCTGTTTCGGGTCCTGAGCCATACTTTCGGCGACTTCTTTGAAGGCCTTGAATATCTCGACCGGGGACCTGTCCTCACTCATGTTGTTGGTTGCCAACATGGTTTTTGGTCGCCAGCATGTGCGCATAAATAGGCACCGATAGTCGAGCCAGTTTTGTGTATGTTTGCCGGATCGAGATTGTCCACAAGCCATTCGCACACAACGTTATAAACCGCTAATGGCACCTTATCAGTGGGGCGGGAGAGATCAATATCCTGAGTCAGGGCAAAGAGGCCTTTGCCCAGGATATTTGCGATATGCTGATAATGTCCCAGCAAATCGCTAATAAAACCGGCAAAAACGGTAACATTTTCGGTGGAATCGTCCACTATCCGCTCCATAGCACGTTGTCTTTTAGGCTTGCTTTCCCATAGTCCGTCATTTGTTTTTATGTGGTGCAATAGCCTCACCAAAAACAGGTTGCGATGCACGATGCTTGAGCGATGAAAACTACCCTATGGGCTTTTTAGTGCCGCTCATTATGCACCTCAGTCATTTGGTGGACGCGGGTAGTCGTGAGGGAGCGCTAATTGGCGGTGGAGTGAATGACCATCTTAACTACAACAATAACAGTGCTAATAAACAGGACTGTAAAAATGATGCCCGACACCACGTAGGCGAGGATATTGCCGTGTGCAAAATCTCGTTCGCGATTTTTGTTACTTTGCACACCCATGGCAGCGGCCAGGGTGCTTTTTACAATATCGACGAAGCGTGGTTTTTGGGTGTTGTCAGATTCTCGGTCGTTCATTCAATTACCGTGTCAATCGGTGGCGTAGTTTAGCACGGGGCTCAGGATACGTTCCAGGGCCGCAACTGGCATGACTTTGCGTTCCGCCATGCTGGTAACCTGATCCCGCTCCACACTGCCGACGCTGAAGTAGCGAGCATCCGGGTGACTGAAATACCAGCCGCTGACTGACGCCGCTGGCCACATGGCAAAATTTTCCGTAAGTTTAATGGCGGCACTCGCTTCAGCATTGAGGAGTTCGAATAAGGTTGCTTTCTCGCTGTGATCCGGACAGGCTTGATAACCCGGAGCGGGGCGTATGCCCCGATATTTTTCTGCGATCAAGGCGTCGTTATCGAGGTTTTCATCCATCGCGTAGCCCCAGAATTCGGTGCGTACCCTGCGGTGTAAGTGCTCGGCCAGGGCCTCTGCCAGACGGTCCGCGAGAGCCTTGACCATGATGGCGCTGTAATCGTCGCCTTTGTCCGCGTAGGCCTTGGCCAACTCATCGGCACCATGTCCGGTGGTGACTGCAAACGCGCCCATATAATCGGCCACGCCCGTTTCCTTAGGCGCAATAAAATCCGCCAGGGAATACATGGTGTCGGCGGCGCCGGGTTTGCGGGTCTGTTGGCGTAGATGGTGCAGTGTCGCAATTACCTCGTCACGGGTGTCGTCCCGGTAAATTTCGATATCGTCGCCGTTGATTCGATTGGCGGGCCACAGGCCGATCACGGCGTTGGCGTGCAAGCGATGGTTATCAATCAGGTCAGTCAGCATGTCCTGGGCGTCGGTAAACAGGTCCTGGGCAGCCACGCCAACCACGGGATCGTCGAAAATCTTGGGGTACTTGCCCGCTAGATCCCAGGTAATAAAAAAGGGTGTCCAGTCGATGCAGTCTACCAGGTCGGCGAGCGGATAGTTTTCGAACACCTTAACGCCCATGAAGGAGGGCTGGGGTGGTTGGTAACTGGCCCAGTCACATTGATAACCCGCTGCGACGGCTTCGGCATAGGGCAGAATCTCTCCACGGGGTTTGCGATTGCCGACCCGCGTGCGTACTTTGTCGTATTCCACCTGGATGTCCGCGACAAAGCTGTCGCGCTGCTCACGACTTACCAGTTTGCTCGCAACACCCACAGCGCGCGAAGCGTCGGGCACATAGACCGTCTGGTTGCGATGGTAGCGGGGATCGATCTTAACGGCGGTATGGGCTTTGGAGGTGGTCGCTCCACCGATCATCAAGGGCAGATCGATTGCACGCCGTTCCATCTCACCGGCCACATAAACCATCTCATCCAGCGATGGAGTAATCAGCCCGGACAGACCGATAATATCCACGTTCTCGCGCACTGCCGTGTCGAGAATTTTTTCACAGGCAACCATTACGCCCAGATCGATCACTTCAAAATTATTACATTGCAGTACCACGCCGACAATATTTTTACCGATATCGTGAACGTCGCCTTTGACCGTTGCCAGCAAAATTTTGCCGTTACTTTGTGCTTTACCGTCTTTTTCGGCCTCGATATAGGGCTGCAGATAGGCGACGGACTGCTTCATCACCCGGGCCGACTTCACCACCTGGGGCAAGAACATTTTACCAGCACCAAATAGATCGCCAACCACGTTCATACCGTCCATTAACGGGCCTTCAATTACATCGAGGGGGCGTTCTGCCTGTTGTCGAGCCTCTTCCGTATCTGCTTCAATATGACTATTGATGCCTTTCACCAGGGCGTGTTCGAGGCGCTTATTTACCGGCCAGGAGCGCCATTCCAGTTCTTCCCGGGGATTTTCAGCGCCGCCGTCGCTGCGGTATTTTTCCGCGATGGCGAGTAAATTTTCGGTGCCATCTGCAGTTCGGTTGAGAATCACGTCCTCTACGGCATCACGTAATTCGGTCGGTAATTCATCGTACACGGCCAGTTGTCCAGCGTTGACGATACCCATACTGAGCCCGGCTTGAATGGCGTGATACAGGAATACTGAGTGAATAGCTTCGCGCACAGTGTTGTTGCCACGAAAAGAAAAAGACACGTTGCTGATGCCGCCGGAAATTTTCGCGCCCGGCAGATGCCGGCGAATCCAGCGCGCCGCAGCAATAAAGTCCACGGCGTAATTATTGTGCTCTTCGATACCGGTGGCGATTGCAAAGACGTTGGGGTCAAAAATAATATCGTTGGGGTTAAAGCCGATCTCGTTTACCAGCAAGTCGTAACTGCGCTGACATATTTCAATTCGGCGCTGCAGATTATCGGCCTGGCCGTGGTGGTCAAACGCCATAACGACCACCGCTGCACCATAGCGGCGACAGAGTCTGGCTTGTGCCAAAAATACTTCCTCGCCCTCCTTGAGGCTGATGGAATTGACGATGGGCTTACCCTGAATACATTTTAATCCCGCCTCGATAACGTGCCATTTGGAGGAGTCAACCATAATGGGGACGCGACTGATATCGGGTTCGGAGGCGATCAGTTTCAGAAACGTCGTCATTGCGGTGACGGCGTCGAGCATCCCCTCGTCCATATTGATATCGATAATCTGGCCGCCGTCCTCAACCTGCTGCCGCGCCACGTCCAGAGCGGCGTTGTAGTCGCCGTCCAGCACCAGTCGTTTGAAGCGTGCTGAACCTGTGACATTGCAGCGTTCACCGATATTGACAAACAGGGAGTCGTTATCGATAACAAAAGGTTCCAGACCCGCGAGCCGACAGGCAGGGTTTAGCTCTGGTAGCGCGCGGGGCGGATGGGAGGACACCGCCGATGCAATGGCGTGAATATGATCCGGGGTGGTGCCGCAGCAGCCGCCGACAATATTGACGAGACCACTTTTAGCGAACTCGCCAATAATCGCGGCGGTCTGCTCAGGGGTTTCATCGTATTCGCCAAATTCATTGGGAAGCCCAGCATTCGGGTGTGCACTCACCAGGGTCTCGCAGTGTCGGGCCAGTGTTTCAACATAGGGCCGCAACTGGGTCGCGCCGAGTGCGCAATTAAGGCCGATAGAAAATGGTTGTGCGTGAGCCAGGCTGTTCCAGAACGCCTCGGTGGTTTGCCCCGACAGGGTGCGCCCGCTGGCGTCGGTAATAGTGCCCGAAATCATGACCGGTAATTCCCTGCCCAGTTCTTCAAACACGTCCTGCACCGCGAACACCGCGGCCTTGGCATTAAGCGTATCAAACACCGTTTCGATCAGAATAATGTCCGCGCCGCCTTCCATCAGCGCTTTCGTGGCTTCGCGGTAGGCGCTGGCCAGTTGGTCGAAATCTGTGTTGCGCGCGCCCGGATCATTAACGTCGGGAGAAATGGATGCGGTGCGACTGGTGGGGCCGAGCACGCCTGCCACCCAGCGCGGCCGCTCCGGGTTTAGCGCTGTTACTTCGTCCGCAACCTGGCGGGCGAGCGCAGCAGCAGCTCTGTTTAACTCGGGTGCCAGATGCTGCATGTCGTAATCCGACTGGGAAATGGTGGTCGAGTTGAACGTATTGGTTTCGAGAATATCGGCCCCGGCGTCCAGATAGGCGCGGTGAATATCGGCAATAATCTGTGGCTGGGTAAGGGTCAGTAAATCGTTATTGCCACGCACATCCGATGGCCAGTCGGCAAACCGCTCACCGCGAAAATCTTCCTCGGTCAGGTGGTGGCGCTGAATCATGGTGCCCATGGCACCGTCTAGCACTAGAATCCGTCGCGTTGCGGCGCTGTGTAGCGCGTCGATCCGTTGTTCAGACATCTTCACCCGTAATCCAGTTGGCTGTGAGAGGGCGCGTAGTTTAGCAAAGCAAGCCCCGTGCTGCTGAGCGTATTGAAAAGCGTTGTCGAGGCGTGTCTGCCCTGTTAGAATACACGACTAATTTACTCGGGTATAAACGGTATGAATCAGGTGGAAATTACCGAGAGCGCGCAAATCTACCTTGCGGAGCTGTTAGCCAAGCAGGACTGTGATGGCATTGGCATTCGTCTTTTTATCACTGATCCGGGCACGCCCAAAGCAGAAACCTGTATCGCCTATTGCCGCCCTGGGGAAGAGCAGGAAGGGGATGTGGTACTGACGCTCAATGGATTTAATGCCCATATCGAAAAGCGTAGCCTGCCGTTTCTGGATGACGCGAAGGTGGACTATGCCGTAGATCGCCTCGGTGGCCAGTTAAGTATTCGAGCACCCAATTCGCGGATGCCGCGTATCAACGAAGACAGTCCGGTAGAGGACAAAATTAACTATGTGCTGCACAACGAAGTTAACCCTGGTCTTGCCGCGCACGGCGGTCAGGTCAGCCTCGAGGACGTGGAAGACGGGGTTGCGGTGTTGCAGTTCGGTGGTGGCTGTCAGGGTTGCGGCATGGTGGATGTCACCTTAAAAGAGGGCGTTGAACGGACATTGATGGAAAAGATTCCGGAGTTGAAAGGCGTGCGGGATGTTACCGACCACAGTGATCGGACACAGGCGTTCTATAAGTAATTCCACCTTTTAAAAGGCTCGTCCGGCTGCCTGCTTAGTCGTGGAACCCGCGGATTGCCCGGCGGTGACTTTCTGTGCTTGGTTGGGCTATACTCCGGAGCGCTCGCGATTTACAAAACAACAAATAAGTATCGGTAAACGAGGGAGTCATGGCTAGAACGCCGGAGTTTGACCGCACGGAAGTTGTTGAAGCAGCGTTAAAAGTCTTCTGGTCCGACGGTTATGAAGCGAGCTCGATTCAGAAATTGCTCGCAGCAATGAACCTGAATCGTGGCAGCCTGTATGGTTCGTTTGGCGACAAATCTCGTCTTTTTTGTGAAGTAATGGATCACTATGTGGCCATCGCGGGAGGCATAATAGAAGATGCCCTTCTGGCAATAGAAGATCCGCTGGATGCAATTCAAAGTTTTTTCTATCGGGCGCTGTTGTTGTCCGACGAGAAAACCCGGTCCTATGGTTGTCTGCTGCTAAACACTGTTTCCGAGTTGAATCAGACGGCACCAAATCTTGCCCAAGAGGCATTGCGCCGCGTCGCGCCGTTGATCGATGCCTTCGAGCACCGTGTTGCACAGGCGCAGACCCTTGGTTTGATCGGTGACGAAAAATCGGCGCGCGCGTTGGCACACTACTTGATGGCACTGCTTGCAGGTGTGAGACTACAGGCCAAAATGGGTGCCAGCAGAGAAACGATCAAGGATATTATTGACACCGGGCTCGTCAGTTTAAAACCCTGTCCCAGATAATCGTCTGAACTCTCTATAGCCTATAGTTAATCCACGCGATAATTTTCTACGGCTCGCAGCGGGTGTCAAGTTGTTGGGTTTGCGGATTATAAAGTCTATTTATCTGAGCGGCGGTTTTTTGTAGCAACTCGGCCATCGGCTGTGAGATTTGCGGGACTTTCAGAGCCTGATTAATAACATTGCGTGCGGCATGTAAGCAACCGCGGCGGGCCAGTACTTCGGCAAGATTATTAAGCGCTGCCGGATGCTGTGGATAGTCGACCAGCAGTTTACGTAGATACAGTTCAGCTGCATTGTGGTGACCCAGCCCGAGATAACTATTAGCTACCCCGATCCGTGCCCAGAAATTGCCTGGCCAGCGGGTCAGCGCCGCCTGATAAGCCAACAGGGATTCCCTGTACGCACCGCTCGTCTCAAGAGTAGAGACTGTTTCGAGATACTGCTCTGGTTGCGTATCGGCGGGCAATTCACCGGGCTTCAGTACCACTAATCCCCAATACTCGGCGCGCCGCCAGGTGCGCAGGAATAACTCGACATTCATTTCTTTACGCTCGATGGTGCCGGAGCGCAAAATAATCAGATCGCGATCTTCGACGTACCCGATTACCACGGCGTAGTGCCAGCGCGGCAGCCAGGAAACCCCTAGATTTTGTAGTACCAGCACCGGGTGGCCGGCCTGCAATTCCTGGAGTAGCGCGGCCAGCGAAGGCGTGATGGGGTAGGGGATGCGTGCATAGCGCCGTGTCGCGGCGCCTAACTCAATCTGTAAGCTACCTTTACGTCCAGGCAGATAAACTTTGGGAGTCAGTTCGGCGGGTGTAACGTTAATTCCGCTGGCGCCCAATGCGGTTGCCAGTGCGGCGGGGCCACACTGATAGTCTTCCTGGGGGAAAAAAGGCGTTGCAGATAACTCGAGCGCCGGTGGCCGTGCGCCGGTGTTCAGTAGCTCCCGGTGAAGTTCACTCTGGCCGCCGACACAGCCGACCAGAGTCACTATTAACAGCGTGAGTGAACATATCGAGAGTGGTTGGTGGCGAACAATCAAATTGCTTTGAATACGTCCGTAACACCCAACAGTTCAAGCACCAGCAGGACGAGAAATACCGCGCCCAGGATGCCGACGGCCCCTGAACCCGCTGGCAAGTCAGCGATGTGCTGATTCAAGCTGGCAAGTTCCGCCGGGCTAAGTGCGGCAATACGCGCCTGGACTTCATCCGGATTGACGCCCATATCCAGCAACTGCGCACGCACGTCCTCTCTGGCCAGCGTTTGTTCGAGTGCATTAACCGAAGATGTTTGCTGTTCCAGGGCTATCAAATCCTGAGTCGAGAGCACCGCAGCAAACGCGGGCTGTACCATAACGGCGCTGGCAAAACTCAGCAACAGCCAAACCAGGCCGATTTTTCTAACAACAGGTTGCGTTTTGTTCATGGTATATCTCCTTTAAGGTGGCGCAATTTTAAAGTAGCACAATTTTAAGGTAACGCAATAAGTTGTATGGCCCGGCGGCACAGAGATCAGCCTTGAGATTACGGGTTGGGCGCCGATGAGCGGTGGCGTGTTGCCATAGTCTCTAACCGACCTAGCTTATACTGTACAGGATATCCATATGCGGACATAGGCTTCACTGCATCGCCGTTAACGGTGATTTGTAAAATTTGTTGTAGCGGTGCAGAACCCGTTTGACGTAATCCTGGGTTTCTGCAAACGGGGGTATGCCACCATATTTTTCAACATTGCTTTCACCGGCGTTGTAAGCCGCCAATGCCAGCTCAAGATTGCGGTAGCGATCGATCAAGTACTTCAGATGGCGGGATCCAGCGCGAATATTTTCTGCGGGGTCAAAGGCATTATCCACATCGTAGCGAGCAGCAGTGGCGGGCATAAGTTGCATAAGACCCTGGGCGCCGGGTTTGGATAGCGCGTTGGGGTCGAATCCCGATTCGGTGTGAATCACGGCTTTGACTAGCCCTCTGTCGATGTTGTTGTTACGGGACTCGTTCAATATAAGTTGATCGTAGGCGTCCCGTCGCTTTGCAAAGCGGGCACTAACGGCAAAGGCATCGTCGCCCCAATTTTGGTACTTATGCACGTTGGTGTCTGGAAACCAGGTGAAGTCTTCAAGGGAATCATAGCGACGGAATTTTGCGCCCTTGGGCTTTTTGTCATTACCCACGAGATTGGTAAAGAGAATATTCCCCTCCTCGTCGCTGAAGGTATAGACATTTTCCGCAGACGCGTGCGAGACCTGGAGCGCTACCAGTAACGCGGCGATGGCAACAGACAATCCGACCCTTCTCATATGCTTTTGTAACCTGGGTAATCGGCGGGCCTTAGGTGTTGCTTATTCGCATGCTTGTCCAGGATCCCTTACTCCAATTGGCATTAGCGATCTGCCTAATGATATTAAAAAAACTGCTTTGTGGACACAATGTTGTTGCAAAGTTGCCCCGATGACCAGTTGATCGTCAGGATTTGTGACCAGATCCTGCATCTCGTATCGATCCATCGAGAGGCGGCGGGGTAATCCCAGCGCCGGATTCATGTTTGCAGATCTGACGACTTAATAACGGCTAGATCGGCTGGTTGGTCTCCGGGGTTGTATCCACCGTTGCGGCGTGTAATCTGGTAAATTCATCGCCTGGAACTGGGCCGCTAAAGTAATACCCCTGGTAGAGTTGGCAGCCGTGCTGTTTGAGCAGGTCGAGCTCCCCCAGGGATTCGACACCCTCGGCGATAACCTTCAAGCCCAGATGTTTTGCCATGGAAATGACTGACATCACGATGGCGGCGCTGCCGGCATCGGTGGTGATATCGCGAATAAAGGACTGATCGATTTTGAGAATATTGAGGGGCAGGTTTTTAAGGTAGCGTAACGACGAATAACCGGTACCAAAATCGTCGATAGCAAGCTGGACACCGTTGGTCGACAGAATGCGCATTTTTTTTGCGGTTTCCTGAATGTCGTTAATCAACATGTGCTCGGTCAGCTCCAGGGTCAGGGCGTTGTGAGGGATTCCATTTTGTGCGATGGCGTCAAGGACTGAGGTGACGAAGCTCTCCTGCCGGAACTGGCGCGGACTGACGTTGACAGCCATAGTGAACGTCTGTGTATCACCCCTGGTTGCCTGCCATTTCGCCAGCTGGGCGCAGGCGTTATTCAACACCCATTGGCCGATCGGCAGAATCAGTCCAGTTTCTTCTGCGATCGGAATAAAATCCGCGGGCGACACCAGTCCACGCAGGGGATGATGCCAGCGGATCAAGGCTTCAGCACCGATAACGGCACCCGATGAATTGACCAGCGGCTGGTAATGCAACGCCAGTTCACGGCGTTCCAGCGCGCCGCGTAAATCATTTTCCAGTACGAGAAAATTTTGTGTCAATGCCTGCATGCCCGGTTCGTAAAATTCTATCACGCTGGTGCCGGACTGTTTGGCGCGATACATGGCGATCTCCGCCTGGCGTAACAACTCTTCCGCGTCACTGGTTTGCTCGGCAACAGGAAATAACACGATGCCTATGGATGCGGTGCAATGTAGTTTTTGACCGTTAAGTTGGTAGGGCCTGGACAGGGCACTACTAATTTTTTGTGCAACAATACGCGCCTGTTGGGCGGCAGGGTTTGCATCGTTTGCCAGCTCCGACAAGAGGATTACAAATTCATCTCCGGCAACTCTGGCAACGGTATCTTCAGTACGTATGGCGTGTAGCAAACGATTCGCCACCTGCTTGAGTAGTGCGTCGCCCACGGCGTGGCCGAGCAGTCCGTTAACTGACTTGAAGCGATCGAGATTAATAAACAGAACGGCGCTCTTGTGATTATGACGTTGCGTCCGGGCCAGTTCCTGCTGCAGGCGGTCGAGCATTAAGCGACGATTGGGCAGCTCGGTCAGGGCATCGTAATGGGCGTGAAATAAAATGCGTTCCTCGTTACGTTTGTGGCTGGTTAGGTCCCGGCAGTGGGCCACGTAATGGGTAATGTATCCATTCTCGCCGGTTACCGCAGACAGCGACACATCGAGGGGAAAGGTTTCGCCGCTTTTGCGCCGTTCCTGAATTTCACCACGCCAGCGTCCGTCCAGCGCTAGCGTTGATTGCAGTTCGGTCATTTTACCGGCGTGGACATCGCGCGCAAAAAATGTAGGTTTGCGTCCATTAAGCTCCCCGTGGGAATAACCGGTGATGGCATACATGGCGCGATTTGCACGCAGAATTTTGCCCTCGGCGTCAGTGATTACTATGCCGTCGTGTGTTTCAAACGCACTTAAGGCAAGACGCAGATCTTTTTCTGAGAGACGGTGCGCCAGTCGTACGGCGAGAAATTTGATGATTGACCGACGGGTGCGCCAGCCGGTAATCGAGATCATCACCAAAAACAGTGTCACCATCAGGGCCATGGAGTGACGGAATTCCGCGTCCAAAGTGGACAGGCGCACGATCAAGGGAATCAGTGCGGGCAACAGGAACGCAAATAACATTCTCAGTTGAGCTGCATAAACACTGACTGCACCCGCACACATCCCGCCGAGGACAAAAGCAATAAACGTCAGATGCGCCAGACTGCTGGCAGGGTACAGAACGTAGGGCAGACTGCCCCAGATCAGTCCGGCAACCAGCACGTTAATAAATAAATACGTGTCCCATCGCGTCCCGGTATCCAGGTCAACGGGGCTCCGCCGAAATAAAATGTGCAGACCAATGCGTACCACTGAGTTGAATATTATTAGCGCCAGCCAGATACAGATGACAACGGGATTCACATGAGGCCATAGCACAGCAGCTAGAATCCCACTATTGACCAGGGTGGCGAGTACCACCACCGGTGTGGCGCTATACAGCAGGGTCACAAGCTCCTGGTGAAGCTGTGGATTCTGGTTGCGTTTCCAGTCTATCGAGACGCGATCAAAATACTTCGTTATGGGTAACACCCGACAAATCCTTTTTTTATATTTGAGAGTCAGGCCGTGATTGGTTCAGAAGCGCCAGGCCACCAGCTCCCCCGATCAGCCAAAGCAATAATCAAAAACCTGAGTAAGAGAGTTAGAGTAGAAGAACGGATGTCGGGAAAGAAGGAATGTCGGACAAACGGGGGTCGAGGGCCGATTAACGGGTATTTTTGGTTTAAAATATCTATATATTTTATTTGGTTGCGTCAGTTATCTTTAGTTGATAGTAAAGTGTTATTTCGGCCACCACCGGGTTCACACCAGATTTGATGCCGCCCTCGGCGGTATCAGGGCCGTGTTGATACGGACCCAGAACCGCCGCAGCGTTGGATTGGCAGGGATTCAGCGCGACAGATCGAACCCTTCGTAACCGTTGGCCACCACGGCCTCGCATTTTTCGCGGTAGGTTTTCGTGCCCGCAACATAGGGCATAAAAATTCGGGTTTTACCGGGGATGTTGGTGCCAAGATACCAGGAATTACAGGTAGGTGCGGTCAGCATAGTGCCTTTGGCCACGTCGTTGACATGCTCTATCCAGGCATCTTCCGCCTCCACCTGTGGTTCAATGGTTTTGATACGGTTAGCTTGCAGGTAAGCGACGCAATCACCAATCCATTCCACGTGTTGCTCGATGGAGTGGATGACATTACTTAATACCGACGGACTGCCGGGCCCGGTGGTGGTAAAGAAATTGGGGAATCCAGCGCTTTGCAGGCCCAGATACATACGCGGCCCGTGTGCCCATTTATCGATCAGTTTCAGCCCATCGCGGCCGCGAATATCAATTTTTTTCAGACCTCCGGTCATGGCGTCAAACCCGGTGGCGTACACCAGAATATCGAATTCGTAGTCGGCATTGGCGGTGCGCAGGCCAGTGGGGGTGATTTCGTCGATGCCGCCTTTGCGCAAATCAACCAGGGTGACGTGCTCCTGATTAAAGGTTTCGTAATACGCCGTATCAATCACCGGTCGCTTGCAGCCTAGCGGGTAATTCTGCGGCGACAGACCTGCGGCGGTGTCCGGGTCGCGCACCATTTCCTTGAGAACTTCCCGGTACAGGTCACAGGCGATATCGTTGGCTTCCGTACTGGTATACACATCGGCATACAGAGACAGCACGTTAAAGCCAAAGTCCTCAATTTCCTGGCGCCGTTGCTCCGGGGTAATATCAAGAATATTTTTGCTGGGGCGTTTCGGCTTGTCCTCTGTGGGGGCTTTTTTGGGGCCGCTGTAGTAAGCCAGCCCCATTTCAGAATTGCGCTGTCTTTCGCGTATGTAGGGGTAATCGGCTTTCGCCTGCGCCAAAAATTCGGGCTTCATGGGGCGATTTTGCGCGGGGAAGGTGTAGACCGGACTGCGCTGGAAAGCGGTAACTTGTTTGGCAGTAGCGGCGATTTCCGGAATGGTCTGTACCCCGGAGGAGCCAGAACCTATCACGGCCACCCGTTTGCCGTGAAAGTCCACTTCCCGGTTGGGCCATAAGGCGGTGTGGTAAACCTCGCCCTTGAAGGTATCTGCGCCTTTAATGTCGGGAAAATTCGGCACTGTCAGACAGCCGGTAGCCATAATGCAGTAAGTCGCATTATAGGTGTCGCCCTGGTCGGTACCCACCGTCCACAAGTTGCGGTCGGCGTCGTAAATAGCGGAGGTTACCCGGGTATCAAACTTGATATCGCGACGTAAATCGAAGCGATCCGCCACATGATTCAGATACTGTTCCAGCTCCGGCTGACTGGCCATGGCCTCGGTCCAGTCCCACTCCTGTTGCAGTTCCTCACTAAAAGAGTAGGAGTATTCAATACTGGGGACATCGCAGCGACAGCCCGGATAACGGTTCCAGTACCAGGCGCCGCCCACGCCGGAGCCAGCCTCGATAGCCTGCACGCGCAAACCTTGTCGGCGCAGGCGATGCAGCATATACATACCCGCCATACCGGTGCCTACTACGATGGCGTCCAGGGTGTTGTCTGACGTATTACTCATAATCGATCTCGTCTGTTGAAAGGTTGATTAAAAATTCATATGCAATGCAACTGCCTGTCGGCGCCTGAATGCTGCTACCAATACGCCGCGCAACGTTAGCATCCTGATCTGTGCGTCGTGCGCAGTTCAGAACGTCGTCCGGCGCGCGGACTATTTACGCATGGGTTTACTTGCTGTCAAACGTATAGTTGCTCATACGGAAAAACCGGCTGGTGAGCCAGTGAATAAAGCCCATGGTGGGGCGAATAGTGGGGCTGTCGCCGTGGCGGTCAAAATAATAGCTGTTGGAAGTCGCGCAACTGCCCACCTTGAAAATAGTGTTGCCAGTGTTTTTCTGCACCTTGCGAAAGTTGGCGTCATTGGCTTCCTTTCGAATTTCAATGTAGTTGGCGTGACGTTTTCTGGCAGCTTTCAGACAGCGCGTCAGGTGTTTCGATTGGGTATCGATCATCCCGAACCAGGATGCAGTACACACGCTGTAGGGGCCAAACATCATAAAGAAATTCGGAAAATTCGGCACCGTAGAGCCTTCAAATGCCTGATAGCGGTTCTCTTCCCAGAAGTCGCTAATGTCCAGGCCGTTTTTGCCGAGCAGTTTAAACGTCGGCACGCTGCCTTTCTGAAACACTTCAAAGCCAGTGGCGCAAATAAGTGTGTCAATTTCGTGCACAGTGCCATCTTTGGTGACAACGGCATTTTCGGTAATGCGCTCGATGGGGTCGGTGATCAGGCTGACATTCTCGCGGTTAAACACGGGATAGAACTTACTGGTGAAGCTCGGTCGTTTGCAGCCGAAATCGTAGGTGGGAATCAGCGCATCCTGCGTGGCGGGATCGTCCACCTGATTGCGAATGTGGGCGATACATATTTTTTCGAGTTTTTTGCCGATTGGCGAAAAGTATTTATTAAAGATCAAAAGATTAATCATGATGATATCGGTGAAAAAAATTGTCAGCAGGCGTGCGGCGCGCTGTAACCCGGGAACTTTAGCAAATGCTTTTTGTAATTTCGGTCCGAACGTAATTTCCTTTTTGGGCAGTAACCAGATTGGCGTGCGCTGATACACGTCGAGGGATTGCACCCGGTCGACGATTTCCGGCACAGCCTGTATTCCCGTTGCCCCGGTGCCAATAAACCCGACGCGCTTGTTGGTCAGGTCGTAGCTATGATCCCAGCGGCCGGTATGCATAACCTTGCCCTTGAAATTCTCGATGCCGTCGATAACGGGCAGTTTGGGAATAGTCAGGAAGCCAGTGGCACTAACCAGATAGCGGGAGGTAAACGTCTCTCCGGATTTGGTGTGTGTTACCCACACGTTGCGCTGCTCGTCGTAGATAGACTCGGTCGTCTCCATGTTGTAGCGCATATGCGGGCGCACCCCATACTTGCTCATGCAGTGGTCCACGTATGCCTTCATTTCCGGGCCGGGGGCATACAGGCTGGACCAATAGGGGTTTTGTTCGAAAGAGAATGAGTAACTCAGGGAAGGGATATCCACCGCCAGCCCTGGATAAGTGTTGTCCCGCCAGGTGCCGCCCGCATCGTCGGCCTTCTCCAGAATCACAAAATCACCCAGATTCTCGCGCAGCAACCGTATAGCCGCTCCAATGCCGGACAGCCCGGCACCGATAATCACCGTTTCGTAATCGACCGGTGACTTGTTAGCGGTGGGTGGGAGCTCGAGTACTGATTCCAGTGCTGCACTTGACATTTCGTTACCTTGGGGTTTTGTAACTTTACTCAGGGGTAGCAATTATAGCCGGATTTTGCGCTCTGTTAACCTTGTTTATACGAGTGGTTACAAAAAACTTGGTTTTTGCGTCTGCGTCCAGGCACAAGCGCAACACCCGGCGCGCAACAGGTCGTCAAGGTTGGTTCAGGCCGCGCCGGTCACCGCAACAAAGGCGGCACGAGCAATCATTAGCCGCAGAATCAGGGAGGAGGCGACGTATAATCCGAAGCGTAACAACACTAGATTAGCCGTGCAGTGCACCGCGCTATGGACGACCCACAGTGTCAGGTAGACATCGGCGCGATACACATATTACGGGTCTACCAGAGCGACCGCGGCGAGATACAGGCACAGGGCATAAAACAATACCGCCCCCCTTCTTATGCAAGTTAGACGCCTTGCCGTTGGTCAGGGGCTGGTGGTGGTCATATGTTGTATTCCAGGGATATGATTGCGCAGGCCGACTTATTGCGCGGGGCGATTACCACATCAGATCATCTGGGATCTGATAGTCCGCATACGGGTCGTCTTCGGCAACGCTATCGTGCGCTTTTTCCGCAGTAAATATCACGCTTTCTCGGTCGCGTTCGGCTATCTTGTCCGCGACAGCAGTGGGGACGAGGACGTATTTATCCCCTTGTTTGACGATGGCGAACACGCCAGCACTTAACCGTCTGGCCTGTGCTTTGTCGACGAACATACGTTTAATGTGTTTACCGTCTATAAAATTAAACGCCTGGTCTCCGGCGACCGCAATGGTGTTCATGTCTATCAATTGCTTAATCTGCGCGGCCAACGCTTTGCGCTGCGCGCGTTCATTTTTTTCCTGATTAAGGCGTCGATCGTTTGCGATTTTTTCGGCTTTTTCCAAGGCTATCACCTGCTTTTTATCATCGGCCACCGGTTGCTTGCCGTGGCGATGCGCCTTGCTCTGTTTATTCCGCTCTTTGGTCGCCTGTTTGGCCTTTTTGGCATCAATCAGGCCGGATTTCCGTAGCTGATCCTGTAGTGAATTTGCCATATGAACTGATACTTAAGAAAAGGAGTGATTATAGACGAACTTGCCTCCCGATGATCGCGTTGCTACGCGGTGCGTGAATTGCCGTTGTTCGTGCGTCTCATTGAGCCAAATCAAATGACTGTGTTGCCATAACGGGTAAATTACCAAACGTGGTATGTGGATAACGCGGTATGTGGATAATGTCCGTCGCGTCTTCTTCTATAGAAGCGTTCCGGTTGTACAGGTTCAGGTGTTGCGTTGGTTCAAGTGTCGCGTTGGGTAACGCTAATGGGGAAAGACTATGTCAAATCAGTACGATGCCATCATTATGGGTGCCGGTATTTCCGGGATGTATCAGTTACACAAGCTGCGAGAACTCGGACTGTCCGTTAAAGTTTTTGAGACCGGTAGTGGTGTCGGCGGCACCTGGTACTGGAATAAATACCCCGGTTGCCGTTTTGATTCGGAAAGCGAAACCTATGGGTACTCCTGGTCCGACGAGGTTCTCCAGGAGTGGAGCTGGAGTGAACATTTTGCACCACAGCCCGAAACCGAGCGCTATCTGAATTTCGTAGCCGACAAGTTCGATTTTCGCAAGGATATCCAGTTCAACACCCGTGTTACCAAAGCGACCTATGACGCAGCCCACAAGCAGTGGGCGGTAGAACTGGAGGACGGCAGTACTGCCTGTGCGGAATTTTTGATCTCGGCCACCGGCCCCCTCAACGCGTACACGCTGCCGCGCATTCCCGGCATTGAAAGCTTCAAAGGTGAATGGGCTCACACCGCACGGTATCCGCAAGAAGGCTTCGGCGGCAGGGGTAATGATTTCAGTGGCAAACGTGTTGGCGTGATTGGCACCGGCGCCACGGGCGTTCAGGTAATTCAGGAAGTCGCTAAAACGGCGGATCAGCTCACCGTGTTCCAGCTCGCGCCCGAGTGGTGTGCGCCGCTGCACAACAGCCCCATTTCGGCGGAAGAGATGCAGGACATCAAGGCCAATTACCGAAAAATATTCGCCGAGTGCAACGAAACATTTGGTGCTTTCCACCATAAATTTGACGAGCGTTCAGCCCTCGAGGTGTCCCCGGAAGAGAGAGAAGCTTTTTTTGAGAAACGCTATGCCGAACCCGGTTTTGGCATATGGCTGGCAAATTTCAGGGACATTATGACCGATCGAAAAGCCAACGATTTGATTACGGAATTTGTCGCCAAAAAAATTCGCGCGCGCGTCAGGGATCCGCAAACAGCGGAGGCTTTGATTCCTAAAGATCACGGTTTTGGTACCCGTCGCGTACCCATGGAGACCCGCTATTACGAATGTTATAACCAGGACAATGTCAGGCTGGTCAATCTCAAGGAGACGCCAATTACGGAGATCGTGCCGCGGGGTGTGCAGTGCAGTGATCAACTCCACGAGCTCGATATTATTATCTACGCCACCGGCTTTGACGCGGTAACAGGTTCGCTCAAACGCATTGATATTACCGGTAAAGGCGGGCAGAAACTGTCCGATAAATGGGTCAATGGTCCGCGCACCTTACTCGGCATGCAAACCGTGGGTTTCCCCAACCTGTTTACGTTGGTCGGTCCTCACAACGGCGCGACCTTTTGTAATATCCCGCGCTGTATCGAGCAAAATGTGGAGTGGGTGACCAATCTGATTGGTTACATGAAAGGCAAAGACCTGCATCAAATTGAACCCACCCTTGAAGCGGAAGATGCCTGGACGGCCCACGTGGACGAAACCGCGGCGGGCACGCTGTTCCCCACGGCGGACTCCTGGTTTATGGGTGTCAACCTGAATGATCCGACCAAAAAGCGCACGTTTATGCTTTATGCCGGTGGACAGCGGGATTACAAAGCCCGATGTGATGAGGTAGCCGCCCACAATTACCGGGGGTTTGTACTGTTCTGAAGCGCCAGAGCGACGTGCGCGATGGCTTATAAAAACATGAGATAAACTGGAGCGCGGAGTACTTTGAGGTTTATCGCTCAACGGCCAGTTGTGGGGGGGTAAAAATGCAGTCTGCTTGCGAGCTTCGTCGGAGAGCATCTGAGTGAAAATGTTCGCGGTGTGCAGTCGGCACAGGTCGTGATTCGCAGTGATTCCCTGATAACTCACATCACCAACAATCTGGCGCTAGCAAGGCGCCCGGATTCGCGTTAGCCTGCTCTTTCTCGGCCCCTGAGCCAGTAACAAAAGAATAGCAATTTGGCTGGATGGCAGGCACCTCACTATGTCAAATACACCGGCAACCAACACCTCGCCCATGGCCCGCGCATCAGGTGAGTTTTTTGGCTGGAAAAACGCGGGTTTGCTTTTTGGCGTATACATGTTTGCCGTCGGTTTCGTGTATTACGGATTCAATGTCATTTTCCCCGAAATGGTGATCAGCATGAACTGGCAGCGCGGAGACGCGTCGTGGGCCCAGACCATCCACGGCCTGCTATACGGAATATTTGTGCCACTGGCCGCGTTTTCCACCAATAGATACGGTGCACGTGCAACCATTATGGTGGGAGTTTTTGTACTTACGCTGGGCTGTATTCTACTCGCCACTGCGACGACGTCGCTTTTGACCTGGACCTTAATCTGGGGTGTGGTCATGGCGATTGGGTTTACCTTTGCTGGGGTAATACCGATTCAGACCACTATTACTCATTGGTTTGAGCATCGGCGCGCCACCGCCATTGGCCTGGTAATGACTGCTGCCGGCGTTGGTGGCTTTATTGCTCAACCCTTGTTTACCTGGATCATCCAGACCTTCGGTAGCTGGCGGACCGCCTGGCTGTTGGCCACAGTATTTGCGCTGGCGGCGATGGTGCTGGCCGCGTTCGTGGTTAATAAACCGTCTGAGCGAGATCAACACCCGGACGGTATCAACCACACTGATGAAGCCAAAAAAGCGCAATATGCAAGCTCAAAAATATACAAAACCATGGAAACCTGGACCTTGAAAGAAGCCCTGTGCACGCCAACGCTGTGGCTTCTTATTGTCCTTTTTCTCGGCGGAGTCATGCCCCTGTACCTGCTGGTGGTGCATGGCGTGCTGCATCTCACCGATCTGCGATACGAAAGTATGGAAGCCGCCAGCGTACTCAGCTTTATGCTCGCGGGCAGTGCCTGTGCACGCTTCCCGGTGGGCTGGCTGGGCGATCAAATGGAACCTCGGTTAATTATGTTTACTCTGCTGAGCGCCGCCGTTATCGCCCTCGCCCTTATCTGGCAAGCGCCAAACCTGCAGTTGCTATTACTCGCCGGCGCCATGTTCGGTGCGGCCTATGGAGGTACTCTTGTGATGATGCCGACAATGGTCGCAAATTATTTTGGCACCACCGCTTTCGCCAGTATTAATGGCTTTGTTTTCCCGGTGCAGATTGTCATCGCCAGCATGGTGCCCGTCGCCACAGGTTATTCAGCGGATATGACGGGTAATTACGACGCCGCATTTGTCGCCGTGCTTGGTTTCACCTGTCTGGCGGCAGCCTGTACGCTGGTCACCCAGCCCCCGCGCAAACCAGGGTGAACGCTGGAACGCGAACACCATGTTGCGGTTGACGATTGGCGGTAGAAACGCCATTCTTCGGTTATGTTGAGCATTGATATGATTCGCCAGGCCATGACCGACCACGCCTATCAGGAGCCCGAATTCAGGGCGCATCCCAGTCGGGCCGCAGTTGCCATGATTCTGGCCGACGGCGACGACGAACTTGAAGTCTGTTTTATTCGCCGCGCCACGCGCGAAGGTGACCCCTGGTCTGGCCAGGTAGCGTTTCCCGGTGGTCGGGCGGGGCCGGACGATGCCGATGCCCACGCCGTAGCGGAACGGGAAACCTGGGAAGAAATCGGGCTGACGTTGGGCACGCATCACCGCATTGGTCCACTGCCCATGCGTACCATCGACCGGCCCGACCTGCGCGAACCGATGATCCTGACGCCATTTGTGTACTACGTGGATCAACCAACCAGGCAAACCGCTTTCGCCAGACTCCCGGAAGAAGTCGCCCACGTTTTCTGGGTGCCACTCACCCATCTATTTGACGCCACCGCTGTTACCGAACTGGAATACTCCATTGCGGAAAACCGTCGAACTTTTCCCGGTATTCAATTCGGCGACCATGTTATCTGGGGGTTGACGTTACGGGTACTCGACAGCTTTGCGGAAATCACCGAACGCACCCTGCCTGCCCTGGAGGGCACGCACTGGTAAGTCGCACAGTTACCGTAACGACCGCGCTAGTTTATAGTGCACCCACTCAGCCTGCTCAAAACCGATTTGGATCAATTAAAACGCAATTAAACGACGTTTTGCTGCCTGCCGGACGCTTGATGGTTAGCGTATTCAGGACGTTTGAACCAGTCGGGTTAAACAGCTTGGTTAAACAAATTGGCTAACGTTTTTAATTGAACAATGTTGAACACCACATGCAAAGTTCGGGAGCGATTAGGCATGGTGGAATTTACACAGTTAGGTTACATCGGCATCAGCGTATCGGATGCACAGGCCTGGAAAACCTACGCGACCGAAGTGGTCGGTCTGGAGCTCGTAGAAAAACCGGGCGAGAGCGACCGCTTCTAACTACGTATCGATGAAATGCATCACCGCATTGTGGTGCACACCAACGGCAGTGACGATCTCGAGTACGTGGGTTGGCGGGTCACCAGCCCCAAGGCGCTTAAAACCATGCAGGCACAGCTTGCTGAAGGTGACGTGGACTTTTGGGTGGCCAGCGATGCCCAGTGCCGCGAACGCCACGTGCTCGGTTTGCTCAAACTCACGGATCCCGCCGGCGGTAACCCCACCTAAATCTACTGTACGCCGCGGGTGGAGGCCGACCGCGCCTTTCATCCCGCTCGCCCCCTGTGGGGCAAATTCATTGCCGGCAGCCAGGGTCTGGGTCATATGATTCCGCGACAGGAAGACCCGCAGGCCGCCTACGATTTTTATACCGACGTGTTTGGTATGGACGGCGGTATCGAATACAAGCTGCCCATGCCGGGTGGCGGCGAGGCAACGCCCTGGTTTGTACGTTGCAGCAACCGGCAACATTCACTGGCCTTTGGTATTCCCAATATCCCCAAGCGCATCAACCACCTGAATATCGAGTACACCGAACTGGACGGCCTCGGTAAAGCCCACAATATCGTCCGTCGCCGCAATATTCCGATGGCCATAAAAATGGGCAAGCACGCCAACGACAAAGCCCTCAGCTTCTATCACGCCATACCTTCCAGCTGGCTAATGGAGCTCGGCTGGAATGGCCGCGAAACGCCCCGGCAGAGAAGAGTATTATGTGGCGGATACCTGGAGCTACGAGATGGAAGGGAAGGGCTATGGCATGGATCTGGAAATGAATCGGGAGGGGTGAAGGGGGCGTTTAACCGTGGCGTAGTAGACTAAACTGCGCTGGCTAACGTGATTCAACCGGGCCCCATGTGTGCTGTTTAAACACCTTCGATCACCCGAGCCCAGTCTTCGATGGCCTCCGGGTATTTCTCTGGAATCTGTATTGCCCAACGACTAAAGCCAGCATCGCGCAGCGCTCTCAATCTGCCGCGAAGCTCGTCGACTTCGCCAGTAAATGTAGTTGCGCGTATAAAATCACCGCCAATCAGCTGCTCGTCTTCAGGTCTGAGAAACAGCCCGTGGCCCCGGTGCACGGTAAGGTATTTGGCATCGGCGGGTTGATATTTATCATAGGCGGCACGGTAGCCTGCCATCATCGGTCCCATATCCGTCGCCGCCGACATATTAAGATCTCCCGCGCCGCTTTCCACCAGGTTGTGGGGAATAATTGCGGCAAAGGGGCCGGCCTGGGCTTTCACCCGTGGGCTGTCGCAGGATTCGCCTCGTTCAAGTACACAGCCACCACTGAAAGCTGTCTTGACGTACTCTTCGGGATTCTTTCCAGCCGCGCGGTAGGCCTCACACATGTCATGCAGCGCCTGTATTGCAGATTCCGTGTCGGTCGCAGCAAGAATCCAGTTGGCACCCAGTTCAGCAGTAAGTTTTTTTATTTTTGGCCCCATCGCGGAGATATGGACAGGTACAGGGTCGCGGGTGTTAACCAGGCCGAACTCGGGATTCAGAAAACGTATCTTGCGACGTTTGTTTTCAAATTCCCACTCGACGGTTTCTTCGGCCAGTAACTTGCGAACAACAGTAATATATTCGACTATATCATCGAGTTTAACCGGGGTAAGGCCCAGAGCCCGCCGACCAGTAAAACCCGTGCCAACACCAAAATCAATCCGGCCGGGCGCCAGTTGATTCAGTGATGCCAAAGCGCTGGCTGCGGTGGGCGCAATCCGGTTGGACGGTATCAATACGCCCGTGCCTAATCTGATTTTTGATGTTTTCATCGCTGCGGCGGCCATGGCCACAAAAGGATCAGCACAGATCATGGAGGTGTCATAAAACCAGGCGTGAGTAAAACCGAGATCCTCGGCTCGCTGCACAATTTTCCAGGCCTCGGCTGAGGTGGCTAACTGAATCCCGAATTCCATGTTATCGCTCCCGTTTTATTATTAGCCCATGACCAAATGGCGGATTGTTGGTCACTATAGATACACTTGTAAATACACCTGAATCAATTGGAAACCAGGTCAATTGTTATACAATTTCTTTACGATCGCCCGAGGGAAAACGCCACAAGGTTTCGCAATCACGCAGTCTCCCATTCAATCCGCAAATTCAACTTCTCGCCAGTACCCAGCGATGCACTTCGCTGGGGCCGTCGTAAATTCTGAACGCTCTGATATCCCGATAAATTCGCTCGATCACGGTATCCGTACAGATACCCTTGGCGCCCAGTACCTGCATTGACCGATCCACCACCCTGCCCAGGGCCTCTGAGCAATGTACTTTGCACATGCTGGTTTCGGTCTGAGCTTTGTCGCCCTGATCCAGCAACCAGCAGCCGTGCCAGGTCATTAGCCGTGATGTTTGCAGGTCGATTTTGTTGTCGGCCAGCTGAAAGCCGATGCCCTGGTGTTCGATGATGGCTTTGCCAAAGGCCTGGCGGGTGCGGGCGTAGTCGGTGGCGATATCGTGGCAACGTTGGGCAGCGCCGAGCCAGCGCATGCAGTGGGTCATGCGGGCGGGGCCGAGGCGTACCTGGGCGTAGCGGAAACCTTTACCGACTTCGCCGAGTATCTGGCTGGCGGGAATACGCACGTTGTAGTCGACTTCGCAGTGACCACCCGGTGAGTTGCTGTCGATGGTGTCGAGCATGCGCACCAACTCGATGCCGGGGGTATCGGCATCACACATAAACATGGTGGCGCCGACGTCGTTACCTTCGTGGTCGAGAGTTTTGGCCATGATGATGTGATAGCCGGCACCGGGCATGCCGGTGATAAACCATTTGCGGCCTTTGACAATGTAGTCATCGCCATCCGGTGTGGCGGTGGTCTTCATCAACGAAGGGTCGGAGCCTGCGCCGCCGTCGGGTTCGGTCATGGCGAACACGGAGCGAATATGGCCCTGCACCATGGGTTTGAGCCAGCGCTCTTTTTGCTCGGGTGTGGCGACCTGATGCAGGAGGTTGGTGTTGCCTTCGTCCGGGGCCTGGATGTTTAGCGCCAGGGGGCCGAGAGTTGAGTAGCCTGCGGCTTCAAACACCACGGCCATGCCGCGATGATCCAGGCCCAGACCGCCGTATTCTTTGGGTGCGTGAGGGGCTAATAGTCCGGCTTCTCGCGCCTTGGCGACCAGCTCGATGCGCAACTCGTCGGTAGGGCCATGGTATTCCTGCCGGGCGTCGTTTTCGTAGGGCATCACGATGTTGCGGATAAACGCTTCGGTACGTTCTTTAAGCACCAGCAGGTCGGCTGGCAACTGAAAATCTATCATGAGTATTTACCTTAGATAAAATGATTAATCATTTGTATTTGTTTATATAATTATTAAGATATTAGCTCAACCGCCCGATTATAAAACCGCGTGACCGTATGGGCGAATTCCTCCCACATGGGATCGATGCGCTGCTTTTTGCGGTGCAGACGCACATTCAAACAGGCGATAGAACCGAGCTGATAGGCGGCCAGGGCCTGGTACCAGAGGATATCTTCGAAGCGTCGACCCATGCCGCGCTGATAGATGTCCGCCAGCTCGGCGGGGGACACTGGCGCGCAGGGCACAATGTTGTCGGTCCAGAAAGATTTGTCCGCGCAGAACATCAGCCAGCCGATATCCAGTTGTACGGAACCGATGCGTACCAGCTCCCAGTCGATAATGCCGGTGAGCCTGCCTTCGTCAAACAGGCCATTGCCGGGCTGGTAATCACCGTGGACGATGCCGATGGGGTTTTCGTCGGGCATGGTGGCGAGCAGGGCCTCGCGGGCGCGGTCGGCGGCAACAATCCAATCCGGCTCCAGCGCCTTGGCGTAAATGGGCTGCCAACGGGTGATCTCTTCCAGCAGCGGGCGCGGGGTTTCCCAGTCGGGCAATTTGCTCTGCCAGTCGACACTGTGAATACGGGGTAGCACGTCGGCCATTTCCCGCCACATGGGCGCAACCTTGTCATCACTGAGGTCGAAGGATTCGTGGGGCCCCCAGATAAAAAACTCCCGACCCTTGAGCTTTTCCATCACCACATAGGGTACTTCAAACTCGTCTTCATTGGGCGAAGCGAAAGGCACGGCGGGTACCGGCAGGCCTTCGCCGTGGAGCACATTGAGCAGAGGCTCGGTGCGGAACACATCGGTATTGCCTTCGCGGCGCACGCCTTTGGGGGCGAGTTTGATAATGTAGCCGCCGAGTTGGGTGCCGCCCGCTTTGCTGTCGTGGTCAAACACATCAAAGCCAAAGGTGAGGCCAGCGTGGCCACCGAGCATGGGTTCAACGTTTTCCAGACGGGCGCGTTCGCCAAAATTGCGTGCTACAAACCTGGTGAGGTGCGCACGAAACTGTTTATCGATAACATCAACGGGATTCAATGGGCTGTCACCGTGGTGGTGGGGAAGATTGCTTGCGAAGGGGTAAAGATAATCGTATTCGTTGCCGAATGGTCGTACTGGCTGTTGTGCATGACAACTCCTTTGAGCAAAGCGGCAGTATAGATATAGAAGGGGAGTATATCTAACTTCGCCAAACCCCAGGGCGGGCACTGATCGGGGCATACAGGAGTAAGATTCGGCACAGGTAGGTAGTGTTCAGAATTCTGTGGTTGTGCATAACGGCTTAAAGGGCGAGTGCAAATCAGGGAGTCCACCCCCTTTTGATCTGTGCTCTTTGGGCGCTCTTACTTTACTCTACTTTGTTGAACGTCAATCTCTCAATGGGAGAAAAATTACCTCCGCCAAATGGACTCGATATATGGTGTAGTGGTCAACTAATCCCGGACACAGTTTTAAGTTTTTCTTCCGCTACTGCCGGTGCCAAACCGGTATTAAATTGATGCGGCCTGATCCAGTTGTAACGCCCCATCAGGTAGTAACTCACATCTTGCATCGCTTCTCGCCGCGTCATGTAGCCAACGCTCGGCACCCACTCCGATTTTAA